>Ga0163216_100027_pt1 | contig 557772 bp, 520 predicted proteins | sample SynspAceP_FD_167610 | JGI IMG/M metagenome (GOLD analysis project Ga0163216, IMG submission 167610) | Saline lake microbial communities from Ace Lake in Antarctica - Synechococcus sp. Ace-P (Illumina Assembly) | ecosystem: Environmental > Aquatic > Non-marine Saline and Alkaline > Saline ...
ATTTCCACAAGTGTCTCCTGAGTCAACATCGGCCGCCGCTCTGATCGTGTGATTAGGCGGCCATTTTGCCTCAGGTGGGTCAATTTTAAGTCGGCGTTGGTGGGTCAGTATTACTTCGGCGGTGACATTACCGCCAGCAATGGCGCGGGCTGTAGCAGTAACACCACAGAAAAAAGCCGCGTTACTGGTGTTACCGTCACGCCCTTGGCACCTACAACAACAGAGCCAGCGACCCTGGCAGAGCCAGAGATTAACCGTTCTTGTTTTCTTACCCATGATGATTGGTTCCAACTGAACGGCAGAAAATGCCAGCCCGGTTTGTACTGGCATGGAATCAAAGACCCTGAAAAGGATGGCGGAACACCCGTTGATGATTGGATAGGCTCACCCATTCACACCGCCGCCATGACCCATGACGAGCACGGCAGTAGTCACGGGCTTTTGCTGAAGTACATCGACCCACAAGGCCGCTGGAAGTCATGGGCCGCACCTATGGCGCTGCTGGCTGGTGGCGGTGATGAGCTAATGCGGGAACTGCTGAATAATGGCTTTCGTTTCGACTTGCGAAAAAAGAGTCTGTTTCAACAGTGGATGATGAGCCGAAAACCAAAGGAGCAAATCACCGCCGCCACCTGCACCGGCTGGAGCCGTGACGAAAAGGCGTTTGTATTGCCAGGCCGAACAATCGGTAATCAGAAAATCAGCTACCAGTCTGAGCACGCCGCGCCTGATAGCTATAAGGAGGCCGGAACGCTGGAAGGCTGGAGGGTCCATATATCCGCGCTGTGTGTCGGTAATCCTGTTTTGATGCTGGCGGTATCAACCGCTTTTGCCGGGCCGCTGCTGCTGAAGGCCAAGCGCCAATTCAACGGGGGCGGAGGTATTCACCTAGTCGGGGATTCAGGCACCGGCAAAACAGGGGCAGCACAGGCCGCCGCCACCGTATGGGGCGGGCCCGACTATGTGATGACATGGCGGGCCACCGGCAACGGACTAGAGGCCACCGCAGCCGCCCGAAACGACACGCTGTTACCGTTGGATGAAATCGGGGAGAGCAACGCCCAAGAAATTGGCACAACTGTTTACGCCCTGGCTAATGGACTGGGCAAGCAACGGGCCGCCCGCAGTGGTGGCGCTCGATTGTCGGCACGCTGGCGGATTATTGTTTTATCCACCGGGGAGCACACCCTATCAACCCACATAAAAAAGGCTGGCGGCGGGGCCAAAATCAAAGCAGGACAGGAAGCCCGCCTTCTGGATATTCGCGTTGATAACCGCACCCATGGCGCTTACGACACGCTGCACGGCTACCCGAATGGGGCCGCTTTCAACAGCGCCATTAAGGAGCGTTCAAGCCAAGACTATGGCAAGGCCGGGGCCGCTTTTATTGAAGCACTACTGAATGACGAGACCGACAGAGCCCAAGAATACAGCGAGATATGCAGCCTGCCCGGATTCAGTGCCCTTGATGGCGTAGAGGCGCGAGCCGCCAGCACTTTTGCCCTTATCGGCATGGCTGGCGAAGTTGCAACTAAGTATGGCATTACCGGCTGGACTGAAGGTGCCGCAATCGAAACCGCCTTTGATATGTTCGCAAGTTGGAAGGGTAACCGAGGCGAGGGCCGCACCGAAACCCGCCAGATTTTGGACACCGTGACAGAGTTCATTGAAACCCATGGCGACAGCCGGTTTTCTGCGATTCACCCAACAGAGCCAGACCCGGTAAAGGCCAGTGGGCAAGGCCGGGCCGGTTACTGGGAGGACACCGACGAAGGCCGGGTATTCCTATTCACCGCAGCCGGGATGAACGACGCCACGAAAGGTTTTGATAAGCGCCGGGTAATTGATGCCCTGGACGCTGAAGGCTGGCTGCTAGGTAAGGAGCGTTCAAAAGTCAGGCAGGCCGGGGGCAAAAAGACACGCCTTTATTCAGTGCGACCAAAGGACAGCGAGCAATGAGCCTAGCCGCCCTGATAGCCCAATACAAACATCCGCCAGTAACACCAGTAACACTGGTAACAACGCCCGTGTTACCGCTACAGGCCTCGCCAACACTGACGGTAACACCAGTAACACGAGTAACACCACAAAACGGAGAGGGGCAGAAACAAAGACAAAAACCTGATGCCCTGCTAATGGACATTGCCGTAATGCTTCAGGCCAACCCCGGCCAGTTACACGCCCTTCTGAGCACTGACGACATTCAGGACATAGCCGATGGGGCGAACAACCGGGCCTATATGCTGGATTACTTTCGACTAATGCGGGCTGATGGAAAGTTACCCGTTTGCACAACACCATTGCCAGCTAAGGCCACCGAACCAACGTAGAGTCACCTTGAAAGCGCCAGGGCATGAAAGCCAGCGCACAAGGCCATGATTAACCAAGTTATGGCCTTGTGCGCTGCTTGCTGCGCCCCACAAAGCCGGTATTGCAACGAGGGGCAAGACTTGCGCCGGGTTTACTTGGATGCCACCAAAACGCCGCCAGCTCGCCAGGAGTCGATAAAACTTGAAGCTAGAAAGCCCGTTACCGCAGAGGAGAAGTTATGATCCGCAACCCACGCAAGTTACACCAGCCCGTTAGGTTAATCGTTTCAATCGAAGCCTGGGCCGGAAACGCCATTAATGCTTACATGAACGCTCGCGGCTACCACGGGCACTGTAACCATTCTAAGTTCGCGCGCCGGGCCATAGAACATGGAACATGGAACATGGAACATGGAACATGGAACATGGAACATGAGATTAAGCGCCGCCACTCTGATGATTATGCACATCTTTACGCGAGGGACTTTGATGATTTTTCATACACGTTAGCTACACCGCCAGCCATTGACGATATCTGCGTATCTTTATGTGAAGGCGTAGTTGAGATTGAGCACCGTCCAATTTGACAACCCCCTTTAGGTATGAAGGCGTAATGGCGTAATGGCGTAATGGCGTACAGTATTTTTATTTGTGCGCAATTAGGAAGTCAGACGATTACGTGGTGGCCCGAGAATAACTGAACTAAATTTTTGTTAAATTTGAGACTAAAGAGCCTTGAAGTGTAATGAGAAAGTGGCATTATCGAGAACGTACTTTTTTGCAGTGTCGTCGAATCCGGTTTAATTGTTGTTGGGTGGGCCTTAGTTCGGTGCATTAGCCAAAAGAAATTAATAGCCTAGATCACAATAACGGTATATTAAAACAGTAAACTTAACATTGAGAACCGAATCGCGAAATCAACTAAGGGAGATCGTTAGTGAGCACCTTTTCCTTTTTGGCTGCACCCCGCCTATTCATAGCATGTCGCTGACCACTGGCTCGCAACGATGTCGCATGCCGATAATCCGGAGTGGTCAGAGAAGAAGGTGGGCCCTGATACCCCTTCAGGTCTGAGCTGCCAAACAAAGTCGCTATACGAGACGCTCACGTTGCTTGCGCTCGTGAGCTCCAGACGCATGGTAAGTTTAAATTGCTAATCACCAACAAAAATGATACTTTTAATCATCATTTAATTTAACTAATTGAAGTATCTCAAATGCCCAAAGATATAATACGTTACAACCATATTCCTGTACAGAAGTCGACCTTCAAAGCTGGACTAGCAGCTCATGTTCACAGATGGTTTCGCCTGACTCCTAGTTACGGCCCAGATCTAGTACGTGAAATGATTCAAGAACTTGACTGTAAAAAAGATGAAGTTATTCTTGATCCATTTAGTGGTGCAAGCACCACACTTATTGAATGTAAATTAGAGGGTTATGATTCTTATGGCTTTGAGATTAACCCTTTATTACATTGGGTAGGGAAAACTTCATCTAATTGGGGACTAGATTTAAACCAATTGGAAAAAGAAAAAATTGAAATAACTTCACAGTTCAATGATCAGGCAAAACTTATTACCTTTGATAGATTGGAAGAAAATAACCTATTTATTCCCCCAATACACAACCCGTTAAGATGGTGGAGAAAAGATGTCATAACTGAATTGTTGATTTTAAAACGCGCAATAATAGAGCGCACAACCACAGAAGAGAATAGAGATTTCTTTTTATTGTGTCTTGCAGGTGTGCTAGTTCCAGATCTAACAAATGTAACTCTAGGAAAGCTCCAGCTTCATTTCATTAATCGTGATGATCATGAGATTAATGTTCTACCAACATTTATTAAACATTTGGACTACATGCTTGATGATCTGTCAAATATAAACTCACTTCACTTAGCCTCTGAGTCTAAAATATTTCACACTAATTCAGTAACACTTGAGGGTGTAAGCAATACAAATCCCATAAGTTGTGTAATTACCTCTCCTCCATATCCAAATAGATATAGTTACGTTTGGAATACAAGGCCGCACTTATACTTTTTAGATTTTTTTACCACGCCCAAAGAAGCTTCAGCGCTGGATAAAGAAACAATTGGCGGCACATGGGGTACTGCTACCTCCATGCTGGGAAAAGGAGTAATCGAGCCAGCCTTCGACTGCCTAAAAGGAGATGCTTGGAAAGTAATCGAAGACATACGAACAGAAGATAATCTAATGGCTAATTACGTGATGAAATACTTTAATTTACTCGCTGAGCAAATTAAGGCGATGGAATCGTTGCCTCAAAAAAATCTACGCTGTGCATATGTTGTTGGAAATTCAAGAATCAAGAAGCGCTATATTGAAACCGATGTGATACTGGGCGATATATTTAAAGGCTTGGGTTACAAGCTAAATTCAATCGACCGAATCCGTAAAAGAAATAGCGGGAAAGATCTTTATGAATCCATTGTGTACTCGGAGAAAGAATAGGCCGCGCACTCAATAACTAAGTGCAACACCCTCGATTCGAGTATCGTGTTGCCATGGAAAAAAATTATCATCACCTCAGTGCGACCGACCGCGTCACGCTCATGTTCTTGAGGCGCCAAGGTTTCAGTCTTCGCGCCATTGCCAGTGAGCTAAAGCGGCGTAGAGTTAAAGGTCGATCCTATGACGCCGAAATAGCAGAATTCGCAGCACTACCAGCTTGGTCGCTTTGTCGGTCCCGGCCCAAGCTGATTGAAGGCACTGACATTCATGATGTGGTCATCGGCATGCTGCGAAACAAGGGGTCTCCCCAGCAAATCAGCGGGGTACTCTAGCCTATGTTTTCTCATAATCCATATTTTTTAGTCTCACATGAAACCATTTACGCCCAACCTCGCGGCGAACTGCGCAAGAAATTAGAGTTGGAGACCGCCGGCTATAAGCTCTATTCTTTTTATGGGAGAAATTGAGAAAACGAATCAGAGGTTTTGATGTCTGACATCATCCCATCTATTTCTCGTTTTATCTCTGCTTTAATCGCTGGCCTATCCCATATTTCTGCCAAGTCCATCCCTAAAAGCTCCGTAGCAAAATCCAGAGCACTTTGGCCTACTAAAAACTTCCAGCCAGCTCTTTCAAGCCGACTTATCGCTTCATTTCTGGGACTTATAGCGCTAAATATTAAATAAATTGGTCTTAACTCAGCTTCAATCAACTTACTAGCCATATCGCAATCTTTACGGAGCCTCGAGCTGTCATTCGGATTAAAATTATACCTAATTTCTATGCCAATGCCGTCTGTTTCTATTTCTTCATTGATATATTTTTTACAAACATTAGAAACGAAATTAGCCGCTTCTGCTTGAAGCTCAGAAAAACGTAAGCAAACATCAAGTTCTAACCCTCCAAACCTTGGAGCAACTTGATTTTTTGTAATGCCGTATTTTTCGATAGCCAATCTTCTAGGGATTTTATCGTATATTTCACCTAAACGCCGGCCAATACTAATACTGACCCTGCCCATAAATCTAATGTTTACGTATTCAGGTGTGTCGAAGTTAAATTTTGGATAAAGAGGATCGCTTTTGAGAGCTGCCAGTTCATTTTCGTAGTTGGTTTTTGAAAAATCATTTCTTATTTTCTCTCTCCACCCAGCTAAATGATGACGTAGTTCAGCTATGATCGCTGCTTCCAAATCTGTTTCTTGCTGTGACATTAACTAACCTCTTGATCTTGTAATAAATCGACAACAAGAACATCAAGAGAGCTTGCAATTTTTTCAACGTTATTTAAGCTGACGTTTCTCTCACCTCGTTCAATCGCACCAACATAAGTTCGGTGTAATTCTGACAGTGATGCAAGCTCTTCTTGAGAGATACCTCTTTTCTTTCGGTATCTTTTAACTTGACGGCCAAATATTTCTTTGAGTGATTTCATGAGGTAGAGGATATTAAAAATGAACACTATAAGTCGACAGACTATAAGTAGCATGACAAGCTAATAAGGCGCTGCGCTCCTAATTTGCCGGTAAGCGTGGCGTCGAGGCTGGGGAAAATCCCAAAAATTCCCGCTTGGCTTGATTAGGATTGAGAAAACAAACAAGGAACCGTCGGAATGCCTCGTCTTGGGTACTGCAGCTACGAACATGATGCTATTAGTCGTTAACCACCATGTTATTTCCTGACTATCAAAAAGCATTGCTGGCGGATTGATGAGCAGCAGGCCAGAGCTTGATGAAATCAAAAGTCCGATTACACAGCCAAATCAAAAGGTACTCCCATGGCCTGGCCAAAGGGGGACGCGGAAGCGCAAAGGCTGATAGCTTTTCGGCTGGCTTATGGCTTGTTGTTGGGATGTATCTGCTGGCGAACTAGCAACGCACCATGCCGGTCTTACAGTCGCTGAATAAGTTATGGCTCGATACGGGACCGCACGAGCAACACAAAACACCCGCCAGTAAGCCCACGCCACCGTGGTCGAAGCTGGAGCCGACCACTCACCAAGCGCCAACCGTTCGTTTCGCCACCGCCCCCAACCGGACGAGCGCCTAATTCCTTGGCTACCGGCTGGCGGATTGCCTGCTGATGCAAGTAAAGGCCTCAAACAAGACTATGCAGGCGCTAGGTATCAAGCTGGTATCCAAGCACGGTATCTAAGGAAAGAGTGTTTTCGAGATGGTTACCAAATTAGTTACCAGAGCGGTTACCAGAGCGGTTACCACGGAAACTAGGGTTTTAGCCCTGTAGTTGCCAGTGCTCAAACTCAAGCGCTATATGTTCACGGCAGAGCCTACAACCGCATTGACAGGGGGGAGTGCGAAGCTCCAAGGCCTAATTTTTAGCTCGATCGCCCGTTTTAGGCGCATTTTTTTACACGATAAATAGAGAATATTTTCCGGACTAATCCATGGTGAATTAGCGACTGGCGACTGCGAACGACCCGACGCAAACCGAGGGCTAATACCTAGGCTTCCATGGGGGAGTAGCGGGGGAGCAACAGACAAAAGCAGACAACTATTAACAACACACGGCAACGCCAAAAAATCGTAACCTTCTGATTTAAAATATTTATCGTTTTGGGAATTATCGTGTTGCGCCTAATTTAGCGGATTGAAAATCCTCGTGTCGGTGGTTCGATTCCGCCTCCGGGCACCATTATTTCAATGACTCAACCCGCCTTGTGCGGGGTTTGTTGTTTCTGGACTGTGATTTGTAAGCAATATGTAAGCAAATTCCAGATGTTTTATTGGAATCGAAAGTAAATCTGTAACTCAGCTAAGTTTTGGCGGACACCGATGCGCTCGCCTACCCGCTCCCAATCAAACCAGCGCCATGCGCAAGCTCATAGCAAGCTCATATTAAATCTACGCCCTTATTTCGGCGTGCCGCCTGCATTAATACCTTCTCTATCGCCTTTCTGACTTACTAGTAAATCCACCAGCTCGGCGACATGTCCAAGGAAAGCTCTCTAATTCTGTTGATAATTATGAGCAATTTCTTAGCGAAAGTGATTTCAGAGAACCCGCTGCTCTTTTCGGATTGGCTAATAGCCATTACGCTCGAGGTCGAACTTACTGATTTTTTATTTGTAATAAAGGCGATTCGCTATTGCGCGGGGCTATGCAACAGCGTAACACTGATTAAGTAAGCATAGTCGTTGAAGAGGAGTAGGTAGCGCCATGCCGAAAGAAACCTCACTACGCAATGTATTTCGTTTCGTACAGCTAAGACCGCCGACGCTGCTCGAGAGCGACGATATAATAGAAATCGACTCGTCAACCCAACTCGCGAAAGAGATTAAACCCAAAAAAAGAAAACGTCGGAAAGAAGCCGCCGATTTATGGTTATCCCGATTCGAGAAACGCGGTGATAACTGGAAACAGGTTGACTCACTGGCGCACATAGCGGAGCTCGCCGAAACCGCGCTTAGAGATGGCAAGTTTAGCGTCGACGAGTTTCGAGAAAAACTCTCAGTACAACCGGGATTTAGCGACCACGACTTCCTCGTGCGCACCGCCCTCGATCTATCCGATTTACTCCTGGCCACAAACTACGCCTCCGCGAACAAGACCAGAATCAATCCACGACGTTTAAGCATGCTGTATAAGGCGCTTAGCATAATTTTACAAAACGGTATCACTGGCGACGCAGAAAACCTTTTACGACTCCTTCGCCGCCCCGTTTCACTCGGAGCCCTCAGTCCTCAGGCTGAGGATGACAGCATGGTCGAGGACGGCAAAGATGTAACTGCCAAATACGCCGCGCCTCCGACGCTGGCAGATATCGAATTGGCTATCAAGGAGCTGGTTGCAGCCGACAATCCCGAATCCATCGTTGTTCCACCGCAAGGCGATGAAAGGACCAGCGACGAGGAACTCATTGGAGCAGCCGGCGTACCATTTTCTCTGAAACCCGCTACTGTTCTTGCGTTGAAAGAGTCAACGTTGCGGGTACTTGAGAATTTCGACATCAATCCTGCAGATCACACTATCGACTCCATCGTATCCTCTTTGGAAGACCAGGTAACAACCCTGGCGTACATCGTACAGCCCATATCGGTAATGCACCCCCTGGATATGGAAGACACTCTAGCCCCTGCCTCCATAAATGCGTCTGTACGAAGCTCCGGAATCGCAGACCTGTTGGTGGTTAAACAAAATATCAAAGCCTACGAGGCAACGGAGATAGCTCACGTCGAAAACGTCATGGCGGGAGAGACTCGAAAACGCTCCCACCGTTTCTACAGCAGGCGTGAAGAAGTGTTGTTTTCGGAGTCGGAGAGAACCACAGAACAGGAGCACGAACTTGAAACTACGGATCGCTTCGAGTTGAATCGCGAGACTGAAAAGACACTGAAAAGGGATACAAAACTCGGTTATGATTTGTCAATTTCAGGCAAATATGGCCCGACCGTCGAGTTCACATCGAACCTCAGCATAGAGGCGAGTCAGTCGTCCCAAGAGAGCAGCAAAAATGCTACCCAATTCGCCCAGGAAGTAGTTGAGCGTTCAGTTTCAAAGGTAATCGATCGGGTAAAGGAGAGCAGAACGCTCACGTTGATTCGAGAATCTGAAGAAAACAATGAACATGGTTTCGTAAACGACACGGATCCTCCACAGCAAATTGTTGGTATATACCAGTTCCTTGAAAAGATTTACGAGGCTCAGGTCTTCAACTATGGCATACGCCAGATGTTCGATTTCATGATCCCGGAACCCGCATCTTACCTCTGGGATCTTGAATCACAGCCAGCAGACACTTCATCCTTACCAAAGCCCCCGTTACCCTTATCCATCTTTGCTCAAAGATGGCAAGATATCGACGCCACCAACTACAAAGCGCTGGAAATTCGATATGGTGCGGAATATATTCCACCGCCACCGAGCCAATACATACTTAAAAAAACCAGTGTCAATCAAGGCCAGGGCACTGCAGATGAAGAGGGTCAACCGCGTAGTTTCCATCATGTGGAACTGGACATACCTGCAGGTTACCAACCCGTTCGGGCAACTCTGAGCGTACAGGCCCTTACAGACGAAGACCCTGTAATTTCTGTACAGATTGGTCATGCAAAAATGAACATAGATTTTCCTGGCTGGTCACGGTACCAATTACGAGGGAACTTCAAGAATTGTCAGCGTACGGTGAACATGGCATCGGTAATGGCGGAGCGGGCCAGTGAAGAAGACGACAAACTGGGCATCGACATTTTTGCCTACGAAACAGCTAACTATGCGATTGAGCTGAGTATTCGTATGAGCCGCTCCAACCGCGTTTACTACAACTGGCAGAAAGCCGCGTTTCGCGAGCTATCTGATGCATATGCGAACAAACTCAAGGAATACAAGCTTGAGCTTGAAGAAGCCGAAGCACGGGTTCGGTCTGAGGCGTTTGAACAAGATTTCGGTGATTCACCTTCCGCTCATATCAAGCAAATAATGACCGAGCTAAAGAAACACTGTATCAGCATCATCACCGGTCAGTGGTATGACAACGTATCGCCCATGACGCCTCAAAGCCCACCTCAGTTTAACCTCGGTAGCGCAAGCGCAATCGGCAGCTACATTCGATTTTTCGAGCAAGCCTTTGAATGGGATCAGCTACAGTACGTCTTCTACCCCTATTACTGGGCTCACAAGGACAGGTGGAAAAAGCGCTTTCTTCGTTCCGACGTCGATTTCGTATTCCAGGAGTTTCTGCAAAGTGGGTCTGCTCGTGTGGTGGTGCCCGTTCGCCCCGGATTTGAGATAGCCGTAAATCACTATCTGGAAACCGGCAACATTTGGTACGGGGAGGGCTCGCCACCTGATATCGGATCAGCTACGTATGTGTCGATCGTTGACGAAATAAAGAGTCGTACCGGAGCTTCGGCGGGTGAAACACCAGAGGGAGATCGCTGGGACGTTCGACTACCCACTTCACTGGTGCTACTCAAGGAGAATCGTGACTTACCCAAGTGGACGCGGGAAGCTGCTGAAACCTGGATGTGGAATGCCGAAGAATAGAGATCATCAGCATCAGAAGTGCCGCTAATGTCCATTCGATTGGGAAAATACCGCTCCTACTATTTGTCGCAGCGGGCAACATTCCGACAAGCATTAGCCAAAAATAGCGCTAATCCTGAGGACCTTTTTCGCCAGAAAAAGGAACTGGAGGTAATGGAAGCTTCGGTTCGTCATGGCGAGATATCGACCTACAAGCTGCTGGACGGAATCGAAGGCGACTATCCGGGAGCCGGCGTCTTCCGTTGGCATGGGAACATTCGAGCTGAAGTGTACAAGTTGTATTGGGCGTCTCAAATGGATCCAGACGCTTACGTGCGCAAGCTAGAAGAGTACGCCCGTTACTGGCGTAGAATCGCAAACAACCACCTCCGAATCATCGCGTTTACCGATCCAAGCGATGGCTACCGCTACGTTCATCGTCCAAACAAACTGACAATGGCAGTCATTGCATCAATTGAACAAGAACTACAGCACTGGCTACAAGTAAACTACGACTACGATAGGCTAGCTCGATCGATAGGCCCGGCACACGGCCTGTGGAGTCTGCTGGAGGAACGCCGAGACCTCAAGGTTGCACTACGCCTGGCACAAACATTACCTGCTGATGTTGAGAAATATCATGTCGGCGTCGATCGACCAGCCTGGGTTGAAGTAACGTCTTTTGCGGTTGGATTCATTCCTTTCGTCGGTAACGCCATTGCCGCCTATGAGGCTTATGAAGGGCATGACATTTTCGAATACAGGTTAACAGATACCGAGAGAGCAATTATAGGCGCTTCCGTTCTCCTGCCATTCGCCGGACGGTTCGTAAAAACCGGGAAAACCCTATACACCGCAAATCGCATGAAGAAGCTCTATGGACGTGACGCTGCTGATTGGGTAATTGCGCAGTCACGCGGCGAAGCGCTGTCCAGCCTTCCTGATCTTGTGCGCAAGTTAGACGACACAGAGTCCTTGATCAAGAGTGGCAGGAAAGTAAGTCAAGAACTCGCACAAGAACTCGATCCACTTTTTAAAAAAATAGCGAATGATGCTCCACTTCAATCATCGATACCAAGCAACGTAGATACATTAACGCAGGGCTTGTTTCTCAAGCTACGTAGCAAATACAGCTTCCTCGATGACCTGGATTTATTGAGTCTGCAGCGCATGGTGGATAAAGGACCTCACATAAACCACATCAAAGGTCAGTTGCTGGAAGAACTTCTGGAAAACAAAGTGGCAAGGTTCATGGCCAATCCTATGGGGCGAGAGCTACTCGGTCTACCAAAGGAAATCAAGGGATTCAAGACGCTAAACCAGAAACTTGAATTTTTCCCTGGCCATCTGATTCGGGATGCTGATGGCAGACAAATTACCGATGGTGTTGTCGGTTTCAAAGACAAAGATGGTGTACTTAACTTACTGGCGGTGTTCGAGGCTAAAGCCGGAAAAGGTGCCTCACGCGGGTTGACCAGTAAATCCACATCGATGAATAAAATGTCAAAGCTCGACCGAGACGAATTGCGGATGGTGGCCAAGGAATATCTCGTGGAACTGCAAGAAGAAGCCGCAAAAAAAGGCAGCCCCTTTAACCTTACGCTCGAACAGGTCGAACAGAAGATCGTTAAATCGGAACGAGGCGGACAAATCCGTACGGACGTCGAACGGCTTGCCGAAGGCGCGAACAACGTAGCCGTTGATATCTTGATCAACGGCAATACTCAGGCGGTACGGATTTCGACGGTGCGTACAAAATTCTTTGGCGTTTTGCCTTCCAATGTGGATGGCAAAAACATCGAAAAGACGATAAAGGACCTTGGCTACAATTTTGAAGCGATGCCCTTGGATATAACGGCACAACGCCTCACGGTATTCGCTAAACGGCTCGCAAAAGAAATAAGCGATGCCACTACGCCATAGACAGGCCAGGGCTGTTCAACGCTAAAGACTGTCTTATGCGATTTGTTAATTTTGTGAATAGTATTTTCAAACGACCTTTTCTATGTGAGCGGAGTCATAGCGCAGGAGCGCGAGAGCTGTCAATTCCTATTCTGCTTGATAAAAGACCTCCTTAGGTACCGGTCGGATAGCGGTCGGTAAGCAAGCGATGAACGTCCTGTTCGATCGGGATTCAGTTGTTGCAAAAAATGCAACAACTGGCTCAAGGCTACACCCTCAACCAGCGCCGCCTAACAGAACGCCGCATTGAGTTCGAGCAGGCCGTTAGCCTGCTCAGCTGCACGCTCACCAATCAAGGCCAGGTTTTTAACGAAGACGAAGCTCGATTCCAGACTGCAAACCAGCACGTTAACTTTGCGCTGCCATAGCACTGTCAGATGTTTACTGTGGCGGCGATTAGCCCGCTTGGCGCCTTTACCTTGTTGCTGACTGGGTCATTGTCCGTTTTTTCAAAACCACACCCTGAGGTTTTCATGTTTTCAGGATTGAGCTCTATTTTTCGATCTGTAATGCGGCTGAGTCTGGTTTCTCAGATTGCCATCGGCATTGCAGCCGGTGTACTGCTGGTCATTATATCGCCAGAGGTTGCGGGCTCTTTTGCGCTTCTCGGTCAGCTATTCGTCTTGGCATTGAAAGCCGTGGCGCCTGTGTTGGTTTTTGTTCTGGTGGCTGCAGCTATCTCAGGACACAAACAGGGGCAGCCCACTCATATCCGCGGGGTATTGGTTCTTTATATAACAGGCACGCTTGCCGCAGCGATAGTTGCAGTGACGGCCAGTTTTCTGATGCCCACAGAGCTAACCCTGGACCTGACGGGGGTGACTGGCAATCCGCCTTCGGGTGTTGGCGAAATTCTGACAAATTTATTGCTCAGCGCTGTTGCCAATCCTGTCACGGCGCTGATGGAAGCCAACTTCATCGCCATTCTGGCGTGGGCGATTGGTCTTGGTTTTATGTTGCGTAACGCCAGCGAGGCCACGCGCCAGGGCCTGAATGACCTTTCTGACGCCGTGTCCGGCATTGTTCGTGGCGTCATACGGCTTGCGCCTTTAGGGATTTTCGGGCTTGTTGCCACTACGCTGGCAGAGGCAGGCCTGGGTGCTCTGCTGGAGTATGGCCAGCTGCTAGGGGTTATTGTCGGCTGCATGGTGTTTGTGGCGCTGGTGACGAATCCGTTACTGGTGTTCTGGCAGATTCGCAGCAACCCTTACCCACTGGTGTTCGAATGCTTGCGCGGCAGCGCTATCACCGCTTTTTTTACCCGCAGCTCGGCAGCCAACATCCCCGTCAATCTTGCGCTGTGTGAGCGCATGAAGCTGGATCCAGACACCTACTCAATTTCTATTCCGCTGGGCGCAACCATCAACATGGCCGGTGCCGCCATCACCATTTCGGTGATTACCCTGGCGACGGCAAATACCCTTGGCATTCCGGTTGATTTTCCCACCGCGCTGATTCTTTGCGTGGTCTCGGCCCTGGCCGCTTGCGGTGTTTCCGGCGTCGCCGGGGGCTCGTTGCTGTTAATTCCTCTGGCAACCAGTCTTTTTGGAGTGCCCATTGAAGTTGCCATGCAAGTGGTCGCTATTGGCTTCGTGATCAGCGTGGTGCAAGATTCCACTGAAACAGCTCTTAACTCCTCCACCGACGTGCTGTTCACCGCGGCGGCCTGTCGACGGGCGGAAGCGCGGCAAGAAGGATGAGTTTTGAAGATTGAAGGTTGAGCGGTATCGCAAATCAAGGTGTACGACATGCTAGAAAAGTCCCAGAACCTCGTTTTTGTTGGTATGCCCGGCAGCGGTAAAAGCACGGTAGGCGTGCTGGCTGCCAAAAAACTCGGACTGGGGTTTATTGACACCGATTTATTGATACAACAAGAAACCGGTCGTACGCTTCAGCAGATCGTTGATCAGGATGGCTACGTTGCCTTGCGCAAGGCAGAGGAACAGGTGCTGTTGCACTTGAGTGTGCAACAGCACGTTATCAGCACGGGTGGCAGTGCCGTCTATAGTGACGCAGCTATGAGACACCTCAAGACCGGAGCCACCGTTGTCTTTCTCGATATCGCTCTGGACACCGTGTTTGCGAGGATTGGTGACTATAGCTTGCGGGGTATTTCAAAAAGGCCTGAACAATCGCTTTTGGAGCTTTTTAAGGAGCGATCCGCCCTGTATTCCCGCTATGCCGATCTGACAATTCGGGGCGATGCCCTGAACCACGATCAGGTTTGCGACGCTCTGATAACCGGCCTGGGCAATATTAAAAACCCGGCGGCCCCAAACCGCTAAGTCGCTGGTGTCACGGCACCATGTCATCTGGATCGACTAATCCAAGTTCAAGTCCGACGGTGTAAAAACCGGTGACCGAAAACTCACTGATTTCGCTGGACGTGTGGGCAACCGTAATACCTCGACACAGGTGCGAGCACGCGGCCTTGGTCACTTCCTGCAACAACGCAAAATCACGGAAGTAGTCTTTTAGCGGGTTTTCACCCAGAGCTTTACGTTTTTGATTCTTCCTGTCGATGCGATCCTCAATTGCCCTTTCCAGACGTTCCATTATTCCTGGCCTGCTATGGTTTAACACAGCGACTAGCTGGGAATATTTAACCTCCAGGATCACATTGCCTCGGTCAGCATTGGGCGAGTGGTACTCAGCGATTTCCTCGTCTAGACAGACGAGACCGCGGGACAAACCAAGTCTGGCCGCAACCAACGGTGTAATTGCAGAGATACCCCGCTCTTCCAGCGGGTCACCTTGCGTGATAAGGAGCTTTGGCTTGTGTACCTGGTTTTGGCCCCAATACGACATCAGTCGTTCTGAGACCTCAGCTGCCACAAGCGCAGGATCCCGTGGGTCGTAGCCACCCATTCCCTCGATCACAACAGGATGATACTGGCCGAGTGATAACAGTAAGTTTTGTGTCAACGTTATTCATCCCCACTACACAGCGCTACCAATGTCATTTGCCAAGCACTTAATTTTTAACTCACGCTCACCATCATTCCTACTCACACGCGGTAACGGCTGACCTGGTCTGACATATCTGCCGCCAGCGCTTTGAGCCGTTGTGTGGCCGCTCCGGCCCTACGAGTCCCTTGGGCGGTTTGCTCTGTTATAGCAACGATCTCGTGAACATTCTGATTGATGGTCTCCGAGACGCTGGTTTGCTCCTCGGCGGCACTGGCAATCTGGATGTTCATCTCGTTGATGGTACCAACGGCCTGGTTAATTCTCTTCAGCGCTTCATTCACTTGACGGGTTTCCACGACGGTCGCTTCACTCCGTTCACTGATTGCACCAATCAGCTTCACGGCGTTGCTGGCACCGGTTTGCAGCCGTTCAATCGTCTCTTGAATTTCTTGGGTACTCTTTTGAGTCCGGCTGGCCAGTGTGCGAACTTCATCGGCGACCACCGCAAAGCCTCGGCCAGCTTCGCCGGCGCGCGCAGCCTCTATGGCCGCATTCAGGGCCAGCAGATTTGTCTGATCAGCAATCGCACGAATCACTTCTAAAACACTGTCGACTTTCCGAGAATCCACGCCCAGTCTTTCAATCACCTTAACGCCTTCCGCAACCTGCTCTGATAAACCGCCGATTACCTCGATGGTCTGATGTACCAGGCCCTGAGCATCCACTACCTGAGCGTTGGCACGGTCCGCAGCATCAGAAGCTTCGCTGGCGTTATTAGCCACTTCCTGTGCTGCCGCTGTCATCTCGTTCATGGCGGTTGCCACCTGATCACTCTCGGATTTTTGACGCTCCACGCCCTGCGTTGACTCCTCCATTACCTGACTCAGTTCTGCAGAGGCTTCGTTCAAAGTACCCGTGGATGAGAGAACCTGCTCAACCAGTCCGTGCACCTGATCCGCAAAGCTGTTAAAAGCAATTGCCAACTGACTCAACTCATCTTTGCCATCTATGTCCAGTCGACGGGTCAAGTCACCGTCGCCGCTGGCGATATCGTTCATTGCAGATACCGCGGATTTCAATGGGCGGATAATGCTACGGACAACAACCAGGGCAAAAAGCCCAATAATAACCAGCGCAATCAGTGAGGTCGTCACTGAACCAATGACAGCGTTATCCAATGCATCCCCGACTTTGCTGTCCATGGCAGCGACCTGTTCTTCCAGACCGTCTACCCAAAACCCTGTACCAATCATGATATTCCACTGCGGTAGCATCTCTGCGTAACCCAGTTTTGGGGCCACTTTGCCTGTGGCTTCGTTCTGCCACCCATAAGAAACGTAGCCACCGCCGTCAGAAGCCACTTTTACCAGTTCGCGGATCAGGTAGGTCCCATTAGGGTCCTGAAAGTTCCAGAGATTCTTGCCTTCCAGCGCCGGTTTCACGCCATGCATGACACTCACACCACTGGTGTCATAGGCGAAAATGTAACCCGGACTTCCGGAGTCATTGAATCTCAGCTGACGCAGTATTTCCCAGGCTTTCTGACGCACATCAGGATCTTCAGCAGAACCGGGCTCGTTATAAAGATGGGCAATTGAGGTACGCGCAAGCTCAATATAGTTTTTCAGCTCCTGACGCTTGCTTAGCTCCATATCGGAGGAAAACCCCGCCACTGCGCTGTCGCCAATACCCTTGGCCTGATTCAAGTTATACGTGGTCAGAAACGCCGTAAGTACGATTACAGGCAAGAGTGCGAGCAACAGCACACGCGTCTGAATAGTCAGATTTTTCATCGCTGGTAGGTCTTTTTTGGTGTGTGTCAGGGAATAGGCGGGAACTCTCGCCCGCAGCATTGAGGGGCAATAGTACCGGTTATCCCCTAAATTATCAGTGAGAACACTTCGCGTTTTGTATAGAAAGTGTAGGGAGGCAAACTGGAAAACGTCAAACCGAGGCAAGACTAGCTTTCAGCCGGTTCCACCACCACAATAATGCGCCTGACCATGCCCTTATTGATTCTTACCGGCAGATAACGTGCATTCAGCCAAACACCCTGCCCACTTGCATCAAGATTCAGAAAACGCCCATTCTGTGCAACGCCAATAACCAGACTTCGCCAGAACACGATGTATTCTTCGCTACGGGTATAGGCGCCCTCGCACAGCACACGGTGATGCTTCCCGGTTAACTCTTCGGCCTTGTATCCCAGCAGCGCAAGGAATGCGTCGCTTACCCGGTCAATCAGACCATCCGGGGTAAGCACCAGAACGGCCGAGGAGTCTTTAATGGCCTCGAAATCCGCCTCCAGCTCGATAATCCGCTTTTCGGCAACCTCAAGCTTGTCGAGAGCGGCCTGCAGTGCTTGTTTTTTCTTACCAAAAAATGCCATCAAATAGCCTCTTCATGCAAAAGGAGAGCTTTGGAAAACCTGCGCAGCTGGCGATGTGTATTAAACGATGTCTGTTAGAAAATGTGCAATCAAATAGTGATGAGAATGCCGCCGCTTGCCAAGACAATCACTACGGCCCAAGCCGGTAATTTCCATACGCTTAAAAGAAGAAAGCCGGTCAGTGCCAACGCAAATTCGTAGGGGCCCAGAATGGCGCTGGTCCACACCGGCTGATAAAGCGCCGCGCCCAAAATGCCCACCACGGCTGCATTGGCACCGCTCATCAATGCCCGCGCGCGGCCCCAGCGCCGAAACCGATTCCAGTGAGGCAACACCGCCAGCAGCAGTAGCATTCCGGGCAAAAAGATCATAAACAGCGCCAGGGCAGCTCCGAACAGGCTACCTCCGAGCGGTGTCATCACGGCGCCCAGATAGGAGGCAAACGTGAACAAAGGCCCCGGCACGGCCTGAGCGGCACCATAACCCGCCAGAAATTCGTTTGCCCCAACCCAACCGGATTGCACCACTTCAGCTTCCAGTAACGGCAACACGACGTGACCACCGCCAAACACCAGGGCGCCAGCGCGATAAAAGGCATCCATAACCGCCACAGTGGCTGAAGGGGTAACCCAAGCCAGTAACGGCAGGCCGACCAGCAAAACAACGAAGATGAGCCCCGCCAAGAAGCCGACACGGGCAGAAACCGGTAACAGCAACTCGGCTGCGTCGCTGTTAGCCTGAACCCGGCACAGCACCATGCCCGCTAAGGCGCCAATTATGATGGCCGTGACTTGGCCCAACGAGCCGTTGAACAACATCACGGTGAACACCGCTGCCAGAGCGATGCCCGCGCGCTGGCGGTCAGGGCATAAATTGCGCGCCATTCCCCACACCGCATGAGCGACTATCGCCACCGCTGTCACTTTCAGGCCGTGAATGATGCCCTGGCTAACGGGGCCATCAAGCATCCCGGCACCCAAAGCGAACAGCACCAACACAATGGCTGAAGGCAGAGTGAAAGCAGCCCAGGCCGCAGCTGCGCCCCAAGGGCCGGCTCGCATCAGGCCCAGGGCAAAACCTACCTGACTGCTGGCCGGTCCTGGTAAAAACTGACACAGGGCGACAAGGTCGGCGTAAGCTTGCTCGGAGAGCCAGCGACGGCGTTCTACAAACTCCGTACGAAAGTAGCCAAGATGTGCAATGGGACCGCCAAAGGACGTCAGGCCTAATAGTAGAAAGGCGCTGAAAACCTCTCTGATGCGTTCTCTATTATATCGGGGCAGGTTTGCTTTCATAGTTCCCTCTCAGTTGCGGCCAGCCGACCACTTTCTCCCTATTCAGAACAGTCACTGCTGATTCAAAACAGTGACTGCTGAAAATCCTGCTTGTGTTCGCTCGACGTCTCCAAGGACACTCTTTGGCGGTCTGAATCGCTTCGCCGCAAATCGCTAACTCTGTCTTTGGCTTTTTTTGCCGTTGCCCGATGATCCACAATGGCCTGCGGGTAAGGCATATAGCCGAGAGTTTCGGCGTGTTTTGACAGCCTGAACGCCGTCTTAGCCAGGTCATGAAGTTCACTACCGGGCACATCCGCAAGTTCCGGAACCCACTTATGGATAAAATGCCCGTCAAGATCATGGTCCCTGCCCTGTTTTACCGGGTCATAAACCATAAGCTCGTTGAATTCTGTGGTACCCGCTATAATTTGATGAATAACGTGATGAATGCCTGGCTCGTAATCCAGAAACTCGGTGGCCAGATATTCCGCCACTTTGGTGGTGGGTATCCACAAATTCATGGTGGCGAATGAAACCACCGTTGCCCGCAGGCGCATATTGATCCAACCGGTCTGGTTGAGGAACCTCATCGCTGCATCAATATAGGGGAACCCGGTCAGCCCCTGTTTCCAGGCTGTGAAATGTTTTTCAGACTGCGCTGAAGAGAAATCGTCCTCGCGGACTCCGTTAAACTGCGCAAGCATGCACTCAAATTCCAGCTCGGGACGAGTTTCAAATGTTTGCATATACTGCCGGCGCCAGCTCAACCTGTCCAAGTAGAAACGCGCGTTTTCCTGAAACTTACCGAACTGGTCAGCGTTCATCCGGCTGTGTGCGTCGGTTACTACTCGATCCACAGCCTGGAATATCTCTCTGTCTGAGACAATACCGTAAGCCAGATACGTTGATATCCGCGAACAGCCCTGCCAAGCCGTATTCGGGCTGGATATCTGAAACGGGTATTGCTTTAAATACGGAACGGTGAAGAATCGATTTAAATTTTTGATGGCTTGTGACCGCCCGCCCTTCGGCCTCAGCGGCTTGTCTGTTCCAGCGGCTTTTGGTATTCCCTTCGGATCACAAGACGGAAATGGCAGGGGCGCAAATCGCTCGGCTAGGTCGGTGCCAATAGGGTCACGAAGTTTGGATGATACAGAGCAGGCAAAATAAGGCGGGAATAACTCGGGCTTTTGCGACCCTCTGGCAATCCCGTTTTGCGCGAGCTCTAGCAGTTCAACGCCATGGTCGGCACACCAGGCAGCAACCGCTTTATCTCGCTGGAACTGGCTGTTTTGAGTGGTTTCCTGATGGGTCCATATCTTGGTTAGAGGCTGCACGCGGTGGATGCGATCAAGAACGTCCACCGATTCGCCAACAACCTGAAGTAGCTTGCCACCAATCGACTGAAAATCGCGATCAAGCTCGTCAAGAGTTTCCTGAATGAATAACTGGTGCTGCCTTGAAACGTCTGGCTGCTGAATCAGCTCAGGCTCGTGACAGTAGAGGGGAAGCACTTTCCCCTTCTTGCGGAAGGCTCGCATGCTTTCAAAAAAAGGCTCTGAGTCCTGAAGCCTCAGATTGCGTTTAAGCCAGAATATCTGCACCCATCAATTCCCGTAAGGCGTTATTCTGCTGATCAAAGGCAGGTCAGAAAATGGATCTGTCTCGCCTCTGAAACGAAGGACGTTGAAACGGAGGACTTTCGTAAAACAGCCAATCAGGCAGCCTTGCGAAAACCCTCCATCCTTGTGGTTTTGTCACGGCTGCGGCGGTATTTACTTTTGTTCTCCACTACCCGCATCTGGTACTTCGGTGTTCTCAGTTCACGCTGAACCGCGCTGTGTTTTGTCGGCTGTGCTTTCTTTTTCGCCATCGTTATTTCTCCATTGGCGGTTTCTGGTTTAACGATCTAATCATAACACCCTCCGGTTGTTGCGCGGCATATGGGTTATTACGATGAGTCTGTTACGGAGTCAGATTAATTGCCATAGCAATCCAAATCCCTTTTTTCTTGCAAACTGGACATGAATGAACGACTAATGAGGGCCTGCTTCCGCAACGGCGAGCGATCATTTTATGGATTATCTTACCTACCGCGAAAAACTGCAAAGCCACTTTCCCGAGCCCGTACTGGCGTTCAAGCCGGACGAATACGAGGCAAGGCTTGCCTCTGTTCGTCAGAGAATGGCCGAAGCCCAACTTGACCTGTTACTACTGACCGAAGCCAGCGAACTGTGTTATCTGACCGGATACACGACCTTCGAGGTCTCGGTCCAGTGCGTGCTGTTAGTTGCGTTTGATAGAACCGTGCTGTTCGTGCCGGCCATTGAGATGGGCCCTGCCGTGTATCTGAGCCGGGTGGACGACGTTATTGGCTATCCATGGCAGGCGCCCGAAACAGTGGCAAACGATCTGGCTGTTCAGGTGCGCCGCACGGCGGGAAGCACAGCACCGCGAATCGGCTTTAACCCCTGGGCGGGCTCTTTTCGGCCGGGACTGCTTTCGGCACTCAAGAACACGTTAGACACCGCCACATTTATCGATTTCGGCGCACTGATCGATCGGGTTCGACTGGTTAAATCGTCCGCCGAACTGGCGTATCTTGCCGAAAGTGCCGCCATCACCAACGCTGGTCTAAACGCAGCAACAGCGGTGATAAAAGCGGGGGTGGTCGACCATGAAATTGCCCGGGCTGGCGCTAGCTCTATGCTGGGGGCCGGCAGCGAATTCATGAGCATGCAGCCGATTGTGACGACTGGCGCGCGCAGCGGAATCATTCATACCAACCATGCGGGTTATGCGGTTGCACGCGGAGATGTGGTGTTCACTGAATTCGGTGCGGTTCGCAAACGCTACACCGCGCCTATGATGCGTACCGCCGTCGTTGGCGAAGCTTCCGCCGAAATTCGTGAATTTCATGCGGTCTGTCTTGAAGTTCTGGCAGCAGTGATGTCGGCCGCGCGCGCCGGGTCAAGCTTCGCCTCGGCAGCCCGCGCAGGCGAGCTCGCGCTAGCGCCAATCGTCGACCGTGCGTTTTTCTCTGGCGTATTTGGCTACCCGGTCGGCGCGTCGTTTCCGCCATCCTGGGTCGCCGGCTCCATGTTTATAACCACGGACAACCCGGCAATTCTGGAGCAAGACATGGTGTTTCATCTGCCAATCTGCCTGCGCAAACCGGGCGAGTTTGGCGTCGGTTTCAGCGAAACGGTCCGCATTACAGCCACCGGGGCCGAACGCATCACTAAAAATACGCTGTCTCTCAGGGAAGTCTTCTTGTAAAGGCAACACCGACTTCCGATTTCTGCCTTCGTGCCGGTTTCTGCCTTCGTAACAGTACCTTGGAGTGTTTTTGACCGGCATCAATCAGCGCATCCTCAGAGCGCCTACACTAAACTTAAGTAAACAACTCAACACATCACAGGATGTCTCTCAATGCCCATTGAAAAGCATGACCTTATCCATGAATTTCCGGAATCTAAAGATACGATCCACAAGCTAAAAATGTCTGACCAGCACTTCGCTAAACTGTTTGAGGAATACCACAATTTACAGCACGAAGTGCATCGTATTGAAACCGAAGTAGAAACAACATCAGATGAATATCTGGAAACTCAAAAGAAAAAGAGGTTGAGCCTTAAGGATCAACTCTCCGCAATCATCAAGGATTATGAAGCCTCTATCGCAAGCTAATCCTCACGCGGCTTGATATGGAACTGAGCCTGCCCAGCAGCATTGTCGACCTTTTGATCAGGCCCCCAGTTCTACGGTAATCGTGGTCGAACTGCCGTTAGTTTGGGGCTGCGGGCTTGGGTAACACAGCGGCATCGGCAGCAGCTTCGTTTTTTGCAACCTCGCGGCGAACAGCTCGCGGCGCACCGAACGCCAGTATGGCCGCAAGCATTGAGCACACCGCCATCACAATCACTACGTTCAACAAAGACTCCTTCACCACCGTGGTGGAAAATGCACTGATGGCGCCGGCCAGGGTAAATTGAGTAGCGCCCAGCATCGCCGCAGCCGTGCCACCCAGGTGCGGAAAAAACTCCAGAGCATTCGCCATATTGTTGGGAATGATAGAACCCATAAAGCCCACGGCCGTCACAATACAGCCAGCAGTGACCCACCAGGGAGCCCCAACCCAAGCCAGCGCCACTAACATCAGCAACGCGATGAACTGCAACAATACCGACACTCGCAAAATAGACACCGCCTCGAAGTGCCTTAACAAGTAACGGTTAACGATGTTCAGGCTGGCCATTAACGCGATATTGGCGGCAAACAGCGCAGAAAACAGGGTGTTGGAAAGGCCAAACCATTCCTGATAAATAAACGATGCGTGGGTGATAAACACCAGCATAGCGCTGAAACACAGGGCTTGTATGGCAACGAAACGCATGGTCACCCAGTGTCTCAGCACCAGACTGTAGTTTGTGACCAGAGTAGATACCGGGGTTTTTACCCGCTCTTTGGCCGGCAAATGGCGAAATAGACGCAGCTTCAGCACAACGGCTAAAAACACCGCGTAGCCCGTCAGCATCAAGAATATCGCCGGCCAGTCGGCCAATGCCAACAAAATCACCCCGAGAGTAGGCGCAGCTGCCGGCGCTATAAACATAACCAGACCAATCAGACCAAACAGCCGGGCTGCGTCTTTGCCGTGAAACTGGTCGCGCACAATAGCCGGCACAGACACCGCGCAAAAGGCGCCGCCCATGCCCTGCACCAACCGCCAGCCCAGCATTTCGTTCAGGCTGCTCGCTTGTGCAACCATGGCTGCGGCAACGGCGAACACAAACAGGCCGCCGAGCAAAATAATTTGGCGACCGTAGCGGTCAGACAGCGGCCCGCCCACCAGTTGCGAAAGGCCCAGAGCCCCGACATAAACGCTCAGGGTAAGCCCTATATCGGTATGGTCAACGTTCAAATCCGCGGCAATCTGCGGGAACGCGGGCAGATAAGCATCCAAAGCCAGGGGCCCGAGTGCCACCGTCATTCCCAGTAAAATTGCCAATTGCAGTTGCGACACGCACATTTGCCTTTTCAGTAGCGCCAGTCCTTAAGCAGACCGGTCAGTATTTTCGGTAAAGAACGGGCCCTGAATACAGAGCACGGTTTGGCAAACTATCAAGCATTCAAGGGGCACACAGCCGAAAATTGTAGCATGCTCGCAAAAGCACGTTATTTCGAAACCAGAACGTGTCCTTTAAAGTGTTTGCATTAAGGCAAACCAGACCGTATAAAAAGTGTTGATTTACACTGGCGCAGTCCGTAAAACAGACGCCTTTGATGTGTAGCCTCAGGAGCCAACAATGGCGGACCAAGCGCCCTTGATCTGTAAGGATATTTGCAAAACCTTCGACAAGCTTGATGTGCTAAAAGGCATTTCGCTGGAAACTCAAAAAGGCGATGTTGTATCGCTGATTGGCAGTTCAGGTTCCGGAAAAAGCACCTTTTTGCGCTGTATTAACCTGCTGGAAACGCCCACTTCCGGCGAAATTATTGTGCAAGGCGACCCCATCCGCTTTGCGCAGAATCGCAAAGGCGAGCGCATTCCTGCCAACAACCACCAGGTAGAATTAATACGCGCGAAACTGTCGATGGTTTTCCAAGGTTTTAATCTTTGGTCGCACATGACCGTCCTGGAAAACATTATTGAAGCGCCCATCCACGTGCTGAAGGTACCCAAGAAGGAGGCCATCGAGCGCGCCGAAAACTATTTGCACAAGGTCGGCATTTACGAGCGCAAGGACTATTATCCGGCGCAGATGTCAGGTGGCCAGCAACAAAGAGCCGCGATTGCACGAGCTCTGGCGATGGAACCGGACGTCATGTTGTTTGACGAGCCTACCTCAGCGCTAGACCCGGAACTGGTGGGCGAAGTGTTGCGGGTTATGCAAAGCTTGGCTGAAGAAGGCCGCACTATGATTGTGGTGACCCACGAAATGGCCTTCGCCAAAGACGTTTCAACCAAGGTGCTTTTCCTGCATCAGGGCGTCATTGAAGAACAGGGCTCACCGACGAAGATATTTGACAACCCGGAATCTGAGCGGATGCAGCAATTTCTGGCTCCCAAGTTCGGATAACCGATGTTATCGTGTTTTTCGTATTTCATTTTGTGTATCGTGTTTTTGTACAATTTTTCTGACATTCGCGTTCTATGCGGCATAGTGATAAAAAAGCCATTAAAGGCAAACAACTGGAGAGAGATTTATGAAAAAAATTCTAATTGCCGCTGGCTGCGCACTGGTCATGCTGACAGGTTCGGCACAGGCCGAAGACAGCATTCGCATTGCTTTTGATGTGCCCTACGAACCGTTCGAATACAAAGATGAAAATGGCGAACTCACCGGATTTGAAGTCGAACTGGCTGAAGCCATGTGCGCAGAAATGGACGCCAAGTGCGAGTTTGTCATCCAAGCCTGGGACGGCATGATTCCTGGCCTGCTGGCGCGCAAGTTTGACGCCATAATGTCCTCTATGTCGGTCACCCCGGAACGCGCCGAGCGCGTACTGTTCTCCAAACCTTACTACAACACACCGGGCGGCTGGTTTGCCGCGGAAGGGTTTGATATCGACGTAACCGACATGGTCGCCATGAAAGACAAGTCTGTAGGCGTGCAACGCGGCACCACCATGGATACATTTGTCACTGAAAACATGACCGGCGTTGTAAACATCAAGCGTTACAACACCGCCGACGACATGGTTCTCGATCTGGAAGGCCAGCGCCTGGATGTGGTATTTGTAGACTATCCGGTGGGCGAACAGACCATCAAAAACAAAGAAGGTTTTATTGAAATCGGAGAGTCAGTAAAGCTGGGTGAAGGCGTAGGCGTCGCAATGCGCAAGCGCGATACAGACCTGGCCGAGCGTGTCAACAAAGCGCTGGACACCCTCAAAGAAAACGGCACTTACGACGCCATCATGAAGAAGTACTTCGCTTACGACATCAAGGTTTAATCATGCCTTCGGGGTGGCCGTTCTGGCCACTCCGGATTACCGGAATATTTCATGCTTGATCTGAAAGGTTACGGCCCGGAACTGCTGAGCGGGGCTTTTGTGACAATGGAACTGGCGTTCCTGTCGCTGGCCGTATCGCTAATCTTAGGCCTGGTTGGGGCCTCTGCCAAGCTGTCGAACAACCGACCATTGCGCGCCATAGCGACGACCTACACCACCTGCATTCGCGGCGTCCCAGACATAGTAATGATGATGTTGTTCTATTACGGCGGTCAACTGGCGGTGAACAGCCTGTCTGATGTGTTGTGGGAAGCTTACGAAATCGACTTCTTTTTTCAATTCGACCCTTTTATTTCCGGCGTAGTCACCATCGGTCTTATTTTTGGCGCCTATATGACCGAAACCTTCCGCGGTGCCTTTTTAGCGGTAGACACCGGCCAGATAGAAGCTGCCCGGGCTTATGGGTTTTCACGCTGGCATACCTTTCGACGTATTATATTTCCGCAAATGCTGCGCCATGCCCTACCTGGCATTGGCAACAACTGGCAGGTATTGCTGAAAACCACCGCGTTGGTATCCATTATCGGCCTAACCGACATGGTGAGAGTGGCTGAAGAAGCTGCCAAAGCCGAGCGCATGCCGTTCCACTTTTTCATCCCCGTGGCCTTTGTTTATCTGTCGCTGACAGCGGTTTCCGAGCTGTTCATCAAGTGGCTGGACATTCGCGCCAATGTTGGCGTGGTGCAGAGGAGCTGATTTATGCCAGACGTCATCAGCCAGTGGCTGAACCAGAACGATATCTTCACCGTCATGACACTGCTGGAATACTGGAATGGCTTGGTAACCACCGTGCACCTGGTATTTTTATCGCTGTTGATCGGCCTTGTCATTGCATTACCCCTGGCCATTCTGCGCACCGTGCGCAACCCGTTTGTGTCTGGCCCGATCTGGGTGTTCACCTATCTGTTTCGCGGCACGCCGCTGCTGATTCAGCTGTACATCATTTACTACGGCATTGCCCAGATTCCCGGTATTCAGGAAACCTTCTGGTGGAATATTTTCCGTGAGCCTTTTTACCCCGCCCTGCTGGCTTTTACCCTCAACACAGCCGCCTACACCACCGAAATTATCCGCGGTGCCATTATCGCCACGCCGATGGGTGAAATTGAAGCTGCCAAAGCCTACGGTATGAGTTGGATGCTGCGTATGCGCCGCATTATTCTGCCCAACGCGGCGCGCCGTGCGGTTCAGGCCTACTCGAACGAAGTGATTTTTATGCTGCACGCCAGCGCTATTGCCAGCGTGGTTACGATGGTTGATTTGACCGGCGCCGCGCGCAATATATACGCACGCACCTACGCACCCTTTGACGCATTCATATTCGTCGCGCTGATTTACCTGATGCTAACTTTTATACTGGTGTTTGTGTTCCGCAAACTGGAAAACCACCTGCTACGCCATCAGCGCCCGGTGAACTCCTGACGAGGAATTCCTGCTAAAGAGCAACCAATGACCGCCTGCAGCGCATTTTTTAACAGCAAACAAGACTGGCTAAGCCACACCCTGGAAAACGCCAGCAAAGCCCTTCCCCAATGCCGCCATAGATTGCCGGGAGGGGGAGAACTGGTACAACTGGGCACCGGCATTTTACAGGTTAGCCCACCAGTAAACCGCCAAAACACCCATCAAGACGCGATGATGATTTCTGCCGGTGTTCACGGCAATGAAACCGCGCCCATCGAAGTGCTGAACCAGCTAGTGAACGAACTGCTTAGTGGCGCCTTACAACCTGCCTGCCCCGCCTTGCTGATACTGGGCAACCCGCAGGCCATGGTAACGGGGCAGCGCTTTATTGACGCCAACCTGAACCGACTGTTCAGCGGCGCACACCGGCGTGACGAAGTCCGTCAAACACCGGAAGCCGAGCGCGCGCAGCAGCTGGAACAGCTGTGCCAAACCTTCGCCGAGCAAACACAGGCACGGGGCCTGGCGTTGAGCCACTACGATCTGCACACCGCCATACGGTCTTCTCAACGGGAGAAGTTCGCACTCTATGCGTTTGTGGCCGGCCGCCAGGTACCTGCTGAGCAGTGCGCCTTTTTACTGGAAGCGGATGTGCATACCCTGCTACTGCAACACAAAGCGGGCACCACTTTTGCTTCATTTTCGTCGTCTGCTCTGAAAGCCCAAAGCTTTACGGTAGAGCTGGGCCAGGTAAAACCCTTCGGCCAGAACGATCTGAGCCGTTTTCAAGGTATTCATAACGCACTGAAACGGCGCCTGGCCGGATTACCAGCACCAGCTTCTGCTGCCACAGCAGGCGAGCCAGCAGAGATGGCGATATTTCAGGTGGTTCACGAAATTCTGAACAGCGGTGAGGGTTTTCAGTTTCACGTGCCGGATGACGTGGCAAACTTCACCCAATACGCCCCGGGCACTGTCATTTGGGAAGACAGCCATCAACGCTACTGTGTAGGTGAGAAGCCAGAAGCCATTGTGTTTCCAAACCGCGACGTGCCCATTGGCCAGCGTGTGGGATTGCTGGTGTCCCGACTGGCTGTTTGAACGTTCCATGAATTCAAACAGTCAGCCGGAAAACGGATCAGGCCGGTAAGTTGTCCGGTTCGGCTACCGGCACTTTGATCAGCAGCGAGCAAACCGCAGGGATCATCAGCAGGGTCAGCACGGTAGACGCCAGCAGGCCGGAGATAATGGCCCAGGCCATGGGTGGCCATAGCGTAGAGCTGCTGAACGCTAGCGGCAGCAAACCCGCCACGGTGGTAGCGGTGGTCAGCAGAATGGGCCGGGTGCGTTGTTCTACGGCCTTGCGCACGGCGTTAAAAATGTCGTGGCCGTTATCCAACTCCCTATCCATCACATCCAGCAGCACAATGGCGTTATTCACCACAATACCCACCAGCGCAATCACCCCCAACAATGACTGAAAACCGAAAGGCGAACCGCTCAGCACCAGCCCCGGGAATATACCCACGGTAGCCAACGGCACGGTCAGCAGAATAATCCCCACCCGGCGGAAGGAATTAAACTGCAACAGCAGAAAGAATAACAACAGCAGAATACCGATGGGCGCAGCCTTTAGCAGCGCGCCGTTAGCGTCGCCCGAACCTTCGGCATCACCGCCCAGCTCCAGCCGCGTACCCGGCGGCAAAGGGTCGGATTCCAGTAAACGATTCATGCCATCCAAAGCCTGGCTAAAGCTAAACCCGGTGACCAGGTTCGCCGTTACCGTATTGATTGGCGCGCCATTGCGGGAATACATCACCGCCGCTTCCCAACGGGTGTCTACCGAGGCCAGCGCCGCCAGCGGTATGGCGTCACCCTGGCTGTTGTAGATGTTCACCGACAGCAACCGTTCGAGCGAAATAGCCGTGCCCTCGCGGGAACGCAACACCAACGGAATGGGGTCGTCTTCCTGGCGATAGGTTTCCGCCGCTATGCCAAAACTCTGGCCGTAAAGACTGTTCGCCACGTCGGCACGGGTCAGGCCAAAGCGCGCAGCTGTGGCGTCATCCACGTTAATTTCAATGCCGGGCACGCCAATATCCAGGTCATGACGCAAGTCTACCGTGCCAACGGTCGCCCGTAAGGCGCGGAAGACCTGCTCGGTGGCACGGGCGCGATCTTCCGCGTTGGCGTTGTATACCCGCACCTCTACCGGCGCTGCCCGCGGCGGCCCCTGCGCCAGGGTGCCTACCACCACCTCCAGCTCAGGCAGATGTTCGGCCACATAGGTGCGCACCCAGCGAATCATGTCGGTAGTATCGGCCAGGGTGGGCGTGCGTATCACCAGTCGGCCGCGGTTGGGCGCTTGGGGTGATCGCTGTAGATTGTAATAAAAACTGGGGCCGGCAAAACCGACAAAACGCTGTATATCCAGCGCCGCCGGCTGGCTGCGAATCGCGTGTTCCAGCTGGGCAGCCACCGCCGATGTCTGGGCTTGATCAGTACCCTCGGGCAGATACATTTCCACAATCACCCGCGGCCGGTCGGCGTTCGGAAAAAACTGTTGGGCCATAAACGGCGTCATGCCCAGGCTGGCAAACACCAATAACGAGCCCGCCAGCACCAAGCGCTTGGGATGGTAGAACACCAGACCGCCAAGAAAACGCGCAAGCCCGATCAACCGGTCTTCCTTCTCACGACGACGGGCCTTCAGAAACCGCGCCGCCAGCAATGGCACCACAGATATAGCCAGCAGGTAGCTAACAGACAACGTCAGCATGATCATGATCGGCACGCCGCGGGTGAAGTCGGCGGCACCGCCTTTCGACAACAACATGGGCGTAAACGCCGCGACGGTGGTGCCGGTTGACGCACCCAAAGGCCCTGCCAGCTCACCCACCGCTTTGCGCAGGGCATCAAGCCGGTGCATGCCTTCATCCAGATGGTCCTGTATGTTCTCCACAATCACAATGGCGTTATCAATCAGAATGCCGAGGGAAATCACCATGCCGATAATGGCTACCTGGTGCAGCACGCCGCCGCCCATGTCATAAAGGCCAATGCTGATCAGCGCTACCATCGGCAGAATGGACGCCACCAAAAGCCCCATGCGTATGCCCATCCCAGTGAACACCACCGCTACAATAATCAGCACTGACAGCACCAGGCTCCACGCCAAGCCTATCAAGCGCTCCTGTACCTTGTCCGGCTGGAAAAACATCTCGTGAATCTGATAAGGCGCAAAATCACCCTGAATCTGTTGCAATCGCTCCCGCACCTGCTGGCCAAAGCGGATGGCATCGGTGGTGTCTTCTTCCATTATCAGCGACAGCGTTACCACCCGTTCGCCGTCATACCAGGTTTCCGGCTGGCGCGGTTCCACTGGCCCACGCCACACCTCCACCGCCGCCGCCAGCGGCACTTGGGAGCCGTCTGGAAGTTCAATGGGCGTGGCGCGTATGGCTTCAATGTCGGTAAATTGGCTGTTCGGCAGTATCGATAGGCGGCGGCCGTTTACTACTACAAAGCCGCCCGGCGTGGTCTGGTTGCGCTGTGCCAGGGTGTCCAACACTTGGGCCGGGGAGATGCCCAGGCGGAAGAGCGCAGAGTCGTCTAGCGCCAGGGTTATCTGTTCATCGCTGTCGCCGTCTAACTCAACGCGAGACAATCCGCTGATATCACCCAGATTCGTCTTTAACCTCTCGGCCACTGCGGTCAGCTCGGTAACAGAGGGCGACCCCGCCACTGCTAGCACAATCGCCGGAATATCAATCAAGCGGTCGTCTAGCGCCATCAATCCCACATCGTCAGGAAAATCCCGGCGAGCCCGGTCCATCGCCCGGCGCACACGGTCCCAAGCCGGATTGGTTTCATATATTGTGTCTTTCAGGCGCAAGCTCAGCAGCGCTACGCCGGTGCGAGCAATGCCCTGGCTGTAATCCAGTTCCTCCACTTGCCGCAATTCGTCGGTCAGCGGTTGCAGCACCAGGCGCTCTATATCCGCGGCGCTGGCACCGGGATAAACCACCGACACAAGACCCGCTCGATAGGGAAACGATGGATCCTCCTGGCGCGGCATGGTGCTGAAAGCGGCAATGCCCAAAAGGCACAGCATCGTAACAACCATGCCCAGCAGGCGTTGAAAATTCAGCAGGCGGCGTGTGGTCAAGGTGTTGCTATCCTTCTACAGGCTGAGCGCGCACAGCTTGCGCCGCTTCAATCACGGTGTCGCCGTCAGCCAGTTTGGTCATGCCGGCGTACACCACCTGATCACCCGCCACCAGGCTTTCGGCTTCAATGGCCGCGCGCTCACCCAATATCCGCAAGACCGTGACCGGCGTGCGTCGGGCAACACCATCACGCACAAGGAACACACTGGTGCTCGAGCTGGGGCCGGGTATGGAATTAGAGCTGGAGCTAGACAGAGGGCTGAAAGCGGAACTGGCTGCGGCGTTTACGTCACGTATCACCGCCAGCAGCGGCACGGTTAAGGCCGCAGTGGTTTGCGGGGTTATGCCCACTTCTACCGGCATACCCGCATTAAGGGTGTTAGCTGGAAGGTTCACCAGCAGCGGTTGCAGCTCGCCACGAATGGCACCGGCCTGGGCGATTTCAATCACGCTGCCCTGCACCGGAGCCTGGCTGCGATCTTGCACCGACCACACCGGCAGGCTTGCGCCCAGGCTTACGTAGTCCAACAGGTACACTGGCACTCTTACTTCCACTTCCCGCCCTTTGGGTGAAGATATGCGCATCACCGGCTGACCGGCGGCAACAAATTCATTCTGCTCGACCAACAAGGCTTCAACCCGGCCGGAAAATGGCGCTTTCAGAGTATTTTCTTCCAGCATTTTGCTGGCTTCGGCCAAAGATGCCCGGGCGGTGGCAACGCTGGCCTTGAGCCCGTCGCGGCGGGCGGCGATCTGTTCCAGCGCCTGTTCCGACACCACGCCGCGTTCACGCAGGCTGCTGGCGCGCTGCCATTCACGTTGTGACTGTTGATAGTTGGTGGTCAATTCGTCCAGGCGAGCGCTGGCAGAATCCCGTGCCGGTTCAAGGGCGGGGCTGTAAATACGCGCCAGCACGTCGCCAACCTCTACCGTTTGGCCCAACTCCACCCTACGTTCGGTAAGGGTTCCGCTGAGCTGAAAGGTCAGCGTTGCGCGCTGGCTGGCACGCACTATACCGGCAAAGCGCAGGGAGACCGCGCGAGCATCGCCGCCTTCAACCGCCGCGGTGCGCACATGCACAACTGCCGGGCTTGAAGCTGTTGTTGAAGTGACCGTCTCACCCGTTGATTTTGAACACGCCACAGCCGTTAAAGCCGCAACCACTAGCAACGCCGTACCCAAATAAGGTCGCACCATGGGTGGTTTTATCCCCGTTGAAAATCGTAAATCGACCCCAGGCTCAGAATGCCGGTGAGTTCGTCCAGCGCTTTTTGTACTTCCTGCAGCAACATCGGATCGGCCAGATCCTGTTGACTGAGTCTGTCACGATAATGGGCTTCTACCCAGTGAGTCAAACGCTCGTATAAAACATCCGTTAGAATTACGCCCTGATGCATCGCCGCCCGCTCTTCATCATTCAACACTACCCGCAAGCGCAGGCAAGCCGGCCCTCCGCCGTTACGCATCGACTGCTTTACATCAAACACTTCCACTGCGGTAATCGGGCCGCCGCTGGCCACCAGTTTGTCCAGATACTGGCTCACGCTGGCCACTTCCCTGCACTCACCAGGCACCGCCAGCAACATGCCGTTGTCGGTGTTAAGGAGTTGGCTGTTGAACAGGTAAGACGAAACCGCATCGGCCAGGGGCACTTCACTTCCGCTCACCCGCACCGCTTGCAGCTCACATCCAGTCAGGCGCTCACGAATGTCATTGAGCGTCGAGTTTTCATTCAGAAACGCCATCTCGTGATAAAATAGGGTGTTGCCATTACCGACCGCAATCACGTCGTTGTGGAACACACCGGCGTCAATCGCCGCCGGATTCTGTTGGGCAAATACCACGCCTTCATCGCGCAAATTGTGCAACCGGGCAATGGCGTGTGACGCCTCAAAGGTCTGCCGCGCAGGGAAGCGCTTGGGCGCCTTCGCCTTATCATTCAACGCACGCTGGCCATACACGAATAGCTCCACCCCGGGAGCGCCGTAATCGCTGCAAAGGCGGGTATGGTTGGCCGCGCCTTCGTCACCAAAATGGCTCACCGCTGGCAGCGCCGGGTGGTGGGAAAAATGGCTTTCGTCGCTGAATATGGCCTTTAAAGCACGGCCGGTGACCACGTGCTCGATGGAGCGATGAAACTTGGCACCCAGGTTGGCCGGGGTAAAATGCACCCGCCGGTCGCGGGTGTCAGCGCTGGGCGAAACCGTGGCCGCATTCGCGGTCCACATGGCCGCAGCGGAAGACACCGCCGCCAACAATTCCGGAGACTTTTTTAGCACCTGCGCCAGAACGTCTGCGTCATTACCGCTAAAACCCAAAGCACGCAAAGTCGGCAAGTGCGGACGTTCGTGGGGCGGCAACACGCCTTGCACATAGCCCCGGTCAGCAAGCTGCTTCATTTTCGCCAGCCCCTGCAAGGCAGCTTCTTTGGGATTAGACACCGCACTGACGTTGGATTTCGATGCCACGTTGCCCCAGGACAACCCGGCATAGTTGTGGGTAAGCCCCACCAGCCCGTCAAAGTTGGCTTCTCGGGCATGATTTATCATTTTCAAGATTCCATAGCAGATGGCCCTGAGCGGGCCTTGAATAAACGTGGATATGCTACCCGGATCAGTCGAAGTGAAGCCCCGGTGCCAGAATGCCTGGCAGCTCACTCGCGTTGGCTTCTAGCGACGCCATCGGCCAGGCACAATAGTCCGCGGCGTAATAAGCGCTGGCGCGGTGGTTGCCACTGGCTCCAATGCCACCGAAGGGCGCTGCACTGCTGGCGCCGGTTAACGGCTTATTCCAATTCACAATGCCGGCTCGAGTTTCTTCCAGCAGGCGCTGGTACAGTTTTTTGTTGTCCGTCAAAATACCCGCCGCCAAGCCAAAGCGAGTGTTATTGGCCAGTTCCAGGGCATCGTCAAAGCTGTTGTAACGATATACGGTCAGTAATGGCCCGAAGTGCTCGCCATCCTCTAATTCCAGACCGGTAGCGTCTATTATGCCCGGCGATAACAAACCGGTACCGGCTTTAAGCTGCTTCATTTCCAACAGCATTTTTGCGCCCTGCTTCACCATCTGTGCCTGCGCTGCCAGCAATTTCTCTGCCGCCGCGGGCGAGATTACAGCGCCCATAAAAGGCTGGGGTTCGGCGTCAAATTCAGCCACCGACAGCCGTTCGCTTACGTCCACCAAGCGTTCAAGGAACAGATCGCCTTTGCTGCCTTTTGGAACCAGCAGGCGGCGGGCGCAGGTGCAACGCTGGCCGGCGGATATAAACGCCGAGTGAATGGTGTGGTGCACGGCGGCGTCTACGTCGCTTACATTCTGCACAATCAACGGATTGTTACCGCCCATTTCCAACGCCAGAATTTTCTCCGGCTGGCCGCCATGCTGTTCGTGCAGACGGTGGCCCACGGCGGAGCTGCCGGTAAAGAACAGGCCGTCCAGCCCCGGGTGCGCGGACAGTACTTTTCCAGTCGCAGCGGCGCCTTGCATAAGGTTGATCACGCCGTCTGGCAGGCCTGCGTTTTGCCACAGGCGTACCGTGAGTTCAGCCACCGCTGGGGTCAGTTCGCTGGGTTTGAAAATCACCGTATTGCCCGCCAGCAAAGCGGGCACAATGTGGCCGTTAGGCAGATGCCCGGGGAAGTTATAAGGGCCAAATACCGCGACCACACCGTGGGGGCGGTGGCGCAGCACCGCATGGCCAGCGGCTACCTCAGATTCACGGGTGCCAGTGCGCTCGTTGTAGGCCTGTTCTGAAATACCGATTTTACCGATCATCGCCGCAACTTCAGTGCGCGACTCCCACAGCGGCTTGCCGGTTTCCCTGCCTATTAATGTGGCTAAAACCTCTTTGTTGGCTTCAAGCAATTGCCCAAATGCCTTCACAATGGCAAGGCGCTCATCAAAGCGGGTGTTGCGCCATACACGAAAGCTTTTGCGGGCGGCGCGCACGGCTGCGTCTACGTCTTCTATACCAGCGGCGCTGCCGTTCCAAATCGTTTCGTTCGTTACCGGGTGCAGGGATTCAAATTTATCGCCGTGGCCGACGAGCCAAAGGCCATCAATTAGGAGTTCACCTGTCAGGTTGATCATAGTGGTGCGCCTCACTTAAACAATGTGTATTAGCTATTGGGGGGCTTTATATGACTGTCTGGGCAGCGGACCGCTGTCTTTCAAAGGCGCCAGGCGCACTGTGTCGCCGGCCTGAACCTGAAGTGCCGCAGCAACGTCTTGCGGCAACTCAATCGTGTCGGCGTTTACGCAGGTAAGCGGCAGTGTGGTTGCACGGAAATGTTGCATCGAACGATTGGCCACAATAACGCGCTCGGTAACGGGCACATCGGCGGCCACCGGTGTGTCCGTAATGGTGACCGTGCGCCCGACCGTTTCGCGTACCGTGCGGATATTGTCGATAAACGTTTCTACCACCGGGCCGCCGTCAAAAATGTCCACCAGCCCGTTGAAATTAAAACCCTCCGCCTGAAGCATATTCAACGCCGGCGCCGTATTGGCGTGCACGCAGCCAATCACCGAGCGGGCGGAGCTTGGCAGCATCGACAGGTAAATCGGGTATTTCGGCATCAGCTCGGCAATAAAGGATTTATTGCCCATGCCCGACAGGCGGTCGGCTTCGCTGAACGCCATATCAAAAAACTTGCTGCCCAGAGCATCCCACAGCGGGTTATTGCCCTCGGCATCACTCACACCCCGCATTTCCGCGAAGATTTTCTCAGAGAACTGTTTACGAAAATCGTCCAGAAACAAAAATCGGCAGCGAGACAGGAGCAGGCCGTTACCGCCGCCTTTGTAGGTGTCCGCCAGCAACAGCGAGCAAATTTCGCTTACGTCGGTCATGTCATTGGACAGTTGCAACGTAGGCGTTCGCACGTGAACACCCAGCTCCCGCGAGGCATTCACCGTAACGCTCAGGCGATAGTTGTAAAACACCTCATCACGGCCAACCCTGGCCTGTATTCCGCTTATTCCGACCGCTTGGCCTGTTGCGGTGTCTTCAAGAGCAAACAGATACAGCGCCGCTTCGGGGGCGCAACGCTGGTTAAAACTGTTGCCCGCCAGATCGATTTTCTGCTGCAACAGGCCACGGTCTGCCGGCAGCGAGGTCAAGCCCTTGCCCGCCTGTTCCGCCATGGCGTAAAGGGCATCAAGGTCACGGTCAGCCAATGGGCGTATCAGCAGCATGGTCGCAGCTCTCCATCAATAAAGGCACTCATGGCGGCGTTTTTGAGGATACTCACACGGGTGGTCATAATGGCAATCCGCGCACGCTGTCACCGGTGTCGCCACCCAGGCGGCGCCAGGTGTCTATCGGAACTTTCAAGGCGGCGTCCAGCATTTCCCCAACCGGGGTCAGCGTGCAACAAAAGTGCGGGCCTTCGCCCGCCGCCAATAACCATAAAGGGCCGTCGGCATCGGCGCTGCCGCGGAGAATTTTTCGGCGGCTGGCCGCAACACTGTGCAGGCTGTCAGTGCGCGCTTCAAGCACCGGACCACCGTCAAAAATATCCACGTAGGGGCCGGCACCAAAGCCTTCTCTTTGTAACAGTTGCAGATTGCCGGCCGTTGCCGGATGGGCTACGCCCAGAGCCTGCTGCGCGGCTTCGCTGAGCAGGGTTACATAAATCGGGTTGGGCGGCATCAGCTCGGCAATAAACGTTTTGCTCAGCTGCGCGGAGTGCCGGTCGGCGGTGGTAAAATCCATATTGAAAAAGTGCCGGCCCAGGCTGTCCCAGAATGGCACACTGCCGTCGCTGTGCTGGATGCCTTGTAGCTCTACCACGGTACGCGCCGCAAACCACTCTCTATGGCCTGCTATAAACAGTAAACGAGCACGGGAAAGCAATTCGAATGCCTGGGTGCCGCGAAGTTCCTCGGCGATTACCAGCGCGCACAGCAGGGTGCAATCGGTCAGGGAGTGGGACGGGTAAAGCGCTTCCACCCGACGGGAGACACCCAATTCGTGGGACGCGTGAATAAGCTCGTCGCGGCGATAATTATAGAAAGGCTGACCATTGCCGGCACGGGCATCAATACCGGCAACGCCTTTTATTTCATGACTGTCGACGTTTTCCAGCACAAACAGAAAACGCGCCAGGTGCTTTGCACCGTGTTCGCCCGCAAACGCTGCGCAAGATTCTTTTATCCGGCCCGCCAGCGCCTCGCGCTCATGCGGCAGCGTAGACGGCAGCGCCCGCGTGTGCGTCTCGGCGAAAGTCAGTATGGGCTCGATATCTTCCGCTGTTACCGGGCGAACCAACCACATAGGACCTCCGCATTTATTGATTAGCGGTGAGTTTCTGCACGGCCGCTTCAAAGCGTTTCAGGGCTTCGTCTATATCGGCTTCCGGAATAATCAGCGACGGCGCCAGGCGCAACACGTTGGCGCCAGCTATTAATATCATGACACCTTCGTCCAGACCGGCGTTAAGAAAGTCTTTCGCCCTGCCCTGCCATTTTTCGGTTAAAACGCAACCCAACAATAAGCCGGCGCCACGCACTTCACTGAATACGCCATATCGCTCGCCGATGTCCATCATGCCTTTGCGCAGGTGATCGGACCGTAATTTTACACCTTTCAGAATTTCAGGCTGGGTGATGGTGTCCATGACTTTTTGCGCCACAGCACAAGCCAGCGCGTTGCCACCATAAGTGCTGCCGTGTGTGCCAACTGGCAAGCTGACCGCGACCTTTGCGGTGGTCAGCATAGCGGCTATCGGGAAGCCACCACCCAAACCTTTGGCGCTGGTCAGAATGTCTGGCACCACGTCGTACATTTCGTAAGCGAAGACATAACCGGTGCGCCCTGCTCCGCTTTGCACTTCGTCAAACACCAGCAACGCGTCGTTCTCGTCGCACAACTGCCGCAGGCCTTGCAAAAACTCTTTTGTGGCCGGCATCACACCGCCCTCACCCTGAATGGGCTCAACCACAATGGCACAGGTTTTTTCTTTGGAGATCAGTTTTTTTACCGATTCCAGGTCGTTAAACTCGGCGTGCTGAATGCCACCCGGTGCAGGTTCGAACCCTTCCAGATACTTGGGCTGGCCACCTACGCTGACGGTAAACAGGGTGCGGCCATGAAACGCATTTTTGAACGCGATGATTTCATGTTTTTCAGCACCGGTGTGTTCCCAGGCGTAACGCCGCACCAGCTTAAAGGCGGCTTCGTTGGCTTCGGCGCCGGAATTGGCAAAAAACACACGCTCGGCGAAGGTGTGGTCACACAAGGTTTTGGCCAACCGCAACGCGGGCTCGTTGGTCATCACGTTAGAGAGGTGCCAGATTTTCTGGCTCTGCTCCTGCAGCGCGCTCAGCAGGCCAGGGTGCGAATGGCCCAGGCAGTTAACTGCAATACCGCCTTGCAGGTCGATAAATTCGCGACCGTCCTGATCCCATATTCGCGACCCTTTACCGCGTACCGGTACAATCGTTCCGGGGGCGTAATTAGGTACCATAACGTCGTCAAACAACTCGCGGGATACACGGTCTTTGTTCATTGGTTCTCTCGATTATGTTCTCAGTTAATCAACGCATAAGTTAGCACGAATACACATCTGAACTAATACTACGCCGGTTACGGCATTAGCACATCAGGCTGCGCTAAAGCCGGCAGCAGTTGTATACGGAATTGTCCTCTGTCTTTACCCAGCAAGGCCTTAGCCAGAAGTTTGTACGAATCCAGGTCAAAATTGACCGCCTGGCCGCCCAGCGACAGCGAGTCCAGTTCATGGTCATCGTGAACGGTGGCAACATGGACCCAGTTGTACACCACCAATACGTCGGTTTTATGGCTGGTTTCGTTACACTCGATAATCGCCACCGGCCCCTTCCATGGCCAGGTTTGCAGGCGCAGGCTGTAAAACGCAATTTGCATACGCAAATTATAACGCAGAGGATCTTCGCGGCCTTCACAGGCACCCTGGCAGCGGCCAAGCGCACGCTGAAAACAGGGGCCGCTGTGCTCGGATTCCAAGCCCAACAGGCGATTGCACAGCTCATTTTTTGCAGCAATACCCGCTAACGCCCGCTCGGCGTCGCGTTTGCTGCGAAACAGACCGTAATAGTCGCCCAGCCTGCCGGGGTCTATTTCCCGTATAAGCCGCGCCTGCAGATAGCCTTGGGCGTTTGTGGTCAACTCTATGCTCACCAGATTCTTAGCCGCCCGCGAGCGTCGGTTGAACAACGGCTTCAGACCTTTGATCTGCTTCAACTCCAGCAACAACGCCCCCAACTCGCCGGCGGTTTCGGTCCAGTCAACACGGCGCAGACTTTCGGAAATTCGCACGCCGCGAGTCGAATTGTGATCGCCGGAAAAGTGCGAGGCCACCCGCTGCGCGATGTTGGTGCTTTTGCCCACGTACAAGAGCGCATCGTTCTCACCGTAAAACCTATAAACACCGGGCCCGCGAGGCAATTCCTGCAATGTGTTTAAAGGCAGGTGGGAGGGGATGCTCGGCCGCTGTAGCAACTCGCCTATGGCGGTTTCCAACGTGTCTTCGCCTTGCTGAGCCAACACATGCTCAAAAAATCCGAGCATGGCAGCAACGTCTCCCATCGCTCGGTGGCGCTGCACCTGCTGCAAACCATGGCGCTCAATCAGCGCGTCCATATTATGGCGCCGAAACTCCGGGTATAGCCGGCGCGACAGCTTCACCGTACACAACACTTTGGCCACAAACATTCGCCCCAGCCGGCGAAATTCGCCTTTCACAAAACCGTAATCGAAGCGCGCGTTATGGGCCACAAAAACCACCCCGTCCAGGCGTTGCTCCAGCTCGTCAGCAATATCCTCAAACAGAGGGGCATCCGCCACCATGGCATTGGAAATGCCAGTCAACTGTTCAATAAAGGGTGAAATACGGGTTTTCGGATTAACCAGGGTTTGCCACTGGTCCACACATTCACCTGCTCGCCAGAACTGGATGCCGATTTCAGTGATGCGATCGGTTGCCGCGCTGCCGCCGGTGGTTTCAAGGTCCAGAAAGGCGAAGGTGGTGGTTTTCAGGTGCCGTGATGGTTGGGGCATAGGCTCTCAAGTTATTTACGAATTCACCGGTCTTTCAAGCTGTGCGAACCCACTCTCAGCTGAGGCCGGCTTTCATCAATTTCGGTCAGCGGTGCGCATTCTTTGATGGTTTCAAGGCAGCGCTCGGTTAACACCTGATATTCGCGGGTGCCGCTTTGCTTCCAGCCCACTTCTTTATCACTCAGTTGCCGCAGCACTTTGGCCGGTGACCCCACAATCAATGAGGCTGGCTCACACTCGAAACCCGCTTTTACAAAAGCGCAGGCTCCTACAATAGAGCGCGCTGCAATAACCGCTTCGTCCATTATAACGCTATTCATACCCACCATTGCGTCCTCTTCAATGGTACAGCCGTGCAGTATTGCACCGTGTCCCACGTGACCATTACGGCGAACGATCGCGTCTCGGCCCGGAAACGCGTGAACGACGCAACTGTCCTGCAGGTTCGAGCCTGCTTCCATAACAATGCGACCGAAGTCGCCCCGTAAAGACGCACAGGGGCCAACGTAACAATTCGCACCCACGTGCACGTCGCCTATAAGCACCGCCGTTGGATGAACGTATGCGGATGGGTGCACCACCGGCGTAACCCCGTCAATTTGGTAACACGGCATAAAACTCTCCTCACAAAGTCGTTATTTTTAACTTAAAGACTATTTTATGTATCAAAACCTGGCGCAGACATAAAACACCCATATCGAGACGCTCGCGTTTATTTTACGAGTCTTGAGAGCTCAAATTTAAACACAAGATACACATAAAAATCAGAAATCTGCGAGCAATGCTAAACTGAAAAACCAAACGTGATACAAAAATTCATCATTATTGCCCTTGACCGGTATCAATTAAAACCTATACTCTTTCGTTAAAACAAACAACACAAAACACCGCTGTAAAGAACCGCCCGATAGCTGCGGGCCCACGTTCTAGCAAATCAAAAATAATGAAATACCGAGACCACAATAATGCCGCAGATACTGCTATCAGAAGGGCCAAACAATGGCGTTCGCCTTCTAACGCTTAATCGTCCCGAAGCCCTCAACGCTCTCAACACCGCGCTGCTTGAGGCGCTGAGCGAGCAACTCGATATTGCAGAAACCGATCCTGAAACCAGAGCCCTTGTTATTACCGGCAGCGCGCGCGCGTTTGCCGCCGGTGCCGATATCAACGAGATGGCCTCCCGCGATGTCGTTGGCATGCTGGAAGATCCTCGTGTCCAACACTGGGCACGCATAGACCGCTTTGTTAAACCGCTGATTATCGCCGTGAACGGGTTCTGCCTGGGCGGCGGCTGTGAACTCGCAATGCGCGGTGACATTCTCATTGCCGGCACCAACGCCCAGTTTGGCCAACCTGAAATCAACCTCGGCATTATGCCCGGCGCCGGCGGAACCCAGCGCCTGGTGCGAGCGGTGGGGCAATCATTGGCGATGCAGATGGTTCTCACCGGGGAAGCTATCAGCGCCCAAAGAGCCCTCGCAGCCGGTTTAATCTCCGAAATCTGCCAACCGGAACTTACGATTGAACGCGCCATGGCGATCGCCACCACGATTGCCTCCAAAGGCCCTCTTGCGGTGCAGCTGGCGCGTGAGTCGGTGCGCCGGGGTGCGGATATGGACCTTGCTGCCGGCCTGCGATTTGAGCGTCACGCGTTTACCATTCTGGCCGCAACCGAAGACCGCCGCGAAGGTCTGAATGCGTTTCGCAACAAGCGCAAGCCCCAGTTCAGCGGACGCTGATCTCGCTCAAATAACGACCAAACAACGATCAACTGCCCGATGACACACGGGTGCCAAAGCTACGAAAAGGACTATTCCATGACCGAGCAGAGCGTGCTTCTCGATATTGACCAGGGGATCGCCAAAGTTACCCTGAACCGCCCAGACAGCCTTAATAGCTTTAACGTTGAGATGCACAAACAGATGCGCGCCGCGCTCAAGAGCATTCGCAACGATGCCTCTGTGCGGGTAATGCTGTTGACCGGTAACGGCCGAGGTTTCTGTGCTGGCCAAGACCTGTCTGACCGCACCGTCAAGCCGGGCGCGCAAGTACCAGACTTGGGCATATCCATCGAACAGTACTACAACCCGTTACTGCAGGCCCTGCGGGACCTACCGATGCCGGTCATCTGCGCGGTTAATGGCGTAGCCGCCGGCGCAGGCGCAAATATCGCACTGGCCTGCGACATCACACTTGCGGCTCGTTCCGCCAGCTTTGTTCAGGCCTTTTGCAAAATAGGACTTATTCCCGACTGCGGCGGTACCTGGACCCTGCCGCGCGCGGTCGGAATGGCTCGGGCAAAAGGCCTCGCATTATTGGGTGGCAAACTGAGCGCCGAAAAAGCGGAACAGTGGGGCATGATATGGCAGTGCGTAGAAGACGACGCCCTGCAAGATGAAGCCATGAACCTGGCTCGCCATTTTGCCACTCAGCCCACCAAAGGCCTGGCAATGATCAAGCGTGCCCTGCACGCAAGCGCCAATAATACATTTGAAGAACAGGCATTGGTCGAGCGTGATCTGCAGCGCCTGGCCGGCCGCAGCGATGATTACCGTGAAGGCGTTTCCGCCTTCACGGAAAAACGCGCCCCCAAATTCACAGGGAAATAAACCATGCAGGCACTCTCTATAGACACCCCTGTTGCCGTTATCGGCGCTGGCGCCATGGGCTCCGGCATTGCTCAGGTAGCCGCGCAGGCGGGCCACCAAGTGTTTTTACTTGACCAACGGGAAGGTGCTGCCGAAGCCGGCCGTCAAAGCATCGTTAAACAACTGCAGCGCCGGGTAGATAAAGGGAAGATGGAGCAGTCCGCGTTGGATGCCCTCATTAACCGCATTACGCCGGTTAACCAACTCGACGATCTTGCCAGCGCCGGTCTGGTCATCGAAGCCATCGTTGAAGACCGGGATATCAAGCGCAGCTTACTGACCAGCCTTGAGCAAGTCTGTGGCGACGACACCATTCTGGCCACCAATACATCGTCCATCTCGGTAACGGCACTGGGCGCAAAAATGAAGAACCCCTCACGCTTGGTCGGTATGCACTTTTTTAATCCGGCGCCTTTGATGGCACTGGTGGAAGTGGTTAAAGGCCTGGCCACCAGCGATGCCGTTGCCCAATGCGTTTACGCCACAGCGGCCCAGTGGGGCAAGAAACCTGTAACCGCAACTTCTACCCCTGGCTTTATCGTGAATAGAGTCGCACGGCCGTTTTACGCAGAGAGCCTGCGCCTGCTGCAAGAACAGACAACAGACAGCGCCACCCTGGACGCCATCATGCGCGAGGCCGGCGGTTTCCGGATGGGCGCGTTCGAACTGACAGACCTGATCGGGCACGACGTCAATTACGCAGTGACTTCCTCTGTGTTCAATTCCTATTACCAGGACACCCGCTTTTTACCTTCGCTGGTGCAGAAAGATCTGGTTGACGCTGGCCGTTTAGGGCGCAAGACCGGCCAGGGCTTTTACAACTACGCCGAGGGCGCGCAAAAGCCCTTGCCTGCCACCGCCGAAAAAGCCAACTCCGCTGCTGATACCTTGATTGTAGAAGGCGACCCCGGCCCGCTAGCGCCGTTGGTAAAACGACTGGCTGCCAGCGGCTTGAACATCATCGAACGCGATGGTTCCGGCCGCCTGCGATTTGGTGATGCCGTGCTGGCACTAACCGATGGCCGCATGGCCACCGAACGCGCGGCGAATGAAGCCTGCAACAACTTGGTATTGCTCGACCTGGCGTTTGATTACACCAACACCACCCGCCTTGCCATCGCGGTTGCGGGGCAGGCGTCTGAACGAGCCAAAACCGATGCCTGTGCCCTGCTGCAAAAGGCGGGCCTGGCGGTCAGCCAGATTGCCGACCGGCCAGGCCTTGTTGTTATGCGCACCGTTGCTACTCTGACAAATGAGGCCGCCGATGCGGCTCTGCACGGAGTGGCGTCTATTGGCGATATTGACCTTGCCATGAAAGCCGGCCTGAACTACCCGGAAGGCCCTCTGCGCTGGAGTGACAACCTTGGGTTCAGCCTGGTGCATACCGTACTGACACACGTCCAGCAGAGCTACGGCGAAGAGCGCTACCGGCCTGCCTTGCTGCTGCGGCAAAATCGTTTCGCCGAAAAGGGGTTCTATGCATGAGCAACCAACCGAACACACAAACCCCGCAGCAGCTGGCACAAAGCTGCGCCGACGCTATGTACCAGCGGGACGAAGCCAGCCGCAATCTAGGCATGGAAATCACCCAGGTTTCTCCCGGCAAAGCCACCGTTACCATGCTCGTGAGCAGCATCATGATTCAGGGCCACGGTTCCTGCCACGGTGGCTACCTGTTTACCCTGGCGGATTCCGCTTTTGCGTTTGCCTGTAACAGCTACAACAAGGCCACCGTAGCATCCGGCTGCTCCATCGATTACATGCTGGGCGCCCGCGAGGGTGACCTTTTGACCGCCAGCGCGGTTGAGCAGTCCCGCGGCAATCGTACCGGCGTGTACGACATAACCATCACCAATCAGAACGGCCATGTGGTGGCCCTGTTTCGCGGCAAGTCCTACCAGGTGCGCGGCGACGTCATCCAGTCGGAGAACAATCAATGAGCCATAATAAACCTCTACAAGACGCCTACATTGTTGACGCCGTTCGCACCCCCGTTGGCCGCTACGGTGGCGCTCTGGCCGCCGTGCGCGCCGACGATCTGGGCGCCATACCCATCAAAGCCCTGAAAGACCGCTATCCAGACCTGGATTGGGCCGCCATAGACGACGTACTTTATGGCTGCGCCAACCAGGCCGGTGAAGACAACCGTGACGTGGCACGCATGTCACTGCTGCTGGCCGGTTTACCAGTCGACGTACCGGGCGCCACCATCAACCGCCTGTGCGGATCAGGCATGGATGCCATCGGCAGCGCCGCGCGCGCCCTTCGCACCGGCGAAGCCGAGCTGATGCTGGCTGGCGGGGTGGAATCCATGTCGCGCGCACCTTTTGTGATGGGCAAAGCCGACTCCGCGTTCAGCCGTGCAGCCGAAATCTTCGACACAACCATTGGCTGGCGCTTTGTAAATCCTCTGTTGAAAAAACAGTACGGCATTGACTCGATGCCAGAAACTGCCGAGAACGTGGCCGCCGACTTCAACATTTCACGGGCAGACCAAGATGCCTTTGCCCTGCGCAGTCAACAGCGCACCGCAGCGGCTCAACAGGCGGGGCGTTTTGATTGTGAAATCGTGCCCGTCAGCATTTCCCGCCGCAAGCAAGACACGCTGGTGGTGGATACCGATGAGCATCCGCGCGCCACTAGCCTGGAAAAACTCGCCAGCCTGGCCACACCGTTCCGCGAAGGCGGCAGCGTAACCGCCGGCAACGCCTCTGGCGTAAACGACGGCGCCTGCGCACTGTTGCTGGCCAGCGGCGATGCCCTGAAAAAACACAATCTGAAACCCCGTGCCCGCGTTATAGCCATGGCAACCGCCGGCGTTGAACCGCGAATTATGGGCATGGGGCCCGCCCCCGCCACTCGCAAAGTGCTGAAAACCGCAGGCCTGGAACTGGCTGACATAGACGTCATCGAGCTGAACGAGGCTTTCGCCGCCCAGGCTCTCGCGGTACTGCGCGACTTGGGCCTGCCGGACGACGCCGAACACATTAATCCCAACGGCGGTGCCATCGCCCTGGGCCACCCGCTGGGTATGAGCGGCGCGCGCCTTGTTACCACCGCGATGAATGAACTGGAACTCCGCCACCGGCAGGGCCAAAAAGCCCGCTACGCTCTGTGCACTATGTGCATTGGTGTAGGCCAAGGCATCGCAATCATTATCGAACGCGTAGACAGCGCCGACTGATGTATCCGGCGCGCAAACCTGCGCGCCACACAGGAACTAAAGCCAACCGGTAGCAAACCGGGGCAACAAGAATAAGACAGGACAAAACAATGGATGTACCAATGCAAAAAGTCGGAAAACTGGACCGGATGGAAACTGCCAGCGTGGACGAACTTCGCCACGAACAACTGCAGCGCCTGCGATGGAGCGTCTGGCACGCTTACACTAATGTGCCTCATTACCGCAATGCGTTTGATGCTATTGGCCTGAAGCCGATGGACATCAAAAGCTTGGAAGACATCGTCAGAATTCCGTTCACTGGAAAAGAGGACCTGCGGAATAACTATCCGTTCAAGATGTTCGCAGTACCCATGAAAAAAGTCGTCCGGGTACACGCTTCTAGCGGTACCACCGGCAAACCCACGGTTGTGGGCTATACCCAAAGCGACATTGAAACCTGGGCCGACATAGTGGCCCGTTCCATTCGCGCCGGTGGCGGCCACGCCGGCGACAAGATTCACATTGCCTACGGCTACGGCCTGTTCACAGGCGGCTTGGGTGCCCACTACGGCGCCGAGCGTCTGGGCTGCACCGTTATTCCCATGTCGGGTGGGCAAACCGAGAAACAAGTTCAGCTGATCAAAGACTTTGAGCCTGACATCATTATGGTCACGCCTTCTTATATGCTGAACATCGCCGACGAAATTGACCGCCAGGGCATTGACCCCAAAAAACTGCCATTGCGACTGGGCATCTTCGGTGCCGAGCCCTGGACCAATGAAATGCGGACAGAAATCGAAGACCGCTTAGGCATTCAGGCGCTGGATATCTACGGCCTGTCTGAAGTGATGGGCCCGGGTGTAGGTATGGAATGCCTGGAAACCAAAGACGGCCCCACCATTTGGGAAGACCACTTCTACCCGGAAATTGTTAACCCGGAAACCGGCGACGTATTGCCCGACGGCGAATACGGCGAACTGGTGTTCACCTCGCTCACCAAAGTGGCCATGCCGGTACTGCGCTACCGCACCCGCGATCTTACCCGCCTGCTCCCCGGCACCGCCCGCCCCATGCGCCGCATTGACAAAATAACTGGCCGCAGCGACGACATGCTGATTATCCGCGGGGTTAACGTATTCCCCAGCCAGATTGAAGAGCAGGTGTTGAAATGCCGCGCTCTATCGCCTCATTACGAAATCGAGGTGTACAAAAAAGGCAACCTGGACTGTGTGGATATTCGGGTAGAACTGAAAGTCGGCGCAGAAGGCGAGAACGTCAAAGAACATACGGCCAAAGAACTGGCGCATCACGTCAAATCGTACGTTGGTATCAGCACCAAAATAGACGTGCAGAACGCAGGAAGCATCAACCGCTCGGAAGGCAAAGCAAAGCGCGTATTCGACCGACGTAAAGACTGACACGGATGATTAAGCGATGCACCGCGCTCATCATTTAAATGTTGTTGTTTATGTAATGATCCAAAAGCCACAACTTATCGACAATAATTTAGTCAATAAATTCAGTAATTTATAGATCTAAAACGCCAATATGATACAGGATAATCTAGCTTGAAATTTATCCAGTATCATATAGTATGAAGACATAGCCCGTGATTCGTCGCGAAGCATTGCGGTTCAACTACAACAGACCAACAAGACAGATTCGGAGAGAGTTATGTACGCACAGCTCGTTGACACCGGTACCAAGCGCCTCAAGACCCGTGAAGAGATGTCCCCCGAAGAGCGGACCTTTCAGGACAAAATAGACGCCGAAACCAAAATCGAAGCCAAAAACTGGATGCCAGACGGCTACCGGAAAACCCTGATCCGCCAGATTTCCCAGCACGCCCACTCGGAAATTGTTGGCATGCTACCAGAAGGCAACTGGGTTACCCGCGCACCTACGTTGAAGCGCAAGCTGCAGCTGATGGCCAAAATTCAAGACGAAGCGGGCCACGGCCTTTACCTGTACAGCGCCATGGAAACCCTGGGCGCTGATCGCGATGAAGAAATTCAAAAGCTGCACGACGGCAAAGCCAAGTACTCGAGCATCTTCAACTACCCGACCCTGAACTGGGCTGATATGGGTGCCGTGGGTTGGCTTGTGGATGGCGCGGCTATCGTGAACCAGGTGGTTCTGCAGCGCACATCCTATGGCCCCTACTCCCGTGCCATGGTGCGAGTCTGTAAAGAAGAAAGCTTCCACCAGCGTCAGGGCTTCCAGATTCTGCTGGACATGATGCGTGAAGGCACCCAGGCCCAGAAAGACATGGTGCAGGATGCTATTAATCGCCTCTGGTGGCCGGCGTTGATGATGTTTGGCCCGCACGACGACGAGTCCCCCAACTCGCAGCAGTCCATGGTGTGGAAGATCAAGCGCAAGAGTAACGACGAACTGCGCCAGATGTTCATTGACCAAACCATTCCACAGCTGGAGTTCCTCGGCTGCACCGCACCCGACCCAGACCTGAAGTGGAACGAAGAAACCGGTCACTACGACTTCGGCGCGATTGACTGGAAAGAGTTCTACGACGTACTCAAAGGCGATGGCCCTTGTAACCGTGAACGTATTTCCACACGCCGCAAAGCGATAGACGAAGGCACCTGGGTACGTGAAGCCGCCGTTGCCTACGCCGCAAAACAAAAACAACGCGCAGCCGCTTAAACAGGCGCGCGAATAGGAGAGTAATTATGTCTGAATGGCGCCTTTACGAAGTTTTCGTGCGCAGCAAGCATGGCCTTAACCACAAACATGTGGGCAGCGTGCACGCTGCTGACAATGAAATGGCCATGGAAAACGCCCGTGATCTGTACACCCGTCGCAGCGAAGGGGTGAGCATATGGGTGGTTCCTTCTGACACCATCACGGCCTCTGCCTCAGACGAGAAAGAAGTCCTGTTCGATCCGGCAGAAGACAAAGTGTATCGGCACGCGTCTTTCTACAAACTGCCAGACGAAGTCGGACACATGTGAGGAGCGACCCATGACTGAACAAAAAGCTCTGCAGGACTACCTGCTCCGCCTGGCGGATTCCGACATGATTCTAAGCCAGCGCCTTTGCGAACTGTGTGGCAAAGCCCCGGCGATAGAAGAAGAAATGGCCATAATGAACGTCGGGCTAGACTTGGTTGGCCAAGCGCGCAACTGGTACGAGTACGCCGCCGAACTGATTGACGACGGCCGTGACGCCGACAAACTGTGCTTCCTGCGGGACGCTCTCGATTATCGCAACCTGCTGTTGGTCGAGCAGCCGAATGAAGACTACGCCGTCACCATGGCGCGCCAATTTTTCTTCGACGTGTGGCACTACTTCACTCTGAAAAGCCTGGTAAATGCCAGCGATGAGCGCATTGCTAACATCGCCGCGAAAGCCGTTAAAGAAGCTACCTATCACTTACGCCGCTCGTCAGAATGGGTCAAACGCATGGGCGACGGTACCGAAGAAAGCCACCGCCGCATTCAGGAAGCGTTTGATCTGCTGTGGCGCTTCACCGGCGAACTGGTGACGCCAGACGACACCGATCACGCGATGTTCAAGGCCGGCATTGGTCCGGATCCAGAGAAACTGAAGCAAGACTGGTTTGGCATGGTGCGCGAAGTAGCAGCCCAAGCCACCCTGAAAACTGGCGCGGAAGACGCCTGGATGTATATGGGCGGCAAAAGCGGCGTTCACACCGAACACCTGGGGTTTATCTTGGCCGAGATGCAGTTTTTGCCTCGCGCCTACCCGGATGCAACCACCTGGTAATTTTTTTGTAAAAGGGAGCTCACCCGGTGAATGAACGTGAACCATCGTCTGTAGACCTACTGATTGCCAGCGACCGGGTACCGGCCAACCCCCACCCCGAACTGCTGACAGAAGACGCAATCTGGGCACTGCTGGATAACGTCAAAGATCCGGAAGTGCCCGCTGTCAGCGTTTTAGAGCTGGGTATCGTGCGCCGCCTTAGCTGGGATGGCGAACATCTGAGTATCGATGTCACCCCAACCTACTCCGGCTGCCCCGCCACCGAGCTGATTGAAGAACTGATTGCCGAAGCCCTGCGCGCCGTTGGCATCCGCGACCCGCACATTAATCGCGTGTTAACCCCGGCCTGGAGCACAGACTGGATAACCGACGTAGGCCGGGAAAAACTCCGGGTATATGGCATAGCACCGCCCCAGGGCAGTGCCAGCAAAATGAGCCTGCTGGGCGCAGATGAAGTCATTACGTGCCCGTTTTGTGACAGTAAGCACACCGAACGAGTCAGCGAATTCGGTTCTACTGCCTGCAAGGCACTTTACCGCTGCCTCGACTGCCTGGAACCCTTCGACTATTTCAAATGCATATAGAGCCGATACGACCATGAATAAATTCTACTCACTGGCCCTCAAAGAGGTCAGACCGGAAACAAGAAACGCCGTATCCCTGTGCTTTGACCTGCCCACCGACGTGGCAGAAAAATTCAAGTACAAGCAGGGCCAGCACCTGGTGGTGCGCACTAAAGTAGACGGCGAAGAAGTGCGCCGCACCTACTCCATTTGTTCCAGTGTGAACGATCAAGAACTGCGTATTGCCATCAAACGTGTACCCGGTGGCGTATTTTCCAGTTTTGCTAACGACTTTTTGAAGCCCGGATCCGTTCTGGACGTTATGCCGCCGCAGGGCCATTTCTCCGTTGAGCTGGACGCTGAGCGGAAAGGCAACTACCTGGCGGTCGCCGCCGGCAGTGGCATCACGCCTATTCTGTCCATTATTAAAACCACTCTGGAAACCGAGCCCAAGAGCGAGTTCACCTTGTTCTACGGCAACAAGGGCACCAGCAGCACCATGTTCCGTGACCAGCTACAGGACCTGAAAAACGAATACATGACCCGTTTCAATCTGGTGTACATCTTCACCCGCGAAGAACAGGACATCGACCTTTACAACGGCCGCATTGACTCAGACAAGTGCGACCGGTTGTTCGACCATTGGATCGACGCCAAGAACCTGACCGCTGCGTTTCTTTGCGGCCCCCAGATGATGACCGAAACCGTGCGCGACTCACTGGCGCGCCACGGCATGGACAAATCGAACGTTCACTACGAACTCTTTACGCCTGCAGGAGGTGTGCCTAAGGCACGTAAAGACCGCGCTGAAACCAAAGTCGACCCGCAAGCAGTCAGCGTTGTCACGGTAAAAGCCGATGGCCGCTCCCTGACCTTCGACCTGGTGCGCGATACCAAGAGCATTCTTCAGGCAGGTAACGACGAAGGCGCCGACCTGCCCTACTCGTGCCAGGCCGGCGTGTGTTCAACCTGCCGCGCCAAGGTCATTGAGGGCGAAGTGGAAATGGACCAGAACTTTGCGCTGGAGGATTACGAAGTGGCCGCAGGCTATGTGCTGTCATGCCAGTGCTACCCCGTCAGCGACAAGGTCGTTCTTGACTACGACGAAATGTAATTCTGGAGTTTTTTACATGTCAGTTCTTAAAAGCTTTATTGCCGGAGAATGGATTGGTGAGCGGCAGGCTAAAGCCCTGCCCAGCGCCATCAACGGCGAGATTGTGGCGCACACGCACGACGACACTCTGGACTTCAAAAAAGCCGCAGAACACGGCCGCAAAGTCGGTGGCAAAAACCTGCTGGCCATGGATTTCCAGGAACGTGCTCTGGCGCTCAAAGTCATGGCGATGTACCTGCAGGAGCACAAGGAAGAGCTGTACGCGTTGTCTATGCACACCGGTTCCAGCAAAGCGGATAACGGCTTCGACATCGACGGCGGCTTTGGCACTATGTTTTCCTACGCCAGTATGGGCCGGCGCGAGCTGCCGTCTGGCAACGTAGTGCACGAGGGCCCGGTAACGCAGTTGGGCAAGAACAACCACTTCGCCGGCACCCACATTCTGGTACCCCGTGGTGGTGTTGCCCTGCACATAGACGCCTACAACTTCCCGGTGTGGGGCATGCTGGAAAAGTTTGCGCCAACCTTTTTGGCGGGCATGCCTTCCATTGTTAAGCCGGCCACCTCCACTTGCTACGTAACCGAACTGGCCGTGCGCCTGATGCACGAATCCGGTGCTTTGCCAGAGGGCAGCCTGCAGCTGATCATAGGCAGTACCGGCGACCTGTTCGAGCACCTGCAAGAGCAGGATGTGGTGACGTTTACCGGTTCGGCAAAAACCGCACGCATGTTGCGTAACCACCCGAACATCGTCCAGCGCTCGATTCCGTTCAACGCCGAAGCCGACTCGCTGAACAGCGCGGTTCTGGCCCCGGATGTTACCCCGGAACACGAAGAATTCGACCTGTTTGTGCGTGAAATCGGCCGCGAAATGACCGCTAAAGCCGGCCAGAAGTGCACCGCGATTCGCCGGATTATGGTTCCACAAAACCAAGTGCAAGCCGTGTGCAAAAAGCTTAAAGAACGGCTGTCGAAGATTACCGTCGGCGACCCTTCCGTTGAAGGCGTGCGCATGGGTGCTCTGGCGTCCATGGATCAACTGGAAGACGTGAAAGCCAACATCCAGGAACTGCTGAAAACCAGCGAACTGGTGATGGGCGGAAACGGCAGTTTCAAACCCACCGGCCCAGGCACCGACAAAGGCGCGTTTATCGAACCGCATCTGTTGTTGTGCCGTAACCCGGAAAACGGTTGTGGTGCCCACGACATCGAGGCCTTCGGCCCGGTTGCCACCATTATTCCCTACGACACCCTGGACAACATGGTGGAACTGGTTGCCAAGGGCCGCGGCTCACTGGTGACCACAGTCACCACTCGTGATCCTGCGATCATTGCCAAACTGGCACCGGCACTGGCCGCCTATCACGGCCGCCTGCACCTGCTGGACGCGGAAGCAGCAAAAGAATCCACCGGCCACGGTTCTCCCCTGCCCATGCTGAAACACGGCGGCCCAGGCCGCGCTGGTGGCGGTGAGGAACTCGGTGGCATTCGCGCGGTGCATCACTATCTGCAGCGCACGGCTATTCAAGGCTCGCCTACCATGCTGGCGGCGGTCACCGGTGAATACGTTCGCGGTGCCAAGCTGATTGAAAACGACGTGCACCCGTTCCGCCGTCACTTCGAAGACCTGCAGATTTGTGAATCGCTGCTCACACACCGCCGTACCGTCACCGAAGCAGATCTGGTGAACTTTGGCTGTTTGTCCGGCGACCACTTCTACATGCACTTTGATGAGATCGCGGCCCGCGAAAGCCAGTTCGGTAAGCGCATTGCACACGGCTATTTTGTGCTGTCCGCTGCCGCAGGTCTGTTTGTGTACCCAGGCGAAGGTCCGGTATTGGCGAACTACGGTCTGGACACCCTGCGTTTCATTGAGCCGGTCGCACCGGGCGATACCATTCGCGCCCGCCTGACCTGCAAGCGCAAGATTGATCAGGGCCGGATGTCACCCGATGGCCATCCACAAGGCGTGGTGGTGTGGGATGTTCAGGTTACCAATCAAGACAACGTGCTGGTTGCCAGCTACGACATTTTGACCCTGGTTGCGAAAAAGCCGGAGTAGCTTGTCTGGCCATAAAAAAACCGCCAGCAGCGTTCAGCTCTGGCGGTTTTTTTGTATCGTTGGACGCTGGGCTTTAAACTGCACCACTTTGATACATCCTTCCGGGTGCTTCATCACTTGAGGAAAACTACAATGAAAAAACTCACGTTGAATACACTGGTGTTTGGTCTTTCCCTGTCGTTGACCGGTACGGCTTTTGCGTCTGAATTTACCAACATGGATCCGATTACTCTGCGCTTGGCTCACGTGGTCAATGAACAGGATGGCTTTCATATTGCAGCCGTCAAATTTCAGGATTTAGTAGCAGAGCGAACCGAAGGTGCGGTGAACATCGAACTTTATCCTAACGCTTCGCTAGGCGACGAGCGCACCCTGCTGGAAGGTATGCAAATTGGCACCGTTGATATGGGCGTGATCACCAACGGCCCGGTCGCTAACTTTGTCGAAGAAATGGCGGTTTTTGAGCTGCCGTTTTTGTTTCCTTCACCGCAAGCCGCTTACGATGTGCTCGACGGCCCCATTGGTCAGGAACTGCTCGACAAGCTTTCCGAGGTCAACCTGAAAGGCCTGGCCTACGCCGAACGCGGCTTTCGTAATTTGACCAACAGCGAGCGCCCGGTCAACACACCAGAAGACATGAAAGGCCTGCGTATTCGGGTAATGGAAAATCCGGTGTATGTGGACACCTTCCGCGCATTGGGTGCCAACGCCATTCCGATGGCGTGGACGGAAGCCTTGACCGCCATGCAGCAAAACACCATTGATGGACAAGAAAACCCCGTCAACGTCATTCATTCCTTTAAGCTCTACGAAACCCAGGATTACATGACCCTCTCGCGGCATACTTACGCCCCGGCCATCTTCGTGATGGGTATGCCGGTCTGGAATAAGCTTCCAGAAGCGGCACAGGCTGTGGTCCTCCAGGCCGCCCAGGAAGCTGCCGAACATGAGCGCCAGGTAAACGCCGAGATGGAATCCCAGCAACTGGCCGAACTGCGCGAAGCCGGTATGCAGATTAACGACACCCCAGATATCAAGGCTTTTCAAGCCGCCGCAGTGCCAGTGTATGAGAAGTACGGTGAGAAGTTCGGTGATTACCTGCCACGTATTCTGGAGGCGCTCAAATAAGTGACTACTAAAACTCAATCGCTGTTAAAGCCGCTAAAGCGAATTGAGCAAGGGCTGGATGCGATCATCCAGCCCTTGGTCTTTGCCGGCATGGCGGCGCTGATTGGGGTGATTACCCTGCAGATTATCTCCCGAGTGTTGTTCAGCGCGGTCGGCTGGACCGAAGAAGTCGCTCGTTTTCTGCTGGTGTGGATCACTTTTTTTGCAGGCACCCTGGCTTTTCAGCGTGGCCGGCACATCGCCGTAACATTTGCCGTAGACGCCCTGCCCGTGCGCCTGCGACAAGCCGCGCGCATTGCCGGCACCCTGGCGGTATTGGCCTTTATGGTGGCACTGGTAGTGATCGGCTATCGTTATATGCAAGTTCAGAGCTTTCAGAAATCTGCCTCCTTAAGGCTCTCTATGACCTATGTCTACTCCGTGATTCCGCTCTGCGCGGCCGTGATGAGTTGGTACGCTTTCGTCGATCTATTGGAGCTTTTAATCGATGGCGAGCGTCGTGAGGAATCCGTTCCATGACGCTACTACTGTTCGGGCTTTTTTTCGGGCTCATGCTACTGGGTATACCTATTGCTTTGGCAATAGGTGCCAGCACCCTGGTCGCACTCAGCCAGGCTGGTGTACCTTTGATGGTGGTTACCCAGCAGATGTTTCAAGGCATCAATTCCTTTGCCTTGGTGGCCATCCCCATGTTCATTCTGGCCGGCGACTTGATGGCCCAAGGCAAAGTGAGCGAGAGACTCGTTAATTTTGCCAACTCTCTGTTCGGCTTCCTACGGGGCGGCTTATCGGTCGTGTCGGTGATGGCAGGGATGTTCTTCGCAGCAATTTCAGGCTCCGGAGCGGCGACCACAGCGGCGGTGGGAGCAAGTCTGGTGCCGGAGTTACGCAAAAAAGGATATGACCCCGCGTCTGCTGCCAGCCTTATTGCTGCAAGCGGTACAATCGGGGTGGTCATCCCACCGTCCGTACCCATGATTATTTATGCAGTGATTGCCCAGCAATCGGTATCTGAGCTATTCCTGAACGGCTTTTTGCCGGGGCTGGCCATGGGATTGGGGCTGATGGCCATTGCCATTACCCAAGCCTACAAGCGCCAGTATCCCAAAGGCACGCCTTTCTCCCTGGCCACCATCTGGCGCACGTTAAAAAGTGCGAGTTGGGGACTGATGACGCCCGTCATCATTCTGGGAGGCATATTTTCGGGGATCTTCACGCCCAGTGAAGCCGCGGTGGTGGCTGTCAACTACGCGTTGCTGGTCTCACTGTTCATTTATCGCGACTTAAAGCTGCCCGATGTGTATCGCATCCTGATTCGATCCGCAATTACCACCTCGGTGATCATGCTTGTGATCGCCACCTCGGCGGTGCTGAGCTGGACGCTATCCAGCTGGCAGGTGCCCGGCGCTATTGCGGAAGCGGTGCTGTCTCTCTCCACCAATCCTTACGTGATCATGCTGTTAGTGGTGGGCATAATCCTGCTGACCGGTGTATTTCTTGAGACCGCCAGCGCGTTGATTATTTTAACGCCGGTTTTGCTGCCACTGGTGCTTAAACTGGGAATTGACCCGATTCATTTTGGCCTGATCATCGTAGTCGGGTTGGCGATCGGAATGATCACCCCACCGGTAGCGATCAACCTTTATGTGGCTTCCTCAATCACTCAGCTGCCTTTGGAACGCATCACGCGGGCAATTATCCCTTACTTGCTGGGCTTGATCAGCGTGCTGCTAATGGTCGTGTATATTCCTATTCTGGCCGGCTGGTCAGGGCCTTACATACCCAGATAAGCCTCGCGCACTTTCTCGTTGCTCAACAACTCACGGCCAGAGCCTTCCACCACCACGCGGCCGGTTTCCAGTACGTAGCCACGGTCGGCCAGCGCCAGCGCCTGGGAAGCGTTCTGCTCCACCAAAAAGATGGTCATGCCTTCGTTTTTGAGCGCTTTGATGATATTGAAAATTTCCTCAATAATCAGCGGTGCAAGCCCCATGCTGGGTTCGTCTAGCAGCAGCAATCTGGGCTTTGCCATCAGCGCCCGGCCCATAGCCAGCATCTGTTGCTGGCCGCCAGACAGTTCGCCCGCCAGGTTACGACGCTTCTGGCGCAGTATGGGAAACTTCTCGTACATGCGCTCGATGTCGTCTTCCACTTCGGGGCTACGGCCACGGGTATAAGCGCCCAATAGCAAGTTGTCCTCAACGCTCAGATCTTTGAACACCTGGCGGCCTTCGGGCACCTGCACAATGCCGCTGGCAACCCGCTGATCGGTCGGTATCTTTAGCAGGTCTTTGCCTTCAAAGGTGATGCTGCCAGCGTCTGTCGGTTGCAGCCCGGAGATGGTCATCAGCAGTGTGGACTTGCCAGCGCCGTTGGCGCCCACAAGCGATACGATTTCACCGCTGTTGATGCGGATATCAACGCCGTGGAGTGCTTCAATCTGGCCGTAGGAGGTCTTCAGGCCCTTGATCGAGAGCATTTCCTCGGCAGCGTGCTGCACAGTTCGGCGTGGCGCGTGACGCAACCCCAGGCCACCCAGGCGCTCCGGTGTGTAGCTTACGATACGGTGCCGTAGCTCACGGAATTCATCCCGCACCCGCTCGCCAAACAGCGGATCATTGGCTTGGTCACGGGATTCGGTAATCAGGCGCCAATCGTCCTCGCTGAGGAGCTTGCGCGCCCGTGGGATAACCACGCCTTCTTCTTTTTTGATGTGCTTGCGCAAAGCTTCAGTAAACCGTGCCAGCGCATGGCTAAATTCCTCACGGCCGTTGGGCCAGCGCTCCATACACACCATCAACAGATGACGCAGCTCGTTGATTTTCTGGTCACCAATCACGTAACCATGAGCGAGCTTGTCTAGCAGCGGCTTGGTTTCCGGCGACTTTTCTCCCAACAGTCGATACAGAACTATCTCAGCGGGGGAGCTGTGTACACGCCGAGCGAAGTGCTGAATGTAGTCGAAAATATTGTTATACAGCGTTTCATCAGGCTGCTGTTCGTTGATGTTCATATCGTGCTGAAGCTGGTCCAGCAAATCGAGTATGCGCCAAAGGGCCTGGTGTTCCTGCACGATGGTGCTGATGGCCTGCACACCCAAAGTGTCTTCAGGCGCTATGGTGGTCGGTGTTTGCGTCATTGTCATTATTCCTCGCTCCGTTTAACCGCCCAAGTAAGCTGCGATTACGTCCGGATTAGCACGAATCTGTTCCGGTGTACCTTCCGCGAGCACACGCCCGTAATTCAGCACCAGTAACCGATCGGAAATATTCATGACCAGTTTCATGTCGTGCTCTACCAACATCACGGTGATGCCCTGCTCGGCAATCTTGCGGATTAACGCCTCCAATGCGGTGGTTTCCACCGCGTTCAAGCCGGCTGCGGGCTCATCCAGAAGAATGATTTTCGGCTCTGCCGCTAACGCACGGGCAATCTCCAGGCGCTTTAAAGCACCATAAGACATCGCCGAAGCTTCGGCATTGATGTACTCACCACAACCCACAAACGCCATCAATTCGGCAGATTTGGCGTGGGCGGCTTTTTCACCCCGGGTCAGCGCCGGCAAGCGGAAAAGCGTGGTCAGCAGATTGCTTTTCAGGGTCAGGTGACGGCCCAGCATCACGTTTTCAATCGCCGACATATTCATGCAAATCTGCATCTGCTGGAATGTGCGGCACATACCCCGCTCTGCGAGCTGGCTCGGTTCCAGTTTCGCGATGCTTTCGCTGTTCAGCTTTACGTCGCCCCCCGTGGGCGTGTACAGACCGGTAATCAGGTTGAACAGCGTGGTTTTGCCCGCGCCATTCGGTCCAATCACCGAATACACTTGCCCTGCGTTTACCGCGAAGCTCACGCCTTCTACAGCATTCACACCGCCAAACGCCTTGGACAGGTTATTGACTTCCACCAGGGCCTTCATGCGTCACCTCCGGCCGACTTTGCGCGTCGTTTTGCCAGGAAATCAGCCGCCGTTGGAAGCAGCCCTTTGGGCATGAAAATCATCGTCAGCATCAGAATCAAACCAAACAGCACCATCTCAAACTCTTGAAAATCGGCCAGCACTTGCGGCAGTAACTCCAGTACCACAGCGCCAATGATTACCCCTATGGTCGACCCCATGCCACCCAGCACCACCATCGTAATCAACAAAATAGAAAACTCAAAGCCTGCCACTGCGGGCGTTATAAAGCCCTGAAAATGCGCGTAAAGCGCACCCATTACGCTGGCGTAAACCGCCGAGATAACAAACACCAGGCTCTTGTACTTCGTGGTGTTAACACCTACCACGCTGGCCGCCACCTCTGAGCCGTGTACCGAGCGCAAGGCGCGACCGATAGGCGAGTCAATCAGGTTCTGTGCCAGCCAGACGGCGACCAACAACACCACGCCTGCAAAAAGGTACCAGGCCAGATCACCGCCGATATCCATGCCAAACAGGGAGTATTGGTTAAACGGGCTGAGCTCCCAGCCAAATACATCAAAAGCAGGCACCGGCATACCATCCGGCCCACCGGTCATCTCCCGCTCGTTGTTCAGAATGATGGCAATAATGAAGCCTACGGCGAGGGTCGCCATCGAAAGATAATGGCCTTTCAGGCGCAGAATCGGGCGGCCCACTACCCAGGCAATAATGCCCACGCCAACAGCGCCAACAATCAGCGCCGGTATGGCAGACCAGCCATAATGACTGGTCATGATCGCGCTGAAGTAGGCGCCCAGGCCAAAAAAACCAGCGTGCCCCAGGCTGATTTGGCCGGCAAAGCCTACCAGCAGGTTAAGCCCCACCACGGCACCGGCAATCAACGCGATTTGCGTAGCCAGGCTGTAATGAAACGGGTTGGAAATGAACAAAGGCAAAGCAAAAACCACAAGGGCCAAAAACACCAAGCCCTTCAAACGGAATTCAGAGAGTTTCGCGATCATCACACCCGCTCCACAACTTTAGCGCCAAACAGGCCCCGGGGCATGAAGAACAACACCAGCAGAATCATCGAGAAGGCCACCGCGTCTTTGTAATCGGACGACAAATAGCCCGCGGCCATGGCCTCAACAACGCCCAGCGCCAAACCACCCACAACGGCGCCCACACCACTGCCCAGGCCGCCAATGGCCGCTGCCACAAAGCCTTTCAAACCAAGGATGATGCCAATATCGTAAGAAGTGAACGTAATAGGAGCGACCACAATGCCAGCGATTGAACCCAACAATGCAGACACCATGAACGCCAGCATCAGCACCATCTGGGTGCGAATACCCACCAGGCGGGCAGCGTCTTTGTTCATCGAAGTGGCAAGAATCGCTTTACCGGTCATGGTACGGGTGAAGAAATACACCAATACCGCTACCAGCACCGCACCCACGCCCAGCACCCACAAGCTCTGACTGTTCAGTACAGCGCCAAATACTTCAATCGGTTCGTCGCCGCTGAAGTTAGGCATCACGTGGTACTTTTTGCCCCAGACTAATTGCGCCAGACCACGTATAAAAATCGACGCGCCGATGGTAATAATGATCAGCGTGACAACGTTCGCATCTTTTGCCGGTGCAATCGCCAGGCGCTGCAGGGCAATACCCATCAAACCCGCAAGAACAACCGCCAACACGATGGCAAGCAACATCGGCACACCCATGGCCGTTAAAGACACGGTTGCCATACCGCCAATCATCAAAAATTCGCCCTGGGCGAAGTTGATAACATGACTGGCGTTATAAATAAGGGTAAAGCCCAAAGCGATCAGGGCGTAAGTCGCACCGATAGTGATACCGGTAAACAGATATTGCAGAAATTCAGAGAACATAATCGGGTCCGCTCGCGCAGCGGCCGGCGGCCACCCCTAAGGGCGGCAGATGGCCTGTGGTACGGATGAGAAAGGTTTAGTTGACCAGCTTCCAACTGCCATTCTGGACTTCCAGAATGCGGAATGAATCAGAAGTAAGGCCGTTATGGTCATCGGCAGACATAGTGTAGGTGCCGGTTACGCCTAAGTGGCCCTGAATATTTTCAAGGGCGTCACGCACGGCTGCCTTATCTGTAGAACCGGCTTTTTCGATGGCTTCGACTGCCAACATCAGGCCGTCATAGGCATAGGCGCCAAAGGTGGATACCTTAGCGTTCCAGCGAGCTTCGTATTCACTTTTGTACGCTTCTACAATCGGTTTCTGGGGGTTGGAGTCCGGCAGGGATGCTGGCACCAGCAAGGGTGACGCTGGCAGTCTCAGGCCCTCAGCGCTATCACCCGCCAGTTCAAGGAAACCGTCAGAGGCAACACCGTGAGACTGGTAAAATGGCAGATCAATTCCCAGCTGGGCGTAATTGCGAGTAACAATGGCCGGGCCCTGCCCAAAGCCAAAGTTCAGAATGGCCTGCACACCGTCAGCGCCACGAATATTGGTCAACTGCGCGGTCATGTCGGTGTCGGAACCGCCGTAGGTTTCGTCCGCAACCACGTCAATCGTGCCCATCTCCTTGGCCACCGCAAGGGTTTGCTCGCGACCAGAACTGCCAAAGCCACCGGTGCCGGAAATCAGACCAATTTTGGTCAAACCACGGGACTTCATATCATCCAAAATACGCTCTGCTGCCATGCGGTCAGACTGCGGCGTTTTGAATACCCACTTTTTCACCGGCGTTGTAATAACCGTAGCGCCTGCCAGCGAGATGAAAGGAATCTGGGCCTGCTCAATCATCGGCACAGCGGCCATGGTGGCACCGGTTGTACTTCCGCCGACAATAATATCCACACGGTCTGAACGAATCAGCCGGCTTGCGAAGTTACGGGCTTTAGAGGCATTGCCAGCGTCATCGTAGTGGATCAATTCAAGTTGGCGGCCAAGTACCCCGCCTTCTTCATTGATTTTCTCGACGTACATTTCCAGGGTTTTGAGCTCTGGGTCACCCAGAAAGGATGCAGGGCCGGTCACTGACAAAAAAGATCCAATGCGAATGGGATCGGCAGCCTGGGCACTCATCGCCAGCAGTCCAGCTGCTGTGATGGCTAAAAATTTCTTCGTATAATGAGCCAGTGTTCCATTCATTGTTTTTTTTCTCCACAGAATAAGGTCGGAATCATTTTGTTTTTTATGCGTTTGATTTACCGACTATTACAACGAGTTCTCAAGACAGAGCTAGGCATTTTCGTATCACTTACCCCCCACCTGAAAGCCTCCCTCATTGATGATATCTAGCAGCCATCTTGCTCTAAAAACAGCGCTTACAACACAGTGCTAGCCAAATACGATACCAACAATATGTGTAATTAGAAAATATTGTATCATTACGTTGATGTCAACTGCGGCGGCCGTACTAGCCGCTACCTTTTGACCGCCAACGTTAGTTTAGATCATTGCTCACACAGTGCTCGATGGTGAACTGACCCGCCGCCTTTACCTGATGACACCAGAGAGATAAGGTTCATTCCTCGCAATATTAAGCACTTTGATGGCGCCGAACGCTGCCGAAAAATCCTTTAAGAGAAGAACATGTCAGCAAAAAATCAGCTTGCCAGTCTGATACAAGAATTTCAGCAACAACGCCCGGTACGTGCAGGTTCTCTGATCATTACCATTTATGGCGATGTTATCCACCCGCGCGGCGGCAATGTGTGGTTAGGCAGCCTGATGAAGCTGGTCGCGCCTATGGGCATCAACGAGCGCCTGGTCAGAACCTCGGTTTACCGGTTGGTGCAAGAAAGCTGGTTGCAGGCTGAAAAAGTGGGTCGCTGCAGTTATTACAGCATAACCGGGGACGGCCTCCGGCGTTTCCGGCAGGCGTTTGAGCAGGTTTACAGCATTGGTGATGACGACTGGAACGGCGGTTGGTGCCTGGCGTTGCTAAATCAGCTCGAACCCGACCTGCGCCTGAAAGTGCGCGAGGAGCTCAAATGGCTGGGCTTTGGCAACCTGTCGCCTACCATCATGCAGCACCCGCGCTTCAAGCCCGAGCAATTAACACCGCTATTGCAAGAGTGGGGCGCCTCCGATGACGCCATTGTAATGCAAACCCATCCGATAGAGCCGCGCAATTCAAAAGCGCTGCGCAGGCAGGTTAAAGAAAGCTGGGATCTGGATGAACTGAGTTTGCGCTACAAACGCTTCCTGGAAAAATTCCGCCCTCTATGGCGGGAGCTTAACAATAAAGACAACCTAAGCCCCGAAGACTGCTTGGCCGCACGGCTTTTACTCATTCACGAATACCGAAAAATACTGTTGCGCGACCCTTTTCTGCCTGACGAGCTATTGCCAAGTGACTGGGAAGGGCGCAGCGCCAAGCAGCTGTGCCGAAACCTTTACCTCGCAATTTACGCGCGCTCTGACGAATTCCTGGCCTGCAATCTGGAAAATGCATCCGGCCCGCTGCCTGTCTCGGGAGCTGGCTTCTACCGCCGCTTCGGGGGGCTAGAAACGTAAAGCTTAAGCGCTCTACCCTTGCACTCAGAGCAACGGTGGTCACTCAAAATGCCACTTCCGGATCAGCCCAAACTGCCCAAGAAAATAGACAATAGTCTAACAAACGAAAAATAGTCATTGAATTATGTACGCTTGGTAACTAACTTAGGGCACGGATCCGACAACAATAAATATGTGGAGTTAATAACAATGCAAAGTAACAAATTGAGAATGGCCATTCGTGCGACGGCTGCTATCGCAGTTCTTGGTATGGCCGGTCCGGCAAGCGCCGTAAGCTTTGACGCAGGCGGTTACGACACCAGCATATATGGTTATGCTCGTCTAAACGCCAGCTACGATATCGATGAAAACGTTTCGAATGATACGAGTTCTTTCGACTACTCCAAAATTAACGTTGGTGCAAACGAAAAAAACGAAGCGACTGGCTACTTTGGTTCTGAATCAACGCAAACCAGAATCGGCATTGTCACGACGTCCCCAGAGGGAGTAGAGGTAAAGGTCGAAGCTGACTTCCGTGGCGGTTTCCGTCTACGTCATGGCTATGGCTCATACAAAGGTGTTCTCGCTGGCCAAACTTGGTCGAACTTCACCAGTTTCGTAGGCAATACTTCCACTTTGGACTTCGACGGTCTGCCAGGTTTAGCTGGTTATCAGAGCCGGGTTCCACAGCTTCGTTATACAAGCGGCCCGATCTCCGTGTCAGCTGAGCAGCCGAAGAATTCGATTGCAGGCTCTACAACTACGAAAAACGGCATGCCTGCCCTGACCGCTCGCTTGGAAGATTCAGCTGGCAATTTGTCTTACTCTGCAGCCGTGCTCACGCAGCAACTTAGCATTGATTCCGGCACTTCCGATAGCAGCGCTTTCGGTTTCGCAACCTTCGTAGCTGGAAAAATCGCACTGTCAGACATGATTACGATTCAGGGCACGCTGAGCTACGCAGATGGCGCAAGCAACTACCTCTATCGCATGGGTCAAGTCAGTGCGTATGTTGAAAATGGCGATGTAGAAACCATCAGTGGGTATGGCGGTAGCGTTGGCGCCGGTTTCAATCTTGGTGATGGTAGCAGCATCAACATTGGTTATGGCACGACCAAAATAGATATCGACGATGGTGTTGCTGCGGGTATCATCGTTGCAACCCCTGCAAACGATAACAGTTTGAACGAGTCCATATCTGCGGTCATGGCAAATTACCAGTGGACCCCAGTGAAGAATGTCAAGATGGGCGTAGAATACAAGTATGCTACTCGTGAGCTACAAAATGGTGATGATGGCGATGCCAGCAGCGTGGCATTCGCAGCTCAGTACAACTTCTAAACAGTACTGTTAAGCAAACAACAATGCCCCGGACTTCCGGGGCATTGTTGTTTCTGGCCTCACCTTTTCAAAAGCCCATCACACCACCGCTGTACCGGCGCCTCAGAAAACACCAGATCAACCGCTTCCTCTCCGCCGAACTCATGCCATTGTTTCAGGAATTTACGTTTCACTACCGTCAACACCGGTAGGCCCGCATCAAGTAACTGAACGAACTCTGCACGGCAACCCCTGCCGTCGATTTCCTGCTGTCCGAAGCGGTTCACAATGGCCAGTTTTGGTGGATTGTGAACGGCCGCGCGTAATACGCCGGTCGCATCGGCCAGGCCAGACGGATCCAGGCAGCAGGATTGCGATTCTTTGCCCAAGTTCTGGGCGATGGAGTATTCCGTGCCGGTTTCCACATCCTGCACCGCCATGGGCTCGCGGCGCAGGCCCTGCTCGTTCAGCGCCATGGCCAGGCCCGCCACGCGAATGCCCTTACGGTTGTAATGATTCGCCAGACTGTGCAACAGCGCGTCTACGGGCTGACTGTCGTTGTCGTAGATAATAGCTGCCAGTTGTAATAGGTGTGCCATGAAAACTGTCCTGAAGCGTGTGCTGGCGTTTTCTATTAAAACCACCCGCGCTGTAAAACTCAAAAAGGGCGCAGATTGCTCTGCACCCTTAGTGTACTGACTTGCACCGCCAAAGCGGTTGCTTTAAGTCAGGGACCGGAGCGGTTAGGCAACCGGCCCCCTCACTCTCGCTTACAGCAACAGGGTACGAATATCACCCATTAGCCGAGCCAGCGCCGAAGTGAAACGCGCTGCATCTGCCCCATTCACCGCACGGTGATCGTAAGACAACGACAACGGCAGCATCAGCCGCGGCTGGAACGCCTTGCCGTCCCAAACTGGCTTCATCGCCGCTTTGGACACACCCAGTATTGCCACCTCCGGCGTATTCACGATTGGCGTAAAGGCCGTGCCTCCAATACCGCCAAGGCTGGTAATGGTAAAACAGGCGCCCTGCATTTCTGCCGGCTTCAGCTTCTTGTCGCGGGCTTTCTGGGCCAGCTCTGCGCTTTCAGCCGCCAGTTCCCACAGGCCTTTCTGGTCCACATTACGAATCACCGGAACCATCAAACCGTGGGGCGTGTCCACTGCAATACCGATGTGGATGTACTTCTTGTGTACAACTTCTTTGCGATCCATATCCAGAGCGACGTTGAACTGGGGCAATTCAGCCAGGGCCGCGGCACAGGCCTTAAGCATGAACGGCAGCGGCGTCATTTTCACGCCTTTCTTCTCGCCCAACGCCTTCAACGATTTACGGAAATCTTCCATATCGCTGATGTCGGCGTCTTCGAACTGGGTGACGTGCGGCACATTCAGCCAGCTGCGGTGCATGTTCAGCGCCGTAACAGACATCATGCGCGACATGCCTTCCCGTACAACTTCACCAAACTGGCTGAAATCTGGTAATTTCACGCCAGGAATGCCGCTGCTGCCAGCGCCGGGCACGACGGCGCCCTGCTGTGCCTGCTGCAGCTGAGCCTTCACGTAGCCGTGCACGTCGTCTTTAACAATACGGCTTTTCGGACCGGAGCCTTTCACCCGGGCCAGGTCTGCACCCAGTTCACGGGCCAGCTTACGAACCGCAGGGCCGGCGTGCACTTTGCTGCCGGCGGCGGGCGCCTCATAGGTCACCGAACCGCCATCCGCGGGTTTGGCCTTGTTATCGCTAGCCGCAGCCGCCTGCTTAGGCTCGGCTGGCGGCTTTTTGCCAACATCGCTGCTATCAGCCGGGGCTGAATCGTCGGCGTCGTCGCCGTCGTCTGAGCCATCGTCGGTGATGATCATTTCCAGCAGGTCGTCGCCTTCGGAAATCTTGTCGCCTTCTTTAACCAGAATCTTGCCAATTTTGCCGGCGAAGGGCGATGGAATTTCCATGGTCGCCTTGTCGGACTCCACGGTAACCAGCGCACTTTCGACGTCAACGTCGTCGCCTTCAGACACGTTAAGTTCGATAATCGGGATGTTGTCGAAACCATCCAGACCAGACACTTTCACGGTTTCTGTGCGCGTGCCGCCGGACTTTTTCCGCGGCGCCGGCTTGCTGGCGCTGTCGTCAGACTTAGCCGGTGCGTCATCTTTGGCTTTGGGCTCAGGCTCTGCTGAAGCGCCGTCAGAGCTCTCTCCATCAGAACTTGCGCCATCAGAGCTAAGCACACCAACAACGTCGCCCTCTTTAACCTTGTCGCCAACTTTCACGGTGATCTTAACGATTTTACCCGCACCGGGTGATGGCAACTCTACCGATGCCTTGTCGGTTTCAACCGTCAGAATCGGATCTTCTTCAACCACCGAATCACCGGCGCTGACCAGTATTTCAATAACTTCAACTTCATCTGCCCCGCCTAGATCGGGGACCCTGATTTCTTGCTCGCTCATAGCGGTCTCCTTAGCGGTGCGCCGGGTTCGGTTTGTTGCGATCGATTCCGTACTTGCGCATGGCTTCAAGAACCTGCTCGTGCTTGATCTCACCGTCTTTCGCCAGAGCAGACAGCGCTGCTACGGCAACGTGGTAACGATCAACCTCAAAGAAATCACGCAGTTTTTCACGAGTGTCGCTGCGGCCAAAGCCATCCGTACCCAGGGTCAGGAAGGTTTTGGGGATAAACGCCCGTAACTGTTCAGAGTGCAGCTTGATGTAGTCGGTAGACGACACAACCGGACCCGTCTGGTTTTCCAGGCACTGGGTGACATAGGCTTTGCGGCCCTTGTCATCCGGGTGCATCAGGTTCCAGCGCTCTACGTGCTGGCCGTCGCGGGCCAGTTCGTTAAAGCTGGTGACACTCCAGACGTCAGAGCTGACGCCCCAATCGTCTTTCAGCAGCTCGGCCCCGGCATTCACTTCGTTCAGGATAGCGCCGGATCCCAGCAGCTGAACCCGCAACTTGGTTTTGCCTTTACCTTTTGCTTCCACCGAACTGAACTTGTACATCCCCTTGATGATGCCATCGGCACAACCTTCCGGCATCGCTGGCTGAACGTAGTTCTCGTTCTCCATGGTGATGTAGTAGTAAACGTTGGTGTTCTCTTCGTACATTTCCTTCATGCCGTGATGAATCACCACAGCCATTTCATAGGCGTAAGCCGGATCGTAAGCTTTGCAGTTAGGAATGGTGTTGGCCAGAATATGGCTGTGACCGTCCTGGTGCTGCAAGCCCTCGCCGTTCAGGGTGGTACGCCCTGCGGTGCCGCCAATCAGGAAGCCGCGAGCCTGAATGTCGCCAGCGGCCCAGGCCAGGTCGCCAACGCGCTGGAAACCGAACATGGAATAAAACGCGTAGAACGGAATCAGCGGGAAGTTGTTGTTGCTGTAGGACGTAGCAGCCGCAATCCAGGCCGCCATGGCGCCGCCTTCGTTGATGCCTTCCTGCAGAATCTGACCCTTTTTGTCTTCACGGTAATACATGATCTGGTCGCGATCCTGCGGCACGTACTTCTGCCCTTCTGAGGTATAAATACCCAGCTGGCGGAACATGCCTTCCATACCAAAGGTACGGGCTTCATCGGGAACAATCGGTACAACACGCTTGCCCACACGCTTGTCTTTTACCAGCGCGCTCAGAATGCGCACGAACGACATGGTGGTGGAGATTTCACGACCGTTGGAGCCTTCCAGCACCTGCTTGAAGATATCCAGGTCAGGAATCTGCAGAGGCTGGCTGTCTTTACGACGCTTGGGATAGAAACCACCCAGATCCTGTCGGCGCTTCTTCATGTACACCAGCTCGGGGCTGTCGGGCGCCGGGCGGTAGTAAGGCACGCTGTCCAGCTCGTCGTCTTTCAGCGGAATCGCGAAGCGGTCGCGGAAGTCTTTCAGAGTTTCGGTGTCCAGCTTTTTCAGGGAGTGAGCCGTGTTGGTGGCTTCGCCAGCGGCACCAAAGCCATAACCTTTGATGGTGTGGGCCAGAATAACAGTCGGCTTACCATTGGCTTCTGTGGCTGCTTTCTTATAAGCGGCATACACCTTGTACGGATCGTGGCCACCGCGATTAAGCTTTTGAATGTCGTCGTCGGTCCAGTTTTCAATCATTTTAGCCAGCTTCGGATACTTGCCGAAAAACTGCTTGCGGGTTGCCGCCGGGCCACCGTTGGTGAAACTCTGCAGTTCGCCGTCAACCACTTCGTCCATGGCGCGCTGCATGGTGCCGTCTTCATCTTGCTCAAACAGCGGGTCCCACATGCGGCCCCAAACCACTTTGATCACGTTCCAGCCAGCACCGCGGAACGAGCCTTCCAGTTCCTGAATAATCTTGCCGTTGCCGCGTACCGGGCCATCCAGGCGCTGCAGGTTGCAGTTCACCACAAACACCAGATTGTCCAGGTTTTCACGGCTGGCTTTGGAAATACAGCCCAGAGTTTCGGGTTCGTCACATTCACCATCACCAATGAAACACCACACTTTACGATCTTCCATTTCGACCAGCTCGCGGCTGTCGAGGTACTTCATGATGTGAGCCTGGTAAATGGCCTGAATCGGGCCCAAGCCCATAGACACCGTGGGGAACTGCCAGTAATCAGGCATCAGCCACGGGTGCGGATAGGATGACAAACCGCCGCCGTCGACTTCTTCGCGATACTTGTCTAGCTGCGCTTCTTCAAACCGGCCTTCCAAAAAGGAACGGGCGTAAATGCCCGGCGAGGCGTGGCCTTGGAAATACACAAGGTCTGACTCGCGTTTTTCGTCGCCACCGTGGAAGAAATAGTTAAAGCCTACATCATAGAGCGTGGCCGCAGACGAAAAGGTGGAAATATGACCACCCAGATCACCCGGGCGTTTGCCGGCACGCACAACCATCGCCATGGCGTTCCAACGGATCAAGGAACGAATACGGCGTTCCATGAACAGGTCACCCGGCATACGTGCTTCTTGTGCAAGCGGGATGGTGTTACGGAACGGTGTGGTGATGGCATACGGCAGCTGGGTGCCGTCACGGCTTGCGCGTTCAGCAAGGCGCTCCAGAATGTACTTGGCTCGGTCTACACCTTCCTGCTCGATCAGTGATTCGAGTGCGTCAAGCCACTCCGTGGTTTCAATCGGATCGTCGTCCTGGTACATCAAACCCTCCATTAGGCATCTATATAAGTGCTGCCCAGTCGCCGTACATCACGGGCTGCGCTGCTGAGTCAGTCAGTGGGGCTTGCGGCGTTGGGGCCGTAGCGCCGATTAATTGTTCATAAACAAGCATAGGTCAGGTTTCACAATTTGCGTCTGACAGATCGCAAACTGCTTTTGGAATTGACCGGCATTGTAGTTTTTTTACTACAATTTATCGAAATTTTTTGGTTAACCCTGAAAAAATCTGGAAAAATAGGAGTTAATTTCGATTCCTTACGGAATAATGACGTTTTTACACCTTCCAGACAAGTCACACCCGACCAAGGTCGAACACTGTTGACTCTATGCGACTTCGTTTGCAACACATAACATTCTACGTTTCACTTTGAATAATATGCAAAAAACGGGCTTACCGTGAGGTGAGCCCGTTTTTTGCTTAAAGACTAGATTGCTACTTAATGCATCAAGGTATACAACTTGCGCCGGTAGGTGCGCACGTCGGCATTGTTGTTGCCCAGCTTTTCAAACAGCTCCACCAACGTTGTCTTGGCCACTTCATTTTTATACTTGCTGTCTACCTGAATCAGGCGAATCAACAGCTCCATGGCCTCGGCGTTGTTTTCTTTTAATACATTATGCAGCGCCAACATGTGCAGCGCGTTAGGGTCTTGTGGGTCCTGCTCCAGAGCCATTTCCAGGTCGGTCTGGGGCGGCAGTTCTGCGGACTGTTTCAAAAACTTGATGCGGGCCGCCAGCTGTTTGGCCTGGTGCTGCAATTTTTCTTCCGGAGGCAGACTGTTGTAAATTTGTTCGGCGGTGTCCAGATCACCCATTTCGGCTTTGATCTGAGCCAGGTCAATCAGCACTTTCAGGTTTTCCGGATCTTTCTGGTTCATATCGCCCAAAATGGCCAAGGCGCCATCAAGATTGCCATCTTCCCAGAGCGCGTGAGCTTTTTCGAAAGGGTCCTCGGCGGGCGCCTCTACATACTTGTCCAGTACTTTGCGGATCTCGCTCTCCGCTAACGCACCGTTAAAATCGTCTACCGCCTGGCCATCTTTCACCAAAATAACGGTTGGCAGACTTCGCACACCCAAGCTGGAGGCAAGTTGTTCTTGCTGGTCGGCATTCACTTTGGCCAGTAAAAAGGCGCCCTTATACTCTTCGGCCAACTTTTCCAGCAGTGGCATCAGCTGTTTACAAGGCGCGCTCCATTCCGCCCACACGTCTACCAGAACGGGTGTTGTCGCAGAGGCTTCCATCACCTGCTGCTGGAAGTTTTCCATTGTGGCTTCAAAAATGTAAGGAGAGCTGCTCATTGGGACACCTGAATCTGTCGCTGTTTATCGTTATCACTAAGATGGGGAGCGCGGCGTCGAAATTCAAGAGGAACAGGCCAAAGGGATTAATAAGCGGCCTTGAAAATCAGAGTTTTGGCAGCAAATAAACAGCAAACGTTCGACACTGAATACACGACGCCGAACACACCCAGTACCGGGAAGCCAAGTAGCATGACAGACGACAACAGCAATGACTCTCTGGAACAGCTCGAAGAAGATATAACCGAGTACATAGGCAAAGACGAACACAGCAAAGACCTGGCACTTTCTGAACAGACGCTGCCCAAGCGTCTGTACCTGCTGCCGGTGTCTAACCGGCCATTTTTCCCCGCCCAGGTACAGCCCGTCGTGGTCAATCAAAACCCCTGGCACGAAACCCTGAAAAAAGTGAGGGAGACCGATCACGGCATGTTGGGCATTTGCTACGTTGACAACGAAGCCAGTGAAAAGGGCGTGCCTGACAGCAAAGATCTGGCCACCATGGGCTGCGCTGTGCGCGTGCACCACGCTCAGCAAAAAGACGGCAAGGTTCAGTTTATTGCACAGGGCTTACAGCGCTTTCGCATTGTGCGATGGCTGCGTCGCCGCCCACCCTACCTGGTGGAAGTGGAATACCCGCAAGAACCTGCCGAAGACCTAGATGAAACCAAGGCCTATACAATGGCCGTTATCAGCGCCATTAAAGAGCTGCTGCGCACCAACCCGCTGTATGGCGAGGAAGTGAAGCAGTACCTGACGCGCTTCGGCCCGGAGGACAGTTCACCGTTGACCGACTTCGGCGCATCGATGACCAGCGAACCTGGCGCGAAATTGCAGGAAGTACTGGATACCGTACCGCTGTTGCAACGCATGGATAAAGTGCTGCTGCTCATGCGTAAAGAGCTGGAAGTGGCCAAGCTGCAGTCTGAAATTAGCGCGGAAGTGAATCAAAAGGTACAAAAGCACCAACGCGAGTTCTTTCTGAAAGAACAGCTGAAAGTAATTCAGCGCGAACTGGGCATGTCAAAAGACGACAAAACTGCCGACGCCGAACGCTTCGAAGGGCGCATGGCGGAACTAGACCCGCCCGAAGCGGTGCGCGAACGTTTTGATGAAGAACTGCAAAAACTGCGAATTCTTGAACAGGGCTCGCCGGAGTATGGTGTTACCCGCAATTATCTGGACTGGATAACCCAAGTGCCTTGGGGCCAGCACTCACAGGATCATTTCGACCTCGCCGAGGCGCGACACATTCTGGACAAAGACCATGACGGCCTGGGCGATGTAAAAGACCGCATTATCGAGTTTCTGGCAGAGGGCAGCTTCAAAAAAGAAGTCAGCGGCACCATCCTGCTGTTGGTGGGCCCGCCGGGCGTGGGCAAAACGTCCATCGGCCATTCGGTGGCAGACGCGCTGGGGCGCAAGTTCTATCGCTTTAGCGTAGGCGGCATGCGTGACGAAGCCGAAATTAAAGGCCATCGACGCACCTATATTGGCGCCATGCCCGGCAAATTCGTGCAAGCACTGAAAGACACAAAAGTGGCCAACCCGGTCATTATGCTGGATGAAATCGACAAGATTGGCGCGTCTTACCAGGGCGACCCGGCCTCTGCCCTGCTGGAAACTCTCGACCCGGAGCAGAACCGCGAGTTTCTGGACCACTATCTGGATGTGCGCATGGATTTGTCGAAAGTGCTGTTCATCTGCACCGCCAACCAACTGGATACCATACCGCGACCGCTGCTCGACCGCATGGACGTGATTCGCCTGTCTGGCTATATAGCGGAAGAAAAGCTGGCGATCGCCAAGCACCACCTGTTACCCAAACTGCTGAAACGCGCTGGACTGCTTAAAAGGCAGATGAACATTTCTGACGCCGCCATAAAACAGGTGATTGAAGGCTATGCCCGTGAAGCCGGGGTGCGTGGCCTGGAAAAGATGCTGCACAAAATCATCCGCAAGGGCATCGTCAAGTTGCTCGAAAATCCTGACTTACCCATTCGCGTTGGCATTGCCGACGTACAGGAATACCTGGGGCAACCTGTCTTCCGCAAAGAAAAATCCATGAAGGGCATCGGCGTAGTCACGGGCTTAGCCTGGACCTCCATGGGCGGCGCTACGCTCAGCATTGAGGCCTCGCGCATTCACAGCAGCCAGCGCGGTTTCAAACTGACCGGACAGCTGGGGGATGTGATGCGTGAATCCGCCGAGATTGCCTACAGCTTTGTCGCATCTAATTTGAAACGTTATAAAGGCGACCCGGTGTTTTTTGACAAATCGCTGGTGCACCTGCACGTGCCGGAAGGCGCCACGCCGAAAGACGGCCCAAGCGCAGGCGTCACTATGGCCACGGCGCTGCTGTCGATTGCTCGCCGTGAAGCGCCGCAGCAAAACATCGCCATGACCGGTGAACTAACACTGACCGGGCAGGTACTACCAGTAGGGGGAATACGGGAAAAAGTGATCGCCGCCCGACGGCAGAAAATCAACCAGTTGATTCTACCAGAGGCCAATCGAGGCGATTACGACGAACTACCAGGATATTTGAAAGAAGGCATTGCGGTCAGTTTTGCGAAACACTACAGCGATGTGTTCCAGGTTTGCTTTGGCCAACAACCGAAGAAGGGTGCAGTTATGCACTGATGCACTGATGCACTGGCCGCCACTCTTCATCCCGGTTTGCCGTTTTACCATGGAGCCTTGTTTAGAGGCTCACTTTCAGCCATCTTCGCGCAGCACCGGGCTGACATCCGGAGCCGGCGATGCGTCTATATGGTCTGCGTCCATCATATTAGCCACTCGCTGCAGCGAGGTCAGAATCATGGTTTGCTCCCACTCTGCCAAGGCCTGATATTTTTTAATGAAGTCTTCTTGCAGCGGGTTGGGCGCACGGGCCAGAATCTCGTCGCCGGCTTCGGTCAGGTGGGCGTGTACTTTGCGCTTGTCCACAGTGCTGCGAACCCGGTACACCAAGTTGCGCAATTCCAAGCGATCTAAAATAGTGGTGACTGTGGCCTGGCTAAGGCTGACTTTATTAGCGATGGTGCCAATAGTGACCTGGCCCAAATCCCGTATGGTCCGCATAATCAGCAACTGAGGCGCGGTCAGCCCGGAACTTTTGCTCAACCGTTTCGACTGCAAATCTGTCGCACGGATTACCCGACGTAATGCTAATAATATTTCGTCGTAACTGGTCAACGCGCCGCTCCTGCCATGCTGATACCATCCGTACTGAGAATTATTTATATCACGATCTGTTGCAAAACCACTAATTGCCAACAATTTTTTAAAGCCCAGACAGCAATCGAATTGAAGACAAGCGGCGATTTGCAGGGCAAGATAACACTCGTGCAAAGCCTCCGCTTGACAACAACCAAGAGGTGGTGTTTTGTTAATGTCTGGGCACTACAATAAATCCCTGATTACAGGAAACTAATAATGAAAAACAACGTTAAAAAGCTCGTAACAGCCATCGCCACTTCCGCGGCTCTTATGGGTGCAGGTGCCGCCGTAGCAGACATTAAAATAGGCATTGCCGGCCCCATGACAGGGCCGGTTGCGCAGTACGGCGATATGCAGTTTTCTGGCGCGCGTATGGCTATCGAGCGCATTAATTCCGCTGGCGGTGTTATGGGTGAAAACCTGGTAGCGGTTGAATACGACGACGTGTGTGACCCAAAGCAGGCCGTGACCGTTGCCAACGCTTTAGTCAACGACGGCGTGAAATACGTGATAGGTCACCTGTGTTCCAGCTCTACCCAGCCAGCGTCTGATATTTACGAAGACGAAGGCATTCTAATGATCACCCCGGCCTCCACAAGCCCGGACATCACCGCTCGCGGTTATGAACTGTTATTCCGCACCATCGGCCTGGACAGCATGCAGGGTCCTGTTGCCGGAGAGTATTTGGCCAGTCTGAACCCCAAGAAAGTCGCGGTTATCCACGACAAGCAGCAATACGGTGAAGGCATTGCCACCGCCGTGCGCGACACCTTAAAAGACGCTGGCGTCGAAATAGCCATGTTTGAAGGCATTACCGCAGGCGATAAAGACTTTTCATCGCTGGTGACTAAACTCAAACAGGCCCAGGTTGATTATGTGTACTATGGCGGCTATCACCCCGAATTGGGTCTGATTCTGCGTCAAGCTCGCCAGGCGAACCTGGACGCTGTATTTATGGGTCCTGAAGGCGTTGGCAACAAAGATATCAACACCATTGCCGGCGAAGCCGCTGAAGGCCTGCTGGTTACCCTGCCGCCCGCTTTCGACGAAAAAGACGAGAACAAAGATCTGGTTGCCGCGTTTGCGGATAAAAACGAAGATCCCTCCGGCCCATTTGTACTAACTTCCTACGCAGCGGTTCAGCTGGTAGCTGAAGGCATCGAAAAAGCAGGTTCCAAAGACCCGTTTGAAGTGGCTGCCGCACTGCGCGCCAACAGCTTTGAAACGCCTATTGGCACCGTTCAGTACGACGAAGCCGGCGACATGAAGTCGTTCGAATTTGTGGTTTATGAATGGCACTCAGACGGCAGCAAGACTCCGGTCAGTAACTAACGCGGGTCCCCAAACCCGCCGCTGTCGCACGGGCGCAAACCCGGCGGCAACGCTGAAAGAGACGACACCCCGCAGCCTGCCGAAGGCTGCGGGGTGTCTTTCCAAGCTTCTGATCTCAACGTTAATTGCGCAGCGCCCTTGCCTGTTGCGCGCTTAGATGGCCGTCAGAAGTCGATTTCCGGAGATGGCACCCCATGCAAGACCTTCTATACTTCTCTCAGCAGCTTATTAACGGGCTGACAATAGGCAGCGCCTACGCCCTGATTGCCATTGGTTACACCATGGTTTACGGCATTATCGGAATGATCAACTTCGCTCACGGCGAAATTTATATGATTGGCGCCTACACCGCGCTCATCGCCATCACCGGTTTGACGACCCTGGGCATTGCCTGGTTACCGCTGGTACTGGTTGTGGCCCTGGTTTGCGCCATCCTTGTATCCAGTTCTATGGGCTGGGCAGTGGAACGAGTGGCCTATCGGCCCGTGCGCGGTCGGCATCGCTTGATCCCGCTGATTTCCGCGATTGGTATGTCTATTTTTTTGCAAAATTACATGCACCTGGCCCAAGGTTCCCGCAACGTCGGCTTTCCCTTACTGATCGAAGGCGGTTTCAATTTTGGTTCGGAAGGCGCCTTCCAGATGTCGCTGTCGTACATGCAAATCACCATCTTCGTAACCACCTTGATCTGTATGACCGTGCTATCGACGTTTATCTCGCGCTCACGCACCGGTCGCGCTTGCCGCGCCGTATCCCAGGATCTGGGCATGGCCAACCTGCTGGGCATAGACACCAACCGCATCATATCCGCCACCTTTATTATTGGCGCCGCATTGGCAGCGGTTGCCGGTCTGTTGCTGGGCATGTACTACGGCTCGGTTGATCCGTTGTTTGGATTTATCGCTGGTTTAAAGGCGTTTACCGCAGCGGTACTGGGCGGTATTGGCAGCATTCCGGGTGCGATGCTGGGCGGGCTTATTCTAGGCATTGCTGAAAGCATGACGTCAGGCTATTTGAGTGGTGAATACAAAGACGTCATCTCGTTCAGCTTGCTAATCCTGATTTTGCTGTTCAAACCGACCGGCTTACTGGGCAAACCAGAGGTTGAAAAAATCTGATGGCGACTTCTAATGTTCGACACGCACTCTTTTGTGCCATCGTAACCATTGTTATTTCTTACCCCATTTTGGGGCTAAATCTGGAAGCCGAAGGGATCAATATTGTCCTGACTGGCACCGACGCCACTACCGTTGTGGCCATTGCGTGTGCGGCCCTGATGGTGTTTTTGTTTCAGCTTTTCCGCGACAGCGTGATGGGCAAACTGGGCGCCGTGAGTGACCTGAACCCGCTGACCGGCCGCAAGCCCATGGAGCAAGACAAACGGGCAAAGCTTGAAAGCTGGGTACTGACCGGGTTGGTCGTTGTGGCGCTGTTCTGGCCATTTTTCTCGTCCCGCGGCGCGGTTGACCTGGCCACTCTGGTGCTGATTTACGTGATACTGGCGCTGGGCCTGAACGTTGTGGTGGGTCTGGCTGGCCTGTTGGACCTGGGCTACGTGGCTTTTTACGCTGTAGGTGCCTACACCTTTGCCTTGCTGTCGCAGTATTACGGCATTTCGTTCTGGATGGCGCTGCCCTTGGGCGCTTTGCTGGCAGGACTATTCGGCCTGCTTCTGGGTTTTCCGGTGCTAAGGCTAAGGGGCGACTACCTGGCCATTGTGACCCTGGGTTTTGGCGAAATCATCCGCATACTTCTGAACAACTGGACCAACGTGACCGGTGGGCCTAACGGCATTGGCGGCATTCCCGACCCTACCCTGTTCGGAATGGAATTTGGCCGACGTGTTAAAGAAGAGGGTAATACCTCGTTTCACGAAACCTTCGGCATCGCCTACAGCGGCGAACACAAAGTCATATTCCTATACCTGATTGCCCTGGTACTGGCCATTATCACCGCGCTGATTATTCGCCGGTTGATGAAAATGCCGGTAGGCCGCGCTTGGGAAGCTCTACGTGAAGATGAAATTGCCGCACGTTCCCTGGGCCTCAGCCGCACCGCGGTAAAGCTGTCGGCGTTTACCATCGGCGCCTTCTTTGCGGGTTTTGCCGGCACCATATTTGCCTCGAAACAGGGTTTTATAAGCCCGGAATCTTTCGTGTTCCTGGAATCAGCCATTATTCTGGCCATTGTGGTGCTGGGCGGCATGGGCTCGCAAATTGGCGTAATACTCGCGGCCATTGCCGTCACCATACTGCCCGAGCTGGCACGGGAGTTTTCCGAATACCGCATGCTGATCTTTGGTGCCGCCATGGTGCTGATGATGATCTGGCGACCCCAGGGATTGGTGCCCATGCGCCGTCTTCACATCACCCTAAAAACGCAGGAATAACAGGCAATGCTTAAAATACAAAACCTGGCCATGCGTTTTGGCGGTCTATTGGCGGTAGACGGCGTAAGCCTGGATGTTCAGGAACAGGAAATTCACTCTATCATTGGTCCCAACGGCGCCGGCAAAACCACCGTCTTTAACTGTATGAGCGGGTTTTACAAGCCCAGCGGCGGCAAGATCATCTTTCAAGGCAAGGAAATTCAGGGCAAACCGGATTATAAAATCTCGCGCATGGGAATGGTGCGCACGTTTCAGCACGTGCGGCTGTTTACTCAAATGTCGGTGGTGGAAAACCTGTTGGTGGCACAGCACCGGCACTTGAACACTAACCTGCTGGCCGGTCTGGTAAAAACGCCAAACTATCGTGAGCGTGAGCGCAAATCTCTGGATCGCGCCGCCTACTGGCTAGAGCGGATAGGCATGCTAGACCAAGCCAACGTCGATGCCGGAAACCTGTCTTATGGCCAGCAGCGGCGCCTGGAAATAGCGCGATGCATGGTCACCAAGCCGCAGCTGTTGATGCTGGACGAGCCCGCCGCCGGCCTGAACCCGGCGGAGACCCAGGAGCTGAACCAGCTGATTGTCAGCTTGAAGGAAGACTACGGCGTGTCGGTGGTGCTGATTGAGCACGACATGAACTTGGTAATGGATATTTCCGACCGGATTACGGTCATTAACCAGGGCCGCCCACTTGCCAGCGGAACGCCGCAGGAAGTGCGTGCAAACGAAGACGTTATCAAAGCCTACCTGGGCGAGGCCTGAGGACCAGCCATGTTGATACTGGAAGATATACACACCCACTATGGCAAAATCGAAGCCCTGCACGGCGTATCGGTTGAAATAAATGAGGGCGAAATTGTCTCGCTGATCGGCGCCAACGGCGCCGGCAAAACCACACTGCTAATGACTGTATGCGGTGCCCCCCAAGCCAGTGCTGGTCGGGTTGTGCTTGAAGGCCGCGACATCACCAAAGAGCAGACCTCGCAAATCATGCGTTCCGGCATTGCCATAGTGCCCGAAGGCCGACGCATTTTTTCCGGGCTGACGGTGAAAGAAAACCTGCACATGGGTGGTTTTTTCAACACCAAGTCGGAAATCCGCAAAAGCCAAGAGCATGTTTACGAACTGTTCCCGCGTCTGAAAGAACGCGAAAGCCAGCGCGCCGGCACCATGTCTGGCGGCGAGCAGCAAATGCTGGCCATTGGCCGCGCGCTCATGAGCAAACCGCGACTGATCATTCTGGACGAGCCATCCCTAGGCCTGGCACCGCTCATTATCAAACAGATTTTCGAGATTATCGGCAAACTGCGCGATGAAGGCATGACGGTATTTCTGGTAGAACAGAATGCTCATCAGGCACTGAACTTGGCTGACCGGGGTTACGTGCTGGAAACCGGGCGCATTCGCCTGCATGACACGGGCGCAAACCTGCTGGTGAATCCGCAAGTGCGGGAAGCATACCTCGGGGGGTGAATATGGGAACTGTGCAGTAAGTAACCATAAAACCGGACTTTTTTGTGTTATCGCAGTTGGTATGACGAGAAAATTGGCTATACTTGGTCGGGCGATGGCGTGCTACGTTCGGTAAAATCAGAACCATCGCTGCGATAACAGCCACATCAAAAAATCAAGGAATGAATAATGAAAAAACTAATCGCAGGTGCAATTCTTCTAGGGGCTTCTTCTATGGCCTTTGCCCAACCGGGCTGTGGCGTTGGCGCCATGATCTGGAAAGGACAGTCTGGTATCGCCCCGCACGTGCTGGCGGCAACCACTAACGGATCTTTCGGTAACCAAACTTTAGGTATGACTACGGGCACCTTGGGTTGCTCAACCAATGCTTCTGTTCAATCCATGGCTATGTACATGGACAGCAACATCGACAAAGTAGCCCGTGACATGTCTCGCGGCAACGGCGAAAACCTGGACACTCTTGCCGTCCTGCTCGGCGTAGAACAGGCTGACCGTGACAGTTTCCGCAGTGTGCTGCAGGATAACTTCGCCGCTATCTTCCCGAATGCAGACACCACCTCTGACCAGGCTGTTAGCGCTATTGTTGCTCTGCTGCAGCAAGACGCCGGCCTGAGCAAATACGTCGCTGCCTGATATTTCCAGGTTCCTCGGAAATACTGTGATATCGGTGCGCCAGCGATGGCGCACTTTTTTTAAACCACGGACTCTGACACCTGCCATGGGCCAAACTTTTTGTTCCGGAACAGCCGCAGCCTTATTCGCGTTGCTACCAATGCCTGCCCTGGCTGAAACAGTCAGCGTACCCGCCGGTCTTCATCTGTCGCCAGGCTGGCTAACACTGGGCCATTACCACCAGCCAAACCTGAGCAGCGGTTTCAAAAGCCAGGCCGACGATGATGCATTTTTCCTAAGTGCCGACGGCAAGCTCTCCCCAAAGGCTGAATTAGCGGCCACACTAACGGCCATTCAACAACCGGGCGGCGGAGACCGGCACGCGCGCTGCCGATTTCCAGCTCGATCAACGTGGCTGCAACAAGAGCTGAACCTGAATTTGCCTGCGGTCGATTGCCCCGCGTATCAGCAATGGCAAAACGAGCTCAATACGGAAACCGTGACCCTCGTGTTTGCCGCCTCTTATCTAAACAGCCCGTCGTCTATGTTCGGCCATACGTTTCTGCGCCTGGACCCACCCCAAGATGACAACGACACTAACCTGCTGCTCGCCAATACCATTTCCTACGCCGCCGATGCCGCCGCCCACGACGGTGAGCTGATGTTTGCCTATCGCGGTATTTTTGGTGGCTATCCGGGCATCACCACGGTTCAGCCCTACTACGAAAAAATCCGCCTGTACTCGGATATTGAACATCGGGATTTGTGGGAGTATCGGCTAAACCTGAAGCAAAGCGAGGTCGACAGAATGACCGCTCACGCTTGGGAAATTCAGGACAAGAATTTTGATTATTACTTTTTTGACGAGAATTGCGCTTACCGCCTGCTAGCGCTAATTGATGTGGCGCGACCGGGCACCAACCTGTTGGACGAAGTAAACACCCACGCTATTCCCTCGGACACCGTGCGCTGGGTTATCGACAAAAATCTGGTCGACAATGTGGAATATCGTGCCTCTGCCGCCACGGCAGTAAGCCACTCGCTGGATTCTCTGAGTGCACAACAACAGCTTATAGCTTCTGCCCTCGCCAACGGTTATCTAAAACCCGACAGCCCGGAACTAATCGCGCTAAACGAGACCGATCGCGCTGCCGTGCTCGACGCCACTTACGATTACGTGCGCTACCAGAGTGAAGCTGACGGCTGGCCAAGGAACTTTGCGGCGCCCCTATCCCACTCTTTATTGCGCGAGCGCAGCTCGCTAAACGCCGGCTATCCGCCACCGCCACCAGAACCCGCTGTGCGCGACGACCAGGGCCACGACACCTTTCGCCTTAGCCTGGGCGGCGGGCGCACAGAGGTTGGCGGTTCGAGTCGCAATTTTAGCCAGCTGACATTCCGCCCGGCTTATCACGACCTTCTGGACCCACCCGAAGGTTACCGCCCTGGTGCGCAGTTGCAGTTTTTAAGGCTGGACGCCCGCTATTACACAGATAACGACGAGCTACAGCTGGAAAAACTGACTGGCGTGGAGATACGCTCTATCAGCCCTCGCAACCGCTTTTTCTCGCCGCAGTCGTGGCAGGTCAGCTTTGGCGGCCGACGCACGGATACGGGGCGTGAAAGGGTTCTGGCGCCCTATCTGGATGGCGGGGCCGGCGGCAGCTGGCGTATCGCTAGCAACACGCAAGCGTTTGCCCTGGCAACGGCGGATCTTGAAATCGATGATGACCTGGGTCGCGGTTACGATGCGGCTCCCGGCGCTGACCTCGGACTCCTTCACCAGAACCCTCGCTTCAGCCTGTTGGCCGGAGTGAAAACCAAAGCCTGGATTGTCAGCAACCAACATCGCCAGGACCAGCTTTATGGCAAAGCCAGCTGGCATCTTGGCCGTGAATTCAGCGTGTTCGCCGAGTTTAACCGTGAAGACCACTTCGACAGGATGCAAAACACATGGCAAGCCGGCCTACACGCCTACTTCTGATTGTCTTAATGGCTGCTAGTTTCTCGCTGAGCGGTTGCAGTGGCCTGTTTTTTTTCCCCGACCAGACCACTTACATAACACCGGATCGGCTGAATCTGGAATACAGCGATGTCTTCATCAATACCGCAGACGGCGAAGTGTTACACGGCTGGTGGTTGCCAGCCGTAACCAAACCGCCGAGCGAAGGCGACATAGCATCTGGAAAAAACGCGAAAGGCACGGTTTACTACCTGCACGGCAACGCCCAGAACATCAGCAGCCACATCATGAACGTAGCCTGGCTGCCGGCCGAAGGTTACAACGTATTTGCGCTGGATTACCGCGGCTATGGCCGCTCAACCGGTACGCCGGATATTGAAGGTGCCCTGCACGATGTAGAAAGCGGAATGCGCTGGCTAATCCAGCAACCACAAACCCAAGGCAAACCGATCTTCCTGCTAGGCCAAAGCCTGGGCGGCGCCCTCGCCATCCCCCTGGCGGCCGAGTGGCAGCAACGTAACGAACAACCACCCTTGGATGGCGTCATCCTCGACGGCGCCTTCGCCGGCTTTCGCGCCATTGCCCGCGACAAACTCGCCAGCTTCTGGCTCACCTGGCCGCTACAGGCCCCTCTAAGCTGGACCATCCCCAACGACTACGAAGGGACTGACTATATTGGCCGTATCAGCCCCACGCCACTGTTAATGATTCACAGCGTGCGCGACGGCATAATCCCCTTTGCCAACGGCGAAACCCTGTATCAGGCTGCGAAAGAGCCAAAGAAGTTTCTGCAGACCGACACGCCCCACGTGGCGACGTTTGCCCTGCCGGAATATCAAAAAAGCCTAATCAATTTCTTAAGGAAAGCCGGCGAGAAGAAAGAACTCTAAGCAGCAAGTGGGCGAGGGTCGGTCAAAGCTGTGCGGAGCCATGGATGGCGGAGCCCAAGCGTACAGGGACGTATTCACAGCGTGCTTTGAACAGCCCTCGCCCACTTGCTGCCACTCTCAATAACGGCCCCAGTCTTAAAAGGCAGAAAACAAAAAACCCGCCAATCCAACGGAAAGGCGGGTTTTTTTATTTCAGGCTTGGGGACAGACTTAAGTCCGTCACCACGCCATCAAACCATCACGCAGAAAGGTCAGTCGGCTTCTCGCCTTCTTTCACTTCCTTCATAGACAGCTTAACGCGGCCACGGTTGTCTACATCCAGCACTTTAACCAGAACTTCTTGGCCTTCCTTCAGCTCGTCGGTCACGTTTTCAATGCGACGGTCAGAAATCTGAGAGATGTGAACCAGCCCATCTTTGCCCGGCAGAATGTTTACAAACGCGCCGAAGTCGACGATGCGCTCAACGCGACCCTGGTAGATAGCGCCCACTTCGATTTCAGCGGTAATTTCCATAACCCGCTTAACCGCAGCCTGCGCCGCTTCCATGTTGTCGGCGTAGATTTTCACGTTGCCGTCGTCGTCCAGATCAATAGACGCACCGGTTTCTTCACAGATAGAACGGATGGTAGAACCGCCCTTACCGATCACGTCACGGATTTTCTCAGGATTGATCTTGATGGTGGTGATGCTAGGCGCACGTGATGACAGCTCGGTACGCGAAGCCGCAATCACCTTGTTCATCTCGCCAAGGATATGCTGGCGAGCGCCGTAGGCTTGCTCCAGGGCCAGTTCCATGATTTCGTCGGTAATACCGTTGATCTTGATGTCCATCTGCAGCGCGGTGATACCTTCTTTGGTACCGGCTACTTTAAAGTCCATGTCGCCAAGGTGATCTTCATCGCCCAGGATGTCAGTCAGGATGGCGAACTTATCGCCTTCTTTAACCAGACCCATGGCAATACCGGCTACGGCAGACTTGATAGGCACACCTGCGTCCATCAGTGCCAGACTGGAACCACACACCGATGCCATAGAGCTGGAACCGTTGGATTCAGTGATTTCAGACACCGCACGAATGGTGTACGGGAACTCTTCAACCGTTGGCATTACCGCCAGAAGGCCGCGCTTGGCCAGGCGTCCGTGACCAATTTCACGACGGCCGGGGCCCATCATACGGCCAGCTTCGCCAACGGAGTACGGAGGGAAGTTGTAATGGAACAGGAACGGGTCTTTGCTTTCGCCTTCCAGCGCGTCAATAATCTGCATGTCGCGCGACGTGCCCAGCGTGGTGGTCACGATGGCCTGGGTTTCGCCACGGGTGAACAGCGCAGAGCCGTGAGCACCCGGCAGAATGCCCACTTCAATTTTGATCGGGCGCACGGTTTTGGTGTCCCGTCCGTCAATACGCGGCTTGCCGTCAATAACTTGCTGGCGAACAACGTGCTTTTCGGTCTTACCGAAGCACTTTTTAACGTCTTCAGCAGAGTGTTTGCCGTCTTCGTCACCGGCCAGTTTCGCGATGGCAGCGGCTTTGATCTCGCCCAGCCGCGCGTAACGGTCCATTTTATCGCGGATGCTGTAGGCTTCTGCGATAGCGTCAGCGAAGTCAGCCTTGATCGCGCCCATCAGTTCGGCGTTTACGGCTTCAGCCTGCCATTCCCAGCGGGGCTTGCCAATTTCAGCGGCAAATTCTTTAATGGCGCTAACGGCAGTCTGCATTTCCTGGTGGGCAAACAGCACGGCGCCCAGCATTTGGTCTTCAGTCAGGCTTTTGGCTTGCGATTCCACCATCAATACGGCGTCTTCGGTGCCGGCAACAATCATGTCCAGCAGCGAGGTTGAACGCTCTTCATGAGTCGGGTTCAGGAAGTAGCCACGCTCGTTGGTAAAGCCAACGCGGGAAGCACCAATGGGGCCTTCAAATGGAATGCCAGAAATAGCCAGGGCCGCAGAAGCCGCCAGCATGGCAGCAATGTCCGGATCCTGAGTTTTGTTGGCTGACATAACGGTCAGCACAACCTGGACTTCGTTCATGAAGCCATTAGGAAACAGCGGACGAATCGGACGGTCGATCAGGCGTGACGTCAGCGTCTCTTTTTCGGTAGGACGCGCTTCACGCTTAAAGAAACCACCGGGAATCTTACCCACAGAGTAAGTTTTTTCGGTGTAGTTAACGGTCAGCGGAAAGAAGCCCTGACCAGGCTTGGCTTCTTTGGCACCTACAACGGCGCCCAGCACAGAAATATCGTCGATGGTTACGAGTACGGCACCGGTGGCCTGGCGAGCAATACGGCCAGTTTCCAAAGTAACGGTTTTGCCACCAAGTTCGAACGTTTTAGTTACGGGTTTAGGTTCCACAAAAAACTCCTGAATATCTTTCCGATTGATTCAATTACTCACCCATGTGGGTAACTGCTGTTCTGCGCTACACAAAAAAAACACAACCGGCGGCAGCGCTCTTGCAAGCACCACCGCCGGTTGGTCAGCCAGGGAAAATAACCATGCCCCGGCTCTCAGGCCGTCGAAACAGATTAGCGACGCAGACCCAAACGCTTGATCAGCTCAAGATAACGATCAGCACTTTTGCCTTTCAGGTAATCCAGCAGCTTACGACGCTGGTTTACCATACGGATCAGACCGCGGCGTGAATGGTGGTCTTGCTTGTTGATCTTGAAGTGACCCTGCAGCTTGTTGATGTTAGCGCTAAGCAGTGCAACCTGAACTTCAGGAGAACCGGTATCGCTTTCAGCCTGCTGGTAATCTTTAACAATCTGAGCTTTCTCGTTGGCAGAAAGTGCCATAAACCACCTCAATATATTGCGATGCTTAAAAATACAGCCGAACCGCGCATCTCTACAGCTTGGCTAAACGGCTCGCCTACAGGCGGCCGCCGGTTTTAACCAGACGCTTAGGCACCAGTTGGGTACCCTCACTGTCCGGGAATGCTTCTGCCAGCCCAACAAAGTCTTGATTGCCATAAACGCGCACGTAACCCTGATCAAGCTGAGCTTCTATTCTAACTGCTTGGCCATTCAATATCGACACCAGCACCGGTCCGCTCAGGCGGTGTTCGGGAAACATGCTGAGTGCCGCGTCTGGCGCTACCAGCAAGCCGTCCAGGCTTTCATCACGCTCGCGCATGGCTTCCATACCCGGTACGTCGTGGGCGTCGGCCAATGTAAAGCCTGCGGCCAGGGTACGGCGCAGTGCAACCACATGGGCGCCACAACCAATGGCTTCACCGATGTCTTCCACCAGCGAACGGATATAGGTGCCTTTTGTGCACTTAACCGCAATGTCCATTTCGTTATCGCGAATAGCCAACAATTCCAAACTGTAAATAGTGACCGGGCGCGCCGGGCGCTCAATTTCAATGCCTTGACGAGCGTACTCGTACAACGGGCGGCCCTTGTGCTTGAGAGCCGAGTACATAGAAGGCACCTGCTGGATATCGCCACGAAAGCGGTCCAACAGAGGCTCTAAAACGTCGGCGGTCAGGCCTTCCGGCACGGGTCGATTTTCTACCACAGAGCCTTCGCTATCACCGGTTTCGGTGCGTTCGCCCAAGCGGGCGGTAGCAATGTAAGCTTTGTCGCTGTCTAGCATGGTCTGCGAAAACTTGGTGGCCTCGCCAAAGCACAGCGGTAGCACACCCGTGGCCAGCGGATCTAAAGCTCCAGTGTGGCCGGCTTTGGCCGCCCCATACAACCGCTTAACCTGCTGCAAAATGCCATTAGAGGTTAAACCCTGAGGCTTGTCGATCACCAAAATGCCATTGACATCGCGGCCTTTGTGTCGGCGGCTCAAACGCTGGACTCCGGATTGTTTTGACCATCAACAGGGCCATCGGCGGCACTGTTGTCAGCGCTGTCGCCGTCATCACCTACCGCGGGCTGATCACCCACGGCTTTGCGAATCAGGCCATCCAGGCGGCGGCTGTAACCCTGCAACTCATCAAAGTGAAAGCGCAGGAGAGGCACCACACGCAGCTTCATTGCACGGCCAACCTGGCCGCGCAAAAACCCGGAGGCCTTGTTCAGTACCGCCAGAGATTCTTTCACCTCTGGCGACTCTGCGCCAAGCTCTTCAGTAGTCAGCAAGGACACGTAAATGTCGGCGTAACCCAGATCACGGCTTACCTTAACGGCATTGACCGTAATCATGCCCACCCGCGGGTCTTTGATTTCCCGCTGGATGAGCTGGGCCAGTTCTCGCTGCATCTGATCGCCAATGCGATCAATACGACTGAACTCTCTAGCCATTACGCCCCCGTGGATTCAAGCTTGCGCTCAACCCGAATACGATCGAATACTTCGATTTGGTCGCCCATTTTCACGTCGTAGCCTTTCACGCCAATACCGCATTCCATGCCGTTACGTACTTCTGGCACGTCGTCCTTGAAGCGGCGCAGGGATTCCAGCTCGCCTTCAAAGATCACCACGTTGTCACGCAGTACGCGAATCGGTTTGTTACGGTACACGTTGCCTTCAGTCACCATACAACCGGCCACCTGGCCAAACTTCGGCGAACGGAACACGTCGCGTACGTCGGCAATGCCGATGATGTCTTCGCGGAATTCCGGTGCCAACATGCCAGTCAGAGCCGCTTTAACGTCGTCCAACAGGTTGTAAATAATGCTGTAGTAACGCAGATCCAGGCCTTCCTGTTCAACCAGGCGCTTGGCGGCATTATCGGCGCGCACGTTAAAGCCAAAGATCACGGCACTGGTGGCCAAGGCCAGGCTGATGTCGGTTTCGGCTATGCCGCCAACACCAGAAGATACAATCTTCACCTGTACTTCTTCGTTGCCCAGATCCTGCAGTGAACGGGTAATGGCTTCCAGCGAACCACGAACGTCGGTTTTCAATACCACGTTCAGGGTTTTCACCTGGTCTTTGCCCATGTTCTCAAACAGGTTTTCCAGTTTGGCTGCCTGCTGGCGCTGTAAACGCTGTTCGCGCTCACGAACGTGGCGGAACTCAGCCAGCTCTTTGGCCTTGCGCTCATCGGCTACAACGAAGAATTCGTCGCCAGCGTTGGGCGTGCCATTCAAGCCCAGAACTTCTACCGGAATAGAAGGGCCTGCATCTTTAACCTGCTTGCCAGCTTCGTCGGTCATTGCGCGTACTTTCCCGAAGAAAGAACCTGCAACAACCATATCGCCCTGGCGCAGAGTACCGTTCTGAACCAGTACGGTAGCCACTGAACCGCGGCCACGCTCTAGGCTAGATTCAACCACAACGCCTTGGGCGGGTGCAGACGGAGACGCCTGCAGCTCTAGAATTTCAGCTTGCAGCAATACCGCTTCCAGCAGATTGTCGACGCCGTCACCGGTCTTGGATGAAATAGGCACGAACTGTACGTCGCCGCCCCATTCTTCCGGAATCACGTTAATGGCAGACAACTCGTTTTTGACGCGATCCAGATCGGCATCTTCTTTGTCCATCTTGGTAATCGCTACCACGATGGGCACACCGGCCGCACGAGCGTGTTCAACCGCTTCTTTGGTCTGCGGCATAACGCCGTCGTCAGACGCCACCACCAAAATCACGATGTCGGTACACTGGGCACCGCGAGCACGCATGGCGGTAAACGCCGCGTGGCCCGGGGTATCCAGGAAGGAGACCATGCCTTGGTCGGTTTTTACGTGGTAAGCACCAATGTGCTGGGTAATACCGCCAGTCTCGCCAGACGCAACCTTGGTGCGGCGGATGTAATCCAGCAGCGAGGTTTTACCATGGTCAACGTGACCCATTACGCTGACAACCGGTGCGCGTTTAACCTGTTCTTGGCCTTCCTGGCTGCTGAATTCGCTCAGCACAGCCTCTTCAAAGGCGTCGTCGCTGATGGCTTTAGCGGTATGGCCCAGCTCGTTCACCACAAGGACTGCAGTTTCCTGCTCCAAGGGCTGATTAATAGTGGCCATTACGCCCATACCCATAAGGGTTTTGATCACGTCAACGGATTTCACAGACATAAGGTGGGCAAGATCGCCCACTGTGATCAATTCGGGAACTTCTACTTCTTTGACCATAGGTTTGGTCGGCCTCTCGAAGGCGTGTTGCTTCTCTTTAGGTTTCTTTTTCGAACGCAGCGGCTTGCGCAGCTTGGTGTCTTCGTCGTCCGAGGTAACCCGTGGCGAATCCTGAGTGCGGCTGCGAGGGCCACGGTGGCCTGCCGATTTCTTCTTCGGCTTGCCGTCGTCGTTATCTGTTTCGTCGCTACGTTCGCGAACTTTTTCTTTCTTTTTCTTCGGCTTGCGGTCTTTACCATCGCCTTCAGGCGGCGGTATCGGCATGTCTTCCGGTGCTATTACGGCCGGCTTTTCTGCCTTCGCGTCCACTGGCTCAGCCGCAACTTGCTCTGCCTTGGCTTCCGCAGCTTTGGTTTCAATCACAGCTTCAGTTGCTGCAACCGGTGCTTCAACCGTTGTGGTTGCTTCAAGTGAAGTTACCGGCGTTTCCACGACGGCCTCTTCCGCTGATTCCAGCTGCGTTTCGGCGCGCTTGATATAAGTGCGGTGCTTGCGAACCTCCACATTCACGGATTTGGCTTTGCCAGCCTTCAGCGTCGTGGTTGTTTTGCGCTTCAACGTGATTTTCTGAGGCTCAGCCTCACTGTCACCGTGGTTCTTACGCAGATACGTCAGCAGCTGCTGTTTCTCGTCGCTGGAAACCGCATCGTTCTCAGAACGCGCTTTCAAGCCTGATTCCACAATCTGCTTCAGTAAACGATCCACGGGAGCGCCTACATCTTCGGCCAGTTGTTTTACCGTTACTTCCGCCATACTGGTCCTCCTCCCGAATTAGGCCTGGTCTTCAAACCAGGGGGCACGTGCTGTCATGATTAACTGACCTGCACGCTCTTCATTCATACCTTCAATTTCAAGCAAGTCACCAACCGACTGTTCCGCCAGATCTTCCATGGTGCGTATACCCATGCCTGCTAGCTTAAACGCCAAGCCGCGGTCTATGCCTTCCATTGCCAGCAAATCTTCAGCCGGCTCGGCACCATCCAACGCTTCTTCGTTGGCCAGAGCCTGATTCAATAATGCGTCTTTGGCACGCTTGCGCAGTTCGGTGACGGTTTCTTCGTCGAATCCCTCAATTGCCAGCATTTCCTCCATCGGAATGTAAGCCACTTCTTCAATTGAGCTAAAGCCTTCATCAATCAGCACGCCGGCGAATTCTTCGTCGATATCCAGATGCTTGGTAAAGTACTCCAACAGGCGGCCCTGCTCTTGTTCCTGGCGCTCGCCAGCTTCCTCTTCGGTCATTACGTTCAGAGTCCAGCCGGTTAGCTCGGTGGCTAAGCGCACGTTCTGACCGTTACGACCAATGGCCTGAGCCAAATTGTCCGCTGCAACCGCTACGTCCATCGTGTGACGATCTTCGTCCATCACAATAGAGGCTACTTCGGCCGGAGCCATGGCGTTAATGACCAGTTGCGCGGGGTTGTCGTCCCACAGCACTATGTCAACACGCTCGCCATTCAACTCGTTAGATACGGCCTGAACCCGAGAACCGCGCATGCCTACGCAAGCGCCCACCGGATCAATACGGCGATCGTTGGTTTTTACTGCAATTTTTGCGCGCGAGCCGGGATCACGGGCAGCGCCACGGATCTCGATCAGCTCTTCAGCAATTTCAGGCACTTCAATACGGAACAGTTCAGTCAACATCTTCGAGTCAGAACGGCTCAAAATCAGCTGCGGGCCGCGGTGGTCGGTGCGGATTTCCAGCAGCAAAGAACGAACTCTGTCGCCCATGCGGAAAGTTTCCCGTGCAATCAGATGTTCGCGGGGCAGCAACGCTTCAGCGTTATTTCCCAGGTCAACTATTACGTTGTCGCGGGTCACTTTCTTCACGGTGCCGGAAACCAGCTCACCAACGCGACCGCGATAGCTGTCGACAATCTTGGCACGCTCTGCTTCCCGCACTTTTTGGAAGATGATCTGTTTAGCCGCCTGGGCGCCAATGCGGCCGAAAGCAACCGAGTCAATCCGTTCTTCGTGCATATCGCCAGGCTGCAAGTCAGGGCTGATGTCTTCAGCTTCCTGAAAGGTCAGTTCGGTGCCTAGCGCCGGAACGGCGTCATTATCGACCACTAGCCAGCGGCGAAAGGTATCGTATTCGCCGGTACGGCGATCAATCGAAACCCGGATATCGGCGTCTTCGTCTTCGAAACGTTTTTTGGCGGCGGTGGCCAGCGCCAATTCGATGGCTTCAAAAATCACGTCTTTCTCGACACCTTTTTCGTTCGAGACGGATTCGACCACCAGCAAGATCTCTTTACTCATTGAATCACCCTGCCTTTAAAATATTCTGTGCGTCCATTTAATGCATTCGTGTGCATCGCTCAGATGAAATGTCACTCAAATCGAGTGCTACCTAAAGAACGCGTCACTAGAACACCGGAACGATGTTCGCCTTGTCGATACTGTCGAATGGCAACAGATATTCGTGGTCATCTACCACCACAATCACATCCTCGCCTTCAATACCGTTCAGCAAACCCTGAAACTTGCGCCGACCTTCAAACGCCATACGCAAACGAATTTGCACTTTGTGCCCGACGAACGCCTGATACTGAGCCAATTCGAACAGCGGACGATCCATTCCAGGCGATGACACTTCCAGCGTGTATTCGCTCTGTATCGGGTCTTCCACGTCCATAACACTACTAGCCTGGCGACTGACTTTTTCACAATCTTCAATGCCGATGCCTTTTTCGACATCATCAATAAAAAGTCGCAACAATGATTCGTGGCCGCGAGCGCGGAATTCAATACCCCAGTATTCATAGCCGAGGCCTTCAACCACCGGCCGCAGAATGTCTTCCAACTGTTTGATCTTGGCTGACAAGTTACGCCATCTCCGTATACAGAATTTGCTGACTACAAAAACAAAAAAAGGGCTGTGTATCAGCCCTTTTCATGCACCAGGACCTGATGCGCCAGGCCCCTTAGTCAAACAGCTCACAATATAAAGGCTGTTTGTTGCAAGAACTCGCAAAAAGCACGATTAAACAGCGCTTGATGCTAGCAGACACTTTGCCTGCCGGACGCCAGTCAAACTTCGACTGCACCCAATCTGCGGCGGAGTATAGAGCCGCAGATCTCACTGGTCAAGGACTGACCAAAAAAACGGCCTGGAAAACCAAGCCATTTTTTCACTGCAAATGGTGCCCAAGGCCGGACTCGAACCGGCACAGCTTTCGCCACCACCCCCTCAAGATGGCGTGTCTACCAATTTCACCACTTGGGCAATTCGGTTACTCCAGGCCAGGCAGATCACTCTGCCTGCCGTCGGTTTCACTGGCGGGATCTGTAGCAGCAGGCGTGGATTCCTGAACCATCGGAATACCTACTTCACCCGCTACTTCAGCACGCTGCTTGGCAAAAATCGCCAAAGAAAAACTTGTTACAAAAAACGCAATGGCCAAAAAGGCCGTGAAGCGGGTCAAAAAGCTCCCGCTACCCTGGCTGCCAAATACGGTCTGCGACGCTCCGCCACCAAAAGCTGCTCCGGCGTCAGCGCCCTTGCCTTGCTGGATCAGAACCAGACCCACCAGGGCCACGGCAATAACCACGTGCAAGACAACGATCAAAGTTTCCATTAAATCCATAAAGACGCTCGCAAACCTTTAACAATGGGTATCTGCCGGCAGTGCCTGGCAGATACTGACAAAATCTGTTGCACTCAAAGACGCACCGCCGATCAATCCGCCGTCTATATCCGGCTCAGCGAAAAGTGCGGCTGCATTATCCGCTTTTACGCTGCCGCCGTAAAGCAGAGAAATGGATTCGGCCGGAGCACCCATACCTGCCAGTACGCCACGAATGGCCTTATGCATGGCTTGGGCGTCTTTGCCGGTGGCCGTCTTGCCAGTGCCTATGGCCCAAACCGGCTCATAAGCAACGACAATCTGCCCCCATTGCTCTGGCGCTACTTTGCTCAAACCGTCACGCACTTGGGCAGCAACAACTGCTTCGGCCTGCCCGGCTTCGCGCTGCGTCAGAGTTTCCCCCACGCACACGATGGCGCTCAAGCCTGCGCAGAGAAGCTGCTCGGTTTTCACCGCCACTTGGGCATCGGTTTCACCAAACAGCTGACGTCGCTCGGAGTGACCTACCAGACCATAACGGCAACCAACATCGGCCGCCATAGGCGCAGAAAGCTCGCCGGTGTAGGCCCCCTGCGCTTTTTCACTGACATTTTGCACGCCCACTGCCATCGCGTTATCGGCAGCCTGAATCACCGCGGAAACATAGAGCGCGGGCGGGAAAACAACCGTTTCAATACCCAATTTGCGCACCTGCTGCGCAACCGGGCCAACCAACTCGTTGACCAGGCTTTGAGATCCGTTCATTTTCCAATTTCCGGCTACAATGCGACGACGCATACCACACCTTTATTCATTCGCAAGCGGCGGCGTAAGTCCGCCGAAAAGAGAGGCGAACTATACCCCACACCCCAAGGCCAAACAACTGCTTGCCGCCGACTCTACTCAGGCAATCGAGCTTTCAACAACCTTCGCTAATTGCTGGGCAATGCGTTCAATCACCTCGGCATCCTGGCCTTCTGTCATGACTCGAATCAGCGGCTCGGTGCCAGATGCCCGCAACAACACCCGGCCATCACTGCCGAGTTCAGCCTCGGCGCGACTTACAGCGGCCACAATATCTTCGCGCTCAAATGGGTCAAAGCGGTTGGTCACTCGCACATTGATCATGGTCTGCGGCAGTTTGCTCATGCCCCGGCGAATTTCAGCCAGAGTTTTACCTGATTTCCAGATAGCGAGCATCACCTGAAGCGCCGACACAATACCGTCGCCGGTGCTGGTACAGTCACGGATGACCAAGTGACCGGAACCTTCGCCACCCAGCACCCAGCCCTTCGCCAACAGGCGCTCCATCACGTAGCGATCACCCACGTTGACGCGCTCAAACTCAATGCCCAGCTCCTTCAAGGCCAGCTCAACACCAAGATTGGTCATCAGGGTACCCACCACACCGCCTTTCAGGCGGCCTTCGGCATGGCGCTGTGAGGCAATCACATACAACAGCTCATCGCCGTCTACCTCGGACCCGTCACGGTCGACCATCAGCACGCGGTCACCATCACCATCGAAGGCTATCCCCAGATCGGCTTTTCTGTCTAGAACCGCTTGACTAAGACCTGCAAGGTGGGTGGAGCCGACATTGAGGTTAATATTAAGACCATCGGGCGCTGCGCCAATCACCGATACGACTGCACCCAACTCACGAAACACTTTTGGCGCAACGTGATAGGTAGCTCCGTGAGCGCAGTCCAAAACGATGTTCATGCCTTCCAGAGTAAATTCATTGGGCACCGTACTTTTACAGAATTCTATATAGCGGCCAGGGGCGTCATCAATGCGCGACGCTTTGCCTAGTTCTGCCGAATCACACACCGTCAGCGGTTGTTCCAGCCAGTGCTCGATTTCGGCTTCCAAGGCGTCATCCAGCTTGGTGCCGTCTGCCGAGAAGAATTTGATACCGTTGTCGTAATGAGGATTGTGCGAAGCACTGATCACAATACCGGCCGAAGCGCGGAATGTGCGCGTAAGGTAGGCTATAGCCGGTGTTGGCATTGGGCCCAGCAGCTTTACGTCTACCCCGGCAGCAGCCAGACCGGCCTCCAGCGCAGATTCAAACATGTAGCCTGACAGCCGGGTGTCTTTGCCGATCATTACGCTGTTGCGCTGGCCTTCGCGTTTAAACGCCTGACCTGCAGCCCAACCCAAACGCAGCATGAATTCAGGAGTAATAGGGACCTCACCGACGTGGCCGCGAATTCCATCGGTACCAAAATACTGCCTGCCTGACATCACACTGCTCCTTTGATCGCCGTCGCCATTTTAACGACATCTACCGTTTCCCGAACGTCATGAGCGCGCACAACACTCGCGCCTTTCAAAACACATATTGTCGCGGCAGCGAGGCTTGCCGGCAACCTTTCTTCCACATTGCGACCGGTAATAGCACCCAACATAGATTTGCGTGACAGCCCCAACAGCAGAGGATACCCCAAAACAGTAAATTGCTCTGCCCGCGCAAGCAGTTGCAAATTATGTTCCAGGCTTTTGCCAAAACCGAAGCCCAGATCCAGCATGATTCTTGAAGAATCAATGCCGGCGTCCTGTGCCGCGAGTATTCGCTGTGCCAGAAACAAACTGACCTGCGCGCGCACATCCTGATACTGCGGGTTGTTCTGCATGATATCCGGCTCGCCCTGACTGTGCATCAGGCACACCGGCAAGCCAGTGTTTGCGGCAGCCTTCAAGGCGCCTTCACGGGTCAACGCTCGCACGTCATTAATCAGCCCGGCACCCAGAGCCGCAGCTTGAGTCATCACCTGCGGCGAGCTGGTGTCTATGGAAATCACCACATCCAGTTCGCCGGCGATGGCCTCTATTACCGGGCATACCCGGTCCAGCTCTTGTTGCAAGCTGACAGGCTTGGCGCCCGGGCGAGTCGATTCGCCACCCACATCAATAAAACTGGCGCCGTCTTCAACCATTTGGCGGGCATGGGCCAGAGCCTGCTGCGGACGATCAAACCGACCGCCATCGGAAAACGAATCAGGCGTTACATTCAGCACGCCCATTACGTGGCACTGAGTCATGTCCAGCGTGCGCCCGGCAAAATTCATCTTCATTCCAACCTCGGCAAATAATTTGGGGGTCTTACAATGAAAAACGCCGCCCTAAAGCGGGCGGCGTTTTTTACTTCTCTCTAACTAGCGCATTACAGATTGCTCAGTGCTCTCCCGCCGGGCGACCAACGCCACCCTGAGAATCGTCACTGGCTCTACCCTTAGCTTTGCCTTCGGTGGAAGTATCTTCTTTATCAACTGAAGTAGCCGCGCCGCCCGAAGAACCACCCCGATCGTCCCAGCCTTTGGGCGAGCGGGCATCACGGCCTTCCATAATATCGTCGATCTGAAGCCGATCAATCGTCTCGTACTTCATCAAAGCTTCAGCCATCAAGTCCAGCTTGTCGCGATGCTCGACCAATACGTTGCGAGCTGTCTCGTAGCAGGTATCAATGATGTTACGCACTTCTTCATCAATACGCTGCGCTGTTTCCGGCGAGTACACAGTTTGATGTTGCCCAGCGGTACGGCCCAGGAACGGTTCATCGTTCTCACTACCGTACTGCAGCGGACCCAACTTTTCCGACAAACCCCAGCGGGTCACCATGTTGCGAGCCAGACTGGTCGCACGCTCAATGTCATTGGAGGCACCGGTGGTGACACCGTCAGCGCCCAATGTCAGCTCTTCGGCGATACGGCCACCAAATAAACTGCTGATCTGGCCATGGAGGAAACGCTTGGAATGGCTGTACCTGTCTTCTTCCGGCAAGAACATGGTCACACCAAGAGCACGTCCGCGAGGGATGATACTCACTTTATACACCGGATCGTGTTCTGGCATCAGGCGCCCGACAATGGCGTGGCCAGATTCGTGATACGCGGTGTTCAGTTTCTCTTTTTCGTTCATCACCATGGACTTGCGTTCCGCACCCATCATGATTTTGTCTTTCGCCAGTTCCAGTTCTTCCATAGACACCAAACGCTTGTTGCGGCGGGCTGCGAAGAGCGCTGCCTCGTTCACCAGGTTAGCCAGGTCGGCACCGGAGAAACCAGGCGTACCACGAGCAATAACGGCAGGATTGATGTCATCATCCAGCGGCACTTTCTTCATGTGTACTTTCAAGATCTGCTCGCGGCCCAGAATGTCTGGCAGGCTCACCATCACCTGACGGTCAAAACGGCCAGGGCGCAGCAAGGCAGGGTCTAGAACGTCCGGGCGGTTGGTGGCGGCAATCACAATAACGCCTTCGTTACCCTCAAACCCGTCCATTTCCACCAGTAACTGGTTCAGCGTTTGCTCACGCTCATCGTGCCCGCCGCCCATGCCGGCGCCACGGTGGCGACCGACCGCATCAATCTCGTCAATAAAAATGATACACGGGCTTTGCTTCTTGGCCTGCTCGAACATGTCGCGTACACGGGATGCACCCACGCCGACAAACATTTCGACAAAATCTGAGCCAGAAATCGAGAAGAATGGCACCTTGGCCTCACCGGCGATGGCTTTTGCCAACAAGGTTTTACCCGTGCCCGGAGGACCGATCATCAGAACGCCACGAGGAATCCGGCCGCCCAAGCGCTGGAATCGGCTGGGATCACGTAAGAAATCCACCAGTTCTTTTACATCTTCTTTGGCTTCGTCTACGCCTGCAACATCCGCAAAGGTGTTTTTAATCTGGTCTTCGCTCATCAGGCGAGCTTTGCTCTTACCAAATGACATCGGGCCGCCCTTACCGCCGGCACCACCCTGCATCTGCCGCATAAAGAATACGAAAAGCGCAATAATAATCAGAATCGGGAATGCCGCGACCAGCAATTGGGTCCACAGGCTCTGGCGTTCGGGTTCTTTACCGATCACCTCAACGCTGTTGGCCAGAAGGTCGTCCATCAGCTTGTTGTCAGCCACTTGCGGGCGGACCGTCTGGAACTGTGAACCGTCGGGACGTGTACCCTCGATTTGCAGACCGTCAATCGTGACTTGGTTTACACGGCCTTGTTGAACCATCTCCACAAACTGGGAGTAGTTGACTTGTTGGCCACTGGTGGTAGGAGTGAAGTTCTGAAACACCATCAGTAGCACTGCGGCTATTACCAGCCATAAAACCAGATTTTTTGCCATATTGTTCAAGGATCACCACCTATGAATTGCCGGGCTGCGCCATGGCACGCCCTTTTTCGCCACTTTACACCATTTCTACGGCCGTTCACCAGAAATGGCCTTGCTGCCGCCAAACTTGCCGGTCGTTTCTGGCTGCGAGTGCCAGCAACCGAAATACCTGAATTCTTTAAGTGGGGGACTTGATAACGAATTGCAATACCACCACCAAAGGAATTGACTGATTGAAGCAGGTATCGTTCCACTGATGGGCAAAAGGCCCGCGCGATAAGTGTTAACGGCGATTTTTCCCGCTGCACTTTCTGCTACAATCCCGACATTATACGTTGACGGCAGCACAACGAGTGCTGACCTTTTGTTAATTGCCGCCATAAAGAGATTGCATCATGAGCCTTTCACCAGAACAGCGCCGGGAATACCGGGCGATCGCCCACAATCTGAAACCGGTCATTATTGTAGGTGACAAGGGCCTGACCGAAAACCTTCAGGAAGAACTGGAGCGGGCATTGAACGACCACGAACTGATCAAGATAAAAATCGCCAGCCAGGATCGCGAAACACGCCAACAGGCAGTGACCGAACTGTGCGCCGGCGCCAAGGCTGAAGTCGTTCAGACCATTGGTAAAATTGCAGTGATTTTGCGCCGCGCCGAGAAACCCAATCCGAAACTGTCTAACTTATTGCGCCTTAAGCACTAACCAAGGTGCAGGGTGCGCAAACAGCAGACACAAAAAAGCCGGTCGGAGATTCCAGACCGGCTTTTTTGTGTGAGCCACATCGCTGATCAGATGTACTCAACCTTCTCAATTTCATATTCCACGGTGCCCGACGGCACGCGAATAGCTACTACTTCACCCGCTCTACGACCAACCAAAGCACGAGCAATCGGTGATGACACCGAAATTTTGCTGTCTTTGATATCCGCTTCGTCTTCACCCACAATCTGGTATACGACCTGTTTATCGGTATCCGTATTCAGCAGATGAACAGTGGTGCCGAAAATCACTTTACCGGTGTTTTCGATGGTTGTGACATCAATCACCTGAGCGCCACCGAGCTTACCTTCAATTTCCTGAATCCGGCCTTCAATAAAACTTTGCTGATCACGGGCGGCGTGGTATTCCGCGTTTTCCTTCAAATCGCCGTGCTCACGTGCAGTAGCGATGGATGCGATGACGCGCGGACGATCTTCCGATTTCAGCTTCTGCAGCTCGGCACGCAGGCGTGCTTCGCCCAACGTGGTCATTGGTACTCTTGCCGACATAATCTTATTTTCCTGAGTGCAAATCCTGAAGGCGGCGAACCGTACGCTCCGGACCAAACTTAATGGCCCGACAGAAGGCTTCGCCACCTGCCAGGGTGGTGGTGTAACTGATTTTAGCCTGCAACGCGGACTGGCGGATCTGGGACGAATCCGACACCGCTTTACGGCCCTCGGTGGTATTGATCACCAGCTGGACCTTGCCATTTTTGATGGCATCCACAATGTGCGGGCGACCTTCGTGAACCTTGTTCACCAACGCTACCTCTACGCCCGCTTTGCGCAGCGCTGCGGCGGTGCCGGTGGTTGCAATTATCGTGAAACCACAGTCAACCAGCGAACGCGCTACGTGCTCGGCGCCGTGCTTGTCGACATCACGCAGTGACATGAAGGCAACGCCCGCGGATGGCAGGCGCTCGCCAGCAGCCAGCACGGCTTTGCCAAAGGCTTCGTCAAAGCTGTCGCCAATCCCCATCACCTCGCCGGTGGACTTCATTTCCGGCCCAAGAATAGGGTCAACCGCGGGAAACTTGTTGAACGGGAACACCGACTCTTTCACCGAGTAATGCGCCGGTATAATTTCCTGGGTAAAGCCCTGGTCCGCCAACGATGTGCCCGCCATAACACGTGCGGCCACTTTGGCCAAAGACACGCCGATGGCCTTAGACACAAACGGCACGGTACGCGATGCACGGGGATTCACTTCGATCACGTAAATGTCGCCGTCTTGCCATGCCAGCTGCACGTTCATAAGACCGACCACGTTCAACGCCAGGGCCATCTGTTTGACGGCGTCGCGCATGGCGTTCTGAACATCTGCGGGCAAGCTGTAGGGCGGCAATGAACACGCCGAGTCACCGGAGTGAATGCCCGCCTGCTCGATGTGCTGCATGATACCGCCAATGACCACGTCTTTGCCGTCGCAGATGGCGTCTATATCCACCTCAATCGCGGCGTTCAGGAAGTGGTCCAGTAATACCGGGCTGTCGTTGGATACCAGCACAGCACTGCGCATATAACGCTCAAGCTCGTCCTCGCCATAGACAATTTCCATGGCGCGGCCGCCCAGCACGTAAGACGGGCGGACCACCAGCGGATACCCAATCTTGCGGGCGGCAATAACGCCTTCTTCGTGGCTGCGCACGGTTGCGTTTTCGGGCTGTTTCAGGCCCAGGCCCGTAATCAGCTTCTGGAACCGCTCGCGGTCTTCGGCGCAGTCAATGGCGTCCGGGCTGGTGCCTATAATAGGCACGCCAGCGGCTTCCAGGCCGCGGGCCAGCTTCAACGGGGTTTGACCACCGTACTGCACAATCACACCCTTAGGTTTTTCAACGTGGATAATTTCCAGCACGTCTTCCAGGGTGATTGGCTCAAAATACAAACGGTCAGAGGTGTCGTAATCGGTCGACACGGTTTCCGGGTTGCAGTTGATCATGATGGTTTCATAACCATCTTCGCGCATCGCCAGGGCCGCATGTACGCAACAGTAATCAAACTCGATGCCCTGACCAATACGGTTAGGGCCACCGCCAATGACCACGATCTTTTCACGGTCAGTCGGGTTTGACTCGCATTCTTCTTCATAGCTGGAATACATGTAAGCCGTGTCTGAGGCAAATTCCGCAGCACAGGTGTCTACACGCTTATACACAGGGCGAATACCCAGCCCGTGGCGCATGGCGCGGAAGGCGTCTTCTTTCACGCCCATCAGCTTCGCCAGACGCGCGTCGGAGAACCCCTTGCGCTTCAAGCGAAACAGGGTAGCGTGGTCCAGTTCAACCTTGCCAGACGCCTGCAGCGCCTGCTCTTCTTTAATCAGGTCTTCAATCTGCACCAGGTACCAGGGGTCTACGTGGGTCTGGCGAAATATATCCGCCACACTCTGGCCCGCGCGGAAGGCATCACCGATGTACCAAATGCGCTCAGCACCGGGCACATTCAGCTCGCGGGTTAACGTTTGCCGGCTTTCTTCGCTGTCAAATTCCGGCAGCATTTCATCAAGGCCGTCAGAGCCTACTTCAAGGCCGCGCAGAGCTTTCTGCAACGATTCCTGGAAGGTGCGGCCAATGGCCATCACCTCACCCACCGATTTCATCTGGGTGGTCAGGCGGGCGTCGGCCTGGGGGAATTTTTCAAAGGTGAACCGTGGGATCTTGGTCACCACGTAATCAATGCTGGGCTCGAACGAAGCGGGGGTAATACCGCCGGTGATGTCGTTCTTCAACTCATCCAGGGTGTAACCGATCGCCAGCTTGGCCGCCACTTTGGCAATGGGAAAGCCGGTGGCCTTAGACGCCAGCGCCGAGGAGCGTGACACCCGCGGATTCATCTCGATCACCACCATGCGGCCGGTGTCCGGATGAATGCCAAACTGCACGTTGGAGCCGCCGGTTTCCACACCAATTTCACGCAGAACCGCCAGCGAGGCGTTACGCATGATTTGGTATTCTTTGTCAGTGAGGGTTTGCGCCGGTGCCACGGTAATGGAGTCACCGGTGTGCACGCCCATTGCGTCGAAGTTTTCAATGGCACAAACAATAATGCAGTTATCGTTTTTGTCGCGCACCACTTCCATTTCGTATTCTTTCCAACCGATTAAGGATTCGTCAATCAGCAGTTCGCTGGTGGGCGACAGATCCAGCCCACGAATGCAGATTTCTTCGAACTCTCCACGATTGTACGCAATACCGCCGCCGGAGCCGCCCATGGTGAAAGAGGGACGGATAATGCACGGAAAGCCAACGTTGTCGGCAATGCGGTGGGCTTCTTCCAGATTGTGAGCAATGTCGGCACGGGGACACTCAAGGCCAATGGATTTCATAGCCTTGTCAAAACGACTGCGGTCTTCAGCTTTGTCGATGGTATCGGCGTTAGCGCCGATCATTTCAACGCCGTATTTAGCCAGTACGCCGTGCTTTTCCAGATCCAGCGCACAGTTCAACGCGGTTTGCCCGCCCATGGTCGGCAGCAGGGCATCGGGCTTTTCTTTTTCGATAATCTTGGCAACCGTTGACCAGATAATCGGTTCGATGTAGGTGGCATCGGCCATGGCCGGGTCGGTCATAATGGTAGCCGGGTTGGAGTTAACCAGGATCACCCGGTACCCCTCCTCGCGCAGAGCCTTACAGGCCTGAGCGCCGGAATAGTCGAATTCACACGCCTGCCCGATCACGATAGGGCCTGCTCCCAGGATCAGGATGCTTTTAATGTCGGTACGTTTTGGCATGTCTTGGTCAACCTGTCAGCAACTTTAATGTCTTGCAGCGCGGTGCGCAGCGCCTGTTTGCGCGAGGCCATTGGCTGACCTCACTCGCCTTTTCTCTAAGCGCGCCGGGCTTCCATCGAGCGAATAAACTCGTCAAACAGTGGCGCCACATCGTGGGGGCCAGGGCTGGCTTCCGGGTGGCCCTGAAAGCTAAACGCGGCTTTATCGGTGCGGCGCAAACCTTGCAGAGTGCCATCAAACAGCGACTTGTGAGTTGCCTCCAGGTTCGCCGGCAGGCTGGCCTCATCTACTGCAAAACCGTGATTCTGGCTGGTGATCATGACGGTTCCATCGGCCAGGCACTGCACCGGATGGTTAGCACCGTGGTGGCCGTGGTTCATCTTCATGGTTTTGGCACCGCTAGCCAAGGCCAGAAGCTGGTGACCCAAGCAAATACCAAACACCGGCAAGTCGGCTTCCAAAATGTCCTGAATGGCTTTTATGGCGTAATCGCAGGGCTCAGGATCACCGGGGCCGTTGGACAAGAACACGCCGTCCGGATTCATCGCCAACACCTCGGCTGCAGGCGTTTGTGCCGGCACAACGGTGATGTCGCAACCGCGCGATGCCAGCATGCGCAGAATGTTCAGTTTAATACCGTAGTCGTAAGCTACGATTTTAAAGTGCGGGCTGTCCTGCTGACCGTAACCATTAACCAGATCCCACTCCGTTTCTGTCCAGTGGCTAACGCTTTTCGAGCTGACTTCTTTCGCCAGGTCCATTCCTTTCAAACCCGGGAAAACTTTTGCCAATTCCAGAGCGCGTTCGGCAGTAGCGCTTTCGCCGGCGACAACGGCGCCGCTCTGGGAGCCTTTGTCGCGCAGAATTCGGGTCAGGCGACGGGTGTCAATATCGGCAATGCCCACAATATTGTTGTCGCGCAAATAGCTATCCAAGCTCTGGGTGCTGCGCCAATTACTGGCTGCCAGTGGCAGATCGCGAATGATCAGAGCGGCGGCGTGTATGCGGTCTGATTCCACGTCTTCCGGGTTGACGCCGGTGTTGCCAATGTGCGGATACGTAAGTGTCACCAGCTGGCGAGCGTAGGAAGGGTCGGTCAGTATTTCCTGATAGCCGGTCATGGCGGTGTTAAACACCACTTCGCCGCTGGTTTCGCCGTCAGCGCCAATAGCGGTGCCGTAAAACAGGCTGCCGTCTGCGAGTGCAAGGATTGCGGGAGTACTCAAGGCTTCTATCCTCATCGAGTGGCGTCATGTTCGTCATGAACGGGAGCGTAGGCGCAAATTCAGGTCGCAAAAAAGCGAGAGGGAGTGGTGGCTCCGTCCCGCTGTTTTGTCCTACGGGAAGGAAAGATGTCTCCCGTGGCGCTGTAAAATCTACGCTTAATGCAGTTAAAGCGCTCTATTATAGAAAATAAGGCGCTTTTTGTCCATGAGGAATCCGCCCGGTGGCGTTATTGCTTCAACTCCAACACATCTTGCATATCGTACAAGCCGGCCGGCTTGTTTTTCAGCCACAGCGCGGCACGCATTGCGCCTTTGGCGAAGGTCATGCGGCTGCTGGCTTTGTGGGTGATTTCGATGCGCTCGCCTTCGGTGGCGAACAGGACGGTGTGATCGCCCACAACGTCGCCCGCGCGAATGGTTTCAAAGCCGATTTCTTTGCGGGTACGTTCGCCGGTGAAGCCTTCGCGGCCGTAAACAGCGCATTCTTTCAGATCGCGGCCCAGCGCATCGGCAACCACTTCGCCCATACGCAGCGCGGTGCCTGACGGAGCGTCTTTTTTGTGGCGATGGTGGGCTTCGATAATTTCAACATCGTAGTCGTCACCCAGCGCGGCAGCCGCAGTGCGCAGTAAATTCAACACCACACTTACGCCCACACTCATGTTGGGGGCAAACACCACAGGTACATTTTCGGCAACTTGTGCAAGTTGTTGCTTTTCGGCGTCAGACAATCCGGTGGTACCAATAACGTGGGATTTACCGTGGGCCAGGCAGAAGCGAGCGTTTTCCAAGGTAAGATCTGGAAAGGTGAAGTCGATCAGCACGTCGAAATCATCTTTCACGTCCGCCAGGCTGCCGGCCATGGCAACACCGGTTTTCCCGATGCCGGTCATGTCGCCGGCGTCAGCGCCGATCAGGCTATTGCCGGGTTCAACAATAGCCGCGCCTAGTTGCAGGCCATCAGTGCCGTCAACGGCTTCGATCAGTACCTTTCCCATGCGCCCCGCAGCACCGATGATGGCTACCTTCATCTATAAACCCTCAGTTCTTGCATCTGTTTAAGCCCTCAGTACTCGCCTCTGCGTGCCCTCAGAACTTGGTTTCGTCAAAGAAGCTCTTCACACCTCTAAACCACGATGTTTTCTTCGGGCCATGCTGGTCGCCGTCACCGCTGTCGAGGGTATCCTGAAACTCATTCAACAGTTCTTTCTGGCGCTTGGTCAGACGTACCGGGGTTTCGATGGTCACCCGACACAGCAAGTCGCCAGCACCGCCACCACGCACCGGTGCCACACCTTTGTTGCGCAGGCGGAACAATTTTCCGGTTTGGGTCTCGGCCGGTATTTTTAGCTTAACGCGGCCATCCAGCGTTGGCACTTCCAGCTCACCACCCAAAGCGGCATCAACAATGCTGATGGGCACTTCGCAATACAGGTTACGCCCGTCGCGGGTGAAGATGGAATGTTCGCGCACGGCCATTTGCACATACAAGTCGCCAGCAGGGCCGCCCTCTATGCCCATTTCGCCTTCACCAGACAAACGGATGCGGTCGCCAGTATCCACGCCGGGGGGCACTTTAACCGATAAGGTTTTCTCTTCTTTCACCCGGCCCTGACCCTGGCACTTACTGCACGGATTCTTAATAACCTTACCCGCACCACGGCAGGTAGGGCACGCTTGCTGCACAGTGAAAAAGCCCTGCTGCATACGCACTTGGCCCATACCTTTACAGGTACCACAGGCTTCAGGACGCGAGCCTTTCTCGGCACCATTGCCATCACAGGCTTCGCATTCACGATGGCCAGGAATGGTGATTTTAACCGTTCTACCTTTAACGGCTTCTTCTAAGTCGAGGTCCAGGGTGTAGCGTAAATCGGAGCCGCGGGTGTTGCGGCCACGGCCACCACCGCCTCCAAAAATATCGCCAAATACGTCGCCAAAAATATCCGAGAAATTCCCATTACCGCCACCAAAGCCACCGCCGCCCTGGCCGTCAACGCCGGCATGACCAAACTGGTCGTAGGCCGCTCGTTTGTTGGCGTCTGCGAGTACTTCGTAGGCCTCACTGGCTTCTTTGAATTTGTTGTCGGCGTCTTTATCGTCCGGGTTGCGGTCCGGGTGATATTTCATTGCAAGCTTGCGATACGCCCGCTTTACTTCTTTGTCGTCCGCGTCCCGGCTCACGCCGAGAGTCTCGTAATAGTCGCGCTTGGCCATGCTTCAAATCCCGTGGTTATAACGAGGAAAACGCGGGAGCGACCCGCGTTTTCCAACTACTGGCAAAATCTAGGTCAATCGATTAACGCTTGTCGTCGTCCTTCACTTCTTCGAACTCAGCGTCAACAGCGTCATCAGCGGTGTTCGACTGGGTATTTTCCTGCCCTTCCGCCGGCTGGCCCTGCTCCGCCTGATCGGCGTACATCTTCTTGGCCAATTCGCCAGAAACTTCAGTCAGCTTCTCGGTCTTAGCCTGGATGTCGTCCTTATCAGAACCTTTCAGCGCTTCTTCCAGTTCAGTTACAGAAACTTCAATCGACTCTTTCTCGCTGTCGCTGACTTTATCGCCAGCGTCCTTTAAGGTTTTACGCACCGCGTGAACCATGGCATCGCCCTGGTTGCGGGCTTGAACCAGCTCCTCAAACTTGCGGTCTTCGTCAGCGTTGGCCTCGGCGTCACGCACCATTTTTTCGATTTCTTCATCACTAAGGCCGGACGACGCCTTGATCACGATAGACTGCTCTTTACCGGTCGCCTTGTCTTTGGCAGACACGTTCAGAATACCGTTGGCGTCGATGTCAAAAGTCACTTCGATCTGCGGCACGCCGCGCGGTGCAGGCGGAATATCAGCCAAATCGAAACGGCCCAGTGACTTGTTCTGCGTAGCTTGCTTGCGCTCGCCCTGAACCACGTGAATGGTTACCGCTGTTTGACTGTCGTCCGCGGTAGAGAAAGTCTGCGACTTCTTAGTCGGAATCGTGGTGTTCTTGTCGATCAACGACGTAGCAACACCACCCATGGTTTCGATACCCAGGCTCAGAGGTGTTACGTCCAGCAGCAGTACGTCTTTCACATCGCCAGACAATACGGCGGCCTGAATGGCGGCGCCCATAGCAACCGCTTCATCTGGGTTAACGTCTTTGCGAGCTTCTTTACCGAAGAACTCTTTTACTTTTTCCTGCACCAGCGGCATACGGGTTTGGCCGCCAACCAGAATCACTTCGTCAATCTGATCGAGGTTCAGACCCGAGTCTTTCAGAGCGACTTTACACGGCTCAAGAGTGCGCTGTACCAGGTCTTCCACCAACGACTCCAGCTTGGCACGAGTCAGCTTGACGTTCATGTGCTTGGGACCGCTGGCATCAGCGGTAATGTACGGCAAGTTCACGTCGGTCTGCTGGCTACTGGAAAGCTCGATTTTAGCTTTCTCACCGGCTTCTTTAAGACGCTGCATGGCCAATGAGTCGCCACGTAGATCAATACCACTGTCTTTTTTGAACTGGTCGGCCAGGAATTCGATGATTTTCATATCGAAATCTTCACCGCCCAGGAAGGTGTCACCATTCGTGGCCAACACTTCAAACTGGTGCTCGCCGTCTACATCGGCAATTTCAATGATCGACAGGTCAAACGTACCACCGCCCAAGTCGTAAACCGCGATGGTGCGGTCGCCGCCTTTCTTGTCCATGCCGTAGGCCAGAGCAGCAGCAGTCGGCTCATTGATAATACGCTTAACGTCGAGACCGGCAATTTTGCCCGCATCTTTGGTCGCCTGACGCTGGCTGTCGTTGAAGTATGCCGGAACGGTAATAACGGCTTCAGTCACTTTCTCGCCCAAGTAATCTTCGGCGGTTTTCTTCATTTTCTTCAGAATTTCCGCAGAAATCTGCGGCGGAGCCATTTTCTGGCCTTTTACATCGACCCAAGCATCGCCGTTATCAGCCTTGGCGATCTTGTAAGGCACCATTTTGATGTCTTTTTGCACAACATCGTCTTCAAACCGACGGCCGATCAAACGCTTGATCGCATAAAGGGTGTTATACGGGTTGGTAACAGCCTGACGCTTGGCAGACTGACCTACCAGAATTTCGTTGTCGTCGGTATAGGCGATGATCGATGGCGTAGTGCGATCGCCTTCAGAATTTTCAATAACCCTGACCTTGCCACCGTCCATAACGGCGATGCAAGAGTTGGTTGTGCCTAAGTCAATACCGATAATTCTGCTCATTGAGTCACTCCAAATCTTTCTGAATGCTGGGGCCGGAGGATCACTCCGGACTGTTCTGGTTAAAAACTATATTGGCGCTTTGAGCTATTTTTCAAGCCTGCTCATCAATTTTTGGTGCATCTTGGGGCTTGGCCACCATCACCATGGCTGGGCGCACAACCCTGCCATTCAACAAATAGCCTTTCTGCATAACCGCAACCACGCTGTTTGGCTCAGCGTTGGGCGCTGGCACCATAGACATCGCCTCATGGTATTGCGGATCAAACGGTTCGCCGACAGGATTCAGGCGCTCAACGTTAAACTTCTTGAGGCCAGACAGAAACATATCGAGGGTAAGCTCTACGCCTTGGCGAATGGACGCCACCAAGTCGCCAGAAGATTCATGGCCTTCGGTGCTTTCAACCGCTTTTTCCAGGCTGTCTACCACCGGCAACAGTTCCTTGACGAACTTTTCTACCGCAAATTTGTGGGCTTTTTCGACGTCGTTCTCAGCGCGACGGCGTACGTTCTGCATTTCTGCATGCGAACGCAGCACCTGCTCTTGAAACTCTTGGACCTGCGCCTGCAGTGCTTCAAGGTCGGCGGATGGCGAGCTTTCTGGCTCTCCCTCGGCTGCTTCTACGTTTTCTTCTGCGGCTTTATCTACGGCTTGTTGCAGCTCATATGCAAATTGCTCGTTGCGTTCTTCGTCAGTGCTCATGACTACTCCTAGTGAATAAAACACGGCCGGTATGACCACGGCCTACTCTTTATATCCGGATGACCGCCATAACGGCCGGAACAAAGTATTTGCAAGTCGATATGGGGCCCCGCGACGCAGTTTCAACCGATGCGCGATGCATTTTGCAACAAAGTTAACACCACAGAGTTTGCAACAACACAAAAGCCTGTATATATTTACAGTCACTGTATGAAAAAACAGTATCCAGACATCGAGCGGAGGTTTCGGTATGCTCACACAGCTAACGGTTTCCAATTACGCCATCGCGGAACGGGTGGAACTGCACTTCCATAAAGGCATGACCGCCCTTACCGGGGAAACCGGTGCCGGCAAATCAATTGTGCTGGATGCGCTTGGCCTTGCCATGGGAGGACGCGCAGACGCCGGCGCTGTGCGTTATGGTGCGAAGCGGGCTGACATTACCGCCACCTTCGATATTTCAACTATTACGGCTGCGCGCAGCTGGCTGGAACAGCAAGAGCTGGACGATCATAACGACTGCATCTTACGCCGCGCCATCAGCCGCGACGGCCGCTCCCGCGCCTACATCAACGGCCAACCCTGCCCGCTAAGCCACCTGAAAGAACTGGGTGGCCTGCTAATGGACATTCACAGCCAGCACCAACATCAATCCTTACTGCGCAAGGATACCCACCGCACCTTACTGGATGAATACGCCGGGGCCGATGAACTGGCAGGGCAAACCCGCCAAGCCTGGAGTAGGTGGAATAAAACCCGTCAAAAAATGGTCGAGCGCCAAAACAACGCCGATGAAACTGAAGCCCGACTGCAACTGTTGCGCTATCAAGTAGAAGAGCTGGATCGCCTGGATCTGCAAGAGCTAGAGCAGCAGCAGCTGGAACAGCAACAACAGGAGTTAAGCCAGGCTGATACCATTTTGCACCATAGCAATCAGGCGGCTTTACTGTGTTCAGAAGACGACACCAGCGCTGCCGCACTGGTGCGCCAGGTGCTTCAGCAACTTGGGCAGCTGCCAACGGAAATTCCAGCGCTGGCCGACACTCTGCAAATGCTGAGCGAAGCGCAGATACAAATCAGCGAAGCCGGCGACAATCTGCGCCGCTTTGTTGATGATTACGAAGCCGACCCGCAGCACCTTGCAGAAATAGAAGATCGCTTGAGTGCGATTTATCAGATGGCGCGCAAGCATCGCATCATGCCCGAACAATTGTTCGAGCTGCACCAGCGGCTGAACGGCGAGCTGGCTGATCTGGACGGCGGCGCAGGCAGTCTGGAGCAGCTTCAGGCCGAATTGGACGAGCAGCTACTGGAATACAACGCGCTGGCCGATGAACTGACACAGTTGCGCCGGCACGTGGCGGTAAATCTGGACGTCCGCGTAGCAGCAGAATTGGCTCAACTGAGCATGCCTAATGTGCAGTTTGTAACGCAACTGGCCGACAACCGTGACGAGCCGGCGGCTCATGGCCACGAAGACATCGAATTTCTGGTTAGCGCCAATCCCGGCCAGCCAGCGCGACCACTGGCGAAAGTCGCCTCGGGCGGCGAGCTTTCGCGGATCAGTCTGGCCATTCAAGTGGTGGTAGCACAAACCTCTACCACACCGACATTGGTGTTCGACGAAGTAGACGTGGGGATTGGCGGTGGCACCGCCGAAGTCGTTGGCAAACTACTGCGGGCACTCGGCGAAAACGGTCAGGTGCTGTGTGTTACCCACTTGCCACAAGTGGCAGCCCAGTGCCATCAACACCTGTTCGTTAGCAAGTTCACAGAGCAGGAAGCCACCTTCTCGAAAATAGAAACCCTGGACGATCAGGGCCGAATCAGCGAAGTCGCCCGTATGCTGGGCGGCGTAGATATGACAGAACAGACCATTGCCCACGCCAAAGAAATGTACAGCAAGGGACAGGCAACCCATCACTGACAGCATTCCCCCCCTCTCTATCCTGAGAGTTTTCGGGGCGGGCCAGAACCCCGCCCCCTTTTTTGCGCTTGGGAAAGTGCTTGAGTGTGAGTTGGCTTATGACTTGATGGGTTTTACGTACAACGTCAGGCTGTGATCGACAATCTCATAACCGTGCTCGGCTGCAATGATTTGCTGGCGATCTTCAATAACCTGATCAAAAAACTCGATGACTTTTCCGGTTTCGGTACATACGATATGGTCGTGATGGTCTTCGCTCGCCATTTCGAATACAGCATGGCCGCCTTCAAAGTTGTGCCGCAGCACCAGGCCCGCTGATTCAAATTGGGTCAATACACGGTAAACGGTCGCCAGCCCTACATCATCACCCTGTTCCAGAAGCTTTTTATAGACATCTTCTGCGCTCATGTGGTGCTGCGTGGCGCTTTCAAGAATACCGAAGATTTTAACCCGTGGAAGAGTAACCTTCAGACCGACTTTTCGTAATTCGGCGTTTTCAGATGGCATATTACTATTCACTCGTTGGTGTGCCTTGCGGCTTCCGGTATGATGGGGCCGCCATTTTAGGATCAACCCGTGCTACATCTGCCATTGGCAGGCATTTTCAAGATAGAGGAATTCCCCCGGCGATGCAAAAGCTTATAGCTCTTATTCTCACTCTTTTTCTGGCTGGCTGTGCCTTTCCCGGCGTTTACAAAATCAACGTCCAACAAGGCAACATTGTCACCAACAAAGAGCTGACCGCACTGACGGAAGGCATGCCCCGCAGTCAGGTTCACGCGGTGATGGGCACACCGCTGATGCTCAACCCTGTTGACACATCAAGGGAATATTACGTTTACACGTTCCAGCGTGCAGGCGGAGACATCGAAGAACAGCGCATTATCGTGTATTACGATGATGACCGTTTCTCCCGCTACGAAGCACAACTGCTGGAAGAGACGCCCGCCTACTAAGGCTAAGCAGGCGCTGTAAGCGCCTACTGTTTTTTAGCTCTGTTCAATCGTGCCTGCTTGGGGTCAATCATGAGCGGGCGGTACAGTTCTATTCGGTCGCCCTCCTGCACCTCATGCTGGCCCGGTTGTTTTATGGCCTTACCAAAAATGCCCATGTCAGCGTTATCAGGGTCCAGCCCCGGGAACCGCACACAGATAGAAGACGCTTTAACTGCACCCAACACACTGGTGCCCTCAGGGACATCCACCGTTACAATTTCCTGCCGTTCAGGCAACGCGTAAGCCACTTCTATCCGAATGCTCATGAGCTTTCTCCATAAACGACATCGGCCCGCCGGCAAAACGCGTCTACCATGGTATTGGCCGCCTGATTGAAAATGGGCCCAAAAGTCATCCGCGCCAAAGATCCGGAAAACTCAAACTCCAGAGTCAAAATCACCTTGCAGGCGTTATTTTGTAACGGCTTGAAGTGCCAGCGCCCGCTAAGATTGCTAAAAGGCCCGTCCACCAACTGCATTTCGATAACTTCGGGCATCAAAAGCTGGTTGCGCGTAGTAAGAATATGGCTCAAACCGCCTTTGGCAATTTCCATCGAAGCAGTAACATGCTGCTCATCTTGCTGCTGTACACTGGCGCTGCGACACCACGGCAGAAATTCCGGATAACGGGCTACGTCGTTAACCAAGTGAAACATGCGCTCGGCGGAATGCCACACCAACGCGGTTTTATCAATCTGATGAGCCATTGAGTAAAGCGGTCCTATCTAATAAAGGAGTAAACATGGAACTAATTCGAAGATAAACGTGCTTCTGGCAGCCTTTGTGGCGCCGAACCCACTTCGGCCTGGGCGTTGCCATCGCACCAGAAAGTACGACTGTCGCCATCGCACCATTGGCTTAGCGAAAACACTGTGTACTGCAGGCAAATGTATACAACCACCAGCGGCAACACCCAACGCATCACCCAGTACCAGCCATCAAACAACCAACCGGGCGTGTTGCCTAGAATTTTTCGCAATAACCGCCGGGTAAGGCACCAGCCAGCAAACAGCGACACCATCACCCCAACAGCCGGCATAAAAATGCCACCAGAGATCAATTCCAACCAGCGAAACAGTGTTGCACCTGCGGGCCGATAACCGCTCCATATATTCAACGAATACAGCGACAGCAGGCCCAACAGCCAACAGGAGACCAGAACCAGCAAGGTCGCTTTGCCCCGCGACAGATCCGTGCGTTCCCGCAGCCAGCCAATCACCGGCTCCATCAGCGCCAGAGCGCTTGCCCAAACCACCATCACCAACATCAAAAATAGCAGGGCAATAACCACCTGACTTGCAGGCAGCTGACCCAGCGCCGCAGGAAGGGCTACAAACAACAGGCCAAAACCCCTGTTGGCTTGATTACCATCGACATCCACTACCACCGCAAACAGCGCCAGGCCAGCCAACACGGCAACCAGCGTATCCAGCAAAACCACGGCCAGAACAGAACGTTTCAAACGGGTGTGTGGCGAGCTATAAGCACCGAAAATGGCCCACACACCCACTCCCAAACCAAGGGTAAAAAAGGCATGAAACAACGCCGCTTTAACGCTGTCCATAGTCACATCTTGAGGATGTAACGCCAGAAAGCGGGCCATAGCGGCACCCGCCTCACCGAAATAGACCGCAAATCCGACAAACCCCATCAGCAAAATCAGAGTGGCCGGCACCAGCAGGCGAAACGCCCGCTCCAGGCCGCGAACCACGCCGCGCATAGACACACCAGCCACCAGCAACAAAAAGAAACCGTGCCAGGCCATGAACACCGGGTACCGTTGCGGGTCAGACACCAGGCGTGACAATACGCTTGCCGCATGGGCGGCGGTATTGCCGGTAAAGTCCCCACTGGCGCCATAAAACACCCAGGCCAGCGCAATAGCGCCAAATACAGCCGTATAAGACAACACCACAAAGGCTGCCAGCACACTCAAGTAACCCAGCCATATCCAATTGCGGGAGCGCTTGGCAGTGAGCACGAAGTTGTCCATCGCTCGCACCATTCCATGACGGCTATAGCGGCCAAAAGACGTTTCAGTAATCGCCAGTGGCAGAGTGATTAACAACAGGCATGCCAAATAAAGCAGGATAAAAAGCCCGCCGCCGTGGCGACTGGCCAGATAGGGGAATTGCCAAAAGTTGGCCAGCCCCACAGTAGCGCCCGTCGCCGCCCAAAAAAACGTGGACTTGCGGGTAAACGATCCCATCTGTGCCTGAAGATGCGGCGGCATGAACAATCCGGTCAAAAATGATCGCCCATTGTAGCCGATACCGGTTGCAGCGCACGACCTGTTGCCAGCAGGCGGGTGAATTCGTGACCGGTCTGGCACTCCTGAGCTACAATAGCCGCTTTGCCGGACCAGCAATCGCAGGCCGGTACATTCGTGCGACGTCGGATAACGGATTCATGAGCAAGAAAAAACCCGGTACTTCAAGTAGTACCATCGCGCTGAACAAAAAAGCCAAACACGAATACCACATTGAGGACCGCTTTGAGGCCGGTCTTTCGCTGCTGGGCTGGGAAGTAAAGTCCATGCGCGCTGGCAAAACGCAGCTGACCGACTCTTACGTGCTGCTGAAAGACGGCGAAGCCTGGCTGTTGGGGACCCATATTACGCCACTGACCACTGCGTCAACCCACGTCATTGCAGACCCTACTCGAACTCGAAAACTGTTATTGCACGCCAAAGAAATCGCTAAAATTGTGGATTCAGTCGGCCAAGAAGGCCGTACCTGCATACCATTAGCGCTGTACTGGAAAAAGAACAAAGTGAAGTGCGAGATCGCGCTGGTGAAAGGCAAAAAACTGTTCGACAAGCGCGCCACCGAGAAAGAACGGGATTGGAACCGCCAGAAGCAACGGGTGTTGCGCGAGGCTAATATCTAAGAAAACGCCCCAAAGAATGGCGGCGCACAGAATAGGGAAGGCGCATGAGCAAAATTACGCAAATCCCCATGTCAGGTGTCGACCTATCCTGGCTGCGCATGGACACGCCGGAAAACCCGATGATGATTTCATCGGTGCTGATTTTTGACGCGGCCATCGCCATCGCCGACCTGAAGCGGGTTCTGAACGAACGTTTTCTGAAATTTCGTCGTTTTCGTCAGCGCGTTGTGGAAAAAAGCAGCAAAGCATACTGGCAAGACGACCCGCTGTTTAACCTGGATAACCACGTGCATCGCCGCGCCCTGCCCGGCAGAGCCGACAAAACCGAACTTCAGGCGCTGGTGAGTGACTTGAACAGCAGCGTCATGGATTTTCGACGGCCGCTGTGGCAGATCGATTACGTCGACAATTACCAGGGTGGCTGCGCGCTGATTGTGCGCATTCATCACTGCATTGCCGATGGTATATCGCTGGTGCGGGTACTGCTGTCACTCACCGACCCAACACCGCAACCCTATATACCAAAACCGCGGCCAACCAGGCCTGAAAAAGCCGTGTTAAAACCCCTGAGCCGCTGGATGCACAAGGCCGTCAGCAGTGCACAGGTCGCGGGCCAGCAAGCCAGCATTCTGTTCCAGTCACTGCGCTCAGAGCCAGGCTACGCTCTGCGTCTGGCTGGCACCGCTGGCGATATCGCCCTGGACTTGCTGAATCTCGGTTTGATGCCCTTTGATCCGAAAACCGGTCTGCGCCGACCGCTGTGCGGTCGCAAACAAGTGGCCTGGGCCGAAGCTCTGAACCTGAACGACGTCAAGCACTGCGCAAAAGCCATGGGCGGCACTATTAATGATACGCTGCTGTGCGCTGCAACCGGCGCTATACGCCGCCACCTTTTGGAAAGCAATGAGGCGATTCCCGACTGCGGGATCCGCGTAGCTGTGCCGTTTAATTTGCGACCGCTGAACCAGCCCATTTCCGTACTGGGCAATCAGTTTGGCTTGATGCTGGTTAGCCTGCCCATCGAAATTGACGGGCCAAAGGCACGTTTTCAGCAGATTCAAAACACTATGAACGAGCTCAAGCGGTCTTACCAGGCGCAGGTAACCTACAGCCTGCTGGATCTTTTTGGCCGCGGCCCGGACATGCTCGAACGCCGGGCCTTGGCACTTCTCAGTAACAAAGCCTCAGCCGTACTGACCAACGTGCCCGGCCCGCGGGAAGCGGTCTATCTGGCAGGCAGTAAGCTGCGCCAACCCATGTTCTGGGTCCCGCAAAGCGGCAGCATTGGCATTGGCATGAGCATATTCAGCTACGCCGGCAGCGTGCATTTCGGCATTACCGTAGACCAAGGCATTCAGGCCTGCCCCAACGCCATCATGGACTACTTCCACGACAGCTTTTACGAGCTGGCCGAAGCGGCTGATATCGAACTTGAACCCCCCGCAAAACCACTCGCTGCCGATGTCAAAACCAAGCCCCCTCAGCGCGAGCGCAGGCAATCGGCTTAAATTCTCTGGCACGCAGCCCTTGAAGTTAGCCGGAGTAGCCACATATAATGCGTGTAAGGGGACGACATGGCTTCGACGCTGGTGGCGAACCCTTGGGTGCATGTCGAGATGGCAGCGAATCTCGTTAATCCAAAGCTGCAACGCAATAGTCGCAAACGACGAAAACTACTCACTAGCAGCGTAAGCTGCTAGTCGTCCTGACTGGGTCGCCCGTAGCCCAGAGCTACATTTCAGGACGTCATCGCTTACGGGATGCTTCGTTATCCAGAGTTCACTGGCCAACGACTAAGATCTAAAGAACTCGCTTCTTGCGCCCTGGCCTTCGGGTAGCCTGAAGTTAAATCAGTAGAAGGACACAAGCATGTAGATCCTAAGGCACAGTGCTGGCGGACGCGGGTTCAATTCCCGCCGTCTCCACCAACTCCTGAGGCACCGGGATTACACCGGAACTCATAGAACGTTAAAGCCCCGCTCGTCGGGGCTTTTTTCTGTCTGTGTTTTGAAGGTTTAGAAAGATCGGTCTGTCCCAGTTTTGAATAACCCTCCGGCGAGTGCGCTGTTTGTTACTTAATTGGAGCAGCCGGACCGTTGGAAAACCGACTTTCCACCCACAACTGTGGCCTGCAGTGATAGCGGCGAGCCATCAAGTTCGCTTAACAGCAAAAGATCGGCGTCAAATCCGGGTGCTATACGCCCCTTACTTGCACCTAGCCCCACTGCTTTTGCCGGGTTCTCGCTGACCAACTTCCAGGCTTGCGCAAGCGGCATCAGCCCCTGCTCTGCTGCGACAAACGGTGCGCAGAACAAACTGGGGTAATGGTAGTCACTGCACAAAATGCTCACCAGATTCTGTTCAATGGCAGCCCTGACGCTGATGGCTCCAACATGAGAGCCGCCACGAACCAGGTTGGGCGCACCCATAAGCACTGCAGCACCGGCGGCCAGGCTGGCTTTTGCTGTTTCGGCGTTCATGGGGAACTCTGCAATTGTCGTGCCCAGCGTCCGGTTCTGTTCAACGTCATCAACACATTGATCGTCATGTGAAGACAAACTGACGCCGGCCCTACGCGCTTGTTGCGCTAATTCATAAGTCTGTTTTTCACCAAGGCTTCTTCTGCCCTGCAGGCTGCTTAAAAACCGTCCGGTTTCAGCTTCACCCATTGTCACACGGCGCCGGAACCCGGTGAGATAACGTTCAGTTGAGGCTGGATTATCCAGTTCGGGTAAATGGTCGTTCAAAGACAGCATGTGGATACGACCCTCGGCAATCCAGCCCATGAGTTCGTCATGCAACTCGGTGTTTACCTTTTCATGACGAATGTGCACCCGTGACTGACAGCTGAATCTTGGCATCAGGTGTTCTAAGGCAAGAAGCAGGTGCCGAACTGTTTCGCGGCTACGAGGCCCGGGCTCAAATCCATCGGTGATGCTGTAGTAAAACGTGGTTATACCATGGGAAATGAGACTGGCGTCATTGGCAGCTAGGGCAAGTTCTAACGGGAAAACGGTACCGGCTCTTGGTGTTATATGACGTTCGAAAGCGTCGCCATGCAGGTCTATAATGCCGGGTAGCAGATAGCCGCCACGCCCGTTCAGCAACACGCTGGCGGAACGGTCCACGTCAACGCCAACGGCACGAATTTTTCCGCCAGACACTTCTACACAGCTGTTTTCCAGCCAGCCATAACTGGTCAGAACATTAACATTCTCAATCAGCATACTGATCTGTGAGGTCATGTTTTCCGGGTTGTTAATTGGGTTTTGCATTAGGTGACTCCAAAAAAGCGGCTACTGGCTCTGGCGCATCAGGCTTTCCCGTAATCGGGAAGACAGATGCTCTACTGCGTATACCAAAATGAAGATCATCAATATGATGTAAGCGGCCTGGTCGTAGCGGAACATTTCCATCGATACCGCCAGTTCAGCACCGATACCGCCCGCGCCAACAAGGCCCAGTACAACGGAAGAACGCACCGCCTTCTCGAGCGAAAACAGACTGGTATTAATCATGCTGGGCAATGCTCCGGGAATCTGGACAACAGCAATGCGGTCAAGCGGACTGGTACCGATCGCATCGAGGGCTTCCGAAGGGCCCGGGTCGACTTCCTCCATCGCCTCGGCGAAGAAGCGACCGCAAAAGCCAATGGTATCGACAATAATGGTGAGCGTTCCGGCAAAAGGGCCGAGACCAACGGAGACGACGAAAAACAACGCCCAGGCCAGGTCCGGCACGGTTCGAAGAAAACTGATAATTGCACGGGTTACATGCCGGACCAAGGGATAGGGCGATGTGTTTCTAGCCGCTAACAACGCCATGGGTATGCTCAAGATGACGCCGATCACGGTACCGACCAAAGCCATCTGGAAGGTAACCAGAATAGCCTCCATAATCGGGCCGGCACGGTCCGTTGCTGGCGGAAACATTTCGCCAGCAATCGTTCCCATATTGGGCAAACCACGTATCAGGTCGCTGATGGACATGCCGGCACCGGCGAGTGACCAAAGAAAAAAGCCGAGAAACAGCGCAAATAAGGCAGTGCTTAGCCAACTCGGACGCTGAAATCGTGGAGTGAGAGACGGTTTGCACTGATCAGAAAGGCGGATTTCAGGCATAAAAGCCTCTCAAACTTGCGGTATTTTCTGTTCCGCTTGCGCAATCAAGCTGTAGCTCTGAATTCCGCAACCCGATAATACGATCGGCGTAGTGCAAGGCATGTTCGACATGATGAGAAACAAAAAACAGAGTCAGGTTCTGCGCTCTGGACAGCTTTGCAAAGAGCTCCATAATGACCTGACCGGATTTCGGGTCCAGGCTGGCGGTGGGCTCATCAGCGAACAAAATGCTCGGCTCTTGCATAAGCGCTCGGGCGATGGCAACTCGCTGGGACTGACCTCCAGATAGTTGGTCACAACGCTTGTCCCACAGGTCTGCCAGGCCAACCTGGTCCAGATAGTGAAGTGCGCGGTCCCTATCGACCTGTCGGGCCCAGCTCTGTGACCAGTTTCGAGGCCCCGAATGATGAGCAAAATTACCATGAAGAACGTTGGTTAACGTCGACAGGCGGGGCACCAAACAATGCTTTTGAAACACAAACCCTACTCGATTTCGGGCTCTCTTTAGCTCACGTCCTTTTTTGTTCGATAAAGCTTCGCCAGAAAGCACGATATTGCCTTCGTCCGGCTCAATTAACCGTACGCAACAGCGCAGCAATGTGCTCTTTCCGGCGCCGTTTGCACCGATCAGCGCCACTGACTCGCCTTTGTAAATATTGAAGCAGACATTTTTGAACACCGGTACCGTAGAACCGTGAAACCGCTTTGTCAGCCCGTGCACTTGCAGCGAGCTCGCGGTTGACTGTTCGCTGACAACGTACTGTCGTGGCAGAGGCGAGGCAATATTTGTCATTGAAACTTGTCCTTGAGTTCGGACGAGACAAGTCATGTCCCGTCCGAAGAGGCGTTCTTAGTCGCCAACAAAATCGGAGTATTCGGGATAACCTATGGTGGCGTACATCGAACGGACGTAGTTGTAGTCACTGTCTTTGATGTTGTTGACAAAACGCATACCCGTGTACTTGTCGACGTCTGTGCCGCCGCCATTGATGATGGCATTGATCAACTCATCCGAGCTGCTCACAAAGGCATCACGCATACGGTCGATGACTTTCTGATCTACGTGGCTACCGGCCATCAAGAGATCATTCGGAAGATCTCGCCCACGAGCAATGACCCGAAAAGCACCAGGCTGTAAGCCACCCTTCTCCATCTCCTGCTGGCGAAGTCTGCGGAACTCGGTGTGGTTCATGCCAACGGCTGCTACGTCTCCGCTTTTCAATGACTGCCAAAGAATCGGCACCTTTGTATGAACGATGTCCAGATCATCCATTGGCGAGATGCCACCATCTGCCAGTACCTGTATGGGTCCGAGATGACGGGAGGTTGAACCAACGCTGCCCATGGCGACCTGCTCTCCCACAAGGTCAGTAACCGAGGTAAAACCGCTTTCTGCCAAAGTGACAATCAAAGCGAAATAGTCAGGGCGGGAAAAACCGACTACTACCTTCGCGTTTGCACGATTCTGCATAACCACGTATTCAGCGGGGCCCGTGAGAACAAAGTCGACCTGTTTAAATCGCAATGCTTCGACCGCCGCTGTGCGATTCGTCACCGGAAGGAACTCAATGTCGTAGCCCGAGGCTGCTGACAGAGCATCTCTGAAAGCACCAAACTCTCGCTGTAATTCCTCAAGCCCTACCAGATCGGTTACGGCCAGTTTGACGGTCTCTGCATGAGTCAACGCAGGTGCCGTCAGAGCAACCGACAACAGGACCAGAGACACGCATCGGTATAGGTTCTTGAACATCAGTACTTCTCCACGCATTGGATAATGTTTAACCAAGTTAAAGCGCGGATATGACAGAACAGTGAACACTTCGTGTCATTTTAGTGACGTGCCGACCCTGCGAGAGAACTAAGTTAAGTCGACGGCGGCGCATCCCATTTTCCATAAGACAGTTCCAAGAACTGGGCACAGCAGAATGGCTACACACTGGTAAGGTAAGGCATTGAATCCGCTTATCGACTTGGCCTTCAGACCCAGGCTCCCGTCAAAACGGTGTTTTGGAGTAACGGCGCTGGCAGAACGTTTTCAGTTGGCAATGAAGTTGTTGAAGTGCGACATGTCGCGGAATCAAAGCTGCGGTGGAAATCACGCCCTGAAGATGAGTTGCTGCAAAGCCTCACCGTCACACCAGCCAATTCCGTTAAACTCAGCGAATTAAAAAGGCACTGTCCAGACTGAAACTTTCCGAAGCCGAGAGCCGCGCGGCGATCAAAAAACTGAAAGCGACGCCTCTGCCTGAAGGATGGCACATCAAATTGGCGCAATTTGAAAAGGAAATGATGGTTTGACGGACATTTTCGACTTCAATTGCGACCCAAAAAAAACATGATGACCTGAAAGCCATTCTGGACTTGGGCGCCCAAAAGCATCCTGCTGGATTGGCCCAAAATTTCCTAGAAAAGGATATTTGAGCAGCCGAGATACGGCGTCTGCTCTACGGCGAAAACCTGCTTGCCTTTAAGTGCTTCCTTATCGTACAGCTCAGTAAGCTGTGCGCTGGATTTACGAACGCCGACTTCAAGACCGAAATCCACTTTCAATTTGTAGGCAGGTTTTCGTGCTTCAGGAAAATCCCTTGCTTCGATTATAATCCCAATTCTTAGTTCTACCTTTTCAAAGTCATCCCAACTAATCATGTTCAGGTCCTCCGAAACAAAGATTGGTTAATGAAAGATTTCAGGCTCGGGCACCGGCCTACGCCTTGCACTACCGGCGATTAGGGAGCCCAGCACAATGAGAATACTAGCGGCGATAACAGCACTGCTGGCTTCGCCATAACCCGCGACAATCAGCAATACCACGGAAATGAGCGGAGCGCTGTAAGCCAGCGTGCCAAGCAACTGGATGTTGCCGTGCTTCACTCCATAATCCCACGTGAAAAAGGCAATACCCACCGGCCCCAGGCCAAGACCTAACACGCCAGCCCATTGCGCCCATCCCGTTGGCCATACCGTCGTTTCCCATACCAGATGACACAGCACGGCCAGAATTGCAGTCACAGCACAAAACCAGCCTACTGCATCGGTCGGTACACTCTTTACCAGCCGGGACAAAACGGAGTAAGACGACCAGATCAACGCGCAGCTAAAGGCAATCAAGTAACCGTCGAGATTGCCCATAGTAAAACCACTGCTATTGCTTCCGATCAACAACCAGCATCCCAGGAGGGCGAGCATGGCACCCATAACGTGCTGTTTTCGCAAGGACTCCCCAGGCAAAAACGAGGACATTAGAACGATAAACAGCGGCCAGAGATAGGCAAGCAAACTCACCTCTATCGCCGGAGCCAGTGTCATGGCCTTGAAATAGGCAAAGTGGTAACCGAACAGACCGCCAACCCCGATGCACCAGGCCAAAAGTGGCTGACGTAAATACCGGATCCCACCATGGCCGGCTCGGAGCCAGCGAATGCACATCAATAAAAATGCTATGCCAAAGGTCATCGCCATCAGCTGAAATTCCGGAATGCCCCCACCGGAGAGCTTGGTCAACAACGCAAGCGTTCCCCACAAAAATACAGAGATGGAGCCTATCCACGTCGCCGCAATAATGGTTGCCATAACTTCCCCTGAAAACAATCAGTTCATAACCTAGAGGGGACAAAGTTTATGATCGGTCGAGGGTCGTCTGCTTTCTAATTACGGCAGCGTTATTTCGATTTTCGGCGAAAATAACTTGGTGGTTTTCCAAAATGGCGGGAAAAGCGATCACTGAAAGACGACAGTGAGCCGTACCCTACAGCGTCAGCAATTCGCTGAATATTGAGATCCGACTGTTCCAGTAATCGCCAGGACTCCTGCATGCGTAGCTCGGTCAGGTAATGATGAGGTGTCATGCCAATCTGTGTACGAAACAACTCGTTAAGCTGCCGGATGCTCAGGTGGGCAACAATTGCCAGTTCGGTGACGACAATTTTTTTGTGAAAGTTATCGTCGATGAATTGCTTCGCTACAGAGACTCGCCGGTCCAAGTTCAGTTTATCGCCGTGGCGTTCCTGTAGAAGTTGAATCAACAACAGCAACATCTGATGCTTTGTGTGACATGACCCCGTACCGTTTACCAATTGGGAATGCAGAAACTGGACGTAGTGAAGCAATGCCGGATCCAGCTCAACAAAGAAGGGGAGTCGCTCCAATGCAGGGGCAAGGGCCTCTGGTACATCAGCGACCAGAAATCGATTTTCTTCGGATGCAAAATACCCGTGGTCACTTCCGGACGGAATCACAGCGGCCCGGTTCCGTTCAACGTCACCCTCGGTTTTGTCTACAGACAGTGAAAGCTTACCCAGCAGGGGCAACACCAATTGGTGGTGGCCATGGGAATGTTGTTTTCCCTCATTACCATAGCTTCTTAGATAAAGATTAACGCAGGATGTTGCCATACAAGAAGTATATTCCAATTGTGCTGTGTAGAGGCGCAACTTGGCACCAACGAACAGTCACCGGTGCGCAAATTAAGCCTGCCACTTGTCGATTTGCGTCCAGTCATCACACCTTGCTATCGATCGCCGACGTCCAGTTATGTCGTAGCAGTTCACCAATGGCGCTGTTCTTCTGTGTCGGTAACTTCGTCAGCACATCTTTCAGGTCAGCATAAGGATCGTGCGGATTAAGCTTGGCTGACTGGATTAAAGTCATCACCTCAACAGCCCGTTGACCGCTTCTAAGTGAGCCCGCGAACAGCCAGTTTGAACGGCCCAACGCCCAAGGGCGTATCTGTTTTTCTACCCAGTTCTTTTGCGAGCTTGAAAAAGGAACGCGCGCAGTGGTGAAGCTATCAGACTCGCCTTGAGTCACAGCGGGAAATTCTGGAATACGTTGTGATGTTTTATAACAGTCGACGACTGCACTCTACGCTGGGTTAAATCAGCCCAATAGGTTACGAAGTAGCCGTTGTAGAATTAAGGACAGCCGCTTAACTGGGTTATTACAAAGTGCCCGGCCATTCCAATCTACCCTTGTTCTGGGGTGCGGCGCTTTCTCATGGAGGTAACCTCGTGTTGAGAAATGTGAGGTTACTGTAGGGTGAAATTCGCTGGCGTGGCCGCCTGGGTCAGTGGTTTATGAAATACACCTTATCGAGTATCGCGTCGTCCAATCCTTGATTGGGCTTCTCCACCGCCCCTCAATCGCGCTGCTTGGTGGCCTTGAGTCCGTGACGCTTAAGCTTGCGCACCACGCTGGGCTGGCTGATGCCCAAGCGCTCGGCAATGGCGTAGGTCGTCGGCAAGGTGTCGCACAGGTCGGACAGTACCTGTCGCTCGGCGCGTGCCAGATAGCTTTTCAAGGTCTCGCCGTCTGCCATGCCGGTCAGCATCGTTTCCACACTCGCCACGCCCGCAGGCGCGGGCTCGTCAGTGATCCCACACGCTCTTACCGCCGATGCGTCGATCTGATCCCCGGGCGTTAACAACCAGGCTCGCTCCAGCCAGTTTTCCAGCTCGCGCACGTTGCCCGGCCAGTCGCCACCCATCAGCTCGGGCCAGACACTGGCATGCAACAGCTTCTGACGCCCATAGCGTTGGTTAAGCTGCGCCAAGCACACCTCGACCAACGCCGGAATGTCCTCACGGCGTTCGCGCAGTGGCGGCAGAGTGATCGGAATCACATTCAAACGATAATACAGATCGAGCCTAAAACCGCCCTCCTCAACCCGACGCGCCAGATCCTGATTACTGGCCACCACCAGCCGGAAATCGACCCGGCGCGGTCGCGTGTCGCCCAGGCGGGTCAGAATTCCGTCCTGGATGACCCTGAGCAGCTTGGTCTGCATCAACAGCGGCAGCTCACCTATTTCGTCGAGAAAGACAGTGCCACCTTCGGCTTGCTCAAGCAGCCCCGCCTTACCCTGGCGCGCCGCACCACTGAACGCACCAGCCTGATAACCGAACATCTCCGATTCGAACAGATTGTCGGGAATCGCTCCGCAGTTGACCTCAATGAAAGGGCCATCGCCACGTCGGCTCCAGCGATGTAGCTGCCGGGCGAACGCCGTTTTACCAACGCCGGACTCCCCCAGCATCAGCACGGTGGCATCAGAGGGCGCCACCCGCTTGAGCAGCAGGGCGATTTCCCGCATGACGCCGCTGCGCACGCGTAGCTCACCCAAGGCATCGTCCAGCGTCTGGTCATCAGCACCTTGCGGCAAACGGTGACGTTTCAGATGCTCGCTGAAGCGTTTCTGCAGCAGCGAATATTCGTCTTGAAGCAGCTGGATATCTGTGAGGTCCCGCGAACGGCTGACTATTCGCTCGAGGCGGCCAGCAACGAACACCGGATACGCTTCGGCAATCACACTCCGCCCGGTACCGGTCACCTGCATCAGCTGCGCCATCTTTCCGGTTCGCATGACTTCCAGGGTGATGGAGGGCTTTAATACGCCACGCGCCTCCAACTCCTGCACCGTTGTGCCCATCAGCTCTCGACGTGAAAGACCGTAGACCGCGGCGGCGCCCGGGCTTACGTCCAGTATCTGGCCGTCGCCGGCGACAATGAAGAAGTGATCGCTGGCCGTCTCGACGATGGTCTCAAGCACATACTTGTCGATGTCGCTCACCTGAAGCTCCCTTCCCAACACTATTGATTCATTATTGTATCGATGATTCATTTTAGGATCAAAACTCCGCGCTATTGATACATTTATGCATCGATTGCAGTGGCCATGCGCCTCACGGCGGGCTTCCGTAGTTGGCACGGGAACTGCTGAGGTATGGAGTGCTTAACGATCCATAAAAGCAAAGTCACGATATCAGGCCGGCTATTCAGCCGACTCGATAACAATGCCTCGAAGGGGCTTCAACAGGGAGAGAACATGAGCGATTTCAACCAACCTATGGGTGGCAACGAGATGCCTCGGTTCGGTGGCCCCGCCACCATGATGCGATTGCCAGCGCAGGACACCGCCGAGGGTCTGGATGTTGCCTTCGTCGGCATTCCCATGGATATCGGCACCTCCAACCGTCCGGGAACGCGCCTAGGGCCGCGGCAAATTCGCGATGAGTCGCGTATGCTGCGCCCTTACAATATGGCGACCCGGGCCGCCCCCTTCGACAGCTTGCAGGTCGCCGATATCGGCGACGTGCCGATCAATACCTTTAACCTGCTTAAGAGCGTAGAGATCATCACTGAATTTTACGACCGAATCCTGGACCACAACTGTATACCCTTGACCCTGGGCGGCGAGCACACCATCACGCTGCCCATCTTGCGCGCCATCGCCAAGCGTCACGGCCCGGTGGGACTGATTCACATCGATGCCCATGCCGACGTCAACGATCACATGTTCGGCGAGCCGATCGCCCATGGCACTCCCTTCCGTCGTGCGCAAGAAGAGGGGCTGCTCGATGCGCAACGGGTCGTCCAGATTGGCCTTCGTGGCACCGGCTACTCCGCCGATGACTTCGATTGGTGTCGGGAGCAGGGCTTCCGTGTGGTCACCGCCGAGGCTTGCTGGTATCGATCTCTTGCGCCACTAATGGCCGAGGTGCGTGAGCAGATGGGCGATGGCCCAGTCTATATAACCTTCGATATCGATGGGCTCGACCCCTCGGTCGCCCCCGGCACCGGCACGGTGGAGATGGGGGGCCTGACCGCCTCACAAGGGCTCGAAATCGTACGCGGTGCGGCCGGTTTGAACATCGTGGGTGGCGATCTGGTAGAGGTCTCGCCGCCCTATGACACCAGCGGCAATACCGCCCTCATGGGCGCCACCCTGCTCTACGAGATGCTTTGCGTGCTGCCCGGCGTTATGCGCCGCGATTAAGATTCCCGGCCACGCCGATACAACAACGATAATTTAAGCTGAGGTACTGTATGTCATCTTCCCTCGATATGTCCGACAACATAGCGCTTGAGGGCGCCCCTCTATCTCGGCATGGACTGATTAAGTTCCTCGTGCCTTCGCTGCTCGGCGTGCTGCTTTTCTTGGTGCCCTTCTCCGTGGGCGACACCATCAACATCGGCATGGGGTTCGCCGCTGACGGCCTCAAGGCCCTACTGGGGGAGGCCCTGCCGGCCATCGCTACGTTAGTCCTATGCCTGTCCGTGGCACTGACCCTGGTGGTCAAGTTTACCGATCCAGGTTGGGCGCGTGAGGGCAAGGTCAAGGAACTGTTCGACGTGGCGCCGCTGTGGATTGTCATGCGGGCGTTGGGTGCCGTCTTCGCGCTGATGATCTACTTCCAGGTCGGACCGGAATTCGTCACCGCTTCTTTTACCGGCGGGGTAATGCTTAACGACCTGGCACCGGTACTGCTGACCTTCTTTTTCTTTGCCGCCATCCTGCTGCCACTTCTGGTCGACTTTGGTTTCATGGAGTTCATCGGCAGCATGGCAAGAAAGCCGTTTCGCCTGATCTTCAACTTGCCGGGGCGTAGTGCCATCGATGCCACCGCCTCGTGGATGGGCTCGGGCACCGTCGGTGTGCTGATCACCACCCAGCAGTACGAGAAGGGTTTCTACAACTGTCGCGAGGCGTCGGCCATCGCCACCAACTTCTCCATCGTCTCCATTGCCTTTGCGATCCTGGTGGCTAACTTCATCGGCATCAACCACCTCTTCGTACCTTTCTACCTGACGGTGTTGGTCGCCGGCTTGATAGCTGCGGTGATTGTGCCTCGGTTACCACCGCTGTCGCTCAAGCCCAATACCTATTATGAGCCGGTAGGCTGCCGCCTGCAGGAGGAGCCTACCGCCAACCAAGGCTTGCTGCGCTTCAGCCTGGGCATGGCCGTGGCACGCGCGGAGAAGGCCCCTGGTCCGCGGCAGTTGGTGCGCATCGCCCTGTTCAACGTCGCCGATATTTTCTTCGGCCTGCTGCCGCTGGTCATCGCCATTGGTACCTTAGCGCTGATCCTGGCGGAGTTCACGCCGATCTTCACCTGGCTGTCGATGCCTATGGTGCCGGTACTGCAGTGGATGGGCCTGCCGGAGGCAGAGGCCGCGGCTCCCGCTATCTTGGTAGGCTTCGCCGACATGTTCCTGCCAGCGGTGCTGGGTAGCAACATCGAGAGCGAGCTGACGCGCTTTGTGATCGCCTGCCTGTCGTTGACCCAGCTGGTCTACATGTCAGAAATCGGCGCCCTGCTGCTGAAGTCGAAGATCCCGATGAAACTCTGGGAACTGTTCGCCATCTTCCTGCTACGCACGGCCATTACCCTGCCGATCATCGTCGTCATGGCCCACTGGCTGGTAGGATAAGGAACTCTGACATGACGTGTGCAGAACTGCTGATTCGATTGCTGCGTGATACCTATGGCCTCGACACCGTCTTCGGTATCCCAGGCGTGCACACCATCGAGCTCTACCGCAGTCTGGAGGGGGGCGATGCAGCGGGCATCCGCCACGTCTCTCCGCGCCACGAACAGGGCGCGGGCTTCATGGCTGACGGTTACGCACGCGCCACCGGACGCCCCGGGGTGTGCTTCATTATTACCGGGCCCGGAATGACCAATATTGCCACGGCGATGGGTCAGGCGCTTGCCGACTCCATTCCCATGCTGGTGATCTCCAGCGTCAACCGTCGCGCCACCCTAGGGATGGGTCAGGGACGCCTGCATGAGCTGCCCAGCCAGCAACAACTGATCGCCGGGGTCTCGCGCTTCAGCCACACGCTGCTCGATCCCTGCCAGCTACCCGAAGTGTTGGCCCGGGCCTTTGCAGTGTTTCGCAGCGAGCGACCCGGACCCGTCCATATCGAAATTCCCATCGACCTGTTCGATGCGCCAGTCGCGACACCGAGCCATTGGCTGGCGCCGACGCTGTATCGCCCGGCGCCGGACCCCCAAGGTCTTGCCCAAGCCGTCGAATGGCTAACGGCCGCCGAGCGCCCCTTGGTGCTGCTCGGTGGCGGCTGCGTCGATGCCCCCGACGCGGCGCGCCAACTGGTCGAACGTCTCGACGCGCCGACGGTAACCACGATCAATGCCAAGGGACTGCTGGGCCGACACCATCCGCTAGACCTGGGCGCCAACGCCGCCCTGCCGGCGCTACGCGAGCTGGCGGCGAACGCCGATGTGATCCTGGCGGTGGGCACCGAACTCGGCGAGACCGATTACGACGTGGTGTTCGACCAAGGCTTCGCTTTAACCGGTCGGCTGATCCGCATCGACCTGGATGCCCAGCAACTGATACGCAACCAAGCGTTAGCGCTAGGCTTGGTGGGCGACGCCGGACGCAGTCTCGAACTGCTGGTCGAGCGTCTGCCGCACCCCATGCAGAAGGGAGGCCGGGATCGCACGGCACTGACCCTTGCCAAACTGGACCTGGCCAATGATCCGGCCTTCGCACCCTTCGTGCCACTTTATGCAGCTCTTGCGACAGCACTGCCGGAGGCCATTCTGGTTGGCGACTCGACGGCCCCGGTGTATGCCGGCAATCACCTGGTCTCGCAGCCGGCGCCGCGGCGCTACTTCAACGCTTCCACCGGCTACGGCACCCTTGGCTACGGCCTGCCTGCCGCAATAGGCGCCCAGCTCGGCCAGCCGGCACTGCCGGTGATCGCACTGGTCGGCGACGGCGGCGTGATGTTCACCCTGTCGGAACTCGCCACCGCCGTGGAAGAGCGCCTGCCAGTGGTCGTTCTGCTGTGGCACAACGCCGGGTACGAAGAGATACGCCGCTTCATGGATGCCCACGGTGTCGAACACCTCGGCGTTGACCTGAAGGCCCCCGACTTTCTGACGCTCGCCCGCGGGTTCGGATGTCGGGCGACTCGCGTCGACAGCCCCACCAGCCTCAGTGCTGCCCTAGCCAGCAGGCCTCTGGACGGCCCGATGCTGATCGAAGTGGACGCAACCGGTTGGCAACGCTCGCTGGCGACCCCTCAATGACGGATACCCCCATGACAGGATTCGACATGCACTGCCTCGACCAACAGTTCATCAACAACCAATGGGTGGCCAGCCACGGGCAGCGCCGTCTGGCAGTCACCGACCCGTTTCGCGAGAGTGTGATTGCCGAGGTCACCGCAGGCGACCCGGCCGACGTGGATGTCGCAGTGGCAGCCGCCCGGCGCGCGCTGCCAGCCTGGCGGCGCCTGAGCGGTACCCGCCGGGCCGACTATCTTGACGGCTTCGCCGACGCGCTGACGAAACGCCGCGAGGCGCTGATCCGTCTCTCTTCGATCAATAACGGCAAGGCAATAGCGGAAGCGGCGATCGACCTGGACGATGCCATCGCCTGCTATCGCTATTATGCGGGACAGGCGCGGGCGCTGGATGCCCGTCAGGGCGAATCCGTCGCACTGGAAATGAAAGGTGTCGTGGCACGCTGCTATCACGACCCGGTCGGTGTCGTGGGACTGATCACCCCCTGGAACTTTCCGCTGGTGACCAGCGCATGGAAGCTTGCGCCGGCGCTCGCGGCCGGCTGCACGGTGATACTCAAGCCCTCCGAGGTAACGCCACTGCCCGAGCAGGTACTGGCCGATATTGCCCTGGACATCGGCTTGCCCGCCGGTGTTCTGAACCTCCTGCATGGCGATGGGCAGGGCATCGGCGCGCCCATCAGCCGCCATCCTGGCATCGACAAGGTCTCGTTCACCGGCAGCAACCGGGTCGGCGAAGCCGTCATGCGGGCAGCAAGCGACACGACCAAGAGCGTCTCGCTGGAGCTGGGCGGCAAGTCGCCGATTCTGGTTATGGAAGACGCCGACCCGCAGCAGGCCGCCGAATGGGTGATGGCCGGGATCTATTTCAACTCGGGCCAAATATGCTCGGCAACCTCACGGCTGATCATGCACGAGACCATTGCCAACCCGCTTTATGCCGCACTGGCTGAGCGCATCGACGCCATCAGGCTCGGTGACCCGCTTTCCCCGACGACCGACATGGGACCGTTGACCAGCGCCCACCAGCGCGACAGCGTGCAGCGCTACCTCGACATCGCCGCCGCCGAGCAGCTCATCGCGGTACGTGACGCTCGTCATCGGGAGCTGCCCAAGCAGGGCTACTTCCTGGCCCCGACGCTCTATCGCGACGTACCAGTGACCAGCCGACTGTGGCGCGAGGAGATCTTCGGGCCTGTACTCTGCGGCCGCAGCGTGGCCAGCGAAGAAGAGGCCATCGAGCTGGCCAATGACAGCGACTTTGGCCTGGTCGCCACCGTGATCAGCGGCGACAGCGAACGCGCCCAACGAATCGGCCGTGAAATGCAAGCCGGCAGCATCTGGTTCAACAGCGAACAACTGGTGCTGTCAGAGACCGGCTGGGGCGGCTTCAAGCGCAGCGGTATAGGCCGAGAGCTCGGGCCCTGGGGGCTTGCAGCCTACCTGGAGGTAAAGCACATCATCGGCCCTGCTTTCTGATTTAATGGAGCAAACAGCAGCGCGATGCCGGTAAAACCATCAAAAAGCTGAAGTTCGCCGTGAAGATCTGGCTCTGGCAGAAACGACCTTATTGCTGGTGCTGTCAAAAAACTCGAAACCTTGTGCGGAGAGAGCCCGGACAGCTCTATTCTGAGTCAACAGCGTTGTTGACTACTTCCAACGCAATTTCAATTATATCGTGGCGCCAAAACTCCTGATCGAACTCAACAACCTGATCATTTTGATCATAACTGATTCGGGTAAGAAACAGTCCTGGCGCACCTGCAACCACGTTAAGTTCTGCAGCCTGATCACCATTCAATGGTGCTGGGTACATATTCACCCGTGTCCTGCTGATACGAATGCCATAGTGTTCGCGAAGAAGTGCAGTCAATGAGCAATCCAGAGGCAACTCCAGTAAACCCGGACATAATTTTGCATTAACATGAATGTGCTCGACCAAGACTGCACGGCCATCAATCATCCTGCATCGACGAAGCAAGTGCACTGGGGCTCCGAGCTCAATACCCATCGTGCGATTTGTCCAAACAGACGCTGCCAGTTCACTCTTTGACAGAATGATCGTCTCCGGCACGTGGCCCTGAGCACGAACGTTATCCATGAAACTGATATTCTTGGACGGATCATAAAAAAGTCTTGGCGGTGAAACATACCAGCCACGACGAATTAACCGATATATTAAGCCCTCTGACTCAAGCTGCATTAAAGCCTGGCGCACGGTTACTCGGTTAAGATCATAAGCTTTACTGAGTTCTCGCTCTGACGGCAACTTCGCATGGTGTTGCAGCACCGATCTCTCAATATCGCCTGCCAGCTTATCCCTGAGCCTCAGATAAAACGGTATATGGAGATCTTTCATGCGGAGTATACCTGCGATTATAATCAGTAATCGGCGGAATTATACGTAGCGATCCGTACTTAAGCAACGCACTAAGCCATTAGCTTGCCATGATATTCCGCTAAGTCCGGGGCATTAAAAACAGCCCTGTTGACTACTCAAAAATTCGAATAAAAAGCGTCATTAGCGCAGATTTTCAGCTTGCAAGAGATTCTGGTCTACACCATAATTATGTTGCCGCATTAAGGTGAAATATCTCCAAACCCTCAGTTTTAAACAAATTAGTAGAATGGAATCGTGGTATGAGTGTTTTTGCAGGGCTTCTGCTGGTTACTTCGGCATTTTTGCACGCAGGCTGGAACCTACTCGGAAAAACCGTTCATCCGTCTCCAGCCTTTTTCCTGATTGCCACTTTGTTTTCCTGCTTACTATTGGCTCCCGCTATTCTGATCAACGGCGAAGACTTGTTGTCGCTGCCGTCTCTGATATGGCCGCTTATTTTGCTCACCGGTTTTTTTCAGGCGGTCTACATGTGGGCGCTGGCGGGCGCTTACAAGCACGGCGAGATTTCCGTTGCCTATCCCCTATTGCGCGCGTTACCGGTATTACTTATCGCAATTATGACAGCTCTTCTGGCGCAGGGAGAAAGTCTTGGGATGCTTGCCGTGAGCGGCATCATACTTGTCTCGACCGGCTGCCTGATAATACCCATCCCATCTCTGCGAAGGATCAGTTTCCGTACATTTATAAATATGTCGTGTTGCTTTGCATTGGTAAGTGCTCTTGGCACTGTCGGATATACACTTGTCGATGACAAAGCACTGGCCCTGCTCAGAAACGACGAAGCCTTGCCGTTGTCTGTCATTGAAATAAGCCTGATCTACCTGTTTTTTGTAAACCTGAGCGCTTCGGCATGGTTGTCTTGCATAGTATTACCTAATAGGACCAGTCGCGAGCATGTGCGTGAGATCGTTCACAATCATCTTTCAAAAACCGCATTAACCGGCTTCGCCATGACACTCACTTATGCGCTGGTGCTGATTAGCATGGCCTACGTAGATAACGTCAGTTACGTCGTCGCTTTCCGACAGCTCAGCATTCCTATTGCCGTCATTTTTGCCATCTATCTGCTTAAAGAGCCAGGCACACCGTCTAAATTGATCGGCGCTCTAACTCTCTTTACAGGGATCGTTTTAATCAGTCTTGCCTGATATGAATGGGACCGGGTTCGAGGTTTTAAATCTCTCGTTTACCGGTTCACATCAGCGAGCAACGCCAAAGCTGCAGAATGCAATTCTGGAGTCCCTGCCGCTATCACGGAACCCTCGCTGTTCCGATGCAGCGCGTTTCCCTGCCAATCCGTTATGACGCCTCCTGCTTCTTGAATAATTGGCACAGCCGACATCCAATCATAAGGGTGAAGACTGGCCTCGACAACCAGATCAATATGGCCAGAAGCCAGAAGTCCGTAGCTGTAGCAATCGCCGCCATACCTGCGCAGCCTCACCGCAGATTCCAATTTTTTGAGGCGTTCAGCCTGGCCAGTATTAAACATATTGGGTTCAGTGCTGAAAAGTGTGGCCGAACCGATGTCAGTAACTTCGGATGCCTTACAGGGGGTGCCGTTAAAGGTGGAACCCTGCCCCAAAACACCAATCCAACGTTCGTTTAAGATCGGGATATCGATGGCGCCTATCAGAAACTGCTCTTCCCGCGACACACAGATCAACGTCCCAAAAAGTGGCAGGCCGCTGATGAAACTTTTGGTGCCATCGATGGGGTCCAGCGTCCAGGTATAAGAATCCGTTCCTAGCTGATCCTCCCCTTCCTCTCCTACAATACTGTGCTCGGGGAAATGTTGGTGTATCACCTTGCGCATGGCTACCTCGATTTCCTGATCGGCTCGAGTTACCGGGCTTGAATCTCTTTTGGCAGTGACTGCAAGCGACTGACGAAAATAATGCCGTGCTATGGTGCCCGATTCGGCAAGAGTCTCGTGCACAACCTTCAAAAGGGATTCATTCATATTCATGGCAATTTCCCAAAACGAGAGGCCGTCTCAGACGGCCCGTGAATTTAACGAATTTGTGGCATCTTAAAGCGCTGGTGATCGCCAAAGAAGCAGCCGCGAACGTAATTTCATCGTCAACAACCAGTGTATTATCCTTACGCCAGCAGACGTAATCACAATCATCATGGCCATGGCAGCAGCCGGCGCAATATCGCCGGCCCCTTCCATATTCAGAACGGCCACTGAGGCCAACTGCGTATCAGGTGAATACAAGAAAATCAGGGCCGATACCGTTGTCATTGCCGTGGTAAAAAGATAAGTCGAAATATTCAGTATAGCGGGCAGACACATCGGAACCGTTACCCGAAAGAATGTCTTGTAAATGGGCACATTAAGAGACGCCGCTACCGATTCTAGCTCTGGCGCCACCTGCTTTAGTGCCGTAACTGCAGTAATGTGGCTCACCGTATAAAAGTGCACGATGGTAGAGATCACCATGATGGCCATACTTCCGTAAAGAAAGTTCAACGGATTATCCGGTGAGTTGAAAAAGAAAATATACGACAAACCAAGCACCATCCCCGGAACCGCCATCGGTAGCAGAGTAAGCATACCTATCAGCCCGCGCATGCGCCGAAATCCTTGGCTTTTTTCTAACGCATAAGCAGTTGTAAATATGAAGATGGTGCCGAATAGCGCCGTATAAAGCGCCATTTCCAGTGAGTTAGTAAAAGCGGACCATCCGCCCCCATCCATCATATCGAACGCATAGTTATTCAAAGAAAGTGTCAGATTATACGGCCAGAACGTCACGAACGACGCGTAAGCCGCCATAGCAAGTATGCCAATTAATACCGCAGCAACCACCGAGCAGTAAACGAAGAAAATATTATCTTTTAAGAGGTTACGGCTGGGCACATACAATACTGAGCGCGAACTTAACAGCGACACCTGCTTACGTTGGACATAACGGTCAACAAAGAATGCCAGTACTGCGGGCAATAGCAGCACAATGCCTACGACGGCTCCCATCTGGAAGTTCTGCTGGCCGATGACCTGTTTAAACAGATCCGTTGCAAGTACGTTGTATTGACCGCCAATAACTTTGGCAACACCAAAATCAGTGGCTGTCAGGGTGAACACAACAAACATTGCGCTGATCAGCCCATACTTGATACTGGGTAGGGTAACAACAAAGAACGTGCGCAGCGGGCTTGACCGCATAACGGTCGCCGCTTCATACAAACGTCCATCTGTGTTCTGCAAAGACGTCTTGAGAATCATCAGTGCCGGAGGAAATACCCAGATCACCAGCCCCATCACAATGCCAATGGGGCCATAGATGGTGTGCCCGAAAAGAAATTCTTTCGCTATTCCCTGGTTACCAAAAATATACACCAGACTGATAGCGGGTAGCAGCGAAGGCGCCAGTAAAGGGATCATTGCCACAATATTGAAAAAACCTTTTAAAGGCATACACGTTCGGGTCAGGCCATAAGCATACAAAACGGACAGTGTTAATACCGTCAGCGTAGCCGTGCCCGCAACAAAAATAGATTGCTCAATGGACTGATAAAGCGAAGGGTTTGCAAAATACGCTGTGAAGTTTGCAAAGCCAATGAACTCGCCTTGAGAGTTCTCGGCACTTTTTGCCAACATACTGTATAGGGGGAAAGCAATTGTCAGCAACAATATCAGTGCTGCGACTACAAGAATCACTCGCATGACCTTGTCATCAGTGCTGAGTTTTGGCTTGGTGAGCCTAACGGCCTTATTGCCATCGTACACGATAGTCTGCATTGGAAATCCCTGCCCGTTTAAAGCGACCGCTCTTCTGGGAAAAGCCGGATATGTTCCACAGGAAGAGTAACCGTAATCACCTTTCCAACCTTAATACTGAGGTCACGCATGACATTCATCGAGAACTCGGTTTTGAGTTTCAAGCCGTCTTTGTGGCTGACCAAGACACGGGAGAACGCTCCCAAATACTCGATGTCATCAACAGTGACGTCTAAGCTATTTACACTCGCCTCCGAGTCATTACTGACACGAATGTCCTCGGGACGGATGGCCATGAGTGCCTTTTGGCCCACCATATCAACTCGGCATTCACAGGCCAGATTCACACCGGCTGTACTGAGTGATGACGTGCTAAGCAGCTGGCAAGATAAAAGGTTAGTGGTTCCAATAAAGCCTGCAACGAAGGCATTCGCCGGTTGCTGATATATCTGTTCAGGTGTGCCCACCTGCTCAATAACACCGTGGTTCATTACGACAATACGATCAGCCATTGTCAGGGCTTCTTCTTGATCATGAGTCACCATAATGGTGGTCACACCCAGTTTATTCTGCAGCGCCTTGATTTCTTTGCGCAGATAAACACGCACCTGAGCATCAAGTGCAGAAAGAGGCTCGTCCAGAAGTAACAAACCTGGTGATGTGGCGAGTGCCCTGGCCAAGGCAACCCGCTGCTGCTGGCCTCCGGAAAGCTGAGCTGGATATTTTGATTCGGAGCCGGGAAGGCCAACCATTTCCAGTAAGTCTTCAACCTTGGAAGCGATGACTTTCTTGGGCATTTTGCGATTTTCCAATCCGTAGGCCACGTTGTCCCTGACAGTAAGATTCGGGAAAAGGGCGTAGGACTGAAAGACAATACCAAAATCTCTTTTGTTCGATGGCTCATCCGACACATCTTTGCCGTTCTGGATCACCAGGCCTGATGTCTGCAAATCCAATCCAGCTATCGCTCTTAACAGCGTCGTCTTGCCACAGCCTGAGGGACCCAGGAAGCTAATAAACTCGCCATCAAATATGGTCAGAGACAACCCGTTGAGCGCAGTAAATTCGCCATATTTTTTTACTACATCGGACAACTCAAGGTATTTCTTATGTTTGTTTACTCTCTTGTGTTGCGGTTCATCCAGTGAGCTACCTGAGGACTCTCTGGTCTCAGGTTTATCCTTAACTAGGAGATTCGATACTTCCGCCATAGCAACCTCATTTCCCAACCTTTGAATCGGAATCGAAAAGCAGAGTCGGGCTAAAGCCTTTGCTTTAGCCCGGCATAAAAAAGATTAGCTCTTGGGTTCTGATTTGCCGTCGTAGCGTTTAGTCCATTCGGCCAGAATTTCAGCTCGGTTAGCCGCGGCCCAAGCCAGGTCATTTTTAATCATGAGTGACTCGACCTCAGGCGGGAAATGCTTAACTGGTTGAGCGACTCCAGGCATAGCGACTACCGCAAAGCTTTTGTTGTACATCTCATTAGCTTTGAGTGATACAGCGAAATCCATAAGCTTTTGGGCGGACTCCAAATTTTTAGTCCCTTTCACAATACCGGCCGCTTCCAGCTCCCAACCCACACCTTCGGAAGGTATAATCACGTCCAACGGCGCGCCTTTTTCAATAAGCTGCGCGGCACGATAAGCGTATGAAATGCCGATAGGAATCTCGCCTGACGCTGCCAGCTTGCAAGGCTGTGATCCGGAATGCGTGTAACGGCTGATGTTCTTGTGAAGGTTATCCATGTAAGTCCAGCCACCATCCGCGCCGAACATCTGCAGCCAACTTGATACATCGAGGAAACCTGTCCCAGACGAACCGGGGTTAGGCATAATAAGATGGTCTTCATAGACCGGATCTAATAAATCGTTCCAGGAAGTAGGTTTAGGCAAGCCAAGCTTTTCCCCTTCAATGTTGTTGTAACAGATGGCAGCCACCCAGGCATTCATTCCAACCCAGGACGGTGGGTTTGAGGCACTTTTGAAACCATCAGACAACTTTTCAACACCTTTTGGTGCATAGGGCAGTAACATACCCTCGCTATCCAGCAGCAACAAACTGGTTCCTGCTACACCCCAGATAACATCCGCTTGAGGGTTTTCTTTTTCAGCCAACAATTTCGCCGTCACAATTCCAGTGGAATCCCGCACCCACTTAATCTCGATATCAGGGTACTCTTCGTTGAAACTGGTCTGATACATTTTCAGCTGGTCAGCTTCTAAAGCTGTGTAGACCGTGAGTTCCGTGTTGGCGCTCGCTGAAATAGAACCCGCCATCAGCAGGGCCGCCGCAGTAGCGGACGCCATTGCCGTTTTCGTTAATTTAAACGCAGATAAAAATTGCATAGATTTTACTCCATCTGATTGTGCGAGTTCTGCAACGGGAAAGCGGACTCCCCTTCCAAGAAAAGCAGAATAAGCTCCGCTCACTTACACATCTGCAAACCTCATGCCAGTCAATTTCGAAACTACTTTTATTCTTTTGCATCCAAATTTCTGGAACAGCCAAGTCTAATAGTCCATTAAAGAGCACCCACTAAACTATGGTCTATACCATATTGAGTTACCATAGTATTTTTGCGAAATGAGGAATTTTTGCAACAAAAAATCAGTGCTGGAGCGGTACACGGATTTTCAAGAGTTTGAAGATAAACTAATGTTTTGTAAGTAATTTAATAATTACAAAAAAAAATAGAAAAAAAATACCGAGAATTTTCTTAAAGAGGAAAAATAAAAGGAATGGTATAGACCAATGAAAATAATGAGCACCAATATGAGGCAACTTATTAAAAAGTCCACAAATAGCGCTTTATTTTGGTGCGGAAAAGAGGGTTATTTTAATGCAAAGAGGAGGATAATGAAGACCGCCAAATAAGCATGAAAGACTCGAGGCAACCTCTGAACAACTCGCTAAATTCAGCGATAACAGTGTCATTTCCACCTGCGCAGGATTCACAGCAGCCATAAATCCGCTGATCTTCCCGGGAGCTCAATACGAGAGTCAAAACGCCCCACACCTCACCCGTTGCCGTCTATGCTCAGGGTTCAGTGCTTTGAGCGGAGATTCGGACGGTAATCAGGCCGCCCTTAAGTCTTTGCTAACCATTTTGATGATCAACTCCCTGTAGTATTCCAGACCGGGAATATCGATACCTACTTGCTTACCGTGATCGTCGCAATACCGCAGGCCAATAGCAGCATCAGAATGCTTCCCTGCACTGAATTTCTCTGCCTGGGCGGGAGTCATCGGTCCACCCTGCAGTACCAGGCTATGTTTTGATGCCTCACTTAGCGATTCGTAGTAACCCTCTTCGACAGAGCATAAATAGCGTTTAACGGCGACATGGAGCTGGATAGGCACAATCACTTCAGGACCAAAACAGGATTCCAGAAAGCGTGCTCCCAACACCTCATGACAAAAATTTTGCTCAGGTCGACCGTCTGACACCAGTTCCTCCGTCTGTGGGCTAAAGAAATGCCCGACATCGTGAAGCAGCGCTGCGACCACAATAGCATCCGACTCTCCGCGCTTCTCAGCCATGTGTGCACTTTGCAGCATGTGTTCACGCTGGGTTATCGCCTCACCGTACTGTTCGTCGCCAAACTTTTCGAACAACCTGGCCAGTTCTTCATAAATAGCCGCAGGAGCCAGTTTATTATCTAAAACAGGCCCATTCACGGCTGAACTCCGGCTGCAAGTTTTGCGTTGATATCGCCAATGACAGCTGGTAAATCAGCCACTGAGTCGATCACATAGTGCGCACCAGACAAGGCCATCTGTCTACGCGACTTTCCTGCCACCGCGGCTTGCGCGTCCGCTGACAATGCCAACCACTGCTCATAGCTTAAACCGTTTGCGTTGCCGCTCAATGCAACAGCCACTGTCCACATCCCCGCATTGAGACCCTCTTCAATACCTGTTTCGGTATCGTCCACTTTAATACAGGCTTGCGCTTCCAGCACACCGAGCTTTTCCATCACTGCCTGTGCCATGTATGGATACGGACGACCTTGCGAAACTTCAGTGGCACAGACGTTTGCATCGGCTTCATAACCAGCGTTTCTGGCAACTTCAGCTACCTGAGCATACATTTCAGTGTTATAGCCCGTGTTAGCGCCCAGTTTTATCCCCTGACTTCGCAGCTCATCGACTGTCTCAAGCCAACCTGGAATAAGATCTCCACAGTTGCGAATACTGGCCAACTGTAAAGGCAAGAACTCTTTATAAAGGGTCTGTACATCCTCCGCCGTCGCAAGCCTACCTTTTATTTTCTGCCATTTATCTGAGATAGCTGGCATGGCAAGCATGCGACGAATATGAACGCTTTTTTCAGTTCCCATCGGCTCCCGTGCCTGGGCCTCAGTCACATCAATGTCATGAGATTTGAACAGTGCCAGAAAAGCGATAATAGGTGCCCTGGAACCATAATCGATGGTTGTTCCTGCCCAGTCACAGATGACAGCTTTTATGAGCCCGGTATATTTGCGCGCATAACTATAATCTACGACGCTCACCGGTTTTTTCTTTGCCTGGTCTTTAATACTCATAACAATTCCTCTTTGAAAAAGGTAGATCTAAATGATCTTCAATGTCTGCCATGAAGTTAGAGCCAATAGCGTTCAAGGCGAATAGCGTCAATAAGCCGCTCCATGTCTTCTGGGAAAACATGACCTATGTTGCCAATCCGAAAACAGTCAGCGTCCGATACCTTACCTGGGTAAATAACAAACCCACGGTGCTTCAGTCGCGCATAAAACTCTTCGAACTTATAACTGGTGGCACCCGGATTGTAGAAAGTTGTGATGAAAGGAGACATCACTTGATCTTCCAGCATGGTCTCGAAACCAAGCTCCCGCATGCCGCTTACAAGTACCTGATGATTCTTCCGATATCGTTCACAGCGCGCTGCGATACCACCTTCTTCCGCCAACTCAATCAGAGCCTGATCGAAAGCTCGAACGGTATGTGTCGGTGAAGTAAAGCGCCACTTGCCTCCACCTGTTTCCATAGCCTGCCACTGATCATAAAGATCAAGGGACATAGACCTGGAGTAACCCTTGGTTGATTCGATTTCGGCTCGCTTGGCAACGATAAGACCAAACCCGGGAACACCCTGAATGCACTTATTGGCGCTGCTGACCAGATAATCTATCCCTAGCCCAACCATATCGATGGGGACACCGCCAAAACTGCTCATCGCGTCGACAATCAAACGGAGGCCTGCCTGCTTTACAACAGGCGCAATCTCTTCAATCGGGTTCAGGCGTCCGGTGGTCGTTTCACAATGAACAACCGCCAGGTGGGTAAAACCGTGGTCGCCCAAAAGTTTCTGCTGTAATGCCTCTAAGTCGATGGCACCCTGCTCGCCAAAATCCAACACCTCGTTATCGATAGCCAGTATGTTTGCAGCCTGTGCGATGCGCTTACCGTAGGTACCGTTCGCCAGCACCAGCAGCTTTCCGTCTCTGGGCACAACCGAACCAATGACACTTTCAACTGAGGCTGACCCACTCCCCTGCATCAGTACCGACGTATACTTTTCTTGCGCTGCAGGGTGTGCTTCGACCGCTAGTTCAACCAACCGACTACGAATGCTATTCACCAACTCGTTATATTCTGCATCCCAAGTACACCAGTCCTTCATCATAGCCTGACGGACCGTGGGGCTGGTCGATAAGGGTCCTGGCGTCAATAGCAAATAAGGATTTTCAGGTATGGCACTCATGGAATATTGCCTCTGTGCGATCAATTTTACTGCGAATCTTCTGGTATACACCAGTTAAAAAACAATGTTATTGCTTGGTATCGAGATAGTCAATGCCTGTTCGGATTGAATACACCAAACAGATTAATTAGAAAAAAAAGTCGTCACTGAGAGGAATCTGATTCAGGGGAATCTTCTAAAATAGCCAGTCATAGCAACTAGCGAGCACAATTTTATGCCGGTAAAGCAAGGCTCCGAACCCGTCATTGATGGCTTTCATACTGTCCAGAATACCCGTGCTTAGTCCGTCGCCAGACAGAATTAGGCTATCGCCATCCGGCACGCCTGGTATACGCCAGAGAAAACTATGGGCACCAGAAGTACAGCCTAATTGCACAATATCGTCTCGATTTTTCTCCACTAGGGGCCCGGAACTCTTAGCAACTTCGGCTCCAGCGCTCAGATCCTAAACGACTTTTTCAGAGCGTAGCGCTCTTCGCGTTGGCACCTATAGGCGCTTCCACAATTTGGAATTCAGGGTAAAATGCCTACATCAGGGAAAATAGTCGCTCGATCACCACACATGAGACCCAGTGTGCCGTTCTCTGGTCGCCAGTCTCACGAACTGGGCGTAGCTAAACGCTAGCAAGGCAGGGCCGCGTTGGTGTTCTACCTCGTGGTGCAACGTTATACTTGAGCCTTAATGGTGTTTTCGAAATCACAGCAAAAGTTGCGTCGTAAAAGCCTGCTTAGCGACCTACAGTCGTTCATTTCATATTTATCACAAAGGGGCACACACTATGGCCGTGAAAGATCCATTTCATCTCGCCATACAAGTTCGAGATATAGACAGAAGCTCGCCGATTCTATGGTGAGTTTCTAGGCTGCCCTGAAGGCCGCTCGTCCGACAGCTGGGTCGACTTCGACCTGAACGGTCATCAGTTTGTTTGTCACCTCAACCCTGCATTAAAGGAGCAATCCGCAAGCACTCATAAAAACCCGGTAGACGGCCACGGCGAACCCGTTCCGCACTTTGGGGTGGTTCTGGACATGGATGCATGGAACACGCTATCTGCCAAACTACGTGAGCACGGAGTGGCTTTCGAAATTGAACCCTACATGCGCTTTAAGGGTGAGCCGGGGGAGCAAGCCACCATGTTTTTTTACGACCCTTCGGGAAACGCTTTAGAATTTAAAGCTTTCAAGGACCGCGAAGCCCAACTCTTCCGCAAAAACTGAGTCTCTGAATCCGATATTTACGACTCATTGCGAGGGCCAGCGCAACCACATGAATACATGTTATTTTCGAAAACAGTCAGGGTATCGACTCGGGTTGTCCTCATAGAGGAAAAATCCGGCGACTAGCGATTTTTGCAGGTTCGTTAACGCATAAAAAAAACCAACCTCATAACGAGGCTGGCACAAAGGCCCGGGTAGATGCTTCTGTCGGGCGAACTGAGCAGTGATCAATCTGCGTAATGCTGTGGCCACTGGGGTGGTTCACGTAGGTTGAGAACGAGAAACTCCCCAAAGCCATTCCTGATGTGTCATCAGCTTCGCGGTTGTACTGTTCGCGCAAATCTCCAATGGCACTTGGTTGAGCTCCTGCAATACCCGCTTCCTGCTGAATGTCTGCCCAGTAGTTGGCCGGCGCTGTTTGGAACGTTGCGCGTAAGAACTCGCTTCTTGCGCCCTGACCTTCGGGTAGCCTGAAGTTAAATCAGTAGAAGGACACAAGCATGTAGATCCTAAGGCACAGTGCTGGCGGATGCGGGTTCAATTCCCGCCGTCCCACCAACCAAGAGTTTCAAGAGGTCCAGCGAGATCCACTGAAATGCCCTAAAGCCCCGGAAAAGCGGCTTTTTTGTGCTGGTATCATCCATATTGACCCACTGGCATCCACGCTCGCTTGTGGGTAACGTTTCGGGGGAAGTCTTATTCAACCTTGCCTATAACGAGGGGCTTCCATAAAAGTAAAACGTCGCTTATGCGTTGTACATCACGTGTCCGAGCTCGCTGATATCGTAACCGCCCAGTTCCCCGGCGCGTTGGGCGAACTGTTCGCATTGTGCAAACGCCAGCAGACGCTGACAGGCTGGTTCAAAGTAGTGTCGGCGGCGCATGGCCAGATCAAAATGCTCCTGCTGCAGTGGAATAAAAGCCAGTCTCTGCCGTCGCGCAACGGCTTCGATTGCAATGCCCACGTCTGCCTCACCCTGGCGAATAGCCAGAGCGAGATCGTCCTCACCGAGTGACGGATTAGCGGCCCACGTAAGATCTTTGGCGTTGATGCGGTCACGAGTAAGAAAACTCTGCAGCAACTCGCTCGCGCCGGCATCAGGCTGACGATGGGCGACACGTATGCCGGGGCGAGCGATGTCTTCAAATCGAGAAACACGATGGGGATTATCATAGGCTAAAAGTAGCCCCTGCTGGCGTTTCGCCCAGCGAATCAGCACCAGGTCTCGCATGCCGCCAAGGCCTAGAGTAGCGGGGTCGTTATAGCGTTGGTTTTCCGCATGCCAGATATGCATGCCGGCAAGCATTGCGCGGCCGTCGAGCAGTCGCTGAACACCATCGCCGCTTCCCTGACACAACAACGCCAGCTCGGCGCCGCTTTCTTTAATGGCCCACTCCAACAGCGGGTCCTGGCTGCCCGCCAGCACTGGTGGGGTCGGCAGGCCTTTCGCGTCGTCCCCTTCCAGATGGTTCATCAGCCAAAGATCGATACGCTGACGCGGAAACAGAAGCTTTCCTGTCACTCGTACGCAGGGAATGACGCCCTGGCTGACCAGATCATAAACCTTGCGTTCTTTCAGGCGCAGATAATCGGCGACTTCCGACGTCGTTAAGTAGGCGGGAAGGGGCATCGTCTCTCCTGCTGCATGGATAAACGTAAGACTGTTTTAAGCTGCATGGATTTCAACAGACAGTGCAAAGCGTAATTGAAAATAACATTATGCTCAACATTAAGGAGACGCCGCTGTGGAAAATAATGCGTTTTATGTGGCGCTGTCGTTACTGATGAACCTGGACGCCGCATTATTTCAGATTGTGGCTCTGTCGCTACAGGTTTCGCTTTTGGCAGTACTGGCCGCAGCCCTGCTGGGGTTTCCGCTGGGTGCGGCGGTCGCGCTATGGCGCTTTCCCGGGCGCGGAGGGGTGATTGTCGCGCTTAATGCCCTGATGGGGCTGCCCCCTGTTGTGGCCGGGCTGACTGTCTACTTACTGCTCTCGCGCGCTGGGCCTCTTGGTGAATGGGGACTTCTGTTTACGCCGACGGCTATGGTGATTGCGCAATTCGTGCTGGTGCTGCCGATTTTGGCGGCGCTGTCGCGCCAAAAGGTGGAGGAGCTTCTGGGTGAGTACCGGGAACAATTCATTTCACTGGGTATGTCGCAGTCACGAATGATGCCGACCTTGTTGTGGGACGCCCGCTTTACGCTACTGACCGTATTACTCGCCGGGTTCGGCCGCGCCAGCGCCGAGGTGGGCGCTGTGATGATGGTAGGAGGCAACATTGACGGAGTCACAAGGGTAATGACGACTGCCATTGTGCTGGAAACCAGCAAGGGCGACCTTCCGCTGGCGCTAGGGCTCGGGATCGTACTACTGACGCTGGTAATGCTGATTAACGCAGGCGCTTATGTGGTGAGCGAATTGGCCAAAAGGCGGGTGGGATGACTTCATTCAAGGCACTACTCAGCGCCGCGTCCACGCTTTGCCCGCCAACAGCGTTGCGCTTTGAGGGCGTCACTTTCAGCCACCTGGGCGAGACGCTGTTAGGACCTTGTTCATTTACCCTGACGGGGCCTGGTCCCACACTGGTTATGGGGCCTAATGGCGCTGGAAAGAGCATTTTGCTGCGACTGGCCCACGGCCTGCTTTCCCCCACCCAGGGACAGGTGTCCTGGTCCGGCGAGGGGCGGCCCCGCCAAGCAATGGTGTTCCAAAACCCGGTACTGTTGCGCCGCTCAGCTGAGGCCAACCTCACCCACGCGCTGGCGGTGAACAATACCCCGCGCAAGGTACGCAGAAAGCTCGCCCGTGAGGCGCTTGAGCGCTTCGGTCTGACTGCCCGCGCCGATACGTCGGCTCGCGTGCTCTCAGGCGGCGAACAGCAGCGTCTGGCGCTGGCTCGCGCTTGGGTGCTTGCCCCCGCTGTGCTGTTTTTGGATGAACCCACTTCCGCGCTCGATCCGGCGGCAATTAAAGCCGTGGAAACCGCCGTGCGCGAGTTTCACCAGCGGGGAACACGCATCGTCATGACCACTCATGACCTATACCAGGCCAAACGTCTTGCCGGGGATGTACTATTTCTTGCCGGCGGAAAAATACACGAGCACACCCTTGCTGAATCCTTTTTTAGCTCACCTGTGTCGAAAGAGGCGCGAGCGTTTATTGCCGGAGAACTGGTCGAATAGTGCGGTTCTTTCGCCTTTGCCGAGTAATTGTTCAATGCAAGTTTTCAAAACACGGCAGGAAAATAACAAAATGAGAAAAACCTTAACGCTTGTACTCGCAGGCTTAACCACCCTGGGCCTGGCCGCTGGCGCCTACGCCGATGACTACATTACTCTTGCCTCGACAACCTCGACCGAAAACTCGGGGCTATTCAATGTCATCCTGCCGCAGTTCAAGGCGGCCACCAATATCCAGGTGCGTGTAGTCGCGGTAGGCACCGGGCAGGCTTTCGAGATCGCCCGCCGCGGTGATGCCGACAGCCTTCTGGTACATGACACGGCCGGCGAACTGCGTTTTGTAGAAAACGGCTACGCCACTGAGCGCGCCGATGTGATGTACAACGACTTCGTCGTGATCGGCCCGGGCAATGATCCGGCGAATGTCCGGCAAGCTCAAACCGCCGCCGAAGCGTTTACGAGCATCGCCGAGGCACAGGCACCGTTTGCCTCACGCGGCGACGACAGTGGCACCAATCGCGCCGAACTGCGCCTTTGGGAAAATGCTGGCGTTGAGCCTGATGGCGACTGGTACCGCGAGCTCGGCAGCGGCATGGGCCCAACGCTCAATACCGCCGCCGCCATGGATGCCTACGTAATGTCAGACCGCGCCACCTGGGTGGCCTTTAAAAACCGGCAAAACCTGACACTACTTTTTGAAGGCGACGACGTGTTGTTCAACCAGTACGGCAGCCTTCTACTCTCCAAAGAAAAACACCCGCATCTCAAGCACAATCTGGCTGAGAAGTGGCACAAGTGGCTCATCTCCGGGCAGGGCCAAAAAGCGATTGCCGACTTCCAAGTGGACGGACAACAGCTCTTTTTCCCTAATGCAAAATAGGCTAGTCTCTATGGTCCGCTATGTAAGGTTCAAGCTCGTGGCGTTTCTGAAAGGACAGCAACAAACATGACGATCACCTATCTTCTGCCAAACCCTGCCGACCCTCGGCTATCCCGTAGGGTTGAAGGCGTTGACGAAAACGGTCAGCCGAAGTCGATCAGCGTGATCGAAGAGCGCCCTCTGACCATCTACCTGAACAGTCAGGAGATCGTCACGGCAATGACCATCGGCGATCATCCGGAGTACCTGGCGCTCGGTTTTCTCTTGAATCAGGGTATGCTAAAAGAGACCGACGAGGTCACGGGGATTGATTTCGACGAAGAACTGGAAGTTGTTGTGGTCCGCACCGCGGGTGTTACTGATGTCGAGAAAAAGCTGGAAAAGAAAACCCGCACTTCCGGCTGCGCCGTAGGCACTGTGTTCGGTGACATGATGGCAGGGCTCGACGGGCTGTCACTGCCAGATACACCGGTGCACACCAGTACCTTTTACGATCTTTCCTACCAGATTAACCACACGCCCAGCCTGTACATGGAAACCGGCGCCATTCATGGCACCGCCCTGTGTCAGGGCCGTCAGATTCTGGCCTACATGGAGGATGTCGGGCGTCACAATGCGGTCGACAAGATCGCAGGTTGGATGCACTTAACCGGCATCGAGGCGTCGGATAAAGTCCTCTATACCACTGGCCGCCTAACCTCCGAAATGGTGATCAAGACTGCCCTGATGGGGATTCCTACCCTCATCAGCCGGTCAGGCTTTACGGCTTGGGGTGTCGATATTGCACAGCAGGTTGGGTTGACGCTGATCGGACGGATGCGAGGCAAGAAATTCACCTGCCTCAGTGGCCAACACCGTCTGGTGTTCGATCAGGACTTGTCGCAGATTCCCGATGAAGACAAAAAAATGGGGCGCAAGGGCGCTCAGCGTGACTGACTCGATCGGAGCACTATTAATGGAAACAGAACATGACTGAGTGTGCTGTCATTCTTGCGGGTGGCCAGGCAAACCGAATGGGCGGTGGTGATAAAGGACGATTGATGCTGGGTGATCAGTCGTTGATCCATCGTGTCATCGATCGAATCACACCGCAGGTCGCCGCCTTAGTGTTGAACGCCAATGGCGATTTGAGTCGCTTCGATGATCTGTGTTTACCCGTGGTAGCCGATTCCGTCGCCGATTTTCCGGGCCCGCTGGCCGGTGTGCTCGCAGGCATGGATTGGGCCGCCGAGCAGGGTTATGAATGGCTGATCAGTGTCGCTGCGGATACCCCTTGCTTCCCAATGGACCTGGCAGCACGGCTGGCCGAGTGCGACACCCCGGTGGTTTTGGCCGCCACGCCAGACCCGGAACGCGGTCGGCTTCCCCAGCCAACTTTTGGCCGTTGGCAGGTCTCTTTGCGACATGATTTGAGGGCCGCTTTAAATGACGGCGTCCGCAAGATCCGCCAATGGACCCAGGCCAATGGCGAGTCTTTGGTATTGTTTGGCCCGGACGACTTTTTCAACATTAATACGCCGGAAGATCTAGTGTGGGCGGAGCGGAACCTGAAGTGAACGTTATTGGTATTGTAGGTTGGAAAAACTGCGGGAAAACCACCCTGGTCAGTTCATTGATTCGCGAACTGACCAGCAGAGGGTTAACGGTAAATTCGATCAAACATGCCCATCATGCGGTGGATGTGGACCAACCCGATACCGATAGCTACCGTCATCGTGATGCCGGCGCCAGGGAGGTCATACTGGCGGGTGGGCAACGCTTCGCTATCATGCACGAACTGCGCGGCGCCGACGAACCAACACTTGAAGAACTGCTCGCCCGGCTGGGGCCCTGCGACTGGGTCATAGTCGAGGGGTTTAAAACCCATTCACACCCCAAAATTGAGGTGCACAGGCAGGAGTGCAACCGTGAGCCCCTGTATCCGAACGACGCCAGCATCATTGCTGTGGCAACGGACTATTCTCCGGATTTTGCGGGTCCCAGTTTTGATATGAACGACGTGTCTGAAATCGCTGACTTTATGCTAAATTCTGGAAAGCCATGAACCCACTTCGTAATGACTGTTTTGCCTTGCCCCCCGGGGTAAACTGGACGCCGGTAAACGAGGCGCTGGAGCGATTGCGCTCGCGCTTACACCCAGTAGTGGGTGTGGATCACGCTGTCCCGCTGTCGCAGGTAAATGGCCGGATACTGGCGAGCGATGTCTATGCGCCTCGCGCTCACCCTCCCAGCAGTAATTCTGCGGTCGATGGCTATGCGTTTGCAGGGCCTTTGACCGAGGTGCCCTGCGCTCTACCTTTAATTGATGGCCGAAGTGCCGCCGGGGAGCCGTACAAGGAGCATGTGCCTGAGGGACACGCTATTCGGATTCTAACCGGCGCGGTGATACCGGCCGGCACTGATACGGTGGTTCTGGAAGAGGACTGCGAGGTCGTCGGTGATCAGCTACATTTAAACGGCACGTTGAAAGCGGGCGCCAATCTGCGTAAGGCCGGTGAAGACATCAAGGCACAGGATCGGATTCTAACAGCGGGCACCCGCCTGACGCCTACCCAGATTTCAGTCCTCGCCAGTGTTGGTGTCGAGTCGGCCGACGTCTATCAGCGGCTTCGCGTCGGAGTCCTGTCCACGGGTGATGAGGTAAAGCCAGTCGGTTCAGCAGTCACCGATTGGCAGATTTACGATGCAAATCGCCCGATGCTAAGCGCTCTGGTAGCGCAGCTTGGCTATCAACTGGTGGACCTGGGCCACGTGCTGGACCGGGCCGAAGACGTCAAAGCGGCGTTGGAGCGCGGAGCTGAGCAGTGCGACTTGATCCTGACCAGTGGAGGCATTTCCGCAGGCGACGAGGACCATGTGTCGAAAACACTGAAAGCCCATGGTGAAATCAGCAATTGGCGCATTGCGATCAAACCGGGCCGCCCTCTGGCGCTGGCCATGTTCCAGGGCACGCCCGTGGTGGGTTTGCCGGGGAATCCGGTTGCAGCCTGGGTTTGCGCGCTGTGCTTTGGCGCACCCGCGATGGCGCTGCTGGCAGGGGGGGAGTGGTTCGAACCCCAAGGCTATATGGTTCCCGCCAATTTTTACAAGAACAAGAAGCCGGGGCGCAATGAGATGTTGCGCGCTAGGGTCCGTAATGGGCAGGTTGAAGCATTCGGCTCTGAAGGCTCGGGCCGGGTCACCGGTTTGGCCTGGTCCGATGGTTTAGTGGATTTGGACGACAGCGCTCAGCAGATAGAGCCGGGAACTCCAGTGCGGTTTATTCCCTACGCCAGCTTCGGCCTGTAATGCCTGTCGAGCATAATCACTCGTAGTCGCCATGGACGGCAAAGGCTTCAAGCGAAGCATCTTGCGGTGCGCGAGTGTGGTAGGTCTCCTCAACGCCCAACTCTGTCAGTGTGCGGCTGACCATCATCAGGGTGTTGTCCTCAAAGTCCTCGCACATGCTGCGCATCTGGTCGATTTCTTCGCAGGCGAAGGGGTAGGCAGCATCAATATCCGGCGCACCATAAAGCTCAACAAAGGTTTTCGCCAGGGTTGTGCGCAGCTGCTCCAATTCGGTTTCAGTGATGCTGCAAACACCCACAAAACTGGCGCGTCCACCAGACTCTATGCTGTACCAACCGTTACTGAAGGCCTGACGAGCCTTACCCTTCAGATCGGCTTCGGTCCAGTTGGAAAATTCGAATCCGCCCGAAATTGCCCATTCTCCGCTGGGCGCCGGCAGTGCAAATACGTTTTGGTCAGATATATCCAAGCGCAGGGTTCGGGCCAGTTTCATGTGTGCTCCGCAAATTCAATCAAACTTAGTGTCTCGGTCATGACATCCTGACGCAATAGCATCCGGCCTTTTTCATCCAGTCCAAAAAAGACACCGGGCTTTGGGTAACTAATCGTTTCGCCCAGAGTGTCGCAGCGTGGCCGCCACTCTTTGTGTACGCGCTCGAATCCGCTATCCATGAAGTGGGTCAGCCACAGCAGTGTGTGTTTGGACCAGCTTTCCAGCAGCGCCATAGGGGTGATTTCGACGCAACCTTCCTCTTGCAGACAGGTTTCATTCGGATTTTTGCCAGGCTCGTCGTTCAAAGCCTTGAAGGCCACATGAATGCCGATGACGAGCCATTTAGGATACGCTTTGGGATCTGACACGTCCGCTGCAAAGCGGACACCACCGCAGACCGCGCCATTGACCTTGATGCGATCAGGCCATTCAAAGTGCACGGGCACTTCCGGCGGCGCCAGTGCGCCCAGACTTTCAGCCAAACCTATTTGGGCAACGTAGACGACTTGGATAGCATCTTCCAACGGTGTTTCCGGCGCCAGCACCAGAGCCGCACGCAAAGTCTCGACCCCATTGGAGTAAAAGATCGTGCCTGAATCGACTCCTGCGATGGCGCGGCTGACGGCCTTATCAAACGGATCTGTGTGTTTGGCAACCACTTCGCCAGAGAATAGCGGCGGGAATTGAGGTGATTCGCTCATCGCATGGCCTGGGCGTAAGCGTCAGAAGCGATAATTTCATCCGCAATGCGCTGGAAGGTTTGAGCTTGAGGGCTTTCCGGCTTTGACACCACAATTGGAACCCCGCCGTCCGAACCGATACGAATGTCCAGGTCGAGTGGGATTTCTCCTAAAAAGGGCGCTCCAATCTTTTCTGCCTCAGCCCGGGCGCCGCCGGATCCGAAGGGGTGATGCTCTTTACCGCAGCCGTCGCAGACAAAGGACGCCATGTTTTCAATTATGCCCAGTAGTGGCACGTCCATCCGGTTGAACATATCAATGCCTTTGCGCGCGTCCATCAGAGCAATGTCCTGAGGTGTCGAGACCACAATGGCACCCGCAACAAAGAATTTCTGGCTCAGGGTCATCTGAACGTCACCGGTACCCGGCGGAAGATCCACCAGCAACACGTCCAGCCTGCCCCAATCCACCTGGTTCATCATCTGCTGCAGGGCACCCATTAACATCGGACCGCGCCAGATAATTGCTTCGTCATCCGGGGTCATCAGACCCAGGGACATCAGTGTCACACCGTGGTTGCGCAGGGGCAATATGGTATGCCCGTCAGGGCTGGAAGGGCGCCCAGAAACACCCAGCATGCGGGGCTGGCTGGGGCCGTAAACGTCGGCGTCTAACAAGCCCACTTTAAGACCTTTCGAGGCTAGCGCGACAGCCAGATTGGACGCCACTGTCGACTTGCCTACACCGCCTTTGCCCGAGGAGATAGCAATGATGCGATCAATCCCCTCCGGGTTTTTGTCTTTCGGCCGAGGCGCGTCTGAAGCGATCAGGCCGGGGTTACCTACTTCGGTGTATTGAGCCATGTTGTGTCCTAATTGATTTTTAGCTGTCTCGGTAGTCGTCGCTGGTGCGAATGCGGGGACGTTCGCCCATCGCCATGGGCGAGTTATCACCGTGGAATTGCGATTTAACCCGACAGTCGTTACACATCTTGACCAGTTGAACATTATCCGTGTTGGTGTACATCCAGTGTTTGTTCTCCAGCTTCTCAACAATCCGGTTGATGGTGCTGGCAACGCCAAAGGGAATACCACAACTGACACATTCGAAAGGATCTTCGCCATGCAATGCTCTCGGGATCAGCGCATCGTTCGACAGATCCAGCCGGGGCTTCAGAATGATGGCCGTTTCCGGGCAAGTGCTTTCGCAGACGCCGCATTGAACGCAGGCGTTTTCCGTGAACTGAACCTCTGGCCGGTCCGGATGATCGCCCAGGGCACCAGTGGGACAGAGCGATACGCAGGCCAGACAGAGCGTGCACTTGTCGGGATTGATTTCGATTGCGCCGTAGGGTGCACCCGCTGGCAGGGCAATCGGTGCTTCGATCCTGTCTGCCATGGCGGCGACAGAGACCCGTGTGATATCACGGCGACCGCCGACCAGTAAAATCGGCTGGCTCACTCGTCCGGCGTTGTCCGCGGCTGCGCTCAACTCGTCGGCTGCGATTACCCGGGCCCTGGTGGTGGAATGATGAGTGCCGCCAAGCATGGCTTGAGCCAACTCAACCTCAGCGGCCACGGCCTGACGGTCTGTCTCGTTGTCTGCCAGGATCAAGACTTCAGCGTAACCCGCTCCAAACGCAGCCAGTATCTCGGCATGGCCCACCCGATCAACATGCTCTAGCCCCAGCGGGATGAGGTCATCCGCCAGTCCGGCACCATATCGTGCGAGCCGTGCGATAGCGTCATTACCAGTGCCCAATGTGTGAAAAACCAGACGCGGAGCTTCGTCAGCTTGCTCGCGATAGACCTTCGCCATAACCGCTATAACTTGGGTTAGGGCCTCGAAGGGGGTTTCGTTCATGGTTACGGCTGACGTCGGGCAAACCGCCGCGCAGGACCCGCAGCCGGCGCAAATATCCGAATTGATTTCTACGTGGTCCCCGGCGGAAAAAATCGCCTCGGTGGGGCAAACGTCCAGACAGCGGGTGCAACCGGGCTGATTCGCCCGGGAGTGGGCACAAAGGGAGGTTTCCAGCTTGAAATACACGGATTTCTCAAACTCACCGACCCGGTCCCTGGCAGTCAGAGCAATACGCTCTAACTCTCCGGCTTTGGTCGGGTCGGCCCAAAAGTAGCCGTTGCGTTTTTGATAACTGGGAAACGCCGGCTCGCCGCCACGCAGGTCGATAAACACGTCGCACTCACTACGGGCAGTGGCTTCAGCCTCGCCGTAACCAAGGGCGCCGCGACCCGCGAGATTCAGGGTCTGCAGCTGGGCAAACTCCAGTTTAAAGCAACCTAACGCGCCCTGGGCGACCGTCAGTTGACCTTTAGCAACGTTATAACTGGCGGAGGGCAGTTGTATCGGCCCCGCATCATTGACAATGCATGTGACGCCCAGTTCGTCCTGTACCAGCTCGGCCATTCTGATGGCCTGCTCGGTAGGGCCTACAATGCAACACACACCGCTGGACTGAATGCTTTTCACGGGTACCATAGGGGCCGGTAGCTGGGCCGCAGCAAGCAAGGCCGCTTGTTTGGCGTGCAAGCGCTTGGGCTTTGCGTTTGCTGAACCCCAGCCAGCACGATCTCGAATGTCGATGGTGCTGAACGGTGCGCAATGCTGGGTTTCAGCTTGCACGTCCTCACCTAATCGCTCGAACAGGGGGGCCTGTTGACCACAGGCAATGAGCAACTCATTACCGTCACCCAGGTGCTCGGCGGCAATTCTCATATTTTTGCCGCACAGTTGGTCCACCACGACCACCTGTTCAGCCCCCGCAGCCGTTTGTAGTGCCTTGGAATTAAAGGACTGAGTTTGATCGCAAGTACATAACAGAAGGGTTTTGTGTGCCGTCATCGGAGTTGTGACCCGTTTAGTTGTTTTTGTGCGAATACGTTGTCTCTACCGATTGCCGAGCATGCCACAGCCGCTTGTCATTGCACAGTTCGTTAATGGAATATTTGTTTGGGTTCTGCTAGCGTTCATAAAAAAGAGAACAAATATGAACAATCGTGCAGATAATTGGAAACGCGAATTAATAGTCGGTGCCATGGTTCGCCGGACGCCCGGCGTGACGCGGTGGGCGCGAGATGTGTGGAAACCCGTGGCTGTCATACCGGGTGCACCAGAGGCGTTCTGGAAAGAGCTTGTGCGCGACGGCGAGGTGGTCGACTACCACGCCGGCACAGTCACAATGGAATTATTTCGCGCCGATGTGGAGTCCTACCTTGTGTCCCTGAATATGGCTGTACCTTCGGTGTGGATCATAATGGATCGTGATGAAAGCAATCAGTCCCCATCAGGCTGGTTCGTCAGTACCATTACGGCGAGCGCCTTCGAAGCTCAGGATTCCTTGGACAGTGGCGAAAGCATCGTTGAGGCTGTGCCAATTCCCGAGTCCCTTGCAGCCTGGATCGACGAGTTTATCCAGATGCACTACATCGAAGAGCCGTTCAAGAAACGCCGTCGCGACAAGCACCGGGTTGATGGCATTCAAGATGGAAAAGGCGATGTACGCATCCCTCAGCAGAGCGACGTTTTCCGCGCACCCGCTCACATTAAAAAACCAAGAGTTCACTGATGGCTGAGTCACGCTTACAGCGTTGGTCACGCAAAAAAACCAAAGCTGGCAAAGAAGCTAAACTCGCCCCCGCTTCGACGGTTGAGCCCGAACTGTCGTTCGAAGAACAGGAGCTCGCCGTCAATGAGGCCATGCCCGAGCTTGGCGTGTTAGAGAAGTACGATTTGCCTGACCCAGATGCAATCGAGCTGGGCACAGACATTACAGGGTTTATGCGGAAAGAGATTCCTGAACTTCTGCGCCGCAAGGCCCTGCGCGCGCTGTGGAAGTCCAACCCGGTTCTGGCGGTGCTGGACGGACTCAATGACTACGATGAAGATTTCTCTGATGCCGCCACTGCAGGCAACGCCGTGAAAACCCTGTATAAAGTGGGCCAGGGTCTAATCGATAAAACAAAAAGGGCTGACGTGCCAGCTGAGGCTCGGGTCGAGGCTCAGGGAACCGTTGCCCCCGTGGTTACCCCAGAGCTGGGCGCCGAAACAGCAATGCCCGAAATCGCCGCTGATTCCTTGCCCACCATTCGCCACTTCGAACCTTCAGTTATCAAAGCTGAAGCGAACGTTATCGAGGCTGAAGCGAAAGTTACTGAGGCAGAGGCAAAAGTGATCGAAGCTGACGTGGAATCTGCACCGCGCTATCGCCCCCGGATGCGTTTTGAATATTAGTATTTGTAGACAAAGTTGCGCAAAACGCAAATCGACTCTATAAATACTATTTAGTGTAGTCATCAAACAATAACTCCAAGGACAAAGATTTGACTAACACAGCTGAAGTTCAGTGCCCTCGTTCGATCAGCGAGGAAGATCGTGCGCGAGCCCAAATATATCAGTTGCTGGGCGTCCTACTGGGCGATCCACCTTCGAAAGAGTTACTTCGTGGGTTGGCATCCTTACAGGGTGACGCCACCCCTCTTGGGTCAGCCTCTAAAAATCTCGCTGCTCTTGCCGAGCGTACCGCGCTCAATGACGCCGAAAGGGAATACAACAGCCTTTTCGTTGGACTTGGCCGCGGCGAGCTTCTGCCTTACGCCAGTTATTACCTGACCGGATTTTTGAACGAGAAGCCCCTTGCGGACCTGCGTAGCGATCTGATGGCCCGGGGTATCAAAGCCAATGCGAACGTCAAAGAACCTGAAGATCATATAGGCACGCTATGCGAAATCATGGCGGGCATCATTACTGGCGAATTCGCGTGTGATAGCGATTTGCCCTCACAAAAAGCCTTTTTTGACGCGCACCTTGCGAAATGGGCGGCATTATTTTTTACCGATCTAGAGAAAGCGCAAACTGCGATCTTCTACACTCCTGTAGGCACGCTTGGTCGGGCTTTCATGGCGGTAGAGGCTGAGGGGTTTGCAATTCAGTAACGGGGATCGATCCGATCCATTAACTCAGGTGGAGGTGTCCTATGGACGACCAAAAGCGTGAAAACAGCCGGCGCATCTTTTTGCGGATGGCGGCAATTGCAGTTCCGGCTGCGGTTGCAGTAGTGGTTGCACCGAATGCCGCAGCCAACGTTGTTAAAGACGTCCCGAAAAGCAGTGGTCTTCGTGACACTGAGCACACACGTAAATATTTCGAGTCGGCTCGCTTTTGACGGAGCGCGACTCATTCAAGATTGCGTGATGCTCTTGAATAGTCGTATTTCCAGAAAACGAGAATAAGAAAAACAGAGGTACCTTGATATGTTAAGAAAGAAAACCAACGGGGTAGCGAAGGGCTCCCGTACAGGATCTTTACTTTCATCCCTCGCTGCAAAAACGATGGACCGCCGTGGCTTTTTGACTGCTTCCGGCGTCGCAGTGGGTGGGCTGGCGGCTTTGTCGCTAACGTCTACGCGCGTTCAGGCTGCTACCCCGTCATCGGCAGGTGGCGAAGTAGTTCGCAAAAAATCGGTGTGTACGCATTGCTCGGTCGGTTGTACGGTCGAGGCTGAAGTTCAAAATGGCGTATGGACTGGCCAAGAACCCGGCTGGGACAGCCCATTCAACCTTGGCGCCCACTGCGCTAAAGGCGCCGCGGTGCGTGAAAGCGCCCATAATGACCGTCGTTTGAAATATCCCACGAAAATGGTAGACGGTCAGTGGCAAAAGATCTCCTGGCAACAGGCGATCAACGAAATCGGCGACAAGATGTTGCAAATCCGCGAAGAGAGCGGCCCTGACTCGGTTTACTGGTTGGGCAGTGCGAAGTTCTCGAACGAACAGGCCTACCTGTTTCGTAAGTTTGCGGCCTACTGGGGCACCAATAACGTCGATCACCAAGCCCGTATCTGTCACTCAACGACGGTGGCGGGCGTAGCCAATACATGGGGCTACGGTGCGATGACCAACTCGTACAACGACATCCACAAGTCGAAAGCGATCTTCCTGATTGGGGGTAACCCTGCAGAGGCACACCCGGTGTCGCTGCTGCACATTCTGAAAGCCAAAGAAGAGAACAACGCGCCGGTTATTGTTTGTGATCCGCGCTTCACACGCACCGCAGCGCATGCTGACGAGTACGTGCGTTTCCGCCCGGGTTCAGACGTTGCTCTGGTATGGGGCATCTTGTGGCATATTTTTGAAAACCGCTGGGAAGACAAAGAATTCATTCGCACCCGAGTTTACGGCATGGACGAAATCCGTGAAGAGGTCGCGCGCTGGGATCCTGCGGAAGTCGAGCGCGTTACCGGTGCTCCGGGTGCTCAACTCGAACGCGTCGCGCGCACTCTGGCTAACAACCGTCCGGGTACCGTTATCTGGTGTATGGGTGGTACCCAGCACACCAACGGTAACAATAATACCCGTGCGTACTGCATCTTGCAGCTGGCGCTGGGCAATATGGGTGTCTCCGGCGGCGGTACCAATATTTTCCGCGGACACTGTAACGTTCAGGGCGCCACTGACCTGGGTGTCCTGGCTGACACATTGCCCGGCTATTACGGTCTGACCGCCGGCGCCTGGGCTCACTGGGCACGCGTGTGGGACGAAGATCTGGATTGGATGAAGAGTCGTTTTACCTCATTCGATAAAAACGGCAAGACCCTCGCCATGATGAACGAGAAGGGTATTCCCGTATCTCGCTGGATCGATGGCGTTCTGGAGGCCAAGGAAAACATAGACCAGCCTGATAACACCCGCGCTATGGTTCTGTGGGGCCACGCGCCCAACTCCCAGACCCGTATGCTGGAAATGAAGGAAGCCATGGAAAAGCTCGACCTTTTAGTCGTAGTGGATCCCTTCCCTACCGTTTCAGCGGTGCTGCACGATCGCAAAGACGGCGTTTACCTGCTGCCCTCGACCACCCAGTTCGAGAACTCAGGTTCAGTAACCGCCTCCAACCGTTCGCTCCAGTGGCGTGAAAAGATTGTCGAGCCCCTGTTCGACTCGAAGGTCGACCACGAAATCATCAAGTTGTTATCTGACAAGTTCGGTTTCACTGATCGCATGCTCCGCAACATTGCTCTGGAAGGGGACATCCCGGTTACCGAGGACATCACTCGCGAATTCAACCGTGGCATGTGGACCATTGGCTACACTGGCCAATCGCCTGAGCGCATGAAAAAGCACATGGCTTACCAGCACCACTTCGACAGAACCACGCTGCGCGCAGTGGGCGGACCCTGTGACGGTGACATCTACGGTATGCCCTGGCCGTGCTGGGGAACGCCCGAAATGAACCATCCGGGCACACCGAACCTGTACGACATGTCGTTGCCGGTGTCCGAAGGCGGTCTTACCTTCCGTGCCAGATTTGGTGTTGAGCGTGACGGCGTAAGCTTGCTTGCCGACGGCGTTTACTCGAAAAACTCAGAGATCAAAGATGGGTACCCCGAGTTCACCATGCAGATGTTAATGGATCTGGGCTGGGATGGAGATCTGACGGCCGAAGAGCGCGCCAGCATTAACGCGTTTGCAGGCCCAGAGACCAATTGGAAGACCGATCTGTCAGGCGGCATTCAGCGTGTTGCGATCAAGCACGAGTGCGCACCCTTTGGTAACGCCAAAGCGCGCGCGATCGTCTGGAACTTCCCAGACCCCGTGCCGGTTCATCGCGAACCGCTGTACACCACCCGTCGCGATCTGGTCGTTGATTATCCGACGTATGCCGACAAGCAATTCTGGCGTGTTCCGACTTTGTATGAATCCATTCAGAAAAAGGACTTCAGCAAAGACTTCCCCATCATTCTGACTTCAGGCCGTTTGGTTGAATATGAAGGTGGTGGTGAAGAGTCGCGATCAAACCCCTGGCTGGCAGAGCTGCAGCAGGACATGTTCATCGAGATAAACACCCGAGACGCGAATAACCTGAACGTTCGCGACGGCAAGGATGTCTGGGTTTCTGGCCCCGAAGGCGGGCGCATCAAGGTAAAAGCAATGGTCACCGAGCGTGTTGGCGAAGGCGTGGCCTTTATGCCATTCCATTTCGGCGGGCACTTGGAAGGTAAGGACCTGAGGGACAAGTATCCCAAAGGCGCCGATCCAATTGTTTTGGGCGAATCCTGTAACACGATTCAAACATACGGGTATGACTCGGTCACGCAGATGCAAGAGACCAAAGCCACCCTATGTTCGATCATGCCAGCATAATAAGAGGTGTAGAAAATGGCCCTTGAAGGACAAGCACGCGCAAAATTCCTCTGTGACGCCGAACGATGCATTGAATGTAATGCTTGCGTAACGGCCTGTAAAAATGAACACGAGGTGCCCTGGGGCATCAACCGTCGCCGCGTCGTCACCATCGAAGATGGTAAACCTGGCGAGCGTTCAATCTCGGTAGCTTGCATGCACTGTTCAGACGCGCCTTGTATGGCCGTTTGTCCCACAGACTGCTTCTACCAGACTGAAGACGGAATCGTGTTGCACTCCAAAGACCTGTGTATCGGTTGTGGATATTGTTTTTATGCTTGCCCCTTCGGCGCGCCCCAGTTCCCCCAAGCGGGCAACTTTGGCAGCCGGGGTAAGATGGACAAATGCACGTTCTGTGCAGGCGGTCCTGAAGAAGACAATTCAACAGCCGAGTTCAACAAGTACGGTCGTAACCGTATTGCAGAAGGCAAACTGCCGATCTGTGCGGAAATGTGCTCGACCAAAGCCCTGTTGGCCGGTGATGGCAATGAGGTGTCGGACATCTATCGTCAGCGTGTCGTGAACCGTGGTTTCGGTTCAGGCGCTTGGGGATGGGGCACGGCCTACGAGAAGAAGACCGGCTAAGCTAGCCTGATTATTCCGGGGCCTTCAGGCCCCGGAATTGATTGAAGCAACGAATTCTTTTTGTTGGTTCCGTTGGAGTGCTTCCATGAACTTTAAAATATTTGGTGTCGCCGTTTTTATATTGGCTACACTGATCTTCAATCCTGCCTTGGCGCAAGAGGCCTCCTCTGTCGATCGGACTGGTACTGGGGGAGCTCAAACCCTGAAAGATGTCATGGCTCGTCAAGCGCAGTTGGAAGTTGACGAGACCTTTCGGTCTGAGAACCTGGGTGATGCAGCCGATGCAGCGCTGATCAGTGATGAACTGGGTACTCTGGGAGGGCGCTCTGATGCCAACATCTGGCGCGGCATTCGTTACAACGAGATTGACTCCAGCACACAGGTCCGGGGGCCTGCGGTTGACGTCCTGATCCAGGACGGCGGCATGCCCTGGTATAAGCTGCGTGAAGGACCGATCATTACCTACGGCGGTGGCGCACTGTTAGGCACCATTTTGTTGCTTGTGGTGTTCTACTTTGCGCGCGGAAAAATCATGATCGACGGTGGCCCCGCGGGCACCAAGATTGAACGATTCAAAGCCATCGAGCGGTTTGGCCATTGGTTGTTGTCGGGCTCGTTTGTCGCATTAGGTATTACGGGCCTGCTGACCCTAATGGGGCGCAGTTTCCTGATCCCTGTTATAGGGCCTGAAGCCTTTTCGACTCTGGCGATCGGCTCCAAGTGGATTCACAACAACATTGCATGGGCCTTTATGTTGGGTCTGGTGATGACCTTCGTCATGTGGGTGGCGCACAACATCCCCAATAAGCTGGACTGGCAGTGGCTCAAGGCGGGCGGCGGTATTTTCACCAAAGCTCACCCTTCAGCAAAGAAGTTCAACGCCGGTCAGAAAATTGTTTTCTGGACTGTGATGGTGCTGGGTTTCTCAGTGTCTTTATCAGGCCTGTCTCTGTTGTTCCCGTTTGAAATTTTTATGTTCGCCGATACTTTTGCCATCATGAACAGCATTATGGGAACAGACTTCCCCACAGTGCTGGCACCGCACGAAGAGATGCAGTACGCCAACATTTGGCACTCGATTGTCGCGTTCGTGATGATGGTCGCGATAATGGCACATATTTATATCGGTTCAGTCGGTATGGAAGGTGCCTTCGATGCCATGGGTAACGGTCAGGTTGATGTGGAGTGGGCGCGTCAGCACCACGATCTGTGGGTCGCTGAGGTCGAAGCTAAACAAGGCAAAGGAGAATCATCGTGAAAGTAATGATTTTTGCATTTGTTGCTGCCCTAGTCATCGCCTCTCTCGCCCCTGTAGTTCTGGATCAGTTCGGGTGGTCTTCTGCCGAGCAATACAGCAGTGAGAGCGTGCGGCTTGAATGATCAATCTAAGCTATCCCTAGAGGTACTCCAAATCGATGCCATCGGTTTGGTGTGCCCTCTTCCCATCTTGCGTTTAAAAAAACGCACTCAGGGTTTGCCCAGCGGCACGCAGATAGAGTTTCTGACCGATGACCCCAGCGGTCGACGGGATTTACAGACGCTGTGTAAGCTGACTGGACACAGGATTGAGTGGATTCGCGAAGAGGATGCCGGTGTCATCCGTTATCGTATCTGTCTAGCCTAGTTGGCGTTCGAGAGATGGACGTCGCACTGACTTCAGTTTCATCACGCACTTACCCCAACGCTGGCAGGGCCGCTAAGGCAAAAACGGCAGATAATGTGCTGAGAATACGGTTGTCTGTTTTGATTCCATACATAATGCGTAGCGACAGTCAGTCATTCATTTCATACTTATCACGCCGGGGACACACATTATGGCCGTGCAAGATCCATTTCATCTCGCCATACAAGTTCGAGATATAAACGAAGCTCGCCGATTCTATGGTGATTTTCTAGGCTGCCCTGAAGGCCGCTCGTCCGACAGCTGGGTCGACTTCGACCTGTACGGTCATCAGTTTGTTTGCCATCTCAACCCTGCACTGAAAGAGCAATCCGCAAGCACTCATAAAAACCCGGTAGACGGCCACGGCGTGCCCGTTCCGCACTTTGGGGTGGTTCTGGAAATGGATGCATGGAACACGCTATCTGCAAAACTGCGTGAGCACGGAGTGGCTTTCGAAATTGAGCCCTACATACGCTTTAAGGGTGAGCCGGGGGAGCAAGCCACCATGTTTTTTTACGACCCTTCGGGAAACGCTTTAGAATTTAAAGCTTTCAAGGACCGCGAAGCCCAGCTCTTCCAAAAAAGCTGAGTTTCCACCAACTCCTAAGACACCAGAACTCAAAGAACTTTAAAGCCCCGCTCGCCGGGGCTTTTTGCTGTCTATATTTTTTGGACGTGTCAGAGATTATTGCCAGCGCGAACCTACGCTACTGACTCACTGCCCAACAAAACGGCTCCCTCGCTCTGCAACACCTCGGGCGAGACGATCGCCGGCGCTGGCTGAGAAGCTGCACGTAAAATCTCGCCGATAATGATTGCCGGACTGACAACCTGCAAGCTTTCCACACCCGGTAGGTATTGCCTGCTCCAATTCAGGCCTGCAATTTTGCGCTCAATCATCGATTCCACTTCCGCTTCGGAGTAGCCGATGCTGGCCAGAACGCTGCGGGTGGAGTAACCGAATTGTTCTGCCGGTGTAAAGGCGCGGGTAGATGCATCTGTCGGGCGAATCGAACAGTGGTCAATCTGGGTAATACGGTGGCCGCTCGGATGGTTGGAGTAGGTTGAAAACGAGAAGCTGCCCAAAGTCGTTCCTGGCGTACCATCGGCTTCGCGGTTGTACTTTTCGCGCAGGTCTTCAATGGCATTCGGTTGGGCTGCTGCAATGCCCGCGTCCTGCAGAATGTCTGCCCAGTAATTGGCCGGCGCTGTTTGGAAAGCTGCGCGTAAGAACTCGCCGATACTGGCCGCTGAACTGATGCCTTGTAAACCTTCGATGCCTTCGAGCTTGTCCAGTTCCGAGCGGTTTGAGTCCAGGAAAACCCAACCATCACTGGTTTTATAAAAGTGCGACAACTCGTGGTGGCCCATTGCCTCCCGTCCCGATGGCTCATTGAAGGGCGCGCGGCCCTTGTAGTCAAAGGCAAACGGAATTTGGGCAATGTTGGTCACCGCCGACAGGGAGGTGCGTGCGCGAGTGGCCTGGCCAGTTTTCAACTTGTGATAGAGGGAAACCGCCATAGCCAAGCCCGCAGCAAAGCCACAGTTTACGTCGAGAGTACCTAGGTGAGCGTGCTCTTCTGGGGTAGCCGGGCCACCGAAGCGGCTCATGATGCCACTGGCTGCCTGAATAATGTCATCGTACCCGATGTAGTCGGTCTTAGGCCCGGGCAAAGGACCACCAAGGCAATCGAGGCGACAGAACAGAACACCGGGGTTCAAGGCCTGCAGGCTGGCGTTATCCAATCCCAAAGGCTTCATTTGGCGATCGGGCGCGTTAATCACAACCATGTCCACCGAGCGCACAAGGCGGTTAAACCCCTCGCGACCCTCGGCTGTGGTTATATCCATCAACGCACTTTTTTTGTTGACGTTGGTCTGGAAAGTGAACAATACGCCAATCAAAGGATCGTACATCGGCTTGACCGTATCCAGCTTGATCACTTCTGCCCCAAAACGGCTTAAAAAAGCGGTTGAATGCGGCCCTGCAATCACGTTGGTAAGGTCCAGAATACGCAGACCTTCCAGCCAGCCGTTGCCGCTAGCAGGCTGAATGGCCTTGCCAGTAGGCCGGGTTACCGTTTCCTGCGCTGCAACTGAAGACAGCTCAACCAGTGCTTCATCAAACGAAACCATTTTGCGAGGACGCGGCGCGAGCATGTCTGCGGCGAACTCTTCCAGCCAGGCAATTGGCCCGGGCTGTTTCATCAGGCCATACTCAGAATCGTTAACCTCAACAATAAGGCCAGCAGCGTTGGTGTGTTCATCATTCACCCACTCTTGAGTGGTGCGATGCGGCGCTCCGGGAATCTGACCCTCGCCAAACAGCACACCCCACTCTGTGGATGTCTTAGCCAGGAACGCTTTTTTCATCTTCTCGGAGATGATGTCAGCCCACTTTTTGGGTAGTGGATAAACGCCAATAGAGGTCTCGCCATCCCACTCGGCAACGGGCGCGTGCAGATCTTCAACTTCGGGTAACCCAGCAGCTTTCAGCTCGTCATAAACACCCAGCAGTTTCAATGCACGTTTGGCATGATTGCGATGCGACGGACAAACGCAGTAGAACATGCGACCGTCAGCACACTCATAGGTGCGATAAAACGGGTCGAGATATTCCTGCAGGTCTTCGTAGCTCAGATCAAACTCGATGTTATTGGCCTTGCGGTATTCGATTTCATCTTCCCGCATGGTCTTGTAGCGGCTGGGCAGGCCGTCGATAACGTAGGAGTTGTAAGACAGGCCTTCCATCAAGGCAGCGGCAATCGGTACTTCAACGTGGTCACCCCGGCCTGTTTTTTCCCGCTCCAATAACGCGAGTACGGCGGCACTTGAAGCGAGTGAGATGGCGTAAGCTGAGCCGAGCGGAAGAGGAGAGAAACTAGGGTTAACGCCCATCAGTACCCGGTTAAAGCCCATGTCAGTGAACGCACCGCAGGTGGCGGCGACCACGGCTTCAGTCGCTTTCCATTCACGGCGCAGATCATCGTTGCTGGCAAAACCTGGCACTGACAGGGTGATCAGCGCGGGACGATTAGCACGCAGTTTTGCGAAGTCTAAACCCAACTTTTTCATGACACCCGGGCGGAAGCTTTCGATAACGATATCGGCTTTTTCAATCAGTTTTTTGGCCCGCGCCAACCCGGACTGACTTTTTAAATCCAGCTTCAGACAGCTCTTGTTACGGTTCAACACTGCATTAGCTGGGTGGTCCCATTGGGGGCCATTGGGGGGATCGACGTGCACAACAGTGGCACCGAAGTCCGCCAACACCATGGCTACAGCAGGGCCGGCAATCTGCTGGCCAAAATCAACAACGCGCACGCCTTCTAACGGCAGGGGGTTCTTTTTTGTCATTGCTCTTAATCCTTTTCGCTGTGCATCAACGTTTGTTGAGCTGTTATGAAAACCGACGATGATTCGGTGGTGATCATGTTAGGAGCACAACTAACGCTGGAACCAACGAAAAAAAAGAGCTCTGAGACCCCGATTTATTTATAGGTAGTGGCTGACGTGTTGGTGGCGCAAGCCATAAAAAAAACAGCACCTTAGGGGCGGTTTTTATTGGTTCCAATCTACAACCAAACCCAACGAAAATGGCGGCACTTCGATTGAGGATGCCGAGACATATCAGGAATTCAGTCAGACAGAGCGAACAAAAATAATTAAAAAACTCCGAAAGAGGTAGCAATGTATGAACAACAAAAAAGACTATATCTGCTCGACCGGCTGGCTGGCTGGGACCCATCCAGTCATGTCGGTGGGCGCGGGTATTTTGGTGCTTGCGTTTGTTTTGTTTACCGTCAGTGACCCCGAATATGCGAATGCGTTGTACGGCGCGGCCAAGAATTTTATTGCTAAAGAACTGGCGTGGTATTACGTGGGTTTGGTTAGCGTTATTTTGTTTCTGGTAATTGGTTTGGTGTTTACCCGTTTCGGCAGCATACGACTGGGTAAAGACACTGATCGGCCAGAGTTCAGTAATTTTTCCTGGTTTTCCATGCTATTTGGAGCGGGTATCGGTATTGGCATCCTGTTCTGGAGTATTGCCGAGCCTATTTCGTATTTCCAAGGCAATCCCTTTATCGCAGAAAACCAGCAACTGACGGTGGAAGCAGCGCAAGTCGCCATGCGTGTGTCTATCTTCCATTGGGGGCTGCATGGTTGGGCTTTGTTTGCCATGATCGGTTTGATCTTGGCTTATTTTAGCTACCGCAAAGGCTTACCTCTTTCTATTCGTTCCAGTCTCTACCCTATTTTTGGTGAGCGCATTTATGGCCCGATTGGCCACATCGCTGATTTGTTGGCCGTGTTTGGTACCGTCTTCGGCATCGCCACCTCTCTGGGGATGGGCGCGCAGCAAATGAATACCGGGTTGAATTACCTGCTAGGTGTTGAGGTTTCAACGTCGACTTATATCCTTTTGATTGCCGTGATTTCAGTCATTGCGATGATATCGGTCATTACCGGTGTAGACCGCGGTATACGTATATTGAGTGAGCTTAATATGCGCTTGACGATGGTGATTCTGGGGCTGTTTGTGGTGTTCGGCCCGACGGCCTACATATTGGGAGCACTGGTGACCAATTTTGGCGACTACGTTGTCCACGCCGTTGAATTGGGCTTTTGGGTGGATCCAGATCCAGAAAGCCAATGGCAGGGTTGGTGGACCATTTTTTACTGGGGCTGGTGGCTTTCCTGGTCACCGTTCTGTGGTATTTTCATCGCCCGCATATCCAAGGGCCGTACCATTCGCGAGTTTATACTTGGCGTATTGATCGCCCCAACTCTGTTAGCGGTTGCCTGGATTACTATCTTTGGCAATACCGCCATGTTTATCGAATTGTTCGGCAATGGCGGAGTGGTTGCTGCGGCCAATGCGGATACCACCATGGCGCTGTTCAAAACAATCGAACTGATGAATACCAACAGTTGGGTCGTTACCGTGATGGCAGGTATTTGCACCTTTATGCTGGTGACTTACTTCGTGACCTCTGCAGACTCCGCAACCCTAGTCGTGTGTACCTTAATTTCGATGGGTGATAGTGAGCCTTTGGCCCGTTATCGCGTGTTCTGGAGCGTAGCGATTGGTGCAGTGGCTTCAACCTTGCTGTTGACTGGCGGCCTGGCTGCTTTGCAAACCGCTACCATCGTTGCTGCGTTACCCTTCTCATTCATACTGATCATGGCCATCTACGGTCTGTTTAAATCACTGCTTGAAGAGCCGCTACCAGGACAGCTGCTTAAAGCTGCTGCCGTGGTAAGCAACGATGAATTGCTGACCAGGCGACCTGACGTAGCTGTGGCTACGGTTTCTCTCTGACCTTCAAACCACCATTCAGGGCCTCAGATCCATGGTGGGGTGAGGCCCGCAACGTTAGAAACAAGTGGAGCAAAATATGGTTACTCAAGTCATTCTCCCGCGCATTCTGCAAATTGGTGAAGGAGCCTCACAGCAATTACCGCAGGTGCTGGCGAGCCTGGGTTGCAGTCGCCCATTAATCATCACCGATAAGATGATGGTTAAACTCGGTTACACCCAAACTATTCAAGACTGCCTGGCGGCGAGTGGACTGTCGGCCGACGTGTTCGATGACACCGTGCCGGAACCTACGGTTAGCTCAATACAGGCGGGCGTTGCCAAAGTACGCGACGGTGATTACGACAGCATTATCGCCCTTGGCGGCGGCAGCCCCATCGACAGCGCAAAGGCGATCAGTATTCTGGGCAAATTTGGCGGCGTAATGCGGGATTACAGGTTTCCGCGCATTGTTAACGAGTTGGGTTTACCCATCATTGCCATACCCACCACGGCCGGCACTGGCTCAGAAGTGACCAAAGTGACGATCATCACGGACGAGTCCAACGATGAAAAAATGCTGTGTGTGGGCGTTGGTTTTATGCCGTTAGCGGCTTTGGTTGATTTTAACCTGACCTTAAGCCTGCCCAAGCGCACCACCGCCGATACCGGTATTGATGCCCTGACCCACGCGATGGAAGCCTACGTTAGCCAGAAGGCGAGCTTGTATACCGACGCTCAGGCCATTGCAGCAATGCGCTTAATCGGTCCGAATTTGCGCCGCGCGTTTCACGATGGCACCGACAAACAGGCTCGCGAGCGAGTCATGCTGGGATCCACTCTGGCCGGCATTGCCTTTTCCAACGCCTCGGTGGCTTTGGTACACGGCATGAGCCGACCGATTGGCGCCGCTTTCCACGTGCCCCACGGATTGTCCAACGCCATGTTACTGCCTGCGGTTACCGAGTTTTCCATTCCTGCCGCTGCGGAGCGTTATGCTGACTGTGCTCGTGCTATGGGCGTTGCTTCTGAGCAAGACAGCACTGACGTTGCCAACAGCAAACTAATGGCCGAGCTTTATGCCCTGAATGACGAACTGGAAGTGCCGACTCCAGAACTGTTCGGTATCGATCGCGACGAATTTTTCCGGCTGCTGCCCACCATGGCTGAGCAGGCTTTGCAGTCTGGTTCCCCGGGCAACAACCCCCGTGTACCCAGTGCCGATGAGATTATCGAGCTTTACAAAAAGCTCTGGTGAAGCTGGTAACCCAACAACTTTTTTGATAGAAACAACCCTTACACGCGCAGCGTGAACTCACTTTGAGGACATATTATGAGCACCGTAGGACATTTGATTAACGGCCAGATTGTTAACGACGAAAACCGTACCCAGCCTATTTTTAATCCCTCTACCGGTGACTCCACACGGCAGGTTGCACTGGCTTCAAAAACCACGGTAGAAAAAGCGATCGCCGCTGCGGAAGCAGCTTATCCTGCATGGCGCGCGACCCCTCCCCTTAAGCGCGCACGCATCATGTTCCGCTTCAAGGAATTGCTTGAGCAGAACGCTGACCACATTGCCCAGTTGATCGGTGAAGAGCACGGCAAAATTCAACACGATGCTCTTGGAGAGCTGCAACGCGGGATCGAAAATGTGGAGTACGCCTGCGGTGCTCCCGAACTTTTAAAAGGCGAGCACAGCGCCAACGTTGGCCCCGGCATTGACGCCTGGAGCGAATTCCAACCGCTGGGCGTGGTTGCGGGTATTACACCGTTTAACTTCCCGGCCATGGTTCCGCTGTGGATGTACCCGATGGCGATTGTTTGCGGTAACTGTTTTATCCTGAAGCCTTCAGAGCGCGATCCTAGCTCCACCCTGTTCATTGCTCAACTGCTGCAACAAGCAGGCTTGCCTGACGGCGTTATGAACGTGGTCAATGGCGATAAAGAAGCGGTGGATACACTGTTACGAGACCCTCGCGTTCAAGCGATTAGCTTCGTCGGCTCAACACCCATTGCCGAATACATTTACACCACCGCCAGCGCTCACGGCAAGCGTTGTCAGGCTTTGGGCGGTGCCAAAAACCACGCCATCGTCATGCCCGATGCTGACATGGACAATACCGTGAACCAGCTGCTAGGCGCCGCATTTGGCTCTTCGGGTGAACGCTGCATGGCGCTGTCGGTTGCGGTTGCCGTGGGTGACGCTGCCGCTGATGCCTTGGTCGCCAAGATGGCCGAAGCCATGAAGGCGCTGAAAGTGGGTGCGTACAACGTACCCAGCAATGACTTTGGCCCCGTGATCACCGCTCAACACCGCGACAAGATCGTGGGTTGTATCGACAGCGCAGAGAAACAGGGCGCACGCATTGTCGTAGACGGTCGTAACCAGGTCGTTAACGGCCACGAAAACGGCTTTTTCGTGGGTGGCACGCTCATTGATCGGGTTACTCCTGAGATGACAAGCTACCAGGAAGAAATTTTTGGACCGGTGCTTCAAGTAGTGCGCGTTAAAACCATGCAGGAGGCCATGGATCTTATCAACGCTCACGAGTACGGTAACGGCACCTGCATCTTTACACGTGATGGCGAGGCCGCACGCTACTTTACCGACCATATCATGGTTGGCATGGTCGGTATTAACGTGCCCTTACCGGTACCCGTGGCGTATCACAGCTTTGGTGGCTGGAAGCGATCCTTGTTTGGCGATTTGCACGCCTACGGCCCCGATGGCGTGCGCTTCTACACGCGTCGCAAGGCTATTACGCAGCGCTGGCCTTCCGCCGGAGTCCGCGAGGGCGCCGTATTCTCGATGCCAACGATGAAGTAAACGTACTGAGTGATCGCCTGTTTGTTGTAAGTTGATTCTTGGCGGTGTACTCACAAGGTGAGCCACCGCTTTTTCATGCCTGGCGAGATGGCGGCATTCAATCAAGAGACAAAACACACTACGGCGCTCAACAACAAAAATAGAGTTGCGGACCATGAAAAAGAGACTTCCACCGTTAAATTGGCTGCGGACTTTCGAAGCAGCAGCACGCCATCTGAACCTGACCCAGGCTTCGGTTGAATTGAATTTGACCCAGGCCGCAACCAGTCAGCACATTAAGGGGCTTGAGTCCCAGCTCTACACGGTCCTGTTCCGGCGATTACCGCGTGGCTTGGAATTGACAGACGCAGGCAAGGCGTATCTGCCAGTGGTGCATGAGTGCATCAGGCGGCTTACCACAGCAACCGAAGAAATCTTCGGTCAGAGCAAAAATCGATTGTTAACTGTCAAAGTGAACCTGGTGTTTTTTACCACTTGGATTGCCCCTCGGCTTGCCGGCTTCTACCAGCAATATCCGGATGTGGGTATGCGTTTCACCAGCAATATCTGGCTGGACCAGGAGATACACACCCATGATTCCGATATGGGAATTCGCTACGGCAAGGGGTATTGGCCGGGCTTCGATACCGATCGGCTGAGTTGGGACGAGCTATTTCCTGTCTGCAGTCCGCGTCTGGCGAGCACCCTTGGGTCGATCAACCAAGCAGACCTAGGTGCCTGCGAACAGCTGAGTAAACAGACGCTGCTGCACGTTATCGGTTACGAGGAAGGCTTGGGCCATTGGCTCGATCAGGCTGGTTTGTCTGATATCCGGTTTTCCCATGAAATTCAGTTTGATACCTTGATTTCTGCGCTAGAGGTGGCAAAACACGGGGGAGGCCTCGCCCTCGGCAGAACGAGTTTGGTCGAAGACATGCTCGAAAAAGGCCTACTTGTGGCACCGTTTGCACAAAAAGTCCCAACGGCCGAAGCCTTTTATCTCCTGCGTCCGTCTAATAAATACGTTCACCCACACGCTGAAATTTTTCGTAGCTGGTTAATAAAAGAAGCCAAACAAAAACATTAGTTCTTAAAAAAACCTACTTGACCAAATCCTGATTCCGCAAGCCGTTCAATGGTTCTGCTGCTGATTTTGCAGACAGTTTAATGCCAAATGACCTCAGCTCCCAACGACAACGGCTGGGCGAACTGGCCGTTAAGCCCCATCCGTTCGATGGGTTTTTGGAACCGTCGCAATTTTGCTCAATTTTTTTATAATGACGCAAATACGCTCACTATCGCCGCAAACATTCCCAGGCCCGCTTGCTGGCCAACTCCCGCCTGTCGCGTCTCAGCCGGTTTCCTCGAGAGGCTGAATAGCCACCGGCGCGCAATCGGCTTTCTATATTGCCGATGCGGTCTGCATAATTCTCACAGATTTTTTGCTGGGCAATCTGGGCCGCATTGGCTTGTGCGGGCTTTTGAGCTTTATCCTGAACCGAGTTCTTCGGTGTGTCAGGCTGAAGGCCCTGCAAGCGGTCACCACGGCGTCGGTTATTGTCCGCGATAGGAATCACAGTGGGCCTGCGGAAATTGATTGCCTGGCTGCCAGGCGTTTTGGGCTTATCGGTGAAGTGGGTAACGCCGTTAGCGTCGGTCCAGCGATAGTAATCGGCTTTTGCCGCGCCAGACAGGCTGACTAACATCACCACAACAGCAATGGATATTGGGACGGGGCGCATCGTTCATTCCTTTGACGTTTGCGGTTCGGCACAGCAAATGGGCTATCACTCAAAATCAGACGATAACATGCTAAATAAGTACTCGCACAAAATGTGTCAGTAACGCTGTTTTTTTACCCTCATCGGTTATGCTGTATTGCTTTACCCGTAATACTGGGTCCACATTTCGTTTTTTGACAGGTGCGCTTATGAGTAGCCAACCCAAGCAGCTGCAAAAACTGCTGCTGTTTCAACTGACAGATCACCGGCAGTTTGGCCTGGGCACTCTGAAAATCCGCGAAATCATGCCGTTCAGGCGTCTTAGTCGCCTGCCACATAGCCACCACGCCATTGTTGGCACGGCCACCTTTCGAAACGCGGCGGTGCCGGTAATCGATATGGCCGCGGCTATTGGTTACCCGGCGTTAAGCGCGGAAGAGCGCGCCGAAGCCTCCATTATCGTGACCGACGTGCAGCGTCAGGAAATCGGTTTTATGGTGCGCAGCGTGCAACGCATCGTTGAAGCCGATTGGAAAAAGGTGTTGCCGCCGCCCCAAGCCCTGGGTAAAAACGCGTTTATTACCGGTTTGCTAACCCTTGATGGCGCTCTGGTGCAACTGCTAGATCTGGAATTGCTGCTGGCTAGGGTATACCCGGAGTCTTTGAACAGTCAGGACGTGCTGCTGAATGATATGGAGATAGAAACCCTACGCAACATGTCGATTCTGCTGGTAGATGATTCACGGGTGGCGCGCAAACAGCTCTGCGATGTGCTGGATCGCAAGAATATTGGCTATCAGGTAACCGAAAGCGGCACGGCAGCGTTCGAGTACCTGCTGGATAGCAGCGCCCACGGCAAACCGGTGAATATTCTGGTGAGCGACATCGAAATGCCGGGCCTGGACGGCTATGAACTGACGTTCAAGGTGCGCGACAACAGCCAACTGCACCAGCCATACATTATTCTGCATACCTCACTGAACAGCGAAATGAGCCTGAGTTATGCCGAACAGGTCGGTGCTGATACCGCGCTTACCAAGTTCGACGCTGAGGAACTGATGCACGCTATGTTAGTCGCGGCGCAAGGGCGCCAGCAGCAGGTCTGATGGCCCGTCTATTATTGCCGGCACCATTATTGCCGGCAGCGTAAGACAAAAACCGGAGCCAGCTCACCAGGCTCCGGTTTTTTTATGCGCTTGCCCCGTCAGGATTCCGCGTCACGGTTTGAGCTTAAGGGTGGTGAGCGTACGCTCACGCACTTTTAACAGCAGCTCTTCGTCTTCTTCTAAAGACTGGCCGTACGATGGCACCAAAACTTTCATGCGCGCCTGCCACTCCGGGGTTTTCATTTTCTCGGGGAAGCAGCGCTGCAACACGTCGAGCATCGCGTTTGCGGCTGTTGAGGCGCCAGGCGAAGCTCCCAGCAGCGCGGCTAACGTGCCGTCTTTGGCAGCAACTATTTCAGTACCAAATTCCAGCTTGCCGCCGCCGTCTTTGGATTTTTTGATGATCTGCACCCGTTGGCCTGCGTCCTGCAAGTGCCAGTCGCCCTCGCGGGCATCCGGGAAGAAATTACGCAGTGCGTCTACCCGGTCGCGGTGGGACTGAAACACTTCGCCAATCAGATAGCGGGTCAAATCCATGTTGGACTTGCTCACCGACAACATGGGGCGCAAGTTCGACGAGCGCACCGAACTGATCAGGTCAAACACCGAACCCTGTTTCAGGAAGCGGGTGGTAAAGCCGGCAAAGGGTCCAAACAACAAGGCCGGCTCGCCGTTAATAATGCGGGTATCCAGGTGTGGCACCGACATCGGCGGCGCACCAATCGGCGCTTTACCGTAAACCTTGGAATGATGCTGCTGCACCACTTCCGGCCGGTCACACACCAACCACTGGCCGCTCACCGGAAAACCGCCATAACCTTCGGCTTCATCAATACCTGATTTCTGCAACAGGGGCAGAGCACCGCCGCCCGCACCCAGGAACACAAAGCCGGCTTCCAGTTTAGTCTGTTTACCGGTTTCCTGATTTTTGACCCTTATTTTCCAGCGCCCGTTATCGCGTTGGTCAATATAGTGCACCGGGCTGTTCAGCATTAGCTCGAAACCAGGCTGGCTTTCCAGATGTTTCACGATGCTGCGGGTCAGGGAACCGAAATCCACATCGGCGCCGTGCTTTATCCGGGTAGCGGCAACACGCTGCATGGGGTCACGGTGCTTAACGATCAGCGGCATCCACTCGGCCAGGTCTTCCGGCGACTCGCTGTATTCCATTTCACGAAACAGGTGATGCGCACTCAGGCGTTCGAAGCGGCGTTTAAGGAAGGCAACGTCTTTTTCGCCCCAGACGAAGCTCTGATGCGGGGTACGGTTTATGAATTTTTTCGGATCGGGCAATATGCCCTGCTCCACCAAGTAAGACCAAAACTGCAGCGTTACTTCGAATTGGGCGTTTATCTGCAAAGCCCGGTCGATGACCACATCGCCCTCGTCGGTCTCGGGGGTGTAGTTCAGCTCGCAGTAGCCGGCGTGACCGGTACCTGCGTTGTTCCAGCCATCAGTGCTTTCGTGGGCAATATGGTCCAGACGCTCCACCAGAACGATGTCCATGGTTGGGTCTAGCTGCTTCAATATCATGCCGAGGGTAGCGCTCATGACGCCCCCACCGACCAGCACTACGTCTGCCTGTCTTACGGCCATTGGTTGTTCACCCTAGCGAGTATTGAGCTTGTGTGCTCTTTCACGATCAGCAAAAGAGCCTGTCGGAAACCAGCCAGATGGAGATAATAATGCTGGCAACTGTTTCCTGAATGCGATGTAACGATTATCACGGCTTTCGGCGCACTATTACACTGTAATAGGCAACGGTTGCGCGTCATGTAAAGACTCGCCTGGCCCCGGGAGCCTGTCTTCGTTGTAATTGATTTTCCCGACTTTTCCAGACAATATCACCGCAACTTTAGTCTCACACCCCCCCGGTTTAGTAAAGAGGTAGCAGGTATGTTACTGGCGATCGGTGCAATCATTGCCGGCTTGATTCTTTTGTTGTGGAGCGCCGACAAATTTGTAGACGGGGCCGCAGCCGCCGCTAAGCATTGGGGCATGCCCACTTTGCTGATCGGCATGGTGATTATCGGCTTTGGCACCTCCGCCCCCGAGCTGGCTGTTTCTGCTATCGCCGCGATGGAAGGCAACTCCGGCCTGGCCTTGGGCAACGCCTACGGTTCCAACATTACCAACATAGCGCTGATTGTTGGCTTAACAGCCATCATTGCGCCCATCACCGTGCATTCACAAATCGTCCGCAAGGAACTGCCACTGCTCGTCGGCCTTACCCTGATTGCCGGTTACCAGCTAATTGATGGCGAGCTGTCGCACACCGACGGTTGGGTTTTGCTAGCGGTTTTCGCGGCGGTGATGGGCTGGTTCATATTCCAGGGCCTGCGCAATAAAGATGACTCTGTTGAAGCTGGCCTAAAGGAAGGCGCGTTGGCCCATCCCATGCCGCTGAGAAACGCCGTTTTCTGGCTGGTTGTGGGCTTGGTGCTGCTGGTCGTCAGTTCCCGAATGTTGGTTTGGGGCGCGGTTTACGTTGCCCAGAGCTTGGGCGTCAGCGATCTGGTTATTGGCCTGACCGTTGTCGCCGTTGGCACGTCTTTGCCAGAGCTGGCGTCAGCCTTGGCCGCCGTGCGCAAAAATGAACATGACCTGATTCTCGGCAACATTCTGGGTTCGGGTATTTTCAACACACTCGCAGTGGTCGGTCTTGCCGCGACCATCAACCCATTGCAGGTGGACCCAGAGGTCCTCTACCGCGACTGGTCACTGATGCTGGCGCTGACCGTTGGCCTACTGCTGATGGGCTTTGGCTTTGCCGGCCGCAACCGCATCATCAGTCGGGTAGACGGTGGTATTCTAATGCTGGTCTACGTGTCGTACACCGGCTACCTGTTAAGCACCATGATACCCATCAACGGCTAAGCGCTGGCGTTTTCCTTGAACGTCAGAGCCACCGAGTTCAGGCAATAGCGCTGGCCAGTAGGCGCCGGGCCGTCTGGGAAAACGTGACCCAGATGGCTGTCACAGCGCGGACAGCGCACTTCTATGCGACGCATGCCCAGTGTATCGTCTTCAATAGAATGAATGTGTTGCGGATCGAAGGGCTGAAAAAAGCTGGGCCAGCCGGTACCGGAGTCGAACTTGGCGTTAGAATTAAACAACGGCAAGTCACACAATCGGCATTCGTAAACACCCTGTTTTTTGTTGTCCAGCAGCGTGCCGCAAAACGGAGGTTCGGTGCCATGGTCTAACAATATCCGACGCTCGTCGGCGCTCAGGCCAACGGCTTTCTCTTCAATCTGTTCCGCTGTTAGCGGCGTCAGATCGTATCCGGCTGCAGATTCGGCCAAAATAGTGCTCCTTACGCTTTATTCAAGTGGTCGTCGGTAGATCTAGACGTTACGCCCGGCTTTAGCCGATCGCTGTATTGGTCAACTAATTTCTGCACTTTGGGCGCAGCAACCGCCATGATATAGGGCTGACCCGGGTTGCGAGCGGCAAAGTTCTGGTGATCTGCTTCTGCTACGTAGAAGGTTTCCAGCGGCTCCAGTTCCGTCACAACCGCCGAATGGAACACGCCTGCCTGGTCCAACTGTTCGATATAAGCTTGCGCGACTTGGCGCTGCTGTGCCGACTGATAAAAAATGGCCGAACGGTACTGGGTGCCAATGTCGTTACCCTGGCGGTTGCGCTGGGTGGGGTCGTGCGCCACCGAAAAGAATACTTTCAGCAAGCTGCCCAATGACACCTGATTCGGATCGTATTCGACCTTAATTGCTTCGGCGTGGCCAGTGGTGCCGGTGCATACAGCATGATAGTTAGCGCTGTCAGCAGATCCGCCAGTGTAACCGGATTCAACCGAGTGCACGCCGTTCATGGCAATAATGACCGCCTCCACGCACCAGAAACAGCCACCTGCGAGTATTATCTGACCGCTGTCCTGGTCTGCGGAAAGATCCTGTTCAGGATCCGGAAACCGGCTGCGCGGCACAGTCATGCCGGGGATGCTACAGGATGTTGTCATTACTACCTCCACAAATACTTTGGTATGTATAACGATTATTCGTTCAGTCTGATTACGCGGACCACTATTGTCTTGTCTGGAGCATCCCGTCTGAAGTGCCCCGTCTGTTTTTTCGGACTCTCAGAAGCTCAATAGGTTCACCAATGAGCCAAAATGGACACTCACTGCCCTGCGAGCCCGCCGCGGGTCAGTTTTAACGGGTCCATAAGCTGCTCAAGCCGCTCGCGGCTGAGACCACTGCGCTCTTCGGCTACGTCAATCACTGGGCGGCCACTGGCGTAGGCTTCTTTGGCGATTTCAGACGCCAGGCTGTAACCAATTTCCGGATTCAGCGCCGTCACCAGCACGGGATTACGGCCAACACCTGCATTTAAGTGCTCGGCGTTTACAGTAAAGCCTTTTAGCGCTTTGTTACTCAGCAGACTGCTGGCATTGCTTAGCAGGCCAATCATCTCCAGCAGGTTGGCACCTACCAACGGTAACATCACGTTGAGCTGAAAATTACCAGACTGCCCGGCGTAGGCGATAGAGGCATCAAGTCCCATGATTTGTGCGCCGACCATCGCCACCGATTCGGGGATCACCGGGTTTACTTTGCCCGGCATAATGCTGCTGCCGGGCTGCAGTACCGGGAGGCTAATTTCTGACAACCCGTGAATAGGGCCGCTGTTCATCCAACGTAAGTCGTTGGCAATTTTTGTCAGCACTATGCCAAGCCCACGCAGCTGCGCCGACAGCGCCACCGGCGCATCCACTGCGCTCTGTGCCACAAACTTATGGGTTAATGGCTTGAAGTCAAAGCCGGTATTGGCTTTCAAACAGCGGGTAAACTCGGGCGCAAACTCGCTAACGGCATTAATTCCGGTGCCTACAGCCGTGCCGCCCTGGGGCAACGCCAGGAGCTCATCTGCTGCACGTTCGATACGCGCCTGTGTCGCTTTTAATTGCTCGCGCCAAGTCTGAAGCTCTTGACCCAGGGTCACCGGCATTGCGTCCATCAGGTGGGTTCTGCCGGTTTTTACCTGCTCGCCATACATGCCTTCGCGTTCGTACAGAACGCCTTGTAAATGGGTCAGCGCCGGCACCAGGTTCTGGTGAATTGCTATCACCGCGCTGATATGGATAGCCGACGGGATGACATCGTTAGAGCTCTGGCTCATATTCACGTGATCGTTGGGATGAACCACCACACCACTGAGCTGGGCCAGTGTCGCGATCACCTCGTTAACATTCATGTTGGTGCTGGTGCCAGAGCCGGTCTGGTAGCGGTCTACCGGAAACTGATCGTAGTAATCACCGGCCAGCAGCTGGTCACAGGCCAGCACAATGGCATCGCGAACCGGGCCATTGAGTAAGGCCAGGCTGGCATTCGCTTCCGCCGCGGCTTTTTTTATCTGCACCACGGCGGCAATGAACGCCGGCGGCATGGGTTGCCCGCTGACGGGGAAGTTTTCGATGGCGCGTTGGGTTTGTGCCCCCCAAAGTGCGTTTTCCGGCACCCTGACTTCGCCAAGGCTGTCGCTTTCTACCCGTTCATTGCTCATGAAACTTCCTTAAAGAAGTGATGGTCTATGCCGCACACTTGAGGATGTGAGATCCTCGGGCGCCGATCCCGATACTGTAGACACTCAGCAGGTTTTTTGACAATGCGTAACGTTGTGGGGGCTCAATTATCCAGATGGCTGACAAGCGCTTGATTCAAAGCCACCATACAATCGCTCTGAAAGCGCTGCACATCCAGGTTGGCAGAATGGTCGGCAACCACTGTCAGTCGCAGCTGGCCGGCGTAGCGGCAAGCGGTCACGCTTATTCCCGCATCGGCAATTTGCGGACTCCAGGCCACCAGTTCGTCAACCCGACAACCCGCCAAATAGCGAACCACTCCGGCACCGTCGAAACTGGCGAGTGCTGCACTGGGGCGAGCGGCAAAAGGCCATAGTGGCGTCTGTTTTATCATTTCAGGCAAAAAAGCACTGCAGGCGGTCAGACCCCAGGTTAACAACGGTTGCAGGCTGTCGCGAAGGCGGCGAACCTCCTGTTTTATGCGATACACCCGTTCCACAAAACTGTCACCGTCTATTGGCAGCAACAACCGTTCACTGCCACTGCCATTACCAGGCTCAGACAGCGCTGGCCTTAAACTGGCGGGCAGTTGGGGACGAACATCTACTGGCAGCAACAGGTTAATTTGGGCCTGTTCCAGCGCCTGCGGGCTCAGCCCGAGCTGCGCCCGCAAAGCCGCCGTTAGACAGGCCGCCAGCACGTCGCGGCTGCTAACGCCCAGCGTCTGGGCCGCCGCCTGTAAACTCGCATCGGGAATCGCCGCAGACCAACAGCACTGGCGCTGTCCGGTTAATGGCCGGCTCAGGTTGCTGGGACTGTCGTCTGGCTGGGCCAGGTAACTGCCTAACTGGCCTGCTAGCTCAAGCGCCGTGGCAGCGCTCGACCTAAAAGTGCCCGGCAGCTGCCCAGCGGCGGCGGCCATCTGTACCGCGTCGTTTTCGGGTGGAGGGCCCTCGGCACCAAAAACACGCTCACTCAGCCAATTTTTAGCGCACTGCAGCCAGCGATCGAGGTCTGCCGGGTGCGCTGCACCGTAAAGTACAGGGTGTTGTTGCGGCGACGCGGTGAAAAGTTGTTCCAACAGCTGCGCCAACGACGCGCTATCGGCGTAACAATGGTGTATCCGCAGGAGCAACAACCCACCACCCACAGCATTGGGCGCCAACCAGAATTTCCATAATGGCCGGTAAATGGGCAGCGGCTGGCTGATAACGGCGTTTATCCAGGGCTGCTGCTGGGGTGCCGTAAAACGGTCGAGCACAATATCCAGATGCTGGCGCACATCAAAATTGGCGCTTTCCTGCCAGCGCCAATAGCCAGCATACGGTTCCGGGCGAAAGTGAAAACGCTCCCAGGCGCCCCAGTAAACATGCAAGAATTCTCGCAGGCGAGCAGCTGTCAGCCCCTGAACGCGAAGCAACACGGTGGTAACCAGCGGATTTTCCGGCCGTTCGGCAGCCAGCCAGCCTGCGTCGGCAGGCAACATCAAATGCAAAGCTTGCTGGCTCAAAATCCGCTGCCTTTTGTATAGGATGAGCTAAGTTGCGGTAATCTCGGCGAATCCTGAGACTGAGAGTAGAACGATATTGTGCCAGACATCCACCGGCGCCTCCAGAGCCTGCTTATACCCGGCGCAAGGTAAAAGTGTTGCGCACGGCTTTACCCGCAGGCTTATAATAAGTACAGATCCGAGCCACTGTGCTGTCAATGCGGGCGCTCGCTATAACGATCAGGAGAGATTATGCAGGCAAGCCATATTCGAAAACTGATCAAACCTATCGGAAAGGCTTACGCCGAGATGTTTTCGGGCCAGGTATTTTCTATCGGCGAAGGTGCGATTTCTGTGCGCAATCATAGTGGCCCGGCCGAAAACACGGTGGTGTGTATACACGGTTTTATGGAAAACCACTGTTATTTTACCCAAGCCTATAACGCCCCCACCACCGAACTAATCCTGATCACCTGCAGCAATTACCATGTGCCGGTTAGCGGCATTATGCCGCAGACGCCCGACTGGGCGGTCGACATCAAGCATTTGGCCGGCACCATCGAATACGATGCCTGCATACTCAACCAGGCCATGCGCAATCTTATAGGCAGCAACAATGTGCGCATTCACGGCCACTCCCGCGGTGCCGCGGTAGCACTAGAAGCTGTTCGCCAATGGCCAGAGCTTTACCACGACATAGAGCTGGTACTGGAAGCCCCGATACTACCCCAGGGCCGCGCTCACCCGCTGATGCTAGCATTACTGGAACCACTCAGCCCCAGCATGTGGCCGTGGGTTGTCCGCCTGCTGAACAGCACGTCCAATTCGGCTTACAATCAGACATTTTTTGGCAAAATGAACCGGCGCAAGAAAGAACTGCTCAGCAAGCTGTTCCACGCCACCAAAGATCACCTGACCATTGTGCGCAATATCGACAATCTGCTGGCCTGGATGGAGCGCACCGACACCAGCGTTTACCAGCACATTACACGCGGCATTGTGCTGATTCCAGCCACTGACCGGGTGCTCGACCGCAACGCCATGCTAGCCAGTGCCCGCCAGGGTGGCGAAAACTTGAAGATTGTGGAAACCACGGCGCCCAGCCACTTTATTATTCTGGACGACAAAAAATGGATACCGGATTTAACACAGGTTGCGACTGCTGACGCCTGATGTCTCCAGTCACTATTGATGACACTTCAGCACACGTCACGCTACTCGGTTACAATGCCGCCCCCCGACTCAACCGCCCAGCCGGAGCCTTTTCATGTATCGCCAGCGCCTGGTTGAAACCGCCGTTCACAGCGATAACGCTCGTCAGTTGCAGTATTGGCTGCTGGCATATCATGATTTTCGTCAGGGCAACAGCCATAACCCACTGCAACAGCAAAGCGCTCAGGTGGCCAGCTGGCAGGCCGCTCGGCTAAAACAGACTCACCAAGATTTATACCAGACCCCGGGCTATCACGAGGGGCTGGAGTTTTTGCTGACGGATTTGTACGCGCCCGCAGGAATGAGCCATCGCGACGATAATATCGATCGGGTTTTTCCAAAAATGGTGAAGTGGCTGCCAGACCACCAGTTACGAACCCTGGCCAGACTGGTGGAGCTCAACCTGCTGACCCAGCAACTGGACCATAATCTGGCCAGCGCACTGCACAGCCATCAGATGAGTGCCGAGGCGCTGGCAGTAGAGGACTACTGTCGGGCCTACCGTTACGCCAATGACCAACACCAGCGACTGCGCCAGATTGAACTGATCGCCGATGTGGGCCATCGCCTTGACCGCTACGTGCGCAACCGAACACTGGGCTGGCTGCTGTCGATGGGCCGCGGACCGGCGGAGATGGCCAGCCTGCAGGATCTGCACAGCTTTCTGCACCGCGGTTACAGCGCGTTTCGGTGTATGGCTGACGTCGGCACACTCATTGACCGGCTAGTGCTGCGTGAACAGCACATTATGGACAACATACTGGCTGGTCAATCGCAGCCCTTTGAGCTACCCGCCTCGCTTTGATGCGAGCCGCTTTACGGCTTCAAACGCGGATAATCTGATCTAGCTGGGATTCGATTTCCTGTGCAATCCGGCCCTTCATCGGCCGCAACATAAGCCCTAGCTCCAAGTAAACGTGCAAGTCGCCGTGATTAATCGTGAGCTGGCCTTGCACTCCGCTGCGCTTGATTTTCATAACATCGCCTTCCCAAGCGTAAGTCACAGCAAAACGGCTAGACAGATCGGCAGCCAAGGTCTCAGCCGCTTCACGTGCGTGCTGTTTGTCCAGGGTATGAGTGCGGTGAATATCAATAATGGACATAAATCAGTTTTCTCTCGCGAAATGATAGGTTTTACAGTGTAAGGCGGTATTAAACTTGTAGCCAACCCCGCAGGCGTTAGAATACGGGATTCAGATTCTGACAGGACAGTTCCATGAGCGATCAGCAAACGCCAGCCAGCGCCGCAACACCGGGCAGCCCGCAAGACGACGTCACCCATTTCGGTTTTCGCGATGTGCCAAAAAGCCAGAAAGCCGGCCAGGTAGCCGAGGTTTTTCACAGCGTTGCCGGCAAATACGACCTCATGAACGATTTGATGTCGATGGGTGTTCATCGCCTGTGGAAACGATTTACGATTGAGCTCTCTGGCGTGCGCCCGGGGCACCAGGTGCTGGACATTGCAGGCGGTACCGGTGACCTGGCCATGAAGTTTTCGGATTTGGTCGGGCCCAGCGGCAAAGTAGTATTGGCTGACATCAACGCCTCCATGTTGAAAGTCGGTCGCAGCCGCCTGACAGACCGCGGCTACGCCGGCAACATTGAATACGTGCAGGCCGATGCTGAACACTTGCCATTTCCGGACAACAGTTTTAATGCCGTATCCATCGCCTTTGGTCTGCGCAACGTGACCGACAAAGACCAAGCTCTGAGGGACATGGCTCGGGTACTAAAACCTGGTGGCAAACTGATGATACTGGAGTTTTCCAAGCCCACTAACGCGCTGCTAAGCAAGGCCTATGACACCTACTCATTCACCGCTTTACCGTTTATGGGCAAGTTGATTGCCGGCGACAGCGAGAGCTACAAATACCTGGCGGAATCCATCCGTATGCATCCAGACCAGGACACCCTTAAAGCGATGATGGGGACCGCCGGCTTCGCCAACTGCAAATACCACAATATGACCGGTGGCATTGTGGCCCTGCACGTGGGAATAAAACCCTGATGTTCCCTGGCCCTACCCTGCTTAGCGCTGCCAGCGCCATTGTTGAAACGGCGTTGAACCAAGCCCTGGAGTTTGACCCGGCCGGCCGCAAAGCGTTGTTGGCAGCGCTGACTGCCCCGGTACAGTTTGACCTGACGACACCCATCGCATTAACCCTTACCCTGACCCAAGGCGCCAAAGGCGTGTTGGTGGGCAGCCAGCCGGCCACTCAGCCCGGGCTGGTGATTGGTGGGCCGGCTCTGGCGTTTTATACCATGGCCAGCGGCGACACAAGCGCCATTCAAGACGGCCGTTTGAGCATCAGCGGGGACACCGCTCTAGCACACCAGTTTCAGCGTGCTATTGAACAATTAAATCCGGATTGGGAGGCGGCCATGGCTCGCCATCTGGGCGATGTGCCCGCACATTTTCTGGCCAAACGCTTACGCAATGGCGCGAAGTGGAGTCGTGATGCGCGACACAGCATGGCCAGCAATCTGGAAGAATACCTGCACGAAGAAACCGGCGCCTTACCCGGCCGCCGCGAGCTTGAGGCCAGCTTTCAGGATATAGACGCCCTAAGCCTTCGGGTTGAGCGCCTGGCCGCCCGCGTGGCGTTCCTGCCCCAGAGCCAGCCGCCCTCTCTCCCGTCTGAATCGTCTAAAAAACAGGAGAATTCGTGAGCCGTCTGCAACGCCTGTTTCGAATATTTTGGGTATTCTGCCGCTACCGACTGGATATTTTTCTGCCCCTGGCCGAGCTGCCGCCAGTGCTGAAAGTCTTTTTCATACTGGCCCCCTGGCATCTGTTTCCACAACCCAAACTCGACCGCGGTGACCGTTTGCGCATTGCCCTGGAAGAGCTGGGGCCGGTGTTTGTCAAATTCGGCCAGATACTGTCCACCCGGCGCGACTTGCTGCCGGACGACATGGCCGACTCGCTGAAAACCTTGCAAGACAAAGTGCCACCGTTTCCAAGCGATAGCGCCCGTGAAATTATAGAGCGCGCGCTGGGCGCAACTGTCACCGAGCTGTTTGCCGAATTCAGCGCAGACCCCATGGCGTCTGCATCGGTGGCTCAGGTGCACGCAGCCACGCTGAAAAACGGCCAGAAAGTGGTGGTGAAAGTACTGCGTCCGGGCATTGAAAAAACCATCCGTCAAGACCTCAGCCTAATGTACCTGATGGCCGGCCTGCTTGAAAAATACTGGGCAGAAGGCAAACGCCTGCACCCGTTGGAAGTGGTGGCAGACTACGACTCCACCATTCATGACGAGCTTGACCTGCAACGTGAAGCCGCCAACGCTAGCCAGCTGCGGCGTAACTTCGACAACTCGCCGTTGATCTACATTCCCTTTATCGACTGGGAATTCACCCGCAAGCATGTGCTGGTCATGGAGCGTATTCACGGCGTGCCCATTGCGGACATTGCTACGCTGAACGCCGCCGGCGTGAATATGAAAGTGCTGGCCGAAAAAGGCGTGGAAATCTTTTTCACCCAAGTGTTTCGCGACAGTTTTTTTCACGCCGACATGCACCCCGGCAACATTTTTGTGGATATCTCCAACCCTGCTGACCCCCAGTACATCGCCATTGATTTTGGCATTGTCGGCACTCTGTCCCCAGACGACCAAAGCTATCTGGCCCGCAACCTGTTAGCGTTTTTTCGCCGCGATTACCGCCAGGTGGCGCAGTTACACATTCAAAGCGGATGGGTACCACCGGAAACCCGGGTTAACGAATTTGAAGCGGCTATTCGCACCGTGTGCGAACCGATTTTTGAGCGCCCACTGAAAGAAATTTCCTTTGGCCATTTTCTGCTGCGCCTGTTTCAGACTGCCCGCCGCTTCAACATGGAAGTGCAGCCTCAGCTGGTGCTGCTGCAAAAAACCCTGCTGAATGTTGAGGGTCTTGGCCGCCAGCTCTATCCGGATCTGGACCTGTGGAGCACTGCGCAACCGTACCTGGAACAATGGATGCGCAAGCGTATTGGGCCATCCGGCTTTTTGAAGACCCTGCAGACCCACTTTCCAGCTTGGCTGGAACAGTCTCCGGAAATGCCGCAGCTGATTCACGATGCCTTATTGCAGCTACGAGGCGCGGGCTCCACCGAACAGCAAAACCGCAACACTCTGGCGCTATTGAAGGAACAGCAGTTGCGCAGCGAACGGCGTTGGCGCCGGGGTTTTGTAGTGGCGTTGTTAGCCGCAGCTGCGGTTGCCGCCAGCCATCCACCCAGCCAACAATGGCTCAGCGGTTTGCCGGTGTGGAGCTGGATATTGTTTATTGCCGCTGGCGCGCTGGTATTGCGCGGCAGCCGTTAACCCGCTTTCAGGACTGAACCCATGGAGCAAACACCTGCCACTGAATACCAGCCAGCCTGGCTTGACGTTATCCGCTGGACAGCAGACGGCCTGATACCCGCCATCGTTCAAGATGCCGACAGCGGCGACATACTGATGATGGCCTGGATGAACGCCGAATCGCTGCAGCTTACCGTTGCCGAAGGCCAGGCCGTGTATTGGTCACGGTCCCGCGGTAAACTCTGGCGCAAGGGCGAAAGTTCGGGCCATCAGCAGGTTATAAAAGACATCCGCCTGGATTGCGACGCTGATGTAATTTTGCTAAAGGTCGAACAAAAAGGCGGAATTGCCTGTCACACTGGTAGGCGAAGTTGCTTTTACCAATCACTGCAACACGGCCAATGGCAAAGCGTAGAGCCGGTACTGAAAGACCCGAGCGCCATTTACAACACAGCACAAAGTGCCAAGGAGCCCAACAGTGAGTGACGTATTGCAACAACTGGCGCAGGTGCTGGAAGCCCGCAAGAACGCCGATCCTGATAGCTCTTATGTGGCAAGCTTGCACGCTAAGGGGCTGAACAAAATTTTGGAAAAGGTTGGCGAGGAGTGCACTGAGACCCTGCTGGCAGCCAAAGACGCCGAGCACAGCGGAAAAACCGACGACCTAATTGCCGAAACCGCCGACTTGTGGTTCCACACTCTGGTAATGTTGTCGCGTCTGAATCTGGGGCCTGACGATGTCATTAACGAACTGGCACGGCGATTCGATCTGTCGGGCCTGGAAGAAAAAGCCGCGCGACAAAAATAAAGGCATCTACCTCTGAAGAGGTTTTTTCATAGCTCCACCAGTGGCGTATAATGATCACCACTGCCAACATTTGAACGAGGATTCACCATGGGCATCAGTATCTGGCAACTTCTTATTGTACTTGGCATTGTTATTTTGCTGTTTGGAACAAAAAAACTGCGCAATATCGGTACCGATCTTGGCGGCGCCATCCGTGGTTTTAAAAAATCCATGACTGATGACGTTGGTAAAACCGACACATCCAATCCGGATAATCTGGAAGAAAAAGACAACGCGCAGTTTCAGCAGTCCGCTACGGACGAAAAAGCCCGCGATAAAACCCAAAGCTGAGCACTAGCTGGAGATTTCGTTGGAAAGTTCGTTGGAAAGTTCGTCAGAGAGTGCGCTGAATGTTTGATATCGGCTTTCTTGAGCTACTGATCTGCGGCGTTATTGCTTTGCTGGTGCTGGGGCCCGAGCGCTTGCCTTCGGCTGCGCGCGCTGCCGGGCGCTGGGTAGGGTCTGCGCGACGTATGATGAGCCAGTTTACTTCCGAGCTTGACCGCGAACTGAAGGCCGACGACCTGCGTAAAGAGCTGAAAAAAGCGGGTGATGTGGGCCTTGAAGACGTTCAGAAAACCGTGCGCGACGCTTTAGATGAAGCCAAAAAGTACGAAAATATGGTGAAACCGGCGCAGAAACAGCTGGACCAAGCCAATCGGAAAGTAACGTCTGCGCTGTCTGACCTGTGGGACAAAGATGAAACACCCAGCATCTCCAAGCCCGCCGACAGCTCGCTGGAAAAGACGCAAGAAAGCCCGATAAATCTTAACAAACCCTCCCCCGATCCCGGGAATGCTTCGGATACGCGTTCATGACAGAACAGACCGGGGCCGGTAACCACGCGCCCGACCAGCCTGAAATGCCGCTGATTGAACACCTGCTAGAATTGCGTAACCGCCTGCTGAAAATGGTGCTGGCGGTGGTGGTGTGTTTTGCCTTTATTTACCCGTTTGCCAACGAGCTTTATCTTTGGTTATCTGAACCCATACGCAGCTTGCTGCCAGTGGGCCAAAGCATGATTGCTACCGATGTTACCTCGCCGTTTTTCGCCCCTCTGAAGTTGGCATTGGTGTTGGCGGTGTTTGCCGCCATTCCGGTTATTCTGTACCAGCTTTGGAGTTTTGTCGCCCCGGGCCTTTACGCCCACGAGAAAAAAATAGCCTTTCCACTGCTTTTCTCGTCCGTGCTGCTGTTCTATCTGGGCGCTGCTTTTGCCTATTACGTGGTGTTTCCACTGGTTTTCGGCTTCTTTACCTCGGTTGGCCCCGAGGGCATTGTGGAGCTGCCAGACATCACCAGCTATCTGAATTTCGTGTTGAAAATGTTTTTTGCCTTTGGCGTGGCGTTCGAGATTCCCATTGCCACCATTCTGCTGATTATTACCGGCATCACCACGCCGGATGACCTGGCTGCCAAGCGCCCCTATGTGGTGGTTGGTTGCTTTATTATCGGCATGCTGCTGACCCCGCCGGACATTATCTCGCAAACCTTGCTGGCGCTGCCCATGTGGATTTTATTTGAGCTTGGCATTCTGTTCGGCCGCCTGATGAAGCGCAAAGTTGCGGTTGCCGACGAGGCCAAAAAGCCCGGCAGCGAATGAATCTGGCTCTGTTGTTCACCGCGGATTTCATTTCAGCCGATACTGTACGCCTGAGCGATCGCCGCCTTGAGCACCTGCGCACCATTCGTAAAATTGCGGTTGGTGACAGCGTGCCGGTGGGCCGGGTGAACGGCAACATCGGTGTAGGCCGGGTTACCGATCTGACCGAACACTACGCCGAACTTCAGGTCAGCCTTGACCAAGCACCGCCAAAACCTCTGCCACTTACACTGATGCTGGCCATGCCGCGGCCAAAAATGTTCCGCCGCACTCTGCAAACCTGCGCCACTCTGGGCGTGAAAGACCTGTGGCTGATCAACAGCTACAAAGTGGAAAAAAGCTTCTGGCAGACCCCATGGCTGCAAGAGCCTGCGCTGCATTACAATCTGGTGCTGGGTCTGGAGCAGGCTCGCGACACGTTGATGCCCAAGGTACACATTCGCAAACTGTTCAAGCCCTTTGTAGAAGACGAGCTACCGGCGCTTCTGGCCGGCAAACAGGCACTGGTGGCGCACCCTGGCAGTGCGCAACCCTGCCCTGCACACCTGCAAGGCCCGGCCGCCCTTTGTGTTGGCCCCGAAGGTGGCTTCACCGATTACGAAGTGGATAAATTGCAGCAGGCAGGGTGCCAGGCTGTACATCTGGGCCAACGCATACTGCGGGTAGAAACTGCGGTACCGGTGCTGGTCAGCCGGTTGTTTGACGGCTGCGTATAAGCTTGCCCTGACCCTCAGTTTTGCTGAGCTTCCGGCTTTTTAAATCGCTTTAGCAGAGGCGTCAGCACCGCTACTAGCAACAACCCTGCGATCAGCCCGAACACACCGTTGGCCACTATGGGAGCTACTGCTCCGGCCATGTCTCCCAGCCCCTCGGCAAAACTCTCAATACCGTGACCGATGGCGGAAAAACCATGGGTAAGAATACCCCCGCCCACCAAAAACATGGCAATGGTGCCCAGTACCGACAGGGTTTTCATCATATAGGGCGCAAACCACAAAATACCGTGGCCCAGTCTTTGCGCCAGGGCGCTGTCTTTTTTCGTCAGGTACAGGCCGCCATCATCCAGTTTTACAATACCCGCCACCAGGCCATAAACACACACCGTAATCATCAACGCCACCACTGAAAGCACGGCAAACTGTATCCCGATGGGCTGTTGAGTCACTGTGCCAAGGGTAATCGCAATAATTTCTGCCGACAGAATAAAGTCAGTGCGGATCGCGCCTTTAATTTTGTCTTTTTCGACCTGCTTCAAGTCGACTTGCGGATTTTTCAGCGCTTCTTTTAAATTTTTCTTGTGCTGGTCGTGTTCGGCTTTGTGCAAAAACCGGTGCACCAGCTTTTCTGCGCCCTCGTAACACAAAAAAGCGCCACCGAGCATCAGCAAGGGGGTTACCAGCCAAGGCGCAAAAAAGCTGACAGCCACCGCCGCAGGCACCAGAATCGCTTTGTTCAGCAGCGACCCCTTCGCAACTGCCCACACCACCGGCAGCTCCCGCGAAGGCTTTACACCGCTAACCTGTTGCGCGTTCAACGCGAGGTCATCCCCCAGCACCCCGGCGGTTTTCTTGGTGGCAGCCTTAGTCATCAACGATATATCGTCAAGTATGGTGGCAATGTCGTCGATTAATAAGAACAGGCTGCTTCCGGCCATCGGTACTTCCCTGAAATATAAAAACGTCATTCTGACGCTCGAACGAAACGGCTACAATGGCTGCTTACGAAGGTTTAATTCTAATCCTTTAAACCCATCGCCTCAGCGGCCAAGCGGTTTTTCAGGGGCGCCATCTGGTTCAGCCAGTTCATGCCCTGATTGCGAAGCCAGCGCAATGGCAGTTCGTCGCGGCCAAACAGCTGCTTCAAACCTTCCATGGCTGCCATCATGGTCAAATTTTCCAATTTACGGCGGCGCTGGTAGCGCCCCAGCACCAGTGCATCGCCAGGGTTCAGGCCCAGCTTGCGGGCACGCGCCAGCTCTTCCAGCAACACCGCTACATCGCCATAACCCAGATTGGCCCCCTGGCCCGCAAGCGGATGAATACTGTGCGCAGCATCACCTACTAATGCGAAGCCCGGTGCTGTGTAATCCATGGCGTGGCGCTGGCGCAAAGGAAACGCAAAGCGACGGGAAATCGCTTCAACCGAATCTTCCGGCAGCTCGATTGCCCTCGCCAGTTCGGCGTTGAAAGCGACGTCATCCAGCGCCATCAGGCGCCGGGCTTCAAGAGTGTCTTGGGACCACACAATCGAACAAAAATGTTCGTCGCCGTTGTCAGCCTGCAACGGCAGAAATGCCAGCGGGCCAGTGCGGGAGAAACTTTGCCGCGCGGTGTACTGGTGCATCTGTTTGCTGCGCACCGTGGCCACAATGGCCTGTTGATCATAGTCCCATTCGCGGGTAGGCAGGCCAACTAGCTGACGCAACCGTGATTGCGCGCCGTCTGCGGCTACCACCAATCGCGCCCGCAGGTGCTGGCCATCTTCCAGGCAAATACCGGGTGCATTTCCACCCTCTCCATCCGGCCCGTTCGCCAGCCAGCCAGCAAACTTGGCGCCACTAAAAATGGTCGCCGGGCTGGTTTCCAAAGCATTAAACAGGGCCCGCACAATATGGCGATTTTCGACAATCGTGCCCAGCGCTTCGGCGCGCATCTCTGCGGCGTCGAATTCGATGCGCCCAGTGCCTTCGGCGTCCCACACTGTCATCGTCTGGTAAGGACAGTGGCGGCCTGCTGCCACTTCTGCCCAAGCACCAAGCCCTTCCAACAACCGCTGGCTGGCCATGGAAATTGCGCTCACACGGGGTTCGAAATCATCAACACCGGTCGCTGGCTGCGCAGCGGCCTGCAACTTCGCCACCGGGCTGGACTCAACCAGAACAACTTGCCAACCCTGTTGCGCCAACCCCAAAGCCAGGGCCGACCCCACCATACCGCCACCAACAATCATAATGTCCGCCACGGCGGGCGCTTTTGAGTTGTGCGCTTCAGTCATGGTTCAACGCCTTGCTATTATCAAAGCCGGGGCGCTGAATGCGGGCTTTGCGACCGCCCAGGCCCATGGCGTTTCCTGCGAACCAGCGTTTTGCTGCGGGCACCAGGTCTAACCCCATTAAGCCGGCATTTCTGGCCGCCACGAGCGGTGGCAACGGCGAGCCAAAAATCTGAATCAGGGAGTCGGAAAAACCAGCGGTTTGCACGCGGTCGCTCTGGTGTAATTGCTGGTAACGCTGCAATATTGCAAGCTCGCCGGGGTTGCTGCCTTGCTCACTGGCCAGGCGGAATTGCTCCACCAGCGTCATCAATCCGCGCAGGGCCAGATTAAAACCCTGGCCCGCCACCGGGTGCAAACTGTGGGCGGCGTTGCCCACCAAGGCAACGCCCGGACGCACCGGATTGTCTACCAGCGTCAGCGCCAGCGGGTAGTGATTGCACTCGCCAATGCGGGTGAAGCGCCCCAGGCGCCAGCCAAATCGTTGCTGTAAACGCGTGCATTTGTCGGCGTCTTGCATGGCCAACACCTCTTTCAACTCGGAGTCCGATAAGGTCCACACCAGCGCCGACTGATGGCTCGCACGCGCTGGCGAACCATGGGGAAGCAACGCCATAGGACCGCTGTCGGTGAAGCGCTCGTATGCAGAAAACTGATGACTGTCGGCGGTGGTCACGTTGGCAATCAACGCATTCTGGCCGTAGGGCTGGTGACGAACCTGGAACCCCAGGCGCTCACGCAAATCAGAGCGGCCGCCGTCAGCGACCACCAGGCAGCGCGCGCTCAGTTCCCTTGTTTCACCTGCGGTGGTTACCGTCACGCGCACATTGTCACCGTGGCAAGTCATGTCAGTCACTTCCGCCGGCGCCAACCATTGCACCTGCGTTTTTAACAGCTCACGCACCAAACACAAGCCCATCCAGCGGTTATCCACGACGTAGCCCAAGGCATCTTGGCGGTATTCTGCGGCGTGCAGGCGGGCAGCGCCAAAATGACCGCGGTCCGATACGTGAATGTGACGTATCGGGGCGGCGTGCTGGGCCAATGCAGGCCACAAACCAAGCTGGTCATAAATCATCTTGGAGCCCCAGGCCAAGGCGGTGGAGCGCGCATCATAGCTGGGCTGGTAGCTGCTTGGTTCAGCGTTGCTGGCGAGGGGAAAAGTCTCCGCCACGGTGACACGCAGTTGTGGCACCATGCGCGCCAGCGCCAAAGCCAAGGTCGCGCCGGCTAAACCTCCGCCGGCAATCAGGACATCAGTATCCGTATCGTTTGCCGTCACGCTCAGCCCGCCATTAATGCTTCAATTTCGTCGATTGTTTTTGGCACGCCTTTAGTCAGCACGCGGCAGCCGTCTTTGGTGACAACCACGTCGTCTTCGATACGAATGCCAATTCCGCGCCAGCGCTCATCCACGTCGGTGTTACTCGGTGACACGTACAGCCCGGGCTCCACCGTCATAACCATGCCCGGCTCCAGCTGGCGCCAGGCACCACCCACCTTGTAGTCACCTACATCGTGCACATCCAACCCTAACCAATGGCCGGTGCGGTGCATGAAAAACGGTTTAAACGTTTCATTGGCGATGGCGTCATCCAGTGGCCCAGCAATCAGGCCCAAATCAATCAGGCCCTGGGTAAGCACATTCAGCGCCGCTTCGTGGGGCTGGTTCCAGTGATTGCCCGGGCGCACAGCATCAATCGCGGCAAACTGGGCATTCAACACCACGTTGTAAAGCGCCTTTTGAGGCTCACTGAAATGGCCGCTCACCGGAAACGTGCGAGTAATGTCCGAGGCGTAGCATTCCAGTTCACAGCCGGCGTCGATCAACACCAGATCGCCGTTGTTCAGGGGCTCGCTGTTTTCGATGTAATGCAGAATACAGCCGTTCACGCCGCCACCCACAATAGATGGATACGCCGTCTCGCGGGTGCCGTGCTGGCGGAACGTATGAATCAGTTCGGCTTCGAGATGGTATTCACCCAGCCCCTCGCGAGCGAGTTTCATGGCGTTGCAGTGGGCCTGAGCCGAGATTTCACCGGCCTTGGCCATCACTTTGATTTCATTCGCGCTTTTGTAAAGACGCAAATCGTGCAGAAGATGCTCTACCGCCGCAAATTCGCCGGGGGGGCGAGCGCCGGTGCGCACCTTGCTGCGAATCACTTTTACCCAGTCCATAACACGGGTGTCAAAACCACGGTCTTTGCCCAGCGGGTAATAAATGCGGCTGCGGCCCTCAATCAGGCCCGGCAGGATGTCGTCGATGTCACCAATCGGGAACGCATCGTCTACGCCGTAACGCTCAACGGCGCCTTCCTGGCCCACTAAAAAGCCGTCCCACTGTTCTTTCAAAGGGTCACGCTCTTTGCAGAACAACACCGATTCGCCATGAGCGCGCCCGGGAATCAACACCAGCACCGAATCAGGCTCACCAAAGCCGGTTAAATAATGAAAATCGCTGTCTTGGCGAAACGGGTGCAAAACGTCGCGATTTCGCACACGTTCTGGCGCCGAAGGCAGAATGGCAATGCTTTCCGGCGCCATGTGGTCCATCAGCTTGCGGCGGCGCTCAGCAAATTCCTTTACAGGTATCATCGACGTCATACAGTCTCCAACCATTAAAATATTCAGGGCCAAGACGGTCCTTTTTTCTCATGAGTTCTGGTACACACTCGTAAGCTTCAGTGAGTCTTGATGAGGCCTAATGAAGAGTAGGGGGCGTCTTGGCCGGTTGTTCCGGCTCATTAAACTCGGTAAACACGGCCAGCGCACCCAATCTGACATACTCGGTAATTTCTACCAGCTGCTGATCGTTTTCTTCGCTCGCGTCTTCTTCGTCAGACAGTTGGCTGATGGCGACCATGTCTTCCATCAGCTCGCGGATTTCCTCCGGCGCCTCGCCCAGCGACTCACCTGCCGCCAGTGCCATGCCCGCCAGGAAGCCGCGCACCCACGAAATTAACGATTCCAGCCTTTGCTCAAGCGCATAATCATCATCTGGAAGCAGGGGCTGGAAACTCATATCCATACTGCTCAGCTGTGCCAAGGCGTGCTGGTAAATACCCGCGGCGAACACCCTAAGCTCAGGCGACTCTTCCAACGCTGTCGAAGCCAGCCCGATATGTTCGCACACCACGGCGGCACACTCATCTTCTTGCATACGCCCACCAGCGGCGAAACGACCACACAGAACACCGTGTAACTCAGACGGGTGGCTGAACGCTTTGTGCGCCAGAAACACATTGGCCCAGCGCTCGAATTCCGCAGAAATCTCGATATTCGGAGCAGCGGAAGCATCGGATAAAGACATGGAAAAACCCTAATAGGTGAATAATAAAGATTGCCATTATCCTAGCATTGCAGCGTCTGCATGGCACTTTCTGTTGCCTTAGAGCACATTTTGTTGCTTTTTCATCGCACTCAGTCAAAGATGTTATAACATAACTTTACAGGAACCCGTCATGACGTCCCGCAACCCTTTAACATCTCTGAAATCCATAAACTCTCTGAGTGTTGCCATTGGCCTGTGCCTTTGCGCGTTGGCCACCACCAGCATGGCCAGCGAACAGCAACCACACCAACACGGCCACGCCCAACTGCAGATGGCGGTGGAGAACAACAACGTTGACCTGATTCTGACCAGCCCCGCCTACAACCTGCTGGGGTTCGAACATGAACCACGCACCGAGCAACAAAAACAGACCTTGGAAAACGCCAGGCAGTGGCTAACGACCCAGGCACTGATTGCGCCCGCCGGTGGCAACTGCACGGTGGAATCGGCCAGCATGGACTTCAACGCAAAAGCGGCGGAACAAGATCATCACGATCACGACCACCATCACGATGAAACCATGAATGAACACGCCAATATAGAAGTCAGTCAGGTGCTCAACTGCAAAAGTGCGGATATCGGCGGCCAGCTTACAACCCCGTTGATCGCCCAATTTCCGGAGATACAAGAACTGGACGTGGAGTGGGTAACCAACAGCCGCCAGGGCAGCACAAAACTGAGTTCATCCGATAACCAATTCCAGCTCTGAAAAGCTCAAAAGCATCAATACTCATAAGGATAAATTGACTCTACCGCCATCGAATAAGACGAAGTCCCGATCACATTCTCGGTACGATCGATCAAAATCGTACCCTCAACCCAGACCGGGTCGTAGAGCGCAGTCAGCTTGAAGCCTTTTTCGTACTTCATATGGATAAGCTGATTGGGTGGCGGCGGTGGCACATGAATACAGGCACCAAAATAAGGCACCAGGAAAAACTCCAGAATGCGCATATCCTCTGTCGTCTTCAGTGGCACCACGAAACCCGGAATACGACCCCGGGTATTGGCCATGGCCGTTACCACACGCCCGGTCATGATCTCGTCTGGCAGCAAGGGCGGGCCCTCGCCGTCGTGGACAATTTCCGGCATGCTCTCAAGCAGTGCCAAATCCTCTGCCGGCATCAAATCCAGCCAATCAATCTCCGGTAGCTCCGCATGCGCCAAAGGTAAAAATACCATGAGCAGCAACCCCAAGGGCAAAGTAAAACAGCGTCGAACACAACTCAGTCTTTGCAACTTATTAGCCATGTATCCGTTTAACCCCGCCAAACTGTGGATTGAAAAAAGTTATCATACACCCGCCAGAATCAATCACCATGACCAAAACGACAGCCACCATGATCACACCAGACTCTGATAGCGCAAGCGCTCCGCTTGCGCTGCCATCTCTACAAATCCGAGAGTTGACCTTTCGTTGGCAGTCCCGCCAGCCTGCCCTGACCTTTCCGGATATCACTCTGGACGCCGGCGACCACCTGTTTTTACGCGGGGCCAGCGGCAGCGGTAAAAGCACCTTGCTGGGCCTTCTGGCCGGGCTAAACAGCGCAGACAACGGCGAAATCCGCCTGCTAGGAAAGTCTATAGGGGCCCTCGCCCCCTCAGCACGGGATCGTTTCCGCGCCGACCATATCGGTGTGATCTTTCAGCAGTTCAATCTGGTGCCCTATCTGACCGCGCTGGCTAATGTCATTCTTCCCTGTCAGCTTTCCCCCGTTCGCCGTGACCGCATCAGCTCAGGAACCCGCACGTCAGACACCCGGGCCGCTATTCACGCCAAAGCAAAAATGCTTCTGACAGCGCTCTCCATTCCCCAGGAATTACATAGCCGCAAACCCGCGCAGCTGAGCATTGGTCAGCAGCAGCGGGTTGCGGCAGCCCGCGCGCTGATGGGCGCGCCGGAGCTGATTCTGGCTGACGAGCCCACTTCAGCGCTGGACAGCAACAACCGCGATCGCTTTATGCAGTTGCTGCTGGAAATGGCACAGCAGAATAAAACCTCGGTGGTGTTTGTCAGCCACGACCCGGCCCTGGCACACCATTTTCACCACCAGATTGAACTGGAGCAGCCATCATGGCTATCCTCATGACCACCCGCATGACAGCTTACCTTGCTCTAACACTCACCAAATCCAGCCTCTGGCACCGCCGGCGGATACTGTTGCTGGTCACCCTCACCCTCACCCTCAGCGTGAGCCTGCTGCTGGGAATCCAGTATGTACGCAGCGAAATTCGCCAGTCGTTCACCAACACCATCAGCAATACAGATTTGATCATCGGCGCCCGCAGCGGTCAGTTGAACCTGTTGCTATACAGCGTGTTTCACATTGGCGATGCGACGAACAACCTGAGCTGGCAAAGTTATCAAACTCTGAAAGATGACCAGCGCTTAAGCTGGCTGATCCCCATTTCCCTGGGCGACAGCTACAACGGCCACCGCGTGGTCGCAACCACCAGCGCCATGTTCGAGCACTTTCGCTATGGCCGCAGCCAGCCGCTGACACTGCAGCGCGGCCAGTGGTTCAACGATCTGTTTGAGGTGGTATTGGGCGCCGATGTCGCTCGTGCTTTCAATCATAGTGTTGGCGACCAACTCATTATGGGCCACGGCGGTGGCCGTATAAGCTTCGCTCGCCACGACAGCACGCCGTTTACCGTAGCCGGCGTGCTTGACGCCACAGGCACGCCGGTAGACCAGGCGGTTTATATCAGCCTGGACAGCATGGAAGCCATGCATGTGGGCTGGGAGTCTGGCGTGGGCATTCCCGGGCGCACGTTAACCCTGGAGCAGGCCAAACAGCGCAATTTTACCCCGTCCAACATTACCGCCGCATTTGCCGGCGTAGAACGCAAAGTACTGACTTTTCGTATCCAGCGCGACATCAACACCTATGGTAAAGAGCCGCTAACCGCCATACTGCCCGGCGTTGCTCTGAGCGAGCTCTGGCGCCTGTTGGGCCAGTTTGAAAAAGCGCTGTTGGGCATCACCGGCTTTGTGGTCGTAGTATGTCTAATCAGCCTGGCCACGGTGCTGCTGACGTTACAGGCCCAGCGATCAGCCGAAATCGCCATACTTCGTGCAACCGGCGCCTCTGCGGGTTTAATTGCCAGCCTGTACCTGCTGGAATCATTGGCAATCGCGCTGCTGGCCTGCGTTTTAGCGTTGGCGCTGGGCGCTGCCGGTATAGCCGCCGTCAGCCCTTGGCTGCAAGCCAACTACGGCGTTTTGCTGACACTGCGCCCACTGAATCCGGACGAGTGGATTCTGCTGGCAGCGGTGCCGGTTGCCGCACTGGTGATTGGTTTGATGCCAGCGCTGAGCGCCTGGCGCCGCGGCCGGCGTCCGGGCTGGCAAGTGCTGGATGACGTCTGAAATCATTACCCAAACGGGGATAACAGAGCTGTAAATTGACCGGTATCCCGTGCGCACTTATAGTTAGCAGTTCTTATCACCCATCGAGATCAGGCGCCCCATGGAACAGCCCGAAGTACAGGTGTTGGCGGACAAGCTGGATCAGCTTCTTGAACGTTACGGCAAGCTTGAGCTGGAAAACCAGGCACTAAAAACACGCCAGGAAGACTGGATTCGCGAGCGGGCTCAGCTGGTTCACAAGAACGACCTCGCAAAAACCAAACTTGAAGCCATGATAGGCCGCCTGCGGGCATTGGAGCAGCATTAATGTCCACCAAATCTACGTTTGAGGTGAAAATTCTCGACAAGGAATACCTGGTTACCTGCCCCGAGCAGGAACAAGAGGCATTGTTGCGATCGGCACGATATCTGGACCGTAAAATGCGGGAGATCCGTAACAGCGGCAAGGTGTTTGGCACCGAGCGAATTGCGGTGATGGCGGCGCTAAATATCACCAACGAAATGCTGGAGCGCGACACCATGTCAGAAGGCAGCAGCACGTTGCTAAAGGCCATGGACGACAAGCTGAACACCGCCCTAAAATAAAAAAATGTTATGAAACAGCAACAAACGACAATTTTTAACGGAATGACCAAGAGCACTTGCAATAAGCACCCATCTTGACCCTATAATGGAATCACCTTCCTGGGCTGTGCGCTCGTCGGGTACGTCCTCGAGCCGATGCGCTTTACCCAGGTGGCCACTTTAGGGCATTGTGAGCATGTCCCCTGCGGGGGAAAGCCTAATATGTCACAGCGGTCACCGACCTTGAACTTGGGTTCAAGGACCTACATCCGATAACGGCAGCCCGGGAAGCTTTATTTTGAGCGACAGCATCGCCCACCCTTCTTTTTTACCGTCTTCTGCACACCAGAACACTTCCCGCAATCAGTTACGAAGACACTTGCGCCAGCAACGCAACGCGTTGTCTCCTTTGCAACAAAGACACGCATCGCAGCAACTGGCCAAGCGCCTGTTAGCCAACCCCGATCTTTATCGCGCCCGCCACCTTGCCATTTACTGTCCAAACGATGGTGAAATCAGTCCGCTGCCCTATATGCGGGCTGCGCGTCGTCGCGGCATACGTGTTTACTTACCGGTATTGCATCCGCTAATACCCGGAAAGTTGGTTTTCAGCCCTTACACGTCGCACACCCGTCTGCGGCCAAATCGTTTTGGCATTGCGGAGCCTGCGTTTAGCGCCGGCCTGAAACGGCCAGCCTGGGCAATGGACGCAATATTGTTTCCGCTGGTTGGGTTTGACGAGCGAGGAGGAAGACTGGGCATGGGCGGGGGGTTTTACGACCGGACATTTGCCTTTAGCCGCACTCGGCCAAGACTCGCACCCAAGCTGATTGGCTTGGCTCATGATTTTCAGAGGGTGGAAAGCTTACCGATTGAGCCTTGGGATGTGCCTTTGCACTCGGTGGTTACCGAGCGTGGCTGTTATCGGGTAATGGTCTGATACCAAGGCTCCGCCGATCGGGGGCTCTGTTCAGACGCTTGCAGCGAGGTGAATCCGGTAATAATAAGGCCAGCAGCGAATATCAGTGCGATGGTGCGGATCATATCTGGCTTGCGGCCCATTTCTTAACTCCGGAACTGCCGTGGTAACCCATACAGGAAACGAAGGACTGATGCCGCCGTTCATTGAATGACGGAAGAATATCACTCCCCCGCCATTTTACAATTTTTGACAGATTAACTTTCAGTAAGCTAGAGATCCGGGCAGGCACTTAGCGCGTAAGGCGCGATCAGTTCGAATGGCTGTTGCCGTTTCCTGCCCCAAGAAACAGTTGGTAGGCTTCGTTATCGGTCATGTTTTCATAGCGGAAACCGACCTTCTCAAGCATTTTTTCAAAATCCTTCACTTCGTCATCGTCCACTTCAGCGCCCAACAGCACTCGGCTATACGCCGCACCATGATTACGGTAATGAAACATCGAAATATTCCAACGCGTGCCCAGCGACATCAAAAATCTCAACAAAGCCCCCGGACGCTCGGGGAACTCGAACTGGAACACTTTTTCATTGCTGATACCCGGAGCGTGCCCCCCCACCATGTGGCGAATGTGCTGCTTGGCCAAGTCGCTGTCTGTTAGGTCCAGCACCAAATAGCCGGTCTCGCGCAATTCTCTCACCAGTTCGTCTCGGCCCAGGCCACCGGCCTGAATCTGAATGCCAACAAATATCGTGGCTTGTTTGCTGTCCGCGTAACGATAATTGAACTCGGTGATGTTGCGCTTGTGCAGAGCGTTGATAAAGGTTTTGAAGGCGCCTGGTTTTTCAGGAATGGTCACCGCCAGGATGGCTTCGCGCTTCTCACCGATTTCGGTGCGCTCCGAAATATAACGCAGACGGTCAAAGTTCATATTGGCGCCGCTGAGCGTCGCAATCAGGTTTTCATTCTCGATTTTTTCCCGTTCTATATATTTTTTAATACCGGCCACACCAAGCGCCCCAGCGGGCTCGGCAATGGAGCGGGTGTCTTCAAAAATGTCTTTAATCGCGGCACAGATTTCATCGGTGGATACGGTGATCACTTCGTCTACGTGATCTTTGCAGATTTCCCAAGGGTAGGCACCAACCTGTTTGACCGCCACGCCGTCGGCAAATATCCCAACTTCGTCCAGTATTACCCGCTTGCCGGCTTTCAACGCTGCCTGCAAACAGTTTGAGTCTTCCGGCTCTACACCTATCACTTTTATCTCTGGGCGCAGATATTTTATGTAGGCCGCCATACCGGCAATCAGCCCGCCACCGCCCACACAGATAAACACCGCGTGGATGGGTTTGCTAAATTGCCACAACAACTCCATGGCGACCGTGCCCTGGCCGGCGATAACGTCTGGGTCATCATAAGGCGGAATGTAGGTGTAACCGTGCTTTTCAATCAGTTCGTGGGCGTGGGCCGCGGCTTCGTCAAAAGCGTCACCTCGGAGCACCACCTTGCCACCGTGCTCACGCACAGACCTCACTTTGATCTCTGGCGTGGTCTGGGGCATTACGATGACGGCCTTGATGCCCAGTTTTTTTGCCGACAACGCCACGCCTTGGGCGTGATTACCGGCAGACGCACAGATTACCCCCTTGGCCTTCTGCTCCTCCGACAACTGCACCATCTTGTTATAAGCCCCGCGAATTTTAAACGAGAATACTGGCTGCAAATCTTCACGCTTCAAAAAAATGTTGTTGCCGAAACGCCGCGACAGGCTAACGGCCTCGGTCAGCGGCGTTTTATTGGCAACATCGTAAACGCGGGCATTCAGTATTTTCTTGATATAGCGTTGGGGCATGTCGATTCCGCAATGTAATTTAGGAATGAATTAGGCGTGATTCGAAAGAAATTTCCAGTAATTCGGAAAAATTGGCGTGAGGCATCACTGGAAGACGCCATAGTGTAGGAAGTTTTACCCGCAACCGTCTATAAGCAGCCCGACCAGACGCTGTATACTGCAAGCATCCCACTCATTTTACGCAACAGGCTCAACCATGAACCAGGACGAACTGAAGCAAGCGGTCGCCAAATCCGCTATTGACTACATCAGCCCCCGCCTGAACACCAGCAGCGTAATTGGTGTGGGCACTGGCAGCACTGCCAACTGCTTCATTGATTTTCTGGCGGCCATTCGCAACGATTTTGACGGCGCCGTGGCCAGCTCCGAAGCCACCGCTGAACGCTTGAAAAGCCACGGTATTCCCGTTTATGAACTGAACAGCACCGCCGACCTGGAGTTTTATGTAGACGGTGCCGATGAAGTCAACGAACAGCTGGAACTGATCAAAGGCGGCGGCGGCGCGCTAACGCGAGAAAAGATTGTGGCTGAAGTGGCGCAGACGTTTATCTGCATTGCCGACGAGTCCAAAAAAGTGGACATTCTGGGTGACTTCCCACTGCCTCTGGAAGTGTTACCGATGGCCCGCAGCCACGTTGGCCGGGAAATCGTGAAACTTGGCGGCGATCCGGTGTACCGCGATAATTTTACCACCGACAATGGCAACATCATTATTGACGTTTATAACCTGGACCTGTCACGCCCAATTCAGGTGGAAGAACGCCTGAACCAGATTGTAGGTGTGGTCACCAACGGCCTGTTTGCCCGCCGCCCCGCCGATCTACTGCTGCTGGGTACAAAAACCGGCGTACGGACCCTCAAGCGCGGCTGACCCACTCGACCGGCATGGCAGCCAGGGCCGGCTGCCATGCCAGACCAACGTTTAGTTTCGCAAAGCGACGCAGTTTCGTACAATAGCGCTCACTTTTTCACCCTACCCAGGAAGGACCACCCAATGCAATTCGACAACATCCCTGCCGGCAAAAATACACCCGAAGATATTTATGTAGCCATTGAAATCCCGGCCAACAGCTCACCGGTGAAGTACGAACTGGACAAAGACATGGGCGCGTTGCTGGTAGACCGTTTTATGGCCACGCCCATGTTCTATCCGGCCAACTACGGTTTTATTCCCCACACTCTGGCCGACGACGGTGATGCCCTGGACGTACTGGTCATTACCCCCTACCCGATTCAGGCTGGCTGTGTGATTCGCTGTCGCCCGGTAGGCGTACTGAACATGGAAGACGAAGCCGGCGGCGACGCCAAGCTGGTCGCAGTGCCACACGACAAGCTGACCACGGCCTACGCCCATGTTCAAGACGTGACTGACTTGCCAGAGCTACTGCGCAACCAGATTCATCACTTCTTTGAAAACTACAAGGCGCTGGAAGCCGGAAAATGGGTGAAAATCCAAGGCTGGGACAACGCAGCGGCTGCGAAAAAAGCCATTGTTGACGCCATCAAAGCTTACGGCGGCTAACAGCGGATTGCTTTATGCGATCCACAAAAAACCGGGCATTCAGCCCGGTTTTTTGTTGCCTGCAAATCCACGGAAGCCATTGCTAGCCCCGCGACAGTAACTCCCGCATGTCACTGATCGCCGCGTTGGCCCGCGACAAATAGGCCGCCATGGTCAGCGAATGGTTGGCCATTATGCCAAAGCCACTGCCGTTGAGAATCACCGGGCTCCACATGTCGCCCTGCGCGCCCTCAAGCTCAATGATGATTTGCTTAACACTGGCGGTAGCGTTCTTGTCCTGCAATACCTTGCGAAAATCCACTTCAATCGCACGGAATATATGCAGTAATGCCCAAGAACTGCCGCGGGCCTCGTAAAACACATCGTCTATCTTGGTCCAATCGGTTTTTACATTAATGCCTTCGGCTCGCTCATCCAGCGGATCCTGGCCGTCAAAATCCGCTACTGTGTCGGAAATAGAGGCTTTACCCACACTCTCACCCAGGGTGCGGGACAAGCTGCCCAAACGAGTTTCCAGATCTGCCAGCCAGTTGTTCAAGCTATCAGCGCGGGCAAAGAACTGGGAATCGCTCTGCTCCGGGTTTGACAGCCGATCCAAATACCGCTTCAAGGCGGTGATCCCGCGGCGATATTCGGATTCGGTCGAGGGAATCGCCCAGCTATCACTATCAAAGTGCAACTGGGGCTCGGCAATGATCAGGTCCGCGTCTTCCGAGGACTGGCTCTGGGCGCGACTGATGTCTTGTCGCATGGCTCGGGCCAGATCACGCACTTGCACCAGCACACCGAATTCCCAGTTGGGCACATTGTCTAGCCAAAGGCCTGGAGGGAAAATGTCGTTGGTAATGTAACCGCCGGGCTTGTCCAGCAGAGTTTCCGCGATTCGGATCATGGTGGCAGTGGTGGCAAAGCCAGTCACCGGTTCACGCTGCATGGCATTGGCAGTAGCACGGGTGTGTTCACGCACAGAGAAACTGGCGGGCTCACTGCTCCAGTACATACCCATGACCATGGCAATCAGCAGGTAGAGCACCACAACGATAAGCAGTAACTTGCCCACCATTCCACCACCGGAGGAATCCCGGGCATCGGCTCTTTTGTCCTTGAAATACTGCCTGATTTTGCCTGGCATAAGCGTATTATTCCCCTGTCAATTGGTGGTTGTCTGCGGTGAACGGACGACCCAGATGGTAGCCCATTGCGCCATCAATGCCCAAATTACACAGTACCTCGAATTCCTCGACAGTTTCCACGCCACTGGCAAACACTTTCACACCGCGGCTGTGGGCAATATCAACAACCGACTTCAAAAAGAAGCGGTTATCGCCATGTTCGTCAATGCCATGGGTGAAGCTGTTGTCAATTCGCAGAGCTTCGAGTCGCAGATTTTTCAAATAGCTAAACGGCACTCCGCCTACGCCAAAACGATCAACCACCACCGACACCTGCAAGTCGTTCAGCGACTGCACGAGCCGGGTAGCTGCCTCGCGGTGGCGGTGAATGGCCAACTCCGAAATGCCCACCCACAGGTGACGGGCCACCGCTCCTGCTGCTTTTAATTCCGCCAGCAGGTCCTGCTGAAACTTTGGGTCTTTGACTGAGGCATTGCCCAACGAAATAGCCAGCGGCATCTGCGGACGCAGGCGCAGGTGTGCCAGAACGCTGTGTACCAATTGGCGATCAATAGCCGCAATCAGCCCGAGGTGCTCCGCCATGGGCACAAACAGCGCGGCCTTTAGTGCGCCATCGGCCGTATTAATGCGCGAAAATACCTGATAGTAAAGCGGCTCATCATGAACCAGCCCTGCACAACTCATTACCGGCTGAAGCCACAGTGCAAAACGCTTGAGCGCCAGCGCTTCCTGCAACGTTACGCGCCAGGCCTCAGCACCCAACTGTGCACCACTACCGGGCACCAGCAAGCGGCAGCCAGACTCGCTCTGCGACTGGGCTTGGCGCAGAGCGCTCTCAGCGGCGATCAGCAACTCCGGCACGCCGGCGCCGTCAACGGTTGGCGCCAGCCCCCCGTGTACTGCAACCGCTAAGGGGTTGGCAATGGCACTGTAGGCGTCATCAATATCCGCCAGCAGTGACTGACACCAAGGCAAGGCATCGTCAGAGCTGACACCGGGCAAATACAGCACGAACGAAGCGCCCATGCGCCGGCCCGCGAAGGCATCGGCGTGCTGACTGGTAAAATGTTCGATGATTTTGGCCAGACGCGCCAAAAGCCGATCACCCTCCTGGCGCCCCAGCGACATATTAAACTTTGCAAACTGCGACAACTGAAAAATCAGCAGCACGCCCGGCGCCGCTCGCTCTTCGGACTGCACCTCTACTTTTAGGCGCTGGTCAAAAGCAGTGAGGCTGGCAAGACCGGTCACCGGATCTTCATTGTTGAACTTGCGCAGCTGCTGGATCAGCCGGGCCTGCCCATAAAACAGCTTTTCCAGCTGATCCGCCATGGTATTCATGGCCACGGTGACCTGGCGCAATTCACGGGTGCCTGACACCCGAATGCGTTGGCGGAATTCACGCCGGCCAATCGCTTCAGCCTGTCGTTCCAGTGCATTTAACGGCTGCAGAGTCTGCCGCAGTAACAACCACAGACATAGCAGACCGATACCGCTGATAACGGCGGCACTCAAAACCAGCGCCACTGCGATGCGCCAAAGGTCCCGATACGCCCGTCCGGGATGACTGACCACATTAACCAAACCCAGGCGCTGCCAGCCCCGCACCACTTGGGCCGTGGCAACCGGTGTCGGCAAATCTGCGAAGTGAATAAACCAGGCGGGTGCATCAGCTTTACGGAGGCCAGTTCGGCGCCCAGCCACCACAACGCCCGAATGATCAAGATACTCCACAGATAAATAACGTCCGCTGTCGAATACCGCATCAATCAAAGAGCTCGATGCAACGGGGTCGCGACCATCAATGGCGTTTGACAGAGACAGGCCAACGGCGGTCGCGCCATCCTGAGCGTGGCCAGCCAGTTGGCTGCTGACATACTGACGAAAATAGCCGTAGCTAGCACCCATACTTGCCAACAGCACCGCTACCAGCAACACCCCGGTGAACAGCAGCAGCAAAGCGCGCAACGAAAAACTACCTCGCTGATAATTCAGGCAGACTAACGGCTTACTCATCCGGGCGTGTGCCTTGGTCATAAATGAACTGCTCCGGGAGTTTAGTGTTGCGTGCGACGCTCACAAAAGTCGAACGTTTCCTATAATAGTCGCAATGACGCCGATTATTGTAGTAAGCGTACGCCAAATCCGCCAATGGGTTGCTCTATATGGAACCAACGTCTTATGGACGCTATTGCAGCGCTGTTTAACAATGAGCGGCAGGATCAGAATGGCTGGGCCTGCATTTAGGTCACATGAAGGCTCCTGATAACCATCCAAACTTATCAAAAAGTATTGATATGAGCAGCATAAGTGCGCACCATGGGCACATTGTGTCGCTAACTTTGGCAATTCTGTAAAATAAAGGTATTGGTTTTTATGGCAAGTATTCTCGTGCTTCACGGGCCAAATCTTAATATGCTGGGCGCCCGCGAACCTGAGGTCTATGGCTACGAAACCCTCGCAGAGATTAATCAGCGCCTTCAGAACAGCGCTGCAGCTGCGGGCCATCATCTGCTCCACCTGCAATCAAACGCCGAACACGAATTAATTGAACGCATTCACGCCGCCAAAGCGGAAGGCGTGGACTACATTCTGTTTAATCCGGCCGCGTTTACCCACACCAGCGTCGCATTGCGTGACGCGCTGTTGGCGGTGTCCATACCGTTCATTGAGGTGCATCTGTCCAATGTGCACCAGCGGGAAGCCTTTCGGCACCACTCCTATTTCTCGGATATCGCCAAAGGCGTTATCTGCGGCCTCGGCAGCCAAGGCTATGACCTGGCGCTTCAGGCTGCACTCAAACAAACGCATTAACTAGACCTTACAAAAGAGGCTGAAGAAATCATGGATATTCGCAAAATCAAGAAATTGATCGAACTGCTTGACGAATCCGACGTCGAAGAACTGGAAATTCACGAGGGCGATGATTCCGTGCGGATCTCGCGCCGCCGTGAGCAGCCAGCCGGCACGCATTATGTCAGCCACATGGCACCGCAGCATGCAGCTCCTATGTACGCGCCAGCACCGGAAACCCCGGGTCCGGTTGACCATGAAGCCAAGCCTGCAGCGCCCAAGGGCCATACCATTAATTCACCCATGGTGGGCACCTACTACAGTTCGCCATCACCTACCGCGCCGGAATTCATCGCCGTGGGCCAATCGATCAAAGCCGGTGACGTTATCTGTATCGTGGAAGCGATGAAGATGATGAACCAGATTGAAGCTGACAAAAGCGGCACCATCGTCGAAGTGCTGGTCGAAAACGGCCAGCCGGTGGAGTTTGACCAGCCTCTGGTCGTCATTTCCTGAACCCGGTGATTGTGAGCCATGGCCATGTTAGAAAAAGTATTAATCGCAAACCGCGGTGAAATTGCCCTGCGAATTTTGCGCGCTTGTAAAGAATTAGGTATCAAAACCGTAGCCGTGCACTCTCAGGTCGACCGCGACTTGATGCACGTACGCTTAGCCGATGAAACCGTCTGTATCGGCCCCAACAGCCCAACTGACAGCTACCTGAATATCCCGGCTATTATCAGCGCAGCGGAAGTAACTGACTCGGTGGGCATCCACCCCGGTTACGGCTTTTTGGCGGAAAACGCTGACTTTGCCGAGCAGGTCGAAAAAAGCGGGTTCCGCTTTATCGGCCCCAGAGCCGAGACCATTCGGCTGATGGGCAACAAAGTGTCCGCCATCAACGCCATGATCAGTGCCGGCGTACCCACCGTTCCGGGTTCTAACGGCGCGCTGACCGAAGACGACGACCTGACGCTCAAAGTCGCTAAAGAAATTGGCTACCCGGTGATTATTAAAGCCGCATCGGGCGGCGGCGGTCGCGGTATGCAGGTGGTGCATTCAGAAGCCGCATTGCTCAGGGCCGTACAGATTACCCAGACCGAAGCGCGCAACGCGTTTGGCGACCCGACCGTGTATCTTGAAAAATTCCTTGAGCGCCCGCGCCACGTGGAAGTTCAGGTACTGGCAGATATGCACGGCAACTGCATTCACTTGGGCGACCGCGACTGCTCATTCCAGCGCCGTCACCAGAAAGTGCTGGAAGAAGCGCCAGCGCCGGGTATTGACCCCGAAGCTCGGGAAAAAACACTGAAAGCGTGTGTTGATGCCTGTAAGGAAATTGGCTATGTGGGTGCCGGCACCTTCGAATTCCTGTATCAGGACGGTGGTTTCTATTTCATCGAAATGAACACCCGCGTGCAGGTTGAGCACCCGGTATCAGAAATGGTGAGCGGCGTAGATATCGTGCGCGAACAACTGCGTATCGCCAGCGGCCTGCCGTTGCAGTACACACAGGACGACATCAAGATTACCGGGCATGCCATCGAGTGCCGAATCAACGCAGAAGATCCGCAAACCTTTGTGCCCAGCCCTGGTAAAGTGAAGCACTTTCACGCTCCCGGCGGTAACGGTGTGCGGGTAGATTCGCACATCTACAATGGTTACACCGTACCACCCTACTACGATTCCCTGATCGCTAAACTGATCACCTGGGGTGACGACCGCGAAATGGCGCGTCGGCGCATGAAAAACGCCCTTGACGAGATGGTGGTTGAAGGCATTAAAACCAATCAGCCGCTGCACCGCAGATTGGTGCGCGATAGCGGCTTTAAACAGGTAGACTTCACCATTCATTACCTTGAAAAGCTGATTCGGGACTGAGTCCTGCGTCGACAATGCGGAAAGCAATATGCCCTGGATACAACTAAAGATTCCGGCTGACCCAGACAACGCCGATCAACTTGAAGACGTGTTGATGGAAATGGGTGCCGATGCGGTGTCGATGGAAGACGCCGCTGACCAGCCTTTGTATGAGCCGGACCTTGGCACCACACCTTTGTGGAGCCAAACCACCGTAACCGGACTGTTTCAGTCCAGTTACGATATTAACGAGTTGTGTTCCAACATCCGCGACGCCTGGCACCAGCAAACCCAGCAGAGTCTGGCGGACATAGACGTAACGTTGGTTGAAGATAAAGACTGGGCACGGGTCTGGATGGACGATTTCCACCCGCTGCGCTTTGGCGAACGTTTGTGGATAGTACCCAGCTGGCACGACGCGCCTGATCCAGATGCAGCCAATTTGTTGCTCGACCCGGGCCTGGCGTTTGGTACCGGCACCCACGACACGACGGCTCTGTGCCTGCAGTGGCTAGACGGCGCTGATGTACAAGGCAAACAGGTGATCGATTATGGCTGTGGCTCCGGCATTCTAGGCCTGGCCGCATTGTTGCTGGGTGCAGATCATGTAATGGGAGTCGACACCGACCCTCAGGCGCTGGAAGCCAGCCGTGAAAACGCCCGCCGCAACGACGTGGACGAAAGCAGACTGTCTTTATATCTGCCAAAAGACGAACCCGACGCCTTGGCCGACATTACACTCGCCAATATTCTGGCTCAACCACTGATCGGACTGGCGCCACACCTGGCAGCGAAAACCCGCCCAGGCGGCGACATTGTGCTGTCTGGCATCCTCAACCATCAGGCCCGCGATGTGATGGAGGCTTATGAGCCCTGGTTTATTATGGATGAACCAGAACAGCAGGGTGAATGGATACGGCTCACAGGGCGACGACACCGTTGATAGCGCCACAATTGCTTAAGCAGTAAGGCCAAAGATCTAGACGATCGTGCATTCAGTTTCTTTGTATTCAAGGATTTAGAATGGCTTCCAGCAACCTTCAAACTCAGTGTCCCCACTGCCAGACGCGTTTCCGGGTAACCGAGGAGCAACTGGAGGTTGCCAAGGGGCGAGTGCGCTGCGGCAGCTGCATGAAGATTTTCAATGCCTTTGAAAATCGCATCAAAGAGCCAAAGCCTGTTATTACAGCATCCCCGGAGCCGGCTATCAATCCGGATCCGGACGACGATCTGGTGTTTGCGGACAACCCGGAAGAAGATGCAGCCCACGGTGCTTACATTAAATCCGACATGACGTTTTCCGAAGACGAACTCAGCGACAGTTTTCGCTCCATGGACCGGAGTGTTTACAGCGATGACCGCGACAGCAGCAGCGATATAAACGTGGATTCGGACGAAAGCTGGGCCCAAGCCATTTTGAATGAAGCCAGCCGTCCCGACAGCCCAAGGCACCCCGCCCCGCTCGGTAAAGCAGCCCATCCCGTCGAAGCAGCGCCGCCCAAGAATCAACCACCCGCTGAAGATCCGGATATTGAAACGCAAGGCCTGGCGCAACCCAGCAACAGCTTGCCGTTGCCGTCCGAGCATCAGATTTACGCCGAGAGCGGCGCCCGACCGCAGCACACGCTTTACAGCAATCTTCGCCAAGAACCCATTCCAGTTCAGCGCAATCACGGCGGAAAAATCCGGGCGCTGGCCTGGTCACTGATTGTTCTGGCCATTCTGGGGGTGATCGCCTCACAGTTGGTTTGGGTTCAGTTTGACAAATTCTCCAAAATTCCCCAGCTGCGCCCTTTTTACGATAAGGGCTGCGAACTCGCCGGTTGCACGCTGCCACCGCTGATAGACATGAGGGCCATAGACAGCCGCAAACTGGTGGTAAAAACCAACCCTGCTAACCGCAGCGAACTGGTGGTAGACGCTGTGATCATCAACCGTGCCGCCTTCGCACAGCCGTTTCCGGCCATTGTTCTGACCTTCGCAGATTTGAACGGGCAGGAGGTTACACAGCGTGTATTCAGCCCTGCAGATTACCTGGCAGACCAGGGCGCACAGTTGCGGGAAATGCCGCCGCAGACCCCGGTGCGCATAGCCATCGCTATCCAGGACCCGGGACAGACGGCGGTCAGCTACAACATCGACTTTCGCTCACAGGCCGAGTAGTCCTGCGCGAGCCCGCTGACCGAACTCAACTTATAAGCTTTCGCCAAGCCCACGAAAGTCAACCAAAAAGCACGAAAAATAATCAAAATTTTCACAGCTTTGCCTCTTCAATCGCGGCCGCACCAGCGGTATCATTAGCGCCCTCCGGAATGCGGCCGTTCAATTATTGAACAATTCACCGATATTCAGGCCTTGCGTTAACTTCCGTAACACGGATTCAGATCATGCTGCCAACGGCAAAAATCGGGCCGTATACCTTGCCCAATCCGCTGATTGTTGCGCCCATGGCCGGTGTAACAGACCGGCCTTTTCGGTTGCTGTGTCGGCGTATGGGCGCAGGGCTGGCAGTTTCGGAAATGGTGATTGCTGATAGCAAAATGTGGCACACCCGGAAATCTCGCAGCCGTCTAAATCATCAAGGTGAGCCCGAGCCCCGCTCGGTGCAGATTGCCGGTGGAGATCCGCAGATGCTAGCGCAAGCGGCTCGTATGAACGCTGCGTCTGGGGCCCAGATCATCGACATCAATATGGGTTGTCCGGCCAAAAAAGTGTGCAATAAGGCGGCCGGCTCTGCACTGATGAAAGACGAAGCTCTGGTGCTGCAGATTCTGAAGGCGGTGGTAGCCGCCGTAGACATACCGGTGACCCTAAAAATGCGAACCGGTTGGGATGAAGGCCACCGCAACGCGCCGATTATTGCGCGCATGGCGGAAGAAGCCGGTATTCAGGCGCTGGCCATTCATGGCCGCACCCGCACCGACAAATACACGGGCAATGCCGAGTACGACACGATTGCCCGAGTGAAGTCCGACGTTGGCATTCCGGTATTCGCCAACGGCGATATCACCAGCCCGGAAAAAGCGCGCGAAGTGCTTCAATACACCGGAGCCGATGGCCTGCTGATTGGCCGTGCGGCTCAGGGCCAGCCTTGGATTTTTCGGGAAATCCTGCACTTTCTGGAAACAGGCGAACACATGCAGCCGCCACCGCTGGACGAAGTCGAAACGATACTGAGCGAGCACCTGCTGGCACTGCACGATTTTTATGGAGAAACCATGGGTGTGCGCATTGCTCGCAAACATGTGGGCTGGTATTTGCAAAGCCACGACCAAGACAAACGCTTCCGGCAAAGCTTCAACGCCATAGACAATGCGCTGGAGCAGCACGACAGCGTTCAACAGTATTTCGCAAGCTTACGAAATGAAGAGGTATTCGCAGCATGAAAGCTGAAACTTTGGCAAACGACACCCTGAACGCATCCGCCAATGATGACATTCACCAACTGCAAACGGCTGGCACCAGCGGTAACTCAGTCACCCTGCGTGACAGCGTAGAAATTGCACTGACCAACTACTTCACCCAGCTTGATGGCGCTCCGGTAACCGAGGTTTATCAATTGGTGCTGTCAGAAGTAGAAGCTCCATTGCTAGAGCAGGTGATGAAGTACACCCGCAACAACCAGACCAAAGCGTCCACCATGCTAGGCCTGAACCGCGGCACCCTGCGCAAGAAGCTTAAGCAATACGATCTGCTATAAACCCGACATTCGATCCGGAAGAAAGTGACCCATGGCAAATCAGGCAAATACTCCCGTTCGTCGTGCGCTGATCAGTGTCAGTGACAAAACCGGCATTGTTGAATTTGGTCGTGCGCTCAGCGAGCGCGGCATAGAGTTGCTGTCCACCGGTGGCACCTTTCGTGTGCTTAAGGAAAACAACGTCGCCGTCACCGAAGTGTCTGACTACACCGGTTTCCCGGAGATGATGGATGGCCGCGTAAAAACTCTGCACCCGAAAATTCACGGTGGCGTTTTGGGCCGCCGTGGCACCGACGACGCGGTCATGGCCGAACACGGCATAGACCCCATCGACATGGTGGTGGTGAATCTCTATCCGTTTGAAGACACCATCGCCAATCCGGATTGCGACTTGGCGACCGCCATTGAAAACATCGACATTGGCGGCCCCACCATGGTTCGCGCGGCAGCCAAGAACCACAAAGATGTGGCGATAGTGGTGAATACCCGCGATTACAGCCGGGTATTGAAAGAACTGGAAAGTAACGATGGCGAACTGACCTTTGCTACGCGTTTTGACCTAGCCGTAAAAGCCTTTGAGCACACCGCTGGCTACGACGGTGCTATCGCTAACTACTTGGGTGGACGCACCGCCGATAACGACAATGCCGAATTCCCGCGCACCTTCAACGCCCAGTTTGTGAAAGTGCAGGACATGCGGTACGGCGAAAACCCGCACCAGCGCGCCGCATTTTACGCCGAGCGCAACCCGAAAGAAGCCTGTGTGGCGACCGCTACCCAGCTCCAGGGTAAAGCGCTGTCATACAACAACGTGGCCGACACCGACGCCGCGCTTGAGTGTGTAAAACCCTTCGCCGACCCGGCTTGCGTGATCGTCAAGCACGCCAATCCCTGTGGTGTAGCCATTGGTGCCGACATTCTGCAAGCTTACGAGCTGGCCTATGCCACGGACCCCACCTCCGCGTTTGGCGGCATTATTGCCTTCAATCGCGAGCTGGACGCAGCGACCGCCAAGGCCATTATTGATCGCCAGTTTGTGGAAGTGATCATCGCTCCCAGTATCAGCGCCGAAGCCGTAGAACTGATAGCCGCCAAGAAAAACCTGCGTTTGCTGGCTTGCGGCGAATTTGACGGTGAGCGCGCCCCGGCATTGGATTACAAGCGCGTGACCGGTGGCTTACTGGTGCAAGAGCGTGACCTGGGCATGGTTGCCATGAGTGATGTGAAAGTGGTCACCCAACGCCAGCCCAGCGAGGAAGAACTGAACGATTTACTGTTTGCCTGGGAAGTGGCTAAATACGTCAAATCCAACGCCATTGTGTACGCGAGAGCGGGCCGCACCATTGGCGTGGGCGCAGGCCAGATGAGCCGCGTGTACAGCGCCAGAATTGCCGGCATCAAAGCCGCCGATGAAGGCCTGGAAGTAAAAGGCTCGGTCATGTCGTCTGACGCTTTCTTCCCGTTCCGCGACGGTATTGATGCCGCCGCCGCTGCCGGTATTACCGCGGTGATCCAACCCGGTGGTTCCATGCGTGATCAGGAAGTGATCGACGCTGCCAACGAGCACGGCATTGCTATGGTGTTCACTGGCATGCGCCATTTCCGCCATTAACCCGTAGAGACCGCATCATGAATATTCTGATTATTGGCAATGGCGGTCGCGAACACGCCCTGGCGTGGAAAGCCGCGCAGTCGGAACTGGCCGATACCGTGTTCGTAGCGCCCGGTAACGCCGGCACCGCCATCGAAGCCGGTGTCGAAAACGTCGCCATCGATGTGATGGATTTGAACGGCTTGGCTGATTTCGCTGCTCGCAATAACGTTGGCCTGACCATCGTGGGGCCCGAGGCACCACTCGTTGCCGGTGTTGTAGACTTGTTTGAAGAGCGTGGCCTGAGAGTGTTTGGCCCCAGCGCCGGCGCTGCGCAGCTAGAAGGCTCAAAAGCCTTTACCAAAGATTTTCTGGCGCGCCAGAAAATCCCTAGCGGTTCCTACGGCAACTTTACCGACGTTGATGAAGCATTGGCCTACGTGCGCCAGCAAGGCGCGCCTATTGTGGTCAAAGCTGACGGCCTGGCTGCGGGTAAAGGCGTGATTGTAGCCATGACTCTGGCCGAAGCGGAAGAAGCCGTCCGCGATATGCTGGCGGGCAACGCGTTTGGCGACGCCGGCAGTCGCGTGGTTGTTGAAGAATTTCTGGACGGCGAAGAAGCCAGCTTCATCGTCATGGTCGACGGCGACAACGTGCTTGCCATGGCTACCTCGCAAGACCACAAGCGCGTGGGCGATGGCGACACCGGTCCCAACACCGGTGGCATGGGTGCTTATTCCCCTGCCCCGGTGGTGACCCCCATCGTGCACCAACGCATTATGGATGAGGTGATCTACCCAACCGTGCGCGGCATGAAAGCCGAGGGCCACCCCTACAAAGGTTTCCTTTATGCCGGCCTGATGATCGATTCTGCCGGTGCTCCCAAAGTGATCGAATTCAACTGCCGCTTTGGCGATCCGGAAACTCAGCCCATAATGCTGCGTATGCAGTCTGATCTGGTGGCTCTGTGTCAGGCCGCGATTGACGGCAAACTGGACCAGTGCAGCTCCGATTGGGACCCCCGGGCCGCCGTGGGTGTTGTTCTGGCGGCAGGGGGTTATCCCGGCAGCTACAGCAAAGGTGATGCCATCTCTGGCCTGTCGGAAACCGAAACCGAGGGCGAAAAAGCGTTCCACGCCGGCACAAAACTGGATGGCAACCGGGTGGTCACCAGCGGTGGCCGGGTGCTCTGCGCAACCGCACTGGGCAATACCGTGACCGAAGCCCAACAACGGGCTTACAAGCTGGCCAGAAAGATACGCTGGAACGGTGCATTTTACCGCAAAGACATTGCGTATCGGGCCATAGCCCGCGAGCAGGCGTAGTGCGACATCCTAAGCAAAAGCCCGGTCGTTGACCGGGCTTTTTTATGGGGTAACATAAATTCACTTGCCTGCCCCATCACACAAACAGCCTGGAACTGCTCAAATGCTGCAAAAGTCACCCTGTACCGTCTTTTTCTTGCTCTTATCCATTGTGCTTTTAAGCGCATGCTCCCGCCAGGACATATACCAAAAGGCTATCGGCTTCGAGCGTTCCACCGCCGGACTTGAGGCCGCCAGCATCACCTTGGGCGAACTGGACATTGCGTACCTGCGAAACGCAGACATGAACAGCGGTGATACCATCGTGATGGTTCATGGTTTCGGTGCCAACAAAGATAACTGGACCCGCATGGCCCGGGAGCTCACCGATAAATTCAACGTTTATGCCATAGACCTTCCGGGCCACGGCGAAAGCAGCAAGCCGCTGGATCTCGGTTATCGGCTGGACCAGCAAGTGGCTCATCTTGCCCGTATTCTTCAGGCTCTGGACATTGCCGAGATGCACATGATGGGCAACTCCATGGGCGGCGCTATTACGGCTTTGTATGCCGCCACTTATCCGGAACAGATCAAAACCGCCGTACTGTTCGACCCGGCTGGTATTCTTGAGTACGAGAGCGAGCTGTTTGATTTAGTCGTCGCTGGTGACAATCCGCTTATCCCCTCAAAACCCGGCGATTTCAAGCGTTTGATGGATTTTGCTCTTGAGAAAAAGCCGTTTATTCCCTGGCCCGTTCTTGGGGTTATGGAAGACCAGGCTCTTGCCAATCAGACCGTAAATGAAGTGATCTTTGCCGCCATCCGGGACGCCGACCTCGAACCGGATTTCCGCACTGTCATTGCCCGCATCAAAGCCCCGGTGCTGGTCGTCTGGGGCAAGGAAGACCGTGTGATTGACTACCGTAACGGCGAAGTCTTTGTGGACATCATTCCGGGTGCACGACTGGAGGTATTAGACGGGGTTGGTCACGTGCCCATGATTGAAGCACCGGAGGAGTCAGCTCGTCTATTCCTGGAGTTTGCCAAATCCCATGCTCCAAAAGCCGGGTAACACCAACAAGCATCGGGCTCTGTTGTTATCGGCTTCAACGACCGAGAAAAACAAGGTAGCCTTATAGTGATAATAATCCGTTTTCCCTGAAAGAACCTCTCATGCCTGAAGCTGTATGGATTTCCTTTGCGTTTGGTCTTGGCCTGCTGGTCAAGGTGGTTCATTTACCACCCCTGGTGGGTTATCTGGCGGCCGGTTTCACACTCAGCGCACTAACGGCGTTCCCGGGTTCCAATATCTCTGCCGAGCCCACCGAAGTATTAGGCCACATTGCCCACCTGGGCGTGTTACTGATGCTGTTTACGGTGGGCTTGAAGTTGAAATTCAAGACCATCATCAGCCCCGAGGTTATTGGCGGTAGCCTGCTGCACTTTGGCATAACCTGCTTTGTGTTCACTCCCGGGCTGTATCTAATTTTGGATATTACCTGGTACGTTGCCTTCATGCTGGCGGCGGCGCTGTCGTTTTCATCCACTATTCTGGTCGCTAAAGTGCTGGAAAGTAAGCGCGAGTTGCGCGCCTTCCATGGCCGCGTAGCCATCGGCATTCTGGTGATGCAAGACTTGATCTCGCTGGTCGTAATGAGCCTGGCTGCGGGTAAAACGCCGTCGGAATGGGCCTTGATTGTGTTCGGCCTGCCGCTATTGCGACCATTGCTGTTCCGCCTGTTGGATGCCAGCGGCCACGATGAACTACTGGTGCTGTTGGGCATGCTTTTAGCACTGGTATTGGGCGGCTTGGGCTTTGAAGCCTTAGGCTTGAGCTCCGAGCTTGGTGCTTTGCTGTTTGGTGCGGTGCTGGCCAATCACCCACGCAGTCAGGAGCTGGCCAAATCTCTGTGGAGTGTGAAAGAGATATTCCTGGTGGGGTTTTTCCTGCAAATCGGCATTGGCGGGCTGCCAGACGCCCATTCACTAATGTTTGCATTGGCTGCCAGCCTGATTCTACCGTTGAAAGGAATACTGTTTTTCTTCCTGATGATTCTGTTCCGCCTGCGCGCGCGCAGCAGTTTTCTAACGTCGCTGGCGCTGACCAACTACAGCGAATTCGGCCTGATTGTGGCCAGCATTGCGCTGCCCCAATGGATGGTGCCGTTGGCCATCAGCGTGGCGTTGTCATTTGTTATTTCAGCGCCCCTGAATCGCATCGCTCACAGCCTCTACGAACGCTCTGCCAGCCGCTTGGAACGCTACGAAACCAATAACCATCACCCCGACGAACAGCCCTTGGCGCTGTCTGACGCCAAGGTTCTCATCCTGGGTATGGGGCGTACCGGTACCGCCGCTTACGACTGGCTGATCGAAACCGAACCGACCCTGGTCGGGCTGGATTCTGACCCCAACAAAATTACCCAGCACGGCGTGGCGGGGCGCAATGTGGTGTTTGCCGATGCCGAAGACACCACCTTCTGGAGCAATCTGCATATGCCCCAGGTGCATTCAGTGATCCTCGCCATGGCCGACATTGAAGGCAAGCTGATTGCCGCCCGCATGCTGCGGCGCATGGGTTTCACCGGCTACATTGTGGCCCACACCATGTTCCAGGACGAAGCTCACCAAATACGTGAAGCCGGCGCAAACGACGCCTACCTGACCATGTGCGAAACCGGCGTAGCCCTGGCAAGCCATATCATGGAGCGGGAAGCTTCCGCGCCGAATGCCTTCGAACCGCCCTCCACCGCCTAAGCGTCAACTAATTTTACACACCGATTTTTCACGCAATAGATGATCCTGCTAACTGTTTGATAACCCGCTTCGCAGGTTCTCTGGCACACCTTATGCTTCAAGTTTTGTTTTAGCCATCTATGAATAGGGTTTTTGTACGCAATACCCAATGTTCGTGATGTGTGGCTTATGTTGTGACGAAATGGAGGTTTTTCATGCCGCCATGCCGAACACTCATATGGCTATCAACCCACGTACCAGACATACCAGAATTTGGGTCTGAGTATCAGGTGTTCGCCATCAACGCCAGTGACGATATGCCATTGGCGCCACCGTCCTGTGCAGGCCCGCGTGTTGGCGTGGCGGATCTGCGCCGGTTCAACGTCAGCGATGTCGGTAACTTTAATCGTTGGATTGAGTTTCTAGGACTGCGTTATTGGGTTGCCATTGTCAACATCTATCCATCTCCGGGTTCCGATACCCAGTGGTTCATTGCCCGCTACTGCTTTGACTACCACTCGGCACCGCTGGATATGAGCCGCTTCAAAGCGATGTTGGGGCATTTGTGGGGCATGGCAGAGCTGCAAATCCAGACCTCAGACCGCTTCCACAGCAGCCGACGCGGACCGGATTTTAATGATGTTGTGCTGACGGGCTCATCGCCCGCTATCTGCAACACCCGCGCCTTGCTCCGGCGCTTCGCTGCGGTTGACGAACCGGTGTTGATCACCGGCGAAAGCGGCAGCGGCAAAGAGGCCGCCGCTCACTTTATCCAGAAAAACAGCAGCCGTGGCTATGGCCCACATGTGGTTGTCAACTGCGCAGCGCTGCCAGAATCCTTGACCCAAAGCGAGCTGTTCGGCTACGAAAAAGGCGCCTTCACCCACGCTCTGAAAACCCATCCAGGGCGCCTGGAACTGGCGCACCGGGGCACAGTGTTGCTGGCCGGTATTGATGAGCTCAGCATGAAACAGCAGTCGGCGTTGCTGCCCTTTTTGCAGGAAGGCCGGCTTGAGCGCATTGGAGGCAAAACATCGTTCATCGTGGACGTACGAATTCTGGCAACGAGTTCTTCAGACCTTGATGAGTTAGTTCGCCAGGGCGAGTTCCGGAGCGATGTGTTCTATCGCCTGGGCAGCCTGATTATTAATATGCCAGCGCTTCGCCAGCGCCCCGACGACGTTATTACCCTTGCCTTGTTACTTTTAGATCAAAACAAAACACCGAAAAAACTCAGCTCTGCCGCCATCTCAGCGCTTGCACACCATACCTGGCCCGGTAATCTGCGCGAACTGCAAAATCGATTGCGCCGAGCCGGGCTGCTCAGCGACAGCACCACCATCAGCCCCCGCAGCCTTGGTTTACAGGCGGCGCTGCCAACCCTCGGCAACCCTTCACAACTGACACTCTCTGCGTTTCGCAACGAGGCCGAACGTCACGCTCTGTCATGCAGCCTGAACCTGGCACAACACAACATCAGCGCCGCAGCCCGCATGCTGGCTATTTCCCGCGTTTCGTTCTATCGCCTATTGGAAAAACACAACCATACCGCCTTACACCCAGATGAAGACTCTGAAGGAGATTGTGTATGACACACCTTTTGCATTCCCCCATGTGGACATTCCCAAGGCTATGTATATTCACTGTTACTCTGGCCATAACACCGGCGTACGCCCAGGAAAATGCCGGTATCACCAATCCGCCCCCGGTGGACCAAGCCACCAGCATTGCGTCGATCACCTCGGACCGCGGCATTGTCACCCGGCCCAAGCGCTTCACCATTGAGCCATCGCTGTCGTACTCCCACAGCAGCTCTACCCTAGTGGCCATCGAGGGCTACACGGTTATACCCGCATTGTTGATCGGTCTGATCAATATTTCGGAAGTACAGCGCGATACTTTTGTGGGCGCCGTGTCGTTGAAGTACGGCTTTACCAGCCGCCTGGAAGCCGCAGTCCGGGTGCCCTACCTTAGCATCAGTGAAGACCTGCGGGAACGCGACATCTTTTCCGGCACGCCGGTGGACAATCTGCGTGCGTCATCAGGTAATGGCTTGGGCGACGTTGAACTGTCTACCCGCTATCAGCTAAACGACGGTGTGGAGGGCTGGCCCTACATCATTGGCGTATTCCGTGCGCGCGTGCCCACGGGGGAAGGACCCTACGACGTCGAGCAAACCACGTTGTTTGACGACAATAACAACCCCATTGGCGTCACCTTGAAAGAACGTCCCACCGGTTCGGGATTCTGGTCATTCGAGCCAGGTTTTTCCTTTATCTACCCAAGCGATCCCGCGGTGCTCTTTGGCAACCTGAGCTACGTATGGACAATGGAAGAAGACGAGGGCCAAGCCAACGGTGGCACTATCGACCCCGGCGATATTGTGCGTTTCGGGTTCGGAATGGGCTTCGCGTTTAACGAACGCACCTCATTCAGTCTGGGCTATGACCATTCGGTGATCGGTAAAACCACCTTCGAGAGGAACAACAACTTGTTCGATGCTACTTTTGACCGTATTCAGGTGGGGTCGCTCTCTTTCGGACTAGCCCATCGGCTGTCAAACAGCACAACGTTAAGCCTGTCGGTGAGCGTGGGAGTCACCGACAACGCGCCCAACAGCGAAATCACTCTGAAGTTGCCACTAAGTTTGTAGGGCGCCGCAGTCTTAACGCCCCGGTAGCGACAGCATAGAATCCTGAAAATTAGGGGGCAGGCGCCAAGTCTGCCCCAAGTTGTTCAGCTCAATATTCAGTTGCTGCATATTCTGGATAACCGCGCCGTCCACATTATTCTGGATCAACGTCATCCAGCTTCCGTTGTCGAGTACACCGCTGGTTACCCGTGTGCCGTCTCCAGCGCGGCTGAAGTCGCTTAGTACAGGCAGGTTTTTGAGAGCCTGGGCGTAACTGCCCACGTCACTGATATTGGGTATGCGCCAGCTATTAATGACTTGCAGGTCGCCATTCACCGACACTCTTTGCTCCAGACCAATGGCAATTTCAAAGCGGTTGAGAAAAAATCCGCCGCGCTTTTGTGCCAGCTCAGCATCGCTCAACACCAAACTCCAATCTGTGGCCTGGGCCTGTGCAACCGGAAAAGCCAGAACCAGCACCAAGACCCGCCGCATGGTGGCCAGTTTTAACACGACACTTACGTTCGTCATCATAAATTCACCACTCCGTCATCGACGGCCAATAAGGCAATGTGTGCCCCAGTGGCGGTGCGTCCTGAACCTGGCTCAAAGGCGCCGTTGCGACCGCAGGCCAGGATCCATCGGCAATAAACGAGTTGCGTCCCTGTTGCAGATGGCTGCGTATCACAAACGCCGTGCCATCCCAGTATTGTTCAAACTCTGACCGCGGATACACTTTCATACCACGCGCAGGATCGCCCACCAGCACTTCGCTGGGAGAAATACCTTTAATGATCACAAAATGCCGATAACCCTCCAGCGTGACCAGGGCAATAACCGGTAACCGAACCTCGTTGCGCAATCCATCCAATGGCAGGCGAAAACCGTCCGCCTGATAGCCCTCAAGCGCCAGATAACGCTTCATGTCCAACATAGAGAAACCTTCACGCCGCACTTTCTCTGGATCGGCTACGGCAAACATGCCGCTGAAGACATCCTCCTCTGACACCTCGAACTGATAATGAAATGTCAGCAACGATGCAATTGCCGCAGAACCACAACTGAAGTCGTACTGTTGGCGGAATACCGAGCTGAAACGGCGGGCCTGAAAGCTCTCGACAGCCACCTCGAAGCTACCGGAAAATCCCGGAATTAGCACACTGCCAGCATTGGCCGCAGAGCTGATAGCCAGCAGTAGGGTCGCCAAGATCGCGTTAATGCCTTTACCACCGGCCATCGCCTGTCTCCTGTTATCGGTTAATAAGAACGTTGATCTGGGTTGTGTCCTGAATAACCACCTGATTACCCGAGTTCTGGATAACTGTGGCCACGCCACTCATATTCTGGAAGGCGCCACCACTGATCAGGTTATTACCCGTCATCACTTGTCCAGCCAGCACGTTGTCGCTGACATTGGCATTCTGGTTACTGCTGTTCATTTGCCACTGCAGCGAGATACCCTGACGGCCACTGGTCTCGTTCAGCTGTTGCGCAGACAGCGCAGACTGCTGTAACCAGGTTTCATCGCTGTTGGCGGTATCAGCCAAGGCGGTCGCTGTGCTTGTTAACAGAGCTAACCCCAGCACGCGAGCGATGCAACCCGCTATAAAGCAGTGTTTGACTTGGTAAAGGCTGTTGTCCATCCCATGCCTCCCGGGCCTGGACGGGCCGCCAGGAACTGGCAGCCCGTCCCTTTGCCTAGTTGGTGTCGCCGCCTGCGGTCAGGTTAGACATCACACTGACGTTAGCCTGGGTAACACTGCCCACACCGACGTTCTGGGCAAATGCGCCCACACCGGTGAAGTTCGCAGAGCTGCCGCCAATGCTGTTACGGGTCCGCACATCGGTGGAAGATCTGCGAGCAGTGGCGTCGCCGTAGTTAACTGACACATCACTGACGTTGCCATTGAGTTCGGCGCTGTTGAGGAACATGTCCACCGACATGCTCAGCATGTTGGTGCTGCTGTCAGACGAATCGTTGTAAGAGTCGGCAATGCTGTTATCCGACTGATCGTTATTCGAGTCGTTGTTGCTGTTATCCGAATCGTCGCTGGTGCTGTTGTCCGAGTTGTCAGCGTTGCCGCTGTCCGCCACGTTCAGGGACGCATCATTGTTCGAATCGTTGGTGCTGTTATTTGAATCGTCGTTGGTGCTGTTGTCCGAGTTGTCGGCGTTACCGCTGTCGGCCACGTTCAAGGACGCATCGTTGTTGCTGTTATCCGAATCGTCGTTGGTGCTGTTGTCCGAGTTGTCGGCGTTACCGCTGTCGGCCACGTTCAAGGACGCATCGTTGTTGCTGTTATCCGAATCGTCGTTGGTGCTGTTGTCCGAGTTGTCGGCGTTACCGCTGTCCGCCACGCTCAAGGACGCATCGTTGTTCGAATCGTTGGTGCTGTTATTTGAATCGTCGTCGGTGCTGTTATCGGCCTGATTGTTGCCGGAATCGTTGGTGCTTCCATCTGAATTATCGGAGTTGTTCGTGGAGTTATCATTGCCGGAGTCGGCGTTGCCTGAGGCGTCGTTATTGGACGTAGAGCCACCGGCCGCGTTGGTATTCGGGTCACCATCGCCACCCTGCTGGTCAGCCCACGCGGCGCCAGAAAGACCTAGACTTAATGCAACAGCAATTGCTAGCAGATTTTTTTTAGCATTCATGATGTTATTCCTTCTTTGTTGTTGTTGGCTGCTATGGAGTCCATCCCTTCCTGCAAACCCTGTGGCAAGTTACGGTGCAGACTCACAGACAACACTAAGCGATAACCGTGCCAAAAAATTTAAAGAAACCAACAAGCTATTGATAATTAAAAAATTTAATTTTTATTAGCCATTTTTCTTCGTCGCAAAAAAATAGCGGGCTGTATCATTACTGATACAACCCGCCGAGTTTAAATACCCCATTTTAAGTATTCGATTTCTAAATCAACGCTCTACAAAAATACAATGTGTAAAGCTTGGACACTATGTAGCGACATTGACGACATAAGAGCGCTCAGCGCTAAACAAAGGATTCCCGAATTAGCCCGGCGGGACACTGAATGCTCAATACTCAATATCACGCCCACACCAGCATGATCATTGGCACAGCTACCACAGTAACAATGATCGATAACGGCAAACCCAGGCGCCAGTAGTCACCAAACTTATAGCCGCCGGGCTCCATCACCAGTGCGTTAGACTGGTGGCCAATGGGTGTCATGAAGGCGGATGAGGCCCCCATGGCTACCGCCATCAACACCGCGTCGGTAGGCACGTTTAGCGATGTTGCCAGGCTCAAAGCGACCGGCGCCACCACAATAGCGGCCGCGGCATTATTGATCACATTCGACAGCAGCAGGGTGACTACCAGCAACATGGCCAGCACCGCCGCCAGCGAAAAGTCACCGCCCAGTGCCAGCATCTTGTTTGCCAGTAACTGGGCACCGCCGCTGGTTTCTAGCGCCTGGCCGACGGGAATCATCGCCGCCAGCAAGACAATGATCGACCAGTCGATAGACTTGTAGGCCTCCTCCGCGGACAACAGTCCCACCAAGACCATTGCCACCGCACCGCCCACCAGCGCTACTGGCGCGCTCAGCAGCCCGCTGACCACCGCCGCAATACTGGCGCCGAATACGGCGGCAGCCAGCGCCACCTTAGGTGACGACCCAAGCCGCAGTCCGCGCTCTGCCAACGGCAGGCAACCCAGAGTAATCAGAGTTTCTGTGAGGCCATCCTGGGTACCCTGAACCAGCAGAATGTCGCCGGCCTGGAAGCGAACATCCCCTAACCGGCTCTGAATACGCTGGCCACGGCGAGCCACCGCCACCACATTCAGAGAATAGCGTTCGCGCAAACCCAAACGGTTAGCAGACAGCCCCAGTAAAATTGAACCTGACGAAACCACCACTTCCATCAACTGCAAGTCGCCTTCATCCAGACCAATCGGTGCCTTGGCATCCTCGTCGTCGGCGCTGGGCTCATCGCTGGAATCTTTAGGTAGTCCGTCCGCGTTCGTTCTCTCGTTGTCTAGCTCGCGCTGCAGCGCCAAAAGCGCACCGGTGGCTAATTCAAGATCGGTATTGTCCAGAAAAGCCTGCAAACTTTCGGTATTGGCCTCAATTAATAGCAAATCGCCTTCGCGCATCACGGTAAAGGTTGAGGGGGTGATTTTGCGTGCGCCTTCACGGATCAAGGCCAACACCGCCAGATCATCGCTCTCACCAGATTCGGTCAACAGTGAGTGCAAGGTGGCGCCAGCGCTGGCGGAGCCTTCCGGCACTCGCAGTTCGGTAACATAATCCCCCACGCTGAACAGCTTTTTACCCGCGGCGCCGTCATCGCGCCGCGGTGTCAGACGCCAGCCCACCAGGGTGATAAACGCAATACCGGCCACGGTGACCGCCAGACCCACCGGGGCAAAATCGAACAGGCCAAAGGCGCCTTCGGGACGATAGGAAGAAATAATAATGTTCGGTGGTGTGCCAATCAGGGTGACGGTACCCCCCAGCAAGGAGCCAAACGCCAGCGGCATCAGCAGCATGGAGGGCGAGCGCCCGGCGTCACGGGACATCCAGATGGCGACTGGCATCAACAGAGCCAAGGCGCCAACGTTGTTGATAAAACCGGAGCAAAGCGCAACCATCGAGGTGAGCGTAAGCACCTGCAGGGTGGGCCGATGGCCGATACGCCCCAACAATCGGGCGATCGCATCCACCACGCCGCCGTTTACCAGCCCTTGGCTAATCACCAATACAGCCGCCACGGTAATTACCGCCGGGTGTCCGAAACCACTGAACAGTTCATCAGCGGGCACCAGACCGGTAAACGCCATCGCCAGCAACGCCAGCATCGACACCACATCAAACCGCAGTCGATTCCAGACAAACAGCGCCAGCGTAATACCCAATACCGCAAACACAATGCCTTGATCCAGATTCAATCGCCCTGCTCCTGCCTGAACACGCTGTTTCTATTAGAATAGACCAAGGCCTCAACTTTGAGCCGGCGCCACAAAAAAACCCGCACCTGGCGAACCAGCGTGCGGGCTTTTAAATCCCGAAAGGGGGAGTTGCAGCATCCGTGCCGCGTCAGATTAGCCTATTAGCCAAACTGGTTCATAGTGTTGTCTTTACCACCGGCTTTCAGCGCGGCGTCGCCGGCGAAGAATTCCTTGTGGTCGTCACCAATGTTGGAACCGGCCATGTCCTGGTGCTTAACAGTGGCGATACCCTGGCGAATTTCTTTACGCTGAACACCTTTGACATAAGCCAGCATGCCTTCGGCACCGAAATAGCCTTTGGCCAGGTTATCGGTCGACAGGGCCGCCGTGTGGTAAGTCGGCAGCGTGATCAGGTGGTGAAACACACCGGCTTCGCGAGCGGCATCGCGCTGGAAGTCCGCCGTCCACTGATCGGCCAGCTTGCCCAGGTCGGTGCTGTCGTATTCTTCACCCATCAGCGCAGCACGCTCGTAGGCCGATACGTCTTTGCCTTCTTTTTTCCAGGAATCGAACACCTGTTGACGGAAGCTCAGAGTCCAGTTGAACGACGGGCTGTTGTTGTACACCAGCTTGGCGTTAGGAACTACTTCCTTGATGCGGTTAACCATCGCTGCGATCTGGCCAACGTGGGGCTTCTCGGTTTCGATCCACAGCATGTCAGCGCCGTTCTGCAGGCTGGTGATGCAATCCAGAATAACCCGGTCTTCACCGCTACCGGCCTTGAACTGGAACAATCCAGACGCCAGACGCTTGGGCTTGACCAGCTGACCGTTCTGCTTGATCACCACGTCGCCGTTGTTGATGTCTTCGGCTTTAGCAATAACGTCACCGTCGATGAAGCTGTTGTACTGGTCGCCCAGGTCACCCGGCTCGTCGGTTACGGCAATTTTCTGAGTCAGGCCAGCACCCAAGGAGTCAGTACGGGCAACAATCACGCCGTCGTCTACACCCAGTTCCAGGAAGGCCAAACGCACAGCGTTGATCTTGGCCAGAAAGTCGGCGTGGGGAACGGTTACTTTGCCGTCCTGGTGGCCGCACTGCTTCTCGTCAGACACCTGGTTTTCAATCTGGATACAGCAGGCACCGGCTTCAATCATCTGCTTGGCCAGCAGGTAAGTGGCTTCTGCGTTACCAAAACCGGCGTCGATGTCGGCAATAATCGGCACAATGTGGGTCTGATGGTTATCAATCTGGCTTATCAGCTGCTCGGCCTTGGCGTCGTCGCCGGCGTTCTGAGCTTCTTCCAGATCACGGAACAGATGGTTCAGTTCCCAGGAATCAGCTTGGCGCAGAAACGTATACAACTCGCCAATCAGGCCGGACACGGCGGTTTTCTCGTGCATGGACTGATCTGGCAGAGGGCCGAACTCTGAACGCAGGGCGGCAACCATCCAACCGGACAGGTACAGGTAGCGGCGTGAGGTGTCGCCGAAGTGTTTCTTAATGGAAATCATCTTCTGCTGGCCGATAAAACCGTGCCAGCACCCCAGAGACTGGGTGTACTGAGAGGTATCGTTATCGTAGTTCGCCATGTCTTCGCGCATAATCTTGGCGGTGTACTTGGCGATATCCAGACCAGTCTGAAATTTGTTCTGGGCGCGCATGCGGGCCGCGTGTTCAGGCTTGATGGCGTTCCAGGTAGGATTCTGTTTCAACAGGGTGGTTAGGGTATCAACGTCTTTTGAGTAGGGCATGGTTCATTCCTTTGTACGTCAGTTTTTTCAAGGGCGTCGAATTTAAATCCAATTCTCCCTGGACATTGGCGACTACTCTAATGCCTCTCACCGCATAACTGAAATTTATATAATCTATATTCAGCATTTTTTTTGTGAATGGTTTGGCGGCATCAAAACCGGATGTCAACCGTTTACAAATCCACAGCAGACAACCTGAGCATTTTCGACCGGATTGGTCTATTCGTTTGCTTACAGGGTGTAAACGGCCTTGGTAATGACGGCAAGCATTAATCAGATACCTGGCCTGTTAAACACAAAATTACCAGCCGGTCCCCAGGCTTAACATCAAGATAATCCCGCCTCGGCGGGTTTAGCCTCAGATGCCGGCCCGCGGCGTCCGCCTGGTTTCGGTAGATGCCAAGCGCTATTTCGCCCTCTTTCGCCAACGTTCGTTCCAGCAACTGAAAATTAACGCTGGCCGGAAGCGCGTAATCGCCTGGGTCCCGAAACTGAATTTCCGCACCACCCACCGTGAAGAGCTCATCCAAGACCACTCGCAACTCTCGCCTCAGGGCCACCTGAGCCAGAACATGGCTGAGTATCATCGGGCTGATTAACATTTCGCTGCCGTGGTTGTACAGCAAATGGCTGTTGTCTGGATCGCTCAGTTCCATGATCAACTGCGGACGCCGTGGTTGATCCGCCAGTACATCTTCCAGTTGTAAATAACCCACCATGGTGCGGGCGTCGGCTTCTTCGCCGGAGGCCAGGCGATCGCTGCTCAGCAGCATCACTGTGTCGTAGGCCGCTGGCTGCAATTGGCGCAGCTCGGCTTCAACCATGTAATCGGCTTCGATGTGCTGAACGACCATGTCTACCTTTTTCCCCAGATGGCGCCGGGTCCGCTGGTCGCGCTCAGCAGCGCCGACAACCGAAATCACATCCACTTGAAACGGCCGATAGTGGTAACTCGACAACTCCGCCAGCAGGCTGGGCACCCGTCGATTCCAGCCCAACACCAGTATTCTCTGGAGTTTCTGCACCGGCGCGGCGGTCACTATCCGTGGGCTACCACGCTGAACCACGGGTAACGGCAGCAGCTTAGGGTTGAGGTCGGTTTCGGCGTAAAACCGCGCCATCATGATCACCCGGTCTTCTTCGTCAATCACACTGTCTGTTGGCGCCATCAACCAAACTTTCCACTGTTCACCCTGGCGTTTCAGCAGGCCCAGCACAATCGCCAACGGACGCTGCGCGGCCACCTCAGCGAGGGTCATGCCAACCATCGTTTCGCCACCGCGCACATACAGTTCGTTGCCGTCGCCAGCGGTGAGCAGTTCGTTATAAATTTCCGACAGGCCCGGATGCAAGATATTCTGCGCCATCAAACGGCTTATGGTGGCATCGCCGGCCACCACTTCTACCGCACCGGGATAGGCTCGCTCTATCACCGGCAATTTTCGCAAGTCCTGAATCTCGGCCACGACATAAGGCAGTGGCGCGTTGTATTGGCGTGCCTGAGCGGCAATCGACAGCAGCGCTTTGACGATTTCCACATCCGGCGTTAGCAGGCTGCCGGCGTCTATATGGCCGCTGGGCACAATAACTGCGGCGGCATCCAGACACGCAACCCTATGCAGGGCGTCGGGCTGAATGGGTGAACCGCTGCGCAAAATGATCTGCCGGGCGCGACGGCCGATACCGGGCTCCATGCGTAATTCGTGTACCTGCTCCGCACTGGCATGCTCTGAGAGCACCACTAGATTGAGCCGGCCGGCATCGTGCTTCTCCAGAAACCGGCGCATACGGCCTGATGCACTGAGCAATTCCGTCAGCAATGGCAGGGTGTGCCGGGTCCAGCCCAACACCACAATGTGATTTTTCAGCGTGACCGGAGTCAGGCCCCGCTCCAGTTCCTCCATTTTGGCAATCAGCCAGCGGGTGAGGATGGCAACCAAGGTGCCCATAAACACCACATAACCGCTGACGGTAAGCAGGGTAGATACAAAACGCTGCCAAACGCCTACGTCATCCCCCAGATAGCCGGGATCTGTCAGGCGCAAAAACGCCCACCAAACGGCCGCGCCCACACTGTCAAATTTTTGCCCGACCGCCAATACCGCAAGCCCGCCAGCAATCGAAATCAGCGCAATAAAGGCGGCAACCACCAATAGCTGGAAACCCGCACCTTTTACCAACTGGCGCTCAACAACGAACTTAATGCGGTCCACAATTCGGAATGGCAGCATGCAAAACCTTTTTTGCTGTTAGCTGGAGCACTTTTTATCAGAGCGCCGTTTATCAGAGCACAGTTTATCAGAACTCGATTTTATAGCAGGTGATGTTGACAGCGATCAGTGCTCGCCGGCTTGCACCAGAGCATCAGCCAGTGTGTGTGTAAAGCGGCTAACACCGTTTACCGGCGCCACCCCTGCACGAGCCAGAGCTCGCAGTGGCTGGAACTGCAAATCGGCAATAATAATACGAGTACCATCGCGCTCGCAGGCAGCCAGGAGCTTATTCAATGCAGACAGCCCGCCTGCGTCCAGCAAGGTCACGCCATCCATATACAGTATAAAACCACGAGCGTTTTTGGACAGTGCCGCCAGCTCGCCAAAGATGCGCTCGGCGGCGGCAAAGAACAGCGGCCCGTTGATCTTGAACACCTGCCAGCCGGCGGGCAAATTAGCCTGCGTCACCCGCAGGTTGGTGGATATGTCGGTCACCCGTGTCATCCGCGCCATTTCGCGCATGAACAACACCGCTGCCAGCAGAACGCCTGTGGTAATGGCAATCACCATATCCAGCGCCACCGTCAGGCTAAAGCAGGTCAGGAACACCAGAACATCGCCGCGGGGCGCGGTTTTCAGAAGATGCACGGCTTTTGGCGCTTCGCTCATATTCCACGCCACTATTAGCAGCAACGCCGCCATCGCCGGCATTGGCATGTAAGACAGCACCCCTGCCAGCGCTACCAGCGCAAGCACCACCACCAGCGAGTGCACAATTGCAGAAACCGGCGACTCGGCGCCAGCGCGATAGTTGGCGGCCGACCGAGCGATCGCCGCGGTGGCTGTAATACCACCAAAGAAGGGTGCGATTATGTTGCCCAGGCCCTGCCCCAGCAATTCACTGTTGGCACTGTGGCGCTTACCGGTCATGCCATCCAGCACCACCGCACACAGTAAGGATTCAATCGCGCCCAACATGGCAATGGCAAACGCTGCCGGAATCAGAGCCTGAATCAGATTCCAGGACACCACCAGGGGGCTGCCATCGGCACCGGCCCGCTGCCAGGGCAAAATAAACTCGGGCAAGACCGGAGGAATGCCACTGCCACTGGTTCCATCGGCTAGTAAATAACTGAAACGCGAACCGATGGTATCGATGGAGGCACCCTGGCTGTTCAGCCACAGCGCCAACAAACTACCGACGATTACAGCGGGCAAATGCGGCGGCACCGCTGTTTTCAACCGCGGCCACAGCAGCATGATCGCCAATGTGACACCGGCTACCAGAGTACTCATGGCATCCAGAGAGGGCACAGCTTGAACCAGCGCAGCCAGCTTTCCCCAATAATGCTCGGGCATGGCCGCAATCGGCAAACCGAACAGGTCTTTCACCTGAAGAGTTGCGATCACCACCGCAATACCCCCGGTAAATCCCAGGGTCACCGGCTCCGGTATGTACTCAATAAAGCGCCCCAAGCGCATAACCGCCATAATTAGAAGCAACACCCCGGACATCACCGTGGCTAGCAGCAAACCGCCCAAGCCGTATTCTTGGGCAATGGGATATAGAATCACCACAAAAGCGGCGGTAGGGCCGGAAATGCTGTAACGGCTGCCGCCCGTGAGCGCAATCACCACGCCGGCAATAATAGCCGTATACAAACCGTATTGAGGGGCCACACCGCTGGCAATAGCCAGTGCCATGGCCAGCGGAATAGCAATAATTCCCACGGTAATACCGGCCATTACATCTTTGGCAAAACGCCGGGAACTGTAGGGCTCCTGCACGCAGGCTTCGCGGATCGCGTGGCCTGGGCGCAGGGAAAACAAATGACTGCGGGACATAAACAACTTGCCTGTACGAAGGGCTTCGTCCGGCATTATACTCGCTATACAGGCAGATCGTATTCGGAAAACTTATTAGTAGTGTGCTTACCGCAACGGAACTTCGCGCTTATGTCCACAAGCCTTTACAACGTTCGTTACCTGATTGGCGCTTTAGTGTTGGCAATAACCGCCGGCTGCGCGACCTCCCCAACCTCACACAGCACCTTGAAAGCACCGCTAAACCAGTATCAGGCGCAGATAGTTGACCCGAAGTCTGACACCCTGAACACGTTAACCGTAGAGCAGTTGGCAAGGCGCTTAGCCGACGCCGATGTGGTGGTCGTTGGCGAATATCACGGCCATCATGCCAGCCATCTGCTTCAAGCTCAGCTACAGTTGGCGCTGTTTCAGCAGCAACCCCAACAGATACTGAGCATGGAGCAATTTGAAACCCATCAGCAGGATGCGCTGAACCAGTATCTGGCGGGCAGCAGCGGCGAAAGCGAAATGATTGAAGACACCGGCGCCTGGGACAATTATCGCGCGTCTTACCGGCCGCTGGTCGAGTTCGCTCTTAGCCATCAATTACCCGTGATCGCTGCCAATGCACCGGGTGCCATCGTGCGTTGTGTCGGCCGCGAAGGGCCGCACATTATTGACGATTTATCTCAGGCACAGCGCCAAACCATTGCCCAACAACCGTTTCTGGACACCCCGGCCTACCGGCAACGCTTTGATGACGCCATTGGTGCGAGTCATGGCGGCGGCGACGACGGCGCTATGAAACAGCGGCTGGACAACAGCTACAAAGCACAGCTACTGCGCGACAACACCATGGCCGAACGCATTTTGCAGGCCCGCCGGGATTACCCGGGCCAACAGATACTGCACATAAACGGCATTTTCCACAGCGAACAACGTCAGGGCACGGTAGCGTTGCTGCACGCGCGTGCGCCAGAGTTGAACATTGAGGTGATCAGCCCGGTTTTCTGGCCCGAAGATGAAACCATGCCAGAGTTGTCCGACCATCGTGCCAATGGTGACTTCCTGTATTTTCTGCAGCCACTGCCCGACGCTTACAAAAGCGACGACCGTCGCAACCGCGCCATGCGCGAGCGTTTCAGCCAAGCCGAACAGCAACCCTGCAATTAACTAACAGATTATTGGGTCGCTACAACTTCGTTGGTAACGGCGTAGTCGCCAGCCAGCCAGCGCAATAATTCGTCGGCCGCCGGGTGGTCAAAGCCGTCATAGGTATGCACTAAAGCCTGCTTCCGTTCGTCGGACAAGCGCTCCAGACCGGCGTCTTGCAACACCAACAAATCTGCTTGCAGGCAGTCCGCCAACTCGGTCCCAAGAACTTCCTGCGCGGCTTGATAAAACGCCTTACCGTATTCGTAATCCGGCCCGAGCTGATAACTCTGCGCCAGGGTAATGGCCGGAATGCAGGTCAGCGTTGGCTGTAGCGCCGGATTAATGGCATGGCCGGCGATGTACGCAGCGTTAGCCGCTGGGCGGCCCGTAAAACCGCGCAAGTGCAAGTGGCGCGACATGCGATCGCCATCATTAACCGGGTAGTTGTCCCACAGCAGCGGCTTTCGCCCCAGAAGATCACCCACTCTTTGCAAGTGGCCGGGTGAAATCTCCCGCGAACACACTTCCTCGCCGGTCCAGAATATCTGTATGGCGGGGTCCAGCGCCTGTCCCAGCGTTTGTAGATAGTCCACCGGGCGCGGGCCAAACACTCGATCCAACACTGGGTCATCCGAGTAATAGGTCGGGCACACACTGATACGCCGAACCGCGGAGTGTTCGGCAACCCAGTGCACAATATCTGCCTGTGCCTGCGCCGTGTGCGGCCCGCTGCCGTGCATATCGTCAAACAGGATCGCCAGTTCATCCAGCCCCAGCTGGTCAAAAAACGCCAGCTTGCGCGCCAGTGACTGCTGGCCGGCTTCATCAAAATTGTTAAACAGTTCAAACGGGCTCAGGCCCACACCAAAACGCACCCCAGCGGCTTTACAGAAGCTGGCGAAAGCAGCCATTTCTGCGGCAGCCTGTGGCGGATGTGGCTCCCGCCAGCGCCGCCTTAAAAATGCATCGGCCTTGGGCGCATAAAGATAAAAACCGTAACCGTGGGGCGCCAGCCTGTACACCAACTGCCGGCGCTGTTCCCAACTCCACAGCGGGCCATAGAAGCCCTCAATAATTCCCAGCTCTGCTGCCATAACCAATCTCCCTGCGGCTGCCTGCGTTGAACCCGACGCTTGTAATGAATGATGAACACATCGTATAGCGCGGACAAGGTAACCGTATAGCTGAGCCGTATTGCCGAAACGCAAAGCAGACTACTATAAGCCGAATCCGTGACGAGACCGCCCAGCCGCAGATGCCATTCTGCTCGCACTGGCTGTCTGTCATGGCCTTTTTACCTACAAATTTCCGTACAGCTTATTCGTTCTGGGCTGTTTCTCGATATTTTCTCTGGCCGTGGCAGGGCGCCTGAACTGGCTGGCCAACGGCCCCTTGCTCTGGCTCGGAGGGCTTTCTTACAGCCTCTATTTAATACATTAAAATATTGGCTACGGGGTTATTAGCTGGAGCTACAACGCAGACATGCCCGGCTGGCTCGGTGTCTGCCTTGCTCTTGGCATCGTTCTGCTTTTCGCCTGGCTGAGCCATTACAGCGTTGAAAAACCCGCTTTGCGACGGTTCAGGGCATGGCGCGCGCGAACATTGCCCGAGCCGTTACAGCGCCTAACACCTATATCTGATACCCTGTTTTTTTCGTTTCACCGATTAAAAATAACTGATAATGTAAGCTAGTTTTACTGCGCTTATAAAAGAGCGCAGACTCAGCGCATAAAAATTATAAAAGGAAGCAAAAACAATGATGATTCGTTCCATTTTCTCCGCGGCGATACTCGCGGTGGCAACGACCTTCGCCCCTACACACGCACTGGCTCAGGATACATTTACCTTAAAGCTGGCAGAAACCTGGGGACCTAACTTTCCGATTTTCGGTGACGCCACGAAAAACATGGCTGCCATGGCCGAGAAAATGTCCAATGGCCGGCTGCAAATCCGGATTGACTCCGCTAACAAGCACAAGGCCCCGCTGGGCGTGTTTGATATGGTAAGAGCCGGACAGTATGACATGGGTCATTCCGCCTCCTACTACTGGAAAGGCAAAGTACCCAACACCCTGTTCTTCACTAGCATGCCATTCGGCATGACAGCACTAGAGCAGTACGCCTGGTTTTACTACGGCGACGGTATGGATCTGATGCAGGAAGTCTATGAGCCCCTCGGACTAAAGTCATTCCCGGGCGGCAATACCGGCGTCCAGATGGGCGGTTGGTTCCGCAAGGAGATCAAATCTGTTGAGGACCTGCAAGGTCTGAAGATGCGGATTCCCGGTTTCGCAGGTGAGGTATTTGCCGAGGTGGGCGTAAGCCCGACCAACATCGCTCCGGGCGAGCTTTACACTGCGCTCGAGCGGAACACCATCGATGCCGTTGAGTGGGTTGGTCCAGCCTTGGACCTGCGTCTGGGCTTCCAGCAGATTGCTGACTACTACTACACCGGCTGGCACGAGCCTGCGACCGAACTACAGTTCCTGGTCAACCAGAAAGTCTGGGACGGGCTGCCGGCAGATCTTCAGGAAATTCTGCGGATTTCCATGCGCACCGCAGCCTATGACATGCTGATCCAGTCACAGCATGAGAACGCCAAGGCCTGGGCAAGCATTAAGAACGAGTACCCGAACGTTCAGATCAAGAATTTCCCGGACGATGTATTCCAAGCTATGTATAAGGCTAACAACAAGTTGCTGACAGAAGCTGCGGCCGGTGATGAGCTCGCGGCGAAGATTATCAAGTCCCAAGAAGACTATCTCAAGGATTCACGCGCTTACACAGACATTTCCGAACGCGCATACCTAAACACGATGGGCACAGTCGAGTAAGATACAGGCCGTAATGGAGCCGGGATCGCTCTGAAGGCGACCCCGGTTTTTTTTGTTTATAGAGATAAAAGGATCGCCAGCCTCTCTGGCGGAGGATTATGAATGCAGTGGATCATAAAGCTTGATGAGGGCCTGGCGCGCTTGTCCAATTTCTGCGGCTGGGTTGCCTGTGTCGCAATGCTGCTGATGGCCGGTAACGTTTTTTACGACGTTGTTGCCCGTTACGCGTTCAACGAAGTGTCTATCGGGATGCAAGAGATGGAATGGCACCTCTACTCGGTGGTCTTCCTGTTTGGTATTCCCTATGCACTTCGCACAGACGGCCATGTTCGGGTTGACGTGCTTTATACGAAATGGAGCAACAAAACCAAGGCATGGGTGAACCTGACAGGCGCTCTGATATTTGTCGTGCCATTCGCCTATTTGATTGGCCTTTACGGCTACGATTTCGCGATGGACTCTTACAGCATGGGCGAAGGCAGCGGTGACCCTGGCGGCCTGCCCTATCGCTGGATTATCAAAGCCGTGATTCCAGTCTCAGCGTTTTTTATCGCCATGGCGGGCCTCAACATGGCAACCTTCGCCCTTCGCGTTATGTCTGGTGAAAAACAATACGAAGGTGAAAACAGCGCGGGAGGACTCGCATGATTGGCATGATTATGTTCGCTGTTGCCCTCTTCATGCTGATGCTGGGTTTCCCTGTCGCTTTCACCTTTGGCGGTCTTGCTTTGTTCTTTGGTGTGTTTGCACAAGGCATGGATCTGTTTGCCTTTATGCCTTATCGCATCATGAGCGTCATGCAGAATACTGTTCTGATGGCCGTGCCCCTGTTCATCTTCATGGGCGTCGTCCTACAGCGTACACGCCTGGCCGAACAGTTGCTTACCTCCATGGGGCGTCTTTTTGGCGGCCTGCCGGGTGGCCTGGCTATCTCTACTATTCTAGTGGGCGCCCTGCTTGCAGCCTCCACCGGCGTTGTGGGCGCCAGCGTGGTGGCGATGGGCCTGATTTCCCTGCCGGTCATGATGGCTCACAACTACGACAAGCGCCTCGCAACCGGCACCATCTGTGCGGCGGGTACGCTGGGCCAGATCGTTCCACCGTCGATCATTCTGATTATTCTGGGCGATGTGCTCGGGCTGCCAGTCGGCGATCTGTTCAGGGCCGCCGTCGGACCGGGCATGGTTCTTATTGGGCTCTATATTGTTTATATCCTGATAATAACCCGCTTCAAGCCTGAAATGGCTCCGGCCATGCCTGAGGACAGCAGCATTTCCCGTAAAAAGGAAGTCATGAATGCGCTGCTGGCAATCATCCCGCCGTTAGCGCTGATTGTCATTGTGCTTGGTTCGATTTTTACCGGCATTGCGACACCCACAGAATCCTCAGCACTGGGTGGTATTGGCGCTATTGTTCTCGCCATAATCTACCGGCAATTCTCATTTAAAATGGTTTGGGGTGCGTCGAAAGATACGGTCAAAGTAACGGCCATGGTGTTCGCCATCCTGGTCGGTGCAACTGCTTTCTCTATGGTCTTCAGCTATACCGGCGGCGATTACCTGCTGGAAGAGTGGATGCTGGCGCTGCCGGGCGAGAAATGGGGCTTTATCATTCTGGCCATGCTGGTGATTATGGTGCTGGGTTTCTTCATCGATTTTGTCGAAATCTCCTTCATCATCGTGCCCATTCTGGCGCCAGTGGCCGAAGCCTTGGGCATCAACATGCTCTGGTTTGCCATTCTTATCGCCATGAACCTGCAAACCAGCTTCCTGACCCCACCTTTCGGGTTCTCTCTGTTCTACTTGAGGGGGGTCGCACCACCGGAAGTGCGAACGATCGACATCTACAAGGGGGTGCTTCCGTTCATCCTCCTGCAGGTGTTTGTGCTGGCACTGATTGTGATTTTCCCCGAGTGGTTCGGCATGAGTTCCTCTTACTAGCGGATAAAAAAATGGCGGCCATATGGCCGCCATTTTTAACCCTTACCGAGGCTTATTGGCCCAGATAGCTGCGGTACATCCACAAGGTTTTTTCCTGTTCGGCGATGTAATCACTCATCAGCGACGCAGTGCCTTCATCGTCAGCGTCGTTGGCCAAGCTCAACAGCTCGCGCTGCTTACCAATCAATTTTACAAAGCTTTCTGTTATGTTCTGCACGGCATCTTTGCCGTTAGACACGTCTTTACGCTCAGGGATGTCAGACCGCTCCATGTAGGTGCTGTAGGCGTGGGCGGGGTGGTGGCCCAAAGTCAAAACACGCTCGGCAATTTCATCGATTTTCAGTAACAACGCGTCGTACTGCTCTTCAAATTTAACGTGCAACTCAAAGAAGTTATCGCCCTTGATGTTCCAGTGATAACCACGCACATTCATGTAAAAAATTTGATAGTTAGACAACAAGTCGTTTAACGAATCCGCCAGCTTCTGAGTTTTCGTAGTATCCAAACCAAGAAAATTCTTACTCATATTCGTCTCCTTGACGTTCGATGATATTAACACCAGTGTGGCGCCGCGCGCGGCAAAGCGGAAGTTTAACGAGTCGATCGCCGCCATAGGGTTAGACTTGGGCCCGCTTCAAGTTAATTTCAAGGCCATGTGGCACCCAAGCTCCATAACAAACGTTCATCTAGAACGGCCAAATGTCATACGCCCGGACCGCAGTCCATGCAGTCAATGTCAGCAGCAGGGCCCATACTGAGTTTACGGCTCAGGTCCTGTAAGGCACTGCGCAGACCTTCTTCAATCACCGGGTGATAGAACGGCATTTCGAGCATTTCACTTACCGTCATTCGGCGCTGAGCCGACCAGGCCAGCAAATGGGCAATGTGCTCGGCGGCAGGGCCAAACATCTCGGCGCCCATAAACAAACCGCTGCCGTGTTCGCCGTACACTCTCAGCAGCCCGCGGTTTTTACCAATCACCCGGCTGCGGCCCTGATCTTCAAAACTGGCTTCACCCACCGCGTAATGGCCGCGGCAACGTTCATCCACCTGCTGGACCGTCAACCCCACCAGAGCGATCTGCGGGTCAGTAAACACTACCGCCAGCGGCACTTTGCGTAAGCCTGCGCGAACATCCGGGTAGCGGCCAGCATTGTCGCCGGCAATACGCCCTTCATCAGCGACTTCGTGCAGCAAAGGCACTTCGTTGTTAGCATCGCCAGCAATAAATATATGGCTGTCACCACAGCGCAGAGTGTACTCGTTAAATACTGGTATGCCCCGGTCGTCCAGTTGCAGATCCGCATTTTGTAGGTCCAGCCCGTCAATATTCGGGCGCCGACCGGTTGCTGCCAGTAGATAGTCGAATTCTTCAGTCACGATCTTATCGTCGGCGTTTTTAAAACTTATGGAGACACCCTCGGCGCTGCGCGCAACTGCCGTGACATCGGCGTCGGGATCCAGCGGGAACTCGCGGTTAAAGGTTTTTAGCGCGTAGTCCCGCAACTGCGGATCTTGCAGCGACCCCAGACTTCCACCCACGCCAAACATGCGAATGCGCACGCCCAGCCGAGCCAGTGCCTGGCCCAACTCCAGGCCAATGACTCCTGGACCAAATACCGCCGCCGAGGCCGGTAAATCATGCCAGTCGAACAGATCGTCATTGACCACCAGGCGGTCTCCGGCTTCTTTCAAAAACCCGGGAATATGGGGGCGCGAACCGGTCGCGATGACGATGCGCTCAGCTGTCACTTCGGTATGGTCACCCACCATTAACCGGTGCGGCGATGCAAAACGCACATTGCCGTGCAGCCGATCTTGCTCAGGATAGTTTTCTGCAGACTTAACCACCGATGCAACAAACCGATCCCGCTCCGATCGCACCCGAGCCATCACCGCCTCACCATCAACCGCAACGGTGGGGCAGGTTATTCCGAAAAGGCCTGTACTGCGGGCTGCGTGAGCCGCATCGGCGGCGGCGATCAGCAGCTTGCTGGGCATACACCCTACCCGGGCGCAAGTTGTTCCGTATTGCTTGCCTTCGATTAGCAACACGCTATCGGTATGTTTACGCGCCCGCTGGTAGGCAACCATACCGGCGGTGCCGGCACCAATAATGGCCACCTTAACCTTTCGCTGTTTCATAGCTGCCTCTTTAAGTGCGTATCTTGAATACTCACTATAGCAGCCGTTTGTATTTGGCATATCGATGCGTTGTGTTTCACAATACCGGCCTCTTACCAGATCCACACAAGGAGCCCGTGGCATGAACACGTTCTGGCCAGAATTTCTGATCGTCGTTCTAGTGCATTTTCTGGCGGTCGCCAGCCCCGGACCCGACTTCGCGGTTATGTTGCGCCAGGCATTGTGCCAAACCCGCGCAAACTCGCTGTTAACGGCCGCAGGCATAGGCGCGGGGATTTTAGTGCATGTGGCTTATTCACTGTTGGGCATAGGGCTGCTTATTCAGCAATCGGTGCTGCTGTTCAGCATTTTGAAAGTGATTGGTGCTCTGTATCTGACGTGGATTGCGTTGCAATGCCTGCGTGCCAAGGCCGGAGGGGTTTCCGTGGAGGCGGCAAAAGCACCGCACCAAAGCCGCCTTGCGGCGCTGCGGCTGGGCTTTCTGACGAACGCACTCAACCCCAAAGCCACGCTCTTTTTTGTCTCGCTGTTTTCGGTGATTATCAGCCCCGGCACGCCGGTTCTTGTACAAACCGGCTATGGCCTGTACATGGCTTTGGCCACTTTTTTGTGGTTTAGCCTGGTGACTGTGTTCTTTAGCCAACCAAGGGTGCGCAGGGGCTTTAACCGTTTCGGTCACTGGCTGGACCGGCTGATGGGCGGCGTGCTGCTGCTTTTGGCCGGTCAGTTATTGCTGTCTACAGTGAGCGGATCAGAGCCTCTGTCTGCTCCCATCCCAGGCACGGATCGGTGATCGAGCAGCCGTATTGAAGGTCGGCGCCGTCGTTCTGGCGGCCCGGCTGTAAAAAGCTTTCCAACATTAGCCCACAAATGTGGCGATTGCCGGCGCGCCGTTGGGCGACCACATCGCGGGCTATCTCCTGCTGGCGCTCGTGTTGCTTGCAGGCGTTATCGTGGCTGCAGTCCACCATCACCGCCGGATTCAGGCCTGCCTGCTGCAGCGCATGGGTCGCGCGGGCAATGCTGTGACTGTCGTAATTGGTGATACCGCGACCGCCGCGCAAAACCAGATGGGTGTCAGCGTTGCCCTCTGTAGAAATCATTACCGGCGTGCCTCTGGCCGACAGCCCGGGATGATGGTGGCCATGGGCCGCGGACTTCATGGCATTGGTGGCCGCCGCGATGCCGCCGTCGGTGCCATTTTTAAAACCCACCGGCATTGGCAAGCCGCTGGCCATTTCGCGATGCAGCTGCGACTCAGTGGTGCGGGCACCAATAGCCGTCCAGCTCACCAGGTCCCCCAGGTAATCCATAGCAAACGGGCTCAGCGCTTCCGTGGCTAGCGGCAGGCCGGTGGCCGCCAGATTCAGCAACAATTGCCGCGAGCGTACCAAGCCTTGATGCAAATCACCCTGCCCGTTGCGCTCAGGATCGTATAACAATCCTTTCCAGCCAACTGTGGTGCGGGGTTTCTCCAAGTAGGCGCGCATCACAATCAACATACGGTCACTAACATCCGCCGCAAGCTGTTTCAGCCTTTGCGCGTATTCCAGTGCGGCCACCTCGTCGTGAATGGAACATGGCCCGATCACTACCAGCAGGCGGTTGTCCGCTCCATTGAGGATATTACGAATCGCCTGGCGCTGATGTTCAACCTGTGCCTCAAGCTTCGCCACTAGCGGAAAATTCCCGCGCAACTGATCAGGCGTGGGCAGAGCCACCTCGCGGCGACGGGCTGGGGTAATTTTTACCGCATGTTCTACGTCGCTTTTTACGGCATTCTCTATCGGATTCTCAACAGCACTTAATGGCATATTCATGGCGGTGTGTCCGTTTCCCTGTTCCAAAATCAAAAACCCCGGCTGGGCTACCAGTCGGGGTTTTTGATTCCGGTGGCAGCCTGGGTGGTCTGCCGGGCTGCCTTCCTCGTTGTTCGGTGATGAAGATCTAAGGGCGGCCCGGGGTCTGGCTAAAATAAAAGCCATAGTCGCGCCACCAAAACGAAACAGCCAATGCTGCAGCTAACGGTTCACTACCGAAAGCTTGCTGAACATTTAATTGGCAAATTGCTGGCTGAGTCTTCATGCTTTTTACTATAACCGGCCTGTTTTCAACTTGGCAACCACTTATGCAAAGTTTTTATCTGGCGCTGTCAATAGCAGGCACCTGCCCAAACCGCGGAGTACTCCATGAATTGTCCCCGTATTTCCCGACTCACAGCGCCAAACGTAATGGCGCTGTTTATTACGTTTCTTCTGTTTTTGGTTTCAGCCAATGCCTTTGCGGCCAGCCAAAGCCGGGCTTACAACCTGAACCAACGCCCGGCTGCTGATGTGGCCGCGCAAATTCGCGATCTTTACGAAGAAGTGAATGTCACCGTTGTCGGGCAGAAAATTGTAGCTCGCGGGGAGACTCGCCTACTGGACGAGATCGGTCAGATTATTCAGCAACTGGACGTTGCTACGGCACAGCTCCGCATCAGCGTGCAGTCTCGGGAAAATCTCGGCGGTAAACGTAGCGGTGGCGGCATCGATCTGACTCAAAATAACACGTCAAGTAATCGCAACATCATTAATAGCAATACAGTCACCATCAATGCGCAGAGCAAAACGATCAGATCATCCGGCAATCGCGAGCGCTCATTAATTGTGCAAGACGGGCAATCGGCTCAGGTCAGTGCAGGCCAAATTCGCAGTTTGCCGTTCGCGGCCCGTGGCGGCCGAAATCCAGCTGTATTGTTGCAGCTGGTGGAAACCCGCAGCGGCTTTGTGGTAACTCCGCGGATGATTTCACCGCAGAATATAGAACTCAGTATTATGTCGTTTGAGCAAGACGCCCCTGCCATGCCGGGTTATGACACGGAAGCGCTAATGACTATTCGCCAGGTTCAACCCGGGCAGTGGGTTTCTCTGGGTGGTGTTGACCGCAGCGAAAGCCACGAAAATTCCGGCATTGTGTACCAAGTTAATAGCAGTGAAAATCGCACCAGCGAGATTCGCGTGCGGGTGGACATTCTGCCCTAAGCCTCAGGTTTTGGCCCCACGCAGTAGAACACGTTTTGCCTCGTTAACTTTGGCTGCCAGATAGTCGTTGCCGCCGCGATCGGGGTGGATTTTTTGCATCAGCCGGCGATGGGCCATCACAATGTCATCGCGGTTGCACTCTGGCTCCACTCCAAGAATCTCGCAGGCTTCGCGCTCGCTGACCTGCCCGGCCACATCAGCACCTGTCCGCTGGCGCTCCTCGCCGTCAGTGCTACTCTGATTATTGCGGCCTTGGCCATTGCCCGCCTGACCATTAAGAGTGCGCTGAATAAAGGGCAAGTATTTCAACAGCGCTGGCAGCTTTCTCAGCAAAGGCAGCAAAGCGGCAACAGCGGCTGTCAAAACGTGAATGCGCCCAGTCAACACCATCAGCAGCAACAGTCCGCCACCGCCGATAAGAATGGCTTTCCAGGTGGCCGCTTTTTTCTTTTCTGGCGACAAAGTCCCCCATTGCCGCAACACCACAAACAGCCCGGCGGCCAAGGCAATTCCCAAAATCCAGTGCATGCGTTAATCCCCATGGTAACGTCGGCCGTAATTCTGTCATCAACGGCCAGTACAAAGCCAGATAGGACATCGTTTCAGTATCGTTTCAGCGGTGCCTTGCAAGCATCACCGACCTTTAAGTCTATTCATAAAAGCAGATGAACGTTTCAGCGACTTTCATAGGATGCTATACTTCTCCGCTTAACTTAATTTTCCCCACCGCTGCCATGCTTGTGCGATTATGGGGCGTAATCTGAATTATCAAGGTCTGTCATCATGCGCACTGCTTTTCGCTTCGTTATTGTTACTGTTTTTCTCGGCGTCGTTCTTGGCGGTATTTTCGGATACAAATTCTGGCAAACTGGCCAAATGCAGGCACAAATGTCACAACCGCAGCCGCCGGCGGAAATCTCGGTGGTGCAATCGCAGACTGAGCAGTGGACACCGGCCGTGAAAGCCGTCGGCAGCATTGTCGCGGTGAATGGCATTGATGTGGCCAATGAAGTGCCAGGCGTTATTCAGCAGATCAACTTTGAATCCGGCGACCTTGTCAGCAAAGGCGACGTGCTGATTCGCCTAGACGCCGCCATTGAAGAAGCGGCCCTGCGCACCCGCGGCGCCGAGGCCCAGCTCGCCCGCCAAGAGTTCCAGCGCATTGCCGATCTGTTGCCGAAACGCGCGGTATCGCAGTCGCAGTATGATCAAGCCAAGGCGAACTACGATGCCGCCAACGCCCGTGTGAACGAAGCCGAAGCCCAGCTCAGTAAAAAAGTAATTCGCGCACCTTTTGACGGCACCTTGGGTATTCGCCTGGTGGATCAGGGGCAGTACATTGGCACCGGCACGCCGATTGTTGAAATCAACATGCTCGACCCTATTTACGCCGATTACACCCTGTCGGAAAAGAATCTACCTGATGTAGCCGTGGGCTATGCTGTGGCGGCCACCGTTGCTGCAGCGCCAAATACTGAATTCAAAGGCACCGTCAGCGCCATCAATACCTCGGTGAACGCCGACACCCGCACTGTGCGCATTCGCGCTACCCTTGCCAACCGCGACCAACGGCTACGCCCGGGCATGTTTGCCACGGTGAGTACGCGTCAACCTGACGACATAACCGTAGTGACCGTGCCGCGCACCGCAATCTCCTACAATACCTATGGCGATTTCGCCTTCGTAGTAGAAGACAATGACCAAGGCCAAAAAGTGGTCAAACGTCGCAGTGTTCGCTCGGGCGATGCCCGTGACGACAGAGTTGCGGTTCTTGAGGGCCTGGAAGCGGGCGAAACGGTGGTCTCCAAGGGCCTGCTGCGACTGCGCTCGGGCCAGCCCGTGAAGATTCAAGACGACAGTGACAACACTGAAAAGAACGCCAGCCAAGGTCAACAGGAGGCGTCTGAATAATGCGTTTCACCGATATATTTATCCAGCGCCCGGTGCTGGCAATCGTCATAAGCCTGCTGATTATGCTGCTGGGTGTTCGCGCGGCCATGGACCTGGAAATACGCCAGTACCCGCAGCTGGAAACCACCACCGTCACCGTCTCTACCGCTTATCCAGGCGCCAGCTCAGACCTGATTCAAGGCTTTATCACTACGCCACTTCAACAGGCCATCGCTGAATCAAGCGGTATCGACTATCTGATTTCGACCAGTGCCCAGGGCTCTTCAACCATAGCAGCCCACATGAATCTAAACTACGACGCCAATGCGGCCCTTGCCGAGATTCAGTCGAAAGTGGCAAGCCAACGTAACGTGTTGCCGACCGAAGCCCAAGACCCGGTCATCAGCTCCAGCACCGGCGACTCCACTGCACTGATGTACATCGCGTTTTACAGTGAAGGCGAATTAAGCGTACCGCAAATTACCGACTACCTGACCCGGGTTGTGCAGCCCCAGTTGCAAGCGATTAGCGGCGTCGGTAAGGCTCAGTTGCTCGGACGTACGTTTGCTGTGCGGGTGTGGCTGGACCCGGAACGCCTAGCTGCGGTGAACATGACCCCGGTAGAGGTTGTCGATCAGTTGCGTGCGAATAACTATCAGGCCGCGGTTGGCACCACCAGAGGTGAGTTTACCGAGGTAGCGCTGACCAGCAACACCGACATTGCCGATCCTGAAGACTTCAAACAACTCGTGGTAAAACAAAAAGACGGCACCCAGATCCGCTTGCAAGACATTGCGCGGGTCGAACTGGGCGCACAATCTTACGACCAGCTAGCCATGTACAAAGGCATCCCGGCCACCTTCACCGCTATTGAACTAGCCCCCGGCGCTAACCCCCTAACCGTGGCCAAGCTGGTGAAAGATGAACTGCCGGGTATTCGCAGTCAGGTGCCCGCAGGCCTCGAGGTTCAGCTAGCCTACGACGGCTCACAGTTTATAGAGGACTCCATCAGCGAAGTGATCAAAACCCTAGCCGAAGCGATGGTGATTGTCTTGGTCGTGGTGTTTTTATGCCTGGGCTCTGTGCGCGCCTCTATAGTTCCCGCTATTGCGGTTCCACTGTCGTTGGTAGGCGGTGTGTTTATAATGCTGCTGTTTGGCTTCTCGCTGAACCTGCTGACCCTTCTTTCAATGGTGCTCGCAATCGGCCTGGTGGTGGATGACGCCATCATCATGGTAGAAAACATTCACCGGCACATTGAAAACGGCGAATCACGATACGATGCAGCGATCCATGGCGCCCGGGAAATGGCCGTTCCCATTATCGCGATGACAACAACCCTGGTGGCGGTGTATGCGCCCATCGGCTTTATGGGGGGCCTTGTAGGCTCACTGTTCACCGAGTTCGCCTTTACTCTGGCTGGCACCGTGGTGATTTCCGGAATTGTCGCCTTGACCCTGTCGCCCATGCTGTCAGGAAAAGTTCTTAAACCCCACGGCGATCCCGGCAAATTCGAACACCTGGTAGAGCGCACCTTCCAGGGCATTGCCAATGGTTATTCCACGGCCCTTGTGTCGCTGATGAAAACCAAGTCGGTGGTGGTGTTTTTTGCCTTGGCGATATTGTGCTCAATCTACTTTATGGTCACCATGAGCCAGAATGAACTGGCGCCGACCGAAGATCAGGGCATTTTGTTCTACCAGGGTCTGGGCCCCCAAACCTCCACCCTCGACTATTTGCTCGAAAACGGGAAAGAAGTTCAAGATCGGCTATCGACAGTCGACGGCTATTACGAAGACTTTATGGTTCTGGGTTTCACAGCGCCAAACGCGGTGTTTGGCGGACTAAAAATGAAGCCCTCGGCAGAGCGCGACATAACCCAGTTTGAAGTGCAGCCTAAAATGACCGCTGAACTGAGCAAGGTGACCGGTCTGCAAACGGCGGTGTTCGCGCCACCCGCCCTACCTGGTTCTGGCGGCGGTCTGCCGTTCCAGTTTGTGGTGACCACCGGTGGCAGTTACGAGCAATTGAGCAGCGTTGCCGACGAACTGATAGGCGCGGCCATGCAAAGTGGCAACTTCCTGTTCCTGCGTACGTCCATCAGCTTTGACAAGCCGGTTACCCGCATCGATGTGGATCGTGACCGGGTAGCAGACCTGGGCCTGTCGATGAGAGACGTTGGCCAGCAGCTGAGCAGTATGCTCGGCGGCGGTTACGTTAACCGGTTCAATATGGAGGGCCGTTCCTATCAGGTTATTCCCCAAGTGGATCGAAACTTCCGCACAGACGAACAGGCTCTGAAGGATTACTACATTCGTGCCGACAACGGCACCCTGGTGCCGTTGTCCAGCGTGGTGTCTTTCAGCAGCGATGTAGAACCATCGAACCGTACCCAGTTCAACCAACAAAATTCGCTGACCCTTGAGGGCGTGGTTTCACCCGGTGTGGCCTCTGGCACCGCCATGGACTTCATGGAGCAGACGTCGGCGGACATATTCCCACAGGGCTTTGGTTTTGACTACAAGGGCGAAACCCGTCAGCAAGCAAAACAAGGCAACGCTTTGATGGTGACCTTCTTACTGTCGCTCTTGGTGATTTATCTGGTGCTGGCGGCGCAGTTTGAAAGCTGGCGCGACCCATTGATCATTTTGATCTCAGTGCCCATGTCGGTAGCCGGCGCCATGGCGTTTATTGTGCTGGGCTTTGCTACCATGAACATCTACACCCAGGTAGGTCTGATTACCCTGATAGGCGTGGTGTCGAAGAACGGCATATTGATTGTGGAATTCGCCAACCAGCTGCAAAAAGATAAAGGCCTGAATAGACTGGATGCCGTGGTGCAAGCCGCATCTATTCGCTTACGGCCTATTATTATGACGTCACTGGCGCTGATCTTCGCGATGGTACCGCTGCTGCTGGCATCCGGACCAGGCGCTCAAAGCCGCTTCGCGATCGGCCTGACTATTACTGCCGGGCTGGGCATTGGTACTTTGCTCACTGTGTTTGTACTTCCAGCGTTTTACGTGCTGCTGGCGAGGGACCACAACGCCGCCAGCAAAGACAAGCATGAGGATGACAATGGAGAATATCGCGATCACCCCAACCACGCTCCAGCCAGCTAATTCGCATTGACGCTGCTCAATCTGTTTTGGCTGTTTGTTCTTGGCTTTGCTACCTGGTATTGGTGGCGGGCCAAGGCCATCAAAGATGGCGTGCTGGTTGCGGCCAAGCGCTACTGCAAAACCATGGATGTGATGCTGCTGGATGACGTTGTATACCTGCGCGGCGTGTGGGTAAAACGCGACAACGGCGGACAGCTGCGGGTTTGGCGGCGCTTCATGTTTGACTTCACCACCACCGGCGAAGAACGTTATAGCGGCCGCATTATTATGCTGGGGCGGCAAATTGTTCACACGGAGCTGGAACCACACCGGATCTGAGCACCGCTTTACGAAAAACCTTGATGTGCGCGGGGCGACCCACAGACAACATGCTAATTCAATGCGTTCATCTGTTTCAACGGCCAGGAGGCGCCATGTCTGATTCTGTTTCCCTGCACGAAATCACCGATTTTGCCCAAGCCCTGGCCCTTGAAGCCGGAGAGCTGATTCGCCACGAGCGCGATCACAACACCCTGCGTACCGATTACAAACAGCAAACCGAGCTGGTGACCCACGCCGATATAATGGCGGATGAGTTTATTACCGGTGCCATCCGTAAACGCTTTCCGGAACATCGCATTCTGTCGGAAGAAACCATGCCCGACCTGACTCAGGCCGAGCACATCGATACGCCGCTGTGGGTGATTGACCCGATCGATGGCACCGTGAACTACGCCTACGGCCACCCACAAGTAGCCGTTTCCATCGCTTACGCCGAGCACGGCCAAGTACAGGCAGGCATTGTGCACGCACCCTTCGCCGGCCAGAACGGCAAAGGTGAAACCTTCCGCGCTACCCGCGGTGATGGGGCAACCTTAAACGGCCAGGCGATCCGCCACAGCAACGCCAGCGAACTGCGCCAGGCACTGTTTGCCACCGGTTTCCCTTACACAAAAGACGCGCTGGAACCGCTGTTAAAGCGGTTGGATGCGATGATTCACCAATGCCGTGATTTGCGCCGAATGGGTTCTGCCGCTCTGGATATATGCTGGGTGGCCTGCGGCCGGTTAGACGTGTACTACGAAAATGTCAGCCCTTGGGATTTTGCCGCCGCAAGGCTGATAGCCATAGAGGCCGGCGCCCATGCCGGACACTTCGGCGAGGTACCCGAAAATCAACCGGCGGACTTATGGGGCAAAGATATACTGATTAGCTCGCCCAAGCTGTGGCTGCCTGTGCGAGAGATTTTGCGGAAAGCGTCGGGTTATTAACCGCCACCAATGGCGCGTACCACTTCTATCTGATCGCCCTCAGCCAATGCCGTATCTGCGTGCTGGCTGAGCGGCACTATGTCTTCGTTCAATTCAATCGCCAGGCGTTTGCCCACCAAGCCCAGATGCTCGATTAAGGCACCCACGGTAGCGCCAGCTGGCAGCGCCATTGGCTCGCCGTTCACTGTTAACTTCATAGCCGTTACCTTATTCAATCTGTTTTGAATGCGCTTTACATGTGAGTGCCGCCAACGCAAGCAGCGACCAGCCAATCATGAAACATAAGCCGCCAATCGGCGTAATAAGACCAATACCCTTGGTTTGAACCAGTGCCAGCGCATACAAACTGCCGCTGAACAGAACCACACCAGCGAGCATGAAAGCCGCCGCAGCCGTCAGCAGCTTACGTGACACGCCAAAGCCGGCCAATGCAGCCACCAGAATAAGTCCCAAGGCATGATACATCTGGTAAGTCGCAGCCATCTCAAACACTTCCAAGCCGCGAGCATCGACCACATTACGCAGGCCGTGGGCACCAAAAGCACCCGCCATCACCGCAGTCAGTGCCAGTAAGGCACCGGTTACCAAAGCCCAGATCATCAACGCTGGACGAGCCGCAGTTTGGCCAGCCAGTCCCGACTCAGCATGCTTAGCAGTCACAGCAGGTGATCTCCTCGCTATCCAGGTCCATCATGGTCAGTGCTCCGCCCCAGACACAGCCAGTATCCAGGCCGATAAAACGTTTGTGACCGGTATGGCCCTCCAGTGCGGCCCAGTGGCCGAACACCACGCGGGTGCTGTCGGCGCGGGTGTAGTCAAACCAGGGCGCAAATCCCACCGGTGCGGTGTCCACCGATTCTTTGGCCGTCAGTTCCAAAGCGCCATCGGGTGAGATAAAGCGCATGCGGGTAAAGTAATTGGTGATCACCCGCCAGCGGTCCATGCCACTCAGGCCAGAGTGCCAGGCTGCGGGCTGATTGCCGTACATGCCGGCAAAATATTCAGCGGCTTGCGGGCCACGGATCACCTGTTCTACTTCGCGAGCGTGGGTACCGGCCTGCGCCACCGTCCAGATATGAGGTAGCCCGGCGTGAGCCATAAACAGATCACGCTTGGGGTCATAAACGCAAAGTTTCTGCTGGCGCAGCCAATCCAGAAGCTGATCGCGATCCGGCGCCGTTAAAATGCTGTCGAGAGTGTCTTTACGCTTTGTCTTGTGGTCTGCCATAGCCACCGCTAGCAGGTGCAAGTCGTGATTGCCTAAAACCACCTCGGCGCTGGTGCCCAGGTTGGCAATATAGCGCAGTGTTTTCAGGGACTCCGGACCGCGGTTGATTAAATCTCCCGCTACCCACAAACGGTCCCGCGACGGCGAGAATCCGACCTTGTCTAACACCTGCTGCAAAGCGTCGTAACACCCTTGAATGTCACCAATGGCATACTCACTCATAGACGGTCACTCATTGCCAGCTCCGGGCGCCTCAATGTCAGCACTTGGTGCGCGTGTTACCAGATAGTCAGCGATGGCGACATAGTCCGCCAGACCGAGATTTTCCGGGCGCAAGCCGTCATTGATGCCTAATTGCTGGAGCTCGGCGGCAGTCACAAAACCGCCAAGGGCCTTGCGCAGGGTTTTACGACGGGCGTTAAACGCACTGCGCACCACCGCCTGCAGCGTACCCAGGTCTTTAGCCGGGTGCGGTAAGGTGACGTAAGGCACCAGCCGGACAATGAACGAGTCCACTTTTGGTGCAGGGCGGAAGGCATCCGGCCCAACTTCAAACAGGGGCTGCACTTTGCAGAAATACTGGGTCATGATGCCCAGACGGCCATAATTGTTGTCGCCCGGAATCGCCGCCATACGCTGCACCACTTCTTTTTGCAGCATGAAGTGCATGTCCTTAACCACGCCACTGTGGGCCAGCAAGTGAAAAATCAGTGGAGTTGAGATGTTATAGGGCAGATTGCCAATAATCCGCAGCGGCTGTTCCCCCACCAGTTCGTTAAAGTCGAACTTCAGCGCGTCGGCCTGGTGGATGCGAAATTCCGGATAGTTAAAGAATTTGGTGCGCAATATTGGTATCAAATCGCGATCCAGCTCCACCACTTGCAGGCGCGGATTCACCGCCAGAATTTCTTCGGTGATGGCGCCCAGGCCGGGGCCGATTTCAACAATAGACTGATCGGGCTTGGGCGCAATAGAGCGGACAATACGCTCGATAACACCGGGGTCGTGCAGGAAGTTCTGGCCAAAGCGTTTGCGGGCCTGATGGCCGGGTTGTCTGCTCACGGTATTTCTCTCTTTATCTGATTGGCGCGCAAACCACGGGCCATTTGTTCACCCACACGAATGGCTGTTAACAGGCTGCCGCCGTCGGCTTTGCCGGTGCCAGCCAAATCCAGCGCGGTGCCATGGTCTACCGAGGTGCGCACAATGGGCAAGCCGAGGGTGATATTCACCGCGCGACCAAAACCCTGAAATTTCAACACCGGCAGGCCTTGATCGTGAAACATCGCCAGTGCGACGTCGGCGTTATCAAGCCAGTGCGGCGTAAATAGAGTATCTGCGGGTAGTGGACCGGTCAGACCTATACCTTCGGCGCGCAACCGCGCCAACGTGGGTTCAATCACTTCGATTTCTTCCCGCCCCAAATGCCCGCCTTCACCGGCATGGGGGTTCAGTCCGGCCACCAGAATGCGCGGCTGGGCAATATTGAAAAAGGTTTTCAGATCGGCGTTCAGAATCCGCACCACCTGGCTCAGGCGTTCGGGGGTTATGGCCGCCGACACGTCTTTAAGGGGCAAGTGGGTGGTGACCAACGCCACCCGCAATTCGTCGGTGGCCAACATCATGACCACCCGCTCAACACCACACAACTCCTGCAGGAACTCGGTGTGACCAATAAAGGCGATGCCTGCGTCGTTAATCACCCCCTTATGCACCGGTGCGGTCACCATGCCGTCAAAACTGCCGTTCAGGCAACCTTCAGCAGCGCACGTCAGGGTATCCAGCACATATTGGCTGTTGCCGGTATCCAGCTGGCCAGCCTGATCACTAATACAACCGTTAACGTGCAAGACCGACAACTCGCCGGCGGCAGTGCTAGCAACCATTCCGGGCTGCCACGCTATGATTTGAACGCTTAGCCCCAGCAAGCGGGCACGGGCTTCCAGCAACGGCTGGCTGGCCACCACAACAATGCCTACCTGCCGTTCCTGACCGGCCAGTTGCAGGCACAATTCAGGCCCAATGCCGGCGGGTTCCCCCGCAGTCAGGGCCAGGGTAATCCGCTCACTCATGATGCGTTTTCATCTATGTTGGCAGCCTCAGTGTTACTGCTTTCGGCATACCCCGGCTTGAACTCAACAAAAGCCTCATCACGAATTTCCCGCAACCAGTTCTGCAGTTCATTTTCAAACTTGCGCTGGTACAGGGTCTGGCGGGTTTCAGATTCGCGGAATTCGTCGCTCATGTCTTTCTGCCGGCGCTCTTGCACCTGCAAAAGATGCCAACCGAACTGGGAACGCACGGGGCCTTCAATCTGCCCCACGGTGGCGTTTTGCATGGCCTGTTCAAATTCTGGCACCATCTGCCCGGGATTTACCCAACCCAGGTTACCACCGTCAGAACCCGATACTGTGTCGTCAGACTCGGCCTTGGCCAGCTCGGCGAAATCAGCGCCGTTTTGCAATTTTTCAAAAAGATCGCGGACCTTGTCCTCGGCTTCGGCCTCGGTGATCGCCTCAGACGGCTGCACCAAAATATGCCTTACCCGGTTTTGCTGAACCAGTTTCTGCTGTTCGCCACCGCGCTGCTCCATCACCATCACCAGGTGAAAACCGCTGCTATTCTGTAGTACATCAGACGGCTGGCCCACCGTCAGGTCTGGCACGACCGGAGCCACCAGAGACGGCAATTGGCTTTCAACGCGCCAGCCCATGTCACCGCCCTCAAGGGCGTTGCTGGCATCCGATTCTGCTACCGCAACCGCGCGAAAATCCCGGCCTTCCACAATCTGCTGGCGCAGTGTCTCGGCCTTGCTGCGAGCGGCTTGAACCGACGCATCGCTGCTTGGGTCCTCGGTTTCGATAAAGATGTAAGCCAGGCGATACTCGGCGGTGTTGCCACCGCCGGCTTGCTGCGCCTGCTGATAATTTTCCACTTCGCGGTCTGTTACCCGAATACGGCTGCCTACCTGGCGCTGCTGAACCCGGCTGGTGAGCAGTTCATTGCGGATCTGCTCGCGGGCATCACGGTAGCTGACGCCTTCGCTGGCCAACTGCTGTTCGAACTGCTCCAGGCTCATGCCATTGCGACCGGCAATGCTGCCCATGGTTTCGTTCAGTTCGTTATCGCTGATGCGCATGCCCATTTTGCCCGCCATCTGCAGCTGCACCGATTCGGTAATCAGCTGATCCAGCACCCGCTCCTGAAGCAAACTGCGCGGCGGCAAGGTGGTTTCCTGGACTTGCAGCCGGGTAACAATGGTGTTGATGCGGGCATCCAGCTCGGTGGCCAGAATCACGTCGTCATCGACAATCGCAACCACTTGGTCCAGCAGCTGGCGCTCGGCCTGAGCCGCCAGCGGTAGCAATGCCAACACCAGCATCAGGGATGTTACACAGTGGCGAAAGGTCGCCTTCATAGTCACCTCATTGTTAAACAGTGGCATAGCGTTTAAAAGCTCCAAAATTGTGTTACGGCGCGCTAAAGCGGCGGCGTTCGCGCTCATCAAAACCATAAATGGCGTCGGCAATGCTGGTAGAGGCGCCGCCGGTGCCCCCCAGGCCTTTAAGCTGTATCTGGAACAGTATACGGCTGTCCAGTTCTTGATCGTCGGTAAAGTAATTCTGGTGTACCAGTTGCAGACTCCAGCAACAATTATTGTATTCCACTCCCGCCAGCGAACCCACGGTACGGTCCAGATCGGTGTCGTGCACCCAACGCCCAATCAGGCTCAGGCGTTTGCTAACCGGAAACACCACGCCCACATCGGCCTGTTCCAGTTGGGTCGCCGCGGCAGTACCTTTGCTGTAGGTGTGGCCCACGCTGGCCAGATAGCGGTAATCGCGAGAATGGAAGGTTAACTGGCTGCGGCCTTCCTCGGTTTGGTTGGCGTCCGGATCCCACAGCAGAGAACTGCGAATCTCCAGAGTATCCAGCGGGCTCAGCACCACTTCAGCTGCCATCGGCGATCGGCTGCGGTCTTCCGCGCCCGCGCCAAACAGACTGACGTCTCGATCTTCAAAATACTGGATCTGGCCCAGGCTAAAACGAGCGCGTTCGGCACCGGTCTGCAGATCGTTAAAACGGCTCGTCAGTGCCACCGTTAACTGATTGGTGTCGCCTACCCGGTCGCCACCGGTAAAGCGGTTGCGCTGAAACAGTTGGTCAAAGCGGAAAGACTTCAAATCAGTGTCAAAATCAGGGATGTCATTCTGGTCAGCGTCGGCGTCGGCCCAAGCGTAATAAAGCCGCGGCTCCAGAGTCTGGTTGAAAGGTATATCAAACAAGCTGCCCTGGCGATCGAAATACAAACCGTTATCCCACTGAACCACCGGTACCGTGCGTTCAAGATTACCGCTACCCAAGGTGTAGTCTTCCAGTTGATAACGGGTGTAGTCCAGGCTGAAGGAAGGCCGACTGTAACCCCAAAGTGCGCGCATCGGCAAAGCCAGTTCTGGTACCAGGCGAAAGCGCTGGCCATTGGCTCGATCCAGGCCGCTCAGGTTGTCGTTGTCGCGTTGGAAATAGGTGTACTGACTCTCAACGCCCAACTCCAAGGCGCCGGCATCCGTCAGGGCCGAATACAGAACCTCCGGTAACTGGGCGTAAGGTCGGTTCACGTCGGCGATGCGCTTCGCCACGGTCTGATAATCGTTCAGATACGCGTCGAAGTACTGACTGGCATCCTGATAGCGCACGCCACTGCGACGCTGAAGATGAGTCGCCTGGCTGATATCCAGGCTGCGATTCAGGTCGCTCAGGTAATCGTCATCGCTGACCACTGAAAAATCGCCGTACCCCGTCCAGCCTCGGCCCAAGGCCGCTTCAGTGGTGGCATCCAGCGCCCAGCGCTGGCCATTTTCGCCCGGATTTTCATCGCGGAAAAAAGTATCGTTATCGATATAGCCCAGCTGTAACGAGGTTTCGCCATAGCTACTCAAATAGCGACCTTCCGCTTCGGTAAACAGACCGCGACCACCAATGAATTGGGGCGTAATGGTGGCATCGTAGTTGGGCGCCAGGTTCAGGTAATAAGGCAGCGCCACAAAACCACCGCCGCCAGCGTTAGAAGTACCGAATCCCGGATACAAAAACCCGCTCTTGCGACGGTCATCAATAGGAAAACTAACCCACGGCCAATAAAACACCGGCACATCCAATACTTCCAGACGTAAATGTTTGGCAGTGCCAAAACCTTTTGCCTGATCCAACCGGATCTCCTGCGCTACCAGCGCCCAGTCGTTCTGCTGCGGGCCACAAGTCGTTAGCAGACCCTGGCTGATGAGAACTTCGTTATCGCCGATTCGGGCCAGGCTCTGTGCCTGGCCGCGCATCTCCGGCCCGTGCAGCAAAAAGGTCGCGGTATTGATGTCTAAGCGACCGCTTTCGACATTGTAATTAGCGGAATCACCTGTCAGCAAAAAACCTTCACCGCGGCTTGTCAAAGGACCGGTGATGGCCACTTGGCCCTCTGCTTGGCGGTATCGAGCTTCGGTGCCAGACACCTGAAAGCCTCCCTGGCGCAGCGTCACGTCGCCCTGCAGGTACAATTCACTGTCGATTTCATAGCGCGCCGTCAGGCCGCTGGCTTGCAGTGGCTGCCCGCCACCGCTTTGCAGCGACACCATCGCATCACTGCCTTCAACAGTGCTCCCGCCCGGTAAATAACCACCCTCGCAAAAAGACGGCAGGCGCGCTTGGGCGCTGACTGGCAGTTGCTCGCGCAGCCGCCAGTCTATTTCAGCCGCCGATGGCGCCGGTTGTGCTGCCGCAGCCAAACCGCCACAACCCAAGATTCCGCCGCTCAGCAGACAGACCAACGAGCGCGGCAAGCGGCCAAAAAAATGCTGCCGTGGGTGATTACGCAATAACACGGTGGCCGTTATCCTGTGGTCAGTGGGTGGAAGGTTCAACAGTTTACACGGCGCCCCCCGGCTTGTTAACGGAAACCCCCGCCGGGCGAGCTTAACTTTCTTTCGGTCGCCGTTGCAGCAGGCTTTACTCCAACCGCGGATCTTCGTAGTTTAGTGCTCCAGAAGCCCGCATCCAAGCTGCGGGTACCGGCTTTGTACCCTTTAAGGAAACCCGCGCGCCATGGACCACCGTCTGCAACTGCTGACCCACTGGGTCAGTCAATTCCCCGGCTTTGCAAACACCGCCGTGGCGCCTGTAGCCGGCGATGCCAGTTTCAGGCGTTATTTTCGAGTATGGCGCAGCGCTGATTGGCGAGATGCGCGGGGGGTGGCAAGGGCACACGGAGCGCAAGTCGATCAGGCGTTTATTGTGATGGACGCACCACCCGAGCACGAAGACTGCCGGCCTTTTGTTACCTTAGCTCAACATTGGCGTAGTCAGGGCGTTAAAGTGCCCGCCATTGTGCAGCAAGATCTGGCCCAGGGCCTTCTTCTGATCGAGGATTTTGGCGATTGCCTGTTGCTGGGTCAGCTCAACACGGCTAACACAGACAAACTTTACGGCAACGCACTGGCAGAACTCCTGCGCATTCAGCAACTGCCCAACAACCCTGACGACCCGCTGGCGCCTTATAGCAACGATTTACTGGATAGGGAAATGGCACTGTTCCGCGACTGGCTACTACAGCGCCAACTAGGGCTAGAGCTGAACGACAGCGATCTTGCCATGCTAAGCAACACATTTACCCTGTTACGGGAAAGTGCCAGTGCACAGCCAAAGGTGCCAGTACACCGTGACTACCATTCCCGCAATCTGCTGGTAACGGGCGACGACGATCGCCCCGGCGTCATTGATTTTCAGGATGCGGTCATGGGGCCTGTCACCTATGACCTGGTGTCGCTGCTGAAGGACTGCTACGTGCAATGGCCTCACGAGCGTGTTCAGAACTGGCTGGAAAGCTATCGCCAGAGCAGCCTGAGCGCCGGCTTGCACAGCGCTGATGCTGCCACCTTCCGTCAATGGTTCGAACTGATGGGCATGCAACGCCATCTGAAAGCCGCGGGTATTTTTGCCCGCCTGGCGCTGCGCGATGGCAAGCCGGACTACCTCGATGACATTCCCCGCACCCTTGGGTATCTGTGCAGTGCGAGCGGCCGCCAGCCGGCTTTGCGCCCCTTCCATGACTGGCTGTTGAAGACTGTGGTGCCGGCGGTAGAAGCCACTTTGGGCCCAGTGCCAGGCGCGCACCAGCCATGAAAGCCATGATTCTGGCCGCGGGCAAAGGCATGCGCATGCGTCCGCTGACCCTGCACACACCAAAACCGCTGCTGCAAGCCGGCGGCCAACCGCTGATTCACTACCACCTGCAGCGCCTTGCGCACAGCGGTTTTAACGACGTTATTATCAACCTTGCCTGGCTGGGCGAGCAGATTGCAGAGGCGCTGGGCAAGGGCGACGCCTTTGGCTTGAAGCTGAGTTATTCGCGCGAAGACGAACCCCTGGAAACCGCCGGCGGCATTGTCCGCGCAATGCCCATGCTGACCGACGCCGGCGACGACTGGTTCGTGGTGATTAACGGCGACATCTGGTGCGACTTCGATTTACGCGGGTTAAAACCACCCGGCAATGCCGACGCGTTGCTGGTTCTCACCGACAACCCCGCACACAACCCGCAAGGGGACTTTGCACTAAAGCCAGATGGCCGTATCAGCTGTAATGAAACCTTGCCCAAGCTTACATTTACCGGCGTTAGCCTGCTTAACCGCCGGCTATTTGCAGGGTTAACAGACCAATCCGGCAAACTCGGGCCATTATTGCAGCAAGCCGCCGCGGCAAACCGAGTGAAAGGCGTTTATCATGGCGGTCAATGGCTGGACGTAGGTACACCGGAACGCCTCAGCTGGCTTGACCAGCAACTGCGCGCGCCAAGTTATCGAGGGTTTCGAGGTTTCCGATGATAAAAAGACGCCCTGCATCACGGCGACTCGATAACGCCCTGCGCTATCTCCTTCCGCGACTTACACATTGCCAGAATCAGGCTGCAGAACTGCTTAAGCAGCAGCGGCTACCGCTTTTTGGTCAGCGCTATCTGTTCTTTTTCCTCGGCCATATTGCCAAGGCAGAAGGCACAATCGGTAAGGCAGACATTCACTACGCCGAGGCGCTGATGGCCGCATTAAGCCTGAATCGGCGCCAGCGTAAACGCGCCGTTCACTGGTTCACTCAAGGCAAAACCAGGAGTCAACTTGGGCCGTTGAAGGCTTGGTGGCTAACCATGGTTACGCCCCTATTGGCACAGCGGGCTGTGATGTTGGCCATTTGCCTGTGCCACAGCGCACAACTGCATGGCCGGCCATCACAGGCGCGACGTTACCGCTGTGAAGACGCCATAGTGCAGAGTGGTCTGCCGGTAGGCGTAAGCGATGACATCTTCGACCATTACGCCGCCCAGACGTGGCCGCCAGAGACGACCCTACCCCCAGCACCGAAAAGCTACCAAGACGCCTGCGAGATTCTGGGCATTACTCGCCACGATTCTCTACAAGAGGCCAAACGTATTTGGCGCCGCAAAGTTTCTTCAATACATCCGGACAAACTCGCCCAGCAACAACTTACCCACGCCGAACTGGCGGCTGCAAAAGAACGCCTGCTGCGCTATCAGCAAGCCTGGGAGTTCATTAAACAACGCCATAAGCCATCGTAGTGCTGATGCCTTAGCTCGTTCGGCCGCGGCGCTTCGCGCCAAGCAATCTGCTAATCCATAGCCGGCTTGTTGTCCGCTTTTATCCACGCCGCCAGGCGGCTGGCCAAAGCGTCACCTTGCTGCGCTTGCACCGGCTCTTGCACCATTACTCGCTGGCGCTGGTACTGCGCAACCTCAACCTGGTTCATAACGGTCGTGCGCTGCATTGCGCTCTGCGACCGGTTACCCCGCGCAGCCTGCACATCTAGCACACGTAAGCGGGGAGTTTCGGTAAAACGTTCTGCCAACACGTTAAGGTCACGAGGATAAAACCTGGGCAACAGCCAAACCAAACCTGCGCTGTCGGCCAATTCTGGCAGCGCAGTGGCAAAGTTGGCGCCCCGGCCAACGCCCACAATCACCACTTTCGGGTAACCTTCGCGTTTCAGATAGCCAACGGCCGCCCGTAACTGCGCAGCCACTTCCTGGCGATACTGCACCTCCACCTCAGACAATTCGGTACCCGCCATTACGTCAATCAGCATAGGGTCTGGGTCTGGGTCTGGGTCTGGGTCTGGGTCTGGGTCTGAGGACGTTTCGGCAACCTCGGCCGCCACCGGCTGTGGCGCCTGGCCTTCATCTGCAGCTGACACAGCAGGCGATACTTCAGGTAGCGGCAGTTCGCGCTCCATCACCTGTTTCAACCCACCCGTCGGCGCCCTCAGGCCTAGCGTAAGAGCTGCCAGCCCCCGGTCAGCCAAGCTTCCGGCAAAGGCGGTCACAAATCCTTCACCCGCGTTATGGCCTTCATCTGCCAATACCACAACACCAATGGTTGCTGCATTTTTCAGTGGTGTGAAAACCAGCGACAGCACAGAAGTTGGCGTGCCGTCGGCGCCATCGACCTCTAGCCACACCGCAGACTGAGGCCACTGCTGTTGCAGTGCCATGGTGCCCTGGCCGGTTACCACGCTGGCCCGTTGTGGCCGGTCGTCAGCTAGCTGCGCCGCTTTATCGTTGGGATTAGAATTTGGCTCCGCTACCTCATCGGCAGCGGCGACATCATCACCGGTCTGAACCGCAGCGGCAGGCTCATCTTGCGCCTGAGCCAAAGACGGAGCAGACATGACCAACAACCCGGTAAATGACAACAGCATTGCCTGAAGCCTGAAACTGCACCCAACGGACCGCAGGCCAGCGTTTAACAACAAACGTTTATCCATCACTTACATTGCCACCCATTGCGCTATCTCGCTGCGAAAAACTCTTGTGAACTGATAGACTAGCAGTCGCAGCCGTGCCCAGCACCAACCATACCGAAATGCCGGAACCGTTCCGGCCGACAGCCAGAGGCGAACCATGAATCCGTACCTGATCGCACCCTCCATCCTTTCTGCCGATTTTGCCCGTTTGGGCGAGGAAGTGGACAACGTATTGGCCGCCGGTGCCGACGTGGTGCATTTTGATGTTATGGACAATCATTACGTGCCCAACCTGACCATCGGCCCAATGGTCTGCGAGGCACTGCGCAAACACGGCGTTACCGCGCCCATTGACGTACATCTTATGGTGTCTCCAGTGGACGACCTGATTCGCAAGTTCATAGATGCAGGCGCCAGCTATATTACTTTCCACCCGGAAGCGTCCCAGCACGTTGACCGTTCTTTGCAGCTGATCCGCGATGGCGGCTGCAAAGCCGGGCTGGTGTTTAATCCTGCAACGTCGCTCCAGTACATGGACTATGTGATGGACAAGCTCGACATGGTTCTGATGATGTCGGTAAACCCTGGTTTTGGCGGCCAGAAGTTCATCCCCGGCACCCTGGATAAACTGCGCGAAGCGCGTAAGCGTATAGACGCCAGCGATTACAATATCCGCCTTGAAATAGATGGCGGAGTTAAAACAGGCAATATTCGCGAAATTGCCGAAGCGGGTGCCGATACCTTTGTTGCCGGTTCAGCCATTTTCAATACCGATGATTACAAGGCCACCATTGACGCCATACGCGCCGAACTTGAACACGCCAGTAAAACTCTGGGCTTTTGAACGGAACCTGCCATGACTCTGAAAGGTCTTTTTAACACACACTGGCCAGCCGCCGCCCTGTTTGATCTGGATGGCACCCTGGTTGATAGCGCGCTGGACTTGGCCGCTGCCGTTGACCAAACCCTGGAACGGCTGGATCGCCCACCTGCCGGCATTGATCAGGTGCGCCAGTGGGTAGGCCACGGCGCCGCCATTCTGATCCGCCGCGCGCTGGCAGGAAAAGCCGACTGGCAGCCAGCCAATGCTGCCGATGAAGCCCTATTCGAGGAGGCTATGACGCTGTTCTTTCAGCACTATGAAATAGCCAACGGCCAGCATGCCAAGGTGTACCCAGGCGTATTGGAATGCCTGAATCGATTGCAGCAAATGAACTGCCCGATGGCAATCGTCACCAACAAACCCGAGCAGTTTGTTGCACCCCTGTTAAAGCAGCTGAAACTCGACGGTTATTTCCAGCTGATCATAGGGGGCGACACTCTGGCCAGTAAAAAGCCCAATCCGGAACCTTTGCTGTACGCCATGGAAAAACTAAGCAGCCGGCCAGCAACGACGGTAATGGTCGGCGACTCGGCCGCTGATGTGCAAGCAGCCAAAGCCGCGGGCATTTCGTGCGTGGCCGTTACTTACGGCTACAACTTTGGCAACCCCGTGCAGGCACTGGGAGCCAATGCCGTGGTTGATTCCCTGAGCGAGCTTTTATAACCTCGCAGAATATAGGAAGCCCGATCATGACCCCCGAAAATTTCCGCGAGCTGGCACAAGCCGGCTACAACCGTATCCCCGTGTACCGTGAAGTACTGGCGGATATGGACACCCCGTTAAGCACCTATCTAAAACTGGCTAGCGGGCCCTATTCCTACCTGTTTGAATCCGTTCAGGGTGGAGAAAAATGGGGCCGTTATTCGATCATCGGCCTGCCCAGCCAGGAAGTGCTGAAAGTCTTCGATCACCGTATCGAAATCCGTCGCCATGGCGAGCTGGTAGAAAGCAGCGAAGTAAAAGACCCACTGGCCTTCATCGCCAGCTATCAGGAACGTTTCCACGCCCCTGATCTGGTTGAACTGCCGCGTTTCAACGGTGGCTTGGTGGGCTATTTTGGCTACGACACCGTTCGCTACATTGAAAAGCGTTTGGCCAGCAGCTGCCCGCCAGACCGCATTGGCACACCGGACATCCTGCTAATGGTGTCTAACGAACTGGTGGTGTTCGACAACCTGCGCGGCAAACTGCACCTGATTGTTCACGTAAACCCGGCCAACGAAGGCGCCTTTGAACAGGCCCAGAAGCGCCTGGATCAACTGGAACAGCAGTTACGCCAAAACACCGCTCAAACACCAAAAACCCCGGCTCATCTGCGCGGCAAAACCGTGGATGAAAGCGAGTTCGTGTCCGGCTTCAGCCAAGAAAAATTCGAAGCCGCCGTGGACACCATCAAGGACTACGTGCTGGATGGCGACGTAATGCAAACCGTTATTTCCCAACGCATGTCGATTCCGTTTGAGGCGCCGCCGCTGAATCTGTACCGCTCGCTGCGAATAATGAATCCCTCACCGTACATGTACTTTCTGGATCTGGACGACTTCCACATTGTGGGTTCGTCACCGGAAATTCTGGCGCGAATGGAAGACCGCGAAGTGACCGTGCGGCCCATCGCCGGCACCCGCAAACGCGGCGCGACCGAAGCTGAAGACCGCGCTCTGGAAGCCGAACTGCTGGCTGACCCAAAAGAAATTGCCGAGCACCTGATGCTGATTGACTTGGGCCGCAACGACGCGGGCCGGGTATCGGAGACCGGCACCGTAAGACTGACCGAGAAAATGGCGGTTGAGCGTTACTCCCATGTAATGCACATCGTATCGAACGTCACCGGCCAGGTAAAAGACGGCATCAGCTGCCTTGATGTCCTAAAAGCCACCCTGCCTGCCGGCACATTAAGCGGCGCACCAAAAACCCGTGCCATGGAAATCATTGACGAGCTGGAGCCGGTCAAGCGCGGCGTGTATGGCGGCGCCGTGGGCTATTTGTCGTTCAACGGCAATATGGACACCGCCATCGCCATCCGCACCGCGGTGATCAAAGACAACACCCTGCACATACAGGCCGGAGCCGGTATAGTCGCAGATTCTGTACCACGCCTGGAATGGAAAGAAACCATGAACAAAGGCCGCGCCATTTTCCGCGCCGTCGCCATGACCTACAACGACTTTGACCACTAAGGCGAGGGACAGATTATGCTTTTAATGATCGACAATCTGCATTGGTATTCGCTGCCATCCGCCACCGGTCGCCAGCCCTTTCAGTGCACAGCTATTTCGGGTTAGAGTCATCCGCATCAATCCGCAGAACTACCCTGCAATCCGCGATTATTGCGGGTACCAAAGCGGGTACTATGCGGAAATCCTCGGAGATACCCTCAGTGCCACTCACAGACCTACAGCTACGCCGCGCCAAGCCAGCCGCCAAGGCTTACAAAATAACGGACGGCGCCGGCCTCTATATTGAAGTCAAACCCACCGGTGCCAGGCTTTGGCGCTACCGCTACCGCATTGCCGGCAAAGAGAACGCTTTCGCCCTGGGTGAATATCCAGAAATGACCCTAGCATCTGCGCGTGAAGCTCGGGATCAGGCCCGTAAGCTGGTACGCAAAGGGATCAGTCCAGCCAGGGCCCGACAAATTGAGCGGCTGAGCAATATCGCAGATGGCGAACACACCTTTGAATCTATCGCCCGCGAGTTCATGCAACAAAAAGCTAAAACGTGGTCATCGAAATATTCCAGCCAGTTTACTCGAGCGATGGAAGGCAATGTATTCCCCGTCATCGGCAAGCTGCCCATTCGATCAATCACCAGCATCCACATCCTCGACATCATGCGGCACATGGATAAGCGTGGGGCGACCACCTACGCGCTATCCGTGCGGCAATGGTGCGGCGCCGTTTTCCGGTTTGCAGTATCGACAATGCGAGCTGACGGCAATCCCTCGGAAGCATTGCGCGGGGCAATGACGCGGCCGGCGATTAATCACGCCCGGGCGCTGGAGACAAAAGAAATTTCAGAGTACCTGGGGAGGCTGGAAACGTTTGGCGGAAACCGCACAACGGGGATCTGCCTTGAGATTCTGCTAATGACGTTCGTTCGTTCGGCAGAGATACGGCAGGCACGGTGGGAGTATTTCGACTTAGACGCAGCTGTGTGGCGCATTCCAGCCGAGAAAATGAAGATGCGACGGATTCACCTGGTACCGCTGGCAAGCCAGGTGGTGGATCTTCTGCGGGAACTGAAAACGATAACGGGCGGCGGTGAGTGGCTGTTCCCGAATACGCGCCGGCCGCGTGATGTGATGTCACCAACGACGATCAATCGCGCGCTTGAGGGCATGGGCTACCCCACGGGCAGGATCACTGGCCACGATTTCAGGGCCACGGCATCAACCCAGCTACGCGAAATCGGTTACCCGGAGGCGCACATTGATGTGCAGATGGCTCACGCGAAGAAGAACAAAACAGAATCAGCGTACAACCACGCGCAATACCTGGCGGAGAGGGTGCGCATGATGCAGGACTGGGCAGATTACGTTTACAGCCTGGGCGATAATGTTATTGCTTTGAATAGGTCAAAGCGAAGCATATAGAAAGCCACATAATAAAGGACATTAAAATGACTGAAGCACAACTAATTGCAAAGCGCGGCGACCATAAAACAAACCACATTCTGCACCTTTTCCTTTCCGTTATTACCGTGGGATTCTGGATTCCGGTGTGGTTTATCGTCGCCATGAGCCACAAGATTGAGCGCAAAAAGATCGATGCCAAGCTGGAGAAGATCGGCCAGAAGTGAGTTTATGGCAGTGCCAGGACATTCTCGGCGCTAATGTTTGGCAGAGTTCCGGCGTATGACCAGTCCGCGGTCACGTAAGAATGCAGGCCCGAAGATGTTGAGATGTACAGCCGGTCGCCTTGAGGACTGAATGCGGCTTGCTTGCCTGCTCCTGACGGTGTTCCGTAATCTTCCTCTGGACTGAGAGCCACCTCAGTTCCGGGCGAGCTAACGTCAAGAATCACACACGCAACGTCAAGACCCCCGATTGTTTCTTGCATTGCAACGGCAAGTTGCTGAGAGTTTGCCGGATTGAATGTCATGCGCTTTGTAAGCTTGCCCGAAGCTGTTCCATAGCTGTACGCAGAGAATGTGGCCAGCACTGTCCAGCCGGTTGTTTCGACGATCCTGATGCTTTCCTCGTAGGTGCTGAAGCTGTACGAAAGAACGGCGGCGTTTGATCCATCGGCGGAGAGCGCAAACTGAAAAATCTGCTCATCAAGAACGGTGTCAATAATGGCGAAAGTGGTTCCATTATGGCGCTTTATTCCGTTATCGCCGGGGATATATAAATAAGCACCGTCAGGCGACCAGATTGGCATTGCTATAGGAGCGGCGCCTGAAATCTCTCCCGTTCCGCCAAGCGCTTTCTGTAGCGATGCCGTGGGTGAAGTTGTGTAATTTATCGGGATGACAGAATCGCTGCCCCTGACCGCTACCAACTTTGAGCCGTCCGGCTTCCAGGACACGCCGCCGCTAAGGCCGATATCGCTAATAGTCGCGCCAGGCGTAAAGCCTGAGCCTTCGAAAATTTGTAGCGTTGCGCCTGAGCCCTGAGTTGGGAATGCGGCAAGGGCGCTTAATGAATCGCAATAATTAGCCTGGCTTAGCGAGCTATTGGGGTATGCCTGCATCCATGGTGCTGGTTGCTCAACAGCGCCCGTAACAAGGTTAATGATCGCCGCCTTGTACACACTGTCTTCTGGGTCCAGGTAGGCAACGAACAAGCGGCCACTCAGGGCTCCCGAAAAGCTCGGTACGCCGGGTGCGTTTACCCACTGCACGGCAAAGTCAGAGTCAGAAAGTTTACTTAATACCTGGCTTTCGGTGCCGCCTGCGGGTAACAGCCGTTCGAATATGGTTTGCAGCAGCCCGGCAGTAATGGCGCTGTAAATCACACTACCTTCTGGCCATGACTGATCGGCAGTGCCTTCAATCGCTCGCTGTAATGTGGCGCTGCCGCTGACAACCACGGCTCCCACAACTTCCCAGCGGGTGCTTTCGCTGTCGGTCAGTGTGAGCCTGTACTCTCCATCGGGCAGGGTTAGTGTCGCCGATGTGGCACCCAAGGCCAGGGTTAGCGGCTCAGAATAGTTGTTAATAAAGTTCATTGGGTGCTCCAGTTAAGTCCAGCAAACGGATGAAAAAGATTGTGCGGCTTGGCCGGTGATTGGGTTATAGCTGCCATGTGCAGTTGCGTTTGTCTGATATGCTGAGCTGCTACTGGTTGATATTTCTTCCAGCACTACTGGCCCCTGCGGTGTTCCGCCTTCATTCATGTGCGTGTAGAAATAAAGGTTATTTCCAAGATTTCGGCGCCTTGCCACAAAGCCGTAAAGCCCATTACTGAGCCTTATCAGGCGGATTGAAAGAGAGTCTTGTGCAGGCGAAAAACTGGATGCCACGCGATCAGAATTAAACCACCAGCCGCCAGAGGTCATTTCTAGAGCGTACACTCTGGGGTCGATTGTGACTCTTCCACCGTTTGCGGCCAGTCCAAGCCATCCAGAATTGGTTGTAAGATCGCTGGTGCCGGTGCCTCCCGGTAAGCATTGGTGAGATGTTGAAAGCAAACCCTCGCGGGTAATTCCCTCGCCGCTAATCCCTCGGGTGTATTCGTATGTGGTGCTCGCAGACCTGGTATAACTCATGGTTTGCCGGGTAATCTCTTGTGCTCCGATCCTTACAACAAATGTGGCCATGGTATCAAAAGACGCGGTTTGGCCAACCGTCACTGAACCTCTCTGCTCTTGTGTTATTTGCTGCTCACAAACTCCGGCGCCTGTCACGATGTTGTAAGCCAGAATATAAGGGGTTGAGCTTGACGTAATCGGCCCGGCGGTTATCGTTCTTTGCAGCAGGGTTTCTAGTGTGACCTCCTGAAGATTGCCAGCCTCCGAGTACAGCATCCCCACGATAATATCCCGGTAATTTTGGGCATGCTCTTGCACCCCTTCCGCTGGGTTGCCCGGCAAAGATTGAACGCTTGCCTCTTGCCCGGATGCAGACGTCGAAACAGAATAGGTTATTTCTCTCCTGTAGCTTCCTGAGCAATCTGGGTGCGCATCGACAGTGGTATCCGCTTCAGAGTTTGAGCCGAAAATGTAACTCGTGAATTCTGAAACATTGGCAAAGTCGTCATCTTGTATTGCTTCACCATCTGTTGTCGCCGCGTCACGAATCAGCGAGCAATTAATAATGCAGTTATCTGCCGGCCCGGAAAGGGAAATCTCCAGCCATGCCAGTGCGGCAAATTCTTTGTAAACCGAAAGCTGTGCAAACACCCCGTAAACAGCCGCCTGCCCTTGCGGGTGCGCGTGGTACATACGCACTCTGCCGCTTGATTCGCTGATGCCGTGATAAGCACATTCCGCCGAGAGGTCAGGCGCGGAAACGGTGTAGCTGTATTGTTCTGAGTCGCCACCAAGAATCCCGAAAAGCGATAGCGTCACGGTGAATACGGCCACGCTCGAATTACTGCCGTGCAGGCTTGAGCTTACCAGCCATCTGCCGCCGTCTGGCGCGATGTAAAGCATGCCGCCATTGCCAATCGTCACGCCGTGGATCTGGTTACCAGAGATCATGGCCTTATTCAGCCACTGCCTGCCGCTGGCAGTATCTTCGGCGGCTTCCTCGGACGTTCTGACAACTTCGGGGGTGCCGGGCACTTCGATCAGATGTGTATGGCCGCGCTCAAAGTCGAATCCGCTTGGCTGACGGCAGGGGATTGTTTGCCCGTTAGGTAGGGTTAACTCGCTACCTTTGATTAATCCGTGAAACGGCACACCCCACGGCGGCACGCTACTCATCAGGGAGTCGCCTCTGAATCAGGGTCTGCCAGCAGTATGGTTACTTTTTCGCCGTTGGCATCCCGCATGACCAGCTGTTTTATGGATGGCAGCACGAAAAGCCCGTCACTACTTGTCAGCCCCTGCGGCCAATACTCCCGATCTAGCCCTGGCTCCAGTGTCATGTCCTGGCCGGGGTTGTTATCGGGCGGCGGTGGTGGCGCCTCGCCTTCAATAAGAGGGCTTGCGATTCCGCCACCGGTAGAGGTGGCTGTACCAGGCTGATAATTCGATTCTGCATATCCGCGACCGGCTGGAATGGCGCCCTTCACTTCAGAGCGCGACAACTTTGGCGGTTGCCGCTCAGGCTCGGCCAGGTCTTTCAGCCCGGTTATAAGCCGTTCAGTTAATCTCTGCTCGCGTGATGTGGCCACGGTTAAACCTCCAATTCATCAACGGGCGGTGCAATTCGGATTGTTACGGGCTGCTCTGCCGTGATTTCGTCGCGCCATTGTGCCGGTATTTCTGGCGTGGGTACGGCAAAGCGCCGGGGGTAGCGGTCAGCGGCATTCCATGTGCCGATGGCGTAGCTGCCGGAAAAGCCGGGCAGGTCTTCGTCATACGGCGGGCTTGATTGATTTTGGATCAGCTGCGTGGGCAATGTGCCGTTAATAGTTGGTGCGGCGTCATCAATAAACCCGGGCGCAGACGGCAGCATCAGAGCATCCGACACGGCCGCGGCTTCACCCTGGCTAACGGCGATGCTGATGGTTAGCAGTGCCGCGCCGGTTGTGGTGTCGGCCTCCTCGGTTAGCGCGACGACTGACCCGGTGACCGTTGCGCCCTGGTCATTCAGCTTTTGCCGCTGCCCTACATCAACGCCGAGTGCGTGAGCTAAAGGCACCTGCCAGCTGACAATGTTTCCACGCTGCGCAGACAGGAGTTGTGCGCGCGCGCGGCTCAGACCGGTGTCGGCCGCAAGGTCTAATCGTGATTGATCTCGCCGTGGCAAGGCATCAACCAGATCATCAGACGGTGCGACACCCAGCGCATCAACGCCGCTCTGCTCCCATAGCCGATCCGTGTCGGTTTCGGTATCGAGCACAACGCGGTCGCGGGCGATTACCTGGCCCACGGCAGTAACAGCGGCGGAAACTTCAAGCCGGACGATGTAGCGTTCAACGGCTCGCTGTGACCACCGAATGGCGGTTGAGAAATTGGCGCCCAGTAGCAAGTCCAGAAACTTGTTAAGCCATGCAGAGCCGTTTGGTAATGTCGTGTCACCCGGCAATCGATACCATCCCGCCGAGGTCAAAAACCAGCCGGAAGACTGCACGGCATCCTGTATCATTTCAATATCTGGCAACTCGGACGAGCCGTTATCCAGCCAGTTAACCAGTCCCGTCACGCCAACACTGCCCCCGGTCAATGGATTGATCCAGCTGTACGACTGATTGCGTTGCCGGTAGCGCGGGAAGCGGTAATCAATTTCCAGCTCGACGGTGTTGATGGTTTCGCTCAGCGATGCCAGTGCAATGTCTAAACTCTGATAAGCCGTGCTGCCGGGACCGAACTCGTAGGCGATGCCCGGCGAGTGCCAAGGCGTAACCCTTGGTTGCCCATACCTGTCGGCGCTGAGCCCTGCGGTAAGTGTGCTCAATCGCTCTTTGGTGTAATCCCAGCGACTGCGGCCTGCGGTTTCTTCAAATACGTCAGACGACCAGGTGCCGCCGATGAACGAATCAATCTCTGCAATTTCTTTGGCCTCAAAAACGCCGCTTAACCGCGTGGTACCGGTGCAGGACAGTATGCGGGTGAGCACGTCAAATTCTGGCTGTACAAGCTGGCCGGTGAATCGGCGGCTGACGACTTCAGGGTCGCCAATTACGACAAAATCCAGCGTTAGCGCTTGGCCGGTGTAGCTGTACATGTTCACCGGGTCATCACCCAGCCACAAATCCAGCGTTGCGACCATATCGCCGTCTTCCTGCGCTTCAATCCGCACAGGGCCGGTGATCTTCTCGGACACATCAACGCCGCCCAAGGTTGCAGTCCAGCGCCAAACGAAGCCGGGGCCGGGGTCAATTACAACGGCAGGCGGTGGCGGCTCTACGGCTTGCGACTGCCGGCCATTCAGCGGCCCGCTGTTAATTGGCTGACTGTTAATCACTCGCTATACCTCACTGCAAACGATTTGCCAGTCAACGGCGCCAGAGCCATAACCCTCGTCGGGCGGCTCGCATAGCACGGTAAATTGCGGATACCAGGTGAGCGTGTACATTGTTGCGCCCGTAACCGGTGTAATTTGGCCCACTCTGCTGGTCATTGTGACGGGTGTGAATACCCACTGGCCATCAACCAGAGCTTGAGCCAGTACAGGCTCATCGGGGCGACTGTCTGCGGTAATGGTAAGCGATACTGAAGACCCGGACACGCGAAGCGGTGCGGAGCATTGCAGCACCTGGTACTCATCCCAATTCAGGGAGTCCAGTCCAGTGCTGACCCAGCCAGACCCGCTAATGGTAATCAAACGCTTGGTGAAGCTGCGCATGGCAACCGGCTTGCCCTGGCTTAATCGCACATCTGTACGCCCGCCCGAGTAGCTGTACAAGTGTTGCGGCTCTCCAGTCTCAAGCGTGACGGGTATCCCGCCGAGTATGACTTGTGGCATGTTTTACCTGCGCTTTAAGTTGGCTTTACGAACCGCGTTGGCGAGGTCGGCAATGGTGTCTGCCTGACCGTTGAGCGCGTAGTTTTGACCGTCAAGGGAGAGGTTTAACGTTGAACTGCTACCGGTGCCGCCCGACGCGCTGCCAATAAGCCCGCCTTCTGCATACTTGGGCAGGCGCATACCGTTCAGGCTGTCCAGCATGTGCGACCCGTACTTGCGAACTGCCGCGGCTTTGACGACATACTCACCGTTTGATAGCCGGGCCATAATGCTGTCACTGGTGCCGGTGCCGGGGCCGCTGATTTTGCCGCCGCTTGCGAAGCCATCAACGGGCTGCGAAGCATTGGAGAGTTGAGCCTGAATTGACACAGGTTGACCCAGCAGCTTGCGCAAATCCTCCATCTGGCTGATGATTTTTTGCTTTTCGGTTTCGGTCAACTCCAGTTTAATGTCGAACTCGGTTAAGCCCTCAATCTTGGCGTTCATTTCAACCACTTCGGCGGTAATCGCTTGCAGCTTGGCCTCGGCGTTGGTCTGCTCAATATCGTTCGCGGCTAACTCGATGCCTTTTAGCTGCTTCACAAAACCGGCAAAGCCGTAAGTGTTCTCGCCGGCATCTGCCAGATCGTTCAGAACTTTTAGCGCTTGCTGTGCCTTCTTTGCCGCGCCTTCGGTGTCGCCATCTGTTAAATCACGGCGAGCAGCCACGGTTAAATCTTGCGCTTGAGCATAGGACGGATCACCGGGCTGGGCGCCGCCGCTAAACCTGGCAATACTGTCGGCGTAACTTTTCTCTATGTCGAGCCGATCCTGCCGCAAATCCTCAAGGTCTTTAAGGGCTTTCTTTTCCTCGCTTACCAGCTCTTTCAGGGCCGCTTTTGCGGAGTTGACCATTGTGGTGTACGAATCTGAAAACGCCTTGTTAGCCCGCTCTGAGGACGCCCGAACGCTGTCCTCTAGCTCGCGCATGGTCTTGACTGTATCCGCAGCAGCCTTACCTGCTTCAGCAAAGCCGCCATCCCATATTTTCTTGATGCGACGCTCGGCATCGGCTGTGGCTTTTTCGTTGTCGGCGGTCACGTCCCTGAATATCTGGCCGGCTTCGGAAAAATTACCCTTGGCTGCCGAGACTGCCGCGGCAGCGGTTCCACCGATTGCCCGGCCAAGGTTGGCAAAAGTGGTACTGAGAGCTATCACCACGGTGGCCATCGACTTGAGCGCAAACGAAAGGCCGTCAGCCATGATCTGCGCTGAATCGCCATCTTCCACCACGTCAAGCAACAGTCCACTCATTTCGTTGAGCGTTGGCAGTAGCTCGCCTGCTATGGTGTTGGCAGCGCCTCTTGATGCGCCGCCCATGGCCGCGATGTTGTCGTTGAATCGCTCAGACGCGGCGGCCTGCTCGTCACTGACAACCAGTCCTAAGCGTTCGGCCTGATCGGTTAATGCCTTAATGCCTTCGGAGCCGCCATTCAGTAGCGGGATAAGCCTGGCGCCGGATCGGCCCAGAAGCTCCACCGCTGCCGCCGTTTTCTCGACGCCATTCGGCATATTCTGGAACGTGTCAGCAAGGTCTGATAAAACCGTGTCGGCAGAGCGTAGATTCCCCTCGGCATCCAGTACAGAAATTCCCAGCTGTGCAAATACGTCTGCCGGTATCCCGCCCTTCGTTGCCGCGTCAGACAGCGAACGGCTGAGCCGGGTTAATGCGCCCGCAAACTCTGTTGTGGCCACGCCCGATTGACTGGCAGCGAACTGCAAGCCGGTAAATGATTCGGTTGTCAGGCCGATAGACTGCGCCGTTTTTCGGGCCTGGTCAGCCGCCGTAATGCTGTTTTTCACCCATACAGATATTGCCGCGACTGAAAATGTGGCCAGCAGAGCCGCCCCGGCCTTTTTGGCTGCCGAGCTGATTCCTGATAACTGGCTGTCGGCCTGCTTAAATGCCTTCGATGCGCTGTTCTTGCCCTCGATGACAAGCTGCGTCTTAATCTGCTTCGCCATCCAGTGACCTCATCATTTTGTCGAAATCTTGCTGCTTTGCGTGTGCAGAGCGAGCGGCCATTGCCATGTAACGCAGTGATTGAGCGTCACGTTTGCCGGCTTCTTTTGCGAACAGCTGAATCTGCGGCAATGTGTATTGCTTTACATCCTCCAGCCGGTGCCCAGCGCTAATCAGCTGCTGAACAACTACGCCCCAGCCAGTGCTTTTCCCGCGCTTACCAGGGCTTGCTCGAAAAAATCCTTATTAACCCGTATCACCTCAAACATCAGTTGAACCGCTACCGCTGCGGGCAGTCGCTTGATAGCCCAGCGGCTCAGGCTGGTACTGGTACCGAGAATGTCCAGCAGCACGCCGGATTTGCTGGCGTACACATATAGCTGCTCGGTGGTCTGACTGCCTGCCATCGCGATGGCATTGCCTGCAGCTTTGCCGAATCGCTCAAAATCCACGAAGCGCACCGGCTTAATGGCGACTGTTTTGCCGTTGAGGGTTACGTTCTGATTCTCAGGGAACAGAATTTCGTGCGTCATTCGTTACTCCGGTGAATAAAAGCCCGCCGAAGCGGGCTAGTGGTTGGATTAGGCTGGAGCCGTATCCATCACAACCTTGAAGAACTGCGACAGTCCAGCGGTGACGATGCTGGTATCAATCAACACCTCGCCCGTTATCTCTATCGCGGCAAAGTCATCACCAATGAAGCCCAAGCCTTGAGCTGCACCGATCTTCGCCTTGCTAACAGTGACGGTAACAGTGCGACCGGTTGAAGCTTCGTTGATGCCAGCAAACACCATCTCAAACGTTTGGGCGCCGGTCGTCAGAGCCTCGATGGTGGCCACGTTAACGTCTGTGGTAACGGTGCCAAAAAGCACCATGCCCAAGTTCTCCGGGCTCAAGTCGTGCAGCGTAGCGGTGAACTCGACCGACTCGATGCGGTTGACCTGGGCGTAAGTGCCACCCCCCGCTGTGCGGTAGTTTGGCAGCTTGATGATGTTCTCGTTGATGTTGAATTGAAGGGCAGATACGTTGCCCACGTCGCGGGCAGTGCCGCCACCTTCAGGTGTGAGGGACACAATGCCCTTTCCCATGTATGCGTAGTTCGCCATTGCGTTTTTCCTCTGGACATAAAAAAACCCGCTAGATGCGGGCTTGGGGTTTGGGTTTTCGTGGGTTAGTAGGTTTCGACGTACTCAAAACTGATGCTGGCCGTGAAGGTGCGATAAACGCTGCCATCACCTGCTAAATCAAACTGTACAAACTCCTCGCCTACCCAGCCAGGCGAAATGGGCCGGCCCGGTTGATTTTGGCCGTAGCCAAGGGATTTAAGAACATCGTGATGGCACAACTGAAGCTCTTGCAGGGTGGTTGTGCGCGGGAATACGCCTTCGATCTGGTATTGCGCCAGGCGTTTAACTTTAACGCCTACCCGCTCCATGCCTTCGTCTGAATCCACGCGGATGAGCAAGCAAGGCAGCGGCGATTTGTCGGGCCTTACCTCGCCCACGCCGTAAACTGCTTTAATGTCGGTATTGAAATCACCGGGCGCAATCTCGCGCAGCGCAGAATCAATAGCGGTTGTCAGGTCGGTGGCTCTGGTCATGCTTTCCTTAACTCCAGTTCGACGCGGCTTCTAAATTCTTTTTGCAGAAAGTCATTCGTCCATTTAATGGTTGCTGTGCCCGTCAGGTATTTGAACCAATAGGCAGCGCTTGGACCTATTGCTGGTTGCAATTTTTGGCCACGCGCCGTAATCAATGGCCGACGGCCAGAGCTTGAAGGGTTCACAAAGCCTGCGGCGATTTTCTTGCCGTTCGGCCCCATCACCCATATTCGCGCCCGCGTTGCGTCTATGCGGTCATAGCCCCACTTTGCATAATCAGAGACATGAATCCCTGACGATGACGGGATGATGCGTGATTCGGTTCTGCGGGTGTTTGCCCGCTTGATTTTTAGCGCCTGGCGCATCCGCTTGGCCTTGATGCTTGGCCGCATAGGCTTAACGAAGCGTTCAGTTCGTGTCTTTGTTGCTGTCGTGTTCATTGTGCCGCGCAATACAGGGTCAATTCTGCGCCCAACTTGCCGCAGGGCCCTTTCCGCTTCGATAAAACCCAAAGTCCGGACAGATACCTGCATCAGACTGCATCCAGCCAGAGGCCACGCACAACCCCGTCATCTGAGCCGTCAGCGTAGGCAATCACGCTGTATGTAACGCCCTGAACTGTCAGCTGATCGCCCACTTGAACGCGGCCAGTCTCGATAATCGCCACTTCGGCGCGGGTTTTGTAGTCGGTAACGGCGCCAAATTCGTCCAGCCATGGGGCTTCGTGCTGAATCAGGACGCGGCAGGGTATCGGAGCCGCTGATTGCTGGCTGTAAATCGCATCAGATCCGGTCATTTCATCGGCTGTGATGACCACTTCCGCCTTTGTTCCCATGGGATCGCGGGCGCTTGTGATGTAAAAAAGCCGGCCTTGGTGGCGCAGGTAGCGACCCTGAAATAGTTTTGAGCTAAACCGGGCGCGGATTTCCACACGGGCAGAGCTACGCAGGCTTGCAGCCATAGGCGGGTCAGCCGATTCTTTAGCCTTAATGCCGATCCATGTGGATGAGACGACCGCCACACTTAGATCATGGCCAAGCTCTAGGATTTCGGCGCGGTGTCTTAATCTTCCAGCTCGAAGCGTCACTATTCAGGCCACTCTGTATAAGACATAGGGGGCGATGAGCATCTCAAAGCCCAGCGGCAAGCTTGCAGCGGGCACGCCCACCACAACAGATTCACGGTTTTCGAATAAATGGCCGATTAACAGCAAGGCGGCGCTTTTTAGCGGCGAAGGCATAACTTCGTAGCCCACCTGTGCGGTAACGCTAACATTCATGCGGCTTTCGTTTGTTTCCGGCCATGATTCGCCAAAAACGGGAAAAATCTTGGCGGGCGCTGCACGATTGTCAAAATCGTAATTTATAAGCGCCATTTCATCGCCAGCGGGTGACGTGTAACTAACCGCTAGCACAGACTGGACAGGCCACCAGGGCAGTCTTGCGGTGACAGGAAAGCCATCAAAGACTGCGGTTTTCTGCGCGCTTAAGATGCAGCGGCGGGTGCGGTTCTCGATTGTCAGTATGGCGGTTTCTATAAGCGCCTCAATAATCGGGTCGCTTTCATGCTCATCAGCATCAACCCTGAGCTGGGCTTTCGCCTCCAGTAAAGTAATCACTGCGCTTTCTTCTGTAGCTTCGGACGCTGCGCTTTATCCTTGCTCGGTCCTGGCTGACCATGAATGCGGGCAACTTTTAGCTGCTCAACCGCAACCAGCGCGCATCGCTCGCTGACTTCGTGCTCACCTGCCGGGTAGGTGCTCACTGTGTTGCCGTCGTCCGAATGCTTGAACTCGCGCTCAACAATAATCTTTGGCATTTCAATCTCCAGTGGCCGGGGCGGTTAAACCCCGGCCTTTTCCGGTTATGCGCTTAGGGTCAGAACCTTGAGTGCATTGGAGTCTGTCAGCATCCCGCCGACGCGCTTGGTGGTGTAGAAGCCAACGTTAGGCTTACTTGTGTACGGGTCACGAAGAACTCGAACGCCGACACGATCCACGATTGTGTAAGCGCGACGGAAGTCGCCAAACATAATCGCATTGGAATCGGCGCCTACTTCCGGCATATCTTCGTTCTCAGTCACGGAATGTCCGAGCAAAGACGAAGGCTGACCGGCCTGTAAGCCTGGCTGCCAAATATAGTTGCCTTCCAGATCCTTCATAGTCCGGACTTTGAACAGGGTAGTTCCGCCGAGCATGAATGTGCCGTTTGCGCGGTATGCTCTCTTAAGCTTGTAGACCAGAGAAACCAGTTCGTCTGCGGCGAAGTCACCGGCAGTTCCAGAGTTGATTTTCTGGATGGTTCCAAATGCACGAGTAGAGTCGTCTGTTGCGGCCAGAGTGTTAGCCAAAATGCCTTTGGGCTTATTGGTGCCATCTCCAGACAGGAACGCGGCAGATTCCTTTTCGTTGAACTCGCGGACAACTTCGGCCATCAGCCAGGCTTCAACATCAAAAAACATATCGTCCAATGATTGCTGGGTAGCTTGCGGGTTGGCGTAGATCTCTCCCATGGTTGCAACGATCTGCGCAAGTGTTGGCGTACCGGTAGCGGGCCGTGCCGCGGTTTCACCAACCCAGCCAGAGGACGCGCCGCCAATATTCACCAGGCGCTTGTAGTCAGAAGTCGAAATGGTGATCTGATTGCACACCTGGCGCATAGGCGACTCATCACGGGCCAGCTCGATAATGGTACGGTCTAGCTCTTCCGGCACGGCAAAGCCGCCATCAGCGTCAACGCCAACAGATAGAGCTTTCTGCTCCAGTTCTCGCAAGCCATCCTCGTGGCCTTTTCGCAAAAACTTACTGTAAGCAGTTTTGTGCTCCGCTTTTAGCGGGTCGTACTCTCCGCCCATTCCACCGGGGCGCTTCAGGCCGGCCAGCTCTTTTTCCAGTCGGGACTTGTACTCGTCCAGGTCGGTCAGCTTTGCGTTAAGGGTTTCGACGCTAGCGCTGAGCTTGGTTTTTTCGCCTTCAACCGCCAGCAGGCGAGCGTCGTTGCTTTTCTTGAACTCTTCAAACCGGCCGCCGATTTCGTCGGCAACCTGCTTTACGTCTTGCAGATCAGTAGCCATGCTTTAATTCCTCAGATGCGGGATAAAATACTTTTAATGGAGTCGAGCGCTGCACTTCTTTCCGCATCTCGCGGAACAATCGAGCCATAGCCCTTGGCCATAAAGCCTTGGGCTTGTGACTTGCTAAACCCTGCCTCTCGCAGTGCTCGCTCAACGTCAGACGGCCGGGGCGTTTCCCCGCGCTCGAATGCTGCCTTGACGTTAGAAATCCTTGCCTCTTCGTTTGCGGGGAACGTGACTAAAGACACCTCCCACAAGTCAACTTCTTTAATCATCCATGCCTCTTTTTCGCGACTGTATTCCCAGTCGCCAAGCATGTAGCCGATAGACATACCGCTGAGGCTGCCGGCCTTCATGTGGCCATGGGCGCGTTTTGCCAGCGGGTCATCATCAACCAGAAGCCGGCCCTTAACGTAAAGACCCATTTCGTCTTCTCGCATTTCGGTGTATACGCCTATAGGCTCATCCATTCGGTGCTGCCAGAGCATGGCCGGAAACCGGCCTTTTTCGCTCCAGGCGGAAAGACTTTTTTGGAAAGCACCAGGCAATATGATGTCGTCATAGCTGTCCTTGTTCCCAAATATTGAGCCGTAGCCCTCAAACTCACCGGTGTCACTGACAGATTTGATGGTCAGCGGCGCGTCAAATCTTTTAGTTGTCAGCATTGTTGGCTTCCTGGGGTTTTGTCGTCATGTTCATGGGCGTTAAATAAAGATCCCCGCCTTCGCGGGGATTCATGTCTTCAAGTTCTCGCGCGTCATTTGGGCTTAATATTCCCCAGTTGATGCCGCCCGCATAGGATTCATATCGCGATTTGAGATCACCCCGAAGCAGCGCGCCCACGTTGAACTTTGCGTAATGGTTTGACCGGTCGCGTCTGGATAACAGGCCGACGTTAATCCGGCTTTCTATGCGGGTTAGGTAGGGAATCAGCGAGTAGTTAACAAACCCAAGCGCCTGATGCTCAATATTTGAGAACGTGGTTCTCTCAAGGTTTGCAACCATGTGGGGTGGAACCCGGTAAATGGCGCATATTTCGTCACGCTGGTATTTTCGAGTCTCAAGAAACTGTGAATCTTCCATGTTCAAGGCGACAGGCTTCCAGTTCAGCCCCATCTCAAGAATCATCGGCTTGTGGGCGTTCGAAAGCCCGCCGTGGTTCTCGTGGAACTGCTCTTTCAGCCTTTCGAAAGCCTCATCGCTAAGCTGGGATTCTGTAGCAAGAACGCCGCTTGTTACGGCGCCATTACCAAACAGGCGGGCGCCGTGTTCCTCTGTGGCAAGGCCAAGAGCAATGGCTTGTCGTGAGTAGGCCACCGGGTTGAGGCCGGTCAATCCATCCGTGGTCAAGGTTCTGACGTGCCAGATCTTGTCTTGGCCAAGCACATCAGTGCTGCCGTTCCTGAACGTCACCTCATAGGCCACTTCGCCAGATTCAAGAAACTTGGGCGTAACTCTTGACGGGTCAAGCGGCAAAAGCTCTTGAATGGTATCTATGCCTGAAACCTTGTAGGCGTAGAAATTTCCGCGAAGGCACAGGCACACAATTAAAAGCTCCCAAAACTCCTGTGCTGTCATGAAGTTGTTAGGTGAAACGGCCAGAAGATCGTAAAGCGGGTGAGTGGTGGCGCTATTTCGTTTCCTGCCCTCTGCCTTCATTAGCTTGCATGGCAGCATACCGACAGACTCAGAAAGAACTCTCACACATGCGAACACCGTGCTTAACTGCATGGCGTTTTGTGTTGTTACGCTCTTGCCCGTATAAGACTGCGCACCTGATGAAAGGTAAGCCGAAAGTTTATCCGGCGTGTCGATTATCTCACTGGACTTGCGCCCGAACATTCGTGCAATGATGCCCATTAAAGCGTCCTGATTCCGTGAGTTTCGATGTGTTTAGATAGCGAATCCAAGGCATCTGACTGCAACATGGCCCGACTCAATGCCATAATCAGACCGACCATCCCGTCTATTTTGTTCTCGGGCCGCTCTTTGTTTGGATAGATGTTGTCCTTAGCATCCAACTTTGCGACCACGTTGCTTGCCATCCACGTGAGTATTGGGCAGTCGCCGTGGGCCAGTAGCTTGCGAAGCACTAAAGCCTCCACCTGCTTCATTGGCTCTGATATGTTCTGCACAATTTGCCGAACCTCAACCATCAACATGCCCTCGGCCTGCATCTCCTGCGCCAGCTGTGTCGCCTGCCAAGGGTCAAAGGCGACTTGCTGCACATCGAAGCGCCCGTTGAACTCACGCAAATCATCCTTGATCACCTCGAATTCGATCACCTCACCATCGGTCAGCGTAATCAGTCCCAAGGCGTCGAACTCGCGGTAACGGCTTGTGTTGCTGTCCAGTTCCTCGATCACTCGAGCTTCGGGCAAGTAGTACCTGCCGTGAACATGCCAGAGCGGGTCGCCTTCAATGGGCGGGAACACCAGCAGGTTGCCTGCAATATCAATTTTGCTTGCCAGGTCCAGACCGATGTAACAAGGCCGGCCCTCCAGTTCGCTCAAGCTCTTGCGCTCCGGGCATTGCTTCCAGCGCAGCATGTTCAGCCAGGCATTTTTTGCGCCCACCCATTCGTTTAAGTGCTTGGTTCTGAAAGTGGCTTGCTTCGCCGCTGACTGCATGGCGTCACGCTGCCGGGCTTCCAGAAAGTCGCCGCTGATGCTCACGCCGTAATTGGGGTTTGCTTTTATCAGTGAGGCCACATCTGTCCAGTCGTCGCCTTCATCAATGGTGTAGAGCATGGCCCACAAGTCCGGGCGATCAATGACACCCTCCAGCATTCGCTCACTGTCGCGTATCAGCTGATGACAAGGGCCGCCAATGCTTGAGCCTGCCGTGGTAATCACCAGCATGATGGGCTGCTCTCGGGCACCCATGCCGGTCTCCATTGTGTCGAACAGCGTTGAGTCTTGGTGCTCGTGGTACTCATCCACAATCGAACATGACGGGCTGGAGCCATCGCCGGGCTTGCCGATGACTGGCTCAAACCGCGAACCGTCTTCCATCCTGAACATGTTGGAGGCGTTCACATCAACGCCGTAATGCTCTTGCAGCGCCGGCGTGCGCTCCACCATCAGCTTGGCAGGCCTGAATACTTCCCACGCCTGCTTTTCAGTTGTGGCGCCTGAATACACTTCTGCGCCGAACTCGTCGTCCGCAGCGAACATGTAAACGCCAAGACCGCCGCCGATGATCGACTTGCCGTTCTTCCTTGGCACAAAAACCGTGATGGTGCGGAACCGGCGGTTACCGTCCTTCTTCTGAACCCAACCAAAAGGTATGCAGACTGAGAAAATTTGCCAGGGCTCAAGGGTTATCAGCTCCCGCTTGCTGGCCCACTTCCCCTTCGTGTGTGGCAGTAGTTGCAAAAACTTAGCGACCTTTTCAGCCTTGGCCGGGTCAAATTTATAGGGGTAAGCCTTACTGCGAGCCTTGCGCTTGTCCGATATGTGACGCTTGCATGCCAACTTTATCCATTTGCAAGCTACGATCTTTCCGGAGATCACGGACTTTGCGTATTCTTCCGCTCTAGCAACCTGCGGATAGGCTGGTTTCGACGGCATCACAGACCCTCAAAAGGGTTTCCGCCAGCCTTCTTCTTGACTGGCCCAGCCACTTTGGCGCGGTCGGATGGCGTCATGCCGAACTTACCCAGCAAGGTTTCCAGGCGAACCAGTTTTGCCGCGGTGAAATCTACCGGGTCAAGCCGAAATTGCTGCAGCAGCATCGTGGCAATCTCCAGTGCAAAGCGGTCAGATTCAGTCACCACGTTTTTGGGCGCGGCCTTTACCAAGTCCTTCCAGATGATTACTTGTTCGTCACTGAAGTAAGCCGGCGCAGCTTTTAAAGGGCCAGCCACTTCCGGATCTTCGCGCTTGCGGTTGGGGTTCTTTTCGAACGCTCCCCGCGCATCGAGGACGTTCGTCGGTGTGCGGGGCCTGGCCATTTTGAAACCTGAATTTTGTGGACGTAAAAAGAAGGCTCCCCCCGACGTTCGGGAGGCGCATTCATGGGAGGATTTGATACCCCCTCCCGTATCTGTGTCAGTTTCCAGTCAGTCCGACCTTCTCGCCGATTCGGTTGTGGCAGGGGTTGCACAGCGCTCGAAGGTTGCTCCACTCAAAGAACAGCTCAGGGTGAGTCTTCGTTGGCTTGATGTGGTCAACCATTCGGGATGCAGTAACGCGGCCCTCAAGCTCGCACTGCTTACACAGTGGATGAAGTCGCCGGTAGTAGATGCTTAGCCTGCGCCACTTCTCTTGCTTGTAGCGGGCATCTGACACGTCCCTGGCTGCGTTGTAAGTCTTGTTGCTACGCTTAACCTGCTTTGCTCTACGCTCTGCCGCTGCGGGTGCGTGGGTGGCGCAGTGGGTGGAACCTGAAACCAGCGCATTGCATCCGGGCCATGCGCAGGGCTTGGCTGGGCGTGATGCCATTAGCTGTGCTCACTCACTGTAATGCGACGATGCCGGTGGCGTCAGTGCCTGTAGCCAGTATGCGAACAGGCCTGATGCGCTTATCTTCACCAGAGCCAAACACGAACGTGGCCTGGCTGCCTGATGCGCTGACACATACAACACTGCCTGATCCTGCAACGTGTATTGCTTTAGGTAGGAATGGCAGGTCTGCATTGTCGTCGGGTGTAACTGTTACCCACTCATCAACGGGGCCATTTAGACCATTCGAGTAGCTTGCGTATTTGTCATCCATTAGCTTAGTCCCATTGCAAGAGCGCCACGGCGCCCGCTGATAATGCCTATGATGAACACCGCCAGAGTCCCAATAACCTCTGAGCTGATGCCAGCCTGGCTTGTTGCGGTAACGGTTACTGTGTAATTTCTCGGTGATAGTGTCTGCGTTATCTGAGCAGACCAATTACCACCGCTGACAACTCCGGTCAGGTTGATTGCGGTGAAGCCTGCACCGCTTACGGTGATATCAATATCTGCGTTAGGGTCATCAACTGCGCCGTACAGTAATGGCGTTGTGTCTGCTGTTGATTGCCCTGAGTAAATTAGAACGGGGCCAGGCTGAACCACGGCAACAGCAAACGCATCCGACTCACTTCCATCGGCATTGGTGGCGGTCACAGTCAGCGTAAAGGGCGATGCAGCCGAATCAGAGGTGTTAGCTGTGCCGCTTATTACATTATCCGAGAATGCCAGTCCAGAGCCTGCGGGGAAGCCTGTGACGCCGTATGACACTGCGCCGGCAAAGTAGTTGCCCAGATTAATGCTTACAGCCTCACCTTCGCTCAAATTCAGATCAGGCAATGCCGTGGAAACAGTCGGCGGGACCGGGATTCTGTCAGTCGTAAACGAAAACGAGGCACTAGCACCGCTGCCGATTGAATTTGTAGCCCTTAACGCTCCACTGAAAGCCGTTTCATCTGCCAGCGCTGTCAGTGAGATAGTGCCTGTGAACGTAACCCAGTCGCCGGAGTTGATCGAATATTGAAAGCTCGCGGCATCGGTCAGGCTGTAGCTGGGCGTCAGGGTCGCGGTGGTCTCACCGGTTGTAATCGTGCCGATGGTCCAAGTGCCTTGCGGTACCTCATCGGGCAGAGAATCCAGCGAGCCGGTTGTAACCGTGCGCTGGTAAAAGGTGCCATCGTTGCTTATGTAGTAGAACGGGTAAGCGCCTTCCGCGTAGCCTTGCCAGGTTAAATCGGGCGCTAGGATGCCGTCAGCGGTAAAAGTAAGCGCCTGTTCGCCGGTTTCGGGGGGAGAAGGCCAATCTTCCTCGGGCTTGTCGTCCGCACCCGTAATCATGTACGTATCAGCGGGAGCCTGCACAATCGTCAGCGTCATATTCGCGGGGGGCGAGTAAGTTGCAGTGCCTGTGCCCACTTCGGGTATCGCAGCCAACACAATTTCAGCGCTAGACAACACGTTCGACTGATTGCCCGCATCGTCCTCGTGCAGTGCGTGAATGCGGTACGTGCCCGTCGCAAGCGTTAGCGTTAGAGACTGATCGCCCGTTGCAGATACGTCCTGGCTGCCTTGTGCTCCGGCTTTAATCGCTGCCGCTGTCTCGCTTGTGCTACCGGACGCAAAGAAATACGCCGTGCCGTTGTCTTCGTCTGTGCTGAAAGCAACGTCGATCGTGTCAGGGTCAGTCCCCGCAGCGGTCAGCGTTGAGATAATAGGCGCGGTGGTGTCAGCCGTGGTTATTTCATAGCTAACCCCCTGAATCTCACCAGTCGGTGAAATATAGTTCAGCTCATAAGTGCCATCTGAACCAGTCACCACCCCGTCTGCGCCCATCGTGAGCGCGTCTGGCCCTTCGATCTGTCCATCTGCCACTGGTGCCGGTGAGAATGCCGCGTCACCTGCCCAACTTGTTAGGGTGACAAACTTTCTCCCCGCTGCCGGGGAGTAGGTGACATCGACGGTAGCCATCAGGTAGAGAGGCTAATGCGAGTAGAGCCGAACGGTATGCTCGTGCCTGCTGTTACTGCTTCGGCAAGAGTCGGCATTGTGCCAGTGGCTGTGTATGGCCCGCTGCCGGTGATCGTTACTGCAACCGTGATTGGCGTGATGCCTGTGATTACATCGCCGTTTGTGTCCAGCGGAGTGAGCGTTACTGGTGATACTGGGGTTGAGGCGTAGTTGGTTGCGGTTAGGGTGAAGTTTGAGCCGGGTTGCAGGGTGTCGGTGGTGGTGACGACTGGATCGGGTATTAGCTCGTACAACCGAAAGCCGTGAACGTAGCCGTTGCCACTTGAGGTCGCCGCTTTTCTTGCTTCGATGGTTGCGCTGGTAACTCCAGTTAACGTAAAGTTTGCGGTTACATTATTTGTATTAGAAAGGCTAATATCAACAGTCTCTGAAGTGCCGCCATTAATTCGCACCTCTATTTTTCGCCCAGTGCCATTGCCCCCTCCGAGCACTTCAACAATGTATGTTTTTCCTGAGTCCAGCCCGCCAATAGAAGAAATTTCAACATATGTGGCATTGCTTAGCCAAATAGGCTCATCAACATCTTCGTCGTACCATGAGCCATCCCCTGTAAAGCCGGGAAACGGGTCGCCTGATGCGTTTGGAAAGTCTACTAGAGTGCCGGTTGATAACGTGAATCCGGTTGACAGGTTGTCTTTGTCCACTACCGCGCTATCGGTCAGGCCGGAAGTCACTGGATTCCAGCGCTTCGTAGAGTTCTGAACAGTGTCCCCGCCAGCGTCGTTAAATATAAAATAGTTCATTACACCAACCCCTCGGGTAGCCCGCTGTAAACCTTAACGTCATCAATAACGTACCATTCTTCTCGCTCATCATCGTTTACCCAGCTCGCCCCACTATCCGGCGCATCACCAAAGCGGTCATTGCCTCCAAAAGCCACAGCGTTCCATTTTGGCATTGGCTCAGAAGTCGGGCCGGTCCAACGCACGGTAAGACTGTCCACAATTAACTGGTCGTTGAGAAACTGCTGAAAAATTCCGTCTGGCTCGTTTGGCGCTGAGTTCATTTTTAACCTGAAGGCTATTTTGTGCCATACCGATCCATATACTTGCGCGTGAGTGACATTGCCCGAAGATGGTAGGCTTCCGCCATTAACAAGGTCGGCAACTACTGGCGTTGCCCCGGTAGACAAAGCTCCCTGCAAGTCGCTGGTCCAGTTCATTGACGCGTCCCCTAAAGACACCAAGCCTCGGCCCAGCCCAGTAAGAAAAGTGTCCGCGTAATTTGTCGCGTTGTAGTTTTCTCCATATGGACCGCCTCTAAACTCCAGCGCGTTCCGTACCCCAAAGTTAGCGTCATCAACCCACGCCCAAAAAAACAACGGGCCTTGCTGGCCGCCGAAAGCGCTCCAAAACTCTGAAATTTCGCCTGGGGAGCTGAAGACCCGAAATAATTTTGAGTTAGCATTTACTCCGTCCGAGTACGTCCAACCGGGGGAAAACTTGATATAAAACTCGATATAAATATCGTCTAGCCCCTCTGTAAGAAGCTTTCCTAAAGTTCCGTTTGAGTTGAACTGATTGGGAAAAGATGCGTTGTAGTGGTTTTCCCGAAAGCATTTCAAGCACCTGCCAGTGCCGCCTCGCGCATCCTCAGAATCTGACGCGGAAATTCTGATATTTTTATTAGCAGAGTACCTGTCTAAATCGTTGTATGCGGCATCCCAGCCGACCGGCATTACGTCGCCATCCCAGCGAAAAGTTGCAGCCCCAAAAGATGAGTCCAAGGGTGCCCAGTCCGTCTGGTCATTAAAGTTGTCGCTAAATATCAAGCTAACCGACGAATTATCTCCAGCCCGATACCCACCACGCGCAGCCTCAGCCGTATCAATCAGCGGCGCAACGCGGCCCTTGATCGTCGCCGGAGTGCGGCCTTCGATTGTGATGTTCGCGGGGATTCCGGGCATTAGATATCTCTCTTTTTATCAAGTGAGTCGGTCAGCTGCTCGTTCCGGTCAATCAATAGCAGATGCAGTTCTTGCTCTCTGTCATCACGGCGCTTCTGGAAATATCGCTCGCGTGTTTCCCTGCGCTTTTGGAAATACAGGCCGGTAAAGTAGGTAGCTAAACCTAGAATTGCGCCAACGAGCATCACAACCTCGTTGTATGAAAACGCACCCCAGGTAAACATGGCGCCGTTGGTGGTGTATGAGGCCACTGGCGCTGCGGTTTCAATTTTCGTGTGCAGTGCCGAGGCAGCTGAATGAAGGGTCTCTGGTAAGCTCACGGCTACCCCTTATTAACGCTTTGGGTGAACTTACCGGAGACAGCTCTGGCAATGTCTCCCATGTGGGGGGCTGCAAAATAGAACGCGAGAATCAGCATGACGGCGGGGTTCATGTCCGCTGCGGCATCTTTAGAAATGAGGCCAACCGCAGTGATTTTGTCGGCAGTCCCCGGGTCAGTCGCAAACACCGCAATCATCCCGCAAGCAACCGATATCAGGTACATGCCCAGCCAGACGCCGGTAATCGTGAGTGAGATCAGGCGCCGAGCGAGATTCTGGCCTTGTGTTGCGGCCATCCACTGCACGACCATAGCGCGGGCTTCTGATCGATCCTTAGATGCGTCACCGGCTTTTTCCTCATCGGTATACACCAATGCGTCAAGTCCTTTGGTCACGCCGTCAACGATGCCGGAGAGCGCTTTTTCGGTGCCGAACAGTTTGCCGAGGAAGCTCATAGGCGCTCCATTGATTAAAAGTGAACGCGGTGAGCTAGCCAGCCAAACACGAACGACTCATTGCGTTCACGCGCCTCGCCAAGCTCGATGTACCGGTTGCCCTGCAGGCAGTTCAAGGCCTTGAGCAGAACCTCTTGTCCCGGCTGCTGGCGTTTATCCAGGAAGGCTTTTAGTGCGCCTAGAGTGCCATTACCCACCAATCCATCAACTCGGATGTCGGTGTAGTGAGTGCCGCTGTTGTTCAACGCATTTAGGCTGCGCTGCAAGAATTTGCCGGCCCAAGCGATGCCCATGTTCACACCGGTATCCATCAGCTCTTCGGCAATGGCCTGGTCAATCATGGCAACGCGGTCAAAGTTCGGGACTGACCAGTATTGGTCTTTGTAGATGGACACAGCCAGGCTTCGCGGCATGTGCTGCATAGGGCCATCAAAGTCGTTTAGACGAGCCACCTGCTCTGTGATGCCGTACATCGTGGCCCCGCCCTTATCATCAGGATGATCGATAAACGCGCCTTCGCGCTCGATCAGATCCGCAATCATCTGATTCACTCGAACCATGACGGTCTCCAAATAGGTTGCCCGCCGGTTTATGGCGTACCGGGTTACCTGACTTTCAGGGCCGGCATAGGCTTGGCGGGCAAAATTGAATAAAAAAAGCCCTCACGTGGAGGGCAAAGATGCGGCGTAGCAGACCGCGAGAATAAAAGCCCCGGCGTGCTGTGCAGAGGCCGGGGAGTATCTGAGTTAAAATCGAGGGTTTAAGAAATCCTGCAATGCTCTCAGTGCATTAGCTGAATTACACGCCGCTTGCGAAAACTTCAAAGCCTCATCTGCAGACTTTGCCTTTTCCGCCTTGTTAATCATCTCTCTCACAGAGGCTACGGCTTTATCTTCTTTAATTTCGCTCATTGGGTTCTAACTCCAATCGTTGATTTTCGCGCATGACGCGCATAAAAAAGCCCGCTAGGTGGTGGCCTGCGGGCTTTTCGGGGGAAACTGTTACTTAATAGCTGATAGCCTACCCAGAAATCAGAAAACTGTCAATATATACAGGCTGGATAAATTTACAGCCTTATGCGGCCTTCCTGAACGACTCCTGACTTTCGGAAAGCCAGCCCTCCATCCTCGTGTACCCGTCAACAATTCGCTGCCTGAACGTGGCTACTGTGCAGTCCAGCGTATCCGCGCACCGCTTGTCATCCCACAGTATCTCAATCCTGCGCTCTGGCACGAACGGATCAATCGCTACTTTGGTGCGGCCGCGGTAGGTTTGATTGCACACCACGGCGTTGTGCTGGCGATCTGTCAAGCTGCGCAGAAGGTAGCAGGCCATCAAGTGCGTATCGCTGAACCGCTTCATTCGGTCAATCTTGCCTGCCAGCTTGCAGAATCCAGAAAACCCCGACGAGCGCGGGATCTCGCCCCTGAAATCTACCAGGGCACCGATGATGCTGCGTGACTCCCGCGCTATTTCATCATTACCGGACAGCGCGACATCGATGTACATTTCAACGCACATCATCGCCTGCTGTCGAAGTATCGTTTTATGCATCTTCTGGTCATTCAACATATTTAGCCCCGCAGCTTATTGAAACACGCCCTGATTTCTTGCTCGTCGTCCTGCCCGCTCAGCCAGGCGTCCAATTCCGCCCGACTTACATCACCCGCCTTGAACTCTGACCACTTCGCCCGCGCCACTGTCTCCGCAGATATCGGCGCAAATCCTTGGAACCGGCCGCCGAATCGGTCCCTGCAGCTCCTTGCCGCCTCTGCAATCGGCTCACCCGACAGCATTGTGCAGTGCTTGCCATCCACTATTGCGGTTAGTCCTATCACTCAACCGCTTCATAGGTTTTGGCGAAAATGTCAGGCTTGCATGGGTAGCGCTCACCTTCTACCCCTTTAATAATCCAATCTCCAATGCTGGCTTTCATGGTGCCTTCAAGAGTAGATATTTTAAGACCGTCACGCTGCACCAGGTCTTCGTAGTCCTCCCACTTGTACATCATTGGCCTGGCGTATTGCCCGGTAAACCTAACGACCTCAAGCAGGTTTTCCCCGGTCCATTGCACCGCATCAATCACCACTGGTTTCTTTCTGAATTTCATCGGCTCAACTCCCCAGCCAAAAGCCGATCGCAATAATCCCGAAGCCCTTGAATCTGGCTGCGCAGCCGCTCATTTTCGATCTGTTTGTTGTGGCCCCCGCACACGCTGCAGCCCTGCTTTTTCTCTATCGCTGCAAAGGCTTCATCTTCTTCCGGCGTCGAGAACGAATGGCCCAGAAAGCTCTCAATGATGCCAATTTCAGGGGCTAGGAAATCATCTTCGGCAACGCCCCACTGTTTCACCTGATCGCTATTTTTCATGCCGCCTCACCCCTGTATTTAATCAACAACTCAATCGTCGCCACGGCATTGCCGCTTTTGATTAGCTCGCCGGCAGTACGGTAGATCGTCCAGCCCATGCGTTGAGCTGCCTCGTACTTGCGCAGGTCTGCCAGAAAGCCCTCGCCCCGCGTGTGTTTACCGCCTACCCAGGCGCCGCCCTCAACTTCGACGGCAATCATCAGATCAGGCCAGCAAAAATCGAACCTCCAATCCTGCAACCCCGCCGCCTTGACACGCTGACGAACTCCGGCGCCGATACCACCCGTTGCGATTGCCGCAAAGCGGTATTCCCGTTCGGGCTCCGGCAGCTTCAGAGCGCGGATCTGGAACGCCAACGCTTCCTCAAGTTTGCTCATGCAGCACCCCTCACGGTTATCAGGCCTTTATCTATAAGCACAGCCTGGGTGCGAATCACCGCTTCCAGGTGCAGCAAGTCGCGGTCAAAGCGGGTGGCGCAGTCGTTGTTGTATCCACCGTCCAGCCATTCATGGCATGCACTGCACGCATACGCGGCTTGCCAGTCTGGATTCTTGCGCCCCATGCCGCCGCCGTTGATGTGAGCCAGAACCACAGTTTCAGGGTTGCCGTTGCAAATGCCTGGCGCACGGACCAAGCAATCTTCACCCCTGGCACTCTGTCTGATCTTGCTGGTTTTCATTCCCCATCCTCCAGCTCACTCATCGCGTAGTTCCGGTGCAAATTTGCAGTAGGCTTTGCTTTCCGCGCAGCCTCAGCCTTAATCTTGCCGCCATTTGTCACGAACTCTGCGAGGGCTTTATCAATGGCTTCCTGTTGTTTCCGCTTTTTGGTGTTGATCGTGGGTGTGTTCATGCTGCAGTCGCCTCTTTTGGAAATTCCACAATCACGCCCTGCTGTGCGTAGCTCATCTGTATGTGTTCCAGATAGCGGGACAGCTGCGGTTTGGTCATGTTGCTGCTGACCGGTAGGTATCGCATGGCGACCAGCTTCTGCTCGTAGCTCAGGTGGTTTTTGATAGCTGTGTCGTACATTTCGCGAAAGTCCGGATCTTCTGCCCGCAGTATCGGTACGCCGAACCGCAGTTTGCACTCACACTTGACGCTCTCAGGCGTGTCAGCCATCTGCACAGCAATTTCGTTGTACCAGGCATGACTGATCGCATTTTGATCTAGGCTGCGCCCTATACCTTCTTTGACGGTCACGCGCAGGAACTTGGCATCGTGGAACTGTGCGGCTATGTCGCGCTGGTGCTTGCGAAGGGTCGCTTCGGAGTTGATGACGGTTGCGCTCACGCTGCACCCCCAGTAACCGGTTCACTCGCCTGGTACTTGCCGGCGCTACTCAGAAAGATATCCCCGCTCTCAACAAGCCGATTCAGAACGCGCATCCCTTCAATTTCGCTGCAGCCGAGAATCAAAGTGATCTTCTGGCGATCCAGCGGCTGACCTGTTGTTGCGTAAATCACTACCTGGTCGTCGGTCATAGGTCACCCCCACAAGTAAACGGCACATCAGACTGCAAGCGCTTCTCTGGCTGGTGCCAGGTGTCTGTGGTCATCGGCTCAAGCGCGAATGGCACGAAACTTCTCCGCTTCCGCTCTGCATCCAACTCAAGGCCGGCGCTGTGCGACACTGAAACCAAGTGATACACGTAGATTGATTTGCCGTTCGGCAGCTGCACCCGTTGCGCTGGAGGTATCTCAAATTCATATAGGTCGCGCAGCTCACGGATTCTTGCGGTGATTTCGGTGTCGGTGCTGAAATTGGCTTTTCTGCGAATGGTTCCAGCGGTCATTGGGCCTGAGCGATACATTGCTCTCAGGACGCGACCGGTGTTTGAGTGTTTGCTGGGTAGGTTCATGCTGCGGCCCTCACTGCGTTAATAATCTGCTTCACCGGCTCGGGGCAGACTGCATTTCCCATAAGGTGCACGGCCAGCCTGTGGTTATCCGGTAGCTGATAAGTCTCTGGAAAACTCATGGCGTCCCGGCACTCCCAGCGCGACAACATGCGCATCCGGTCACCGTCCACAACGCCCCACCTGTCCCGGGTTGTAATTGTTCCGATCGGCCTATCCAGACTGCGACCTGTAAGCCCTGACCCGCTTCCGTAGTAGGGCATAATGAATCTCTCGCCAAATCGTTCACGGCCAGCTTTCACGCGCGCAATTGTGGCAATGCTGCGGCCAGGCTTATCGATCTGACTCCACTTTCCGCTTTCAAAGTCCACGAATGACCGTGCTGGGATGTGACTTCCGTTTTGAATCTGCAGGTGCATAGGTCGCTTTGACTGAGACATCACCAAAAACAGCCTCACCCTGTGTTGCGGAGCCCCATAATCAGCGGCGTCGATAACGTAAGGCGCAACGCTGTAGCCCAGCGCGTTCATAGCCAGCTCCCAGGGCCGGTAAAGCTGCCAGTCCAGAAATTCCGGCACGTTCTCCACGATGACAATCGGCGGCCGGTGATATTCAGCGGCAGATACAACGGCCCATGCAGTAGAGCGGCTGGCATCGTGTTGCGGATTGCCCTTGGCCTTCCCTCGGGCCTTGCTGTGACCCTGGCAGCACGGGCTGGCCAGCATCACGTCATGCGCCGGTACTTGTGACCAGTCAGCCTGGTGCAAGTCCTGGCAGATATGCATGGCGCCCGGGTGATTTTTGCTGTGCCATTCCACGGCTTCGGCCCAGTGGTTGGCGGCCCACACAACATTGCAGCCCGCCATTTCTGCGCCAGCGCTAAACCCGCCGGCGCCGGAGAACAAGTCGATGACCCTCATACCTCCACCCCCATGCGCTCAAGTTCAGACCGAACGGCAGATGTCGCCAATCCATGCCGATAGGCGGCAATGGCCAGTGTGTTCCGGCGCTGAATTGTCAGAAGCCGTTGCTGCTCGCGTTTCAGGCTCAGAACGGTCAACCGGTCATTGTCGGTGATTAAACGAGTAGGCAATCCGGCCCACACCCGCTCAACAACGCTTCGGGCGACCTCGCACTTTCGGGCGATTTTGGTATCACTGCTGATCGGCTCAAGCTCTTTGTGGGCCTGGCGTCCGTCGATTACATCTTGTGCTGCTTGGCGCAGGGTCATGCGGCACCTCCGCTATTCCGGTTTTTCTTCGATGAAGCAGGCACGACCGGCCAGAACGGCAATGGCTGTTTTGCTAGCGATTTTTCCGATGACGCGCCGCTGCTCTTGTCGCCATGCAGGCTCAGGCAAGCTAGGGGGGAACACTCGGCTAGAAGACTTTCTTTTGCCTTCATTGAGCAAGGCGAGCATTCGGGCAATGTCGGGCCAGTGGTAATCTTGATCGCTGATGACAAGTTTTGTTTTGAGTCGGTCGAAAACGCTTTCGATCTGGTCAAGGGACAGTCCGCCGATGGTCGTGGCCCATTCACGGCGCATGATCTGGAATTGCTCGTCAGAGTTTCCCCACAGTGTTTTTGCTCGTGACCGGCCATAGATCGTGACGATGCGGGCGAAGAAGGCGCTGGTCTTGTCGATTTGCTCAGGAGTGAAGCGTGGCGCATTAGAAGTTCTCCCTGGCGTATTCAAGGTCGGTGAGCTGCCGTGTGAGTCTTTCGTCAGAGTTGCTACCACTTGTCCGATTTTTTTCATTACCGCCACCGCTATCGTTTGCTGGAATTGGGGCGCTTACCTGGCCCAAGTAGTCGTTGAACTTCGTTGCGTTGAAAAGCGTTGATGGCCGGAGGTATTGCTCAAACTTCGGATCGCCAAGCCACTCAACACACTTGCGGTCAATCACTGCGGTAATGTCTGAAATCGTGGCGCCCTCTTTGACTCGAGCGTTTATCAAACTGGTACTGCTCTGGACCGGCTGGTAGTTTCTACCTGCTCGCTGGTTCAAGTAGGCGATAGCGCATGTGGCCACGTCAGGGGCAGATTCTTCGATGGGTGCGGCTTCAGGCGCACAAGTCTTTATCTCTGTATCTGTATCTGTATCTGTATCTGTATCTGTATGGCACCCTGTCTGCATGTGCGGATGTTCTGCGTTCGCACTGCGTTCGCATGATTCTTGTGCTGGTGGTGCAGGTTTATGACGCTTTTTGGCGGCTCGCCTTGCTGAATCGGACTTCGAAAGCACTTTCTCAAGATCCGCATCAATGCGGTTGTGGTGCCAGTAGCCGTCTTCAATAACAAAGAACTCTTCAAGTGCAGGTCGTATTTCCTGCCAATGTTCTGCGGATGTCCTGCAAACGCATTGCAAACGCTGGTCCACATCAGGCAATGGTTTACCTGTTTGCCAGTAGTTCATTATCAGGAGCATGTACGCGCCGTGCTGATCTACAGACAGGTGCATGGTGTCGGCCAGGTAGTCGGCCACGTAGAGCTGCATGTACGGTAGTGCGGCCATCACGCCACCCCCTGATTATTGCTGTAATCTATTAATTCCGGCATAATGCTTTCCTTGATTCTGATTAACCCGGCGAGCTGTCCAACCAGCGTTTGAGCCGGGTTTTTTGGTTTCTAGGTTAAGGCTTAAAGCTGCCCACGAACGTCCTTACCTTCTCGCTATCCAGTGCCGCTTCCAGTAACCCTCGGAACTCTGCCGCCATTCGCTCTTGGGCCTCTTCCAAGCGCACAATGCGCACTGACAATCGCGGCTCATCACGCCCTGTAATCAAGCTCACACGCAGGTGAAAATCGGAGGTATCCAGGCCGTGGTATGGCACGGTGCTGAAACAGATAAACGCCGGCAGCGTTTCCTGATTCTTGGCTTCGATTTCGCTCATGGAACTTTTGCGGCTGCCATAACTTTGCTCTTCACTGGTGGATTCGGCTTTGGCTGCGATGGTGATTCGGCGAATGGCCGAGACTGCCTGGGATAGCGGAATGCTGGCGCCAGTAGTGGTGGTAGTGAGCAGGTATTCGGACCAATCCTCTAGCCATTCAGCCAGATCGCGCTGGCCCAGAGTGCTGCCGTTAATGCGCAGTAGCTCTTGGAAGGCCTGAGTTTTGGACAGGGTGACGTTGGCGCGGTGGTCGCCATGCCCTGGGTCGCCTGTGTGACCAAGATTAAAGAACACTTCGGCGCTCATGGATTCAGCGTCGATAAAGCAGGGAGCCTGTACATCTTCGTCTTCGAAGGCTTCTGTCGTGGTTTCGTTGGTGTACTCAGCAAACTGTTGAATCAGGTGGGTGGTCATAACGCCACGGAAGCGGCGGCGGAGCGGTAGAAACTTCTCCAAATCGTTAAGGCGCACATTTTCAGGCAGTGGAACCACCGTGTTACCGGTGACCTTCAGGACGCTTTCAGAGTTGCTTCCAGCGGCGATCATTTTGTTCAGATAGTCGAGCGCAGACGAGTCCATCATTCCTTGGTTTCCTTTTCGTTGTCAGGTGTGTTGACTTGACCTTTCAGGCCAAAAAAGTCGGTTTGATTTTCGGGAAAGAACGTCATCTTCCCGCCTGTGCTGACGTACATCGGCGTGTTGGTGGTGTCGTCTTCAGTCACCTTCCCGCGCATCTGAGGCACCGTGTATTCCAGCTTATGGCTGACGTTCACCTGATGACTGCTGCCGAGGCGCTTAATCGAAAAATCAAGCTTCACGCGGCCTACCGCTTGGTTATCCATTGCACCACCGGCCACTTCACTCAAAGCGCGGGCCAGCTTTTCTATAAAAACCCCACCGTCTAGCTCTGCGATAAATGCCTGAACATCGGTGTCTCTGTTGTTAATTGGCGTTGTCATGGGAAGCTCCTGTATATTGTTCCCTGGGATGTAACCCGGACGGCTGCCAGGCCATGTGTTCGGGTTTTTTAATGTCTGGCCAGTTTTTAGTCGTAGCCAGGACTCTCTCCATCTAGTTGCCAGTGCTTTGCCAGACACTCCCCACAGAAGTGCGGCTATCGGTTTCTGCACTGCCCGCCGAGTCGGGCTTAACTTTCTCTATCGTCCAGCGCACTGGCGTTTGCCGGACAAACTGGAGAATCAAGATCAATAAGTTCATGAATCCTCCGGTTGTTGGTAATCAGCCCTTAGGCCGCGCTATCCAGCTCTTTCAATCGCGGACAAAGATCAACAGCCAAGATTTTTCCACCCGTTAATTTCTCCGCTTTCATCGCTGTTACTGGGTGCATTCCGTGCAAGCCGTTAAGCCAGCCGGACACCGTGACTTGTGACGCGCCAAGGGCTTTGGCGGTCTTCTCTTGAGTTCCGAAAAACTCGATTAACTCAGTAATTTTTAATTTCATCCCGCCTTCCTTTTATCGCTTTTCCGATATACTATCCATCGGTAAACCTTTTTGCAACTGTATTGGCCGCCCGATATATTTAAGCCATAGAAATATAAGCGCCGAAACACAGGAAGGCGCAACTTGGTAATCACCAGGTAACGGGCAGCAGCCACGCGGGGTAAGTAGCATGTACATCGGACGCAGAGTTAAAGAGGCAAGGAGAGCTGCCAAGCTCACTCAGTTACAACTGGCTGAAGCGGTAGGCATTACACAATCGACGATCTCAGAGCTTGAGAAAGGCGAAAGCAGGGCAACGAAACACATTGCCCGCATTGCGTATGCCTGCAACGTATCAGTGGAGTATCTGGAAGGGCTTGACGATAATCCGCTACCGTCTGGATTAGCTTCTGTATCCGGTTTCAGTAAACGCGCGATGGAGATAATGCGCTTTGTGCCGGAGATTTCTATGGTTCAAGCAGGTGAATGGACGGAGACAGGCGTCGCCTTGAATATCAGTGAGGCGGCGCTTTGGCCATGCCCGGTTAAATGCGGGCCTGACACATTTGCACTACGAGTTGAGGGCCTATCAATGGCTCCTGCTTTCCCGCCAGGTACGATAATTTTTGTTGATCCCGCAGTGATGCCGGAGTCAGGCAAGAAGGTAATCGCGTTTCTGGAGGAAGAAAACACAGCCACATTCAAGCAATATTTTGCAGAGGACGGCACTAAATACCTGAAAGCCATGAATCCCGAATGGCCCAGCCAATACGTTGAAATCAATGGCAATTGCCGCATAATCGGCACCGTTGTTTTTGCGGGCGCTGAAACCTAAACCCCACCCACCCCAGAACAAGGTCGCCTAGTGCGGCCTTTTTTTATGCCTGCGATAAAATAATTTCTTTACCAATATCGGAAAGTTGGTATTTCTTGTTGACAGACTGCATCGGGAAACCTATATTTGTATCAACGAAACGGAAAACCGATAATAAGGAAGCAGCCATGAAAGCACTAGATCACCACTTCCATCGCGCCCAAAACCTCCTGCGAGGCAACACGCTCTCGCGCCAGCCTGCAACTCAGACCGCCGCAGCGCCGATCTTTTACGAGCTGACACCAGGCGACGGGGCAATGTACGAGATCCCGACTTATATCCGCAACCGGATTCGCCGGTTTGATTTCGACAACCGGAGCCGCGTCGTGGCTTACATTGATCGGCTTCGGGCAACTTTGCGGGGTGCAGCATGAACATGACAGACCTTTTCCACATAAAACCGGGATCAAATCTCATTTACCCGACAGTCGCGGGCCAGATAGGCCAGATGCTTTATCACAGCGCTGAAACGGGCAAGTTGGGCGGGACAATCAGCGTCACACGCGAAGAGGCGCTGGCGCTTGCGGCGGCCTTTGCAGAGCTTGCGAAGGACATTGAGGGCGCAGAGAAGATTGCACGGCTGGGGAATATGGGGGAAGTGGCATGACCCACACAAAATGTTCTCAGGCATACCGGCGTCACCGCATTGAAGGCCACGACCAGCAGTGTTTCGCCGCTTTCATGACCATGCGCCACTTGATTTCGTCGTACCAAGGCGCGGTTGTGCGGCACCGGAAGCGGTTGATTTTGGCGCTGAAGAACATGGAGAAGATGACGTGACCCTACAAGAGTGGCAGCAACAAATGGAAGGCATGGCGCACTGCGATGACATTAAAACTTATCACAAAGAGCGCGCGGAATTAATGGGTGTTGGTGAGGCGAATGGATGGTTACAGCGCAAGCCCGATGGTTATTTTTGGTTTAGCCGGATCTACACATTGAAGCGCCAGATTCTAAGCGGCCAGACCGTGCACAGCTTGTTAACCGGTAAGCCTCTGTTGTGCATGACCGATGTGGAGAGGCGCATCTGCCAAGGCAGCGAAGAGCTAACCGAAGCCATTCGGTTGATCGCGCTGAACAACCACCGGCTGGCTGCCAACTCTCTGAAACTGGTGCTTAACAACGCAGTTTATCAGCTTCTTTTTGAGCACCGCGCGGACCTAGACAACGAGATGCAGGAAGTTGAGCCGCAGAAATTGGAGAAAGCATCGTGAGCATTATCGCTAACCCGTTTGATTTGCTTGAAGTGCCAGCGCCGGAGTTTACCAAAGAGCCGGAAATCTTTACCGGGCAGCCAGGCTTTTATACCGATCTGAGCAACGCGGATTACCACGGCGGCCCGGGCATCAGCAAAAGCGGACTCGACCACGTAGCGCACTGCCCGTCCTCCCTACCCTGGTCACGCAAAGCACCGGTTCACGCGGAAAAGCTCAAGGCTATGGATTTTGGCACCGCCTTGCACACCAAGTTATTGGAGCCTCACGAGTTCGACAACCAGTTTGTCGTGGCGCCCGAATTCAACTTGCGCACCAACGTCGGGAAGGCAGATTGGGCAGATTTTCAGGCAGAGCATAACCACAAAATGATTATGACCGCCGAAGAGAACGAGAAATTGCTCATCATGCTGGACAGCGTTCAGGCCCACCCCACGGCACGCTGGATCATGGACCAGAAAGGCGTGAACGAGGCTTCTATCTACTGGACTGACAAGGAAACCGGCGAGCTGTGCCGGGTGCGACCAGACAGAATCCTGACCGATCACCACATCATTGTGGACGTGAAGAAAGTAGACGGCATGGATCGCTTTGAAAAGCATGTTGAAGAATTCCGGTACCACGTTCAGGACGCGATGTACTCCGACGGATACAAGCAGCATTTCGGCGTAGAGCCTGAATTTATCTTCCTGGTATGCAGCTCCACCGTGGGCGCTGGGCGCTACGCAGTAGATGTGGTGGACCTTGGCTCATCGTGGATACAAAGCGGTTACGAGCGCTACCGAGAAGCCCTTGAAACCTATCACCAGTGCCGTGTTAACGACGACTGGACACACATACGCCGCCTGGCACGTCCGGGCTGGGCGATCAAACAAGACGAACGGAGAATGTCATGAGCAGCAACCCAATGCAGGCTTATTCGCGCAACGCGGCAGAGCAACACCAGCCGGAAATGCAGGCACCGAACGCTACTCACACCGCCAACATGCTGATGAATCCGCAGATTATGGGCCAGATTCAGGCGTTTGCGGAAGTGATGGCCACCGGCAGATCCACCGTGCCCAAGCACTTGCAGGACAACATGGGCGACTGTATGGCAGTGACTATGCAGGCCGCACAGTGGGGCATGAACCCGTTTGCGGTAGCACAAAAAACTCACGTCGTCAGTGGCACCTTGGGCTATGAGGCCCAGCTGGTGAACGCAGTAATTAGTTCGTCACGCGCCATCAAAGGCCGGTTTAAGTACGAATACGGCGGCGACTGGCTGGACGTAAACACAAAGGATGCATGGGTGCGCGTAGGCGCCGTGCTGGCCGGTGAGCATGAGATCACTTGGGGCGAGCCGGTGTACCTGCACACGGTTGGCACCAAGAACTCCCCACTCTGGAAAACCCAACCAAAGCAGCAGGCAGCCTATTTGGCGGTTAAGTATTGGTCACGCATGTACTGCCCGGATGTGATTTTGGGCGTGTACAGCATTGACGAGCTGCATGAGCGCACACCAGAGCGCGAAATCAACCCGGGAGCCAGTGGATCATCCGCTGCGTCGTCACTAAAAAACCGAGTACGCGAGCAGCAGAAGCCGGTTGAGGCAGAGTCCGATGCGCCAGATTTTGGCGAGCAGGATCAGTCCAGCAAAGTCGATGACGACCTGGCCGACGCCATTGATTTCATGATAAACGGCGTGAACGACTGCACCAATACCGAAGAGTTGCGCGCTTGGCACGTTGACATTAAAGAATTTTCAGCAGCAAACCCGGACGTTAATTTGTCTACCGTGCTTGGCACTTTTACAGCAAAAAGAGACGCGGTCAAGAAAGCAGCCCTTAGTGTTAATGGAGAATCCGCATGAACGCCTTAGTCACTGAAACCACCGCATTGATCCGCGTTGAATCAACCCCTGCGATCATTGATTTCAATTACGAAGAAACCCGCGCCTGGCTGGAAACAGAGCTTCAAAAATACGATGTGGTGGTGACGCTGGAAACCCTGCCCGACTGCAAGAAATTAGCCACTGAACTGAACAAGCGGGCGGCGGACATTAGCAGTCGCCGGCTTGTAGCCGTAAAAAAAGTGAGCGCTCCGATTCGCGTCTTTGAAGAACAGGCAAAGTCGCTTGAAAAAATGTGCAAGGACGGACGCACTAAGCTGCTGGACCAGGCGCAGGTGTTTGAGGATGAAACCCGCGCACTTGCCTTGGTTGCGCTGAAAGAAGCCCTCGCGGCAATGTGGGACGAGCAGCAGGTAACCGTAGAGTTTCGCTGGGCAGCTGTCACCGATATGGCAAAGCTCAACACCCTGACAAAATCCGGAAAATTGTCTTCCTCGGCAAAGTCCGAGCTGGTGATTCGGGTGAATGCGGACCGAAACCTGCAACAGAACACCGAACTGCGCCTGCAAAAGCTGGAAAACGAAAGCTACCGCGCAGGTTTAGCGGCACCACTGACCCGGGCCCACGTCGAGACTTTTCTGTTTGCATCCGATGACGATTACGGTCAACGCCTACAAGCGATTATTGCCTCAGAACTGGACCGCGAAAAGGTGGCTGAAGAGCGCATCCGTAAGCGGTTTGAGGATGAGCAACGACAGATTGCAGATCAGGCACAGCGCCAGGCCGAGACTGAATATTATCGGGTGCAACAGCAAGCGCAGGATCAGGCGCAGCAACAGCAGCAATCTGTTCAGCAGCCAGTGCACCAGGCTGAAGTCGCACCAGAGCCGCAGCAGCGCATTAATCCGGAAGTCGCGGCACCGGTGCGCCAGGAGCCCGAAGCTGCCAGCAACCTTGAGCGTTTCGCCTTTGGGGTTTTGAGTAATCCTGCCGGGGCCGCCGTGGTAACAGCTGCCCGCTTTGACGCCGAGCGACAAGCCGTTGACCTGTCAATTGAAAACGCAGCTCAGCCGATTGGCATGTGGCAGCCAAAGCCAGCTGGGCTCGTGGCCATCGTGTTCAACTCCATCGTTTATCGCAAGGAAAGCGCATGAGCATCAAGCAAGATTTGGCTGTGCGCGACTACTGGATCAAGTATTTGCGCGAGCGCTCTCTCGAAGCCCTGGGAGAGCGGTTTGATCTAACCCCATGCGCTATATGGTGCATTGAGAAACAAGCCAACAATGGCAGGAAAAGCGCCAGAAACGGGCAGATTCGGGGTCTGCGGGCGCAATACAATTCAGCGATGAGTACCCAGATGCCGAAGTTTCACATTAAGGCGATTGCTAAGCGCAACGGAGTGAGTGAAGCGACCATTACCCGGCGTCGAATGGCGGCGATTGCGGCCAGGGCTAACGAGGTTTATGACCGGAGGATTGCAGCATGAGAGCAGAACTCACCAAAGCGCAGCGTGATGTTGTCGTTGAGCGCTACCGCCGCGGCCACGCGATCTTGCAGGCAATCAAGTTGCTCTCAGATGCACGGCTTGGAAAAGCACACGGTATCAGCGCGTCGTCAGTGCGCAGGATCGCAGCCAGGGGCTTTAAGTACGCGAAGTGCAGCCGGGCCTATCAAGACGTGCCGCTGGAGGTGATCGATGCGCTATGTGCCAGCGTCAAAGAGCGGGCCAGGCTGCAAAAGTTGTACGACCTGGACAGTCTCGCAGCAATTGCCGAGCACATCGGCACGACTGAGAAGCACGTTTTTTCGATAGCGCACTATGCGGGCAGGAAAGAGCCGAAAGTTAAAACGCTGGGTTTTCTGTTTATGCCGGCGATCAATCCGGGTGTCAGCCTCGGTTACTACGGTCATGGATAAGGTGAATGTGATGAGCAATGTTAAAACTTGGCACGAAGCATTTATGCAGGCATTGAGCGATGCGGGAATATCACCTGAATACCAAGGGGATGGCATTTTTACGGGGCAGTCAAAGCTTTATGCTCAAGTTTTTGATGCTGCGTGTGAGTGGCAAGCCAGCCGCCAGGCGCTTGAGGGTGAGGAAAAAATTATAATTGATCGTGTAATCGCTGGACTCGAATCTGGGTTCATTGCATGTAATCGGTGCGGGGACCAGGAAGATACTGCAACACTCGACTGTATGAGTGACCTCAAAAGGCTGCAGGAAATCCTAGCCCGCCCTGCCAGCGCCGATGTGCCGGAATGCCTTTGCGGCGAAGTTAAATGGCAGTCGTGCCCGCTGCATGGTTTAAAGCAGGAGAAAGGCCAATGAGCGGCATGCAAGCACAGTGCTGGTTTTGTCCCATTTGCTTTGAAGACAGAAACCATCAGCCGGGTGATGAGTATTGCATCAAAGAACAAGCTGCAGGCTATAAAGCCATGCGCGTGGAAAATGAAGAGTTGCGGGCGCGAGTGGCTGAACTTGAAGGAACTATCAATGCAGTAGGAGAGGCTTTTGGCACAGGGTCTGCGGCCAGAACCCGGGGAACTTTGGTAACGTGTGCTGAGAACACGGTTAAGTTTACCAAGTGTTTGAATGCTGTAGAGCGGTTCTTCATGGTGCCCGGAGAGCCTGACGACGATTACCCTGACTGGGAAGTTGATGACGTGTGCCTGCTAAACCACTGGGCTAACAGTCCCGAGGAATACGCTGAGCAGTTCCGGGTTGAAATTCTACGGAAGCAGGCAGATGCGGTTAACGAGGTTGCAGAAGGTATATGCATCATGCCCCCCGAAACATCCATGCTCGTTGAAGATTTGCACGATCTGATTTTGCAGGAGGTGCAGAGACTGCGCAACGATGCCGGCAAAGCTGGAGGTGATGTATGAGTGATCTAATGTGGGCTTTCGTTATATGGGCGGGAGTTGTGATGTGCATTATGCCCGGATTGACCGGCTCTCCTTTTGAAGACGACGATATAGCAATAGCTTCTACCTTTTTGTGGCCTTTAACGGTGCTGCTACTGCTTGTTGTTTTTTCCTATCAGGGTTGTGCTCGGTTGTGGGCTAAAAGTAAGCGGAAGGGTGATGTATGACTGAACGATTCCTGCGATTACCTGAAGTAATGAAAACAGTCGGATTCCGCCGCACAGCGATTTATGACAAGATTACACGCGGCGAGTTTCCGGCACCGATTAAGCTCGGCAACGTATCTGTGTGGCTGGCGTCTGAAGTCAACGGATGGATTGCAGACCGCGTTGCTGAACACCGTCATGCCAGCTAATCAAGCGGCGGCGATTGCGGGTACCGATGCGGGTACTATAGCCCCGGCTCCCGCAGTACCTTCATACATTTCAAATGGTTGCAGTCCGTATGCTGATTATGATCGACAACTATGACTCCTTCACCTACAACGTGGTGCAGTACCTGGCCGAGCTGGGCGCCGATGTGCAGGTGCATCGCAACGACGAAATCACCGTGGAGCAGATTGAAGCGCTGAACCCGGAACGGTTGGTGATTTCCCCCGGCCCCTGTACCCCCAGCGAAGCCGGCATCTCTATGGACGTTATCCGCCATTTCGCCGGCAAAATTCCCATATTGGGCATCTGCCTTGGCCACCAGGCTATCGGCCAGGTGTTCGGCGGCCAGGTGATTCGGGCCGGCCGAGTCATGCACGGCAAAGTGTCCCCGGTTTACCATCACAGCAAAGGCGTATTCCGCGGCCTGAACAACCCGCTGCAGGCCACCCGCTACCACAGCCTGGTGATTGAACAGGCCACCCTGCCGGAGTGCCTGGACGTTACCGCTTGGACTCGCAACAACGACGGCAGCGTGGAAGAAATCATGGGTGTACGCCACAAAACCCTGGCCGTAGAAGGCGTCCAGTTTCACCCTGAATCCATCATGAGTGAACAGGGCCACGAACTGCTGCGTAATTTTTTACGAACTGAACACCCGCGAACAGAACAAAAAGGCTGACGTAATGGATATGAAAGACGCACTGAACCGGATCGCTGAAAGTCTCGACATGTCCCGTGACGAAATGAAACAGGTGATGCGCATTGTCATGAACGGCGAAGCCACCAACGCCCAGATTGGCGCTCTGCTGATGGGCCTGCGCATAAAGAGCGAAACCGTGGATGAAATTACCGGCGCGGTAGAAGTCATGCGCGAACTGGTGTCCGCTGTAAACGTTAACGCCGAACCGTTGGTCGACATAGTTGGCACCGGCGGCGACGGCGCCAACCTGTTCAACGTCTCTTCCGCGGCCGCCTTTGTCGTGGCTGCAGCCGGCGGCTTTGTAGCCAAACACGGCAACCGTGCGGTGTCTTCAAAAAGTGGCAGCGCCGATCTCATCGAACAGGCCGGAATCAACCTGAATTTAACACCGGAACAGGTCGCCCGCTGCGTTGAACAGGTCGGCGTTGGCTTTATGTTCGCCCCGGCCCACCACGGCGCTATGAAACACGCCATAGGCCCGCGCAAAGAGCTGGGCTGCCGCACTCTGTTTAACATCCTCGGCCCGATGACCAACCCCGCCGGTGTAAAACGCCAGTTGGTGGGTGTTTTCAGCAAAACTCTGTGCCGCCCCATGGCCGAAGTGCTGCAAAAACTCGGCTCTGAACACATCATGGTGGTGGCCTCAAAAGACGGCCTGGACGAAATCAGCCTGGCCAGCAGCACCCACGTGGCCGAGCTTAAAAACGGTGAAATCTTTGAATATGAAATAACTCCGGAAGACCTGGGCATAAAAAGCCAAACCCTGTCTGGCTTGACCGTCAACACCGCCGAAGAATCCCTGACCCTGATCAAAGCCGCCTTTGGCCGCGACCGCAACGAGGGCGCTGAGAAAGCCCGCGACATGATCGCCCTGAACGCCGGCGCTGCGATTTATATTGCGGGTCTGGCAGCCACCGCTAAAGAAGGCGTACAGCTGGCCCTGGACGCCCTCGGCTCCGGTCGGGCCAAGGGTAAGCTAAGCGAACTGGCGACGTTCTCCCAGTGCTTTTGAGCAACATGAACAGCAGATCAGCGCAAATACGGAAGCATAAAAAATGAACACACAAAACGACAAAACCCCCACCATCCTGCGCAAAATCGTCGACAGGAAATGGCAGGAAATTGAACAGCGCCAGCGCACCGCCAGCCTGGCTGACCTAAAAGCACGCGCCGGCGACCAACCCGGCACCCGCGGCTTTGCCAAAGCTCTGCGCCGGCGCATAGAAGCCTCAAAACCTGCGGTTATTGCCGAAATTAAAAAAGCGTCGCCCAGCAAAGGCATACTGCGCGACCCCTTCGAGCCGGCGCAGGTCGCCGAAAGCTATGAAAAAGGCGGCGCTACTTGCCTATCCGTACTCACCGACCACGACTTCTTCCAGGGCCACGAAGACTTCATGGTGGCCGCCCGCAAAGCCTGCAGCCTGCCCGTTATCCGTAAAGATTTTATGGTATCGCCCTACCAGGTGTATGAATCCCGCAGCATTGGTGCCGATTGCATACTGCTTATTGCGGCCTGCCTGACCAGAGGCCAGATGCAGGAGCTCGAAGGCATTGCCTACGAAACAGGCCTCGACGTGCTGGTAGAAGTTCACAATAGCGAAGAATTGGACGACGCCCTCACCCTCAGCACCCCGCTTGTAGGCATCAACAACCGCGATCTGCACAGCTTTGAGGTATCACTGGAAACCACCTTTAACCTGCACCAGCTGATTGGCCCCGAGCGACTCGTCATCACCGAAAGCGGGATTATGACCCGCGCCGACGTCGAAACCATGACCGGCCGCGGCATTTATGGTTTTCTAATCGGCGAGTCATTCATGCGCGCCCCTGACCCGGGAGCCAAGCTGCAGGAACTGTTTGCATAATCTTTTTCACAGTGTTCGCTAACGCAGCGTATTTAACGAATACAGTTCAACCAAAATTTAATGGTTGAAGTTGTAACCGGCAGACATTTGGTTAACTATCGTAAATATATACATGCCAGTGGACGCTGTTCACAAGGATGAACTGTCGTGATCTTTCACCGCACGCCCATACCTCCGAAGTGGCAATCCACTTATAAAGACTTCCTGTGCCAGGTTGAGAAACAGATCGCACTGGTTGCCGGGTGGTTAATAACAGTCATTCTCGTGATTTATCAGGTTAACCAAAATCAGCGGGGCATCGACGGCAATATTCACATCATCGAAACCTTGCTGCGGGCGCCGGTAATGCTGGTGGCTCTGTTTACGTTGTTTGTCCACTACACGAAAAAGCCCAAAGTAGACCCGGGTTTGTTGCTGCGCGTTATCGCGCTATCGGTGATGGGCCTGTCACTGTCGCTGTTTGTAGCGCACGCACTTTACAGCCCTGATACTTTGTACCAGATGTCCAATGTCTTGATGATCGGTTTTTTCGGTGTGTCCATGCTCTCGGTTCGCGGTCTGGAGCAGTGGTGGACGTTGTTTATCATCCCGTTGATGCTATTCTTTGCTGCCCTTGTCATTGTAGATCTGAAATTCAAACAGCTTCTACCGTTTTTGTTTGACCCGTTGGTGATGATTTTTGTGGGCATGGTGGTCAGCCGTTCCCTCACCCAGCTGCGGCGCTCCGAGTTTCTAACCCGGCAACAGCTCAAAAGCCTGGCGTTGACCGATCAGCTAACCGGACTGCTCAACCGCCACGCTATTCATACATCACTTGAGCAATTGGTCGCTCGTTATGCCCGCCACGGGCATCCGTTCAGCCTGATATTGGGTGATCTGGACAAATTCAAGCGGGTTAACGACAGCTACGGCCATAATGTGGGTGATGACGTGCTGATCGAAACCGCAAACCGCCTGCAAGATCATGTGCGTGCCGGCGACATCGTGTGCCGCTGGGGAGGTGAGGAGCTGCTTGTGGTTTTGCCAGACACCGAACTGGACAGTGCCTTGGCGGTCGCAGAAAAGCTGCGCTGCGCTGTAGGGGAAACGCCTATGGCAGCCGGCGGGCACAGCATCAAGCAAACCATCAGCTTCGGGGTCACCTGCTACCACAACGACGAGCACATCGACACCACAATCATGCGCGCCGACAGTGCTCTATACCTGGCCAAGGAGGGCGGTCGCAACCGCGCGGCGAGTGTCGAACCCGGCGCTGGCGCCCCGGACTCAATACCGGCTACTTTATAGCAAGCCTAAACCTTCGCCGAAGGCCGTGACTTGATGCGGTCAAACCAGGCCTGCAGGTTCTGGTGTTCTGCCGCGATACGAATATTCACCACCCGCGCAAAGGCAACGGTGACAAACGCGTTGATATCCGCAGCCGTAAAACGATCGCAGCAAATATAGTCTTTGCCTGCCAAGTGCTCATCCAAAAAAGCCATGAACGAAACCACCGCCTTGCCACAGTCCTCGCCCCATTCTTTGATCGGATTCATGCGATCACTGAAATACCCGCTAGTGTGCTGGAAACACATGCCCGTGGGCATAAAAAAGTAAAAATCTATCCAGCGCAGCCACTGCTCAATCCGTGTTTTCTCCAACGCCGTGTCACCCAATAATGTGGGCGAATCAGGGTAGCTTTCCTCAAAATAACGGCAAATCGCCATGGTTTCGGCCACCGCCGTGCCATCGCCCAATTCCATTACCGGCACTTTCTTGAACGGATTGCGGGCGGCAAATTCGGGCGTCAGGTTTTCGCCTTTTTGCAGATCAATTTGGACAAATTCAGCGACGTCCAGCAGGCCCTTTTCCGCCATGAACATACGCACACGCCGTGGGTTGGGTGCGGTTTTTGTTTCGTAGATTTTTATCATTGAGGCGGACTCCAAAATATAATAAAGTTGCTAATAACCTGTAAACGTTGGCGGGACGCTAGGACTTCGTCAAGCGTAGTCGAATAACGACAGCAAGCCAAACACACGCTAGAAACAAAAATTTGCATCCTGGCCCAGCTGATATGAACAGTCGACCCCGGCCCCACGATCCCTATTTCCCCTTGCTGGCATTTTTGCTGTTATTCATGGCGGTTGCCCAGTCTTCAAATGCGGATGAGCTGACCCCTCTGCCCGGTCAGGTCGTGCTCGCCGCAGATCCCTGGTGCCCCCACAACTGCGAGGCCGGTTCAGCCGTAGAAGGGTATATGGTGGACATTCTCCGCCAGGCCTTCGCTCTTCAGGATATATCCGTAAGCTATGTCAATATGAGCTGGGCGCGGGCGTTGCAACAGGCACGGAGCCACCATGTGGATGGCATTATTGGGGTTTTTGCCGGCGACGCCGTCGATTTTTTATTCCCGGAAGAAGCACTGGGATACTCGGAAACGATGTTTTTTGCTCACCCAGACAGCCAATGGACGTATGAAGGCCTGAAATCACTGGAAAACCGGACATTGCTGGTCATTTCCGATTATTTTTACGCTCCGGGCATCTCTCAGTATATTAATAACAACCGCCACCAGCAGGATCTTATTTGGGAACTTTCGGGAGAGCGGCCCCTAACCCGGGCAATTACGCTGATTGGCCAAAGGCGCGCCAACCTGTTGTTTGAAGATCGCCAAGTGATGGCCTGGACACTGCGTAATAGACCCGACCTGCCAAAACTTCGAAGTTCTGGCAACATATACGCTGCGCCCGTTTATGCCGCCTTTGCGCCGGCTCATCCCCATGCTCAGGCGCTGGCTCGAATTCTCAGCGATGGCGTGCGCCACCTGCGGGCCACAGGTGAACTCAAGCGTATTTATCAGAGCTATGGCTTGGGTGCAGACGGGAAAGCACGGATTGTTTCGCCCGCAGGGGCGCTCAACAATAGCTCGCCGTGATCACCAAAGCGCGCCTGGTTTACATTCATAAGCAGCGTCACAAAGTGGTCTTCCTGATTCATCAACGCGGGCGGACAGGCCATTCGAGTAGATGCTGATATGCGAGTTGTCGACAAGGTCTTTGCCTCCCAAATCCTCCACAACCCATTTGCCACCCTGCAGCAAGCCGTCCGTTGTAGCACGCTCTTAATTGGCGTCCGGCGTGTTGGCGCAAGCGCTTAGAAAAAGCGTCGAACTGTCATACTCAACGAACGGCACCACCGGACCCGCGTGAGCCAAACCCGATGCGCAGCTTGTTTTATCCACCAGAATACAGAGACTCACTGCATGTTTACCTTTAATCGCCTGATTTCACGCTTCATTGCCGCTGCACTGCTTTTTTTTACGGCCAGTCTGGCCGGTGCTGAACCTTTACGCATTGCGGTTGCCGCTAACTTTACTGACACCACCCGTGACCTTATTGCCTTGTTTGAAGAAACCACCGGTTACTCAGTTGCCGCCAGTTATGGTTCCACCGGTAAGCTCTTCGCCCAAATAGAAAACGGCGCGCCCTTTGACGTGTTTCAGGCCGCAGACAGTGCGCGCCCGGAAATGCTCGAAAACAGCGGCAGCGCCGTTAGCGGTAGCCGTTTTACCTACGCCCGCGGCAAACTGGCGCTATGGAGCCCGGAGACCAACGTGTTCAGCGACCCCGCAAGCTGGCTGGCCAGCGCTGACTTCAAACGACTGGCCATCGCCAATCCGAAAACCGCGCCTTATGGACTGGCCGCGCAGCAGGTGTTAAAAAACCTGAGCCTGTGGGATGCCCTGCAACCGCGTCTGGTGCGCGGTGACTCAATTGCACAAACCTTTCAGTTTGTGGCCACCAGCAATGCCCAGGCAGGCTTTGTGGCGCTGTCTCAGGTGAATGCCTGGCAAAACAGTAATGGCACACTGTGGGTGGTACCGCAGCAGATGTACGCACCCATCGACCAGCAAGCGGTTTTACTTAGTCATGGCAAAGACAAACCTGTTGCCCGCCAATGGCTGGATTTTTTACGCAGCCCGCAGGCGCTGAACCTTATGAAAGACGACGGTTACGACATTGCCGACTGACGCAAACACAGGCCCGTAACGATGATGGAAACTTACTGGGAGCCAGTGTGGCTGACCCTGAAACTGGCGACCATGACCACCTTGATACTGGCGGTGGTGGGCACGCCCATTGCCTGGTGGCTGGCCCGCAGCCAACACTGGCTACGCCAGCCGATCGCTGCTGTGGTGGCACTACCGCTGGTACTGCCGCCTACCGTTCTGGGGTTCTATTTATTGCTGCTGTTGGGCCCTAAAGGCGTTGTAGGGCAACTTACCGAACAGCTGGGCCTTGGGCTACTGCCATTCACTTTTGAGGGTTTGGTGGTAGCGTCTGTGATTTCCTCACTGCCGTTTACAGTGCAACCCCTGCAAAACGCTTTTATCGGCATCAACAATCAGCTTCTGGAAGTGGCCGCTACGCTACGAGCTTCGCCCATGGACCGATTCATCACCCTAGTGATACCACTGGCCCGCCCGGGATTTTTGACCGCCGCCGTACTCACCTTTGCCCACACTATTGGCGAATTTGGCGTTATACTGATGATTGGCGGCAATATCCCAGGGGAAACCAAAGTGTTATCAGTGGCCATTTACGACCACGTTGAAGCCATCGAATACACCCAGGCCCACTGGCTCGCTGGCGGTATGGTGGTGTTCTCGTTTGTGGTGTTGGTGGCGCTGTATTCGCTGAATGGCCGCGTACACTCGGGGATGATGAAATGAGCGCCGATGGCACTATTTTGGCGCGCTTTCACTGCCACATTGGTGACTTTACGCTGAAGGTGAATCTGAATTTGCCGGGCAACGGATTAACGGCGCTGTTCGGGCACTCTGGCTGCGGTAAAACCACCCTGTTACGCTGCATTGCCGGGCTGCAACCGGCCAGTGGCGAATTGGTGGTGAACGGTGACACCTGGCACAACGCCCATGAAAGTCGCCCCGTGCATCAGCGCCCGCTGGCTTACGTGTTCCAGGAGACTTCGTTATTTCCGCATTTGTCGGTAGAACGCAACCTGAACTACGGTTACCGCCGGGTGCCCGTTAACCAGCGCCGGATTCAGTTTGATCAGGCGGTGGAATGGCTGGGGCTGGCGTACCTGCTGAAGCGTATGCCGCAAAAGTTGTCAGGCGGTGAACGCCAACGGGTGGCTATCGCCCGCGCCCTGCTGACCAGCCCGCAGTTGTTGCTGATGGACGAGCCATTGTCGGCACTGGACCAGGCCAGCAAGCGGGAAATCCTGCCCTACCTGGAACGCCTGCGTGACACCCTCGCCATTCCAATTTTGTACGTCTCCCACTCAGTGGCGGAAGTCGCCAGGCTGGCAGATCACGTTGTTATGCTGAACCAGGGGCAGGTAACGGCCAGTGGGTCTCTACAGCAGACCCTGGCGCGCACCGATCAGCCCTTTGGTTTGGAAGAAGGCGCTGCCATTATTCTGCCGGCCCGTATTACCACTCAAGATACCCAGTGGCATCTGAGCCTGGCGGAATTTGACGGCGGCCAACTGTGGCTTCCCAGCGAGCCGCACATCCCGGTCGGCAGCGATGTACGGGTTCAGGTACTGGCAAGGGATGTCAGCCTGGCGCTCAGCGCCAACCATGACCAGAGCATTCAGAATCTGATCCACGGCCGAATCGATGAAATTGCAGAAGAAATAAGCCCGGGCACGTCACTGGTGCGGGTGCTGGCAGGCAAGACGCCATTTCTGGCGCGTTTAACCACCCGCTCCGTACACACTCTGGGACTATCCCCGGGCAAGCCCGTATGGCTGCAGATAAAAGCGGCGGCTCTAGCTGACTGATCCGACCGATTGGCCAACGTTAGAGCCAAGGACGCGAAACGACTCAGCGAGTACCGTAAACCACCATGGTCTTGCCTTTTACCTGCACCAGGCCCTGCTCTTCCAGAGTTTTCAAGACCCGGCCCACCATTTCGCGGGAGCAGCCCACAATGCGGCCAATCTCTTGCCGGGTAATCTTGATCTGCATACCATCCGGATGGGTCATGGCGTCTGGTTGCTTGCACAGGTCCAGCAGGGTGCGAGCGACCCGGCCGGTAACATCCAAAAACGCCAGATCGCCCACTTTGCGGGTGGTCTCACGCAACCGCGACGCCACCTGCTCGCCGATGAAATACAAAACCTTTGGGTCCTGCTGGGCAATCTCACGGAATTTTGTGTAACTGATTTCCGCCACTTCGCACTCGGTTTTGGCTTTCACCCAGGCGCTACGGGAATCCAGGTTATCGAACAGCCCCATCTCGCCAAAGAAGTCGCCGACGTTCAGGTAGGCCATGATCATTTCACGCCCGTTTTCATCTTCAATAATGACCGTTACCGAGCCTTTCACAATGAAAAACAGCGAGTCGCTCTTGTCACCCGCGTAAATGATGGTGCTTTTTGCCGGGAAACGACGGCGATGGCATTGCGACAGAAAATAATCCAAGTGTTTGGTACGATCATCAATAGGCTTCAAAATTGTGGCCATGGCTTGCGCGGCACCTCCGTAAAAACGAACACTGGAATATCCTGCCTTGATCATAACGCTTTTCTAACAGATTTTTCATCCCTAACACACGCTAGCACCTTCTGAATCGCAACAACCGGTAGCTCGGTCAAGTTCAGGCTGTCGCTTAGCCTTCTGTCAATTATCGCCGATGCTGTCGATTCACCCGCTCTGTGCTAGCATCTTGCGCATTCGTTTCCATTGCCGTCCATGGCGGAATTAACACTCAATAACACCTGCGGAGAGCCTGTGATGAAAGCCACCATCGACTGGACCGGCGAAGTCAGTTTCAAAGCGACCAGCGCCAGCGGCCATAGCGTTCAGCTGGACGGACCGGCAGACCTCGGGGGCCAGAATCGCGGCCCGCGACCCATGGAAATGGTACTGATGGGGCTGGGTGGATGTTCGTCGTTTGATGTCATGAGCATTTTGAAAAAAAGCCGTCAGGACGTCACTGCCTGCCACACGGAACTGAGCGCGGAACGAGCCGACGCGGTGCCGGCGGTGTTCACAAAAATTCACCTGCGCTTCGTGGTGACCGGAAACAATCTTAAAGACAGCCAGGTAGCACGGGCGGTGGCCCTGTCTGCCGAAAAATACTGCTCAGCGACCATCATGCTGGCCAGCGGCGGGGTAGAAATCACCCACAGCCATGAGGTACATCAGGCCAACTAGTTTATTCACTTTGAACAGCTTCAGGCGAAGGCTTTCTGTGCGATCAGCCGTTGTACCATAGGCCGCACAATCAGCTCCATGGCCAGGCTCATTTTTGTACCGGGAACTGCCAGGGTATCGTGGCGCGACAACACGCTGTTGGGAATTACCTGTAACAGATAGGGAAAATCCACCTCGCGAGCGTCGCGGAAGTGAATCACCAGCATGCTTTCGTCTTCGGTGGGTACATCACGCACCACAAACGGGTTGGATGTATCCACCAGAGGCACCCGCTGGAAGTTGATGTGGGTATGGGAAAACTGCGGCACTATGTCATGAACGTAATCGTTCATGCGGTTAAGAATGGTTTCAACCACCGCTTCCTGACTGTAGCCACGATTGTGAGTGTCGCGGTGAATCTTCTGAATCCATTCCAGATTTACAATCGGCACTACGCCAATCAACAGATCAACGTATTGTGCGATGTTAAAGGCATCGCTGACCACGCCACCGTGTAAGCCTTCGTAAAACAGCAGGCTGGTATTGGGGGACAGGTCTTGCCATGGAGTGAAGCTCCCGGGTTTATTGCCCTCTGCAACCAGCGCAAAGTCCTCATCGTGCACATACTGGCGGTAGCGCCCGCTGCCGGTCAGGCTGTAATCGTAAAACAGAGACTCCAGGCGGTCGATGTGATTGGCACCCAGGGCAAAGTGATTGCGGGCACCGAACTGCCCTTTGGCCGCCAGGCGCGCCATCTGCTCACGAGTATAACGGTGGAAACTGTCGCCACCCACCATGGCGGCGCTCAGGCCCTCGCTGTCGAACATACGGCGAAAAATCCGGCCGGTGGTGCTGGTGCCGGCACCGGATGAACCGGTAACGGCAATAATAGGATGGCGTTTCGACATAAACTACTGGCTTCCGCGGTTATACCAGGCTGTCGAGCATGCCGGGCTTTTCAATGGCTGTACCCTGAGCGTAATCCACACCTAGCTGAACTAGCAGTGCCAGCAGCTCGCGGGACTCTACCTGGGTTACAATCACCTCGCGCTCTAGATAATGCGCCATTTCCACCATCGAACGTAACATGGTCTGATCGCTCTGGCTGTTGACGAGATTCGCCGTCAGCGCGCTGTCGATTTTCAACATGTCTACCGGCAGCGACCGTAGTGCCTGGAAAGAGTCTGGGCCATTCCCCATATTACCCAAGCAAAAACAACACCCAAGCTCTTTCATTTCGCTCACAAATCCCGCCAGCGCCACCATATCGCGTACTGCAGAGGCTTCGGTAATCTCAAAGCACAAACGCTCAACGGGTACTTCAGGCTCGTTCAGCTTCTCGTGGATAAACTCCAGCAGCGCTGGGTCGTTCAGCGAATGCCCAGACAGATTGATGACAATGCCACCAAATTGCTGCAAATCATCTGCTTTGCGTTTCAGCCAGTCGAGCATGGTACCCACCACCCAACGATTCAGAGCCTGAATCTGGTCGTAGCGCTCAGCCAAACGGATAAAGTCTTTACCGCCAACCAGATTGCCATCGTCATCGTAAACGCCGGTTAAAACATCGTATTGGGTCAGCCTGCGGGTTTCGGGGTGCAAAGGCATAATTTTCTGGCACCGCAGCGACAGACGCTCCTGTTGTTTGTCTTGCAGGCCGGCCACTTTGGCAACAATTTTTTGTTGCTGAGCCTCATCTGCAGGCGCCGGGCGATATTCCCCAACGGCCTCTCGCTGACTGGCGTTTGCATGCAGTGTTTGCTCGGCGGCTTCCAGCCAGAGCAAGGGGTTCAACAGTGTTTCCAGCTGCGGCACCAAAGCGGCGCCTAACTCCAGACCGAACGGTTTATCTCGCAGCATCGGTTGCAGCGCTGACACCTGCTGGCTTAGCTGGCGGGTCAAGGCCATGGCATCCTCTGCCGGCAGCAATAGCGCAAATTGCGCGCCTGACAGGCGCGCAATCGGAGTGTCTTCAGCACAGCACGCAGACAAAATAGCCGCAACCTGCTGCAGCAAGGCGCTGCCCGCTTGCTCGCCGGCACCGTCGTTGAACTTACTAAAGTTTCGCAGGCTCAGCCGCAACAAAGTTCGCGGCGTTTGCCAGCAGGTCAATTGCTGATCCAACTGGCGCTCAAACTCGCGCCGCTCCAATAAACCGGTAAGCTCATCGTGGCTAGCGGCGCTGGCCAGCTGGTCATATACTTTGCGCACCATACGGTCCAGACCTTCGTCCACCAGTGGCCGCTGATAGTGTGGGTCTGGCACAATATAGCCCTGGCGCATTTTATCCGCCAGCGTATCCAGTTCCAGCTCTACCACCCGCATGCCCTGATGGTTCACAAACACCAGACGCTGGAAATCACGGGCAATCCACACCAGTCGAATGTAAAACGGTTCGTTAGACGGGTGTTGGTCACACAGCCAGTCACCAGTGTGCAGCTCTTGAACACGCTTGCGCCATCGTTGCCCCTGCTCGGGCAGAGTGCGCAGACGCGACGGTGCTGCGGGCGATTCCGGTATGGCCAGCACCTCCGGCGCCGATTTTGGATCGCGCACCAGAAACCGGCGCAGTTCGTCACGAATCTGAGCAGACGGCAAGTGACTGCTTGAAATAGAGGACAAGCCATCCTGAATGGTGCGCAGCAACTCCGGCAGATTAATCTCGCTGTGCGGATCTTTGGTAAATAGCACCAAGGAATCCACTACGCCCAGATAATCTTGCCATAACTCGCTGTTTGGCCCATGGCGGATCCAGGTTAGCGACAGCAAATCACGCCAACCACCAGCCAGCAGGCTATTGAGCGCTTTTGGCACAGTTTTACCCGCCAGCCGGGCCTGCAAAGTGTCTTCTACCGCCTGTTTAGACTCGGCAACTTTTTGCGCGCCTTCAGCAGCAGCCTTAACCCGCTCAACATTGCGTTGATACACTCTTTTCTGACGCTCAATCAACTCTTCCAGCTCTTCCGCTGCGCGCTCAAAGACGCCCATATCATGCTCAAAGCCTGTAACAATAGACTGGATTAACTCTTCCACCCGGCGTTGAATAACCGGGTTGACTCTGCTGCCACGGCTACCGAGCTGGGCCAAACGGTTAAGCACACCGCGAACCGGGCTTTGCTCGTCCTCAAAAAAGTCCGGGTCACGCATCACCACTTTCAGCACCGGAACTTCCAGTTGGCGCAGGTGGCGACGAGTGGATTCGTTTAGTTTCGGGCTCTCGCGCAGGCTTTCAAAAAAACGGTCAACCACGTCCACCGCACCCTGCTGTTCGGTATCAAGTTTGCCCTGACTGTCTGCGCGCACCTTGCTGACCACACGCTCCCGCAAGCTGGCGGCATCATCGTTAGCGGGCAAAGCGACGGTCTGCAGTTGCTGCAACTGTTGCTGCAACTGGGCATTGCTTAAGGGCGGAGCGTTCGCCGGGAACTCATCGCTGCGCACCGGGCTTTTCGCAGCGCGACTGCTCGCCAGGGTATTTAGCAGGCTACGCACCGTGCTAAACGCGTGGCGTGCAAGCCGGGAGTGCTCCTGAAATTGGGCGGATTTCTCGCCAGAACCTGGCTCTAGCACCGGGCGGGGTCGGGCCGCCGGTTGTGGCTTTGTCTCGGATTCTACCGCCGGCTCCGTGTTAGAACCTGTTATGGGCACAGCCTGCTGTTCAAGTCGCTCTGCGGGCTTGCTCGCTTCAGATGTTGATTCGCTACGCTGCATATCAGCCAGGTATTTAGTCAAGTCCAGATCAGGCAAAACATCTTGGCGAATTAATATGTTATTCAGCTCGGCATAAAGCGATTCTAGTTGTTGCAGAACGGTATGTTCGAACACACCGAAGGCAACTTTTTCAGCCTCGCGAGACATTCGCAGGAGCGCCAGCCCATCCCGAAAGGATTCACACACCAATGATGGACCAAGCGGATTGGTATAGCCGGTCGCATTTGCAACTTTCAGACTGTCCATGCGCAACTTCAACTGCAACAACGAACCTCGGTACAGCGTGTCCGCCTTGGTTATCATCACCCGCAGGCTAAGCCAGTCTTCAAATTCGCACTTGTCGACCACCGCCAGAGAGCCCGCTGGCCCCGCTTTGGATTCCGGCTTTAGCGGAGACTCAAGACTTTTTGCCATTTGCTGCCATACCTGGCGTTGGCGGCTATTCAACTGACCTGAGGCGTCCATCAGTTCGTTCGCCAGCTGGTTATTGCCCGCTTCGCGGGCGTGTGCCTGAAGCGCCGCAACGGTTTGATCCAGGCAGTCCTGCATTAAAGGATCAATAAACTGCACCACGGCTTTAGCGCATTGGTGCAGCACAAACTGCACTCGCTCGCTGGGCGCACGCAAATGCGCAGAGCTTGCCACACGTACGCCACTGCACTGCTTCAGCATGGAACTAACGGCCACCGCGTTGGCCTGTACAAAACACACGCCCATAGCGTTCTCAACGCGATGACGCATCTGTACTTGCAACTGATGGCGCTGGCCAGGCACCCCGGAACTGTCCGAACCGCGAAAACGCACAAGCAGGCTCTGCCCGCCAGCATCACCCAAAGCCGCGTCAAGCTTATGGGAAACCGCTTGGGAATAGCGGATAAACAAGCCCTCGGCGCAAAAATCAGCGATTTGACAAGGCCAGTTTTCACCCCGCCCCAAATCCAGTTGGGCCGCAAGTTTTATAGGTTTTCTGGGGCTACTGCGTCGTTCTACAGATTCCATGAACTGGTTACTCAAAGAGCTTTACAAAAAACTTTGGAGTTGCGCTGGGTGTTGTAAGCCGCCAGTCTCGATTCCGGCAGCGACTGTACCGGCATCGCTTTGAAATCGCGTTCTCGAAACCAGTGCTCGGTTTGCGTGGTCAGCACAAACAGGCGCTGAAAACCCTGAGCACGAGCCTGCTGTTCAATCATCGCCAACAGTTCATCGCCGCGTCCTGCGCGGCGGTAATTGGGGTCTACCGCAAAACAGGACAGTTCGCCAGCGTCATCCTCGCCGTAAGGGTGTAGCGCGGCGCACCCAACAATGGTGCCGTCGCGCTCAGCCACCACAAAATGGCCAATTTCGGTTTCCAGCATTTCTGGCGAACGCCGCACCAGAATGCCCTGCTCTTCCAGTGGATAAATCAGATTGGTAATGCCGCCCACGTCTTCTACCCGGGCAGCTCGGATCTGCTCGTAAGTGTCGCCACTGACCAGAGTACCGGAACCGTCACGGGTAAACAGCTCCTTTAACAGCGCACCGTCATCCAGATAACTGATGATGTGAGCGCGGCGCACACCCTTGACACAGGCATCGCACGCCGCCTTCAGCAGCTCTGCATCGTGGCCTGTCACTTGGCCAGCACTTAACTGGTCGGCTGCCTGAGCCGCAGATAACTCACGAACCAGCGTGCCTTCCGCCGCCAATAGGCCCGGGGCATCGATAAACATCATCAGCTTTTCAGCGCGCAAAGCGGCCGCAACCTGGCTTCCAACGTCTTCGTAAGATAGATTGAAAATGTCACCGGTGGGGGAGAAACCCATGGGTGGTAATAATACAATCTGGCCTTGGTCGAGCAGCTTTTCGATACCGGAAACATCAACCCGCCGAACCTTGCCGGTATAACCAAAATCGACACCATCCAATACGCCAACCGGTTTAGCGGTCACATAATTGCCGCTGCACACTCGTATACGGGCATTGTGCATGGGCGAACTGATAAGGCCCATAGACAACTGGCTCTCGATGTATGCCCGCAATCCGCCTATGGCTTCCATCACCAGCGGCAATTGCTGCTCAGTAGTTACCCGCAAGCCGCGGGCAAACGTGGATTCAAGGCCGGCGTCTTGCAGCCGCTGCTGTATCTGGGAGCGGGCACCGAACGCGACTACTAACCGCACGCCCAAGCTACTCAGCAAAGCAATATCGTGAACGATATTGATGAAATTTTCCTGGCTGATGGCATCGCCCGGCAGGGTCAGTACCAGGGTACGGCCGCGGTGTGCATTAATGTAAGGCGACGAATGGCGAAAGCCGCGCAACCAGCCGTTGGCGTTCAATTCAAATCTCCAGGCAAAAGGAATATTACAAACAAAACTGCCTCACAAGCTGACGCAGAATGTTAACGGTCGGTACAACCTGTGATTGCGCCAGAAACTCGTCGGGCTGGTGAGCCTGATCGATAGAGCCGGGGCCCATAACCAGAGTTTCCAAACCCAAGCGCTGCATCCACGGCGCCTCTGTGGCGAAGCCGACCGACCCTGCGGTGTGGCCAGTGAGCTTTTCGCAGGCCGTAACCAGAGCGGCATCCGCTGCTGTTTCAAATGGCGGCACGCCGTCAAATAATGGTTCAAACTTGAGCTTCAGGCCGCGTTCACTGGCCACGGGCGCTATCTTCTGCAGAATGGCCTGGCGCAGGGCGTCCATATCCATACCGGGCAGCGGGCGTAAGTCAAAATGCAACTCACATCGACCGCATATGCGATTGGGATTGTCACCACCGTGTATGCAGCCAAGGTTCAAGGTTGGCACCTGGACGTCAAAATTCGGATTGCGATACTGCTGCTGCCAATGGGAGCGCAAGGCCAGCAGCTCGCCCATCGCCTGGTGCATGCCTTCCAGTGCGTTGCGGCCCAGCTCCGGATTAGAGGAGTGCCCTGCCTGCCCCTCGAACACCAAGCGTTCCATCATGATGCCTTTGTGCATACGAATCGGGCGCAAGCTGGTGGGCTCTCCAATCACCGCATAGCGCGCCTTCGGCTTACCCGCCTCCGCCAGCGCGCGAGCGCCGTTCATCGAGCTCTCCTCGTCGGCGGTAGCAACAATGATCAGCGGTTGCTGCAATGACTGACCTACAAACTCCCTGGCTGCATCAATGGCAAGGGCAAAAAACCCTTTCATATCGCAAGTGCCAAGGCCATGCCAGCGGTTATCCCGTTCGGTTAGTGTGAACGGATCGCTGTGCCAACGTTTTTCGTCAAACGGGACTGTGTCGGTGTGCCCTGCCAGCACCAGGCCGCCGGAACCGCTGCCCAGGGTGGCAATCAGATTGAACTTTCCGGGCATGCTCGGCACCGGCAAAATTTCCACAGCGAAACCCATGGGCCTCAGCCACTGCGCCAGCAAATCAATCACACCACGATTACTGGAATCCCACTTCGCCGAGGAGCTGGAAATCGATGGTGCTGCAATCAAAGCAGTCAACATCTCCAGAATAGATGGCGGCATCACTGCACCGTTCGCAGCACTGCTCGGGACTGAGGTTAGCTGAGCCATTGCAGGTTTTCCATCAATCATTATCGTTTGAATTCAGCAGGCGGTTGCGCCGCCATACCTCGAACCCGGCAACCGCCTCACGCTGCATGGGGTAAGCCACTTCACCGCCGGCCACCAGACGAGCTACCTCAATTTCATCGTCAGTTACGCGCACCAGTCGACCCGCCACACGATTGTTGTTGCGCAGTGTAATCCTGACTTTTTGTCCAAGCCACTGCTCCGCAGCCGCGACAGGCTGCACTAACCAGCCCTCGGCGAATACAGTTTGCGACTGTTGCGCCGTAAACACCGGTTGCTGTGGCGTTGCCGAAGGACTGCTGTCGCTTAACAGAAACACATCTGGCACGCTCGCATCGTTATAATATACCACCGCACCAAGGCGGCTGGATGCGCTGGTTTCTTCTGTGTAAATGGGCAATCCCAGAGCGGGTTCGGCTAACCTCAGTGTGGTTTGCAATTCACCGCCCTCGAGCAACCATTGGCGGTACAGTGCCAGCAACTGCGAACTGGCTAGCCAGCCTCGTGCCAGCAGCCCCAGACGTAACTGGGCCACCGAACGACCAGCCCATTGTTCGGTTGTAAGGCCAGCCTCGCGAGCGCACCAAGCAGCCACGCGTCGCATAACACCGCCGTCGCGCAGGGTGATGTCCAGCGAACCACGAGCAAGCGCCTCTTTGGGCGCGCGCCAGTCTACCCACACGGTGGGCCAGTTCAATTCAACACTGCCGAGCTCATCGGTGATCAGTTCGGCGTAAAAGCCCTCTTCGTTTTGACGCAACAGCGCCTCGCCGGTCATTTCGCCAATGCCCATGCGCATCAAGTCACCACTACTCAGGCGTTGGCGTGGGTCTCGCGCGCAAGACAGGGCGAAGAGCGCCGCTTTGCCGTCACTGTTCGCGCCTTGAGCCGTTACCCAATTCCGAAGCATAGTCGCCTCTAGCGCCAGGCTGAGGCCTTCCAGCTTCAGCGTGTACGACTCATCTGCAGCCGGGGCATGCAACAGAGTGACCAATGATACCGGTGAGCGAGCGGTTAACTCTGCAACGGGCACAGTCAGCGGCTGGGTCAGACGAAAGTCTTGCCACTGGCTGCCTTTTAGCAATAGTCGACCGCGCACGCCTGAATGAATTGCGCCGCGTTCGAGCACGCCATAATGGTTCAAGGCTTGCCGCGCCTCATTCATACGCTGATCCGCAAGCCACCAGACGCTGCCCTTGTAACCGGCCCAGGCCAAAACGGTTAAAATCAGCAGCCATAACAACAGGCGTTTCATGCATTCACTCCGTGCACATAGGGTCCGTTTTTACAGATCAGTTCCTGGAGATCAGGGTACCCACACCTTCGTCGGTGAAGATTTCCAGCAGGCAAGCATTGGCCACACGGCCGTCAATAATATGCGACGTTCGCACACCGTTTTCAACCGCACTTAGAGCGCAACGTATTTTCGGCAACATGCCACCGTGGATGGTACCGTCTTCAATCAAATCGTTGACCTGGCTGGCGGTCAAACCGGTCAGCACCTTGCCATCTTTGTTTTTCAAACCGGAAACGTTGGTCAGAAGAATGAGTTTTTCGGCTTTCATGGCTTCAGCCACTTTGCCCGCCACCAAGTCGGCGTTGATGTTGTAAGACTTGCCATCTGCGCCAACGCCGATGGGGGCAATAACCGGAATCACGTTGCCGCGGGTGAGCATGTCAATAACGCTCACGTTCACACTGACTACCTCACCCACACGGCCGATATCGATAATTTCGGGGCGTTCCAGCTCCGGACTGCGATCAACCACCTCCAGTTTTCGAGCGCGGATCAAGTTGGCATCTTTTCCGGTCAAGCCAATGGCCGTTCCGCCCTCGGCGTTGATCAGCGACACAATTTCCTTATTAACCTGGCCGCCAAGCACCATTTCAACCACGTCCATCGTCTGGGCGTCGGTAACCCGCATACCGTTCACAAAGCGTGACTCGATATTTAATCGCGCCAGCAACTCACCAATCTGCGGCCCGCCGCCGTGCACGACAATGGGGTTGATACCCACCAACTTCATCAACACCACATCACGGGCAAAGCTGCTTTTAAGGTCTTCGTTTTCCATGGCGTTGCCGCCGTATTTGATGACTACGGTCTTACCGATAAAGCGCTGTATATACGGCAGCCCCTTGCTGAGTACTGACGCTACCTGAACGGCTGTTTCACGATTCAACGACATGCTTTTGCCTTACTGTTATAAAATTCGGATGTCACCACGAGGGTTCAGAATGTGACATTCAGCTCTGGTGCCACTTGCCGAAGCTGCTCACGAAATACCGTTTTTATGCGCGCCAACGCCTCTTCAGATTCTGCTTCAAAACGCAGCACCAGCGCCGGTGTGGTGTTAGAAGCCCGGCACAGGCCCCAGCCGTCGCCATACTCCACCCTCACTCCGTCAATTGTGCTGATACTGCCGTCATCAAATTCACCTTGAGCACTCAGACGCTCAACAATGCCGAATTTAGACGCTTCAGTGACCTCGATATTCAGCTCCGGCGTGCTGATGTCCTCAGGAAAATCCTCGAACACTTCGTCGCTGTGGCGGTCTTCAATACCGAGAATCTCCAATAAACGCGCTGCGGCGTAAAGGCCGTCATCAAAACCGTACCAGCGTTCAGCAAAAAAAATGTGACCGCTCATCTCCCCGGCCAGCAAAGCGCCGGTTTCCCGCATTTTGGCTTTCATCAGCGAATGTCCGGTTTTCCACATGACTGGCCGGCCGCCAGCCTGGGATATCACCCCTGCAAGGCGCCGGCTGCATTTCACGTCGTACAACACGTCGGCACCGGGGTTGCGTGACACCACATCGCGGGCAAACAGCATCAACAGGCGGTCGGGCCAGATAATGCGGCCGCGGTTAGTCACCACGCCGATGCGGTCACCATCGCCATCAAAGGCAATACCCAAATCAGCGCCTTCCTGTTCAACCTTGGCAATCAGGTCCCGCAAATTCTCAGGTTTGCCCGGGTCCGGGTGGTGATTAGGGAAGTCGCCATCAACATCGCAATACAGCGGAACAACGTCACAGCCCAGCTCGTCAATCAGCATAGGGCCCAGCTCGCCGGCAATGCCGTTACCAGCGTCTACCACCACTTTCAGCGGCGCGGCAACGGCGATGTCGCCAACAATGGCATCCAGATAGGCACGCCTTACGTCTTCCGACGACTGGCTGCCGGAACCCTGAGCCAGGTTCCCGTTAAGAATGCGCCGATGCAGGGCTTTAATAGCATCGCCAGACAGGGTTTCACCACCGAGCATGATTTTGAGCCCGTTGTAGTTGGACGGGTTATGACTCCCGGTAACCATGACACCGGAGCCCGTATCAAGCTGGTGGGTAGCGAAATACAACACCGGGGTGGGCACCGCGCCAACGTGTATAACATCGCACCCGCTGGCCATCAGCCCCCGAGCAACCGCATCTGCCAGCCCAGGGCTGGAATGGCGACCGTCGCGACCCACACAAAGCGCGCTGACGCCCCGTGCCAGAGCCTCTGAACCAATCGCCTGACCGATCAGTTCAACACCAGCTTCGGTCAAGGTTTCGTCAACAATGCCGCGGATGTCGTAAGCACGAAAAATACTCGCTGACAGCGCCGGCGCTTGGTCCAGCTCTTCTACCTCAGGCAGGGCACCGGCACCAAACAACGGTTCGGCAGACACAGAACCAAAGCCCAGAACGTCTTCATCGCCATCAAGCATATCGACATCGGGCAGGTCTTTATCTTTGAACAATGGCTCAGCCTCTGCAGTAGGGCGTTTTTTACCCGCAGTTACCTGACGTACGCCCTCACCGGCCTTGCTGACACGCTTTTCCACAACCTGAGACAATCGGTAAAGCACCTCGGCGAGCGACGCGACTGAGTCCCAGTGCAAAGCCGGTAACTTGCTGCGCTCACCGGAGTAAGCCTTGTGAGCCCATTCGATAACTAGGGTGGAGTCCCGGCGTAACGAGCGCTGCGCGCGGTTGAGCAATACCCAAACCGCGATGGCTGCGGCCAGCAGCGGAAGCCCCATCAGCAGCGCGGCCATCAGAGTTTTCACCGGTATTTGCGCTTGCCCTGCAGGCGTGTACGCAATGCTCCAATCCGGATTCTTCAGGGTTACAACGCGAGGCTCTCCGCTACCGCTGCCCTGACTTAACAAAATGCTGACCGTTCCTGATACCGACTGGCGCAGCGCAAGGGCGCCGTTATTCTGGCCATCTGCCAACAGAGGCTGCAGACTGATGGCGTCAAACACCATCAACAAAGTTCCGGCTACGGGATTGTCGCCCGACATTTTTACCGGCGCAGCCATATGAATGAACCAGCGGTTGTCGCGGGGGAAAGCATCCGGGAAAAGTGGCCTTCTGGTTTCAGCCTTACGCGCCAACTCCAGACCGGCGAAGCCCAGCAGCGGGTCGTTAGTGACCGAACGCGGGATGGCACGATGTGGAAATAAATAAACCGCGGCTAAACCGGGCAAACTGTCTTTTAACTGCTTCGCAGCCTGCAACAGATCGCCGCCACTGCTGACGGTATCGACAAGGCTGGGCTGCGTTGCCAGACCTTCCACGCTCTGCTGTAACAGCGACAGGTAGCCGTTAATCCGGCTTGCGGCGTTGTTAGCCGTCGTTTGGGCGGTTACCTCGAACTGTTGCTCACTGGCCGGCTGCAAAATCAGTAAAAAAACCAGAACCAAAGTCAGGGCAGTGGCAACGACAACAATCAATGCCTGGCTCAAAGCGACAACGCTCAGTGTTCGCATGCGGTTCGCCGAACCTGCGTCCTGATCGGATTTGGCAGACGTTTTTATTGCCCGCATTGAGGGCTTGGCACCCTCAGAATGGTCTGAAGCCTGACTGTCCGGGGTCTTCTTTTTGCCCAGCTTCATGGATTGCTCCTGCGTTTGTCATTGTTCAGGCTCACACTCACTTGCGGGCCTGATGATTGCGATAGTCTCGCTGAGCTAATGTGCAAAGTATAGCTGCAACGCAGCTACTTTGGCGCGCCATTGCCAATCACCAGTTTTAGTTGCGGCCGGTTGAACCAAACCCACCCGTACCCCGGTGGCTGCTGTCGAACTCATCAACCACTTCAAATTCAGCTTGCACTACCGGTACCAGCACCAGTTGCGCCAAGCGTTCTCCGGGTTCAACAGTAAACCGGGTTTGGCCGCGGTTCCAGCAAGACATCATCAGCTCGCCCTGATAGTCGGAATCAATCAGGCCCACAAGGTTGCCAAGCACGATGCCGTGTTTGTGGCCCAGGCCGCTGCGCGGGAGTATCAGCGCAGCCAGAGCTGGATCCGCAATGTGAATCGCCAAGCCAGTACCAATCAGCTGGGTATCGCCCGGCTCCAGCACCAGAGGCTGCGACAGACAGGCACGCAAATCCAGGCCCGCAGAGCCATCGGTGGCGTAGGCGGGAAACGCTATGCTTTTGCCAATACGCTCGTCTAACACACGGATCTGAAGTTTTTTGCGGGTCATGAAGGTTTCCTGTCAGCATTATTTTGGGGTTTCTGGTGAGAGCCCTTTTGGTTTTGGCTATCGCCAACGCGGGCGTTCAGGCGCGGCGCAATCAGCGCCACCAGCTCGTGCGCAATCTGCTGCTTGGCACAGGGTCCAAGGTGGAACTGGTCAGTGGCGGTGAATACGCTGACGGCGTTGTTGTCGCTGTTAAAACCCAAACCAGGTACCGACACATCATTGGCCACAATCATATCCAGCCCCTTCTTGCCCATTTTGCTGATGGCATGGCGGGCAACGTCATTGGTTTCCGCGGCAAAACCCACAGTAAAGGGCGCGTCTGCCCGCGCTGCTACAATTGCCAGAGTGTCCGGATTACGCACCAGCGCCAGCGTCATCTCGGCGGCGGATTTCTTGAGTTTGTCGCTGGCATAATCCTGCGGGCGATAATCAGCGACCGCAGCGGTGGCGATAAAAAGATCACAACCCTCATCAACCGCCGCCATCGTCGTTTCGAGCATTTGTTCTGCGGTCATCACCGAGCGCAGGTTTATACCCGCGGGCGGAGACAGGTTCACCGGCCCGCTGACCAGCACAACCTCAGCGCCGGCAGCGTGCGCGGCTATGGCTATAGCGTAGCCCATTTTGCCAGAGCTGTGATTGCTGATATAGCGTACTGGATCAATAGGTTCACGGGTTGGCCCAGCGGTGATCACCAGGCGCTTGCCGGCTAATACACCGCCGGCGCTATTATCGATTTGCGCTTGTTCCTGAGCCAGCGCCTGCATGATCTGCTCTGGTTCCAACATGCGCCCTGGGCCGTTATCACCGCAGGCCTGCTGGCCTTCCTCCGGTCCCCACAGGCGAACCTGGGGGTCCGCTTGTAACAGCTGCACCACCCGCTGGGTACGATGATTACCCCACATGGCCTGATTCATCGCCGGCACCAGGGCAATGGGCACCTCGGCAGCACTGCACACCGTAGCCAGCAGATCATTGGCCATGCCCGCAGCCAAGCGCGCCATAAAGTCTGCCGACGCTGGAGCCACAATGATCCGTTGTGCCCATTTCGCCAGCTCAATGTGGCCCATACCAGCCTCGGCTTCCGGGTCTAGCAACGATGTACGCACCGGCTGCCCGCTCAACGCCTGAAATGTCAGTGGCGTCACAAAAGCTTCAGCGCCACGGGTCATCACCACCTGCACCGAATGCCCCGCTTTTTTTAACAGCCGCACCAGTTCCGCCGTTTTGTAAGCCGCGATGCCGCCGGTAACGCCAACAAGAATTCGTGTACCAGCCATAGGGGCTGCGTCCTCATGCGTTGTAAAAGCGTTAACATATCACGCCACAGCGCTACAGACAGCCTGCCGCAGAGTACACCTGCCCTGCTAGCGCACTTTTTTTCCAGTAATCCGGAACCCGTTCCCATAGGCGGCGGTTCAAACCAGCCGCTCTTTCATTTGCAAGGATGCAATCAGATGAGAAACGCAGGCTGCCATGGAGATGGCACGGCGGGTGACAGACGAACCCCTGCGCCCAAAATAGTGGCAGCCCGCGGCTTCACGTCAGTCATCTTCGCGAGCGAACGTGATGCCTGGTTCGGGAAACTTGTCCAACCAATTGGCCAAACTATCAAGGACTCCGTCGGCGAAGATATCACCTTCAAGAAACCAAATTTTGAGTAGCGTAAGCCAAGCGGCTGCGCCCTGATGTGCGGGCTTTATCTGCTCTGCTTTCATCAAACCGTGATCGGCATGGTCAAAAAGGCGAACCTCGAAGAACGACACTGCTGAGAGACCAAGTAGCTGGCGATAGGCATCAGCGCTTGGTTCAGGATCGACGTAAGCATCATGCGAACCAAAGAGTGCCAGCATGGGCACGTGAAGCGCTTGCAGGTCAGTGCGAACATCAGCGCGCCAGTTGCGCTTCACGAACCCCCAAAAAGCTTCACTCATTGGCTTAACGTCCACCTCACCTGCGATATGGCTTAAATAGGCAGCATAAGGTGCATCATTCTGGATTAAGGCATTAACAGCGTCAGCGCCCTCTTCGGCCGCTTCGATTTCCTGCCCGCTCAAGCCTTCTGCCGTCATTCGCTGGCGGCCTGAATAGCGGGATTGTGCCATCCAATTGACCGCGCCCGACACCGAAATCAAGAAGGCGACATCATCGCGCTGGTTGGCGACTTTGGGCAATACCCAGCCAGCCTGACTAAAGCCAATAAGGCCAATCTGGCCCTCTCCTTTATCCATCTGTGTGCGTAAAAACTCGATAGCGGCAGCAACTTCGGAGGCACGATTCTCCATCGACTGCAGCTGCCAGTCGCCTTCGGAGTCGCCAACGCCGGGCTTATCCCAGGACAGCGAGCACCAACCTTTTTCCGCAAACAGATGCCACAGGGGCTTGTAGTAGCCGTAAGCATCTCGCGGCATATCGCCAGAGCCGTGTACAAAAATGACGCATGAGTCAAGCGTGGCCGCGGTGCCTGGCAGCACCAGCACGCCTTGCAGGATGTTGCCAGCGTGGACGAAGCTAACATTCTTGCGCACCAAGGGCGCCTCATCGGCGACGACAATAACCATGCTTAAACCCAGGCAAAACAGCAACAGAGCAACACCGATGCGGCGAAATCCGACGAACCGTTTTTTTACCGAAACAGATGACATGGGGGCTCCTTGGGTGGTTTAGTTGACACAGCCGTCAGGCGAAGCTGCTTGAGGTCCTGGGTGATGGCAATCAGTACTGGTACCAGCAACAGCATTAGGGCTGTGGAGAACAGCTCGCCGAAGGCCAGGGAGACTGCAGCAGGCTTCAGGTACTGAGCCTGTTCGGAGGATTCCAACAACAACGGCAGCAAACCGACCACGGTGGTGGTCGTGGTTAAAAAAATCGCTCGAAAGCGGCTGGTGGCTGCGACCTGAATCGCTTCATAGGGGCCCATGCCCTCTGCAACAAGCTCGTTGTGGCGGCTCAGCATAACCAGACTATCGTTCACGACGACTCCAGCCAGGGCCAGCATGCCAAACATCGACAGCAACGACAGGGCCAGATCAAGATACAAGTGACCGAGAATGGCGCCGACGAAACCGAACGGGACAATAGCCAGAATAATAAAGGGCTGCCAATAAGACTTTAAAGGTACCGCCAACAGTACATAAATCAGCACCATGGCAATCAACAGCGCCTTCTTCAGACCACCCTGCAGCTCATCCATCTCTTCCAACTCGCCACCAAGGCTGATGTCCAGGCCCGGGTGTTGCTGCTTGAGTTGGGGCGCCAGCTGGCTTAACACAGCCTGCGCCACGTCTTCAGGGGCAACCACATTACGATTGATGGTGGCCGAGATCACATTGACCCAATTGCTGTTTTCCCGTTGCAGCGTCTTCGGCGTGAGGACCTGCTCAACATCGGCGATGGTTGAAAGCAAAAACCATTGGCCGTCATGGTTCCGGATGTGGAATGACAACAGATCATCCATCGTGTTGCGCTGCTCAATACCCTGCTGCACCAAGACTGCCAACTCGGTGTCACCGCGCTGAATTTTCTGCACTTCGGCAGCGCCGAAAGCAGAGCCTACCTGCGTCGCCAGGGTCTGCCGATCAAACCCCAGGCTCTCGGCGGCGGGTTTAAGCGTGACCTTTAGCTCAGCCTGTGTGCCCGCCATCGAATCGCGAGGACTGTGTACGCCATCAATCGTGCCCAGATACTCCTTGAGTGCGTTGCCGGCGGAGGTCAGCGTATCCTGGTCGCGGCTGGCAAGCTTGAATTCGAAGCCTCCGCCAATCTCCTCAGAACCCGTAAATCGTAATTCAATGACACCTTCAAGCTGACCGACCTGTTGGCGCCAGCGCTGGATAACCTGTTGGATGCCTATGTCTGGCCGCTCTGTAACCGGCGTGAGCTCAGCATAGATCTCAGCGGATTCGGCGCTGTTAATCGCTTCAAAAACACTTCGGACAGGCGCACTATCTAGGCCGTATTGCTGCTGCAGCAACTCACTGACGGCCTCCCCCACTTCGCGGATACGTTCAACATTGGCGCGAGTCAGTTCAACGGACGCGCTACGGTCCATCTCCAGAAGGACGCTTATAATCTGTCCAGGTACTTCCGGGAAGAACACGCTTTTCACCTTGCCTTTCATAGTCAGCCCCAGTGCCAGTGTCGCTACGCTGACGAATAGAATCAACGCTGCATAACGGTAACGTACAGTGACCAAAAGCAGAGGCACGTAGCAGAGGTCGCGTAGAAAATACAGCGCAGCTTGGGCAGCCTGCTGCACCGTTTGCCAGAGCCGGGCCGCCAGCCATCGGGGCGGCGTGTCGATATCGATGCGAGCAAGATGGGCGGGTAAAATAAACTTGCTTTCCAGCATTGAAAACAGCATTGCGAAAATGACCACACCGGAAAACTGCGCCAGCACCTTACCCAACGGGTTGTCGAGGACCAGCAAGGGGAAGAAGGCGGCAATGGTCGTCAGAACACCGAAAACAGTGGCAACGGAGACTCGCGCTACGCCCGCCTCGGTGGCGGTAATGGGATTTTTGTCAAAGCTGCGCTGCTCGAACACACTTTCACCGACAACCACCGCATCATCAACCAGAATACCCAAGGCAATGATGAATCCGAATGTGGTGACATCATTGAGCGAATAATCGACCCAAGCAGTTCCAGACACGGCAATGGCGCCCAATACCGACACCGGAATCCCCATAGCCACCCAGAAGGCGAGTTTCAAATTAAGAAACAGGGCCAGGACCAGCGCAACCAAAACCAAGGCCTGAAAGCCGTTTTTGGTCAGCAGGCTCAGGCGGTCAGCGATATAAACGGCGCTGTCGCCCCACACATCGGCTTGAACCCCTTGAGGGAGCTGGGGACGCAAGTCGTGTAACACGCGCTGGGTGATCTCTGAAATACGCAGCAAGTTTTCCCGGTGACCCACCAGTATTTCAATTCCAGCGGTGGGCTGGCCGTTAAAGCGGAACCGATAGTCACCCTCAACATAGGTATCATGAATAGCGGCAATGTCGCCCAGTAATACCTGGCCGCCACCATGTTTCTTCAGAATGGGAATGACCCCGTAATCCGGCGCATACTGAGCTTTACCATCGGCTCTAATAAAAATACTACCGGCGCTTGTTTTCAGGGAACCTGCTTGAAACTCCAATGAACTGGCGCGAATGCGCTCCACAACATCTGGCACGGTCAGGTTCAGTTGCCGCAGCTTGTGGCTGTCGACCTCAATACGCAGCTCCTGCTTCTGCAGCCCCCAGACATTCAATCGCGATAGCTCTGGCTGGGCCAGCAGCGCCTGCCTCAGCCGCTTGGCGAACTCATGCAAGGTGCCTTGGTCGACATCACCGTAAAGGTTGATATAGAGCGCCGGATAATCAAAACCACTGGCGTCAATTTGTGGCCTTTCGGCCCTGGCGGGCAACTCGATTCCACTATCCATGCGCAGCCGAACCTGATCCAACAGCTTATCAAGATTGTAACCGCCGACACGCCGTATCGTAATAATAGAGAGACTCTCGGTGGAGACCGCCGAAAAACTGCGAACACCTTCCAGGCCTTCCAGTGCGGTTTCGATTTTCTGGCTGACCAAAGCGTCCACCTTGGCAGGCGGTGCGCCCGGAAACACTGTGGTAATGATGATCCCATCCGATTCGATACGTGGAAAGCCCTCGACACGCATGGTGATCAGAGTGATTACACCCATAAACAGGATAAAACCCATCAGTAGATTGGCAGCAACCGAATTGCGAATAAACCAGGCAGTCAACGCACGCATCACCAGGCCGCCTCTGTGGTCGTGCGGACATTCTGGCCCGGCAGATAGGAAGACTGGGGCATAGCAACGACCTGCCACTCAGCCCTATTGTGCGGCGCCCTGATCAGCACACGATCATCGTTGTGGGACAGAACGTCGACAACGCCGCGAGCCAGGGTGTTCTCACTTTCAACCCACCAGACCGAGCCATTGCTGGTCAGCGCCGAAGCAGGAATGCTGAGTGTATTGTGCTCTGTGCGGCCCTGGAAGCGAACCTTGATAAGGTCCCCGGCGAGGGCATCAATCTCAGCGCGCTGAGCGTACAGGTGAACGATATAGTGGCGAGTTTCTTCGTCACGGTAACCCCCACTCTCGCGAACGACTGCCTTACCGACAGCATTACCCTGTTCGTTGAAGAGTGATACCTTTTGGCCCTGAATAGGATGCTTGAGTCGTTGCCAGTCACTTTTGCTAACGCCGACGGCGATGTCGTAGTGACTGTCATCGATCAGGCGAGCTACCAGGTCACCGGCCATGTACTTTTGACCCGGGCTGATATGGCGTTCGACGATGTAGCCGCTGTAAGGCGCTCTTACCACCGTGTGGTCAAGCTGCTGTTTTGCTACTTTGACATGGGCTCTGGCCGCTTTAACGGTCGCATTGGCGATGTTCAATTGGGGCAGGTGCAGGGCCAGGTCATTAGGCGGTTGCGCTCCGGCGCTATCAAATTGTCGCTGTGCCACCCGGGTTGTGTATACCGCCCGCTGCTGATCCAGTTCGGCCTCACGGCACGCGCGTTCGGCTTCTGCCAGTTCAGCCTGGTAACGGATATCGTCAATCACAAAGAGTGACTCATCCTTCCTGACGCGGCTTCCAGCAAGAGCAAGGGGATGCATTCTGACGATGACACCGCTGACGTCTGACTTCAGGTCGATAACCCAGCGCGGCTTGATCTCGGCATAGGCTTCAATCACTAAGGACTGCTCACCAGCGCTGACATTTTCCACGGTAACTAAGGGAAGTAGATCGGCCTTATCCTGTTTTTTAATGTCAACGATATTGTCCATATCAGCAAGCAGCGCAGTAACGCCTATTAAAACGCCGATGGCGACAAACAAAGCGAGTGTCCGACGATTTCGCAAACGCTTAAAACGCATAGATGTACCCTGCGCTGACCGACCAGGTGTGCCGTCGATCCACGATAGGGCTTTTGTAGACTGCACTGGAAAGACGGCGATGATTGAGGCCAATTAAAACCTGATTCGATTCGCCAAAAAAACGGGACAGACTGACGCCAGCCTGGTACTGAAAGGAGCGGCCCGGACGATATTCAGGGCGGCCTGCTTTCGCCTCGTCGGCATCAACTCCCACGTAATAACGCGCAACCTGACTGCCCGCATAGGTGAGTGAAACATGGGGGTCGATACGCCATTTCCCGAGCTCTAGCGGATAGCCGTAACTGACTACGGCAGCGCCGCCCCCGTGGTTATCCGAGATGTCCTGCGAATAGCTCAATGCCAGATGTCCCAGCGAGCCGAACCAGCCAGTGCCGACCTCTGCGGTGTAGATGTCATCGAGCTTCTTCATGTCCTCCAACACAGCACTGTCGCCCCTCTTCACATCGCCGAAAGCATCGAAGCTGATGGCAGCAGACAGGTACCAGTTGTCACCACCAGCGAGGTAGCTGCCCAGCGAGTAATCACGGAAAAACCAGTTCTGCCACTCCCACTCGACATAGGTCAGCAGTCCCTCGTTATGACTGCCTCCTTGATAAATCGATGGTTCGGCGTAAGCGATGAACCCTATCGCCAGTTCACTATCGTTGTCAGATGCTTGGCCCCAGCACCATGACGAATGGGCGGCCAGGATGGCGGTGGTCAGGGTAATGAGCGGCATAACCTTCACTGTCTATACTCCGTTATGAATCGATGCCTCTGAGTGCAGCAAGAGGCCAGTTTTTCTGGAGTCCATTTTCCGACAGCGGGTATTAAGAGGATCTTAAGAAGATGGGAGAGAAACAGGAACTGAGGATAGATTCCAGCGCAGGACCACCCGCGCCGAATGGCGATCGAGACTGAAGTCAAACTGCCAATCAAGCTTGGCGGCAATACGTTCAACAAGTTGCAAACCCAGTCCAAAGCGAACGGTTTCCGTCAAATCCTCCGTATCAACGGGATTTGAAATGGCAAACGAATTGTCCGTGATTGCAATGGCAATGGTGCCGCTGGCCGTGTTCTGGAAAGCGTTACGAATCAGGTTGGCCAGCACAATGCGAAACAGATCTTTTTCGATGCAGATACTGCCAGCTTGGTCGTCCATTGAAACCTGAATGCTTTTGTTCTCGATCAAGTACTGCATATCCGCAAACAGCTCACGGCACAGAGCAACTGACTGAACGACGGATTTACCGATGGGTCTGGCGTGTTGGCGCGCCAGCCACAACAGCGCCTCCGATAGCAGAATCATATTGGCGCTAGCCCGGCCAGCCCGCAATAGTGAGCGGTAATTAGGGTCTTCGGGAGCGATTCTGACCATCAAGGTATCGAGAGACGCTTGAATGATGGCCAAGGGGGTTCTGAACTCGTGGCTAGCGTGCCGGAGGAACTGCTGCTCACGCTCGTTGTATTCGCGGACCTGTTGCAGAGTCGACAGCAAGTGTTCAGCGATCTCATTCAGTTCGCTGATCGAGAACTGGGCATTGATTTTATTATCGGGATTTTGCTTGACCTGATTTGACCATTCAACGAGCAGCGCAAGAGGTTTCAGGGCCCTCTTGAAAAGCCAGGATATAACAAAGAACAGGACCAGTATAAATAGTCCAGTGATCAGGCTGGCGTCGATCAGTGTTCGCTTGAAGATAGATTCAGTCAGGGCCTCAATCTTGTCAGCCTCTTCAAACTCTAACAGGTAGAGTCCGCCAGATTGATAACGATTGGAATACAGCAGGTAACCGTATTCGCGAACACCCCTTTCATTAATCCTTTCTATTTCCAGAGGGTCCGAGGGCTGGATTTTACCAGCGGAGAAAAGCTGGCGAACCCCTTGGGGGATGTCCTCCCATTTCCGATAGGCACTGAAATCATCCTGTTGCGGCAGAACATAGTCGGGGTTGTTCGTTAACGCCTGTTCCAGCTTGATGGCGTCGAGGCGCATATAGTTCTTGCCGGCCTGGTCTATCTGGTAAACGCTGAAGCTGGTTACCAGAGCAATCAGCCCGATAAACAAGGCAATCGCGAGATACAGCAGTTGCTGTCGGGATTGAGACGCCAGACTCCTGACTGGATTGACGGCGTGAATGACTTTTGTCACGGTGTTTCTCCGGAAAGCGACAAACCAATTCCAACATGGGTGTGAATCAGGGGACAGTTAAAGGGTTTGTCCACCACCTTGCGCAGTTGGTGCAAATGGACGTTAACGGTGCCCTCCTCCACATCTTCGTCCAACCAAATATGTTCCTCGATCTCGTTTCTCGAAACCACGACCGGCGACCGGCGGGCAAGGAACAGCAGAATTTTCCAACTGGTCGGCGTGAGTTTCAGCTCCTGTTCGGAACGAATGGCTCGATACTCTTTCGGGTAGATCCTGAGGTCGGCAATCTGTATGCATTCGCGTTCAGGATTATCTCTACGGTACAACGAGTTCAGGCGGGCCAGAAGCAAAGGCATGGCACATGGCTTGATGACGTAATCGTCAAGCCCTGCACTGAATGCATTCAGCTGGTCTGCTTCCATGTCACAGGCGGTCAGCATCAATATTGGCGTGTCGATTCCGTTAGCCCTAAGCTGCCTGCAAACATCGGTGCCCGATACCTTCGGCAGCATATTGTCCAGAATCAGACAGTCGTATCGATGCTGTAAAGCCAAGGTGATACCGCTCGCCCCGTTGTAGGCAAAGTCGCATTCGACGTTGTGCAGTTCGAGATACTCCGACATCGCCAACGCCAGGTCCCGGTCATCTTCAATGATCAATGTTTTCATGGCTGCCAGCTACGTGAGAACGAGCATTGAGCTTAAACGGGAATGTCTTAATATTGCATTAAACCCACTATTAATCTGGTTTGTTATTAAACTCTGAATCGCCACACGTTACCGTCCATGGTCGCAACGACAGCCTTCATCCAGTAATCTGGAGCTCGTCCCCCTAGGCGGCTCGAATCAGCCGCCCTTTCATTTGCAAGGATGCAATCATGAGAAACCCCCAGGCGACACCCTGTTCCGTTAAACCCTCTGCAGAAACCACTCGGGTGCCACCTACCGAGACACCCTCAGCGGTAGCAGACAACGCCGCGGCAGCACCGTTCTCGGCATTATGGCCTACCGATGAACGTCCCCGTGAGCGTCTGTTGGCCCACGGCTCAAAGTGTTTGTCAGACGCCGAGCTGCTGGCCATCTTCCTGCGTACCGGCACCCGCGGCATGCCGGTAATGGAAATGGCCAGGTATCTTTTGGAAACATTTGGCGGATTGCGCAGCCTGATGACCGCTTCCAGCCGTCAGTTCTGCAGCATTAAAGGCCTGGGAACTGCGAAGTACGCGCAAATGCAGGCGGCCATGGAAATGGCACGGCGGGTAACGGACGAACCTCTGCGCCAAGGCGATCCTTTAAAGTCCCCGGAAGATACCCGGCGCTTCCTGGCCAGCCGCCTTGGCACTTACCCCCACGAAGTTTTCGCCGCCCTGTTTCTGGATAACCGGCACCGGGTAATCCATTATCGCGAGCTGTTCCGCGGCACCATTGACGGCGCTGCGGTGTACCCGCGGGAGGTGGTGCGCCAGGCGTTGGAAGACAACGCAGCAGCGGTTATATTTGCCCACAATCACCCAAGCGGTGTCGCCGAGCCCAGTCAGGCCGACATCGCACTGACCAAGCGCCTTAAAGACGCTCTGGCGCTAGTGGATATCAGGGTTCTTGACCATATGGTTGTGGGCCACGGTGAGGTAATATCACTTGCCGAACGGGGTTTGATGTAGACTTGGGTTAACCAAGCTCGGAAATTGAACAATTTACCAACAATTTTTTTGCGTTGGGCTGCCAGTTCTGGTATAAAAGCGTCCCTATTCTGGCGGCGTCTGGCGAGCTACGTTCGGTTTTTAGACGCGAACAGGAAGCTCTAATTGCCCCCTAGGCAACCAGAGACGCAATCAACGAATTCGATTATTAAGACCATAGTTAAAGGTCGGAGGCAAGTATGTCCAGAGTTTGTCAGGTTACCGGTAAGCGTCCGGTTGCTGGTAACAACGTATCCCACGCGATGAATCACACTCGTCGTCGTTTTCTGCCGAATCTGCAGAGCCATCGCTTTTGGGTTGAAACCGAGAAGCGCTTCGTGAAGCTGCGCGTATCCACCAAGGGTATGCGCATCATCGACAAAAAAGGTATTGACATCGTACTGGCCGATCTTCGTGCCCGTGGCGAGAAATTTTAAGGAGCCATATCATGCGCGAAAAAATCAAGCTGGTTTCATCAGCAGGTACGGGTCACTTTTACACCACCATGAAGAACAAGCGCAACACGCCGGAGAAAATCCAGCTGAGCAAGTTCGACCCGGTCGTACGTAAGCACGTGACCTACAAGGAAGCCAAGATCAAGTAGTTGATCCGGTGACCATAAAAAAACCCGACCATCGAGTCGGGTTTTTTTATGGTTAAAAAGCACTTCAAGACGATTTTGGCGACGTCACATCTGTTTTGGCAAAATAACATCTGCTTTTGGCAGGGTAACATCCAAGGCGATGGGCAGGTGGTCTGACACCGGATAACTGACCACACCGGAGCTGTGAACCTGCAGGCTCGGGCTCACCAGAATATGGTCTAGCGCTTTTTCAGGGCGCCAGCTAGGAAAACTGTGAGCGTTTGCCGGCAACGGAATCAAGTCGGTCTGCTTTAGCGGCGTATTGGTCAGCAGCTGCTCCGCATGGGCGTTCATGTCGCCCATCAACACCACGTGACGGTAGTCGCTGATCAATTCGCTAACAAAGCCCAGCTGGCGCTGCTGGGCCGATTTACTCAGCGATAGATGCATCATTACCAGCAACAGCGGGTCTTCCGGATTGCCGTACTTGGCAACTATCACACCACGGCCGGGAATCAACCCCGGCAAACGGTGCTCTTTTACCTCGAGCGGCCGAAACCGGCTCAGCAAACCATTGCTGTGCTGGGCAAACTGCCCAAGGTTTCGGTTTAGCTGCTGATACCAATAGGGTATACCGGCGGCCTCGGCCAGGTACTGAACCTGATTGATATAGCCACTGCGCAAACTGCCTCCGTCACATTCCTGTAGCGCAATAACGTCGTAATTACTCAGCAGCGTGGCAATCCGGTCGAGATTTTCAAAACGGCTACGATGAGGCAACACGTGCTGCCAACTGCGGGTCAGGTAGTGCCGGTATGACGACGTGCTGATGCCGACCTGAATATTGAACGTCAGCAGCCGAATGTGATCACCTTCCGAAAAATCCGGAACGTGGTCCACACCCGATGAGCTGCCGCGAGCATCACCCGCAGAACGCCGCATATCATTCCACTGATTGCGCAAACGCTTATACATAGCCACCTATAATTTAAGGGTTCACGCGCCGCCCTCTCAACGGCTCTTTAAGCTTACTCGCCGTCGCCGTGCTCCTGAGCAACCAGGTATTTAACCACCTCAATCGCCGCTTGCGGGCTACCGGCCGTAGAAGCGCTAACAATGTACTTGCCATTGACCAGCATAGTCGGTGTTCCGGTCACTCGCGCGCCGCGTATTTTGGCCTGCGCCTGCTGCATGCGGGCATTCACGCCAAAGCTTTTATAGTTCTTCAGAAATTCATCCGCATCCACACCGTGCTCGGCGACAAAGTCCGCCAGGGCTTCAGGCGTGTTCAGCTGTCGGCGCTCGACCACCAAAGCCTCGAACAAGGCATTGTGAACCTTATCCAGTTCACCCATGGCCTGCAGCGCGTAAAACGCGTAGGCGTGGGGCTCCCAAGACTTACCCAACGCAGCCGGCAAACGAACATAATCAACGTAGTCTGGCGCGTTGTTTTCGTATTCTTCGGCTAACGGCTTAAATGAATAACAGTGCGGGCAGCCGTACCAGAACACCTCAGCGACCTCTATTTTATCGGCCTGATCGGTTCGCACTGGGTTATCCAGCGCTTTGTAGTGGGTGCCCTGCTGCCAATCCGCCGCCATAGCGGGTAATGCAATGGCCATAGTTCCCGCCAGTACGGCGGCCCTTATTACTGTCTTAATCATTCATTGTCTCCGACTTGTTGATTACGTAAGGTACGATTATGACCACATAGGACGAAAAAGTTCCATTCACACCAATACCAACCTAGTTACCGTCCGGTCAATAACAAAAAACCCTGCTCAGGCAGGGTTTTTTTGCTAAAACAACGGCCTGACTCAGTTAAGCCCAGAAACGTAATTGGCAACAGCTTCAATTTCAAAATCGGTCAACTTAGACGCTATGTCCATCATGATCGCTGCATTATTGCCGTTGGCACGGGTACCGTCACGGTAGGCATGCAATTGCTTGGCCACATATTCTGCGTTCTGGCCACCCAATGCCGGGTAACCACCCGGCGCGTTGCCATGCCCTTGTGGGCTGTGACAACCGGCACAGGATGGAACACCCGATGCCATATTACCGCCGCGATACAAGGCCCGGCCCTGCTCAACCAAATCTGGATTAGCCTGGTTCACGCCCATCTCCTGGCCGGCAAAATAGGCCGCAAGATCCTGCAGATCCTGATTGGACTTACCCGTTAGCTGGCCGGTCATTTCAACAATGACACGCTCATCCTTCTGGATGGCAACTAATTGGTTGTGCAGATATTTTTCACCCAAACCCGAAATCTTCGGATAAACGCCCATTATGGGATTGGCACCACCCTGCCCATGACAGGCTTGGCATGCTGCTGCGTTCTGTTCACCTGCTTGAGGATCTCCTGCCCCGTGCGCCATCGCTGTAAGGCCGACACCGAGAACAACTCCTGCGATCAGTTTCTTCATGCTCGCTCCGCTTCTCTCATCTTAAAATATTCTTGGTTATGCAGCCGTAAAGACTGGACCGTTCAGGGACAATACCGGGACTGAAACTGCGGACACGCCAAGCGCACCGCCCGGAATTGGTGTAGCATTATACATTAATCCCTGCTAACTAAAATCCAAAGGAAAGCCAATAGCCGTGGACTCTGATCTGACTCAAAAAAACCTGTCATTCAATAGCGCCCGATTTATGGTCAGCGCATCGAAGCTGGACGAATGCCCGGCGGATATTGGCGCAGAAGTCGCCTTTGCCGGCCGCTCCAACGCCGGTAAATCCAGCGCGCTGAACACCATCACCGTAAACGGCAAACTGGCGCGAACCAGTAAAACCCCCGGCCGCACCCGGTTGATCAACTTTTTTTCGCTAAACCGGGAAAATACTCGGCTCGTTGATTTGCCCGGTTACGGTTATGCCAGAGTGTCTCGTGACATGAAAGACGACTGGCAAACCCACTTGGGCCATTATTTAAACGATCGCCGCTGCCTACGCGGCCTGGTATTGGTTATGGATATTCGTCACCCACTGACCGAATTCGACCAAACGATGGTCCAATGGTGCCAGCACAACACCATGCCGCTGATGATTCTGGCGACAAAATCCGACAAACTGAAATTTGGCCAAGCTAAAAAGGCCATGCTGGGCATCCGCCAGAAGCTGAACGAGTTCAGCTGCGTGCAGCACTTAATCATGTTCTCTTCCAGCAACAAAACCGGCCTGGATGAATGCCGCCAGGCGCTGATTCAATGGCTGGAAGCAGAGCCGGAAGCCGCTGACGAATAGTAACTCGCGCCTTCGACGCAAGCCAGACATGAAAAAAGCCGGCCTAAAATTATTCAGGCCGGCCAACGTCAGGGTTTGCGACGTGCTAAAACCTGAAAGCACCTTCCTTGAGCTTCCAAACAAACATGGGAAACGTCCGGATCCCCCATGTTAATTGCTTTGATGCGCCGCCTGGCAAAAAGTTCCCGGGCGATAAGTCTCCCGCAGTGCCAACACCGGTTCGCGATATTCCGGGGTCACGTGGGGCAGTTCCAGAGTCAACACCTGATAAATACCCTGCTTCAACTCCGCCAGCGTTAATACCGCCGGCTCTTCGGTTGCGTGAGCGGTTTTTAGATAGGCCATCCAGTTGGTAATGACCAACCATACATTCAGCGCCATGGCGGACCGCAGCGGCTCGGGACGCGGCGTAATAATGCCACCGCTGGCGAGCTGGCTAAAGATACCGTTGATGGCGCTCAGGCAACGGCCGGTAAAATCACCGTAGCCTGCGCGCAGGCGTGGGTCTGCGTCTAGCAGCGACTCCAGGTCACGATGGAAAAACCGATATTGCCACAAACCGTCGAACACTGCCTCCAGATACCAGGCCAGATCTGCCAGCACCAAAGGCTGGCTGCCAGGTGCCGCCAGGTAATAATCAACCTGCTGCTGATAGGCTAGAAACAGCTCGTAAACAATGTCGGCCTTGTTGCGGAAATGGTAATAAAGATTGCCAGGCGAAATCGCCAGTTTTGCCGCGATGTGGTTGGTGCTTATCGCGCGCTCACCACTTTGGTTAAACAGCTGCAGACTGGTCTGCAGGATTCGGTCTCGGGTTTTCATAAAATCGCCAAAAATCGAAAAATCAACGCTCACGCAAGTGCCAGCGCATGCAGCAGGCGCCTCTTTTTACGCCGCTTGACTCACTAGAGTATATACTCTAATAATGAATTTTAAAGCAACCAAAGTGCGTTTTGCACTGACATACAGGGAGTCTTTCTAATGGGCGCAACCCTAGCTACCAACGCTGCAAAGAACACCAACAGTGCGGCGGCAGACACGGAAAACCCGGCAGAGAACAGCGCCGAGCAAATTGGCTATACCCACGCCGTTTTCCAAAAACAGCAGCAGGCATTTCGCGCCCAACCCATGCCGACAGCCGACGAGCGCCGCGACAACCTGAATCGATTGAAACAGGCGCTGCTGAGCTGGCAGGACTTACTGATAGCAGCCATTGACAAAGACTTTGGCTGTCGCTCGAAAGATGAAACTCTGATTGCCGAAATCATGCCTTCCGTGCAGGGCATCAATTACACACTGAAACATCTCGACAGCTGGATGAAACCGTCAAAACGGCACGTATCCATGCTGTTCCGCCCTGCCAGCAACCAAGTGCATTACCAACCTAAAGGTGTGGTGGGGGTGATTGTGCCCTGGAACTATCCGCTTTACCTGGCCATCGGGCCTTTGGTCGCGTCGCTGGCCGCCGGCAACCGCACCATGGTAAAAATGTCGGAATTTACCCCGCACACCTCCGCGCTAATGAAAGAGTTGGTGGAAGCCACCTTCGACGAGGAGCAGGTAGCCGTTATTCTAGGGGATGCCAAGGTCGCCGCAGACTTCTCCGAGCGGCCGTTCAACCACTTGCTATTCACCGGGTCAACCTCGGTGGGCAGGCTGGTGATGCAGGCCGCGGCCAAAAACCTGACACCCGTCACCCTAGAACTTGGCGGGAAATCACCGGCGATTGTCGCAACCGACGTACCACTAAAGGACGCAGCCCAGCGCATTGCCTTTGGCAAGGCATTCAACGCTGGCCAAACCTGCGTAGCACCAGACTACGTGCTTTGCCCGGCTGACAGAGTGGCTGCGTTTGTTGAGGAATACCGCAAACAGTTCAGCGCCATGTACCCATCACTGCGGGACAACACCGACTACACGGCGATTATCAACCAACGCCAGTACCAGCGCCTGCAGGGTTATCTGGATGACGCCCGCAGCAAAGGCGCGGAACTCGTCGAGATCAACCCTGCTAACGAAATTCTGGATGCCGCGAGCCAAAAATTACCACTGACGTTACTATTGAACACAACGGCGGACATGCGGGTGATGCAGGACGAAATATTCGGCCCCATTCTGCCTGTTGTGGCCTACGAAACGCTGGACGACGCCCTGCTCTTTATTAACAATCGCCCGCGCCCGCTGGCCTTGTATTACTTCGGTTACAACCAGGAAGAACAACAAAAAGTCGTGGCCAACACCCACTCCGGCGGCATGTGCATAAACGACGCGTTGATGCATGTAGCTCAAGACGACCTGCCGTTCGGTGGCATTGGTGACTCCGGAATGGGGCATTATCACGGCAAAGAAGGATTTCTTACCTTTAGCCACCAGCGCGGAATTTTCGCCAAGCAGCAGTTCAACAGCGGCAAAGTGGTGTACCCGCCCCATGGCGGTGTTGCCCACAAACTGATCTACAAACTGTTCATTCGCTGAGTCAGTTGCACCCAGTTCGTCGCGAAACATCGCTGGCGCTGCTATTCTGGGCAAAATAGCGATAGAGCGACAGGAGTTGTAAATGCCAAAAGTTATTTACCCGGGTACGTTTGACCCCATCACCAACGGCCATACCGATCTGATTGAGCGGGCTGGCCGACTCTTCGACGAAGTGGTGGTGGCGGTTGCCTACAACTCCAGGAAAAAGCCCTTGCTAGAGCTGGAGGAACGCTGTGATCTGGTACGTCAGGCCACTGCCCATGTTCCCAACGTGACGGTCATGGGCTTCAGCAATTTATTAGCAGAATTTGTGCGTTCACAGAACGCCACGGTGATTTTACGCGGCCTGCGGGCGGTGTCAGATTTTGAGTACGAATTTCAGTTGGCAGACATGAACCGCCGCTTGGCGCCGGAACTGGAGAGCGTGTTCCTTACGCCAACCAATCATTTGTCTTATATATCCTCTACCCTGATCCGTGAGATTGCGTCCTTGGGCGGGGATGTATCCGAATTTGTCAATCCGGCGGTGCAAGACGCGTTGAAAAAAAAATTCAGCTAAAGCAGAACGCCCGAACCGGGCTATTCCCTGAACCAGACCAACACCGGCCAGCATGCCAAACCAGGCGGCTGACCAGACCCATCGATTACAACAGCGGCGGCAGCGGAATTGGCCGGCCGTTGACGTTCAACATCAAATCTTTCAACGTTGCCTTCAGCAACAGGCGATCACCTTCCGTAATCAACAACCCATCTTTAATCAACGGCGCTGTTTGCATGCGCACAGCTTCGTTGTTTTCAGCCAGGGCCAGCGGTATGGATAACTCCATTTCACCTTCAAGCGCCGGCATGATCAGTAACGATTCAGAATCGCCCGCAACCCCAGGATGGGTTACCAGCACTTTGCCCTGCAACGGCCCGTCCGGGCTGACCAGATGAATGTCCGGAAAACCCACGCTGAAGCCTGCTGCCGCTAACATCTGCATCGACTCGCCCACGTCTGACATCGCCTGCATTTGTTGCTGAAACGCGGTTGGGTCGCCATTTTCGGCGGCAAATGCCGCCAGCTGCATATCCGTCACGCTGCGGCTAACAGCGTTCCAGGCCTCTACGTTCAGGCCCTTCAGCGCGAACTCAATGCGGTGTGGCCCCAGGGTATCCCCTGCAGCCAACTGCAGCTCGTCCAGTTTGACGCTTATGAACGAATCCAGAGCGCTGTTGTCGTCTGTTGCTTTGCTGTTCGAATAGAGCGTCAGACCGCGCAGCATAATGGCGTCAGCGTTTGCAGGCATCAACTCCAGACCCTGCAACGCGAGCGTGCCCTCGCCGGTCCAGATGTCACCGCTCAGACGCTGCATTTCCTGCTCCAGCGTCAGATCACTGAGGCGCAGATCTACCTCTTCCGAGGCAATCACCAGCGACGGCCAGTCTGCACTGATATTCACAGCGTCTGCGCCGAGGCTGCCATTTACGCGCACCACACCACCACTGCCAAAGACTGTCTCCGCGTTACCGTCATCAGTAATGCTGAACTTGGGCACGGTCAGCTCGGCTACCGCCGAACCCCAAAGCCGGGTTTCTGCAGTCAAGCGTGGGGCGTCATCACCAAACCAGCTTTCTCCTGCCGGGGTCCAGCCGTTCACCGGTTTAAAGTCGGTCAGGCTGCCGGTCAGGCCATGGCTCACGCTGGCAAGGTAGGGAACGCTCAGTTCCTCACCGCTTGCCGGGTCTCGTAGCAACAATTTACCTTCAAATTCGGAGCTCCAGAATCCGCGGTCGTAGCGCCCGACTTGCATTTCCAACCAGGTCTGGGAACCGTTCACTTCCTGTGAAGCCAGCTGCCACTGTTGCTCGGTCAGGTAGCCTGTGCCATAGGGCAAAGCAGTACCCGCAAACACTAGCAGCCCGGCAGATGCCATTATCCATTGTCGTTTCAAAGCGTTCTCCAGTCATACCACATTAATAAATCAGGATTTGGCGGTCAGCCGCTCTAGCAACACCAACTGCGAAGCCAGCCTTGGCTCGCCCTCCGCCGGTTCGTTCTGCTCGTAACTGCCATCAGCCTGCAACACCCAAGACTGGCAGTTATCAGCAAGATAGGTATTCAAGTCGTCTTGCAAGCGCTCCACCAGCGCCGGCTCCTCCACCGGGAAGGCGACTTCAACCCGCCTCAGCAGGTTACGTTCCATGCCGTCGGCGCTGGAGCAATACACCTGGGTTTGACCATCGTTACCAAAATAGTAAACCCGGGTATGCTCCAGAAAGCGCCCAATAATCGAGCGCACGCGAATATTGCACGACAATCCAGGAACCTGAGGCCGCAGACAACAGATACCGCGAATAATCAGGTCTATCTGCACGCCAGCCTGGGACGCACAATACAGCGCTTTGATCAATTGAGGCTCGGTTAAGCCGTTAAACTTGAAAATAATCCGGCCATTCTCGCCCAGGCGGGTTTCCCGCTCTATCAGTTGCAATATTCGCGAATGCAGAGTGAATGGCGAGTGGAACAGTTTCTTGATTTTTAACGCCTTGCCCATACCGGTCAGCTGCTGGAACAGCTTGTTCACATCGTCGCCGATCGATTCGTCGCAGGTCATAAAGCTGTAATCGGTGTACAGGCGGGCGTTGGCGGCATGATAGTTACCCGTGCCCAAGTGCACATAGCGCCGCAAGCGGCCTTCTTCGCGACGCACAATCAGAATCATTTTGGCATGGGTTTTATAGCCCACTACCCCGTACACCACAATCACCCCGGCTTCCTGCAGGCGACTGGCCAACTCCAGGTTTTCCTCCTCGCTGAAGCGCGCCCGCAACTCGATAACCACGGTGACTTCCTTACCGCGACGAGCGGCATCGGCCAAAGCTTCGACCACTTCGGAGTTGGCACCGGAGCGGTACAAGGTCTGGCGAATGGCCAGCACCTGAGGATCTTTGGCGGCCTGGCGCAGCAAATCTACGACCGGGCTGAAGTTCTCATAGGGATGGAGCAATAGAATCGGACGCTTGCGGATACTGTCAAACATGGAGTCACGGCTGCGAATCTGGCGAGGGGTCACCGGGGAGAAACCGGAATAGCTCAGGTCCGGTCGGTTCACTAGACCCCCCACCGCCAGCAGCCGGGTCAGATTTACCGGGCCGCGCACCTCGTAGAGGTCGCGCTCGGTCAGACCAAACTCGGTCAGCAGAAACTGAACCAGCTCCTGCGGGCAATTATCCGCCACTTCCAGGCGCACACCGTCACCAAAGCGGCGGCTCAGCAACTCACCACGAAGGGCAGATGCTAGGTCTTCCAGATCGTCTTCCAGCTCCAGATCCGCATTACGGGTCAGGCGAAACTGGTAACAGCCTTTGATTTCCATACCCGGGAACAGCTCGTCGGTATGGGCGTGAATCATCGACGACAAAAACACCAGATTGTCGCCGCCGTCGCAAACGTCGTCCGGCAGCCGCACCAGCCGCGGCAAAGACTTTGGCGCCGGTACTATGGCCATGCCGGTTTCGCGGCCAAAGGCGTCTTTGCCGTCCAGTTCCACAATAAAGTTGAGGCTTTTATTCACCAGCCGCGGGAACGGATGCGATGGGTCCAAACCAATCGGGCTGACCACCGGTAGAATCTCTTCGTCAAAATAGGTACGCACCCATTGGGCCTGAGCCGGAGTCCATTCGTGCCGGCGCACAAAGTGGATATTCTCCTTTTCTAACTCCGGAATAAGCACGTTGTTCAAGATATCGTACTGTTCGTCAATGTACTCGTGAGCCACACGGCTGATTTCCGCCAGTAACTGTTCCGGCTGCAGTCCGTCGGCGTAGACTTGTTCCCGGCCGTACTTCAACTGCTGGCGAATGCCCGCCACGCGAATTTCGAAGAATTCGTCCATGTTGCTGCTGAATATGCAGCAAAAAATGAGCCGGGTGATCAGCGGGTGGGTATCGTCCAGGGCCTGCTTCAACACCCGGTGGTTGAACTGCAGTTGACTCAGTTCGCGGTTGAAGAAATTTTCGCAAGCGTCCAGGCTCAGACTTTCCTCGGGCGAAGGCACAGTGTCTGCTGCAGTCAACGTGGCCTCATTGTCAGCAATCTTCAGATTGCCTTTTTTGCTGGTCATTGGCTTACCGTCCTTGTTTTGTTACTGCGCTCTCAGCACGGGGCCTTAGCGACCCCGTACTTCAGATCATTTCTGTTTCATCAGCCGCGCGGCGCGAATAGCAAAGTAGGTCAGGATACCGTCGGCGCCGGCACGGCGCATGGCCATCAGACTTTCCATCATCACCGCATCGCCGTCCAGCCAACCATTCTGCGCTGCAGCCATGTGCATGGCGTACTCACCACTGACTTGGTACGCGAACGTGGGCACCTGCAACTCGGTTTTCACCCGGCGCACAATGTCCAGGTACGGCATGCCCGGCTTTACCATCACCATATCGGCGCCTTCGGCGATGTCCATGGCCACTTCGTGCAGGGCTTCATCGCTGTTGGCCGGGTCCATTTGGTAAGTAGCCTTATTGCCTTTGCCAAGGTTGCCGGCAGAGCCCACCGCGTCGCGGAATGGGCCATAGTAGGCAGACGCGTACTTGGCCGAATAGGCCATGATGCGGGTGTTCACGTAGCCGGCGTCTTCCAGAGCTTCGCGGATCGCAATAATGCGACCGTCCATCATGTCGGAAGGCGCAATCACATCGGCACCGGCTTCGGCCTGAGACAGCGCTTGTTTCACCAACGCCTCTACGGTGATGTCGTTCAACACATAACCGTTGTCATCAATAATGCCGTCCTGGCCGTGTGTGGTAAACGGGTCCAGAGCGGCGTCGGTAATCACACCCAGTTCTGGGTGGGCCTGTTTCAGTGCACGTACAGCTCGCTGCGCCAAACCCTGAGGGTCCCAAGCACCAGAGCCCTGCAAATCTTTATGCTCGGCAGGCACCACCGGGAACAGGGCAATAGCCGGTATGCCCAACTCCACCACTTCGGCAGCCTGGGCTACCAGAAGATCAATACTCAAACGCTCCACGCCGGGCATAGAAGCAACGGCTTCGCGCTGGTTTTCGCCCTCCAGCACAAACACCGGGAAAATGAGATTATCAGGCAACAGCTGGTTTTCACGCACCAAACGGCGGGAAAAGTCACTGGCGCGATTGCGGCGTAAGCGGGTGGCGGGAAACATGCGGGGAGTCAGATTCGACACGGAGCCTCCGGATTGGCAAAAAGAGTGGTACAAAAATAAAAGCCGGCTGCGAACGCCGGCACAGGTTTTTATGATACACCTCGGCCGCCAGGCTTGCAGTTGCGGTAACGGTGTATACAAAAAGGCCCGGGCAGTATCGCCTAGGCCTGGCATCACTTTTAGACGAATGAAGGCTTAGAGTGCACGGCCGTTAAAGCCTGAATCCACTTTGCCCCCGCCATCGCCACGAAACCCATTCGCCACTTCGCTGATGGTGCCGCCCTGACTCAGGAAGGCCTCAATGTCAGCCTGCAACTGGGCACGAACCCGGGCGCGACCCGCAATGGAATGGGTATTTTCAGCGTCGGCAGACCAACCACCGGATGTTTCCAGAGTGCTTTCGTCGAATTCACTCATACTGTTCTCCATCAACGAAAACCAAAAGTACGAATGCTAAAGGCCACAGGCCAGCAGTATTCCATTTAGACAGGTTTACACATGTTGAATTGTCTTGGCGTCTTTATAATCCGTAAACGATGACAAGGCTATTTATTGGCAAACACTTTTTTGTAATTTTTTGTAATCAAACACAAAGCATTGATTTTAATAGTTATTAAATTTTCTACCCAGATCGCAAAAACAGACAAGATTCATCACCGGGCGAGGGCCGTGGGGCAAATTTTCAGCACACAGGGTGCACGCCCTTATACGGCTCAATCACTGTTCGAACGGCAAACTTGCAAGTGAATCTGTCATCGGCGTACCTTGGCGAATTGGAGACGGCAAACTGGAGACAGATTTCAACCGGGGGCAGCTCTCAATCTGAAGGAATCGTGAATGTCTGACGCATTACGCAAATTGCTCAGGGAGTCGGCGCAAGCTCCAGCAATCACCCCACACATCGGTGTGCTCACCCTGCACTTTCAACTTTATGCCTGTGATGACCTGAAAGCCAAGCGCAAAGTGTTTGCGCCATTAAAAACGATCTGGGGTAAAGAACCGGACTTAGCGGTGGCCGAAACCGACCATCAAGACATCCTGGATTGCGCCACTTGGACTGTCGTGGCGCTGGGCTCGTCGTCACAGCAGATCAGCCAGCGCTTGGACCAAGTCGAAAAAGCCATCAACGAACGCATTGATGCCGCCATTCTGGACGTCGATCGGCAGCTGCTGTAGAGCACACTTAATGAGGCGCCGCCCAATGTGGCGTAACCACTTTTCACGCCGTATACTACGGCTCCTCCAGACCGCGCGTGGCGCCCTATGACCGGAATTAAAAAATCCGCCCAGGCCTCTGTAGAGGCAATGTATCGTGTTTTCACGATTCCTGAGGCACCCGATTCTACCCTGAGCCGGATTGACCAGGATATATCCCGTAATCTTGCCGGTTTTCTTCAGGATCACATTGTTGCGGTAGAGCGTGACCTGGCTGACGTTGAGAAAAATTTCTCCGAATACAGCGTGCCAGAAAAGCCCATTTTTGTGTCTGAGCAAACCCAGTTCCTACTCGACAAACTGGTGGCGAACTCGGTACACACCGCATCACCCGCTTTTATCGGCCATATGACGTCGGCACTGCCCTATTTCATGCTGCCGCTGTCGAAGATCATGATTGCCCTGAACCAGAATCTGGTGAAAACCGAAACCTCCAAGGCGTTTACACCCCTGGAGCGCCAAGTGCTGGGCATGATTCATCGGCTGGTGTTCGAACAAGACGGTTCATTCTACCGCAAGTGGATGCACAACCCCCGCTACGCGCTGGGCGCCATGTGTTCCGGCGGCACCGTTGCCAACCTGACTGCGCTGTGGGTAGCCCGCAACCACGCATTTCCGGCGGAAGGTAACTTCCGCGGTTTGCAACAGGAAGGCCTGTTCCGCGCTTTGAAATATTACGGCTACGAAGGCGCCGCTATTGTTGTGTCGCGCCGCGGCCATTATTCCCTGAGCAAAGCCGCCGACGTATTGGGCCTGGGCCGAGATGCACTGGTGACTGTGGCAACCGACAGCAACAACCGTATCCAGATTGATGCGTTGCGGGAAAAATGCCTGCAATTGCAGAAACAGAAGATCAAGGTAATTGCTCTCTGTGGCGTTGCCGGCACGACCGAAACCGGCAACGTAGATCCGCTGGAAGCCATGGCTGATATCGCCCGCGAATTCGGCGCACACTTCCACGTAGATGCCGCTTGGGGTGGGCCAACCCTGTTTTCCCGACGCTATCGTTCGCTGCTAAAAGGCATTGAAAAAGCCGACTCGGTCACCTTTGACGCCCATAAACAGCTGTACGTGCCCATGGGCGTGGGTTTGGTGGTGTTCCGCGACCCCAGCCTGGCCAGTGCGGTTGAACACCACGCCCAGTACGTTATCCGCAAAGGCTCGCGGGATTTGGGCAGCACCACGCTTGAAGGCTCGCGCCCTGGCATGGCCATGCTGATTCACTCTGGCCTGAAAATTCTGGCCCGAGAAGGTTATGAACTGCTGATTGACGCAGGCATTGGCAAGGCCCGAACATTCGCGGCCATGATTGATGAGGCGGAAGATTTTGAGCTGATCACCCGGCCCGAACTGAACATTCTGACCTATCGCTACTGCCCAACTCAGGTCCGGCAGGCTCTGGAAAGCGCCGATGAAATGCTGGCGGAAAAGATCAACACCAGCCTGAACCGCGTCACCAAGTTTATCCAGAAAACCCAGCGTGAAAGGGGTAAGGCGTTTGTCTCCCGCACTCGTTTGGAGCCGGACAACTACTTCAACTTTCCCTGCATTGTATTCCGCGTGGTGCTGGCTAACCCGCTGACCACCGCCGACATACTGTCGGACATTCTGGCAGAGCAACGGCTGCTGGCCGGCGAAGACGGTATTGCCGACGAAATGGCAATTCTGAACAACCTGGCCACCGGCGCCAGGGCGCAAGCCTAAGCGCTTCTAATTAGCTCTAAACAGACAGAATAAACAATAACGGCGCCGTAAGGCGCCGTTATTGTTTATTCTGTGCGAGCGCTTGCACCCGCTCTTAATAAAGCGCGTCTTCGTCGTCTAACACTTCGTGAATGATGTCTAAAAACATGCGGTCCGCATCGCTCCACTTTTCCGGAATACGAATGCTGGTGCTGGAGCTGATCTCCCGCGCGATAGCCTCGTCAGAATTGGGTTCACCTTTGTGCTTGCGGGCAATGTCCATTGACCTGACCGCAATGGTGGGTTCGCTCATTACTTTCTTGATAAACACCCTCAGCTCGTTAATTATCCTGGCTTGGTTGCTTTCAACGGATGTACTCATAAGCTCACTCCCCAACAAATAAGATTTCGGAAGCTATCACTCCCACGTCGTGTTACTCAGTATGGGCAAACTCGCCTTGAACGGCTAGTGTCCCGTTTCGCTAATTCGTTTGCCAAACAGGACACTAAATCATCAGCCCACGCAGGGTAAAAAACAACACGGCAGCCATCAACGCCGACGCCGGCACGGTAATAATCCAGGCCGCGGCGATACGGGTCAGGTGGGAACGCTTAACCATCTCTTCCCGGTAGACTTTCTTCAGCCGTTTACGGTCGTTTTTTGTCAGCGGCACCTGTTTTTTATTTTTCTTCGCACGCTTGAGCAAGTTCTCCATTTCCTCAATTGAGGCATTACGGAAGTCGTCCAAAAATGGTTTCAAACGTTCGCGCTCTTCGGAATCCCGCTGTTCCATGATCTTGTGCAGCTGGGTGGCGTAATTCGACTTCAGATACTCACGCAGGAAGCCAACGCCAAACACACCGCCAATGGCGATGTGGGTGGAACTCACCGGCAGTCCAAGTTGCGACGCCAAAATGACGGTCAAAGCAGCCGATAGCGCAATGCAAAAGGCGCGAGTTTTATCCAGCTCGGTGATTTCACTGCCCACGGTTTTGATCAGCCGCGGGCCAAACAGCATCAGGCCCAACGCAATACCCAAGGCGCCTACCGCCATCACCCATAAAGGAATACTGGAGGACGTCACCACGCCGCCGTTGGCCAGGGCATCGTTTATAGCAGCCAGGGGCCCGATGGCATTGGCTACGTCGTTGGCTCCGTGAGCGAAACTGAGCAGCGCTGCGGCAAAAATCAGCGGCCAAGTGAACAGCGTGTTTACACCGGCGGCGTTGTTTTCCATCGTCGCGGCTTTGCGGTTAACCAACGCGCGTATCGCAAAGAAGGCCACCACCGCAGCCACCAGACCCACCAGCGCTGCACCCATAAAGTCCAGCGACACAAGCTTTTTCAGGCCTTTGAGCATCAGATACGTGCCAAACGCCCAGGCCATACCGGCCACCAGCCAGGGCACAAAAATGCGCGCCGCCGCGATAACATTGCGCCGATACAACACGGTGCGGTTTATCAGGTACAAAAATAGAGCGGCCAAAGCACCACCCAACACCGGTGAAATTACCCAACTGGCTGCGATTTTAGCCATGACGCCCCAGTCCGCAATGCCCCAGCCTCCGGCAGCAATACCTGCCCCCAGTACCCCGCCCACAATAGAATGGGTGGTAGACACCGGAGCGCCCATCCAGGTGGCCAGGTTCAGCCACAGCGCGCCGGCCAGCAGGGCTGCCGTCATCAGCCAGACAAAGGAGCCGTCGTCACTCAGGTTAGACGGATCAATAATCCCGCCTTTGATGGTAGACACCACGTCGCCGCCGGCAATCAACGCGCCAGCGGCTTCAAAGACAGCCGCCAGAGCGACCGCGGCGCCCAGCGACAAAGCGCCAGAGCCCACCGCCGGGCCCACATTGTTGGCAACATCGTTGGCACCGATGTTGATGGCCATATAGCCACCAATCACAGCAGCGGCCATCAGCAGCATGCCGTTTGGCAAGCCACTCGCAAACGAGCCTACCGACAACCAAACGCCCAGTAAAAACAACAGGCTGATTCCAACCCGAAAGCGTTCCGTGGAGGGGCTGGTAAGAAGTGTGTCCAAAAATCCGCTTGAACGGCTCATATCATGGAATATCTCATGTGGCATGGCGTCATCTGAGTGCAGCAAAACTACAGGCGGCACTATAAAATTTTTGCAATGAAATTGAAATAAATCCGGCATAAATCACCGTATTGCAAAAAACGATCGGTCAGGGCTATTATCTCAAACTGTAAATGGTTGCAGCTGCTTCTCATTACCAGAAACCCAAACCTCACTCAATTGTTCGGAATTTTTCTATGCAAGCCATCCGCATTCTTGTTGGTAGCGTTTACGGTGGCGCTCTGATGAGTGCCCGCGCCGTCGAAAAGACACTGACGCCGCTCGGTTACCGTGTAACGGTTCTGGAAGAGCCCCAGCTGTCTGACATCACCGACAACAATGACGCCCTGCTAGTGTGCACCTCTACCACTGGCCAGGGTGAACTGCCCTCAAATATCCTGCAATTTTATGTGGATTTGCGGGACCAGCTGCCACAGCAGCCCGGCCGCCCGTTTGGCAGCATCGTGCTGGGTGACAGCTCTTACGGAGACACTTTTTGCGGCGCCGGCGAACTGATCGAAGAAGTCCTCTATGAAACCTCCGCGCGTAAAGTGGGTGATACCCTGCGCATCGACGCCATGGAAACCATGGAGCCCGAGATTGAGGCCGCTGAGTGGGCGCAGGAATGGGTCAAACAACTAAAAACACACACCTAAGACAAAAACCAAAATGCCAGTCAGAGCTGTTTACCTCGGCTTTGACGGGTCCATTTTGTGCCGCTACTGGCTTTTTCGCAGGCGAATCAAGCCTTCTTGTGTACAGGAAGCAACTATTCCGCCGGAAGCATTATAGAAACTACCACGATTCAACCCTCGCCCTGCCGCCGCACTTGGGCTGTCTTTGTCATACAACAACCACTCATCCATGCGGAAATCACGGTGAAACCACATAGCGTGGTCCAAACTGGCTACCTGCAAGCTGCCATCCCAAAACTTGACCCCATGAGGCAACAGCGACGTGCCCAAAAACGAGAAATCCGAGGCATAGGCCAGTAAGCAGCGGTGCAGCACCGGGTCATCCGGCAAGGCACCCCTTACCCGTACCCAATCCTGGGCTCTGGGTGGGCGGGGTTCGGGATGTAACGGGTCACCCGGGGCGACCGGGCGAAACTCCACCGGGCGGTCGCGCGTCAGCAGAGGGCGCAGGGCTTCAGAAACATGGGGCGCCAGCAGTTCGCCCAGCTCCTGCTCGGTTTTCAGGGTTTCCGGTGCCGGCACCTTTGGCATTTCAAACTGGTGTTCAAAACCTGCCTCATCGCTTTGGAAAGACGCACAACAGGTCAAAATTTCCTTGCCTTCCTGGCGCGCGGTCACCCGCCGAACAGAAAAGCTGCCACCGTCGCGCACCCGCTCCACTTCATAATCGATAGGCATACGCTGATTACCCGGGCGCAAAAAATACGCATGCAGAGAATGACACAGGCGGTCCTCCACGGTTCGGCTGGCGGCCATCAGCGCCTGGCCCAGAACCTGGCCACCAAATACGTTTGGAAATCCCAGATCTTCGCTGTCACCCTGGAAATGATCTACGCCGATAGCGCTCACGTTCAGCAAATCCACCAGTTTTCGGGTTATATCCAGCATGCTGGCTCCTGTTGAGTAATAATAAGCAAACGACCTAAATTCTCACCCAGGGCGCGCGACTTGGCAATGAAAACCGATAATTAGCGCTCAGGAAACTGCGTTGTGCAGCGCCGGCAACTGCCGCGACAACGCCTGCTTCTCCATGGCAAAGCGACCGGTTAGCGCGAAGCCTAACAGCTTACCTTCTGGATTATTAAACAGCGCTTTCACGTGATTGCCATCCTGCTCGACTTGCCAATACCCTTCCACGCCCAATGGTGGTGGGTTTACCGCCGCCGGACAGCAAGGTGTTTTTATCATCACCGGCATGGCCGGGTAGAGCACCTCGCTGCGCTCGCCGCTCAGGGTTTTTGCCAACGCACGGGCGCTCGCCATTAGCGGCATAACATACAGCAGCAGTTGGCCATCCACCTCAGCACAGTCGCCCAGGGCATACACATCCGGCGCCGAGGTTTCCAGTGCCCGATTCACCACAATACCGCGGTTCACCGCCAGCCCGGCCTGTTGTGCCAGTTCGGTCCGCGGCCTTAACCCCACTGCCGAAATCACCACATCGGCCTGCAGTTGCCGGCCATTGGTCAGCGCCAGGATTACGCCACCATCGGCTCCGGCCGGCACTTGCTCAATGCGATCAACCTGGGTCTCCAGGTGAAAAGTCACACCCAGCGCCTCCAGTTCATTTTGCAGCGCGCGAGCGGCCTGTTCAGGCATAAGCGTGGGCATCACCGTTGCCGAGGGCGCAATCACTTCTACCTGATACCCGCCCAGAAGCAAATCATTGGCAAATTCACAGCCGATCAGCCCGGCGCCCATAATGGCCACTCGCTCAGCGCCCGTTAAGGCGGCACGGAAGGCACGGTAGTCGTTCAGGTCATTAATGGAATACACAGAACCGCTGCCACTGCCAGCCAGATGCAGTGGTACCACTTCCGCACCCCAGGCCAGCACTAACTTGCTGTAGCTTTGCCAGTGGTCACCCAACAGAACTTGATGGGCTTGCGGATTCAGAGCGGTCACCCGGGTATGGGGCATCAACTGCAGATCAAACTGTTCAGCCATCGAATGCTGGCTAGCCTGAGCCAGGCCATTGGCATCTTTACCTTTACCAAAGCCGTTAGACAGCATGGGCTTTGAGTAGCTGATGCCGTCATCGGCGGTTACCAGCAGTATGGGTGCGCCCGCGTCGTGCTTGCGCAACTCCCGCACCAACGAGTAACCGGCCAAGCCACTGCCAACAATGACAATAGGGTTGCGTTCGGAAGCTGTTGTCATGCTGTACCCACCTCAGTCGATTTCGATCATTTCAAAATCTTCCTTACCCACACCGCAGTCCGGGCACAACCAGTCTTCTGGCACGTCATTCCACGTCGTTCCTGGCTTAATACCGTCTTCCGGCCAGCCTTCGGCTTCGTCATAAATCAGCCCACACACCACACACTGCCACTTCTTCATTACCTGCTCCTGTTACTATTACTTTTAATGGCGGTTGCCGTTCATCTACGCTTCAAATTGGCACCTGGGCCAATCGTACCGCGGAAAGTACGCGGTCATTAACGCCCGCCGTAACCTTGCGACGGGGGTCAGTATGCCTGTTTTGCACGTGTAGCCATAAATACAGACCCCTCCATGCCCGGTTAGCTCTCCCTTCACACTCATCGCTCCGGTATAATCGCCCGCTTTAAGACAGGACCGCCCGTTATGATCGATACCGTCGCCGAAATGAAGCAGGTAATGGCCGAAGCCGATTGTCTGGTTCCAAATCAGCAGGTACAGGCCGCTATTACTGCTCTGGCCAGCGCTATCACCGAACGCCTTGAAGGCAGCAACCCGCTGGTTTTCTGCGTGATGAACGGGGGCCTGATCACCACTGGCCAGCTGCTCACCCAGCTGAACTTTCCCGTTCAGGCCGAATACTTGCATGCCACCCGTTACCGCCAGGAAACCACCGGCGGCATTCTGGAGTGGAAGCTGCGGCCGGAAGCTGATATGAACGACCGTATCATTCTGATTGTTGACGACATTCTGGACGAAGGCACGACCCTGTGCGCCATCGCCGATTATTGCCGCGCACACGGCGCCGCTGAAGTGCTGACCGCCGTACTGGTAGACAAACAGCACGATCGCAAATGTCGACCCGGCCTGAAAGCCGATTTCACCGGTATGGATGTCGAAGACCGCTTTCTGTTCGGCTTTGGTATGGACTACAAAGGCTACTGGCGTAATGCGCCTGGTATCTATGCTGTCAAAGGTCTGTAAAAACAGCCCAACGGCGGCCTGCGCTCTAACAGTCCCACCGGCCTGCTGGTATCGCCAGCCAACGGCCGCGGGTTTGCGCGACCATCAGGTTCATGGCCCGGCGCGCTACTGGTTAAACGTTCAGGGCTCGTTCACCCGAGCGTTGCAGCAACGCTGCCAGCAAAGCTTTCAGGTAGAAGTCGCCAGCGAAGGTTTTGCCCTGCCCCGCGTTGAAGAAGCCCGCAAGCTGAACATTCCCTGGCGTCAGCAAGCGTGGATTCGCGAAGTGCGCTTGTGCGGCGATGGCCAACCTTGGGTGTTGGCGCGTACCGTTATTCCCTTGGCCTGCCTGCAAGGGCCAGGCCGCCAGCTTCGCAACTTGGGCAACCGGCCACTGGGCGCCTACCTATTCAGCCACCGCCAGTGGCATCGAGGCCCACTCGAAACCGGGTTATGCCAGGGCACCCATAGCGGGCAACCGCGGCTGGCCCGGCGTTCGCTGTTTCACACCCGCAGGCAGGGCCGCCAGCATTCGCTAATGGTGTGCGAATACCTGCTACCGCAGCTTTACCGCGGCGCAGAACGAACTTGATTCCGCCAGAGTTGGCAGCGGCTTTTTGACCCGCGCCCGGCACTGACTATAATCCCCTGCACATTCACCGTTATTACCGACCAGCGAACCCTGCCATGCTAGCCAACGCCTTGCCCGATCACGTTCGTTTACGCCTGCGGGATTACGCCCTCCTGCTGCGTCTGAACCGCCCCGTGGGCACGTTATTGTTGCTATGGCCCACCTATTGGGCACTGTGGCTGGCCGCCGACGGCATGCCCAGTCTGAGCAACCTGATGGTGTTCACGCTCGGCGTGTATTTTATGCGTGCAGCGGGCTGTGCCATTAATGACTTTGCTGACCGCGAATGGGACAGGCACGTCGAACGCACCAAAGACCGGCCGTTAACCACCGGCCGCATCCAGCCCTGGGAGGCCGTCGCGCTGTTTGCTGGACTGGGCCTGGTATCTTTTTTAATGGTGCTGCTGTTTACCAACACGCTGACCCTCTATTTGGCTTTTGGTGGCGCTCTGTTGGCGTTCGTTTATCCCTTTATGAAGCGCTATACCCACCTGCCCCAGGTATTTCTGGGAGCGGCCTTCGGCTGGAGCATTCCGATGGCCTGGGCTGCCCAAACCGGTGAACTCAGCCAAGTCACCTGGCTACTGTTCATTGCCAATGTTATCTGGTCGGTGGTGTATGACACTTTTTACGCCATGGTCGATCGCGAAGACGACCTGAAAGTGGGCATAAAATCCACCGCAGTGCTGTTTGGTGACGCCGACCGCCTGATCCTGGGCATTCTGCAGACCACCATCATCGCCATACTGCTGCTGGTCGGCCAACAGGCCGAACTGGGTACTTTTTACTATATGGGTTTGCTGACCATGGCTTGCCTGTTCATTTACCACCAATTTCTGGCCCGTGAGCGCGACCGGGCCGGATGCTTCAAAGCCTTTTTACACAATAACTGGGCAGGTTTTGCGCTGTTTGCTGGGCTGGCCGTTGATCGCATGCTCGCCTGAGCAAAACTCTCGACCCGCTGTCACACATCTGTAACAGTAAGCGGGTGTAATACGGCGAATTCAACACAACGCTAAAGCAGGTTACCGCCATGCCCGAAAAAACCATTCTGATTGTAGACGACGAGTCTGCCATTTGCGAAATGGTCACTGTGGCCCTGGAAATGGCGGGTTATGTCTGCCTGCAAGCCGCCGACGCAAAGGCTGCCCACACCCTGATTGTCGACAAGCGCCCAGATCTGATTTTGCTGGACTGGATGCTGCCAGACACCAGCGGTATCGAGCTGGCCCGGCGGCTGAAAAAAGACGATACTACTGCGGCAATTCCCATTATTATGTTGACCGCAAAAGTCGAAGAAGATAACAAAATACTGGGTCTTGAATCCGGCGCCGACGACTATATCACCAAGCCATTTAGCCCGAGGGAATTGCTGGCCCGGCTGAAAGCCGTGCTGCGACGCAGCACCCCCGCCGGCGTTGATAGCGCACTGGAAGTCGGCGGCCTAACTCTGGACCCCCTCAGCCACCGGGTTAGTAGTCAGTTCGGACAACTGGAACTGGGGCCAACAGAATACCGCATGCTGCAGTTTTTCATGAGCCATCAGGACCGGGTATACAGCCGCAGCCAACTGCTGGACCAGGTTTGGGGCGCCAACGTGTATCTGGACGAACGCACCGTAGACGTCCACATACGCAGACTGCGCAAAGCGCTTGGCACCCATCACGACCATCTAATACAAACCGTTCGCGGTGCCGGCTACCGATTTTCCGCAGACCCCGGCTAAGCGCCGAACCCGTTACGGACCCATTGCCATGCAACAGAACTGGTCACAATACCTGCGCTTGATGATTGCCCTGCTAGGATTGACCTTGCTGCTGGGTTGGCTGGTAGGCTTTCCACTTTACGGCTTGCTCGCCGGTCTGCTGCTTTACCTGGCCTGGACCCTCGCGCAAACAAAACGCCTGCTACGCTGGCTGGCGCAACCGGATACCGCCAGCGAAGCGCCAGACAGCGTAGGTTTGTGGGGTAATATTTTTGACGGCCTGAACAAACTTCAGAAACAGCACATCAAACACCGCTGTGCGCTGCAAGAGCGCCTTCAAAGGGTGCAACAATCCGCCAATGCCATGCGCGATGGCGTGGTGATGACCGATTCCCGCGGCGCTATTGATTGGTGGAACGGCAGCGCAGATTACCTGCTCAATCTGCGTAACGGCACCGACCAAGGACAGCTGATTCAGAACCTGATTCGCCTACCCGCATTCATCCATTACTTTGAACAGAAGCAATACCAGCAGCCATTGGAGCTAAACGCTCCGGCTCGCGCTCACCTGCGCCTGCAGATTCAAATCAGCCTGTTTGGCGATAACGATCGTCTGTTGCTCATCAAAGACGTTACCCGCCTGCATCAGCTGGAACAGGTGCGGCAGGATTTTGTTAGCAACTTATCCCACGAAATGCGCACACCGCTGACCGTTATCAGCGGTTACTTGGAAACCCTGTCGGACCATAGCGATGAAGTACCGGCCAACTGGCAACGCGCTTTGGCCACCATGGCAGACCAATCGGCGCGTATGGAAGCCTTAATAGCCGACCTGATTCTATTGTCGAAAATCGAAACCGGCGATCGCAATCTGCACGAAGGCACCGTTGATGCAGGCACTCTGCTGAGACAGGTCTGCGATGATGCAAACGCCCTCAGTGGCGGCAAGCAACACCAAATTGAGCTGACAATCGACGGCCCGACGCAAATACGCGGCGACTTGTCACAGTTGCGCAGCGGGGTTTCTAATCTTATTTTTAACGCGGTAAAGTACACCCCCGCACAAGGCCGGATTCGCGTTCAATGGAGCGCCGGCGAACAAGGCCCGCTGCTGACGGTGGAAGACAACGGCATTGGTATAGACCCAACCCACATTCCGCGGCTAACGGAACGCTTTTATCGCGCTGACCCCAGCCGCCACAAAGACACCGGCGGCACGGGGCTGGGCCTGGCTATTGTTAAGCACGTGCTGTTGAACCACGATGGACAACTGCTCATAAGCAGCAGCCTGGGGAAAGGCAGTACCTTTAGTTGCCAATTCCCCGCGCAGCGGATCGTTGCTAGCGAGGCGCTGCCGCTCGAAAGCGGGCAATAAAGCGCGACAGGTCTTCCATTTTTCTCGGATCTTCATCTACAAAGCGGATAGTGGCGCTGATAAAGCCTGTGTCCTGGCGTTTGTCGACCGCCTGAAGCTGATGCACGTATCCGTTTAACCGCGCAACGTCAGTTTCCGAAATTTCAATATCCACCACCGCTTGGTCCAGGATGCCGGGAAACTGCTGGTCGCGGCGGGCAATCACCCGAACCTCGTTGAGGTTGATGTCTTTTACCACCGACTGCAAGGTGTGGTCAGAAAAACGCACGGTGGCCATATTCATCACCGGGCGCGCCTTTGCAGTGGGTTGGCGCTGGGGAAAAGCCGCAACTGCCTCAACAGCGGCCGGCTCCGCAGGCATTGCAGAAGCGGTCGGGGGCTCCGTTTTAGGGGTCAACAGAGAGGCCGAAAGTGCCAAGGCATCGGCCTGAACCGCAGGTGCCTTGCCAGCGCTTGCCATGGCCTGCGCTAACGTTTGCCCCATAACTTTGCGTATTTTTTTACCCAGACCGTCAGGGCTGAACGGTTTGCCCAGATAGTCCGACACGCCCTGCTGTATGGCTTCAATCACGTGGCTTTTATCGCCGCGGCTGGTAATCATAATAAACGGCACTTTGGCGTACTGGGGCTGTTGTCGCATCCACTGCAGCAGTTCCAGCCCTGACATTTCCGGCATTTCCCAGTCGCAGAGAATCAAGTCGAAGGTGGTGCGTGACATCAGCATCTGCGCTTTTTTGCCGTTAGCAGCATCGATGGTCTCAATAATAGGAAACTGCTGCCTGACTGCACGCTTGATCAGGTCCCGCACAAAGCTGGCGTCATCTACTACCAGTGCTGTCAGCATCGCCATTGGATTAACCTTCTATCACGCTGTTTTTCGTATGTTATACATTACTATAAAACAAACCCTCACCATAGAAACCCGTCGCGTAAAGTACGGTTCCATCTTTTGGGTGTAGGTTACTGATTTGTCACCCGCCAGCAGTGGCAAGTGTGTTTTTAGGACCGCAAAAAACGCTACTATGGGCGTCAATAATACGTCCTACGCCCATTTTCCGGAGGTTCTACGTGCCCGTCTCCATTTTCCGCCTTCTTCGCCCGGCCGCCACGGCCCTGTGTGCCGGCATGCTGGCCGCTATGCCGCTGAGCGCCAGCCTTGCCGACAAGGCCACGGACCAGCCTGCTGCGCTCAACAGTTTTGAGACGTGCAAAGCAGATTTGCAACAGCAAGCCATAGCCGCCGGCGTTAGCGCTGAAACCGCGCGCAGCGTCTTGGCTGACGCGGAGTATCTGGAACGGGTAATTGAGCTGGACCGGCGCCAGCCGGAATTTACCACGCCCTTTGCTGACTATTTGAACCGCCGGGTAAACGACACTCGCATCGATAACGGCCGTCAACTATTAATAGAGCACGCCGATCTACTGCAACGAGTGACCAATGAAACCGGCGTGCCCGCCGCTTATTTGCTGTCCTTCTGGGGCTTGGAAACCAACTACGGCAGCTATTTTGGAAAAATGTCGGTGCCCAGCTCATTAGCGACACTGGCTTGTGATGAGCGCCGCAAGACCTTTTTTACCCGCCAGCTGATTGCTGCTCTGCAGATTGTTGACGAAGGCGCCATTAGCCCTGAGCAAATGGAAGGTTCCTGGGCCGGTGCTATGGGCCACGTGCAGTTCATGCCTACGGTCTTTTTGAAGCACGCCGTCGACGCAGACGGCGATGGCCGCCGTGATTTGTGGAACAGCCTGCCAGACGCGCTGATGTCAGCCGGGCAATTTTTGCAATCGATGGGCTGGGATGGCGACTACCGCTGGGGCCGTGAAGTACAGCTACCCGACAACTTTAACTTTGCCCTGGCCGATGGCCGTCGTCAATCTCTGCAGCAGTGGAATCAGCTTGGCGTTACCAATGCGTCAGGCGGGCCCCTGGACGAGGAGGCGATTGATGCAGCATTGATCGTACCCGCCGGCCACCAAGGCCCAGCGTTTTTGGCCTATCACAACTTTAAAGTGATTATGGGCTGGAATCGCTCGGAATTTTACGCCATCGCCGTGGGCCACCTGGCCGACCGTATCGCCGGTGCAGGCGGGTTACAAAACCCTCCCCCGGTCGATGCGCCTGCGCTGTCCCGCGACAACATCATGCAGTTACAGCAGCAGCTGGAACAACGTGGATATTCCGCCGGCGCGCCAGATGGCATTATGGGCCCGGCCACCCGCGCCGCTATCCGTCAGTACCAAATTACCAACGGGCTGGTCGCCGACGGTTATCCGGGGCCTCAGGTTTTACGCGTTTTGCAGATAACGCCGGTACTTTGATGCGCCGGTAGATAACCTTACTAACCAAAATGATGCGATCTTCATGGACTCAATCACGCAGATGGCTCTTGGCGCTTCCATCGCAGGCCTTGTAGCCGGTAAAACGCTCGGGCGATCGGTTCTGATCACCGGCGCGTTATTAGGCACACTTCCCGATCTAGACGTGCTGATTGATTATGGCTCGGCCGTCGCCAATTTCACCCAGCACCGGGGTTTTAGCCACTCGTTGTTTGTGCTTGCACCTCTGTCGCTGCTGCTTGCAGCCCTGCTCTGGCGCTGGAAGCCACAGCTTGGATTTTCCCGCTGGCTGTTACTCACCGCGCTGGTGTTGCTGACACACCCTATTTTGGACACCTTCACCACCTACGGTACACAACTGTTCTGGCCCCTTGGCCGGCCGCTGGCTATCAGCAGTGTTTTTATTATCGACCCTCTGTATACGCTACCGCTGCTGGCGGGCTGCGCTGCTTTTTTGCTGCGGCCTGCGGCTGTGCGCGTCTTAGCGGCCGGCCTGCTGCTGTCCACCGGGTATCTCGGTTGGTCGTTTGCAGCTCAGCAGGCAATAACCGAACGCGTGCAACCAGCCCTTGCCAGCGCAGGCTTTGCCGACGCCGAACTTCTGGTGCAGCCTATGCCCTTCAACACGGTGCTCTGGCGCGCCACCGCAATCACCGAACAGCAGCGTGTTGAAATCGTGACCGGCTTTTTGGATGGCGACAGCCCCTTAATGCTTGAATATTTCCCGCGCCAGCCGGAGCTTGCCAACTCTGTTGCGCAACTGCCTGAAACCCGTCGCCTGGAATGGTTTACCCGGGGTTTTCTTGATTATCAGACACGCAACGGTGAAATTACCGCCACCGATGTGCGCCTGGGCATTCCCGGGGCGCACCCTTTTACATTTGTTCTTGCCAATGAGCGGGATGGCGCACTGATGAACGGCAATGGCGAACAAGCACCCAGGCCCGCCTTTAATAACGCTGCGCTGCCCCTGCTGTGGGGCCGCATAACCGGCGCCATCCCGATTCTGTGCCTAGCCAACCTTGCCACGCCAGCTCCCGGCCAGGAGTGCTGAAGTCCATGCGCCTCGATCAATTTATTGCCACCAGTTCGGAGCTTTCACGCAAAGAAGCAAAACGCGCCATAGCCACTGGTGACGTTCAGGTAAACGGCATCGTGTGGAAGAATTCGGCAACCGCCGTTCCAGCCAACGCTGAGGTTATGCTGCAAGGAGAACCCGTTGCCCTGCCTACTGAACGCTACTTGATGCTCAACAAGCCCGCAGGGTTTATCAGTGCGACCCGCGACAGCGACCAGCCCACAGCGCTGGATCTTCTGCCGGCAGAGCTGACCCGCAATCTTCACATTGCCGGCCGGCTGGACGCCAACACTACCGGTTTGCTGTTGCTAACCAGCGATGGTCAGTGGTCACACCGGGTTACCTCGCCAAGAGTGGAGTGCCCGAAAACCTACCAAGTGGCTCTGAGTGCGCCCATTTCACAAGCGGCTATCGCGGCTCTGGAAGCCGGCGTGATGCTTCGTAACGACACTAAGCCGACAAAGCCCGCTCAGGTGACGGTGCTGCAGTCACAGCTAGTAGAGCTGACGATTTCTGAAGGCCGCTATCACCAGGTCAAACGCATGTTGGCCGCCGTTGGTAATCATGTCACTACTCTGCACCGCAGCCGCATTGGTGGGGTAACGCTGGATCCGGCATTGGCTGCCGGTGAGCATCGCTTTTTAACCAGCGCCGAAATCGCCAGTTTTACCTAGAAATTTCCAAACCGCCGGTTACGCGGCAGCCGACACCCGATGTTACTCCCGTGTAATCTGTGCAGGCCACCACGCTGACCTGCATCAATAGCCCCCGAATCTGCCGCGCATATACTTCGACCATACTTCGACATAAATAGAAGGCTTATATGTCTGCGCACGACCTAAACAACGATTCTCTAGTCAACACCCTGACTGGCAATGCGCAAGACGCATACGACTACTGGCGAGCCGGTTATGGCGTTATCAACCACGGCGACCGGCTGTGTGCAAGCGTGCTGCGCGTGGCCCGGCAACTGGTCAATCGCAAGCTGCAGCCAAATCTGGAAACCGTATTCCATCACCTGGCTGCTCTAGACCGGCTTGCCAATGCCGGCATGTGGCAAGTGGTGCACATGACCTACACCAACCGCGTATGCCGCAAGGGCAAGGCCTTGGCCGCGGATGACTTCAAACCCAAACCCGAAGGCCATACCGGTGGCGCGCTGAATATGGTGCCTGCCTACGCCGCCTACCTAGCCACCAACAGCCTGACCGGAAAAACCCGCAGCTGGTTAATGGGCCAAGGTCACTGCGTCGCCGCTATTGACGCTCTGAATGTTCTGACCGGCAACCTGCACCCGGAACAGCAGCAGGCCTACGGTGGAGCAGATGGCCTGACACAGCTTGCCCGGGATTTTTACAGTTACCGCCAGAATCCAGATGGCAGCAACATCGCACCCCTGGGCAGCCACGTTAATCCTTACACCGCCGGCGGCATTATTGAAGGCGGCTATTTGGGCTTTGCCGAACTGCAGTACGCACACATGCCACTACCCGGCGAATCTCTGGTAGCGTTTTTGTCTGACGGCGCCGCTGAAGAACAGCGTGGCAGCGACTGGATTCCGCGCTGGTGGCGCGCTGAAGACTGCGGTTTGATCATGCCCATCATGATTGCCAACGGCCGGCGCATTGAACAGCGTACCGAGCTGGGCACCCGCGAAGGCCTAGAGCGCTTTGAAGAACATCTGTCCGCCCGCGGCTTTGCACCCTTCCGTTTTGATGGTCGCGACCCTGCGGCGTTTGTGTGCGCCATACTGGATATGGAATGGGCGCTGGAAGAACAGGCCGAAGCCGTATTGAGTGGTCAGCAGAACTACCCCGCACGGATTCCTTACGGCATTGCCGAAACCATCAAAGGCTTCGGTTTTTACGGCGCAGGCGAAAATTCTGCGCATAATTTGCCGCTGCCGGGCAACCCGCGAGTTGACGCACGCATACGCGAACTGTTTCATCAATACACCACGCCGCTGCACGTTGAGCCAGACGAACTGAACGCTGCACTGCGCACGCTGAACCGCCACCAGGATCAAGAAAGACCGCTAGAACGGGACCACCCTCTGGCTCTGCGCAATCCTCCAGACCCGGTTATTCCCACGTTGGCGCCGGTGCAGCAAGCCGCATCGCCGATGACCGCCATCAACGATTTCTTCTGCGCGCTTGTTGGGGCAAACCCAACATTAAGGTCCCGCGTGGGCAACCCGGACGAGCTTGTGAGCAACCGCCTGGAGGGCGTATTGCACCTGTTAAAGCACCGGGTGAACGAACCGGAAAACGACAATGAGTCGGTTTTGGGCGGGGTTATTACCGTCTTAAATGAAGAAGCGGTGGTGTCTGCTTGCCTGGCTAACAAGGCTGGGCTCAACCTAGTGGCCAGCTACGAAGCCTTTTGCGTAAAAATGCTCGGAGCCATCCGCCAGGAACTAATGTTCTCCCGCCACCAGGCCGCAGTAGGGCGCCCTGCGCGCTGGCTGGGCCTGCCCGTGGTAGCAACGTCCCACACTTGGGAAAACGGCAAGAACGAGCAGTCCCATCAAGACACAACGTTTTGTGAAAGCTTACTAGGGGAGATGAGCGATGTCTCCCGCGTGGTGTTCCCCGCTGACTACAACAGCACCCTGGCGCTGATGCCCGACATTTATCGCAACCGCGGTCGCATTACCTGCATGGTTGTTCCAAAACGCGAGCGGCCATGCGTGTTCAACACCGCCGAAGCGGCGCTTCTAGCGCGTCAGGGAGCGATTGTTATTGATGAAGACACTGGCGGGCGCGAACCGGTTATGGTGATTGCCAATGGCGCCTACCAGCTTTCAGAAGCCATCCGTGCCTGTGAACGATTGCGCGACAGCGGTGCAGCTTTCCGCCTGGTGTACGTTCAGGAGCCAGGACGTTTGCGTCAGCCCCGCGACGCCCAGGAAGCCGCTGTGTGCGTGAATGAACTGGAACGTGAACAGCTATTCCCAGGCCGGCTGAGCCGCCGGGTCGCACTAACGCACATGCGCCCAGAGGTGTTCCGTGGCCATCTGCACACGCTGTTTCCGGCACCGGCAGCATCACGGGTGTTGGGTTACCGCAACCATGGCGGCACGCTGAACGAAGCCGGCATGCTGTTTACCAATGGCTGTTCCTGGGCCCACGCTCTGGCGGCTTGCGCCAGCGTAATGGCATTACCACCCGGCGAGTGGTTATCCAGCGCGGAACTGGCCGCGGTAGAAGGCCGCGGTGACGCTGCGGTTATCACCCGCTAAGCGGCCATTGTTAAAATCTTATTCAGAACGAATCACAGCTATAAAAAAAGGCAGCGTTAGCTGCCTTTTTTTATAGCGGGTTACTTCTGCATCCAAGCGGGATTACAGAGGTACAACGTTTTCCGCTTGAGGACCTTTCTGGCCCTGGGTAACGGTAAACTCGACTTGCTGGCCTTCTGCCAGAGTCTTGAAACCGCCACCCTGAATAGCGCTGTAGTGAACGAATACGTCGGGGCCGCCTTCACGAGTAATAAAACCAAATCCTTTTGCTTCGTTGAAGAACTTAACAGTACCGGTAGTAGTAGACATGCTCAAATATCCTGCAATCAATCAATTATTCACCCCGCTCAGCCAACATGGCTTAAGCCGGTGTTTACGGAAAACCAGAATCTGCGGAATCAAAAAAGGGACGGTAACTGCTCATCACTGGGTTTAATGCCAACCGCTGGAATACGTCTTCTTAATGAAATGCTTCACTGAATATTTCCTTCAATAATTACTCTACTCGGGAATCCAGGGCTTGCCAAGTGGATTTTGAAAATTTTATATAGGTAATGGTGCGGATCAACTTTTGATCAATGCGACGGTGTAAAAGCCAACAGCTGTCATCAGCAAAGCACCACAAACGTGGGCCAGAATACCCACCAGCGCCATTCCCCACTTTCCCTGTTGCAAAGCCGTGAGCATTTCCAGCGAGAAAGTGGAAAAGGTCGTCAACGCGCCACACAGGCCGGTTATTGCAAACAAGCGCCATTCCGGCGACAGGCTCGAGCTGTGGCTGAACCAGGCCAGTAAAAACCCCGCCAGCCAGCCGCCGGCCATGTTGGCCACCAAAGTGCCCAGCGGCACATGGTGATGGCTGGCGTTCAGCCACAAACTCAGTGCCCAGCGCAAATTCGCGCCGAGCACCGCACCACCGCTAATGGCCAGAACCGACAACCACATACTCAATGCGCCTTCAAGAAGGCTGCGCTTCTGAGGGATTGTGATCAATCACCGACTTTTTATTGCGTGCGAACTCGTCAAAGGCAAAGTCGTCGACCGTCAGCATTTCCAGTACTTTTGCTTCGTAATCGCGCATGAAGATTGCCTCTTCCTCACTAAACACGCCCGTTTCCAAAGCCGCTTCAAAACGCTGCTCCGGGTGCAAAGCGGTTATCGGCAGTTCGCCCTTGCTGTAGGCCTTGTTGGCTTTGCGATAGAGCTTTTCAGCTTTAGCGTTGTCTTTTAACAAGTTATTGTAACTGGCCACGGGGTTGGAAATAACGGCGTCGACGCCGTTTTCACCTTCACCCACCCACAGGCTGGACAACAGCTTTTTCCGCAGCGGCGAATCCGTTGAAATAGCCTTCGCCACGGTGTGGGTCAGAGCATCGCTTGGGCCTTTCCAGCGCCGGCCGATGGGTAAGGTTACTACCCGCAGCGCACCGGCTACTAGACGATTGGGCAAGTTATCAAGGAATTCCACCAACGCTGTTTCCGTGCGCGCCAGCAGCATGTCCAAACTGTAGGCCATAAGTGCCTGCTCGCCGTCCACCGGCTGGGTTTCGTGCCAATGTTTGAGCACCATAGAGGCCAAATACAGATTCGACAGCATGTCACCCAAACGCGCAGAGGTCAGTTCGCGCATTTTCAGCTCGCTGCCCAGAGTGGTCATGGCCGCATCGGAACACAGCCCGAACGCAGCACTAAAGCGGGCCACAGACTGAGCGTATTTACGCGCACCGTGATCAAACGGCACGTCTGCGCGGCCAAGGCCCAAAGCCTGGGTAAAGGCACGGGCAGCGTTGCCAAACACCAAACCGGCGTGGCCGAAGAAAGCTTCGTCAAAGGCATCTATATCGTCGTTGTCTTTCGCCGCCAGCTCTTTCAGCACGTAGGGATGGCAACGAATGGCACCCTGGCCGAAGATCATCAGGCTGCGGGTCATTATGTTGGCACCCTCAACGGTAATAGACACTGCCGAGCCACTGAACGAAATGCCATTATAATTGCGTGGGCCAAGGGTGACCGCCTTACCGCCGTGAACGTCCATGGCATCGCACAGAACATCACGCTGGTACTCGGTTAGATGGTATTTCAGAATCGCCGATGGCACCGCCGGTTTCTGGCCCTGGTCAATCATGTTGGCGGTATGGTTAACCGCCGCCTGAGCAATGTACGTTTTGGCCGCAATCCGCGCCAGCGGCTGCTGAACGCCTTCCATTTCCGCTATTGGCGTATTGAACTGACGCCTTATCCGGGTAAAACCACCGGCGGTAGCCACCGCGAAAGCCGCCCCACCAGCAGCGCCAGACGGCAAGGTAATGCAACGACCGACCGACAAACATTCCACCAGCATGCGCCAGCCCTCGCCGGCCATTTTTTCACCACCGATCAGGTAGTCCAGCGGAATGAACACGTCTTTGCCAATAATCGGGCCATTCAAAAACGGGCTTCCTATTGGGTAATGGCGACGGCCGATTTCCATGCCGTCGGTATCACGGGGAATCAGTGCGCAAGTAATTCCGCGATCTTCAACGTCGCTCAGCAAACCATCGGGGTCGAACATACGGAAAGCCAAACCCACCACCGTGGCGATTGGCGCCAGGGTAATCCAGCGCTTCTCGAAATTCAGCCGCAAACCAATCACTTCTTTGCCGTCAACTTCTTGCTTACACACAATACCGGTGTCTGGCAATGAAGTGGCGTCGGAGCCCGCACGCGGGCCGGTGAGGCCAAAACAGGGTATTTCGCGGCCGTCCGCCAGGCGTGGCAGGTAATATTCTTTTTGCTCATCGGTGCCGTATTTTATTAGCAGCTCGCCGGGCCCAAGAGAATTGGGCACGCCAACGGTCACCATCAGCATTTCGTTAACAGCCAGGCGCTGCAGCACGGCGGTCTGAGCTTTCGCGGAAAACCCCAGGCCACCGTATTCTTCAGGAATAATCATGCCGAAAAACTTTTCGCGCTTGAGGAAATCCCACAATGCCTCCGGCAGGTCGGCCCGCTCTACGGCTATGTCCCAGGCATTGCACATGGCCAGCGCCTGGTTGCACTGATTATCCAAAAACGCCTGTTCTTTATCCGTCAGGCCGGTGTTGCGGTTTATCAGCAGGTTGTGCCAGTCGGGTTTGCCGGTAAACAATTCGCCGTCCCAACTTACCGTGCCCGCTTCCAGCGCTACTTTTTCCGTTTCAGACACTTTCGGGGCGACTTTCTTGAACAGGGCAAAGGCTTTGGGCGTTAACCAGCTGCGACGAAAACCTGGCAAGCCGGCAGCGGCCGTAGTGCCGGCGCCAATAAACAGCAGCAGTGCCAGCCAGAACGATGCAAACAGCAGCGATACCAAGCCCACTCCAACCATAACACCCACTGCAGCCTTGGCTCCGGCTTCCTGGCGCATCACCACCAACAAGCCGGCTATCGCCACTATAAACAGTATGAACGTCATCATTAATTCCCCTGTTGTGCCTGGTTTGAACAACTGATTTTCACAACTTTACGTTACCTGATTGCTTAATACCTGGCCAGCTAAGCTCGGCGTGTCTCAGCTTCAGGCGGTTACAATCACTCTAATGCCTTCCAGCGCCAGGGTGGCGCGCCCTATTGCTTCGCGGGCGGCGGCCAACTGGGTTCGGAAATACTCGATTTCCTCATCACGAATCGCCGGATTCACCGCCTGCAAGGCTTCCAGGCGGCGTATTTCCGGGCCGAACATCGCGTCCACCTGCGCCAGTGCTTTTTGTTGCAGCGGTTGCAAGTGCGGCTCGGCCAGGCATTGAGAATGATCCACCATGGTCTCAACCTGGGTGCGAATTTGCGGCACAATAGCCTGCGCCGTGCGCCGGCGAATGTTAGAACACATATCGTTCAGGCGGTCATGGGGCAAGGCTTTCGACAAATCCTTGCCGGTGACATCCACCAGCAAACGCAGCGGCGAGACCGGCAGATAACGGGTCAACTGAAGAGCGTCTGGCGCCGGGCAATGCACAGTGAACAGGGCTTCCATCAACAGGGTGCCGGCCGGCAATGCCTTCACCGACATGGTTGCCAACGCGGCTTTACCCAATCCGGAACTGGTCACAGACTCCATAATGCCGGTCACCATAGGATGCTCCCAGCTCATAAACGCCAGATCTTCGCGCTCCAGCGCGCGGTCCCGCTCCCAGGTGACGGTTATGCCATCTTCGGGCAAGCCTGCCACGTGTCCGGCCTGGTACTGCTCGCCCGGGCGCAGCACGTCCGAATGTTCGGAATGATCTTCAACATCCACACCCAAAATGTCGAAGGCTTCCATCATATAGTCGCGCACGGCCGCAGCGGATTCTTCAGCTTCAATAGCGTCAATCAAGCGTTGCGCCGGCTCGTTGCGGCAAGAGTTCAGCTCAATAAGCGCATCACGGCCATTCTGCAGCAGGGTTTTCAGGCGCGCCGTTTCCGCCGCAGAAGCCTTCACCAGAGTTTCCAGAGCGGCGGCGTCGCCCGCCAGCGACTGCTGCCAGGCATCCGCCACAGACTCCTGCACAGCCACACCCACACTGCAACTTTCTGCAAAGGCATTCAGGCCACGCTGGAACCATTGGTACTGAACTTCCTGACTGGTGCCTTCCAGATAGGGGATATGAATATCAATGGCGCTGGTTTGGCCGATACGGTCCAGGCGGCCAATGCGTTGTTCCAACAGATCCGGGTTGGCCGGCAAGTCAAACAGCACCAAATGATGGGCAAACTGGAAGTTACGGCCTTCACTGCCGATCTCGGAGCAAATCAGCGCTTGGGCGCCCTGCTCTGAATCAGCAAAGTAAGCTGCCGCACGGTCGCGCTCAATCAGACTTAAATGTTCGTGGAACGCTGCGCTGCGAATACCGGCGCGCAGCTGCAAATAGCGCTCCAAAGCCATAGCCGTGCTAGCGTGAGCGCAGATCACCACCACTTTTTTCGGGCGCAAGCCCGCCAGTGTTTTTTGCAACCAGGCCACCCGCGGGTCCTCCGCCAGCCACTGCTCTTCGTCGGGCTCGTTACGTTCGGGGGTCAGGCCGTCAATTCCGCGAGTAAAGCCGCTGTAAAGTTCGGGGCACGGCAGTGACACCGGGTGTGGAAAACGTGCGGGAAAACCCTGAATAGCAGCGCGAGTGTTACGAAACAACACCCGGCCGGTGCCGTGGCGATCCAGCAAGGCGTCAATAATCGCCTGATGGGGGTCGCTCTCTGACAACAGCTGGGGCAATTGCGAACCCAGCCACTGCTCTAGAATTTGCTGGTCGCCGCTTGCGATGGTGTGTTCAGACTGCAATCGGCGCACCACGGCGTTTACCACTTCGTACTGGCTTTCCTGTTCGCGGAATGCGTGTAAATCGTGGAACCGCGCCGGATCCAGCAGGCGCAAACGCGCAAAATGGCTGGCCAGCCCCATCTGTTCTGGCGTTGCGGTAAGCAGCAACAAGCCCTGGCTCGCCGCCGCCAGGCTTTCAATTGTTTGGTATTCCGCGCTAGCGTGGCTTTCACTCCAGGCCAAGTGGTGAGCTTCATCAACAATCAGTAAATCCCAACCAGCCGCTATGGCGTCATTTCGGGCTTGTGCAGTGGCGGTCAAAAAACTCTGGCTACACAACACCAGCTGTTCACTTTCAAATGGGTTTTCCCGACCTTCTTCACCAAATATATGGCTCATCAGAGCATCCACGTCGCTCTGCTGTTCTTCAATAGCGTCATAGCGGCTTTGATCAACAATGGAGAAACGCAGGTTGAAGCGCCGCAGCATTTCAACCAGCCATTGGTGAATCAGCGAATCTGGCACCACTATCAAAGCTCGCCGGGCGCGGCCCGTATGCAGCTGATAGTGCAGAATCAAACCGGCCTCGATGGTTTTGCCCAGGCCTACTTCGTCGGCCAACAGTACCCGCGGGGCAAAACGCCGAGCCACTTCGCCGGCAATATAAAGCTGATGGGGCAAATGCTGGGTGCGGGCGCCAATCAGGCCCTCGGCCGGCGAGGCCCGCAAACGGTCAAGATGGTTCAACGTGGCAAAACGGAGGCGAAAAGCACCGTTGCGGTCAAACTGGCCGGCAAACAGGCGCTGATGGGGGGCCGAGAAGTTCACCGTTCCGCTGAGCTTCACCTCGGAAACTGTCTGGACATTTTCGCCATCGTCGGCGTGGTAAACCAGCAGACCGGCCATGTCTTCCACCGCGCGCACGATGTAGCTTCCGCCATCAAAGGTTTCGATGGTTTCACCCAGCTGATAAATAATACGCGACAAGGGCGCGTTGTCGGTGGCGTAGGTTCGTTCTTCGTCAGCCGCCGGAAAGCCCAGGGTCACCCTGCGCCCAGAAATATCCGTAACTATGCCCAAGCCCAGGGCTGTATCGCTGTGGCTAACCCAGCGCTGGCCAATGACAAAATCCGACGTTTTCAAGCAACCTCCAAATCCTAATCAATAACGTGCGGAACCTTGTTCACGCACCCATAACGCCGTGGCACCACACACCGCTGCCGGCACCACAAACAAGTTTAATATTGGCACCATGGCCGCCAGCGCTACCGGCAGTCCAAAGCCCAAAGCCGACAATCGGCGCTCGGCCAGCATCTTTTTTAGCACCGGAAAACTGATCTTGTGGTTGTCTGCCGGGTAATCCACATACTGCAGCGCCATCATCCAGCTGTTGAACACGAACCACAGCACCACCGCCACCAGATTCACCACCGGTATCAGTCCCAGAATAAGCAGGCCTAGGGCTCGGGGCAGGTAATAGGCGATTTTCTGCAACTCGCGCCACAGCGAACGTGGAATGTCTTTAACAATACCCGCCCAACCTTCGTCGTCACCGATTGGTTGACCTGTCAGGTGCTGCTCGCAACGCTCCGCCAGGTAACCGTAAAACGGTGCACCAATTAGATTAGCCACCATCACAAAACCATAAGCCAGCACCAACACAATAATAGCGCCGTAAAGCAACCAGAACAGCCAGTCCAACGCTTGCAGCCAGGCCCAGTCTGGCAACCAACCCATGGCCGTCGCAATCAAACCGGAAAACAATTCACCCAGATAGAAAAACAGCAGGCTGAACAGCAGAATATTAATCAGCACGGGGATAATCACAAAAAGGCGAAGACCGGGTTGCAGAATCAGGCCAAAACCCTCGCCCAGATAACCCAATCCGCGAAAAAAGTTACCATTGAGCATGGCGCAAAACCTTGGTTGCAGTGACATTGACGGGCTGCAAAGCATATCATGATGCGGTCTTTGCCACAGCCGGAACAAACAACCGATATGTTTTTAGCAACCACGAAACAACGGCTTGCACAATTACTCCGCTTATGTGCCTTGTGGCGGTTTGGGTTACTGGCGTCTATCGCCGTTATCCTGTTTCTGGCCACGACCGCAGGCCCGCTGCCCGTGCCCTCTGCGCCCAGCGACAAGGTCAATCACCTGATTGCCTTTCTAGAGCTTACGCTGCTGGTGCGCCTGGGCTGGCCGCAGCTGAAACCGCTCTATTTTGTCCCGCTGCTGCTGGGTTTCGGTATGCTGATAGAAATTGTGCAAGCCACCCTGCCCTACCGCGATTTTTCAATGGCTGACGTGGCCGCTGACGCCGCTGGCATCGCTGTCGGAATGCTGATTTGGCCTTGGCTGCAAAAATTTAGCGCCCAATACTGAAAAATGTGAGGACCGGTGTAAGCATTCTCTTACAAATCTACTGTTTTTTTTCCTTTGATTAGGAAAAAAATACAACATACAGTAAATTAAATAATTATAAATATTTGATTAATAACGAATTTAAACAGGAATTCCATGCACGCCACAGGGCTATGGTCCAAAGGTATAACCTCACAAACGCTCTGTGTTGGTAATATAGTGTTGGTCACGGATGATGTATGCACCACGGAGTGGGCCAAGGACCAGCGACACGGCCGTTGCACATTGCGCAAGGATGCGCCGACTTAATTATTCATGGCGGCCCTTTTTCGTACTAGCCCCGGCACAATCGAACTAACTGCTCTATACTCTATGGCCAATTTGGCCAGTTTATCCTCCTTTTATGATCCGTAGACAAGACACCGACGATTACCTTTCTCTATTTTTAAATAACACACCGCTACTAGACGTACGTGCGCCTGTCGAATTCGACAAAGGCCATCTTCCCGGCGCTATCAACGCACCGCTGATGAACGACGACGAGCGCCATCTTGTCGGTATTTGTTACAAAGAGCAGGGCCAGAGCAAAGCCATCGAGCTGGGCCACCAGCTGGTGCAGGGCGACATCAAGGCTCAGCGCCTTGAAGCCTGGAAACACTTTTGCACCCAACATCCAGACGGCTACCTGTATTGTTTCCGCGGTGGACTGCGCTCTAATCTTTCACGCCAGTGGATTGCGCAAGCGGGCATTGATTATCCGCTGGTGGAAGGCGGCTACAAAGCCATGCGCCGGTTCCTGATTGATCAGCTGGAACAGCAGATTGCCAACGAAACGTTTTACATCCTCAGCGGCCGCACCGGCACTGGCAAAACCCGCGTATTGAACACCCTCCCCAACCCGGTAGATCTCGAAGGCCTGGCCAATCACCGCGGTTCCAGCTTTGGCCGGCAGGTAACGCCACAACCCACGCAAATCAACTTTGAAAACCAGCTTGCAGTCGCCATGCTTCACGCCAGGCATCAGCGCGGCGGCCCCATTTATCTGGAGGACGAAAGCCGTCTTGTGGGTTGCTGTGCGTTGCCAATAAGCCTGCGTGAACGCATGGCGGCGGCGCCTTTAGTCGTGCTGGACCGGCCAATGGCCGAACGCATTGATATTATTCGCCAAGACTATGTCGAAAATATGCTAACCGATTACACCAATCTGGATGGCGAACAGGCCGGCTGGCTAAATTTCAGCGACTACCTTTTGAGCGCGCTTGATCGAATTCGTAAACGCCTGGGGGGCGAGCGCCATCAGCAACTGCGCAGCGTGATGGAGTCAGCACTGGCGCAACAGGCAGAGAACGGCTCCAGCGACGGCCATAACGCTTGGATACAAAGCCTACTAGAGCATTACTATGACCCAATGTACGATTACCAGCTGGCCCGCAAACCGGGCACAGTGATTATGCATGGCGGTCCGGACGCCATCGCACAGTGGGCCAAGCACGCCCACCCGCATATTTCATAAAACGAAAATTTCACAAGGAGTTAGCTATGGAAGATTTATTCGGCGCCAACGGCCGCGCCACAGAACTGGTCGACCAGGCCATTACACTGGTCATGGCATACGCACCCAAAGTGGTACTGGCCATTATCACCCTCATTGTGGGTATGTGGCTGATTAACCGGTTTGTTCGCTTACTGGATAGCAAGCTTGGCAAAAAAGACCCTACGCTGAATACGTTCCTGTGCGGCCTGTTATCGGCGATTCTGAAAATTCTGCTGCTGATTTCCGTCGCCTCCATGGTTGGCATTGCCACCACCTCCTTCATCGCCATTATTGGTGCTGCCGGCCTGGCAATTGGCCTGGCACTGCAAGGCAGCCTGGGCAATTTCGCCGGCGGCGTGCTGATTCTGATCTTCAAACCATTCAAAGTGGGCGATGTGATCGAAGCCCAGGGCTACCTGGGTTCGGTGGTGGAAATCTCTATTCTGTACACCATCGTTAATACCTTTGATAACCGCCGCATTATTATTCCCAACGGCGACCTGTCCAACTCCAGCCTGACCAACCTCAGCGCCTACCCTACCCGCCGCTGCGACATGAGCTTTGGTATTGGCTACGGTGACGACATCGACAAAGCCAAAGCCACCATCAAGCGCCTGATTGAAGAAGATGAACGCGCTCTGAAAGACCCGGAGCCAATGATTGTGGTAGGCGGCCTCGGCGACAGCTCTGTTAACCTGACCGTCCGCGCCTGGACCAAATCCGCAGACCTGTGGCCATTCTACTGGGACATGCAGGAACGCGTGAAGAAAGCGTTTGACGCCGAAGGCATCAGTATTCCCTTCCCCCAGCGCGATGTGCACATGTACAAGGCCGACTAAGGCTGAGCGCAAAAAGCCTGAAGCCGAGTTTCGCAATCCCTGAAACCTCGGCTAAGCTCATCAGTAACAGCAGGTGCCGTTAATGATGAGGAGGCCGCCACCGTGCCCGCAAATGCATTACAACAATACCTCGACAGCGCAGGCGTAGAATACTTGTGCATGCCTCACCCGCCCGCATTCAGCGCCCGCCAATTGGCGAGGCACGTTGGCATTGCCGGAGACCGGGTGGTTAAAACCGTGATCATCGAGCTGGATGGCAAAATAGCCATGCTGGTGATGCCCGCCACCTGGCGCGTGCGTTGGCACCGGCTGTCACAGATTTTGGACACCGATTTTGTTGAACTGGCCGATGAACAGACGTTCCAAAACCTGTTCCCTCAGTGCGAAGTCGGCGCCATGCCCCCCTTTGGGGAGCTTTACGGCATGAACGTGTATTGCGCCGAAGCGCTGACCCAACAGCCCGAACTGGCGTTCGCCGCCGGCAGCCACAGCAAATCCATCCACATGAAAACCATCGACTTTCTGGCTCTTGCCCGGCCGACGATTCTGAACCAGGGCTTTAACAAACCCGGTGTTGCCAAACCGGCGTGGCTGGTAAAACGCAAACAACCGGCCGCCTCTGGGTCTGCCCGGGCACTGTAACTTTCCATATCGTTGCTATGGCGGCGTGACCGCACATCAACTCTACGGTTTGCCTGTTCGTTGCCATCGCGTAAACTGATCACCACAAACAGGAACCCGATATGACGCAAGCATTTGATATTGCAGTTGTCGGCGCCGGCATGGTGGGTGCAGCCCTTGCGACAGGCCTGGGCCGCAACGGTTTTCGCGTGGCGCTGATTGACTTTGCTGGCGCTCCCGAATTTGTGCCAGGCAGCACGCCGGATATTCGCGTGTCCGCGCTCAGCGCCGGCAGTGAACGCTACCTGCAAAACCTAAAGGCCTGGGACACCGTTCTGGCCATGCGCGCCACGCCCTATCGCCGCCTGGCGGTGTGGGACCAGTCCTCGCACCCGCTTACCCGGCTGCTGCCAAAGCCCCTGGCACGGGTGGAATTCAACGCCAACAAGTTGGGCGCCAGCCACCTTGGCCACATCGTAGAAAACAGCGTTACCCAGGCGGCTCTCTGGCAGGCCGCGATTACCCAGCCGAACATCACTTTAATGCCGGGCGTTGCGGTTACAAACCTCATCCAGAACAACAATCACGCTCGGTTGGACCTGGATAACGCTACCGCCATTACGGCAACCCTGGTGGTAGGCGCCGACGGTGCCCAATCCCGAATGCGCGATCTGGCCGGCATTGGCGTCACCCGCAGCCAATACGACCAACAGGCCATGGTGATGTCTGTGCGCTACCGCGGCGCGGTAGAAGACATCACCTGGCAGGGATTTTTACCCTCTGGCCCGCGGGCTTTTTTGCCGTTGCACACAGCCGGCGAAGAATTTCCCGGCGAAAGCTGGGGCTCGCTGGTGTGGTACGACGCCCCCGCTCGGCTTGCACAGCTCAAAGCTATGCCCATCGAACAGCTGATGGCCGAAATTCAGCAGGAATTTCCTCAACAGCTGCCTGAGCTAACGCATATAGACACCCGCGCCAGCTTCCCCATTGCCCGCCAACACGCCAAACATTATTACCAGGGCCGTGTGGTGTTGGCTGGCGATGCAGCCCACACCATCAATCCATTGGCCGGCCAAGGCGTGAACCTGGGTTTTCAGGACGCCCAATGCCTGCAACAGCTATTGATTGTTGCCCGCAACAACGGCACCGACCTGGCCGACCCCGCCTTACTGAGCCAATACGAAAACCAGCGCCGACCGGCTAACCGCCGCATGATGTTGGCTATGGATGCCTTTTATCATCTGTTCAGCAACCGCGTTCCGCCCCTGCACCTGTTGCGTAATCTGGGCCTGGGCGCCGCGCAGGCACTGCCCTTCGCCCGCAACCGCGTAGCCCGTTACGCCATGGGTCTGGATTGAACTTCACTTTATACAAGGATCCTGTCATGTCAGAAACCCTGTTCACCAAGATCATCAACCGGGAAATTCCCGCCGACATCGTGTACGAAGACGACACCACCCTGGCGTTTCGCGACATTAACCCGCAAGCCCCCGTGCACCTGCTGATTATTCCGAAAAGGCACATTGCTACCATTAACGACATCACCGAAGACGATAGGGAGCTGGTGGGCAATCTGTATTACGTGGCCGCCAAGCTGGCGAAAGAAATGGGCTTCGCCGACGACGGCTACCGCACAGTCATGAACTGCGGCGAAAACTCCGGCCAAACCGTGTTTCACATCCACTTGCATCTGCTGGCTGGCAAACCTCTGGGATGGCCGCCTTACTCCGACAAAATGAAGCAGGCGTAGAGCAAGCACTGCTTGAAAAAGTGAAAGGCGGCGCCTGCAACGGGCGCCCTTTTTGCACCTGTTCAACGTTTATTGACGGAATTTTTGTGAACAGGAATGCAAAAGGTTTTTCATGCTGCGGTTCTCCGGATAGTGGGCAGAAAGCAAAACCACTGATGACTGCTGTTTACTCACATCTTTTGATTTTGAGTTACTATACCTCGCTTAGTGTTTACTTTGCTGGGTGCTTGGGCTTGTCGCCAAACGCCATAAATAATGGTTTGTGGGTAGCCTGAATGACCGAACAGAAAAATAAAACGAGGTTAAATTTGCCAGTAGCTTACCGCCTTCCCATTGCGTTATACATTCTCGCTTTGCTAGGGCTGGTGGCGTCTGCCGGTTACGTAGCTGAGAGTACCTACAGGCAGGCTTCCGAGACGGCGACCGATCGCTCTGCCGCCAATGCCGATCTCGCGGCTGAAATGGTTGCTAACCGGCTGCTTTCTGCCGGGTACGACCTGCGGACTTTCGCCGAATTTGTTCAGCCTCTGGTGCGCCAGCCAAGTACCCCCGGGGCCACTCGCCCTGAAAACATAGAATCGCATCTGGACAAAAGGGTATCCACCCTCGGGTTCGTCAGCGAGCTGCTGGCTGCCGATCCAGCTGGCAATTTTTTCTACCCGTCAATAGCCGAGAAAGTGACCAGAGCTCCTGACTGGCCCTTTATTGCAAAATACCTGTCTGACAACCCGAACCGAGAGGTTGTAACGCCGCTGTACACGGACCCCGTGACAGGTGAGCTGCGGATCTGGATGTTGAGTAAGCTACATTCCGACACGGGCGACGTCGCTAATGTGATTGTGGCGCGTCAACCGCCGGATGTGCTCTCTGGATCGCTGGCCGGGTTATCTTTGTCCGCTGGTCAGAGCATTGCCATTCTGGACGAGTCGATGATGCTGGTGGCCCGCCTTCCGGTCGTCGCCGGAGCCGCAGTCCGCCCGGGGCAAATTCTTACGGATTCGCTGGCCCGCCGTTTTATCGACAGTGGCTCCGACAGCTACCAGGTAATAATCGAAGGGCCTATTCCTAATGATGGTGAAGCGAGATTTTACGCTTTCAAACGTGTTCCGGGTGCACCCTATATCGTTGTTGTTGGCGAGAAAGCGTCAGTGGCGTTACAAGATTGGCACCAGAGTCTTTGGGTTGGGGCTACCGGCATTTTACTGGTTGCGATCATCGGCCTGTTTTTTCTGAAGCAGTTCTGCCGAAGACTGGCCTTTGAGAATGAGCTATTGCACGAGAACCGGCAACGGAGGAGTTTGCAGCAACACGCGCAGGCCAATGAAAGTCGATTACAGGCCCTTGTTAACTCTATTCCGGATTCGACCTTTGTGTTCGATGAACACGGAAGGTTTACCTTTTCTCATGCGCAGGACAAAGGCCAACTACTAAGGCCTGTGGAAAAACTGCTTGGCCTGCATTACAGCGAAGTACTGCCGCCCGAACTCGCTGCCCGGTTCGACAGAATTAAAACAGACGTCGAAAAATCACAGAAAATGCAGAATATTGAATACCAATTGTTTATTGACGGCGAGGCCCGCGATTATGAGGCTAGGGTAAACCCGCTAACAGACTTAGAAGGCCAGCACAGTGGTTTCCTGACCTTAGTGCGAGACATCACCGAAGACAAAGTTCTCGAGGCTGAGCTGCGTATTGCTTCCACCGCGTTCGAGACCCACCTCGGCATAATAATAACCGACGAGAATAGTATAATACTGAGGGCCAATAAAGCGTTTTCCCGGATCACAGGTTATGCCGAGCATGACGTTTTGGGAAAGACCCCGAACGTTCTTCAATCCGGCCTGCAAGATGCCACTTTCTACCATTATCTCTGGGCCCGGGTTCGGGAAAGTGGCTCATGGGAGGGTGAAATATGGAACCTCCGAAAAGATGGGGAGGCGTATGCGGAATGGCTGACGATCACCGCGATTTGTGGAAAATCCGGCGTTGTCCAGAACTATGTGGGAACCTTTCACGATATCACCAAGCGGAAGAAAGCCGAGCGGAATGCGCATCAATTGGCGTTCTACGATTCGCTGACGGGGCTCGCAAATAAGACGCTGCTCGAAGAGAGGATCTCTGGCGTCTGCAACGCCAATATTAAACACAATGCCCATGCTGCCCTTTTATATGTCGATGTCGAGCAGTTACGTGCGGTGAATGACGCCAGAGGGTACGGGTTTGGTGATCTGGTCCTGAAGGCCATCGCAGAGCGGCTGGCTGGCATTGTGCGTGAGAGTGATACGCTTGCGCGCATCGGAGGTGACGAATTTGCAATCCTGTTGTCCAGCCTAGGCTCATCTCAAGACGTTGCTGCGCGCTCTGCGGAGAATGTTGCAGACAAAATTCTTGATGCCTTTGCCCTCCCGATTAAGGCCCTGGAACAGAAAATACAGGTAAGTGTCAGTGTCGGCATCACTATGATCAATGGGCAAACGGCGGTTTGCGGTCAACAACTCCAGAGAGCTGAGCAAGCCACTCAGCAAGCAAAAGAACGGGCGAAGCTTAGGGGTGAAAGGCGCATCTCATTCTTCGACCCTGAAATACAGGCTCAGGTTGTTCAGCACGTTCTTCTAGAAGAGGAATTGCGGAATGCGTTAGCGGAAAATCAGCTTGTGTTGTATTACCAGCCCCAGATCCGCAAGCCGAATCAGTTGCTCGGCTACGAGGTGCTCTTGCGCTGGCGCCACCCGGAGCGGGGCATCGTATCCCCCGCCGTTTTCATTCCGATAGCCGAACAGAGCCGACTTATTCTACCTATCGGTCGGTGGGTTATCGAACAGGCGTGTGAAAAGTTGGCTGTTTGGCAGTCAGAGCCAACAACCTCTGGGCTCAGTCTTGCAGTGAATGTCAGCATCATTCAGTTTCAGAGTAATAACTTCGTAGAACAGGTGGGCCAGATTCTTGAGAAAACAGGTGCGCCACCAGGCTTGCTGAAACTTGAGGTGACCGAGAGCCTGTTAATGAATGACCCCGAGCGGATCACCGAGATGATGAATCGTCTCCGTTCTATGGGAGTTCGCTTCTCATTGGACGACTTTGGCACAGGTTATTCTTCGATGAGCTATCTCAACCAGTTGCCGCTGGATCAGATCAAGATAGATCAGTCGTTTATAAATGAGGTAACGAACAACCTGGCAAACTCAGCCATTGTGGAGTCCATAATCGGGCTGGCCAAGGGGTTGAATCTGGAAGTCATTGCCGAAGGGGTAGAGACGGAAGAGCAAAGAGACTGGCTGGCTAATCACGGATGCCAGAATTTTCAGGGGTACTTGTTTGGACGCCCGGAAGAGATTTGAATGCTGGAGCCTTACTGTAATAGCCGACAAGTTTAGGATACGTTACGACATCAGTTGGTCGTTACGGAAACGATAGATTCAAACCGCGCAACAACCGCCCGCCCTAACTGCCAAGTAGGCAACTTGAAAACCATTAAGTTGATGTCATACCTAACGGTCATTTTGATTCGACAAGTCGACGCCGGAATACAAATTAACGACAAAACCGTACAAAATTACTACATTTCTTTTGTCGTATTGAACAGATTTTTACTATATTTTGCTCTTGATCAAAAACCCTAGGATAGAAAAATGCTCGCTTTTCGTTTTGCGGTCTTTTTGGTGATCAGTTTTTTCAGTACCGTCGCCAGTGCCGAGCCGACGCTGGCGATTATAGTTGGGGGCGAAACCATTACCCTGTCACGCTCTGAGTTGGAGAGTCTGCCACAGCAGCGAATTACCACCATAAGCCCTTATTTTGAAGGCACGCAAGAGTTTTCTGGTCCTAGCCTACAAACCCTGATTGACACTTATTGGCAGCCGGGTAACGAACGTATTCTGTTTCGTGCGCTAAATGACTACGCCGTTGAAGCGCCTTTACAGCAAGCTCTGGCACTGGACGCTATTATCGCTACCCGTCGTAATAGCCGCGTGATGTCGGTGCGCACCCACGGACCGTTCTGGGTCATGCTGCCGCTCTCGCAGCAGCCAAGTCTGAACACGACAGATAACCATCGCTTTATGATCTGGCAGCTATCTGAGATAGAGCTCAAGTAACTGTGGATACTTCGCTCAGCAGGCGACTGTTTTCCCGCACCACCACGGCAATGATTGTGATCGTGATCGTCGGGCTGGTGGGAGCCAGCGCTTACACTTACATGCTGGACCGTAAGATCCAGTCGGTGTCTTTGGAAAGCTTACGCATGGCGTCTTGGGGGCTGGCGCAGTTAGCGAGTGAATCTTACGAATTTGATAAGGCTCTCGAGCTGGTAGTTCAGAATGTTGGCGAGGTTGAAGCACTAATGCTTCGCTATGATGTGCTCTGGTCCCGCTATAACTACCTGTTGAACAGTGTAGAAGCTCGCTTTACGCGGAACCAGCTGAACAACGAAGCAGAGTTGGAAGAACTGTTCGGTGACTTTAAAGGCATTGAATCAGATCTACTATTGCTGACCTCGGCCCCCAAAGCTGTACGCTCGCAACAATTGTTAGCTCAATGGCAGTTACAACGGGACGGTATACGCCAACTGGTGTTCGATAACTTTGTAGGCAATGAGACCAACAATCTGATCCGCGGGTATCAGCAGTCACGGTACCGGCTGGCGAATCTGCGCTTTGCTACGCTCGGCTCCATTGTGTTTTTACTGGTGTACCTGCTACTTGCCCTGTATTACTTTCGAAAATGGAACCGAATAAACAGCCTGAGCGGGCTGCCCAACGAGCGCTGCTTACACGACCTCCTGGAACTGCCTTTCGACTGCGTGTTGATCTCCTGCGAAATTCGCAATTATCAGGCCATGGCGTCGTATTTTGACAAAGATCAGGTGGGAGACATCATCAAGGTTTTTGTAGACAGACTGACAAGTCTAACCTCAGAACAAGATGCTTTGATGCACATTGCGCCGGGTGAATTTGTGCTTATGCTCAGGTTACACAAGGGTCAATCGGTGTTGGATTGTATTCAGGCCGCCCAACAGAAGACCACGTTTGAGTGGCAACTGGCGGAAAGTATTATGGAAATATCCGCACTCTTTGGTGCTGCCTACTCGCTGGCTAGCCATGCCCAGGATTTCGCGGAATACCATCGCTACGCCACACGCGCCCTGACACAAAGCAAAAGCGCTAAGCTGGCCTACACAGTATTTGACGACGCCGCGCTGACGCTGCTGATGCTTGAGCAAAAGCTCTATCGTCAGCTATCGCTGTTTTTTCGAGGTGAAATGACATCGCTGAAACTGAGCCTGGTATACCAACCTATTGTGTCCATTGAAGATGCAACGCTAATTACCGGCTTCGAAGCTCTTCTAAGGTGCACCGGTGACAAAGAAATTGTTATAGGTCCACGCCAAATCGTTGATATTTGCGAGCACAACGGTTTGGGTATCCAGCTCGGGCGCTGGGTGTTCAACGAAGTGTCACTGCAGTGCCGCAATCTTTATATCAATCTGGGTTTCACGGGCACCGTATCCATTAACCTGAACCCAGCGATGCTGCGTCCAGAGCTGGTTCAGGATGTTAACAAGTACCTTTTAGACCAAGGCTTGCCCGCTTCGTCGATATGCCTCGAGATCACCGAAGACAACGCAGCGCTGAACTTCCATATCATAAATAATGTGATTGCCACGCTGAAACCCCGCGGAATAGAGTTTGCGCTAGACGATTTTGGCACCGGCCACTCGTCACTGGCTTATATTCGCGAACTGGCTGTGGATCGAATAAAAATCGACCGGGCGTTTGTTAAAGATATTGAAAACGATGAAAGCAAAGCCCGCTTTTTGGCTTCCATCATCGCTATGGCTCAACAAGCCTACGTTACGACTACCGTTGTTGAAGGTATCGAGAACGAATGCCAGTGGCATCTGGTGCAACGCATGGGCCAGGTTCTGGTGCAGGGATATCACGCTTATCGTCCGCTTACCATTCTTCAGCTGATGCAGCTTATAGCTGCACAGCATGCAGACACAAAAGCTTCAAGACGTAACAGAAACGAACCAAAGAAAACTCCCGCCGACCCACACTCAATGCCACAAGCTTGACGCTATATACGTCATAAATTTTGTAATCTTTGGTGCAACCAGGCCGTACAGTATATTTAGCACCGACCACCGCCCCGGAAACCTGCAATGTCGACAAAGAAGACCAAATTTCGGTATCAATGCCATCTACGTGTCAGTTTCGCAATCACAATTGCCCTGACACCACTGGTACTGATTGCCACTTTTTTTGCCCTTACGCGCATTGAAGCCAATACCTCAAAAATCAACAACCACATTGTGGCCAAAACCCATCGTCTGCAGAATCTGAAGCTCGACCTTTTGAATGTGCAACAAGACCTTGAAAAAATACAGAACAATACCTTACTGAAGTCGCCACAAACCGCATATATAGACGTTCGTGCAGTAGCAGTAGAAGTGCGAAGAATCAGTAACTATTTACTTCTGGAAAGTGACGATAACGGTGTAGACGGGCGTCTTCTGGTGAACTCACTGAAAGTTTTTGATAACGCACAACAGCAATTTGAAAATCTTCGCCAAAGTGACACAGGGCAATTTTGGCCCGACATTCAATGGTGGCTGAATGCACCTGCTGCTTCGACCTCCTTAACAGATTACCAAATGCAGCCTATTACACCGTTGCTAAAGCAGCAATTTAAAGATGTTTTGACTGCGCAAAAACAGGTTTCATTGGCAGTTGACTATGTCACGACGTTTGGTAAACGGGTGGACGAGGAACTAATGCAGCTGGGCATTCAAGAACAAGTTCAATTGGAACAGCTGAAAAACACGTTCAGTTTATCCCGCTGGGGTATCTTTATTCTATCTGTCACTCTACTGCTGATTGTGTTTCTAAACTTACACTATATGTCGGCGTCCATTCTTGTCGGCGCTAATTTTCTACAGCGCAGTATTACCGAGCGCACCGCCGCGTTAGAGCGCTCGAAGCAGTCACTGATCACAGTATTACAGCAGGAACGGCGGTCTCGAGAGAGCCTGCTGGAAACGCAGTCGCAGCTTCAACGCGCCAACAGCGCGCTGGAACACTCGCTTCGCGAGCTTAAGAAAACCCAGATGGCCATGGCGCAACAGGAAAAATTAGCCTCTATTGGCCATTTGGCGGCCGGCGTGGCCCATGAAATCAACAATCCGTTGGGCTTCATCCTCAGCAACATCAACCGTATGCATGAGTACATCACCGACCTGAGCGAGGTTGTCACCGTAGCTGAAAAACAACTTGCCAGCGGCGCCCATGCGTCTTTGTCGAACTTTCATATCTACTTTCGGCAGCTACTTGAAGACAAAGATGTTGATTTCATTAAAAGCGACTTGCCCTCTCTGGTTAACGACTGTGTGGAAGGAGGCGCTCGCGTGAAAGATATCATTCAGAGCCTGAAAGATTTTTCCCGCCGGGACCACAACGACGATGAATTCCAGCTCACCAGTCTGCACATCATAATCACTAAAACCCTCAACCTGCTGCGCAGCGAAATAAAGTATGACGTCGACCTTAAGGTCGACTGCGACCCCGATCTTTGTCTGGAAGTACTACCTGGCCCTTTGTCGCAGGTACTGTCGAATATTTTGATAAACGCAACCCACGCCATCCGCTTGACGGAGCGCCGCGGGTTTATCCAAGTGGTCGCGTTTCGCCGCAAGTATCAGGTTATTATCAAAATCACCGATAACGGCTGCGGCATTCACCCCAACCATCAGAAAAGTGTCTTCGACCCGTTTTTCACCACAAAAAAAGCTGGAGAAGGTACTGGTTTGGGCATGAATATCGCTTACGACATAATCGTTAACCGACACGGCGGACAGTTGTCGGTGAAAAGCGAACTGGGTGTGGGCACCGAGTTTTTCATCGAGCTGCCCATGAATCCAAACCACAATCGCCAATCGGCACCCGACGCCGCATCATCTTTAACAATAGAAGGAGTTTAAAGCCTTGTCAGAACTTTTCCAGACCGCAACGGCTAACGGATCCATTTTGTTTGTGGATGATGACCAAGCCATTCTTAGTTCTCTGAAACGGCTGATGCGCAAACTACCACTGCAGTGCTGGTATGCCAGTAGCGGCGCAGAAGGTTTACAGATACTGAGCCAAATCAGCGTTGACTTAGTGGTGTCAGACATGCGAATGCCAGAAATGGCGGGCGATATTTTTCTTGCCCAGGTTCGCAGCCTTTACCCGCATACTGTGCGCTACTTATTGAGCGGCCAGTCGGATATGCAATCCACTATAGCCGCGGTGAACAACGGCGGTATAAGCCGTTTTATTCTTAAGCCTTGGGCTGATGAAGAGCTGCTAATAGCGTTACAAGACTGCGTACGCCTTGCCCGCGTGAAAAGCGAAAACATACAGCTGATGGCGCAAACCCAGGTCCAGGCCGAACAGGTGCAATTCATAAACCAGCAGCTGGAGGAGCGAGTTAACGAGCGCACCCATATGTTGCGCAAAGCCACGCGCCAGCTTGAAACCAGCTACGATGCCTTCGTGCGCGGACTTTCCTACTTTGTCAGCCTGCGCTCCGGCCTGATCAAAGGCCAGTCGCAACAGGTATCTGATTTGTGCGGCTGGCTATGTGATGCTCTAAACATTCAAGGCGGCGACAAAAAGCATATTGTATACGCGGCCCTACTGCATGAAGTGGGCAAGCTGGCAATGCCTGAAGCATTGCTAAGCCGATCGGAAGTCCTTTTAAACAGCTGCGACCAAGAAAAGTACCGGGATTACCCGGTGATTGGCGAAATGGCATTGGGTGGTATCAAAACCCTGGAGGCTTCTTCCTTGCTGATTCGCCACCAGAATGAGCATTTTGACGGCTCTGGATACCCCGAGGGGCTAAGCGGCGAGGACATTCCGCTAGGCGCGCGTATATTGCTGCTGTGCAAGCACTATGTAGGCCTGCAAACCGGGATGATGCGGCAAACTCCGCTAACCGCGGAGGACGCTCTCAAAGTGCTGCATCAGCAGGCCGGAAAGCTCTATGACCCGAAACTGGTGACTGCATTTTTTCTTTTGATGATCTCGATGGAGCACGAGACGCTCACACCGCAAGAAAGCATTGTGAGCATTCGGGACTTGGAACCAGGCATGGTGCTCTGCCAAGACCTGATCACAGTTCGAGGTGTGCTGCTGATTGCAAAAAATCAGGAAATAACCTTGCTGAACATTCAACGTTTGCGCCATATCCGCGAATTTTATGGCTTTAATCTACCGGTATATGTTGTCAACCCAGTCTCGCCGAAGCTTTACCCTACCGCCCCACCACCCGCTCCGTTTCTTCCATAGGCGTATGGCGCACATCCTCACCCTTAACCATGAAAATCACGTTTTCAGCAATGTTACAGGCGTGGTCTCCTACCCGTTCCAGAGCCCGCAGTACCCACATGATCGACATGCAGCGGGATATATTGCGGGTATCTTCCATCATATGGGTCAGAAGCGTTCGGGCTGCGGCCTGATACTCTTCGTCCACCCGTTTGTCTTCTTTCATCACTCGCAACGCCTGTTCGGCGTCTAGCCGCGCAAAAGCGTCCAGTGAGTCGTGCAGCATGGCGTGCACATGACTGCCAATGTGGCGGACCTCTACGTAGCCAAGCGATGTCTGGCCCTCTTCCTCCAGCTTCAACGCCAGTTTGGCGATTTTTTTGGCCTCGTCGCCCACCCGTTCCAGGTCAACCACCATTTTAATGACTGCGATCACCAGTCTCAGATCCCGCGCCGCGGGCTGACGCCGGGCGATAATAAGTATCGCCTCTTCATCGATGCCAATTTCCATCTGGTCAACGCCACGGTCTCCCGCGCGCACTTGTTCCGCCAGAACGCTGTCATTGGCGGTCAGCGCCTGCACGGCACTGCCAATCTGCGCTTCCACCATCCCGCCCATTTCCAGAAAACGGGTTTTCAGCTCCAACAATTCGTTGTTGAAGCGCTCAGAGATGTGATCGCCATACACCTGATCTTTGTTGTTCGGCATTGTGTTGCTCCGTAAATATTCTGGCCCTACCGGCGCACGTAAGCTTAGCCGAAACGGCCGGTAATGTAGGATTCGGTCAACGGGTGCTGGGGAGAAGTAAACACCGTGTCGGTTTTATTCACTTCCACAAGGTGACCCATGTGGAAGTAAGCGGTGCGGTTAGACACCCGAGCCGCCTGTTGCATGGAGTGAGTCACAATGACGATGGTGTAGCTTTCGGACATCTCGGCAATCAGTTCTTCCACCCGTGCAGTTGCAATCGGGTCAAGGGCCGAGCAGGGCTCGTCCATCAGGATCACTTCCGGACTGACAGCAATGGCGCGGGCAATGCAAAGGCGCTGCTGCTGGCCGCCGGACATGCCGGTTGCCATGGCATCCAGACGGTCTTTAGCCTCATTCCACAAGCCCGCCTTGCGAAGACTGTTTTCAACAATGTCGTCAAGCTCGGACTTGCGATTGGCCAGCCCGTGAATGCGGGGCCCATAGGCCACATTGTCATAGATCGATTTCGGGAAGGGATTCGGCTTTTGGAACACCATGCCTACTCTGGCCCTCAGTTCAACCACGTCCCGCTTGGCGTCATAGATGTTCTGATCATCCAGCTCAAGGGAGCCTTTCACGCGGCAAATATCAATGCTGTCATTCATGCGATTCAGGCATCGCAAAAAGGTTGATTTACCGCAACCAGAAGGACCGATGAAGGCAATGACCTCATTTCGGCCAATATCCAGGCTGATATTCTTGATTGCCCGGTCTGCGCCGTAGGAAACGTCCACATTACGCAGCTTGAACTTAGGGTCGGCGGTAAATGGTTTTCCAACCGTCTTACCTTCTTCAATCACGGTATCTTCGGGCTTGTCTTCCACCAAGGTATCTTTGCGCAGGCTGTCAGGCACCGGGACCGCTGCCCCCTTGCCTCGCATGCCAGCTTCGGCGGAAATACTCGGACTCATCGTGTTCATATCATTCTCCTTACCAGCGACGCTCAAGCCGCTTGCGCAGCCAGATAGCCAATGCGTTCATAATGATCATGAAGGTAAGCAGCACCATGATGGCGGCGGATGCCAGCTCCACAAAACCTTGCTCGGAGCTGCTCGCCCAGAGGTAAATCTGTACCGGCAGCACGGTGGCTGAACTGAAAAGCCCGTCAGGTACATCCACGATAAACGCCACCATGCCAATCAGCAGCAGCGGTGCGGTTTCACCCAGAGCCTGAGCCATACCGATGATGGAACCGGTCAGCATACCGGGCATCGCCAGGGGCACCACGTGGTGAAGCACCACCTGCATCTTGGAGGCACCAACACCCTCGGCCGCCTCCCGTATTGAAGGCGGGACACTCTTGATGGCGGCACGGCTGGAAATGATGATCGTTGGAAGCGTCATTAACGCAAGTACCAAACCACCTACGACAGGAACCGACCGGGGCATTCCAAACAGGTTTATGAATACCGCCAAGCCCAACAAACCAAAGATGATAGACGGTACCGCCGCCAGGTTATTGATATTCACTTCGATAAAATCGGTGAGCTTGTTCTGGGGCGCGAACTCTTCCAGATAGACTGCCGCCGCAATTCCCACGGGGAATGAAATGGCCAGGGTCACCAGCATGGTCAATAAGGAACCCACAATCGCACCAAGAACACCGGCGTTGGCAGGCTCTCTGGAGTCGCCTCGACTGAACAGCACGTCGTTGAAGCTGGTATCAATAATCCCTTTCTGCACCAGCTCGTCGACCCAGCGCTGCTGCTGTTCGGAGAGTTTGATGCTGTACCGAGGATTGCCCGCATGCTTGACGTAGACCGACACCCGATCATGAGTGGGAAACTCAATGGTTTGGGTGGTATTCAAAAGCTCCGGATTTTTTGTCAGTAAATTGCGGATTTCGCTGTCTGCGAAGGTACCCAGAAAACGGCCCAGCTCGCGCTTCTCAGCCGCGCCGGCTGCCTCAGGAACTTGCGCCTGCAAGGCGGCGAGAATCGGCGCCTTGAAATCCGCGTTGGACCATTGGTCTTTATCCGTCGGATCATCCAGGTACATCAATCCCGAATCGAGAGACACGTCCAGGGTGATGGTGGTCTTTACGAACCCTGTATGTCCCTTGCTGATAATGTCGGCGAACAGGATAAACAGGGACGCGAGTGCAATGAAAATCGCCAGAATTCCATACAGCCGGAACCGGCGCTCCTTACGGTACCGGCGTTTCAGCGATTTGCGGACGATCTCCGCCTGAGAACGTTGATCAGTCATACTGTTCCCTATATTTGCGTACTATCTTTAGAGCGACCACGTTGAGCAGCAGCGTGACGATGAACAGCAGCATGCCCAAAGCGAAGGCCGAAAGTGTCTTGGCGCTGTCGAACTCCTGGTCGCCCACCAGCAGTGTCGCAATCTGCACGGTTACGGTGGTTACCGAGTCCAGCGGATTGGCCGTCAGGTTGGCCGCTAGGCCTGCCGCCATGACCACAATCATGGTTTCACCGATGGCACGGGACGCTGCCAGCAGAATACCGCCAATAATGCCCGGCAGGGCCGCCGGGAAAATCACCTTCTTCATGGTTTCCGACTGCGTCGCACCCAGAGCCAACGAGCCATCGCGCATGGTCTGAGGTACCGCGCTGATCACATCATCTGACAGCGATGACACGAACGGCACAATCATGATTCCCATCACCAGGCCAGCGGCCAGAGCACTTTGGGAGGAGGCTTCCATACCCACTATTGCAGCAAGTTCACGGATAAACGGAGCAACGGTCAACGCAGCGAAAAAGCCGTAAACGACGGTAGGAATGCCCGCCAACATCTCCAGCACAGGCTTTATAGTCGACCGCATACGCTTGCTCGCATATTCTGCAAGGTAGATGGCGGACAGCAAGCCAACGGGAACTGCAACCAACAAAGCAATGGCAGAAATCAGCAGGGTGCCGGTAAACAGGGGAATAACACCGAAAGCGCCTTCGGAACCTATCTGATCGATCCGTATAGCGGTTTGAGGACTCCAGCTGGTTCCGAACAGGAACTCGGTAATCGGCACTCTGTCGAAGAACCGCATGGTTTCAAGAAAGACCGAGAATACGATGCCTGCAGTGGTCAACACGGCCAAGGCAGCACACGCAAAGAAGATTCGGCGCAGGGTGGTTTCTACGTTTTTTCTGGCGTTTATGTGGGGCGCTACGCGGGTCCAGGCAAAGGTTGCTCCCAACACTGCAATCAACACAACCAGGATGGCTTTGAAATTTCCGCTCTTGTCTTGCATGGCTTCCAGCAATGAAGCCGCCCCGGTAATATGCTTCGGCAAAAACTCAGGGTTGAGGCTACCAGCTGCTACGTTGCTGATTTGAGAGAGAATCAAGCTTGCCTGTCCGGCCGACTCGGGCCAGGTATCCGGGGGCAGCGATGCGATCACAATGCCTTGAATGACCTTGTCTTCAAAACCAGCCCAGACCGCTAACACAACCAGTGCCGGGATAGCGCACCAAAGTGCTGCTCGCGCCGCGTAGTAAAAAGGGAGAGCCTTGAGATTCCGGATGCCGCCAAGGGGCGCTGCCACAGCCCGGGATCGCATATAAGCGAGGCTATAGGCAACCACGGCGAGAACCAGAACCAGGGGCAGAAGATTGGCCGTCTGCATAACAGTCTCTGTGTTGGTGGTTTTAAGTTAACTGGGCGCTTATTCTGCCAGTTTGCCGCACAAAAATATTCATACAATCGCAACAAAGCAACGCAGGCTTGAAAGCCCGCGTTGCTTTGTTGTCATCCTTGACGTCGCCTGACCGGCCTTATAACTCGTTACCCGTCATCGGCGCCAGCTCTTTCACTGCTTTGGCAATTCTCATGCGCTCGTTGCGCGGGCTTGGTATCAGGCCTACGTCGACCAGGTAGCCGTTATCACCCCAGGTGCCTTCGCTGGTGAACTCGGAAATGTATTCCTGAATACCCGGAACAACGCCCACGTGCGCCTTTTTGACGTAGAACCACAGTGAACGGGCTACCGGATATTGATCGCTGGAAATCGCTTCGGGGGTCGGTTCGACGCCGTTCACGGTCGCGGCCTGGATCTGGCCAGTGTTTTCCATCAGGAAGCTATAGCCAAAGATACCGAGCGTTTCCGGGTCTTGGGCCAGACGCTGAACAATCAGGTTATCGTTTTCGCCGGCTTCAACGAACGGGCCGTCGTCACGCATGCTTTGACACACGGTCTTGAACTTGTCTTCGTTGTCGTCTTCCATCTGCGCGATCATGGGGAACTGTTTGCAGCCGCTTTCCATCGCCAGCTCAACAAACGCGTCACGGGTGCCTGATGTCGGAGGCGGGCCCATTACGTTGATGGCAATATTCGGAAGACTGGCGTCGATTTCACTCCAGTTCATGTAAGGGTTGGCTATCAGCTCGTTGCTGCCGTCTGGGTTAGGTACATCTTTGGCCAGCGCCAGGAAAATTTGCTTCAGGGACAGGTCGAGCTTTTCCGCTTCCTTGGAGTTTGCCATAACAATACCGTCAGCACCGATACGTACTTCGGTGATTTCCTTGACGCCATTGGCCTGGCACATGTCGAATTCGCTCTTCTTCATGCGACGGGAAGCATTGGTGATGTCCGGGTGCTGGGTGCCAACACCTTGACAGAACAGCTTCAGGCCGCCACCAGAACCGGTTGACTCAATCTTGGGCGTCGCGAAATCGGTGTTACGCCCGAAGCGCTCAGCAACCACGGTCGCAAAAGGATATACCGTTGACGAGCCGACAATGCTGATGGTGTCGCGAGCCATGGCCGGAGCCGAAAGTGCCGCAATTGCGCCAGCAAGGGTTACTGTTGTCAGAGCTTTATAGAGTTTAGTCACGGTGTTTCTCCTGGGTTGCATCACTTTTTATATCGACATCTGCTGTTTTGATGGCCCAAGATTAGGCATTCTCTGTGACAGGTTTATGACAAAGGCTGAAATTACCTAAATTCACCATCAGAACCGCAAACACACCTGACAAATGGCAGGCGCGGCATTACCATGCAGCCAAACAATTAAGGAATCTGCCAAACTGGCAGTTCGCCACTTTTCTTAAAGGTCTGTGTGATGAGCACTTTTGACGACGACAACCCAATGCCCCTCGGCGAGTTAATTCTGCGAATCATTCCATTCCCCGGAGATACCAACGCCAACGGCGATGTGTTCTCAGGCTGGCTGGTGAAGCAAATGGATATAGCAGCGGCCACAATGGCGGCCAGGATATCCAAAGGCCGAAGCGCCACTGTGGCTATGGACCGGATGGAGTTTTTGTCGCCGGTACGGGTTGGCTCGCAGGTTGGCTGTTATTGCGAACTGATCGAAATTGGCCGTAGCTCCATGAATATTAAAATAGAAGTGTGGACGATGGACCGCTATTCCGAAGATCGCCGCAAGGTGACCGAAGGTCGCTTCGTTTACGTGGCGATTGATGAAGTGGGCCGTATCCGCGAAGTGCCAGATCAGTCCTGACCCTCGCTGTGTGTAATACCTTGGCTTGTTTTAGCGCCCCGGATTGTTGTGAAACCTTGGATTGATACGATATGGACTTTTTTCAGTCGGTGTTTCTTGGCCTACTGCAGGGGCTGACCGAATTTCTGCCCATCTCCAGCTCTGCCCATCTTATTCTTACTCCAGCCCTGCTGGGCTGGCAGGACCAGGGCGTAGGCTTTGACCTGGCCGTTCATGTGGGCACCCTGCTGGCTGTGGTGCTCTACTTCCGCCGCGATGTGTTCGGCATAGCCCGCGACGGCCTGGTATCCATGACCCAGCGTCGGATTGTAGGCCAGGGTGCCATGGCGTTTTATCTTGTGATTGGCACCATCCCCGCAGGCCTGGCAGGGTTGGCGCTGCTGGACATGATCGATAACGAGCTGCGCTCACCTGCGATCATTTTCACCACCACCCTGGTGTTCGGTTTGCTGTTGGGTGTGGCCGACTGGATACCCAAACGCGATCGCTCGCTGGACTCCATTCGCTGGAAAGACGCATTAATTGTTGGCCTGGCCCAAGCCATTTCCCTGGTTCCCGGCACCTCGCGCTCGGGCATCACCATTACCGCCGGCCTATTTCTGGGCCTCAGCCGCGAAGCAGCATCCCGCTTTTCATTCCTGCTGGCCATCCCGATTACGGCGCTGGCGGCGGGTGTGAAGATTCTGGAAGTGGCGATGACGGACACCGCTGTAGACTGGACGGGCTTTCTGATCGGCGGCGTTACGTCATTCGTTATGGCCATCACAGCCATCCACTTCTTCCTGAAGTGGCTGAATAAAGTGGGTATGTGGCCGTACGTGGTTTACCGGGTGATTCTGGCTGGGGTAATTTTTACGGTTCTGATGTAGGTTCGGGTTTTGGCCGCAGCTTTTGCACCGTGCAAACGGCCAAAGCGTTAACAAGCCTCCAGCGGCGCATACGCCAACACCAGCCACTTGGCACCGTCATCAAAATTAACCTGAATGCGGGTGTGATGGCCGCTGCCTTCGCTGTTCATCACCGTGCCTTCGCCGAACTTCGGATGCATTACGCGCTGCCCAAGGCTGAAACCAGACTGCTTGGCGGATTCTTGGCTGAACATACTTTCGTTAGGCCGCGCCACCATGGCCGGGCGGGTCACCGTATTACGCAGCCGAACCTCTTGAATACAGTCGCCGGGGATTTCCCGCACGAACCGCGACAACGCATTGAACTTCTCCTGACCGTACAAACGGCGGGATTCGGCGTAGGTGATTATCAGCTTCTTCATCGCGCGGGTGATACCCACATACGCAAGACGGCGCTCTTCCTCCATACGCCCCGGTTCTTCCAGCGACATGCTGTGGGGGAACAGACCTTCTTCAACGCCGGCCATGAACACCAGCGGGAATTCCAGCCCCTTTGCGGAGTGCAAAGTCATTAACTGCACGCTGTCTTCGTGGTCTTCCGCCTGAGCTTCACCAGCGTCCAGCGCAGCCTGCGCGATGAATTCAGACAGCGGATCAATGCCCTCCTCCACTTCGTAAGTCGTCAACGCATTTACCAGTTCTTCCAGGTTTTCCACCCGCCCCTGACCTTTTTCACCTTTTTCGCTGGCGTGGTACTCCTTCAGGCCGCTGTCGTCGATAGTCTGCTGCATCAGGCCATGCAATGTGCCGTGTTCAGCCAGCGCGGACAGTTCTTCGATGATCGACAGAAATTTCTGCAATCCGGTTTTTGCGCGGCCTTTCATCTGCCCGGCGTCCAGCATGCGCTGGGCAGATTCCCACATTGAGATGCTTTGCTCGCCGGCGTATTGGCGCAAATCGGCCAGGCTTTTGGCCCCTATACCCCGCGGTGGCAGGTTTACCACCCGCTCAAATGCAGCGTCATCGCGGCGGTAATGCACCAGGCGTAGATAAGCCAGTGCGTTGCGAATTTCCTGGCGATCGTAAAAGCGCAGGCCGCCATAAACCCGATACGGGATGCCCTGACGCATCAACGATTCTTCCAGTACGCGAGATTGGGCGTTGGAACGGTAGAGAATGGCGCATTCGGCGCGCAGGTTGCCGTCTTGCACCCAGCTGGTGATGGTGTCGGCAATGTAGTTGGCTTCGTCTTGCTCGTTAAACGCGGCGTAAAGGCTGACCGGCTCACCGTCAACCCCGTCGCTCCAAAGCTCTTTACCCAGGCGGCCCTGGTTGTTGTCTATCACCCCGTTGGCGGCTTTCAAAATCAACTTGGTCGAGCGGTAGTTCTGCTCCAGCTTTACCAGACGGGCGTTGGGGAAATCACGCTGGTACTGCTGGATGTTTTCGACTTTGGCGCCGCGCCAGCCGTAGATGGACTGGTCGTCGTCACCCACAACGGTTAATGGCACGCGGTTGCTGGCCAGCACTTGCAGCCAGGCGTATTGAATGGTGTTAGTGTCTTGAAACTCGTCCACCAGAATATGTTGGAAGCGTTGCTGGTAATGGGCCAGCAGTTCTGGGCGGTGCAGCCAGAGTTCGTGGGAGCGCAGCAGCAATTCGCCAAAATCCACCAGGCCGCTTTGCTGACACAGTTTTTCGTACTGGCGGTACACCCGCACCATGGTGCTGGTGAAGTGATCGCCGGGATTTTCCTGAATATGATCGGCGCGCAGACCTTCGTCTTTCTGGCTGCTAATCCACCACTGGGCCTGTTTGGGCGGGAACTGGGCTTCGTCGATCTGGGCTTCGCGCATTACCCGCTTCACCATGCGCAGCTGGTCGTCGCTGTCCAGCACCTGAAAGTTTTCCGGCAGGTTTGCGTCTTTCCAGTGGGAGCGCAGCAGGCGATGGGCAATACCGTGAAAAGTGCCAATCCACAGGCCGCGAGAGGGTATGTTCATCATACCCTCAATGCGGTGACGCATTTCCTTGGCGGCTTTGTTGGTAAAAGTCACCGCCAAAAGGCCAGTTGCCGGTACCCGGTTCACCTGCATCTGCCACGCCATACGGTGCACCAGCACTCGGGTTTTGCCACTACCGGCACCGGCCAGAACCAGTAAGTGATCGCTTTGTTCCGTCACCGCCTCGCGTTGGGCGTCGTTCAGGCCGTCGATAATGTAGGAAACGTCCATAAAATGTCGCTACTGGTTAAATAAACAGGTCGAGAAGTATAACAGCCTTGAATCGCCCTTGCCGAATATGGGTGTAAGGGGGCAAATTCCACGGGTTTTAGCCAAAAAAACGGTGAGCCGCAGCCCACCGTTTTCGTTCACTCTTTCACGCTTTCACTGACAAGCGATAACGCTTGTTTGGCTAGCCAGCGCGATTAAAACCCGCGGGGTACGGTTTGCGCTTCGGTGAATTCAAACAGCCCTTCTTCGCCGCCTTCACGGCCAGTACCCGACATTTTCATACCACCAAACGGCGCCTCTGGCGTGGGGCCGGTGCCAGTGTTCCAGCCCACGTGACCAAAGCGCAGCCCGGCCGCTACGCGCTGGGCGCGTTTGACATCCGCTGTGAACACATAAGAGGCCAGGCCAAACTCGGTGTCGTTGCCGGCAGCGATGACTTCGTTTTCATCGCTAAAGCTGGCAATGGGCACGAGCGGGCCAAAGGTTTCTTCCCGCGAGCAAACCATTTGCGGGGTTACGCCAGTGATGACCGTGGGCGGGAAAAACAAATCGTCATCGTTCAACTCTGACGGCTTTTTACCGGCTACCAAAGTGGCGCCTTGCTCTAACGCATTTTCCAAGTGGCGTTTGACCTTATTGTAGCCGTCACGGTTGATCAGCGGACCCAGGTCCACATCACCGTTGATGCCGTCACCCACGGTCATTTTTCTTACCCGTTCGGCCAGTTTCTGGCTAAAGCTGTCGACAATTTTTTCGTGGGCAAAAATACGGTTTGCGCACACGCAGGTCTGGCCGCTGCCGCGGAATTTGTTGGCCACCAGGTTATCAACCGCGGCGTCCAGGTCGGCGTCGTCAAACACGATAAACGGCGCGTTACCACCCAGCTCCAGCGCCAGTTTTTTCACTGAATAAGCGCTGTCTGTGATCAGCTGGCGCCCCACCTCGGTGGACCCGGTAAAGCTGAGCATGGGTACATCTGGGCTTTCGCTCAGCGCTTTGCCAATCATGCTGGCTTTACCCATCACCAGGTTCACCATTCCGGCGGGCAGATCAACGTATTTATCCATCAAAGTGAACAGCGCAACCATGGTCAGCGGGGTGGCGCTGGCGGGTTTGATCACCGACGGGCAACCGGCTGCCAGAGCCGCCGACAGCTTTTTTGCAATCATGCCAATGGGGAAGTTCCAGGGCGTAATCAGGCCCACCACGCCGACCGGGCGAAAATGCACGGTCCAACTGCAACCTTTGGGCTTTTGGTCCAGGTTCCGCGGGCTCAACACCTCAATATTTTTGGCGCAGTAATCGAAGAAGCCGGCGGCGTAGTCCACTTCGCCCTGAGCTTCGTTTAACGGTTTGCCGTGTTCAAGGCACAAAATACGGCCCATCTCTGCGCGATTGGCGGTCAGGGCATCACGAATGTCTTCCAGCCACTTACGGCGGGTTTCCAGCGGGTAAGGCGCGGTCAGTTTTTCGGCCTTTTTTGCCGCGGCTATGGCATCGTGCACCTGTTGCTCGGTTACAAACGGCACCTTGGCAATAACGGCACCGGTTGCCGGGTTATCCACGTTAAAGGTCTCAGCAGCGGCTTGTTGCCACTGGCCACCGGCGTATCCGGTTATGTTCTGCAATAACGGTGATTCGATCATTCAGGCTCCCTTACGTGATAGTCAGGCTGTTGCAATAGCGCTCAAGCTGCTGCGATACGATCGGAACGCTTGATCGCAGAAACGCAAATTCTTCCTAGCTATAGTGGATGCTGCCCGGCAACCTGTAAAGCTGGCAGCGCTTTTTGCGGGCTACGTTTTTTTGACCCACGCCAGCCAGTGCCTATACTCGGGTGAGCATGCACTACCGCTCTCTAAAAAGGCCTCCGTAATATGAAAGCATTTTTTCACCCCGCACAAGATCAGCACAGCCCGCAGTCGTACTTTACCCGCGGCCAAATGCGCCAACCGCAAGAAGTGGCAGACCGCACCCGGGAAATGTTGGCGGGCCTGAAGGCCAGCGGTATTCCGGTGCTGCATCCGGCTGACCAAGGTGCGGGCCCCATTGGCAAGGTGCACGATCTGAGTTATCTACGTTTTCTGGAATCTGCCCACAGGCGTTGGAAGGCGATGGGCGATGACTGGGGCGATGAGGTTATGTCCAATATTTTTGTGCACAGCCCCAACGCGCTCAAAGGCGTTCTGGCTGAGGCCGCACGTTACCAGGCCGACGGAAGCAGCCCCATTGGCAAGCACACCTGGGACGCCGCCTACTGGTCGGCACAGACCGCCCTGGGCGCGGCCGACGCCCTGATGGCAGGGGAGCACATCACCTATGCCGTATGCCGCCCGCCAGGCCATCACGCCCGCCGCGCAGCCGCCGGTGGTTTCTGCTATCTGAATAACGCGGCCATTGCTGCCGAGCGCCTGCGCAGCCGATATCAGCGTGTAGCCATACTCGACACCGACATGCATCACGGCCAAGGTATTCAAGAGATTTTCTACAACCGCAGCGACGTACTTTACGTTTCGGTGCATGGCGACCCCACCAACTTTTACCCGGTGGTGGCCGGTTATGAAGAAGAACGCGGCGAAGGCGAAGGCTACGGCTACAACATCAACTTACCCATGCCCCACGGCTCCGATGAAGAGTTTTTTTTCGGCAAGGTAGAAGAAGCCCTGACCGCGCTGAAGCTTTACCAGCCGGATGTTATTGTACTGGCCTTGGGCTTTGATATTTACAAGAACGACCCGCAAGCCAAAGTGTCGGTGTCCAGCGAGGGCTTCTGTCGTTTGGGCAGCCACATTCGCCAACTGGGTCTGCCAACACTGACGGTGCAGGAAGGCGGTTATGACCTGGACACCCTGAGTCACAATGTGCAGCAATTTTTTAAGGGCCTGACGGGCTGAGCCCTGTTGCGGTAAGGCACGTTGAAGACAGTTTCGGTGGGTTCCAGCCCAGTCTGGAATCCAGCATTATTGGGTAGCACATCGCCAAAAAAACACTTAGTGTAGCGCCTCGGCCGCCGGCAATCGGACGAGCACCCGTGTGGTGGAGGATGCTGGCCGCATACCAAGGAGTTTTACGACCGATGAATGAACCCACCATCAACGCGTTGGTGTCGCCCGAAGGCAGCCTCGAAATCCTGTCTAACCATGAAGTAAACCGCCTGAAAGACCGCAGTGAAGGCGGTCTTTACCGGCTGTTCCGCCAGTGCGCACTGGCAGTACTGAATACCGGCGTGGTTACCGACGATTGCCAGGATTTGATGTCGGCCCACAGCGACTTTGAGGTGCACTTGGTACCCCAGCCCCGCGGCCTGAAACTGGAACTGATCAACGCCCCCCACCATGCCTTTGTCGACAATGAAATGCTGCGCGCCAATCGCGAACATTTGTTTTCGGTGTTGCGCGACATCGTATACACCCATTCCAGCCCGCTGTTCATTGAAGCCAACCGGCATCCGCAGCCGGAAGATCTGACCAATATGGTGTTTCACATTCTGCGCAACGCGCGCGTGCTGAAACCGGGGCGACAGCCAGACATGGTGGTGTGTTGGGGTGGCCATTCCATCAGCCATGAAGAATACCAATACAGCAAAGAAGTGGGCCACCAGTTGGGTCTGCGTGAACTGAGCATTTGCACCGGCTGCGGCCCCGGCGCCATGAAGGGCCCAATGAAAGGCGCCACCATAGGCCACGCCAAGCAGCGAGTAAAAGACGGTCGCTACATTGGCATTACCGAACCCGGCATTATCGGCGCCGAGGCACCCAATCCGATTGTGAACGAACTGGTGATCATGCCGGATATAGAAAAACGCCTGGAAGCCTTTGTGCGCCTTGGCCACGGCGTGATTGTATTCCCCGGTGGTGTGGGCACAGCGGAAGAAATTCTTTACCTCTTGGGTATTCTGTTGCACCCAGACAACGCCGATATTCCCTTCCCGGTGGTGTTTACCGGCAGGCGCGAGAACGCTGATTATTTTGAAATGATCGACAAGTTCATCCGCAACGCCCTGGGTGACGACGCCGCGAAGCGCTATGAAATCATCATCGACGATCCGGTGCGGGTAGCGCGCACCATGAAACTCGGCATGCAAGAGGTCGAAACCTTCCGCCGCGCCATGCAAGACGCCTATTACTTTAATTGGACGTTAAAAATAGACCCTGTGTTTCAGCTGCCATTTGAGCCGGACCACGCCAACATGCGCGCCTTGGAACTGCATCGCGATCAGCCAGTGCACTTGATTGCGGCAAATCTGCGCAAAGCCTTCAGCGGTATTGTTGCGGGTAACGTAAAAGAAGAAGGAATTCAAAAGGTGCGTGCACATGGCCCGTTCGAAATTGCGGGCGATCCCAGCCTGATTAAGCCTTTGGAAGCCATGCTGGAACAGTTTGTGGCTCAAAACCGGATGAAACTACCCGGCACCTCGGCTTATAGGCCAAGTTACCGGATTATCAGCAAGGCATAGCCTGTCGTCTGGCTAAGTTGACGGACACCTTGGCCAGACGAAACAACACCTCACTCTTTTGCAAAACGAACTGCTGGATGGCTTACTTGCCGCCGGCAGGCAGACTGGAAAAATACGCCGACAGGTCGGCAATATCTTCATCACTCAGTGCCATTGCCTGACCCTGCATAATGGCCGCCATGCCGCCATTACGTTCCTTGCTTCTGTAGGCCTTCAGTGACGACACCAAATACATCTCGTGCTGGCCCGCCAGATTCGGATACATCGGGATCAAGGCAATACCGTTCTGGCCATGGCAGGCGGCACACACGGCTGCTTTTGCCTTGCCAGCGGCTGCGTCTCCGGCACTGGCCATCATCGGCAGCGCGGCACTGATTGCAAAAAGACCTGCAACCGCAAAGTGCTTCAATTTCATTAAGACAACCCTCTCATTTTTTTCGAATCGAATGTTCACAATGTCTTCTACGCGAGTAACAACGGTTCGTACATTCTAGTTAGTATAGCTAATTATTGTTATAGCACGCGCCAAGCCCTGCTAAAAATGCGATAAATCAAAATCCAATCTCTATGTCACAAATAATACCAGCACCCGCGCGCGCTACTCCGAAGATTTTTATGCCGGCCAACATCCAAAAACTGGCCGGCTATCTTTGAATACTGATGGCGGCCGACATCAACAATGAGGAGTGATATCAGTGTACGACCAATCAACCCAGCGCCAGCCAGTCTGCAACCATCAACCTAAGTTGCTGTTCAGCATCGCGCTGGCCGCTGCAGAGATTCTCGCGCTGAAGCTCAGCCCAGCTGCGGCCCTGCACCACAGAGCGGCACCAAAGCGCGCACTGCGCGGGCTGCAATGCGGTCAGCCAGTCTGCGGCGCCAACGCAGCGGCTAAGAATTTGTAGCGCCGGCAGGGTCAGCTCAAAGCCGCGATGGCCAGCGGCGAAATGCTGTAAATCGCGAATGTCCTCGGCATCGGGTTGCGGGCCGGATGGCAGACTGCGCATTATGGCAGCCATCAGTTCCGGCTGACATTGAACCCATTGGCGCCCGGCCAGCACCAACCAATGCCGGCCTAGGCGCTGCTGTAAATCCGCTACCAAACGCTCGCCCGCTGCACTGAGCCCGCACACAGCCTGCAACGGATATTCACCACTGCTGGCCTCCTGGCTGAAGCCCAAGCGCACCGGCTGCAGCCCCTGGCGCTGCCAAAAGGCCAAGAGCGCAGGCGTGCCTCCAAAGCTGCTGCCGATATAATCAAAGCCTTCCGCTGAGGCATAGGCCTGAGCAGCCGCTATTAAGCCCTGGCCAATACCTCTGCGCCGTTGCGGCGCCGCCACCGCAATTCTCGTTATCCGTAAACTGCGCTGCTGGGCCGCCTGCGGCAGGCCCGCGTGCAACGCCAACGACTGTGCCAACAAATGTCCTCGCAGCCGACGCCGCCCAAGACTGACCTGCTGCGCTAAAGGCGCCGAAAATTCGCCTTCGCCCTGAGCCCACAACAACCCCACGGTGCGCCCACTCATGCGAGCACGCCAGCTGACGGCGGCGGGGTCGTCCAACCACTGGCGTAAATCCGCAGGCGTCGTGCGGTAATGAGCGTTCACCAACAGCCCGAAAGCTTCCGCCAAGTCGTTTTCCGTTGCCTGAGCCGGCTGCCAGCGCTCTACTTCCAACACCGGCGAAGGATCAGGAGCTTGCTGTTGTGTATTGCCCTGGCTCGGTGCAGCCAGCATGAACAAGCGGAAAACCAGCGGTTCCAACGGGTCACTGGAGGCCCATCGCACCGGCTGCAAAAGCGTACGCTCTTGCCAGTGCGGCGTGTGTTGGTCCAATTGTTCGCGAAAGCGCACCGCAAATCCCCGTCCGGCGCCTTCGTAACCGTGAACGGTGGTGGCAAAGGCCACCCTAGGCCAGCCCAGCAAAATACGCTGCAACAGCGGCGCGGCTATGGCGGCGGCTTCGTCTACCATCACAACTTCTGCGGCAGGTTTGTCCGCCAGCAGCTGCTGCGGCAATAAAAATATCAGGCTGGCGCCGCTGGTGGTGATCAACTGAGTAGCCGATTGACTTTGTAGTTGGGCTCCCAGGCGCTCACGGGCGTGAGCCATAACGGTGGCGACCTGTTCGGCCGAAGGCGCAGTCAACAATACTCGCTGGCGGCCCCGCAACAGTAATTCCGCCGCCGCCAGGCCCAGGGCTGCCGATTTTCCGCGGCCGCGATCGGCGGTAATTATCAGCGGACGGCGCCGGCGCCCCAAGCCAAAACGCACCAGCGCTTGCACCAGCTGGTCCTGCTCGGGCCCGCCGTCAACACAAAAAACCGTTGCGGGTCGGCGGCGACTTAATTCATCCCGCACACGGCTCAGTTCTGAGTTTATGGTGGCGCTCGCGCGCTCATCTGCACTCGTTACCGATCTCTCATCCGCACTCACATACTCACTCATCTTCAGCCGAATGACGTCCGGCGCATCACTCAGTATCTTCGCTAAACGCTCAGCAAAGGGATGCTCAGTGGCCTGATCGAGGCCGGTACGGGCGTAGTCCGGGTCAGCAAATGTGCCCCATTGCGCCAGCGGCGGCATCAGCCAGAACCATAGGCCGCCAGCCGTTAATGTGCCAGCCAGCGCCGCCAGCCCGTCTGGCGGGTTGCCACTAAAGCCGTCCCACACCAGCAGGTCTAGCTCGCGCCCCAGCCAAGTTCTCGCTTGCGCCGGTGTCGCTACGTGCAAAGCCGGCAGCGGGCTGTCGGCCTTGGTGCTAACCCATAAGCCCTGATCTGCGCTCAGAAATGGCAATTCTGCCGCCAACCAGTTCAATGCTGCATTGCGGTCGCCCTCAATCAGCACGAGCCTACGCTCACCGGCGTGCCGCAATTCAACTCGCAGGGACTGCAATGCGCGGGTACTGGGTGAATCCGGTGTAGACGTCATACAAGAGTACTCTTGAACTGCTGAATATGAAAAATGACGACGCCATTATGGAACAGGCCTGTGCCCGCGGCCAGTTGCCGATTACAATGGCGCCATGCCACAGCAACCACCCGCTACCGATTACCAGCATCAACCCCACACTGCCGCCCCTGCCCTGGCGAATCCAGCGGCACAAATCCCCCTGCCCGAGTTTCTGACTAATGAGCAACGGGACATTATCAGCGCCGGCTTTGAACACGCGGTAATTACCGCGGTCGCCGGCAGTGGCAAAACCACGACCCTAGCCTGGCGTATTCGCTATCTGCTGCACCAGGGACACGATCCCGCCCGCATGCTGGTGCTGATGTTCAACCGCAGCGCCAAGATGGATTTCGAACGCAAACTGCAAGCGGTGTGCGGCAATAGCGGCCTGGCGCTGCCGGAAATACGGACCTATCACGCCATGGGCCTGCGGCTTTACCGGCGCTTTGTGCGAGAGGGCTACCTGCCCAATTTTTCCGCTAACATTCTCAGCGACCAGGAAATTAATTATCAGGTGTTTCAGCTGAGTCGCCGGCTAGTGCCGGAAGACCTGGCAGAGGAGCTGCGGCGGAATAAAAAAGAATTTATAGAAACCGCCATCGGCTTTATTGACCGGGTGAAAACCAGCCTTTCGCCTGCTGAAATCGTGTTTGAAGACATGGAATTCACAGAACGCCAGCGCTATCTGATTGACCTGTTCCACAGTTTCGAACAATGGCGCAAAGGCCAGAGCCGTATCAGTTTTGCCGACATGCTGTACGAGCCGGTCATGGCCATTCACCAGAACCCACCCCTGCAAAGGCTGGTGGCCAATAAAATGGACCTGATTCTGGTCGACGAGTATCAGGACACCAACGAAATTCAGCACTTGCTGCTGCGCTATGTAGCCGGCGACCGGGCCCGGGTAACCGTAGTGGGCGATCCAGACCAAACCATCTACGAGTTTCGTGGGGCCAAACCGGAGTTTATTCTGCGCCGCTTTAGCGACGAGTTTGAAAGCCCGCTGGAACAAACACTAAGCTACAGCTTCCGCTATGGCCACCGGGTAGCGCTGCTGGCTAACCACCTGATTCACAACAACAGTGGCCGTAAGGACTTACTGTGCCATGCGCATCCGTCTACGCCTGCCACCATCATTACCCTGCATCGCCACGACAATGACGCCGATACCGTGTTGCAGCTGCTGCAGGTTATGACAGCAGAACAACTGACCAATACCGCCATTCTGTTCCGGGTATGGAGCCAAAGCGTGGCCATTGAGCTGAAGCTATTGGCGCGGCAAGTGCCCTACCGTATTGATGCCGGTAAAGGAGCGCTGTTCAGCCGCGAAGTTCAGGCGATTATAGCGCTGCTGCAGATAGTAACCGGACAGCTTACGCAATTACCCGACAGCGACCGCCTGGAGCTGGCGCGGCAACTGCTCCGGTTTCCCCACGTTGGCCTGAAAGAGCCGGAGCTGGACCAGCTTGCACGCTTTTTGGCCGGTTTTGGCGAAGACTGGGCACAACGCATACTGGCGATGGACTTTAACGCCTTGGCTCCCATGGCCGCCCGCAAGCTGCGCAAACTGGCAGAAACACTGAACCAGCTCAGTGGCTATCGCGGCCCGGTGGCCGGGCTGATCAGCGTGTACGCTGACAGCACCGACCTGTACGACGGCATTCGCAGTCTGGCCCTGACCCACGACAATGCGGAAGAGCGAATCAACACCATTCACGGCTTTCGCCAATACCTGAAAAGCCTGGATATTAACGCCGAAAAAGCTCTGGCCCACCTGCACACGCTGAAGCAACAAGCCGGCGCCCACCGCAACGACGGGCAAAACACCAAGCCCGTCGGCGTTCTGCTGTCGACCATTCATCGCACCAAGGGTCTGGAGTGGCCGACGGTGATCGTGCCCGGTCTTCAGGAAAAGTACCTGCCTTATAGCCCACGCGCCGAAGACAACCTACGCGCCCACCTGGAAAGTGAACGGCGCTTGTTGTACGTAGCCATTACTCGCAGCAGGCAGCAGTTGCACTTAATCACGCGCCCTGCAAGCAGCCGCCCTCACCTGGACGGCGAACAGGGCCCCAGCCGCTTTGTTGCAGAGTGTTGTTTTGAGCTATCCGATGAACTGGGCGGCGCTTTGCATCAATTGGAAGGCAGCAATGCTCTCACGCTGAACGCCCCGCTAACGGCTATCAGCGAGCGTTACGGTCGCCGCGAAGGCGTAACCCTGAGCGGCGAAACAAGCCAAGAATGCAATGACCAGCCCCTATGGCAGCGGGAACGGCTGCAACACGCCATATTTGGCGCTGGAACCGTTGTCAGTGAAGATGAAAGAGCCTTTGAGGTTCGATTTGATAACGGCGATACCCTCAATTTCAGCAAGCAAAGCGCTCACCTCTACTTCAGCACATTAAGTTAACGCCGCTTTAGCTGTAAAAATTATTTTTGTTCGATTTTAATTTATCGGTTGGGCTCGAAACTCACATCTATACCCGTATAACTCCTAAGGTAACATTACATAAGCTTGTTTTGAGTTTTGCGCGCCAATAGCCTAATTTGGCCATGAGATTTGGCGTCAGTCACAAATCCGTAAATTTCCTGAAACTTAATAATCGAAATGGAGAGCGTTTATGAAATTGTTGCGTTCGGTAGCTGTTGCAGCCCTTGCTTCGTCTTTTGCAGTTCCTGCATTGGCTGAGCGCCAGGAAACGATTTACCTGAACCCGTTTGCCGGTTTTCAGTACTTTGGTGACAAGCGCGACCTGGATGAGTCTGGCACCTACGGTGTCGGCATCGAATATCGCTTTTTACCGAACTGGGCCATAGAAACTGTCTATTCGCGCGCTGATGCAGAGCGTAAATACAGCAATGGCGCCATCGATTTTGACGAAGTACGTGTAGACGGTACCTACTACTTTGCCGGCCCGGATCGCACCTGGAACCCATACGTATCGGTGGGTGCTGGTCATGCCAGCTTTGACGGCACTGGCCCGTCTACCCCGGGCTTCAACAGCGACGAAACTCGCGTAAACCTGGGTGCCGGCGTACGTTACAACATTAGCGATCGCGTATCCTTGCGTGGCGATCTGCGTGAATTCCACGGCATTGATGAAAGCACTTTCGACACCATGGCGTCGTTGGGTATCAGTGTTGCCTTCAATCGTACCGTTGGCCAAGCAGCCCCCGTTGCACCAGCACCCCAGCCGCCGGCTGATGCTGACAACGATGGCGTGCCCGATGCCCGTGACCAGTGCCCTAACACCCCCCGCGGCGCCAAAGTTGACGCCAACGGTTGTGAACTGGACAGCGATAAAGACGGCGTAGTGGACAGCAAAGACAAGTGTCCGAACACCGCAGCTGGAATGAAAGTCGACAAAGACGGCTGTGAAGGCGTGGTTAAAACCATCGACACCTTCGAGATTGACGTTCAATTCCCTCTGAACAGCGCCGAAATCGGTGCCGCCTATGACAGCCAGATCCGTCGTGTTGCCGATGCACTGCGCGCAAACAGCACCACTTACGTTGAAATTGCCGGTCACACCGACAGTACCGGTGGGGATGTGTACAACCAAGAGCTGTCAGAACGCCGCGCCGCAGCCGTTGCCAATCGTCTGACAGGCACACTGGGCGTTAACTCAGATCGCGTATCCAGCAAAGGCTACGGTGAAGCCGAGCCCATTGCTAGCAACAGCACAGACGCTGGCCGTGCGGCCAACCGTCGAGTTGAAGCTCGCATTCAGGTGCGTCGCTAAGACATCCAAGTGATAAAGTGAAGTAAAAAAAGGCACCTTCGGGTGCCTTTTTTTTGTCTCTATACAATCATTAGCGGCCTACTCGCTAAAACGCTCCGGGCGGAAAGCATCCAGACACACAGCCGGCTCCTGATTATCGATCACACTGGCGATCACATCCGCGCTTCCAGCGGCAAGCGTCCAGCCGAATACACCGTGGCCGGTATTTAAATACAAATTTTCGCGGTTACCACGGCCAATAATCGCAGGGCCGTCTGGCGTCATCGGGCGGAACCCTGTCCAGCTCTCTGCACTATCGATATCGGTGCAACCCGGAAAGCGACCGCGAACCGCCTTTTTAATCGTTTCAAGGCGTACCTGCGGAATGCTCCGGTCAAAATCATTCAATTCCACAAACCCCGTTGCCCGCAAACGGTCACCCAAGCGGGTCATAACTACTTTGTACCGGTCATCATGTACGGTAGAAATTGGCGCTTTCTGTTCATCGGTGATGGTTGCCGTCAGGCTGTAACCTTTCACCGGATAAATTGGCAATGGCTGACCCAATGGCCGGGTCAGTTTGTCAGACCAGCAACCGGCGCTGACAACAACCGCATCAGCGTTCAGATTTTCCCGCTGCCCGTCTTTGCTACGCAACATGATGCTATTAACACGGCGGTCGTCTGCCAGCAGTTGTTCTACGTCTACCTCATAGCGAAACACCACGCCTTTTTCTTCACAGGCCCGCGCCAGCTCGCGGCTGAACAGGTGGCAGTCGCCAGTGCCGTCAGTGTCATAGCTAATCGCGCCATAAAGTGGCCCGTTGCCGCTCAGGCCAGGCTCTAACTGTTCTACCTCGGCGGCGTTCAAAATACGTGCGGGAATGTCCATACTCTTCAGCAAGCGTTGAGTTCTGCGATAGCCGTCCAACGCCTCCGGCGTGCTGGCTAAATGCAGCAGACCTTTATGAGCACCGTCAAAGTTTAGCTCGAGCTCGTTTTCCAGAACCAGGAAACGCTCGCGGCTGTGCTTGGCCAGGCGCAACATGGCGCGCCGGTTAAAACCGAAGAGCCCTGGCGACCAGGCGTAGCGCAACGTCGAAAACATGAAACGAAGGGTTGCCAGCGACGGCGGCATCCCCATTTTTAGCGGCCCGTCCTGTTTTACCAACCAAGGCAGTGCTTTTAGCACCATAGCCGGATCTGCCCAAGGGTACACAACACCATAAGAACGCTGAGCTGCGTTGGCCTTACTGGTTTCGTTCCCAGCCAAGCTGTGTCGCTCCAGAACGGTCACTTGATGGCCGCGGCGACAAAGTTCCCAAGCTGTGGTTACACCAACCACACCACCACCAATCACCACAACGTGCATAGAACCCTCCTTTGGCTGGGTGAACAAAGCGTAAAACTGTTAATATTGCGACATTCTTTGCCGACAACGTACTGCGAGTGACTCATGAGTAAGAATCGTCGTGAAATTCCACGTTTTGATCACCCTATAATAGAAACCCACTGCCATCTGGACTACCTCAAAGAACGCCCACTTGAAGATATCCTGCTGCAAAGTGAGCAGCTGAATATTGAGCGCATCATCACGATTGCGGTCGCTCCGGATAATCTTGAGCGAGTGCGGCAACTGAGCCAGATGGCACCCTGGATTTATGGCACCCAAGGAATTCATCCCCACGAAGCCGAAACCTACAACGATGAAGTTGAGGCTGAAATCCGCACCCACGCCGGCGATACAAAAATCGTCGCGATCGGCGAAATCGGGCTAGATTATTACTACGATCACGCTGACCACGAGGTGCAGCGCACCGTGTTTCGCCGCCAGCTACAAATTGCCTGCGACTGCAACAAACCGGTAGTGATCCACAGCCGCGACGCCGACGACGACATGATCGAGATTCTGCGCGAATTCGAAGCAAGCCTGACCCGGCGCGGAGTGATTCACAGTTTTACCTCCGGCCCCGGGCTGGCGCGCTATGCCCTGGACCAGGGCTGGTGCCTGGGCTTTAACGGCATAACGACCTTCAACAAAGCCGAAAACGTACGGGACATTGTACGCATGTCGCCCATCGAACAAATTCTGCTGGAAACCGACGCGCCGTTTTTGACTCCGGTACCCTATCGCGGGCGTGAGAACGCGCCTTGTTACCTGCCCTTTGTGGCCGAAAAAATTGCCGAAGTAAAAGAACTGCCATTGCAACAGGTCATCGAACAGACCTACCACAACAGCTTGCGCACGTTTTTTCCTGCGGGATAAAACCGCAAGCAGGTCAGACTTGCCTAGCCTAATGACAAAAACAGCCCCATAAATACCGGGGCGAAAAACGACAGCACAAATCCGGACGCGATAGCCACCGGCACGCAGGCCAGACCACCGCTGCTGCGAATCACCGGTAGAGTGAAGTCCATAGCGGTGGCGCCGCCATAACCTATGGCGAGTGCTGGCCGTTTAGCGATAACCAGCGGAATGATGGCCAGAGCAATGATTTCACGCAGCACGTCGTTCATAAACGCTACCCCGCCCCAGGCCGGGCCTAAGGCATCACCAATAACAATTCCCGACAACGAATAAAAGCCAAAGCCGGAAGTCAGTGCCAATGTCTGATTCCATGGCAAGCCTAGCACCGGTATCAGCAGCACACCCGCCATCATCGAACTGGCCATTAAAACCAGCGCAATGCCTAGGCCTTGCACGTTCATCAGCAGCTTGCGCAGAGACAAACCAGCGTTACGAAGCTGCAAGCCAATCAGCAACAACAACAGCATTAGCAGGCCAGTGGCGATCTGATCGATAAACGGTATAGCCGGCAACAGGTAATAGCCCAACAACAAGCCAGCGAGCGCCGCGATCAATGGTTTTGACGCCGCCATGATCAGCCGCCGATAGCCCGGACTAGCCGACTCTTCGGTGCGGTTCACTGTCAGCGGGCGCCAACGGTGGAACAACCACAAACCACCCATATTACACAGCAACAACAGTGCCACCAGGGCCAACACCTGGCTTGCCATGGTGCTAAGCTGACTGCCCAAACCTTCCATTTGCCCTAGCCCTAAACCAAGCATACCCAGAATCAGGTACACCATCGTTTCTACCAGGTAGTGAATAACCGTCATCGCTCGACGGTTGGAAAGAGAAATGGCGAAACCCAGAAACAACGGCGCCAGTATCAGCAGCACTCCGGTCAGCATCAGTGCATTGCGCCGTCAGCACGGTCTTGCACCAGCACCCAGGGCGCGATCACCACTGCCCACAACTCGGCATTGTTTTGGTGCCAGGCGCGGGCCAGATCCGGCGCAACATCACCCACCTTGCCGCTGGCCAACCAGTGTTCAAACTGCGCTTTGTTGTCGGCAACCAACTCGCACGCCACGTTTAGTAAATCGGTGTCGGCGGCCACTCGCACAACTTGCCCGCGGGCATAATGCGTTTGCAGGTCATGCCAGTGAATGCGGGAGGTTTCAAGATTCAGTCGGGCTTTGATTTCATTCACAGATTCAGAAGAAGAAGACATAACGGCCTTGATGGATGGTTGTCAAAAATGCGCGACAAATATTAACCGATTGCCCGAATAGCAGCCACCGTTTGAAGCAAGACCGTGCTTTAACTTGAGCCATCCAGACCGAGCCGGCGCTGTAACCACTTACCGTCATCACTGTCTATTAGCCCACTCTCGTATAACCCGGCAGCCCGCATAATCAGTTTCGACTGAATCACTGTTTCTCGCGGTAGAAAATGTACAGCACCAATCGCCTCCCGCAGCGGCAGCGGCAGGCGCCACTGCACTTTAATCTGATTGCCCAAGGGTTGCGCCCAGTCGGCCAGAGCCTCGTCTATCTCCTCCGCGCTAAGGGCTTTTTCGCCTGCTTCACAGTACTGTTGCATCAATTTTAACGCCGCTAAGTCTCCTACCCGGCTCAACAATCCGGCGGTATGGCAGGGTACGGCAGGCTCACCAAGCTTCAATGCCAGCCGGTAAGCCGTGTCGGCCACGGCCACAGCCTGCGCCAGCAACTCTTTTGCTTTTTCTGCCAGTATCGGATGCGCCAACTGGCCACAAATATCCAACGACAGCGCCAGCGCGTAATTCAGTGCCATCGGTACACCCAGAGCCAGAATGGCATCCTTCAACGTTGTCACCGGCAGTCCGGAGCGGCGAAAAGAAATACTGCCCGCAACCACCAGTAAACGCGCCGTTACTGAAACTTCGTTACGCCATGATTGCACCAGCTCTGCCGCGCTGACATCCTCGCTGCGCTGAAGCAGCTCGATTATTCCAGCGGTGTTCGGGGCTCCGGGTAGCTGCACCATAGTGCTAACAGCTGCTGCAATGTGCTCGTTCAGATTCATGCTGTCACCTACCTGTCCCTGGGGGAGCAAACTGCGCAGCCGCTGGTGCAGTAATTCAACGCTGAACGGTTTACTGACAAAGCCACTGATGCCCAGGCGGGCCGCCTTCAATATGGATTCACGATCAGCCGTTAGGCTGATCATTAACACGGGCACCTCGCTTTGCGAGCGGCGCACACGGCGAATCAGTTCCAGGCTGCTGCCATCGGGAAGGTGCACATCCGCCAGTATCAAATCCGCTCCGTGAACTTCCCAGTGTTCCAACGCGTTCTGCACAAAGCCAAATCTGTGCACTCGCACCTTTGAGTCTACACCGACGCAAATACTGGTCAGCAAAGCTGCCATGTTGTCGTCGCTGTCAACAATCAACACATTCATCCTGAGGCCTTTTCTTTTTGTGAAACTTACCAAAACGACGCACCTGCCAAAAACTTTCAGACAAGCTTTGAATATACGATCGTAAACTGCGCCCACAACACTACAGGCTTTGATGCTCGCACCGCCACATAAACAAAAGGCCGGCTCCCTTTCGGTAGCTGGCCTTTTGTTTATAGTGACTTTTAGCAACAGAAATCAGGTATTACGCAGCATTTCCCGAACCACGTAATGCAGAATCCCGCCGTGGCGGAAGTACACCGCTTCATTCGCTGTGTCTATGCGCGATAGTAGATCACAACTTGCGGTTGTGCCATCCCCATAAGTGACCGTCATGCTCAGAATTTGCCCGGTCGTGATGTCGCCAGACAAGCCATCAATGGCGATGGTTTCGTCGCCGGTCAGTTTCAGGGTTTTGCGGTCGGTGCCACTTTGGAACTGCAGTGGCATTACGCCCATGCCAATAAGGTTGGAGCGGTGAATACGCTCGTAAGATTCGGCGACTACCGCACGCACGCCCAGCAGGCGAGTGCCTTTGGCGGCCCAATCACGGCTGGAGCCGGTACCGTATTCCTTACCGGCAATCACCACCAGCGGCGTACCCTGCTGCTGGTACTTCATTGCGGCGTCGTAGATCGGCATCTGTTTGCCATCAGGCACGTAACGAGTAAAGCCGCCTTCTACGCCATCCAACATTTCATTGCGAATACGTACGTTGGCAAAAGTGCCACGCATCATCACCTGGTGGTTGCCGCGACGTGAACCGTAAGAGTTGAAGTTTTTTGGTTCTACACCGTGCTCCTGCAGGTATTTACCGGCGGGGCTATCGGCCTTGAACGAGCCGGCGGGGGATATGTGATCGGTGGTGACCGAATCCCCCAACAGCGCAAGAATACGCGCTTCGCGAATGTCGTCCACCGGCTCGGGCTCCGGGCCCATGCCTTCGAAGAAAGGCGGGTGCTGGATGTAGGTGGAATCGTCTGACCACTCGTACACCTTGGTTTCTGGCACTTCTATCGCCTGCCAGGTAGCATCGCCGTCAAACACGGCGGCGTATTCGGTGCGAAACATGTCCGTTTTGACTTTTTCTACTGCCTCTGCCACTTCCTGCTGGCTGGGCCATAGGTCTTTCAGGTACACCGGGTTGCCATCTTTGTCGTCACCCAGCGAATCTTCCAGCAGATTTACCCGTACGTTACCCGCCAGCGCGTAAGCCACTACTAAAGGCGGCGACGCCAACCAATTGGTTTTAACCAACGGGTGCACTCGGCCTTCAAAGTTGCGATTGCCTGATAACACCGAAGCCACCGTAATGTCACCATCGGCAATGGCTTTTTCCACCGCATCGGGCAGCGGGCCGGAGTTGCCGATACACGTGGTGCAACCGTAGCCAACCAGATCAAAACCGAGCTTGTCCAGATCGCCCTGAAAACCGCCTGCGCGCAGATACTCGGTGACCACTTTCGAGCCTGGCGCCAACGACGTCTTCACCCATGGCTTGGTTTTCAAGCCTTTAGCGACCGCTTTTTGTGCTACCAGGCCGGCAGCCATCATAACGCTGGGGTTGGACGTGTTGGTGCAAGAGGTAATCGCCGCAATCACAACTGCGCCTGGGTCCAGTCGGGTTTCCTGGCCATTCATAGCCAGCATCTGACTGGAGTGATGATGATAACTGTTGTCAACACCGACGGCGGTTTGCCCACCCTCAGATTCAAGTGCGTTGTCACGTTTGTCATTCGTTTTGGGTGCGCCTTCGCCGGTTTCCATCACCAGCTCAAACGCGGCTTTCATGTTCTTCAGCGCCACCCTGTCTTGCGGGCGCTTGGGTCCAGCCATGCTGGCTTCGACCTCGTCCATATTCAATTCGAGGGTAGCGGTATACGCCGGCTCGTGGCCGGGTTCACGCCAAAGGCCTTGTGCCTTGGCATAGGTTTCTACCAGCTCGACCTGCTGCTCCTCACGGCCAGTCAGACGCAGATACTTAAGAGTCTGTTCGTCTACCGGGAAGAAGCCGCAGGTGGCACCGTATTCAGGCGCCATGTTGGCAATGGTAGCGCGGTCGGCCACCGGCATGTCTTTCAGGCCGTCGCCGTAAAACTCGACAAATTTACCCACGACTCCATAGCTGCGCAGCATTTCGGTAACGGTCAGCACCAGATCGGTGGCGGTAATGCCTTCGCGCAATTTGCCGCTAATTTTAAAGCCAACCACTTCGGGAATTAACATAGATACCGGCTGGCCCAGCATGGCGGCTTCGGCTTCAATGCCGCCCACGCCCCAACCCAGTATGCCCAGGCCGTTGATCATAGTGGTGTGAGAATCGGTGCCCACCAGGGTATCCGGGTAAGCCAGGGTTTTGTCGCCCAGCTGTTTGTGCCATACGGTTTTGCCCAGGTATTCCAGGTTCACTTGGTGGCAAATACCGGTTCCGGGTGGCACCACGCGGAAATTATCAAAGGCCTGCTGGCCCCAGCGCAAGAACTCGTAGCGCTCCTCGTTGCGCTCCATTTCCATGGCAACGTTGTCTTTGAACGCCGAAGCGTCGCCAAAGCGATCAACCATAACGGAGTGGTCTATCACCAGATCCACCGGCGTCAGCGGGTTGATCATTGCCGGGTCTTTGCCGGCTTTTTGAACGGCCTGGCGCATAGCAGCAAGGTCTACCACCCCGGGCACGCCGGTAAAGTCCTGCATCAGTACCCGCGCCGGGCGAAACTGAATTTCAGTATCGGAATTGCGGTCTTCGAGCCACTGAACCATGGCATCAATGTGGCTGCGGTCTACCGTGGTGCCGTCTTCATTGCGCAACAGGTTTTCTAACAGCACTTTCAGCGAAAACGGCAGGCGGTCAAGGTCACCCAGCTCAGCCGCCGCTTTCGGCAAGCTGTAATAATGATAGGTGATGTTTCCAGCCTTCAGGCTGCTTAAGGTGTTCAGACTATCCTGACTGTGAAGTTCACTAGACATAGCGTACCTTCTACGGTGAATTTAGCTCCTACTACTATCGCACCGTTTCGATAGACTGCAACTTTATAACAACGATCTTCACTATTCAGCGGCTGAATAGTGAAGCGCTAACACTTATTTTATAGTCGGTTTTAGCGAACTTTGTAACCAGCGATCAACTCATCTACCTGGCCAATCATCTGCTCGATGTCGGTCACCATGACCTGGGTTTTTTTGGCTTCGCGCAAAACGTCCTGGCTTTGTTCAGCCACCTGCTGAACGCTCTGGTTGATCTGTCCGGATGCCACTGCCTGTTGCTCGGTCGCCGATGCAATCTGCAGGTTCATGCCGTTCACTTCGGCAACGGTGGCACGGATTTCGGTGGTGAATTCCTGGGTGCGCCGCGACAGCTGCCGCACCCCATCCGCAACCACTGCAAAACCGCGCTGGCCAGAAGAATTGCAGACCTATGTTTCAAAGCTGGGCTTCCCGTCTTAGTCATGAAAAAATGATGGGTCATCGGCAATTCCCGACCAACTAACTAATAGTTAACGACGGAAACAACGTATTCTTTAGGCAGCGCTTTTGCGATTATAGCCAGTGCACCCAAGCCAGTCAGGACACAAACATATTTTGAAACACGATTGCCACTATCACCCCGGCGACCCGGCCAAATGGCATTGCGGTGAATGCCAACGGCATTTCTGCGCCCGCTGCATGCCAGACGCTAACACCAAACAGCGCCGCGGGCTCTGCCCACAGTGCAACAAGGCAATGCGCTATTTGGGCGCCGCCACCGAGGTGGTGCCGTTCTGGCATCGGCTGGGCGCGTTTTTCCGCTATCCATTCCACACTGACCCACTGCTGGTTATCGCCATCTGCACATTGGTGCCGGCCCTGGTACCTCAAAACCTACTGGGTTTGCTGGTGTGGCTGTTACTGGCGCTGGCGCTGATGAAATACACCTACGCCGTTATCAACCGCACCGCAGAAGGCCACCTGAAGCCACCACCGCTGGCCGAAGCCTTTAGCGGCAGCGGCTTTAACATTGTGATTCTGCAGATTCTGGTGTTTGCGCTGATGGGCGGACTGGTAACGGCCGCAGGCATGTTGGGCGGGCCCTTGCTATTAATGCTGACGCTGGCGTTTGTGGTGTTAGCCCTGCCCGCCAGCATTATGGTGTTGGCTATGGAGCGCAGCGTGAGTGCAGCAGTGAATCCCCTGAACTTGGCCACGTTAATCGCCCGCATCGGCAGCCCTTACTTCCTGCTTTACGGTTACCTGATTCTTCTGGTGCTGGCGTCTGCCGCGGCCCAGGATTTTGCCCTCACGCACTTTTCAGAATGGGTATCGCGGCCGCTGGCGGGTTTTCTTAACAGCACCTTTACCCTGATGCTATTTCACATGCTGGGTTATCTGCTGTTTCAGTATCAGGAGGAACTGGGCTTTGCTGCGGATTACCAAGACGCTGTCGAACCCGAAGATCAGCACCACCGCGATCGCAGCCAGCGCTTTGATGCCGACCTAGACATGAACCTGAAAGATGGCAACTACGATCGCGCGCAGACTCTGCTGCTAGAGCAGCTCAAACGCGAGCCAGACAACTCGCTGCGCATCGGCCAACTTTACAGACTTCTGGCGGCGCGCAATGACATTCGCAGCCTGCACGCTAACCATCCGCGCATCATGGCCTGGCTGGCAGCGCGCAATGATGGCAAGGCTCTAGCAAACTTGCTGGAACAGCTGCAGCAGGCAGACCCACAATTCCGTTTGCAAGACGCCGAGCTTTCGGTAACGGTGGCCAGCACGCTTTATCGCAGCGGTCACTATCGTTTGGCGTTGAAACTGCTGCAGGATTTTCACAAACGTTTTGCCGACAGCCAGGCACTGGTGCCAGCCTACCTGCTGGCCGCTCAAGCCTTGGCCAACGGCCTGGGCCAGTGGGAAAAAGCCACGGCATTTCTGGGTTTTATTCAACGCCAGTGCCCACAACATCCCCAGCACCCAGAGATTCAGCGCTTCTTGGAGCAGGCGCAGGAACGCCAGCCATTACGCGGCCCCAAGGCCAGCTTTAACGTAGCGGACTAATGTTCCGCCTTGCTAATTCGTAAGCCTGCTGAGCGCCGGATGCCAACAGCGTAGCGCTATAACCACTGCCGGTAGTGCTGGGCCTTGGGCGCCATCTGGCGTTTTTCAAATTCCGCCACCAGCAGCCGACAGGCCTCGCTGACCATCAGCTCGCTGCCCGCGCCTCGCAGGCGCTCAAAAGCTTTTTCTGCGGTGCTCAAATCATGCTGTTTCAGGCTGGCAAACAGCACACGGTTGTGGTCTTCCGCCGCCAACGGCTGGTGCGCCTCACCTTTGGCCAGATATTCCCGCCATACCGCAATAACTTGATCAAATTGCTGCCTGCTGAGCGCATCATCTATCCGCTCGCGGCTAAAGTGGCGATACTCGGGCAGGTCCGGGCGCAGTTGTGCCAGTTGTTGCTGATGTTGCAGCACCAACGCGCGCTGGGGATAAGCTTCTCGCAAAGCCTCAAAGCGCGTACTTGCCAGCTCAAAATCCAGGGTAGATATCGCCGCCACAGCCTGCCCATAAGCCTCGGTAAAAGCGCTATCTTCCGCTTCGGGTTCAGGCTCGAAAAACGTGTCTTTCACCTGAAGCCAGCTTTTACCCAGCGCTCCCACTAGAACCGCACCGGCCAGCAGACCACCAGCGTGGGCCATGTAGGCGATACCAGTAGCGCCGGCGTACCAGTAATCGTAAATTTCTTTACTCAGCCACACCGGCAGAATGGCGATAGCCGGCGCTCGGAAATAGTTGAAGTAGACGCCCAGAAAAATGAAAAAGCGGATTTTTTGCAAACCGTAAATCGCCACGTACATGCCCATCAGCCCGGAAATGGCGCCAGACGCACCAATCAACGGCACCAGGCTGCCCGCAGAGAATCCAGTGAACATCAGTCCAGAAAGCGCCCCACACAGCAGATAGGCCAACAGAAAGCGCGCAGCTCCCAGGGCTTTCTCCACGGTAAATCCAAGCAAAAACAGAAACACCATATTGCCCAGCAAGTGGCCCCAGCCGCCGTGCAAAAACTGATAACTGACAAGGCTGTGCAGCGACAACTGCGCGGGAATCAGCCCAAAACGCTGGGAACTAAGCCGGCCAATAAAGTTGTCTTCAATGAAACCCCGCTGCTGTTGCCATCGCTCTCGCTCTGCGCTGGCCCACACCAGATCACGGTTATCGAGCAAATACTGATAAAAGTCGCGGTCCATCAGCAGGGTAACGGCCAGCCAGCCGTCTTTCTGATTGGCCTGTAGCTGACGCATCTGCTGCAGCTGGTAAACCGACTCGCTATTGCCCTGCTGGCGTATCTGGCGCAGCAGGTAATCTTCGTAAACCGGTGCCTCAAGAGCCTGCAGATTATTTTTCAGATAGTGGTTAACAGCCACCTGAAGCTTGCGCTGGTCGGCGCCCTGATAAAACGTGAACACCAGCACGCAGGCCAGCATCAACCCCAAGGTAATCCAGGGCGGGCGCTTCCAGTTAATGGCGTTTTCAGCGGGAATAATCAGCATGGGACATCACATTTGATCACAATTGGCCACCTGTAAGCCGTGTTTTGTCATAGCGTAGCCTTGGTTGCGCGGTTTAATGGCGCTATCGACCAACCGCCTAATGCTGTTATTGTTCTGCGCGCCAATCGTTCGGTCTTGATATAGTACGGCCTCGCAATCCGGCTATGAACATCACCGTATGGCGTAAAAACATTATCAGCCGGCCCCCGAATGCAAGGAAACACCACATGACCGTTCTTGTTTTGGATAGCCCGGAACTACTGGCCAGCGCAACCCTGGCCGAGGGTTTTCAGCCTGATTCATGCGCCGAGTCAAACAAACCCCGTCAGCTGAAGTTCCATTATGGCTACAACAAGCATCAGCTTAGCGCCGCCGACATGGACATGCTTACCCTTCACGGCCACTACCTGCTCCGCAACGTTCATCTACATGTGTGCGTACACGGGCATTCCGACGCCTTTGGTACCGCCGACTACGGTCATTTTCTGTCGCGCCTGCGGGCCAGCGCCGTGGTGCGTTTTCTGATTGAAGAGGGCGTCGAGGAACAGCGTTTAAAAGCCGTCGGCTGGGGTTCAGACCGCCCGCTGGCAACACGGGCAGATCATGCGGCCAACCGCCGGGTTGAACTGGAGTACGTGCAACACAGCGTATCCAGCGCGCTGTCCGGCTAAATTGGCCAGAACCCCCTGAGATCCTCAGCCTAGCCGTATGCCTGAAACACATTCAGCAGCAACAACACGGCGATCACCAGAATCGTAGCCCAGGTTAGCAAAATCCCCACCATGCGGGCCTTGTGGGGCCCGCCCTGGCCCTGATACATGCCCCACGCGTGCAATATACGACCCAGCACAAAAGCCATACCAACCCAGTAAATAAACCCGCTGGAAACGCCGTTCAACTCAGCAATACCCAGCATTATCAGGGTCAGCGGTGCGTATTCCACCAGATTACCGTGGGCGCGCACGGCGGCCTCAAAATCGAGATCTTCCGCAATACCCATGCCCTTGCCGTATTTGAGCCGGTACTTAACCACCACGGCAGACAAAACCAGCAGCAAAATTCCGATAACAGCCGCGAAAACACCGGTTATAGGTAAAATCATATTCAGTCCTGTTGATCAATGAACTGCCCGCGCAGGCCATGCCCGCGTCGCCGACAAGTAACGGAAGCGAACTCACTGTGCCTTACTTTCACCCAGCTCGGCAATTGCCTTGGCCATCGCACTGTGGCAACGCGCAATCAGTTCGGGTATGTCTGTGTTGGTCATGCCGGTGGTTTCAATGGCCGGTAAAATCCTGAGCGGAACCGGTTTGCGGCGGCCCAGCCAACCTTGGGAGTCGTCTTGGTAAGGGCCAACACACACCATCACCAGCGGTAATCCGGAGGCAATAGCCGCGTAAAACGCACCTTTTTTAAAACTCTGCAGCCCTTTACCACGGCTGCGCGTGCCCTCTGGGAAAACCCACAGGCTTTTACGTTCGTGAACAATGGTATCGCCTACCACCTGCATGCTGGCAACGGATTTGTGCGAGCGCGAACGGTTCAGAATCACGTTGCCACCCAGCCAGAACACCTGTCCGAAAAACGGCACCCACAGCAGCCCCAGCTTGCCCACCGCTACCACGCGCCGTGGCACAACATCCCCCACAATCAAAAAATCGTCGTTATGCTGATGATTCGCAATAACCACCATGGAACGGTCTTTAGGCATATTCTCGGCGCCGTACAGCGGGCGCTGCATGCCAAGAACTGCGCGCCCAAAACGGGCACATACCCCGGCCAGAATACGATTATTATCCGGATTAAAGGGCCGGGCCAAATACAGCACCATCGACAGCAGACAGAGCAGCAACACACCTGTCCACGCCAGGATTTTTCTTAGTAGGGCCATAAAATAGCAACTCTGCGTCCAATATTTTGGCGCCCAAGTGTACGCCAGGTTTACGGCCCGGAGACAGTGCCAATTTGTTCAAACACCCATACCGCAGAATCCAGAGCGTCGCCGGTTTCGCCAAACAGCGGGTGCACAAACAGAATTAACAACATAACCAGCCACAGACCTGCGGCATCACGGCCACGCCTTAGCCGGGCTATGGCGCGGCGTAATAACGCACGGCTAAAGGATATTACCTGCGAAAATAATAGACCTGGCATCATCATAATCAGCACCGCCATTTTACGTTAGTAAGTTGCGTTATTGCTGCGGACACCCGGCAGGCCCCCGCAATCATTGCAACAGCACTGTATGACCCTAATATGGCAACGATAGCGGGCAACTGTGATCAATTGTGGCGCGCCCCGCAGTACAACTCTTTTGCCCTTGTGCCGCGCGAGCGTCATCATTATCTTAGGTTTGCAGCATTGCTCACCTACTAACTCCTTATCCACTCACCGGGCCGCCATGAACAAGCATCTGGCATTGATCGAAGACGAACCCGCCATCCGCGACAATTACCGCGCCGCATTCGAACGCAGGGGCTTTTCTGTGTCTACCTACAGTGACCGGCCAGCTGCCTGGCATGCGTTACAGCGGCAGTTGCCGGACTTGGCGATTATTGATGTGGGCCTGGGGAGCGAAGCGGAGGGCGGGTTTACTTTGTGCCAGGATTTACGCCGGCAGTCAGCCACGCTGCCGATTATTTTTCTGACCGCCCGCGACAGCGACATAGACTCGGTACACGGCCTACGCCTGGGCGCAGATGACTACGTCACCAAAGACATGAGCATGGAACATCTGCTGGCCCGCATTAATGCACTGCTGCGCCGCGCAGATGCCTGGAATCAGGCTTACCAACAACCCGACGAATTGCTGGCAAGAGGCAAACTGACACTGAACCTGGACCGCATGAGCGCCAGCTGGAACAACCAGGCCGTTGAGCTGACGGTCACCGAGTTCTGGATGCTCCACGCACTGACCCGCCACCCAGGCCACGTGCGCAGCCGTGAGCAGCTGATGGACGCGGCCAGTACGGTACTGGATGACAATACGGTGACGTCGCATATCAAGCGTATTCGTGGCAAATTCAGCGCTCTGGACCGCGACTTCAACAGCGTTCAGACGGTTTACGGCATGGGTTACCGCTGGCACGACCACAATGTCTGAGCGCGTCATTTTTGGACCAAGCCGAGAGCCGTGCGCGTGGCCGCACTGAGTCTGAAACGCCAGCTGTTGCTGGTAAGCCTGTTGATGCTGCTGGTTCCTCTTGCCGGGGTTCAGTTTGCGCTTGAGTTAGACAACATTCTGCGCCAGCAGGCCCAGCAACAATTGCAGCAACAGGCAAATCGCCTGGCCCTGCTGACAGGTGATGAACTGCTGGCACAGCCACTGTTGGCCGCCGGTACGTTTGCTGTTTATACCGCGGCTCAGAATAGCGCCCTGCTGCTTGACGGCTACGCCGATGATTGGCCAGGCTACGAATCACTCGAGCCGTTCCCGCCGTCGGCGCAGGCACCTTTGTCCGCTCTTCAACCTTGGCAGCAGCTGCCTGGGGCGGCCGCTCAGCCTAGCGCGCTTTACTGGCAGGCCAGCCACAGCGATAAAGCCCTGTATCTGCTGATTCGCATTCCAGGCCAGCCGCCTCAGCTATTCAATCCCGGCGCGCCGCAGCAGGCCCACCACCGGCTATTGCTGCAACTGTTCAGTGGCGCCAATGAGCTCCATATCAACCCGCGCAATCAGGCCTGGTTGCTACGCCCGTCGGCACCCGGACGGCTGCCGGCCCGCAGCGGTGCTAACTGGACCAAAACCGACCCCGGAGTGAACGCGTTCTGGCAGCCGGTAGCCAATGGCTGGCAGCTGGAACTGGCCCTGCCCCGCCCCGCCACCGGCAGCCGCATAACGCTTGCCCTTTACGGGGGCGAAGGCGTTGCTGCTGAACATCCGCCATTGGCGCAGATTCCAGCGGCCACGATGGTTCGCCGCAACGGGGATCTGGAACAAACACTGGCTAGCTGGCTGGACAACGGCCAGCAATTGCGGGTAATGGAAGAGTCCGGCTGGGTAATCGCCCGTCAGCAACGCACAGCCATAGCCGCAACGACGACGGACATCGACCAAGCAGATGAAAGTGCCTCTTGGCTGCAACAGGTCGGGCAGAATCTGCTTCAAGCGCTGGTGAAGGCCAATCAACCCGACTCGCTTCTGGTGAGTGAACAGCTCTGGCGCCAGCTCCCGGTTAATCTTCCCGCCCCGGCGTTGGTGCGTCACGGTAACGGTAGCCTTTGGCTGAGCGCACAGGCACCGGTGTTTGGTGGGCGAACACTGGTGCTGGAGCAATCCCTGGAGCAACTGCTGAACATTTCAGGCGCCGCTCTGGGCACCGTACTGGCCCGCAGCTTTCTGATCATTATTGGCTTGGTGGTGGTTTTGCTGGGTTATGCCAGCTGGCTGTCATGGCGCATTAGTCGTTTGGCGAAATGGGTCACCCAGTGTGTGGATGCCGATGGCCGAATGGCGGCTCAAGTGCCGTTACCGGCAAAGTCAGGCATCGGTAACGACGAGCTTGGCCAGCTTCAGCAACGCTTTAACCGGCTGGTCAGCAGTCTTCACGGTTACAACCAATACCTGGAAAGCTTCTCACAGCGCTTGTCCCATGAACTAAAAACGCCACTGGCGGTGGTACGCTCATCCCTTGATAACCTGACTCACTGCACCGATGAAGCCGAGCGGCAGAATTACCTGACCCGGGCCCAAAGCGCCGTGGCCAGGCTTAGCGGTATTTTACGCAGCATGAGTGAAGCCACACGGCTGGAGCAGAGCCTGGAAGCCGAACACAAAGAGGTGTTTGATGTGGCTGACGTGCTTACGCAGGTGACGGCAGCCTACCAGGCGTTGGATCCGCACCACGTTATTGTGTACCAGGGCCCAGAGCAGGGCAGTCACGTTTTGGGGTCGCCGGAGCTATTGGTACAGCTTTTGGATAAGTTAGTCGACAACGCGCGGGACTTCACCCCCAGCGGACAACGTATTGAGCTGGATTTGCGGCGAGTTGATCAGGGCTGGCAACTCAGCGTATTCAATCAGGGTTCCCGACTACCCGCCGGAGCGGATATTTTTTCGGCGTTTGTGTCCCATAGAGCAGGTGAACTCGACACGTCCGAACATCATCTGGGCCAGGGCCTGCTGATTGCGCAACTGATTGCAAACTACCACCTGACCCGCCTGGAGGCGGATAATCAGAGCCGAAACGGCCTTGACGGCGTGGCGTTCCAGCTGGTGATTCCCGCGGTTGAATCAGGCGCGGATATAAACTCGACGACACCTTAGCCACCGAGTAATCGCCTACTGATCAACTATTGGCGAGCGCGGGCCATGCTGACGAAAGAACTGCTGCGCTGTGCGGCCATTACGTACCCCGCGAGCGGTCGCGAAACGAATGGCTTGCTGGTGCAGGGCCTCACGATCGCCGACTTCGGTAAACAAAGCATCAATCGCCTGCAAGTAAAGCTCTTGAGAAAACGCATAGAACGAAAGCTGCACGCCAAAGCGATCAGCCAAGGATATCTGCTCTTCTATGGCTTCAGCCGGATGAATTTCACCCCCGCGACTTTGGCTACTCATATTGTCTACCATGTACTCAGGCATCAAATGGCGGCGATTCGAGGTGGCGTACACACGCACATTCTCCGGTGGCAGTTCCAGCGAACCTTCCAGAACGCTTTTCAGCGCCTTGTAGCTGGTTTCACCGGCCTCAAATGACAGGTCATCGCAAAATATAACGAAGTGGTAGGGCAAGTCCCATAAATCATCCACAATTTCAGGCAGGTGCACCAGGTCGTCTTTATCCACTTCAATCATTCGCAAGCCCTGAACCTGATACTGGTTCAGCAGCGCTTTGATCAATGACGATTTGCCAGTACCGCGGGCGCCCCAAAGCAGTACGTTATTAGACGGTTGCCCCTGCAAAAAACGTTCGGTGTTCAGCGCCAGCGCTTGTTGCTGTTGGTCTACGCCGGTCAGCGACCCCCAAGTAACCGGATCCAGACGGCGAATAGCACGCAGGCCGGAACGGTGCCGGCGCCACACGGCGGCCGGAGTGGTGCGCCAGTCGATAGAGTTGATAACCGACATAAGCTTCTCCCAATAACCATCTTGAAAACAGGCACTGTAGCGCAAAGCGGTTTGCTGTAAACAAAAAAAGAAACCAAAAAAAGGCGTGACAACCTAATGCCACGCCTTTTTTGCTCTTCAGTCGTTCTTTGAAGGGCACCCTGACAGCCCACTAACGCAGCCGTTTCAGAATTGCGGTTATCCGCCGCGACCTATGGCACAGCTGCCGCCTTTGGTTCATCATTTCGAACTCGCATAAAACTGGCAAACCGTGGCAGGCCGGTGGCGGTGTGGCCGGAATATTTGAAGGTAATAACGCTGCCCGGTGGCGGTGGGTCTTTGCGCTCGGCGTCGCTGAAGCCGCTACCAATGCGAAACTCATGGTTATCGGCCAGCCGCACCCGCAGCGCGCCCATCACCCCCTGATATTTGCCCTTGCCCGGCAGAATGCCCACAACGATCGCTTCGGCGTCGTCAAAGCGCTTCACTTTTAACAGGTCATCCGAGCGGCCAGCCTTATAGACACTATCGCCACGGCGCAGCATCAGCCCTTCGCCACCGACAGCAAGCACCTTATCCCGACGAGCCATCAGCTGCTGATGGTTTCCGGGCCGTTGCTGCTCAACCAAGGCCAGATAGGGTGAACCCGCTTGACTGACCAACTCGCGCAACTGCGGAAGACGTTGGTTAAATGTCTGGTCGGCCAACGGCAAATCGAACACCATAAAACGCACAGAACGCCAATCCGCATCTACTGGACGAACAGTGCGCACAATGCCGGAAAGTTGTGCAAAATGGCCGCGCCCCAGCCACAGCTCGCCGTCTAACGGCTGCGGCGGGAAATCGCTGACAAACCAGTCAGGCGCTTGAAACGGATTACCGCGGCGGGACCACAGACGTTCACCGTCCCAATAAGCCCGCACTCCATCCAGTTTTTCACTTACCCAATAATCCGCAAGCGGCGCACCTTGCTGATACACATTGGCCAGCGGAACGCTTGCTGGCGCACCAAGCGCCACGGCCGTCATCAGCGCAAGACTCGCCAACAGGCCTGCAACCAGCCGCTTCATCGATAATATGCTGAACATTCACAACTCCTTTTGCGACGTTACGTTAATACAGGCTGCGCGGCAGGCGGAACCCACTCAGCAGTTGCTGGGTAAAAGGGTTGGTGTTACTGGTGGCGTGCAGGCGGTAGCGCATTTCGCCCTCATCAACTGTGAATTTAACGTCTACCGCGGTGCTGTCGACCCCGGTTAAATCAGCGTGCTCCAACAGCCGGAACAACGCCCAGGGTCCCTGCTGCGAAAGGCTGCGGGGCGACCGGTTAACTTCCACCGGCACCAGGGTAATGCGACTTTGAACGTTATCCCGCAGGGTATTGGGCCACACCAGCGGAATACTCTGCCGCGGCCCGTGGTTAAACTCCACCAGCTGACCATCCAGATTCATCACGCTACGGCGCTTGTTGGAGGTAAGGTTCAGCGGCTCTAATGCGAACTCCACGTCCAACGAGCCCGACGTTGTAAAATAGGCGCGACGAATGGCCTCGGCGCTGGCCAGGGCCACCGTGACTTTACGCTTCAGCAACCCTGAGCGAGCCAACGCCCCCGACTGCTGAGGATGATCTTCCACAAATAGCTTTAGCTTCTGGTTATAGAAGGTTTGCAAGGTGCCGCCCGGCGCAAAGAATTGCTCGAAATCCTGCAGCGCAACGTCGCGGTCGGTGCCGGCCCTAAAGGGATAAAACGGAGCCAAATTTTGGGCGAACGGCTGGTACACCTCGCGAAACCACTCGCGCTCCAGCTGCGCCACGGCGCTGTCCAGCAGTACCCGCCAGCTTTCACTAGCCAAGTGGCCAAGCATCCGCTTAAGCGGTTCGGGTTGATAGGCCGCCATTCGCTGAAGGGTGAAGATCGGATCGGCACCTTCCAGGCCCAGTCGCGCCCGTGCGGCCATCAAGGCAGACTTGCCACTATCTGGAGCCTCCTGAATATTGCGCAGGTATTGATGTAGGTCTGCGACCACCAGCATGATTTGGTCCAGCTCGCTGGGGTTTTCGCCTTGCGAAAGGGTTAACCGGTTCAGGTCACTGAACTGTCTTTCGATGTTCTGCAGCATGGCCAGCCTGGGTGTCGCTTGCGCCGTTGTTAATGCCAGCGCAGCCTCTGCTGGCACAGCCTGGCGCAAATCGTTGCTTAACCCCGCCACCAGCGCGGTGTTTTCGCGCAGCTGCTGCAGCACGCCTGCCAGAGGCTGATAACTGCTGCCCAAGCTCTCCAGAATCTGTACGCCGTGGTTCAAATCTTCAAAACGATGGATATTCAGGCGACTGAGCGCTCCACGCCAGTGGCGCACATATTCTTGCGAGTAAAGGTTGTACAAGCCGGCCTGCAACTGCTGTTGATCGGCCGGACTGAAGTCAATGTTGTCACGCCGGCCCAGCACCCAGGCGTCTATCAGTGCCAGCTCGGTTACCCTCGCCGCGCGATCCATAAACCATTTTTGCAGGCTGTCGCGCGTAAAAAGAGCCGGTATCAGCATCGGGTTGTCATTACTCTCTGCGGGCAGAGACGTTGTGCCAGCATCCGCAACGCCGAACACAGTTGCAAAGGCTGGGCCGCTGCTGCGGGCAAGATCCCGCGCTGGCGGCAACTGCTTGGCGGCGGCTTGTTCCAGGTCACGGTATACCCGCTGCAATGTGGGGACACGCCCAAGTTTATACTGAGCCCACTCCACGCGACCGCTGAACGGCGCCAACACCCTTTGGGCGCTGATGTCACCGGCCTGAGCCCAGGCTGCCAGGTCGGTATTTTCAAGGCCGTAATCAAGATGCGTCAGCAGATGCTCCTGGCGCTCGCGCTGACCCGGATACAAGCGCTGCCAATAATCCTGAAAATAGCCGCGGACCCTGTTTTTGCGGCGACCGCTGGCGTCAGACAGCATGCGCAACACCCGCAGTTGTTTCAGGCTCTTGCTGCTGTAGTCTGAAAAGACGGCTGAGCCTGACGTGCCTGCAAAGCCTAAAGACTCTGGTGAATATGGGGACCCGGGCACGGCCACCATCTGCTCACTGACGGCAAACATCAGCGCTGGTAAAAACTGATAGGCCAACATGTCGCGATAGGCACCTTCCAGCGCTGGCGCAATCTGATCGCCCCGATACAGGCCCATATCCCGTAACCATGGCCAGGATTTTTTACGTTCGCCAAAGGCCAACGTGGCGTCGCGCAACCGATCCAGCGACCCCAACAGTTCTGCGCCAGACACAGCATGATCAACATTAACCGTCGCGGTACTGTTTAAAAACTGCTGCAACCGGGCCTCGACCATCAATACCGCTTCGGCATTTTTAGCAAAATAATGCTGCCAACCGGCGCTCATCAGCACTCCAGCGGCCAATGCCAAAACCGCGGCAATTGCGATCTGACGTTGCCGTTTAAAGCGGCGCTGACCCTGGGCTGCCAGCCCCTCTTCCAACACAATAATTGCCGAAAACAACTGCGACACAAACATCCGTACCGATCGCCGCTGACGCTGGGCCGGCTGAACGGGACCGGTCAACCGATAATTAGCTGCAGCCGCCGTTACAAACGCATCTTCAGGCACGCCTTCCTGGCGCACTGAGGTGAAATAACTGCCGCGCACAAGCGCCGGGTTAGAGAAACCGTCGGCGGCCAGCAACGTGGCCAAGTGGGCTTCAAGTACCGGCGCCAAGCCGGCCATCTGGCGGGTAAAAGAATAGGCCGCCGCCCGCGTCTCGGCGTTGTGACTCTCGCCCAGCACGCCTGGCAGCCGAGCCATCAGGCGCTGCACAAGCTGCGCATAACGTTCGGCAAACTGCGTCAGCCAACGATCGTTATCACTGCCGCGATGCAGTTCGAAGGTAAAACCCAATGGCTGCTCCAGCTCGACTTTTGACAAACTAGCGGCAAAGTTCTCAAAGCCGTACAGCAAGTCCATTTTTGTGAAACAGATGTAAATTGGCAGCTGTGGGCCGGTTTTCTCCATCACCTCGCGTAGGCGATTGCGAAGACTGATGGCCTGGGCCTGGCTTTGCTGTTCGCCGGCCATGCTCAACTGAGCCAAATCGATCACCATCAGCACGCCGTTGAGCGGCTGATCCGGTCGATTGCGTTGCAGCCAACCCAGAAAGTGCCGCCACAGGCGTTGCTGAATCTCGCCGCCGATGCCGCTTTCATCCCGCTGATCAAGAATCTCGCCGGCAGGATCGATCATCAAACCGGTGTCAGCCACCCACCAATCGAAGCCGACGGGATTGCGGTCAGTGCGGTTATTACGGGTAACATCGGACAACGCCCAGGACTGCCCACAGTTTTGAATCAGATTGGTTTTGCCCGCGTTTTCAGAGCCCATTACCAGATACCAAGGCAGCCGATAAACACCGTGGCGGCGCGAGCGCTCACCCTGCAGCGCAGCCAGCTGTCGGTCCAGCAGGCGTTGCTGTTTGCGCTCTAACGGCAACACCGGATCTTCCTGCTCCTGCGCCACAAAGGTTTGCGACTTTTGGCTTTGGCGTAATCGCCGCGCCAGCATTACACCCCACAGCAGCGCAACCAACAGCACGGCCGCCAGTGTTACCAAAGAGCGGGCCTGCCAGCTCGCAAGGGGAAATTCACTGTTCAGCGACCAACGCGGCCCCAGCCACCAGGTAGCAGCCAGCACACATGCCAGAGCCACAATCAGGGCGAGAGACGCTGCGCGACGTAAATGCGGTAGAGATCTGCGGCCGAGTCGTAATCCATAAGTCCACATGGCATCCCTTCCTGCGGTTTAAGGTTAAATTCAATGATTTCAGGCTGGCTGTTCTAACTGTTTCAGTAAACCCGGCTCCCAGGTTTCCAGTGTCCGGCCCAGCAGCTGTTGTCGTAAGTCCTGCTGTTGTTGCTGTGCCAGAGTTATCAGCCCGCTGTGTTGCAGTAGCCGGTTAGACGCCAGGCGCCAATAAAAACGTTCACGGGGTTCGCGAGCACTCAGCAGGCCGTCCTCCAAAATCTGCATGGCGGCGGCCAAACCGCTGTCGGCAAGCCTTTCACAAGCCTGCTGATAGGCCTGATTCCAAGGGCTGGCGGCAGAAGGCGGAGCTGTGCTGCCCAACTGCGGCGCCTGCAGCCAGAGCCTGGCCTCAGCGCACAAGAACTCGGTGCCGTCGCTGAAGGTCAGGTCTTTCAGGGTCGGCAGGCGTTCCACAAAAGCTGCCAACGCCCCACGAATAGCTTCAGCACAGCGGCTATGGCCCAATGTTTGCGCCGCTCGTGCACTGAGCCAGTGGCCGTCAAGCCAGAACGGACTGGCAGCTACACTTTGCTCTATACGCTGCCAAACCCCGCTGCCTGCTGCTTTTGCCAAGGCATCCTGGTAGTCGGCCACCCGGTCCGCACTGATCGCTGCCAGCTCGGTGCGTACACCGTCGCGGGTTGGCGGTGCGCCGCTGATGCTGAACCAGAGCGCATGGCGGCGCAGTTGGTAACCCAAAGGGTTGGCCACGTCTGTGGTGGTGAGCAGTTCTGCAACTTTCAGCAGGCTCTGGCGGGTAGCACGCTCGTTGCCTGGGTCCAGCGTGAGCGAACCAGGGACGATCACCAAGCTCGCTTCTGCTGGTTTGGCGGAATCTGCAGGCGGAGGTTCTGCGTTCTTGCCCGCGCTTTTACTGGCCGAGCTGATTATTTTCGACGGCGCAAAACCGGTGGGCAGTCTGGCCAGTATCTGTTGCAAACTTTTTACCGGTTTAGCAGGCAGCTGTTGCGCAGACAGCAACGTTAGAATTCGCGACAGGGCTGCCTGGCAGAATGCTTGTCCATCGCCCTGGCTGGCATCAAAACTCAGAGCATCAGCATGCTGAGCTGCCCGCTGCAACATCTGTTTGAACAGCATCTGACGGGCCCGCTCTCCCTTGACCCCCGGGTGGGGCCAGGCTTGCGCCCACCAACTGTCCAAAACGCCGGCGAGTAGCCACAGCGCCAGAGCGAAGCGCTCACCGCCGCCACCTCTGAGCAGGCACAGCAAAAGAAAGCCGAATACTTTCAGATCTTTGCTGCGGTCAGAAAGAATATTGAGCGCTTCCCGCTCTACCTTGGGCCAATCGATAGTGGTGTGTGCCAGCGAGCCCATTTTCATCAATTCCTGCTCCAGAAAATCCAGCGCCGGATCGTCTTCCAGACGCTCGCCGAATTCGAGCCCGGCTCCTTGGTCGAGCGTTGCCAATACCAGGTTTACATAAGGGTGTTGCTCAATGGCTTGCATAAACTCTCCTATCACCAGCCGCAGGCGTTTCGCAGCGGTTTGATGGCGCTAGAAAAGCCCGCCAGATCAAACACCAGGCCATCGATTGAGCTGGCATTAGCCTGCACTCGCACTTGCGGCATGAGCGCCAGCGTTTTAGCCAGCGCTATGGACGGCAGTCCACGGCCGGCGCTGAGCACGTAGGCGTCGTCGCGCAGGCGCCACAGTAGCGGGTCACCGTTGATGTTCACCCGTACCCGATCCTGACCTAACGGCTGCGGCAACATAAGCGTCAGCTCGGTAATATTGTTATGGCATTGCAGTACTATTAAAGGCCGTGGCAGCGTTGCACCCAGAGCCGGCAACGTAAGCAGCAAACCAGCGGCCATGCCACTGTCGCGATAAACCCAACCGTCACTGTTATCGCCAGCAGCTTGAGCATAGGCCTGGCGCCAACGTTCAGAGTTGGGTAGTTGTGGCTCCTCGATAGCGCTCTGAAGCGCCAGCGGCGTGGCAAAAATCGCATCAAAACACGCCAGGCGCTGCAAGCGCCTGGGCTCACCGGTGCACTCCCGTGCCTGCTCCATTAGCCCGCCGTGGACGGGCACAGCGGGCAGCAGAAAAAGGCCAGCCAACGCCCAGCGCCAGCATTTCCGATAGTGCGCAGCCGCTTTTTTGATGGTGAGAATCATGGGTGCATCACGTCATATTTCAGGCATTTATGCGCCAGTGTTCGCTTTGGCAATCCCAGGCTCTGTGCCGCCTGGCTGCGATTGCCGTGGTACTGCTGCAAACGCTGGCGAATCAGTGCCGCTTCATAGGCCTGAGCGGCAGTTTTCAGGTCTTGCACCTGAGCCAGCGGCGGCAGGTCCGCCAGAAATTCACGATCAAGATTGTCACTGCGCTGAGCATACGGATCGCTGGCTAGTGGGGCAGCGCCGCTGTTATCGAAGCCCTCATTAAATGGGTCATCCAGACGAATAGCGTCAGGCTGAATATCATCACCGAGTGGCGTCTGCAGACAGGCGAGCTCAATCACATTGCGTAATTCACGCACGTTGCCGGGAAAATTATAGTGTTTCAGCCGCCGCAATCCACGGCTACTGATGCCCTGAGGGCCCGCACCTTCGCGCTCGCAGTAAGCACGAATGAAATGGCGGGTTAAAGCTTCCAGATCGTCGGGGCGCTGGCGCAATGGTTCAATCCGCAGTGGAAACTGGTTCAGGCGGTAAAACAGATCGCGGCGAAAGCGACCGTCATTAATGGCCTGCTGCAACGGCTGATGAGTCGCCGCCACCAAACGAAAATCCGAATGCTGTTCCTGCTGCGCTCCCAAGGGCCGGAACTGTCCGCTTTCCAGTACCCGCAGGAGTTTGGCCTGCAAGGCCAAGGGCATATCGCCAATTTCATCAAGAAACAGCGTGCCACCGCGGGCCTGCTTCAACAGCCCTTCCTGGGCACGATCAGCCCCGGAAAAAGCGCCTTTGGTATGACCAAAAAGCTGACTTTCCAGCAAGGTATCGGGAATGGCGGCGCAGTTCACCACAACCATCGGGCCTTTGGCTCGTGCCGAAAATTCGTGCACTGCCTGCGCCACGACGTCTTTGCCACAACCGGTTTCTGCCTGTACCAACACTGCCAACTGGCTGCTGGCAGCGCGCACGGTTTGAACACGCAACTCGTCCATCTGCTGCGAATGACCCACCAACACGGTCGCCAGTCTTTTGGCCCGTTGGCGCAGTAATTGCGCATCCTGCAGGTGATCTAGCGAACGTTTAAGCAGCCGGCGTTGCCAGATCTGATCATGGTTGCGCAACACACTGACCCATTGATGGCTGATAATCTGGCGCAGGCTACGGTAGAGCGCCTGCTCGGTCACCCTCGCCCACTCCGGCTGGTCACTGCACAGCACCAGCACGCCCAAAGTGCGTCCGTCACTGCCAAAAAAGGGTTCCAACCACATGGATCCAGGCCGGCCGCTGAGATCAATCAACGCCTGAAAACCCGGATGTTCCAAGCGATAACCCGCAACCCGCGACACCGCGCACGGGCGACCACTTTGTAACAAATGGGCAAATGGGTGGCTGAAATCATCACAGACAAATTCGCTGGTGCCTTGCGCAGACCGTTGATCAGCCAACGCGCTGCAATGCAGAGTGCGACCGCTTAAGTCCAGCTCTAGCGCCCAACAGCGCTTCAGGCCAAAGGTTTTTTGCATCTGGCTAGTGGCCGAGCGCAGCAAGTCCGGCAGATTTTTTTGCCCAATCAACGCTAGCGCCAACTCGATACCGGTGTGCAGTTCCGTCTGCATCTGTCCCATATCCCTTTGTCCGTTTTAATGTGTGAAATGTGAGGTGGCTGTTCAGGCAACCGTGCCACTAAATCCGTTTTCGTCGGCGCTCAAGGTGACCCGCACAACCGGTTCCCGCCGCGCCAGTTTTTCCAATAGGGCCAGTGACACTTTCGGTAGCAGTTCGCCCTCAATAACGGCCTCAAGCATGCGAGCGCCATTTTCACTGTGCAGAGCGCGCTCGCGGATGGCACCGGCAAGATTGCCATCCAGCACCACCTCGGTCTGGTAGCGCTGGCTGATCTGATTGGCCAGTCGCTCCAGTTTGTCCACAACGATGCCGTCGAGAGTGCTGTCATTCAGCGGCAGGTAAGGCACTACCTGCATACGCGCCAACAACGCCGGCTTGAAGAAAGCGGCCAGCTCCGGGTAAATCGCTGCGATGAGTGCTTGCGGCTCATCGGCGTTTTGCACAATGGTCTGATGGCCAAGATTTGAAGTCAGAAAGAACACAATATTGCTGCAATCGATCAACCGGCCTTCGCCATCCGCCATTTCACCTTTGTCGAAAGCCTGGTAGAAAAGGTTCAGAACATCTGGATGGGCTTTTTCCACTTCATCCAGCAGCACCACCGAATAGGGTTTTTGGCGCATTGCCTCGGTGAGCAAACCGCCCTCACCAAAGCCTACGTAGCCGGGGGGAGAGCCAATCAAACGCGATACAGTGTGCTTTTCCTGATACTCGGACATATTGATGGTGGTCAAAAACTGTCGGCCACCGTAGAGCAGTTCGGCTAGCTGAACCACGGTTTCCGTTTTGCCCACACCACTCGGGCCCGCCAGCAGGAAAGCGCCCATTGGCCTGCCAGGGCGGCGGAGATCCGCGCGGGCGGTCAGTAAATGCTGATGGATCGCAGCAATGGCGTTATCCTGACCTTTGATGTGGGCGAACAGATACGCCGGCAGGTGAGTGATTTTCTGCAACTCGTCGCGGCTCATGCGGTTGACCGGAATACCGGTCCAGTCGGCGATGACCGCGGCAATCTGACGTTCGTCCACCCGCGCGTACACCAATGGCTCGTCGGCCTGCAGCTGCGTAAGCTGCAGCTCAATGGTGCCGGCTTCTGCGGCCAACTGAGCATCACCAGCTAATAGCTGTTGTTGGACCTTAATCAGCCGCCCGACCAACTCACGCTGGGCTTGCCAACGTTGTTCCAGATCAGTTGCGGCGACCTTCAATGACGCTAATGATTCATCAAGTGCAATTTGCCGTGCGCTGTCTGTTGTCTGCCCCAGTTGCTGTTCACGCTGCAGTAATTCCTGCTCTAAAGCCAGCTGAGCAAGTTCGCTACGGATGTGGCTGAGCTGGCGCGGCGGCGTGGTCAAATTCAGGCTGACCCGGGCGCAAGCGGTATCCAGTACGTCAATGGCTTTGTCGGGCAATTGGCGCCCGGCAAGATAGCGCGCAGACAATTCAGCCGCGGCCTGCAGTGCGCTATCAGCAATCAGAATCTGATGGGCCTTTTCGTAAACCGGTCGCAAGCCGCGCAGTATGTGCACCGCCTGTTGCGGGCTGGGCTCATCCAGAGCAACCGGTTGAAAACGACGGCTCAGCGCCGGATCTTTTTCAAAATACTTTTTATACTCGCGCCAAGTGGTGGCGCCGATGGTGCTCAGTTCGCCACGGGCCAGAGCCGGTTTTAGCAAATTAGCAGCGTCTGATCCGCCCTCGCTGTTACCGGCGCCGATCAGGGTATGGGCTTCGTCTATGAACAGAATAATCGGCGTTGCGGAGTTTTTGACGGTATCAATCACGCTTTTTAAACGCTTTTCGAATTCGCCTTTCACCGACGCACCGGCCTGCAGGGCGCCCAGGTCCAGCCCCCAAAGCGCCACTTTGCTCAGGCGCTCTGGCACTTCACCCTGGGCGATGCGCAGGGCAAGACCTTCCACCACCGCGCTTTTACCAACGCCGGCATCACCCACCACCATGGGGTTGTTTTTGCGCCGACGGCACAAAATATCGATAATCTGGTCGATTTCCCGATCGCGACACAACACCGGGTCCAGCTTTTTCTGCCGTGCCAGCGCGGTGAAGTCTTGGGCGTAACGTTGCAACGGGCCATCATCAACGCTGACCTGGAGGCTATCGGCGGCGGAGCCCTGCTGCGCAATAGTCGGCTGTTCTGCCGAGCCGCGGGTGCAGGCTTCAAACTGGCGCCGCAACTGTTCGCGATTGATCGGCGCCAAAATGTCGCACACCTGTGCTGGCAAATAGCGCAGCGGATTCAGCAGCAGCGCCAGCGTAATGGCTCCAGAGCGTAACCGTTGCTGCCCCAGTTCCGCCGAAGCCAGAAGCCAGGCGTCTTGCAGCAGCTCAATTAGCAGCGGTGAAAAGGCTGGGTAAGGCTCGGCGTTTTGTAAGCTGCCGGCCAGGCTGTCACCCAGTTGCTGCTGCAACGGCGAATGTCCGATGTCAGCCTGCTGAAGAATCTGCCGCACGTCGCACAGGGGCTGATCCAGTAATTGGAACAGCAAATGGGCAGGCGTTATTTCCGTACCCTGACGGCTGATACACAAAGCCGCAGAGGCTTCAAGCGCCTGACGGCACACTTCGTTGAGGCGTCCGATTAACGCCGGCAGTTCAACCCGAATCACGGTGATTTCCTTATCGTGGTAGTTGTTCCAACAGTTCATGTACCTGCACGACACGCTCGTCCAGAGCGCTGCTGTACAGGTGAAAAATACCGCCCAGAGCGAGCAATAAAGCCAGCCCAATACCCGCCAGAGGCCAGTGATTGCCATAACGGCTGCGAGCTGGCACACGATTCTTCAGCGCGTCAGCCAACGGCGCAGATGCCGCGTCGCCATTAAGAGTGGCCAGTTGCTGGCCCAAGCCGCGCAAAATGCTGTTGTATTCGTCGCGGCCGTTGGTCATCACTTTGTATCGGCCCTCGAACCCCAGGCACAGGCACAGATAGATAAACGCCAGCATGTCCTGGTAACGCTCCGGTTCCTGCTCCATCCGTGCCAGAATACCGAACACTTTTTCGCCGCCCCAGGTTTCGTTATGGAAGCGCGACAGCAGGGACTGCTGCGACCATACGCTGTGGGCACCCCACTGCGTTCCCAGCATAGCCTCATCAATAAAGGCGCAGAGTACGTAGCGGTAAGATACTAACGCCGAATGTTCATAACCCTGATCCATCAGCTCGCGTTCAATAACTGTAATGTCGTCCAACACCTGTTGGTAAAGGCTTTCAACCGACGAATAGTCTGCTAACCGGCGAATCCGTATCACCAGCCCCAGTAATGGCGCTGCGGCGTCAATCAGCGGGTTTGGCTCCAGCCCGCGCAGACTGAAGGCATTGCTGTGCATCTCGTTGTCCATGGCTTATCTCCGGATAGCCCAGAACTGCATTTCCAGCGCGGGGAATTCACCGGCCACGTGAAAAGCAAAACCGCTGGCATTTTCCAGCATTTGCCAGGCCTGACTGTTGTCGTCTAGCTGAAAGTAAACATAACCGGCATGGTACGGCAGCTGACGCGGCGCCACCGGTAAGACCACCAGTGGAATGCCCGGCAGCTGCAAACTGATCAAATCACGAATTTTTTCCACTGAAGCCACTTTGCACTGCTGTACGAAGCTACTGCGCAGGTCGTCGTGGGGCATGTCGGCTTTCACCGCCAGGATGAACTCGGCGCTGCCGATCAGGCCGGAATCGTGCAGCGGCGCAACCGTCAACCCAAACTGACGCTCCTGAAGACCTATAGCCATGGCTTGTGGCTCCAGCACCGTGCTCAGGGCCTGGCGCAATAGCTGCATAAGCTGGCTGAAACAGACTTCCGGCAAATCGTGGTTATAGGGCACAAACGGCGGCGGAAGCCGGCTCTGATCGGTGAAGGTCACCAGTTCTGCACACAGTTCTAGCAGCGCTTCATAGAGAGCTTGTGGGTGCAGCTGCGGCAACCGTGACAGGTGCAGAAAGCGCGGGTGACTTCGGTTCATCAACTGCAGCAGCAGAAAGTCTGTGACTTCGGCCACGCCGTTGTGGCCAGGAGCCCCGACACGATCGGCGATATTACGGGCACGCTCTTGCATCAGCCCGGCCATTTCTTGCACAAACCGCTGCAGCCGCGGCGCCGCTTTTATGTCCAGCAGAGTGGGGATAAAATTCGCATCCATCACCAGGCCGCCGTTGGCTCGTTGTTCCAGAATGCGGCCAATGGCTAGCGTGCTGTAGGCGCTAAAGTCTTCGTTTCCAAGCATCAATCTTGGCGCAACCCTGGCCAAGTCAACGCTGTGCGTATCGCCCTGAGTGGTATGCAGGTCGCGGATATCCGTGCGAGTTGCCTGAAAACGCGAATGCACCGCTGGCTCTTCCTGCCAGCAAATTTCAGTCTGAGTGTTGCTCTGCAGCGGCAGTGCCAGATACACCAGCTGATTGGCTACTGAAGCGTCTGTCATTTCTAGCGGCGGCGGCATCACATCATCACGAAGCAAATCAAAACAGGTGCCGTCGGCAAACAGCCCGGCCGCATTGATCAGAGAGATTCGACCAAAACCCAGATATTCATCATTCAACGCCAGTGCACTGAAACCATAAAGTGACCGGCACAATGCCAGCGAACGCTGATGAATCTGCTTTTCCAAATAGCGCTGTTGCTGCTGAAAGTGCTGGGGCTTTATAAATAACCCATCACTCCAGACTACGCGGTTGCTGCTGCCCATCACGATTCGCCCGCGCGTTTCAGCTGAACTTCGCGTTGGCGCAAGTTCACCAACAGGTGATAACGCCGGCCCAACGGTTCTACTTTGACCACTTTTTTCCACTGCGACTGATTGGGATAAGCATAAAAAGCGATAACGCCGATAACCCGCGTGTCGGCGCTAACATCGAAAGGTTCTACAAACTTGAATTCGCCCGGCACCACGGTGTAGTCACTATGGTCTATGTAATTGCGCCCCAAGGACGACTTCAGGTTGCTCAGTAGCTGGTCAAAGTCGGCAGCCATCAGCAACGAGCTATCGCGCAGCTCGATAATCTGAAACGCAATGGGTGTCGGGTTCAGCGATTCATTCGGATTCACGTCCTTCTCGGCAACCATCGCCAGATCTATGCGGCTGGGAAGATCTTCGGCGTAGCCCACCGGAATGTCCGGGTCCCACAGCACCTTGCCGGTTTTGCTGACCACTTTGTAGGGGGTGCTGCAACCGGCCAGGCCCAGGCCCAGGATTAGAATCAATAGGTGGCGCGCGATTAGACTCATAACAGGCTTTCTCTTTGCAGTTGGCGTATGTGCTGGTCGTAGGCTTGGTCAAACACTTCCTGAAACAACCGTTCAAAGCCTTGCTGGCGGCTAGAATTCAGCTCCTGGTAATAGTGCCGGTACATATCCCAGGCCCAGGTATTTTCATCTTCATCGGTTTGCAGGCCGCGGCGATATCCGCGAAAACGCTGTAGCAGGGCGTCAGGTGACAGCGCGTGCAGAATCGCTTCCAGGCCTTGGCTGGTCGCCATGCGGGTGGCTTGCTGATGGTGCTTCAAACTGGCCAGGCTTTCCTGCACGGCCGCAGGCGCAGACAAGTGCACCGGGCTGCGCTGGCCAGCAAACAGAGTGTGTACAGTCGACGAATAATCGGCCGCAAATCGCAAAGGGTTGTCTTCAATAGGCTGTAGGCGCGTACGCAGCACCTGGTGCCGACTGTCTTCGCTTTGATGCAGCGCCAGCAGCCCGCGAATGGCCGCTTTCAGAGTTTGCCCGGCCTCCTCCAGCAACAGCGTCATATCATCACTGTTAGCCAGCATCAGATTGCTATCGAGGCCCCGCAGCAAGGGCGCAACGCCAATGTGCTGGCGACTATCAAGGCCCGCTTTTTGCGATTGAGAGCACCGGGATTCCCCGCCGTCAGCGTGCTTTTCTGCGGGGATGTTTACCCCAACATTCGGGCCCGCCAGTGACCAGAGCGGAGGTCCGTTAAAAGCGGCGGCATCCTCAATTGGAGCTCTTGATGTGGGCAGGGGCTCCGCAGCCGGCAGCTGTTCTTTTTTGACGCGCAACAAAGGGGCTTCAGCGCTGTGCACGAAAGGCTGCCCTGTGAGATTTCTGGTATCTGGCTCTGTGGCCAGTTCCGCCGCCGCAACACCAAATTCGGCGCGTATACGGTAAATGCCAATGGCGATGGTATCGCCCTGCTGTAAGCGGGCCCGCCGTCCTCGCCCTATCGGTTGGCTGGCACCATTAATGTGCGTACGGCCACTGCGGTCAATCAGACAATAGCCGTCGTCGGCAAAGCGTACTTCCGCGTGACCGGAAACTGCGCCGGTGCGATGGGCAGACAGCCGCCAGGAATCGTTTCCGGCGCTACCAATGGAGCCACCTTCACGGCCAAAGCGGAAGTCTGTGGCGGTGCCGGTAACCGGTGGATTCAGCAATGTCAGCGTCAATACATCGGTCGATAAGGGCATAGCATTGGGTCCTGCGGGTTAGTGGCGAATGGGCAAGCAGACATAAGGGCTCTCAGATGCCCTTTCAGGACTTAAAAACGTGGTCCACCCCAGATAGCAGAGCTGCCCTAGTGCAACCGGCTGAATATCCTGAGGGCGCATGTGCAGTTCCAGATCCCACGCCAGGGGTTCACGCACCACAAACTCCATTAGGCGAATCAGCCTTGGGTAGTCGTCGCCGTTGGGTAAAAAATCGATGAAACGCTGATGGCAAAGATTGCCAAGACGCAGGGAGAACTTGCCGCTGCGGTCCGCCACCTTGGCACCCACCAAGGTGTCCTGACCCAGACTGGCGTTGGCCTGCCCCAGGGCCGTTTGCTGGGCCGGCGCAATATCGACGTTGCGCAGCACCCACTGACGAATGGCCACGTCGGTCAAGTCAAAACAATGACCAACAATCTTCGCGACCACATCCGCCGAACGGCTGGGGCCTGCTAGCACACCAGAGTAGGCCAGCAATCTGGATTCGCTCACGGCCAGGGCCTGACGCCTTTGACGATCACCCAGCCCCATCAAGGCAAACACGGTGTCAGAAAAGCCATCGTTCGCGCCCGGGCGGTAGCGCACGTGGTAACGGTATTTGCGCCAGGAACGGTGGAAAAGTGTGACCAGGCGATGGTTGAAAAAATCGAGGAAGTGGCGGCGCACGCCCAAATTCTGACCGGCCTCCCAGGCCAGATCTTCCAGATAATAGCCTGGTAATGGCGACTGCGAGCCGTGCAAACCCAGAAAGCTCACCTCCACCTGATAGGGCGCATGCTCATGCGCAGGCGACAGTGCTGACACCACATCGCTGCCAGGGAACCCCAAACCCGCCGACGCTGAAAAGCGGATACGTTCAGGGGCCGGCGAGCCATTGCTGGCTGCAGAAGATTCCATATCATCGTTGTGGTGCCGGTGAATAACATCCACCAGCTGAAAAAAACTGTAGCGCCTGGCGTCTGCCAAAACGGGCTGCAGAGCCGCTACATCAGCGGCGGCTGATCGTGCTGTAACGTCCATGTATAGCGTTCCTGATTATCGGTATTCACCACATCCAGTTGGTGAAAAGCATTAATACTGGCGTAGAGTGCAAAAAACCGACTCAGCACCGTGCCGAACAGGTAGAGCTCGCCTTCCGAGGCAAACCCCTGTTGGCTTAAAAACAAGCTGGTGCGAGTGCCCCGTACCGGTAATCCCCGCAACATTCGGTCGAGCGTCTGCAACTCCAAACCCTTTATGGCCGACTGGCGCCGGCGCGCAATTCGCGCAGCCTGACGATCAGACAACGCGCGAAAATCGTACAACCGTATCAACGTGCGCAGAGCCTCCGCGTCTGGCGCTGCTACGTAGTTGAGCGACAAGTTGGCCACTAATGCCCACAGCAGCCGCCCGTCAAGAGTCGGCCTGATCGCAGCGGTTGGCCGGGTGATGTTGCGAAAGCTGGCGAAGGTTGGCGAGCTTTCGGAACCCATGCAGATTTCCCCTGCTGCCAGCTGTTCCGGCAGTTGCCGGTTGCTGCACACAAGGCTCAGCGAAATGGCTTCCTGCCGGTTCACGCAGGCGGATTCGTCTGCTCGGACAAACGCCATGTAATGGTCAAAACCGTTGTTAAGCACGCTTTGCCGCGCCCGCAGGTGATAATACAAAGGAATGTCCTGTTGCTCTCTGTCCATGTCATGGCGAAAACTCTCGAACGGCGTGTAAATGCGCGGAGTATTTCGCCCGGCGCGCCCCTCCAGCCAACCTTCAACCTGTTCAACGCTGAACACTTCATAGTGATCAGGCGAGCGGCTGGACGCCAGAATTCGGTACTCAGTCTGGCGCCCGTTCAAGTCCACCGGCTCACCTTCATGGCTGAAGAGGTTAATGGCAGGCGTGCAATACAACTGAAAATCATCGACGCCGATACGCATCTGCGCCGGCAATAAGCGGCTGAAATGAAAGCGCAGGCTGATTTCGTCTGACTGCAGATTCGGCAAACGCGACAACAGGCCCGTCACGGTTACAAAACGGAAGGCCTCGGGCAGACTCAGGTATTCCTGCAGAAGACGGTGGCCGGGTAAAGCGTTCTGTGGACAGGGCAGCAACGCCTCATCGTCCGCAAAACCCGCAGGCCGAAGCAGCCCGGTAGGCAACGGCCAAGCGGTGCCGCCTACCACCAGCTCTATCGCTTCTAGGTAGTGGTTTAACCATAAGTAAAGCGTGGAGGCGTTTGGCTCATTCCCGCCCAGATAAAATTGCAGGCTATCTAGCCCCAGGCCATTCATCGGCTGATCGCTGTGCACTCCCAGTGACACCGTGACAGATGACCGCTGCGGCCCGTGCTCAGCCTGCACCGCAGCGACCGTTAATGGATAGATGTCCAGTGCGCGGCAGGTGCGGAAACGGCACTGGATCTGGCGATTGGCTTCGCCCACTGGCCGGCTCTTCACTTCAGTGTGGCGCGGCACCCGCTGGCGTTCGCTGATGGCGTGCAACTGCGGGTCAAAACGCATGATGGTCAGGCTTGGTACAGGGCGCAAATAGTTGGGCCACAACAGGTTTAACAGCGAATGGGTCAGCTCGGGAAATTCATCTTCTACTTTTTCCCGTAGCTTGCCGGTCAAAAAAGCAAAACCTTCCAACAGCCGCTCCACGTCAGGGTCTGCGCTCTGCTCCGATAGAAAACGCGTAAGCTGCGGATGGCTTTGGGCAAACTCCCGCCCTTGCTGCTTGAGGAAGCTCAACTCATCCTGATAGAAGCGGTTCAATTTCATTCATACGCCCGTTGGTGTGTTATCACGGCTGGTCAAATCACCCGGTAGTAGCGTTTGTCGTCCAATAGCAGATCGATGGTCGCTTTATCGTCCACCGCCGCTACCCGCAAATGCACGGTTACCTGAAACCGCAACTGAAGCGGGTTTGCGCCCTGGGGCAATGCTAGAACGTTGACCCTGTTCACCCGGGGCTCAAAGCGTTCAATGCACTGGCGAATGGCGTTACGCACACGAATACCCAAATCCAGAGTGCCTAGGGTAGCGTCGTTGAAATCCAGCAGGCCAAGTTCCGGCGCGCTGGGGCTAGCACCAGGGTGGGCATTAAGCAGGCGTACCAGATGGCGTTTGATGGACTGCACCACATCGCCCAGCTCGTCCAACAGCGGCACAGCCGATTCGCCCGCCTGCTCCAGGCGTTCAAACAGGCTACGCCCGGATGGTACAGCGGGGAGTGGGAAATCTGCCTCAGAAACACCGAACATGGTTTATTCCTTGTCCAGCCGGCCCACCAGCGACAACTCAAAATTGGCGCCCATGTACTTGAAGTGCGGCCTTACTGACAGCATTACCTGATACCAACCCGGTTCGCCGTCGACGTCTGACACAGTAATGCGGGCAGCCCTCAGGGGCCTGCGACTACGCACCTCCGCCGGCGGGTTTTCTTGATTGGCTACGTACTGACGAATCCAGGTGTTCAGCTCACGCTCCAGATCCTGGCGTTCTTTCCAGGAACCGATCTGCTCGCGCTGCAAAACCTTGATGTAATGTGCAAGACGGTTAACCACCATCATGTAAGGCAACTGGGTGCCTAGCTTGTAATTGGTCTCGGCGATTTTGCCATCGCGGGTATTGGGAAACTGACGGGTTTTCTGCACCGAGTTTGCGGAGAAAAACGCTGCGTTGTCGCTGCCTTTGCGCATGGTGAGTGCAATAAAACCTTCATCCGCCAGTTCGAATTCGCGGCGATCAGTGATCAGTACTTCGGTGGGAATTTTTGCTTCCAGCTGGCCAAAGGATTCAAACAGGTGCACCGGCAGATTTTCCACCGAGCCGCCACTTTGCGGGCCGATGATATTTGGACACCAGCGGTACTTGGCAAAGCTCTCGCTCAGCCGGGTGGCCAGAAGATACGCCGTATTGCCCCACAGATAATGCTCGTGGTCAGCGGATACGTCTTCTTTGTAATTAAAACTGCGCACCGGATTTTCAGCCGGGTCATAAGGCGTGCGCAGCAAGAAGCGTGGCGCGGTAAGGCCCAGGTAGCGAGCGTCTTCAGATTCGCGCAGGCCGCGCCATTTGGCGTAGCGAGGGCCCTCGAAGACCGCTTTCAATTCCTTGATGGCCGGCAACTCCTGATAGCCGTCTAAGCCGAAAAACGACGGCGCCACCGATGACAAAAACGGTGCATGAGCCATGGCACCCACCGAAGCCACGTAGTGCAGAAGCTTGATGTCTGCCGCGCCGGGGCTGAAAGCGTAATTACCCACCACCGCGGCCACTGGTTCACCGCCAAACTGGCCGTATTCGGTGGCATAAATGTGCTGGTAAAAGCCTGTTTGAGTTACATCCGGAGCGAACTCGAAGTCTTCCAACAGCTCGGCTTTGGTGGCGTGCAGAATGTCTACTTTGATGTTTTCGCGGAAGTCGGTGCGGTCAACCATCAGCTTGAGTCCGCGCCAGGACGATTCCAACTCTTGCAGGCTGGGCGCGTGCAGAATTTCGTCCATCTGCGCACTGATTTTACGATCCAGCTCCACCACCATCTGGTCCACCAGCGCTTTGTTCACCGGCTGGTCTTTTTCATCACTTCGCAGCAGGTTGGTGATGAAGGTGGCAACGCCTTTGCGCGCTACCTCATAGCCTTCATCCGCTGGCGCCATTCTGCTGTTCGCCATTATCTGGTCCAGCAAAGAACCCTCCACAACAGTTTCAGCAGCCGTGTGCTGCCCGGCAGTATCAGACATACCAATTCCTTTTAGTACGTGTTTCTTCGAGAGGTTTATACCAAGGTTGCGGTATAGCGGTGACCGTTACTCGCCGTCGGTGGCCAGTTGCAGTTCGCTCAGCAGTTGCTCCCGGGCGCTGTCGTTGTTCAGCAATTCTTGCAGTTTATTGCGAAACGACGGCACGTTGCCCAGCGGGCCTTTTAAGGCGACCAAGGCTTCACGCAGCTCAATCAGCTTGCGCATCTCTGGAACCTGGCGGGCAATACTGTCGGGAGAAAAGTCTTCAAGGCTGTGAAACGCCAGATTGACCGCGAGGGCTTCGGCGTCTGGGTCCAGCTTATTGTCAACACTGGCTGAAAGATTCAGTCCGGCCTCTTTGATCACCGAACGAAAATTACCTTTGTCTACGCTGACGGCTTTGCGTTCTTCGATAGGGATGGTTTCGGCGTGGCCCTTAAAATCACCCACTACGAATAGCTTGAGTGGCAGCTCGGTTTCGGCCTGGCTATCGCCAGTGGCGGGGACATATGTGATATTGATGCGCTCTTTTGGCGCAACAGAACCATCTTTTGCAGACATGACTTGCTTCCTGTGCAATTCCTTTGCAATGTAACTTCCCTGGTTGCGCACCATCCTGGTGGGCAAGTGGGCGTACCTTACCTAGAGAACTCTTGCCCATCAAGCCAAACTTTGCCCTGCACACGCAGAATGTGAACACGATCCGGTTTTCGTTCCGAGCCACCACGCTCTGAACTGTGACGACAACCATCGCGCCCGCTATACTCGCTATCACCCACAGGAGAGCCACCATGAGTGATTTAAACGCCCAATTTGATGAAGCCGTGAATGAGGTACAGAACGCCGACGGCGACTTGAAGCCTTCCACTGAAATGAAACTCGAATTCTATGCACTGTACAAGCAGGCAACCGTGGGCGATGCCAGCGGTAAGCGCCCGGGAATGATGGATTTTGTGGGTCGGGCAAAGTACGACGCCTGGGCCAAGCTGGAAGGTTCGTCAAAAGACCAGGCAATGCAGCAGTACATCGACAAACTCGCTGCGGTTAAGTAGCGCCGTGGGCCGGCCATGAAAACCAATCTGATTACCCGCGAAGGCTATGATTTGCTGCAGCAAGAGCTGGATCAGCTCTGGCGCCACGAACGCCCGGAGGTTACCCGCAAAGTTACCTGGGCCGCCGGCCTTGGCGATCGCTCTGAAAACGCTGATTATCAATACAACAAAAAGCGACTGCGGGAGATAGACCGTCGCGTGCGCTATCTGCGCAAGCGTTTTGAAGAATTGAAGGTGGTTGCCTATTCGCCGGAGCAAGAAGGTAAGGTATTTTTTGGCGCCTGGGTCAGCCTGCTGGACGAAGACGACAAGCCACTGACGTTCCGCATTGTAGGGCCTGACGAAATCTACGGCCGCAACGATTACGCCTCTGTCGACGCACCCCTGGTGCGCGCCTGCCTGAAAAAAGAGGTGGGTGACGAGGTGATGGTTATACTGCCGGCCGGCGAAAAAACCTGGCTCATTGAGACCATTCGCTACCCTTGCTGACATTTCATGAACGCTGACAGCAGACATAAAAAAGCCCCGTTAAACGGGGCAAGGTTCGCGCTGTCTGGAGTTCCAACTACGTAACCGCTACAAGTGTACTCCAACACTATTACCAATAGGTGTCGGGGCTGTTACCTGTTGGTCAGAATTGATTGCTGAGCGCCACCGCTCACCATAATTAGGTTGTGCACTCTAGTAGCCCGGCGTAACGTTCAGCCAACGCAGTTACATTCACAACGGAGGCTGTTATGAACCGCCAAAAGTTACAGGACCTGGCGCTACAAGGTGTCGACACCCTGGGTTATCAGTTGGACCGTTTCGGTATTACCAGTAAAGTAAATCGCCATAATCTGGCGGCTTATCTGATGCACGGGCAGAAACAGCTGGAAGGCGAATGGGACAGTTTACAGGTTCGTTTTGATCTGCAAAAAGCCCGTTTCGAAAGACTGAGCGAAACGGTTGAACAGCGGGCTAATCGCCTGTTACGCCCACTCAAGCAAGATAAACAACAGGGCTGAATTTGCTTTCAGACTAAGCCGGCGTCGTCGTCAATCGCAGGACTGGCAGCGTTGATGGTATTTCTACGCCGCTTTCTGCGCTCTTTCACCACCGCCGGCATACGCACGGTAATGGTCAACCCCGGTGACTCTTCGCCGGGGTGAGTGTCTGTCAAGTCGATGCGGGCCTGATGAATTTCCGCAACCGCATTCACCAAGCTAAGGCCAAGCCCGTTACCCGGCAAAGAACGGCTTTTCCCCACCCTGTAGAAGCGTTGAAAAACTTGGCTCTTCTCTTCGTCTGGCACGCCAATACCGCTGTCTTGCACCGAAAATATCGCTTCGTCGTTTTCTTTGCGCACAACAATGCGAATGGTGCCGTGTTCCGGGGTGTACTTGATGGCGTTATCAATCAGATTACTGAACATCTGGAACAGCAGATCCCGGTCGCCTTCAACGTTTACACCTTGTTCCAGCTCTTGTTCGAAGCTCTGACCTTTAACTTCGGCCAAGGCTTCGTAAAGTTCGCAGGCGTCTTCTACCAGAGCGTCTATTGCCACGGTTTTCACATCCCCGGCGTTGCCACGACTTTCCAGGCGGGCAATACGCAGCAGCGCGTTAAACGTGGCTAGCAGTTGGTCGGCTTCGGCCACCGCACGTCTGGCCTGCTCACGGGCTTCGTCGTTATCGACCGACATCAGGGTATTTTCAAGCTGATTACGCAGGCGGGTCAGCGGGGTGCGCAAATCGTGAGCGATGCTGTCGGATACATGGCGAATACCCTCCATCAAATACACGATACGGTCCAACATCTGGTTCAGGTTTTCCGCCAGTTGGTCGAAATCGTCTTCGGTTCCACGATTTGGAATACGCAGTGACATGTGCCCGCTCATAATTCGGCGCGAGGTATTATTGATAATTTCAATGCGGCGGGTAGTGCTTCGGCTCATCAAAAAACCGCCCAGCAGGGCCAGAGCCAGAGTAATACCCATGCCCCAATTGATGGTGTTTTCAATGACCTTTTTAACATTGGTCAGCTCTTCCACATCGCGGCCCACCAACAACAGCAAACCGCCTTGCACTTCGAAGATTCGCGCGCGAGCCAGACGCTGATTACCCATCCAACCTACTGATTCATCGAGTTTGAAGTTGATCCAGCCGGTTTCCGTTGGGGTGCTCTGCGGCCATTGCTGAATGTTACCGGCCAGCTTGACATGCTCGTCGGTGGTCAGCAGATAAATAGACTTTGCGTTGGGCTCGCGGGCCACACGCTCACGGATGATGGTAATCAGACCGTTCACGCCGCGCCCACGATACTGCTCGGCAAGGCCCGCAATTTCGGCTTCAATCGTGGCATCTGTTTGGGCTGTCATAAAACCGGCCGTACGCCAGTATATGAACGCCAAAAGCAAGAACACCGAGGTGGCAAAAACCACCATATAAAGCAGTGCCAGCTGGAACGACGACGTTCTGAGCTGGCTAAGCAGTTTCACGCAGCATGTATCCCGCACCGCGAACGGTTTGCAGTAGCGGCGTATCAAATTCTTTGTCGATTTTCGCCCGCAAACGGCTTATGTGCACATCAATCACATTAGTTTGGGGGTCAAAATGATAATCCCAGACTTTTTCCAGCAGCATGGTACGAGTGACCACCTGCCCGGCGTTGCGCATCAAATATTCCAGAAGGCGGAATTCCCGCGGCTGTACGTCGATATTCTGGCCTGCGCGCTTCACCGTGCGTGCCAGCAGATCCATTTCCAGATCGGCCACATGCAGGACAGTCTCAGTTTCTGCTGCCTGGCGATTACGACGAATCAGAGATTCGATACGGGCCAGCAACTCGGTAAACGAGAACGGCTTGGTGAGATAATCATCGCCGCCGCCACGCAGGCCCTCTACCCGGTCGTCCACATCGCCTAGGGCGCTGAGAATCAAAATTGGCACCTGATTGCCTGTAGCGCGAACAGTTTTAATGATGGCGAGGCCATCCATGCCAGGCAACATGCGATCGACAATCATAATGTCGTATTCTTCGCTGGCTGCCATCAGCATGCCTTTTTTGCCGTCGTCCGCGTGATCCACCACAAAATCAGATTCCCGCAGGCCTTTCACCAGATAACTTGCTACGTCATGATCGTCTTCTATGACCAGTGCTTTCACCGGTATTCCTCCCGCTGGCCTATGATAGTGCTGCAAGGGTACGAATAACCTGGCCGCTGAGCCAGTTACCATCTTGTAAGAGGCTGTCGTCTATAACGACGCAATACTTACGGGAACGCCACCGGGCGCAAAAGCGGCGGTGGCGTTCATTGGCAGAGCCTTGTTAACGTTGCAGTTAAGCGGTTAAAGTCAGGCCGCTTCTTGCATGTGCAGACGTATTTTCTTCATCGCATTTTTTTCCAGTTGGCGAATGCGTTCGGCAGATACCCCATAACGATCGGCCAACTGGTGCAGGGTCGATTTGGTCTCTGACAGCCAGCGCTCGCGCAGAATGTCCTGGCTGCGATCATCCAGAGTGGACAGAGCCTGCATCAGGCGGCCGTTAGAATCTTCGGTCCAGTCGGAGCGTTCCAGTTGGGTAGCCGGATTGCTGCGGTGGTCTTCAAGATAGTACGCCGGCGCCTGGTAAGCACTGTCTTCGTCATCGTTCATCGGGCCATCAAAAGCCGTATCGTGAGACGACAGGCGGCCTTCCATTTCTCGCACCACGCGAGCTTCCACGCCTAAGTCTGCGGCTACTGCGTTTAGCTCATCGTGGCTCAACCAGGCCAATTTCTTCTTCTGACCGCGCAGATTAAAAAAGAGCTTACGTTGGGCTTTGGTGGTCGCCACTTTCACAATGCGCCAGTTGCGCAAAATGAATTCATGAATTTCTGCTTTAATCCAATGCACCGCGAACGACACCAGCCGAACACCGTATTCGGGGTTGAAGCGTTTTACGGCTTTCATCAGACCCACGTTACCTTCCTGCACCAGGTCAGATTGATTCAGACCGTAACCGGAATAACTACGGGCAATGTGAATCACAAAGCGCAGATGCGACAGAATCAATTGCCGAGCAGCGTCTACGTCGCCTTCATAATAAAGGCGTTCCGACAATGCGCGCTCTTCATCCACTGTTAAAATAGGTATGCGACTCGCAGCCTGAATGTAAGACTCGAGATTAGCGCCCGGAACCAGCTTGTCCATCAGCTGTAAACTTGTGCCCATGCTTTATTCCTCCGAATCTCTACGCTGTAAAAAAAGGCAATGGACCATAAGACCACAAAATGCCCTGAAAGTTCCTGAACGCATCATTAAAACGCGGTAAATATGGGTGTTTACAGACTTTCGGCCGGCCATTCTAGTGGTCTCCGGGCTCCATGTCATCTAAGTGTCTTCGCACCGCCACCCAGGCTCCGAGCCAGCCCAGTGTCATGGCAGTAAATATCAACACTCCTGCGTTTTCAAAGCCCAACCCACTCAGAACGAAATCACTGTGATATAACGCCGCTAATCTTGCTACCGGTGCGCTTAGCCACCAAAAAGTTATGAGCAGCAGCAGCCAGGCCACTAATCCGCCACCCAAACCAAACCAAGCGCCGGTGTACAGAAAAGGGCGGCGCACAAAGGCGTCAGTGCCACCCACAAGTTTGGCCACCAGAATTTCATCGCGCCGACTTTCAATGGCCAAGCGAACGGTGTTACCAATAACTAATACGACCGCAACCGCCAACAAGATTGCCAGTGCCAGAGCCGCCCGCGTCAATAAGCCAGCCAGGGCATTCAGCCGCTGCAGCCAGCCCAGGTCCACCTGTACACGCTCCACTGCAGGCAGGCCTTGAAGGTACTCAACTAAAGCCTCGACACCGTCGGTACTGCGATAACTCGCCTCCGGCGTAATCAATAGGCTGTGCGGCAGCGGGTTCTCCTGCAGAAAATCCAGTGCGTCGGCAAGCCCGGAGCTGACGCGAAACTCAGCCAGGGCGCGCTCGCGGTCTACCAGTTCTACAAACGCCACCCGACTGTCGGTGTCTATCTGATCGGCCAACGCATTGGCCTGCGGCAAAGGCGTTTCAAGGCCAAGGTAAACCGTCACCCGCGCGCCGTTTTCCCAACCGGCACTGACATTCTGCAAACTGGCCAGCAGCAGTAACAACGCGACCGGCAGCGCCAACGCAACACCCATAACAGCCCAAGTCATCATGCTGGACACCGGATTGCGCCACATGCGCGCTATGCTATCGCGGGCTACCGTGCGGTGGTGGTCCAGATAACTGCCCGCAACCTGCTTCAGCGGCGAGGCGCTTTGACGGGCGCCGCCGGACCGCGGTACCGGTGCTTTAGCCACGGTTAGCCTCCGTCCGCGGGCGGCCATCAGCCACCAGCTGGCCTTGGTCTAGCCTTAGGGTGCGGCGGTTCATGTCGTTAATTAGCGTAATGTCGTGGCTGGCAATCAACACGGTTACGCCAACCTGACTGAACTGGCCAAACAGGTTCATTATATCAGCAGACAGCTCCGGGTCGAGGTTACCGGTAGGTTCATCGGCCAGCAGCACCGGAGGCTTATTCACCACCGCCCGAGCAATGCCGACGCGCTGCTGTTCGCCACCGGACAACTGCAAGGGGTTCATTTTCTCTTTGCTCAGCAAACCCACTTTGTCCAACGCCGCGCGCACCCGCCGGCCGATGTCACCCGGGGCCACTCCGATGACCTGCAGCGGCATGGCAACGTTGTCAAATACGGTGCGGTCAAACAGCAACTGGTGGTTCTGAAACACCACGCCAATGTGACGGCGAATGTAGGGGATCTGCCGCCGCGGCAGGCTGTTCAACAATTGCCCACCAACCCATACTTCACCGGCGCTGGGGCGCTCCATCACCATCAGCAGTTTCAGCAAGGTGCTTTTACCGGCCCCGGAATGCCCGGTCAGAAACGCGAGTTCGCCCCGATTAAGAGCAAAGTTTACCTGTCGCAGCGCGGTGTGATCGCTGTCATAGCGTTTCGTGACCTGGCGGAACTCGATCATCACAATCCCTGGTAGCTGGCGCTCAAACGTTAGTCAAACAGAGCGTCGACGAAGGCACGGGCGTCAAAGCTGCGCAGGTCTTCAACCTGCTCCCCCACGCCAATAAAGCGAATCGGTAGCTGCAGTTGGCGAGCAATCGCGAACACAATACCACCCTTGGCCGTGCCGTCGAGTTTGGTCAGCGTGATGCCGCTGACGCCCACCGCTTGCTGAAACACCTGGGCCTGATTCAATGCGTTCTGGCCGGTGCCGGCATCCAGCACCAACATAACTTCGTGAGGAGCTGCGGCGTCGAGCTTTTTCATCACCCGCACGACTTTTTCCAGCTCGCTCATCAAGTTGTCTTTGTTCTGAAGACGCCCGGCCGTGTCGGCAATGACCACGTCAATGCCGCGTGACTTGGCCGACTGAATGGCATCAAAAATAACAGACGCGCTGTCGGCGCCGGTGTGCTGGGCAATCACCGGGACTTTATTGCGATCGCCCCAAACCTGCAACTGCTCCATTGCGGCAGCGCGGAATGTATCACCCGCGGCCAGCAAGACAGACTTGCCTTCGTCTTGAAATTTCTTGGTGAGCTTGCCAATGGTGGTGGTTTTTCCAACCCCGTTCACGCCAACCATAAGAATGACATAGGGCTTCGCCTGAGCGTCGATCACAAGCGGCTTACTGACATCTTTTAATAAGCCGTGGAGCTGGTCGCGCAGCGCGTGGCGCAGGGCTTCACCATCTTTGAGCTGGTCGCGCTTAAGCTTCTCAGTCAACGATTCAATAATTTCGGTGGTTGCGGTTACGCCTACGTCTGCCATTAACAGTGTGGTTTCAATTTCTTCCAGCAGGTCTGCGTCAATCTTTTTGCCCACCGCGAACATATCCGCCAGACCGCCGGTAAAGCTAGCGCGGGTTTTGCCCAGGCCGCGGCGAATGCGCTCAAGAACGCTAATCTCGGGTTCCGGTTTGACTAACGCTTGTTGAGGTACAACTTCCAGCTTGGGCGCGGCCGGTTCGGCATCAGGCTCTGGCTTTGTTTCAGGCAGCGGTTGCGGCGCAGGCGCGGCTTGCGAGTCTGGCTGACGCAACTCGAACGTGCGCGGGCGCGGAATCTTTCGCCGGTTGCTGGCGAGATCCAGCACGAACAACAAAACAAGCAAGGCCGCGAGGCCAATTGAAATCCACTCTGCCGTTACAGTCATACCATTGAATCCAAAATAAGCGGGACAAATTAGGCCGCTATTCTAACAGACTGCTGCCGGTTAGCGAGGTAGCGCACACGGCGACGCTTTTGTTTTATCATGGGCCGGCCCAATCACCGCCTTTCAGGACACATGTCATGCCTCAGCGCCGCAAGTCACCGCGCCCTTTGCCAAAGCAACACGCCACCGGTGGTCAGCGCCCTAAATCGGCTTCCGGTCGTGGAACCCTGGGCGAATTACGCATCATCGGCGGCGATTGGCGCAGCCGCAAGCTGACATTTCCAGACAGCGGAGGTGTGCGGCCCACGCCGGCGCGCACTCGCGAAACGCTTTTTAACTGGCTGCGCTTCCATCTGGCCGGGGCTCGCTGCCTGGATTTGTTTGCAGGCTCCGGTGCACTCGGGCTAGAGGCGTTATCACGGGGTGCAGCCCACAGTGTGTTTGTGGACCACACGCCAGAACTGGTCAAAGCGCTCAACAGTAATCTTGCACTTCTGCAGGCCGACAATGCCCGTGTTGTGCGCCAGGACACCGACGCCTTTCTGGCGAGCCCGGGGGAAAGCTTTGACATAGTCTTTATTGACCCGCCCTTTCGTCAGGGTTGGCTAACACGACTGCTGCCCGCGCTGGCAGACAACGGCTGGGTCAAACCCGGTAGTTGGGTTTATTTAGAACACGAAAGTGAACTGACGACCCCAGCGGTGCCGGCCGGCTGGCAATTGCAGCGGCAAAAGAGCGCCGGGCAGGTATGCTACTGCCTGTTTCGGATAACCGACTCAACATCAGTTTAAGGTTACCGACACCACACCAGCCTGACGCTGCTTTTTATAACGGAGTGATCACCGTGCCCGAATTGCCTGAAGTTGAAACCACCCGCCGTGGTATAGCGCCCCACCTGGAAGGCCAGACCGTTCGCTCTGTCAGCGTTCGTAATGGTCGATTGCGCTGGCCGGTACCAGAAGATCTGGGTGTACGATTGGAAGGGGAGGTGATACGCAGTGTGGAGCGGCGCGCCAAATACCTGTTTCTGAATCTCGACAGCGGCAGCGTTATTGTGCACTTGGGCATGTCTGGCAGCCTGCGAATCATTACCGACGACAGCGCTGCATTAACCCATGATCACGTAGAGCTGTTGCTGCATTCGGGGGTACGCCTGAGATACAACGATCCGCGCCGTTTCGGCTGCTGGCTGTGGTCCTCGAACCCCAGCGCTCATCCGCTGATCGCTAGCCTGGGGCCAGAGCCGCTGGCGCCCGAATTCAATGGCGCCTATTTATTTCGCCGTTCCCGGGGCAAAAGCACTGCGGTCAAATCCTTTATTATGGACGGCCATGTGGTGGTGGGCGTGGGCAATATTTACGCCAACGAAGCCCTGTTCAAAGCCGGCATTCACCCGCGACGGCAAGCCGGACGTATCAGCCTTAGCCGCTACCACCGATTGGTCGAAGTGATTCAGGAAACCCTGATGGCCGCCATCCTGATGGGTGGCACCACCCTGCGGGACTTTGTTAACAGCGACGGCCAGCCCGGCTATTTCGCACAGTCGCTGCTGGTGTACGGCCGCGGCGGCCAGCCCTGCTCCGAATGCCAGGCTACACTGCGGGAAATCCGCATGAATCAGCGAGCGACGGTATACTGCACCCGCTGCCAGCGCTGAGGCCGTGTTCAATCTGCCAAAATCGTTTGAAAAAGCGCAAATATGCTTCATAGTTAACAGCGCTACAGACCAGCGCTGCTAAACTGAATATTGGCAGCTCACCCATTGTTGCGGCCGCTGTTTCATTAAGTAGCCACATAAAACAGACGATCATAGCTCTTGTAATTCATCAGGGCTGTTTTCGCTCAGGAGACATCGAATGACCCGCAAGCTGACCCGAATTTTGACGACCATGATGGTCGCCAGCCTGCTCTCGTTTTCCGCCATCGGCCACGCCAACACGTTAGACGAGAGCCCTTCTGCGCTCGCTATGACGACGGATGCATTGATTGTGCGCCCTTTACTGTTGGCGACGACTATTGTGGGCAGCGCGGTGTACTTGGTGTCACTGCCATTTTCACTGCTGGGTGGCAACACCGCTGAAGCCGGCGAAGTATTGGTAGCTGGGCCGGCCAGAGCCACATTTACGCGCTGCCTGGGCTGCACTCGCAGCGGACGCAAGCATGACACCGTTGGGCAACCCGCGAACTGATCTATCTCGCTTCAACGGCTCTAGATCAGCACAAGCCTGGGTTGTCAGGCGCAATCAATTGAGGCAGCCTGTGAGAAACTTCACGGGCTATTTTTGTTTATGGTGAACTGGTCAACGCTCGATACGGTGTTTCTGGATATGGACGGAACACTGCTGGACCTGCATTTCGACAACCATTTTTGGCTGGAACATTTGCCGCTGCGCTACGCACAAAAAAACAATCTGCAACCTCAGGTAGCCAAACAACAGCTGATGGCTTTAATTATGGCCCAGCGTGGCTCACTGAACTGGTACTGCACCGATTACTGGAGCAACCAGCTGTCCATGGACATCAATGGGCTGAAAGCCGAGGTCGGTGAACGTGTGAGCTACCGGCCCCATGTGCGGGCGTTTCTATCCAGCCTGCGCGAACGCGGCTTGTATACGGTGATTGCCACCAATTGCCACCCGGATCCCCTGGCCATGAAACTTGAGCGTACCGGCTTGGACACCCTGGTTGACGACATAGTCTCTAGCCATCAGCTTGGCAAACCCAAGGAAGACCCTGCTTTTTGGCAAGCACTGCACCGTGTGACCCCCTACGATCGCAGCCGCACCCTGATGGTAGACGACAGTTTTCCCGTGCTTGAAAGCGCCGCTAAAGCCGGTATCGCACAACTGCTGGCGGTGCTGGCACCAGACAGCCAGCAGCCTGCCAATCGCGCTCACCCGCAAATCACCGGCATTCATGACTTCGATGAAGTACTGCCACAACTGCAGAAGCAACGGCCCCTGCCATCTGCGGGATGACACCGTTATACTCAACTCGCGCAGCAAAAGGTGAGATGACATGGCAACACCCAACAAAAACGACGATGACCGCGTCAGGCTGGACAAGTGGCTATGGGCGGCGCGCTTTTTTAAAACCCGCGCCCTGGCCAAAGGCGCAGTGGAAGGCGGCAAAGTGCGTTACAACACCCAGCGCTGTAAGCCCGGAAAACTGATGGAAGCCGGGGCGGAACTGTCGATACGGCTAGGCTTGCAGGAAAAAATTGTGGTGGTAGACGATATCAGCGACCACCGCCGCGGGGCAGCGGAAGCGGCCCAGCTTTATCACGAAACCGAAGACAGCGTGAAAAAGCGCGAAGACATGGCCTTGCAACGCAAGACCATGCAAGCCTCCCAGCTTCCACCGGCACGGCGCCCGTCGAAAAAGGACCGCCGCGACATCGACCGGTTTCGCGAACACAACGGGCTCTAGCAGCCGCTTTATTGCACGTTTTTTCAGGAGACACACAATGGCGTCCGGCGATCAGTTCCAGCGCTTTATATTTGAAGACAGCCAGATCCGCGGGGCCTGGGTACAGCTGGATGAAAGTTATCAGCAAATCGGTCGCCAGGCCCCATACCCGGAATCTGTGCGCCAATTACTGGGCCAGGCGCTGGTGGCCAGCGTGTTAATGAGCAGCACGCTGAAGTTTAACGGTGCGTTGTCATTACAGGCTCAGGGTGATGGCCCCGTGCAAACGCTAATGTCGGAATGCAGCCACGACCGCTTCGTACGCGGATTAGCGCGGTTTGACGATCAAGCCATCGGCGACGGTGATTTTCAACAGCTATTGGGCGACGGCCGCATGGCCATTACCATCACGCCGGACCAGGGCCAGCGATACCAGGGTGTTGTACCCCGCGAACGGGATAGCCTGGCAGGCTGCTTGGAAGAATACTTTGAGCGCTCTGAACAAATCGCCACATCGCTGTTGCTGTTTGCCAGCGAAAACAAAGCCGGCGGCCTTCTGCTGCAGCGCCTTCCCGGTCACACCCCAGAAGATGACGAACTTTGGGAGCGAATTAATCACCTGGCATGCACCGTAGAAGCCAGCGAAATGCTTGAACTGGACAGCGAGACACTACTCCACCGCCTGTTCAACGAAGAAACCGTGCGGGTATTTGACGCGGAACCGGTGGCCTTCCGCTGCGGCTGTTCCCGTGAGCGCACAATGAGCGCGCTGGAAGCGATTGGGAGCGAGGAATGCTATAGCATTCTGGAAGAACAGGGCTCCATTAAAATGGACTGTCAGTTCTGCCATGCACACTACCGTTTTAATCGCGTCGACGTAGACCAGTTATTTACTGGTCACACCCTGCATTGAGCGCGTGTTGACGAGCGACGGCGGCGGCTTGAAAAAGGCCACCAGGCAGACTTCTATGGCATTCGTTTTTTACTGGCGCGTCTGGCATAATGGTGCGCCTAGATTGACTCGATTGTTCAGTTTTCCACCGTTTCCGGTGCGGCCCTGGCAATCACCAAGACACCCGAGGGCGAGATCGTAGTGAGCATATCTTATCAAGATCTAGGAACGGCACAGCTGGTTGAACAAGCACTGGCGCGCAACGAAGGCCAAATGGCTGCAAATGGCTCACTGGTGGTTAAAACCGGGGTACGCACAGGCCGGTCTCCCATGGACCGCTATATTGTGCAAGAACCCAGCACCGCTGACGATATTCACTGGGGCCCGATCAACCGCCCGTTCGACGCCGACAAGTTCGACGCCCTATGGGAAAGAGTCGAAGCTTACGTCGCCGAGCAGGACTCTTTCGTGTCTCTTGTGCATGTGGGCTCCGATCCAGAGCACTACCTTCCCATCAAGATGACCACCGAACTGGCCTGGCAAAATCTGTTTGGCCGCAACCTGTTTATTCGCCCGAATGCCTACAACCCGGCTGACAAGCAGGAATGGCAAGTTCTTAACATTGCCAACTTCAAATGCGTGCCCGAGCGTGACGGCACCAACAGTGACGGCGCTGTTATTATCAACTTTGCCCGCCGCAAGGTCCTGTTGGCTGGCATGCGCTACGCCGGCGAAATGAAAAAAGCCATGTTCTCGGTACAGAACTTCCTGCTACCAGAGAAAGACGTGCTGCCCATGCACTGCTCTGCCAACGTGGGCGACGACGGCGAAACCTGCCTTTTCTTTGGCCTTTCTGGCACCGGCAAAACAACCCTGTCTGCAGACCCGGAGCGCTACCTGATTGGCGACGACGAGCACGGCTGGGGCCCCGGCACTGTCTTCAATATCGAAGGCGGTTGCTACGCCAAGTGTATTGATCTGAGCAAGAAGAACGAACCGATTATCTGGGACGCGATCCGTTTCGGCGCTATCGTCGAGAACGTCATGATTGACGAAGAAACTCGCGAGCCAGATTACACCGACGTATCGCTTACCGAAAACTCTCGCTGTGCCTACCCACTCGAGCACATCGAAAAGCGCGTAGCAGAAAACCTGGCCGGCGAGCCGTCGCACATTGTATTTCTGACCTGCGACATGACCGGCGTTCTGCCCCCGGTATCAATCCTCAGCAAAGAAGCGGCGGCCTATCACTTTCTCAGCGGCTATACCGCTCTGGTGGGCTCAACCGAGATGGGCTCTTCATCAAAACTGAAGTCCACTTTCTCTACCTGTTTTGGTGCACCCTTCTTCCCGCGTCCGGCCGGTGTTTATGCCGAGTTGCTGATGAAGCGGATGGACGAATTCGGCAGCAAGGTGTTCCTGGTAAATACCGGCTGGACCGGCGGTTCCTTCGGCGAAGGCAAACGCTTCAGTATTCCCACTACTCGCGCCCTGATCAGCGCCATTCAAAACGGCGAGCTGGACGATGTGGAAATCGAACATTTGCCCACGTTGAACCTGAGCGTGCCAACCCGCGTGTCAGGCGTTGACAGCAAACTGCTGAACCCACGCAACACCTGGGCCAGCACCGAAACCTACGACGAAAAAGCAGCCGAGCTGGTCGGCCAATTTGTAGAAAACTTCAAAAAGTTCGACGTGTCGGACGCAATCGTTGCAGCCGGTCCCAGGCAGTAAAGCCAAGCTAAAAAAAAGCGCCTTGCGGATTACGCAAGGCGCTTTTTTTATGGTCTTCCAAACGCCGGCATTCGCTGCTGGCCCTCTGAAACACAGGCGTTCACCAACTTGTTAAGGCAACAGTGACGGCCAAGCCTTATGGCCGGCAACCAGGGTGTAACACACCACACCCGGCATTGAGCGCTCCAGTACCGGTCCGTTGCCACCGGCAGACACCAGAGTGCCGGGGCCAGGGGACCAAGACTGGTCGGGATTGAAAATACACAGATCTGCCACTGCACCGGCACTCAGACCTGAGTTGCTTGACGCGCTCTGGCCCAGCACGGCGGCAGGGCCAGCGGTCAGCGCGCGCAACAATTGCGGCAGGCTCAGCTCGTTAGCGGCTACCCGCTCCAAGCCCAGTGACAACACAACTTCAATACTCGATAAACCCGGCTCGCTGGCGGCCAAGGGCGCCTGTTTGGCCGCGCTTTCATGGGGTTGATGCTGACTAACAATGGCGTCAATAACACCGTCGCGAACTCCTGCCACCAGGGCCTTCCGGTCACTCTCTGAGCGCAGTGGCGGGCGCACGTGAAAACGACTATCAAATCCACTCAGCGCGTCTTCGGTAAAGGCCAGCTGGTGCATGGCCACGTCAGCGGTGACCCGAATTCCCCGTTGGCGCGCTTCCGCCAGCATGTCCACGCTGCGGGCGCACGACAGCTGGCTAAGGTGCAAGCGCACACCGGTTTCCTGTGCCAGCAGGATCATTTCCATGACCGCGGTAGTCTCCGCCACCTCCGGAATCCCCAGCAGACCAAGACGTGTGGTCACCAGGCCATCGTGGGCGTAACCGTCGGCGGCCAGCGCCTGATTTTCCGGGCTGAACATCAGCGTTAATCCGAAGGTCTGGGCGTAAGACATGCAACGTCGTAGAACCCGTGCGTTGCACAAGCCCCGTGAGGCGTTGCCGAGGGCAACACAACCTGCCTTCTGCAAACCGGCCATGTCACTGAGCAGCTCACCTTTCAGACCACGGGTAACCGCGCCTATGGGCAGCACTCGGACCAACGCCCGGCTGGCGGCTATGTCACGAATCAGGTTGGTCACAGCGCCAGAATCGTTCACTGGCGAGGTGTCGGGTGCGGCGCACACACTGGTAAATCCACCGTGTGCAGCAGCCCGTGTTTCCGAGGACATATTGCCTTTTTGGCTATTGCCCGGTTCGCGAAGATTGCAGCACAAATCCAGAAACCCCGGGCTGACAATACAATTTTCCGCCATCAAGGTTTCATCGGCCGCTTGCGTCAGGGCGTCGGGGCCAAGAGCGGCAATACGGCCATTTTTTATCAGCAAGCCAGGGTTGGCTTCCAGCGCTCCAGCGCTGGTCGCCGTGGCTCCACGGTACAACTGGCCACCCATGATTTTCACGCTGCCAGCAGGGGGGCGGGAAGACAGTTTCATGAGCGCACCTCTTGCTTGGCCATGTCGTTCAACGCTTGCTGACGCTCAGCCAGTTGGCCACCCATGGCCATGGACATCACCGCCATACGAATGGCGATGCCGTTGGTTACCTGATTCAAAATAACCGACTGCGGCCCGTCGGCCACCGCCGATTCGATTTCTACGCCGCGGTTAATTGGCCCTGGATGCATAACAATGCAATCCGGTTTCGCCAGCGCCAGTTTGGCCCGATCAAGACCGTAAAGGCGGTAAAACTCGCCTTCACTGGGCAGAAGCGCGCCTTCCATCCTTTCTTTTTGCAGGCGCAGCATAATCACCACGTCGAGATCTTTCATGCCGCGCAGCATGTCGTACTCTACGGTGCAACCTAGCGCTTCTACATCTCGGGGCAACAGCGTGCCAGGTGCGATCACCCGCACCTCGGCCACACCCAGCTCGTTAAGAGCACGAATCTGCGAGCGCGCCACGCGCGAATGCAACACATCGCCCACAATGGCCACTTTTAGACCGGCGAAGGTTTTCTTATGCTGCCGAATTGTAAGCATGTCCAGCATGGCCTGGGTGGGGTGGGCGTGGCGCCCGTCGCCGGCATTAATGATGGCCACTTTGGGCGTCACGCTTTCGGCAATAAAGTGCGGTGCACCGCTTTGGGCGTGACGCACCACAAACATGTCGCTGGCCATGGCCTCCAGGTTGTACAAGGTATCCGCCAGGGATTCGCCTTTGGAGGTCGCCGAGGTGCTGATATCAAGATTCAGTACGTCTGCAGACAGGCGTTTGGCCGCCAGCTCGAAGGTGCTGCGGGTGCGGGTACTGGATTCGAAAAAAAGATTCACCACAGTACGCCCGCGCAGCAACGGAAGCTTTTTAATAGTGCGCTCGCCCACCTCTATAAAGGAGTCAGCCGTGTCGAGGATGTCGGTCAGCAACTCGCGGCCAAGGCCGTCCAGAGTCAGAAAATGCCGCAACTGACCTTCCCGGGTCAGCTGCAAATGATGAGGGCCGGTAGCGGTTGCGGTCATGGGTTGCCTGTATGAACAAAGGTGGCTGGGGCGTGGCTAGAATGTGGCTTAATTGAAGCTAGGCCTGTTCCAGTTCAATACGCAGCGGATCAGGCCCGCGTAACTTTATGCGCTGGCTGGTCTCCAGCGTCAGCGCAAGGCCACGCACATCGGGCTGCACCGGCAGTTCACGGGCGCCCAAATCAATCAGCGTAGCCAATATAATACTGGCCGGGCGGCCATAATCGAAGATTTCATTCATCGCGGCACGAATAGTACGGCCGCTCATGATCACGTCGTCTATCAGTACGACGTCTCGATCGGCGGTATCAAACGGCAAGCTCGACGGCTTCACCTTAGGGTTCAGACCAATACGACTGAAATCGTCGCGGTAAAATGAAATATCCAGCTCACCGAACGGTTCCTGCAATTGCAGGCGCCGGGCCAACTCAGCGGCCAGCCACACACCACCGGTTCGAATCCCGATAAGCGCCGGTGAACTTACGCCACGTTCCTGCAGCAACTGGCGCAGACCGGCTTCCATTTTGTCCAGCAGTGGCTCTATATCAAGTTGTCCGTTCATAGATCCTCGTCGCAGCGCCTGGCAGGCACTGTGGTTAGCATTGGTTAGTTCAACATGGGTTGTTAAACAGGGCTATTGATTAAACCAGGTTTCCAGAATAAGCACCGCGGCGCGATCATCTATACCATCGCGCCCATAGTTGCGGCTTCCGCCGGCGGCCATCACTTCACCTTTGGCCTGATAGCTGGTCAGGCGCTCGTCCACCATTTCCACGGTTACGTGAAAGCGCCCGTGCAGGCGCTTGCCAAATTTGCGAGCGCGGAGGCACATCTCGTTTTCGCTGTCGTCCATATTCAGTGGCAGGCCTACCACCACCAAGTCAGGGCGCCATTCGCGCAGCAGTTTTTCCAACTGAGTCCAGTCTGGCGTGCCATCACGGGCCGCGATCATGGTCAGTGGCTCGCCGCGGCCGAGCATTTCCTGGCCCACGGCAATACCGATGCGGCGGGTGCCAAAATCAAACGCCATAACGCGGCGCTGGCCGGCTTCATGCATGGCCTGTGGTCTCGCTAAGCTGGTTAATGTCGATGCCCATACTGGCCAAAACCGCCTGATAGCGACGATTCCAAGGCGTACGAAACAATAAGTCCGGGCTCGCCGGACACGTCAGCCAAGTATTGCCGCCCAACTCCGCTTCCAACTGACCATCACCCCAACCGGCGTAACCCAAGGCCACCAGAAATTCATCCGGCCCCTTGGCAGCGCCAATGTCGGCCAATATGTCGCGCGAGGTGGTCAGCCAGATGTCGGCGGTCACTTCCGCGGTATGCTGCCAGCGCTGCCCAGGGTTATGCAGCACAAAGCCACGCTCGGTCTGCACCGGGCCGCCGGCAAACACTGGCAAATCCAGTTCACCGCCGTGCATGTCGAGCTGTTCCAGGATTTCTCCCAAGTGTATGTCCAGCGGCTGGTTCACGGTCAAACCCAGCGTCCCCTCGGAGGAATGTTCACACACATAGATGACCGCGCCATGAAAACGCGGGTCACTCATCCACGGTGACGCCACCAGAAAATGATTGCGAAAATTGTCCGTTGTCTTGGCAGTATCGCTCATCTGGATGTCAGCCCCCGCTGCTGGAATGACCAGGTACGTATGATTTCAAGTTCATCAACATTGCGGCTCATTTCCTCGGGGAATGGCGGATAGGGCGCCGCAAGCCTCACAATGCGGATGGCTGCGTCGTCCAGTAAAGTGCTCCCGGACGACTGCATCACCAGAACTTCCTTAAGACTTCCATCTTTGCGCAGTGTGACCAGCAAACGCAAGTCACCATAAAGACCGCTGTTCCGGGCTTCGGCGGGGTAATTCATGTTACCCACTCTGGTAACCTTGCTGACCCAGTTCTGGACATACCAGGCGTTGCTGGACTGAAGCGTTGAAGACGCGGTTACCTGCAGCACACGGGGCCGGCGTGAATAGGCTTGTTGCTGGGCGTCCAGCCGGGCTTCCAGACTGGCAATTTCCAGGCTGCGCTGCAGCAGATTTGGCGTTGGCTTTGTGGGCAGTTCTTTCACTGCTTCAGCGCGAATCTCTGGCTTGGTAATTTGCCTTGTACTGGACGCCTGGGTACTCACCACCGCTTGCTGTTGCACCGGCTGTGGTTCGGGCTGCGCCTGAGGCTCGGGTTGAACCTGCGCCACTTCGGTTTGGTTCAACTCCACCGACTGCGGGCTGGTCAGTTCTTTCGCCTGTTCTTCGCTGCCGCTGCCTTGCTGATTGGTGGGTGCCAGAAAATCCGCTTTTTCCGGCGCTTTTTCATCGGCGAAACGCGACAGGGTAATTTCCATGGTTTGCGCCGATGGCGGCGGTGTTTCGGGCGCAAAAGTAATGCCCAACACAATCACCCCGTGAATCGCCAAAGCCATAAACAGGGTGAACGAAAACCGATCAACATCGCTTACCTGAACTGCCATTCCCGTTGCTCTTGAACCATCAGATTAATGCCGCTTTAAACAATCAGCGCTGCTGCAGTCGTTTGGCAATGGCATCCATCAACATCGCGCTGATATCAATGCCAAAGGCGGCGTCCAGTTCGCGGATACAAGTGGGGCTGGTTACGTTGATTTCGGTCAGGTAATCACCAATCACGTCCAGACCCACAAACATCAGGCCCTTGGCTTTTATCACCGGAGCCACCCGGGCACATATCTCGCGATCGCGGTCAGTCAGTTCGCGGCCTTCACCGCGGCCACCGGCAGCCAGATTACCGCGATTTTCACCGGCGGAGGGTATGCGCGCCAACGCATAGGGTACGGGCTCACCTTCAATCATCAGAATGCGTTTGTCGCCCTGTGTGATTGCGGACACAAACTTCTGCGCCATAGCCTGCCGGGTGCCGTGTTCAGTGAGGGTTTCAATGATCACGCCCAGGTTGCCGTCGTTTTCTTTAATACGAAATATAGAACTGCCGCCCATGCCATCGATTGGCTTCATGATAATGTCTTTGTGCTCGGCGTAAAACGCGCGTAAGCGCGCTGAAGAGCAAGTGACAATCAGCGGCGGCGTCAGATCTTCAAACTGGGTGGCAAACAGCTTTTCGTTGCAGTCACGCAGAGTAGCCGGCGGGTTCACCACCAGCGCGCCCTGCACTTCAGCAGCGCTCAAGATATAGGTGGCCATCAGAAATTCACGATCGACCGGGGGGTCTTGGCGCATCAGAATAACGTCCAGATCGCCCAGGGCAATATCGTCTTCCGATTCAAAGCTGTACCAGTCGTTTGGGTCCATCCGCACAGTCAGGTTGCGGCTGCGGGCCCGAGCCTGGCCGCCCTTCAGGTACATGTCCTCGGGTTCCATATAAATCAACTGCCAGCCCCGTTGTTGAGCGGCCCAAAGCATGGCCAGCGAGCTGTCTTTTTTGAACTGGATCCTGTTAATGGGATCCATCACGATACCGAGTCGGACTGTCATAACGTCTCTTTCTATTGCCGGGGATTTGAAAATACGAACCGGTCTGCAAAGCAGGCCTTTCACATAGTGCTATGCTGACTGTTCAGATGGTATTGTACCCGAGCCGTGAATGCATCTGCAGAAATCCTCAGCCCATAACGTGATGGGGCAGACAAAAGTACGTTTATTGACGAACAAGTACTGTCTATTCGGGCACCTATACTTTATAAAGGAGCGGAGTTCATAGGACAATATTGGTGTTTGTGCTAGAACCCCGGTTTGCTAACAATACAGTCGCTGAGCGCAAGGTAGTTGGACAATGGACGACAACTTCGGGAACTTGAAAGTCATGGTAATCGACGACAGCAAAACCATTCGTCGCACTGCCGAAACCCTTTTAAAGAAAGTTGGCTGTGATGTCATAACCGCGACTGACGGTTTCGATGCTCTGGCCAAAATTGCCGATTCCAAACCCGACATTATTTTTGTTGATATCATGATGCCGCGGCTAGACGGTTATCAGACCTGCGCCCTCATCAAGAACAATTCTACCTTTAAGAAAACGCCCGTCATCATGCTATCCAGCAAAGATGGCCTGTTTGATAAGGCAAAAGGCCGTATTGTGGGTTCCGATCAGTATCTGACCAAACCATTCAGCAAAGACGAACTGCTTAATACCATTCGTCATTTCGTGCCTCAGGCGCAGCACTAATTCTGACATTTCCGGAACTCATTGGGGACATCATGGCTCGCATTCTTATTGTTGACGACTCGCCTACCGAGGTGAAAAAAATCACCACCATGCTGCAAAAGCACCAGCACGAAGTGCTGACCGCAGATAACGGCGCCGATGGCGTGGCCAAAGCTCGCTCGGAAACCCCGGACCTGGTGCTGATGGATGTCGTCATGCCGGGCCTAAACGGTTTTCAGGCCACCCGCCAGCTGACCCGCGCCCCGGAAACGGCATCGATCCCGGTCATCATTGTGACCACCAAAGATCAGGAAACAGACCGGGTTTGGGGTACTCGGCAGGGTGCAAAAGGTTATTTGGTCAAGCCGGTTAATGAGAACGATCTGATTCAGGTCATCAATAGCCTGATCGGCTGATTTTCAAACATGGAGTACGTATGTCTGCCCAGCCTGCCCCCTTTGCTGTTCTGACGAACATAGCCCTACGTAGCCATCAGTTATCAGCAGGCCTTCCAGAGCAGGAAAAAGCGGCCGAACAATGGAATGGAATCGGTTTTATGCTGGCTGGTGAACACTACGTTGCGCCCATGGGCGAGGTTACCGAAATACTGCATGTCCCCCGTTTTACCCAGATACCAGGCGTGCGCCCATTTCTGATGGGAGCGGCCAACGTGCGCGGCCGATTGTTGCCCCTGGTCGATCTTGACACTTTTTTTGAGCTGCCCCGCTCCGGCACCGGCCCACGCCAACGAAGGGTTCTCGTGGTTGAAAAAGACGACTTATTCAGCGGGTTGGTTGTTGACTCGGTTCTGGGTATGCAATATTTCGGCGTAGAAAATTTCAGATCAGACACCAGCGGTGTTCCTGATCGTATTCGACCTTTTGTGGCCGGCGGCTACACCCGCAACGGGGAAATCTGGAATGTGTTTTCGGCTACCGAGCTGCTCGGTGACGAACGCTTTCTTGACGTTGCACAGCGTTGATCGCAACGGCCGTGGCAGGCTTGTCAGCCTGCGACCGCACCCATTCCGATACTACAGACTTGTCCATTTCAGAACAAAGGCCGGGAGCCAGAAGATGAAAAACAGAGCCGGAAGACTCGGTAGCAGACAAGGTGGCAACAAACTGATTGCCGGGCTGACTACCGTGCTGATCGCACTTACCGTATTGCTGGTTGTGGTGCTGTTCATGGTTAACCGTGACAGCCAGTACGACCGCGAATACACGAACACCACCGCCGAACTGAGAGTGCTGTCGCAGCAGATCGCCAAAAACGCCACCGAGGCCGTCAGTGGCAATGCCAGCGCGTTTGACCAGCTGAGCAACACCCGCGACAGCTTCCGCCAGCTCTGGAGCAATCTGACCGAGGGCAACCCGCAAACTGGCCTGCCCGCCAGTCAAGCCGCAGCTGCCAGCAATGTGCAGCAGCACTGGGATTCGGTGCGTGAAAACGCCGACATTATTCTGGCCACCCGCGACTCGGTCATGAACATGCGGGAAGTGACCAACACCCTCAGTGAAACCATCCCGCAAATGCAGGTTGAATACGAAGACATTTCTATGGTTCTTCAGGACAGCGGTGCCCCGGAAGCCCAGATTGCTCTGGCGCGACGTCAGTCGTTGCTGGCTGAGCGTATGTTCCGTTCAGTGAACAACGTGCTTTCCGGTGACGAAGACGCGGTGACCGCCGCCGACCGCTTTTTGACCGACGCCACCCAGTTTGGCCGCGTACTGAACGGCCAGCTTGACGGCAACAACGCGCTGGCCATCACCCGCGTTGCCAACGAAGATGCACTTTACGGGCTAGGGGCGGTCGCCGAGCTGTTCGGGTTCATTGCCAGCAACGCCGATGCGGTATTGCAAGCGTCTCCCGATCTGTTCAAAGTCTCCAACGCCGCCAACGACATCTTCGAAAACTCCGAAATTCTGCTCACAGAACTGTCCGAATTGGCCACGGAACTGCGTGACCTTTCGGCCGCGCGAGTCATTAATCCTACTCTTGCCTTTGCGCTGCTGGCCGCCGCAATTGGTATCGTCGTGCTCATTGGTTTGGCGGTTTATCGTGAATCCCAGACCCGATTGACCAAAACCCAAACGCAGAATGACCAGAATCAGAACGCCATCTTACGTCTGCTGGACGAACTAGCCGACCTGGCCGACGGTGATCTGACCGCAGAGGCCACGGTAACCGAAGACTTTACTGGCGCCATCGCCGACTCAATCAACTACGCCATCGACCAGATGCGCGGACTGGTGCAAGCCATTCGCGGTACCGCGGTGCGAGTTGCTACAGCGGCTCAGGAAAGCCAGTCTACAGCTATGCAACTGGCCGACGCTTCCGAGCACCAGGCACAGGAAATTGCCGGCGCCTCGGCAGCGGTTAACCAAATGGCCGTATCCATTGACCAGGTATCGTCTAACGCTGCAGAATCGTCTGCGGTTGCGGAACGCTCGGTTGCCATCGCCAAAAAAGGCACCAACGTGGTGCAGAACACCATCCGCGGCATGGACAATATTCGCGAGCAAATTCAGGAAACCTCCAAGCGTATCAAGCGTCTGGGCGAGTCATCCCAGGAAATCGGCGACATCGTGTCGTTGATCAACGACATTGCCGACCAAACCAACATCCTGTCGCTAAACGCCGCTATTCAGGCTTCTATGGCGGGTGATGCCGGCCGTGGCTTTGCCGTAGTTGCAGACGAAGTACAACGGCTGGCTGAACGGTCTTCTGCCGCCACCAAGCAAATCGAAGCTTTGGTAAAAACCATCCAGTCTGATACCAACGAAGCGGTTATCTCGATGGAGCACACCACTGCCGAAGTGGTTCGTGGCGCCCGCCTGGCGCAAGACGCAGGTGTCGCCCTGGAAGAAATCGAAAACGTTTCCACGAACCTCGCGGAGCTGATTCAAAACATCTCCAACGCGGCTCGTCAACAATCTTCTTCTGCTTTGCACATTTCCAATACTATGAACGTCATTCAGGAAATTACCTCGCAGACCTCATCGGGCACCAATGCCACGGCGTACTCGATCGGTAATCTGGCAGACATGGCCTTCGAGCTGCGTTCGTCGGTAGCAGGTTTCAAACTTCCAGAAGAAGACGAAGTCGCAGACACGAAGGTTCCGCTGGTGAGCTGAGTCTGAATCAGAGGTGGAAGCAGCAATGGCAAACGCCCCAGGCAATCAGGCCGCAATGAGCGGCCGCTGGACACCACAGCGCTTTACGGCCATGGACGATGCGCAGTTCGACCAGTGGCAAACACTGCTGGAGCAGCGCACGGGCATGGCGCTGGCAAGCGAGCGACGCTCGTTTTTAGAAACCAATCTCGGCATACGCATGCGCGAGCTTGGCTACTCAAGCTATCAGGACTATTACCAGGCGGTGGTTTGCGGTAGCGGTGCTATCCGTGAATGGGCCAATCTGGTAGACCGGTTAACGGTTCATGAAACCCGTTTTTTTCGTGACCCGGATGCCTGCCAGATGGTCGCCAATTATGTAAATGAACATTCGCGCGAAGAACTGGCGCGGCGGCCTCTAGAGGCTTGGAGTGTTGGCTGCTCCAGCGGTGAGGAGCCCTACACTCTGGCCATGGTGTTAGCTGACTGTTTGCAACAGCTCGGCGTAGAGCCCTTGTTCGGGATAACCGCATCGGACATTAGTCCGGTAGTGCTTGAAAATGCCCGCCGTGGTTACTTTAATCGGCGCCGGCTTGAAGGTATAAAACCGGAGTTTCAGGCCCGTTACTTCAGCCCGATTGACAGCAAGCAGGTACAGATATGCAGTCGCCTTCGCGAGCGTGTGTGCTTTAATTGTCTGAATGTGCTGGACCTCGAAAGTGCGCCGATTCACAGAATGAACATTATTTTTTGCCAGAATCTACTGATTTATTTTCACCGCTGGCGCCGCCAGGAGATCGTTCGGCATTTGGCAGAGCGTCTGGCCCCAGGTGGCCTGTTGATTTTGGGCCAGGGCGAGATAACCGAATGGCATCCACCCGGCTTGCAACGGGTGCCATCGGGACATGTACTGGCGTGGACCAAACGCCAGACTGACGACGAGTAACCGGAGAGGTTATGGGCAATAACCATGACAGTATCGCCCTCGACTGGGTTCGGGGTGAAATACAGAGCACGCTGGCTCAGGGCCAGCAGGCTCTGGAAAGCTATGTGGACAACCGTAAAGACGCGGCTCGTTTACGCTTTTGCCTGAACTATCTCCACCAGGTGCACGGCACATTGCGAATGGTCGAGCTTTACGGCGCCTCCCTGCTAACCGAAGAGATGGAAAAACTTACCCAAGCCATTCTGGACAACCAGGTTGACAGCGAAAACGAAGCCGTTGAGGTGCTAATGCAGGCCATTCTGCAGTTGCCGCAATACCTCGACCATATTGACAGAAGCAGTGATGATTTCCCGCTGGTACTGCTGCCCCTATTGAATGATCTGCGTGCCGCACGCGGCGAAGCATTGTTATCTGACACCTCTTTGTTCAAGCCCGATATGTCGCCGGCGCGCGCCCGCGGCACAATAAAAGACGACCGGTTGCAAGAACCGAAAGTGCGCGACCATTTACGCAAACTGCGGCAAATGTATCAGTTCGCGCTGGCTGGAGTAATGCGGGAAGCCGACCTGGACGCCAACTTTGATTACATGCAAAAAGTAATCAAACGCTTGGTTCGGCTATGTCAAAAAACGCCGCGGGGTGAGCTGTGGAAAGCCGCCGCTGGTTTTGTAGAAACACTTCAGCTTAAAGCCAACCCGGTTAACGCGGCTGTAAAGTCGCTGCTGCGGGAGCTGGATAGCGAAATTCGCCAACTAACAGAAAATCCGGACACTGCCTTGGCACACCCGGCGCCAAAGGCTTTATTCAAAAATCTACTGTATTATGTAGCCCGCGCCCGCGAACTCGATTCACCTCGAATAGAAGCTCTGCGCACTGATTACAAGCTAGCCCAGGCATTACCTTCTGATGATGATGTAGATGCAGCACGTTCACGGGTCAGCGGCCCTAATCGCGATGCCATCCAGTCTGTTGTGCACGCCCTCAACGAAGAACTCGCCAAGCTCAAAGACCTGCTGGACCTGTTTGTCCGCGCCGACCTGCGCAGCAACGATGAACTCGAAGACCTGGTCCCAGGTTTGCAGCAGGTAGCCAACACCCTAGCGGTTATTGGTCTGGACGTGCCGCGTAAAGTGGTCAATGAACAGATTGATCTGGTGGCCCAACTGGTCCGTCAGGATCAGCGTGTATCCGATAACACGCTGATGGACATCGCCGGCGCCCTGCTCTATGTGGAAGCCAGTTTGGCAAATCTGGGCCAGGACAGCCAGCATGAAGATACCGACCAGCGCGACTTGCTGAACCCCGGTTCGCGGGAGCTGGGGGATGCCAACGGTGCACTGCTGAAGGAGTCTCGCAACACTCTGGAACAGGCCAAATCGGCCGTCGTCAACTTTATTGCCTCACAGTGGGACACCCGTGAGATTGAACATCTGCCGGCGCTGCTGCACAGCATCTGCGGTGGTCTGAGGTTGATACCGCTTGAGCGCGCCAGCGATTTGCTGGAAGCCATGGAACGCTACATCACCGACGTGCTGCTGAGCGGTCGCGAGGTGCCCAACTGGCAAGAACTGGATACCCTGGCCGATGCTGTTACCAGCATCGAGTACTATCTGGAACGCTTGAATGACGGGATCCGCGACAACGACAACGTGTTGCGGGTGGCGGAAATCAGTCTCGAAAGCTTGGGCTTCCCGGCAGGCAAGGCGCCTACCTGGCGCCCCAGAGCTGACATCAACGAAGCCGACATTCCCCTGATGGACGCGCCATTGCTGGACGCACCCCTGCTGGACGCCGTGTCAGCGCCCACCTTAGACACGGGTGTACCCCCGGACGAACTGTTGGATGACGAAATTGTTGATATTTTCATCGAGGAAGCCGAAGAAGTTCTGGCGACCATCCACAGTTACTATCCACGCTTACAGCGGAATCACGACGACCGTGCAGCGCTGGCCGAAATGCGCCGCGCCTATCACACATTCAAAGGCAGCGGCCGCCTGGTGGGCGCCAGCAGCCTGAGCGAACTGGCCTGGGCGGTTGAAAACCTGCTGAACAAACTGATTGATCAAACGGTCAAACCCAACGATGACGTGTTTTCTCTGGTCTCTGACGCCAACGCGCATCTACCGCAGCTGATCAGTGAGTTCCGCGCCGGCAACCCGCAGGGCGACGTTGCCAACCTGGTTGCTCGTGCCGAAGCCATCACTACCACACGCCGCGCAGATACCAATACCAATACTGCAATCAATGCGCCCGCCAGCGCCAGCGCCACAGACCGCACCGATAACCCGCAAAGCGAGTTGATTGACGACGAAATCCTGGAAGTTTTCATCGAAGAGGCCAGTGAAGTATTAGCCAGTATTGATGAATACATGCCTATGTTGTTGCGTCACTATGGCGATCGCAGCGCCTTGGGTGAAGTGCGCCGCGCCTTTCACACCCTTAAAGGCAGCGGCCGTATGGTCGGCGCCGACGTGATCGGTGAGTTGGCATGGTCTGTGGAAAATCTGCTGAACCGGGTGCTTGACGGCAGCCGCAGCATGAGTGACGCCGTTGCCTCTCTGCTTAGCGATGTTATCGCGCTTTTGCCGGCGTTGGTCAGTGATTTTGAACAACACCGCACCGCAACCGTTGACACCCATGAAGCACAAGCCCGCGCCCATGCACTCGCCGACGGCAAAGACGTGCTGGCTGCCACTGGCGCAGTTGCCGCAAGCGAAGCCGCCACGGGCGATGTTCTGCAGTCACCCGAGGCAGGGCCCGAGCCAGACGACGAGTCAGACGTAGACCAACTTCTGCTGGACATTTTCGAGAGCGAGGCCCTGTCTCACCTAAAAACGGTGGAAGCCTATATTGCCAGCGCCGCAGATAAACAAACCACAGCCTATACCGACGAACTAACACGGGCACTGCATACCCTTAAAGGCAGCGCTCACACCACCGGCATAACGCCCATTGCCGATTTGGTTACCCCCCTTGAGCGCTTTGTGAAAGACGCCCGCGCTGAAAACAAACGGTGCGACCGCGATGCTATCTCCTTGCTAGAGCAAGGCGTGTTGTTGTTAAACCAAGGCCTGTTGCAACTTCACAGCCAGCCACTGGCAGAATTGCCGGGCAGCCGCGAGTTCCTGGAGCAACTGGAACAGCTGGCTAGCGCTACCTTGAAGGGCGCCAGCTACGATGATACCCAGCTATCGTCGGCCAATAGCCGCTCCGCTTTGCTAGAACTCTTTGTTAACGACGACATCAACATCGTGCTTAACGCCAGCAGCATACTGGACAGCTGGATTGCCAACCCCGCTAATGGCCAGGCCCTCGAACAGCTGCGTCACGAACTGACGCTGCTGACCGCGGCTACCGAAATTGCTGGCCTAGACGATATAGCCACTTTATCTGCGGCGCTGCAAGGCAGCTACAGCGTTCTGGCTGACAGCGACCGCGAGCCAAAACCCGAACTTCAGGCCTGCCTGCACCTGGCCCATGAGCAGCTAATCAACATGATGGACCAGGCCGCAGCCGGACTGACTATCGACAGCGCAGATCCGCTGCGTCAACAGCTGATGGATTTTACCGATGATGTTCTGGCCAGCGATGCCTTCCTTGCCGAGTTCCAGCAAGACGAAGAGCTAAACCAACACCAAAAAATAGACAACGAACCGGCAGCTGCTGAGATAGCATTTGAAGCACCCGTGCCACCCTACGCGCCGGATACGGACGACGACATAGATCACGAAGTGCTGGAGATTTTCCAGGAAGAGGCCCGCGAGTTGATCGACAGCACCGCCGACGCACTTCAGCGCTTCAGTCAGGACAGCGGCAATCACGATTTACTGCGATTGCTGCAACGAGACCTGCACACCCTCAAAGGCGGTGCCCGCCTGAGCAAAGTGGGCAGTATTGGTGATCTGGCCCACGAACTGGAAACCCTGTTCGAAGGGCTGGTTCAGCAACAACTGGTAATATCGCCGGTGCTGTCTGACTTGCTGTTCAGCTGTCACGACCGTCTGGCTAGCATGGTAGAAACTCTGGAAAATGGCGACAGCCCGCGCTCAGCGCCCGACCTGATCGCAGAAATACAACGTTATTCCAGCAACGCTGCAAACGCTGGCGCCGATCATTCCCCGGTTGTTTTGCAACCGGAGCCAAGCCCAGACGCACACGACACCAACAGCGTAACCACCGACCCGGAACTGATGGGCATCTTCCTGGAAGAAGCCTATGACCTGATCAACGCCACCGGCAGCGCACTGCACAGCTGGAGCGAGAATCCCGAAAACAGCATGCTTACCGCCGAATTGCAGCGCGACGTGCACACTCTGAAAGGCGGCGCACGAATGGCGGGCGCAGACGCCATGGGTGATCTAGCACACGCTCTGGAGGATTTGTTCGAGCGGATTACGCGGGGCGAACTGAAGCCCGGGCCAGAGATGTACGAACTTCTATTTGCCTGTCACGACCGCCTGGCCGCCATGGTAGAACAAATTGCCACCGGCAAAGCCTGCCCACCAGCTCAGGAGCTGATCGCGCAGGTGCATCAGCTGCATCCGCCACAAAAGACCGAGCCTTCAGCGCTGGATCAAAAGCCTGCGACAGTGGAACAGAACGTCGAGCAGGAAGCTGCACAGGAAACGCCAGCGCCGGCACCAGAGCAGCAAATGCCCTCTGTTGCAGTGCCCAAGCCAAAGCCTGCGCGCGCGCAAACCCGCAAGCCCCTGCGCACCGCGCAAGAAACCATTCGGGTGTCGGCACCGCTGCTTAACGAGCTGGTCAATCTGGCGGGCGAAACCAGTATTGCCCGCGGCCGCCTGGAACAGCAAACCAGTGATTTTAGCCACACTCTGGAAGAAATGACCGCCACTATTGAGCGCTTGCGCGAACAGCTGCGGCGCATGGACATCGAAACCGAAACCCAGATTCTGTTCCGCGCCGAAAAAGAGCTCGGGCCCGATTACGGTGAAGACTTCGACCCACTGGAAATGGATCGTTATTCGTCTATACAGCAGCTATCGCGGGCTCTGTCGGAATCGTCTTCTGACCTGATCGATCTGCGCCAAACCTTGGCCGACCGGATTCGCGACACCGAAACCCTGCTGGTGCAGCAGTCACGTATCAATACGGAACTGCAAGAAGGTCTGATGAAGACCCGCATGATTCCGTTCGCCTCAGTGGTGTCGCGTTTACGCCGTATCGTGCGCCAAATCAGCACCGAGCTAGACAAGAAAGCCAATTTTGAGGTGTACAACGCCGAAGGCGAAATGGACCGCAACGTTCTGGAGCGGATGATTGCGCCTTTGGAGCACATGCTGCGTAACGCGCTGGGCCATGGCGTTGAATCGCCCGCAGAGCGTCTGGCCGCAGGCAAAGCAGAAACAGGGGAAATCAGCCTGTCGCTGCAACGCGAAGGCGGCGACGTTGTTCTGCGCATGCGGGATGATGGCGCCGGCATTTCTACCGAGCAGGTACGTAACAAAGCCATCAGTCAGGGCCTGATCGGCCCAAATGATGTACTGACAGAGCGCGAGGTTCTGCAGCTAATCATGACACCAGGCTTTTCCACCGCCAAGGAGGTTACCCAGGTATCCGGCCGAGGCGTTGGCATGGACGTGGTAGCGTCAGAAATCAAACAGCTGGGTGGCAGCCTCGACATTCACTCCAGCGCCGGCCACGGCACCACATTTACCGTTCGGCTACCGTTTACTGTGTCGGTTAACCGTGCCTTGATGGTCACCAGCGGCGACAATTTCTACGCCATACCGCTGAACACCATTGAAGGCATAGTGCGGGTGAGCGCCTACGAGCTGGAAGAATATTACAAACCCGAAGCGCCGCTGTACGAGTACGCTGGTCAGGAATATCGCCTGCAATATCTGGGCAATTTACTGAACAGCGAATACCAGCCCAAGCTTCAGGGCCAGGCACTGCCACTGCCAGTTATTTTGGTGCGCGGCGCAGAGCAACCTATGGCCCTGCAGGTCGACAGCCTGGTGGGCAGCCGCGAAATTGTGGTGAAATCTCTGGGGCCTCAGTTCAACTCTGTGCGTGGTGTATCTGGCGGCACCATTCTGGGTGACGGAAATGTGGTGGTTATTCTTGATCTGCCAGCAATGATCCGCTCCGACGTACTGTCAGAGCAGCAGCGCGCCAGCTTCAAAACAGACGAGCCGCGCCAGAAACCCCGACTTCACCAGCGCGCCACGCTAGTGATGGTGGTCGATGATTCCGTAACCGTGCGTAAAGTGACGTCGCGCCTGCTTGAACGCAACGGTATGGAAGTCATTACCGCCAAAGACGGCTTAGATGCCGTGACCCAGTTGCAGGATTACCGGCCTGATATCATTCTGCTGGATATTGAAATGCCACGTATGGATGGCTTTGAAGTAGCCGGCTTTGTTCGCCACGACGACGTTTTGCGAAATACACCCATTTGCATGATTACCTCCCGTACCGGTGAAAAGCATCGTGAGCGTGCATTAGCCATCGGCGTTAACGAGTATCTGGGTAAGCCGTTTCAGGAGGCCACGCTGCTGGAGGCCATTCGCAGGCTGACAGGTACCCAATGATGGCAACCGGCGCCGGCACACTGACTATCGGCATAGTGGCAGATACCGTCACGCAGCGGCAACGGCTCAGCTCTAGCATAAAAGAACTGGGGCTGGTTACCTGTTTTTGCGGCAGTCCGGCGGAGTTGTACGCCAGTGCAACATTGCCGCTGGCGGCCTGCTGGCTTGTTCAGCTGGAGGACGAAGAGGAGCATCCCGAAGATTGGGATCTGGCCCTCATTGACGGAGATGCGCCGGTATTATTAGGACTGGACCCCGCGCCCGCTGAAAACGACAAAGAAAACGCCCGCTGGCAACGTAAACTGGAGAATAAACTGGAGCGCCTGCTCGGGCCGTTATCGGCACCTCAGAGCGCAAACGCAGAACCGGTTTTGAAGCGCATCAGCAGTTCGGCGCCAAATTCGGTTCCGCCACTGCAGCCATCGGAACCCATAGCCGCCAGACAAATATGGGTTCTGGCGGCGTCACTAGGTGGGCCAGAAGCGGTAAAGAGTTTTCTGGACCAGCTTCCCCCCGATTTGCCGGTGGGGTTTGTGTATGCTCAGCACATCGACGGTCAGTTTACAGACGTTTTAACCCGGGTACTGGGCCGCCACTCCCAGTACCGCTTGAAAACAGCAAAGCCAGGTGACGTCATCGCAACGGGGGACGTAGTCATGCTCCCAGTCGACCACGAATGGCAGATAGGCAGCAGCGGCGCACTGGAGGAGCTGCCTGGCCCTTGGCCGGGACCCTATGGCCCGTCCATCGACCAGGTGCTGCTGAATATGTCGAATTATTACCATGAAAACTGCCACGCCATTATTTTTTCCGGTATGGGATGCGATGGGGCAGTGGCTGCACCCATGCTGCGCGCTTACGGCAGCCGCATCTGGGCGCAAGACAGCCAGAGCTGCGGGCAGCCCTCCATGCCCGAATCGGTCGCCGCCACCGGCTGTGTCAGCTTTCGTGGCACACCCCAGCAGCTCGCGCAGAAACTGGTCACAACTCTCGAAAACACTGACCTGCAGCAAAGCAGTCAGCCATCAGATTACGCTGGAGGTAACTCATGACCGATAACAACCAGACCCTGGCCTGCGTGATGATTCCGATGATCGGTCGTCAGCTGTTACTGCCCAACGTATCGCTGGCTGAAGTGGTGGACTACAGCCCCGACATTAACACAAGCGCCGACTCACCCGCCTGGCTGGCTGGCCATCTGGAATGGCGAGGGCTAAGGCTACCGGTTATATCCTACGACGCAGCCAGCGGCGGCCAATTGACACAACCGAATAATCGCCGCGGCCGGGTGGTTATCCTTAACAGCATCGTCGAAGAACACCGCGAACAGCCCTTTATTGCTTTGATGACTCAGGGCATACCCAGCCAGAATCGCATTAATCAAAGCCAGATTCAGCGCCTGGACAGCCCAACCGGCGTCGCCGACCTAATGGAAGTCGAAGTAGACGGCGAGCGCGCCTGGATTCCCAATCTGGAGTATCTGGAAAGCCTGGCGCAGCAATTACGCTGAGGCCTCAGCCAACGGTGCGGAAACCCTGGCAGCACGGATCGCAACTGTTATAATGTTGCAAATTTCAACGGATACTTGCCATGCCCGCCCGCGCTTTACCCTATCGCCCCCATAATCATGATCTTTGCGTTGATCACGCTCTGGCCCAAGCCAGGGAAATCTGCCGGCGTAACGAGGCGCGGCTAACCCCCGTCAGGGAAAGAGTGCTGGAGCTAATTTGGCAGTCCCACAAACCATTGGGCGCCTACGATGTGCTGGCTCAGTTAAGCGCCGATGGCCACAAGGCAGCGCCGCCAACGGTGTATCGCGCCCTCGATTTTTTACAGCAGCACGGCCTGGTGCACCGTATTGCGTCGCTTAACGCGTTCACTGGTTGCGACCACCCGGGCCAGCACCACTGCGGCACTTTTCTGATCTGCCGCAGCTGTGGCAACGTGCTGGAGTTAGCTGCCCCGAACGTAACCGCTGCTATTAACCAAGCCGCAGCAGCCGAAACGTTTCAGGTAGAACAGATTACATTGGAAATTGCCGGCTTGTGCCCGCGCTGTCAGAGCGACAGCACTGATCAGCCGACACCATCATGAACGAGGTTTTGGCAGAGCTGAGCAAGGTATCGGTGACGCTCAATGACCGATTGATTGTTGACCGGGTGTCTTTGAGTATAAAGCGCGGCGATATCATCACTATTATTGGCCCCAACGGAGCCGGCAAAACCACGCTGATTAAAACCATTCTGGGCATCCAGAAAGCCACTTCTGGATCGATTAGCCTGCCGCCCGGCTTGGTGATTGGCTATGTGCCACAAACCCTGAACCTCGAAACCACCCTGCCGCTTAGTGTTGAGCGTTTCATGGCGCTGGGTGGCTGCGACCGCAAAGGCTGTCAACAGGCGTTGGCGCGCACCGGTGTAGCCCACCTGATGGCAGCTTCGGTGCACCATCTTTCTGGCGGCGAGAAACAACGACTGCTACTGGCCCGCGCGCTGGCCCGACAGCCCGGCCTGTTAGTCCTGGATGAACCAGCTCAAGGGGTCGACATCAACGGCCAGGCCGCACTTTACGATCTGGTGCGCCAGATCCGAGACGAACTCAACTGCGGCGTTATCATGATCTCCCACGACCTGCATCTGGTTATGGCTGCCACCGACAAGGTTATCTGCCTGAACCAGCATGTGTGTTGCAGCGGTTTTCCGGAAGACATATCCCACGACCCGGCCTTTATTGAAACCTTCGGCACCGCCGTTGCCGAGTCACTGGCGGTGTACCATCACCATCACAATCATCGCCATGATCTGCACGGCAATGTTATTGGCGGCGGACCCGCTATCGATGGCACTCTGAAAAAGGGTACTTTCGACGACGCGGAAGCAGCGCCAACTTGCTCAGGGCACCACCATGATTGATGGCATTCTGGATGATTTTTTCTGGCGTGCGCTGATCGGCGGCCTGGGTGTCGCTCTGGTAGCGGGGCCTCTCGGCTGTTTTGTGGTTTGGCGGCGGCTCGCCTATTTTGGCGACACACTGGCCCATTCGGCGCTTCTAGGCATTGCCCTGAGCTTTGTGATACAGGTGCCGATTAATGTCGGGGTGATTATCACTTGCTTGGGGTTGGCTTTGGCGCTGGTGCTGTTTTCCCGCAGCAAAACATTAGCCACCGATACTCTGCTGGGCATCCTGGCCCACAGTGCGCTGGCCATTGGACTGGTCACCCTGAGCTTTATGCCCTCGGTGCGAATGGACCTGACCGGGCTGCTGTTTGGCGATCTGCTGGCCATGAGCCGCAGCGATCTATGGTGGATTTACGGCGGTGCCGCCACTATTTTGTGCCTGCTGGCGCTGCTATGGCGTGGCCTGCTGATGAGCACCATTCACGAAGAACTGGCGCGGGTTGAAGGGGTGCCGGTAGAACGCCTGCGGCTGGCCCTGATTCTGATGTTCGCTATTGTGATTGCGGTAGCCATGAAAATTGTCGGCGTGCTGCTGATCACTGCGCTGCTGATTATTCCCGCCGCCACCGCAAGGCGCCTGGCACGCACACCAGAACAGATGGTGGCCATGGCGATGCTATTCGGCTTTATTGCCGTGACCGGCGGGTTGGCTCTGTCATGGGAACTGGACACACCGGCGGGGCCGTCGGTGGTGGTTACCGCATTCAGCTGTTTTCTGCTGATATCCGCGGTTGGCGGCAAACAACGTGCATAAGTCGGCTTAACAGAGGGATTCTCGCACCCAAACGTAGGGGCTACAGCGGCTGCATCACTGAATCCCACTGGCGCTTTTCCACCAATTCCATGAATTCATCACCCAGGCGCTCACTCTCGGCAATCGACCGACGCCAGGCTTTTTCGCGGCCGGCGTCGTCGCCCAGGTACTTTTCAAAATCACGACGGTCCGGCAGTTTTCCATTGGGCAAACTCGCCAGATAGTCCGCCGAGGGCGCCAGCAACAGCACATCCTGCACATGTGACGCGTTAGACTTGCGCCAAGGTAAAGACTTATCAAACCAACCGGGAATTATTCGGTCGGTAAAATGCGGATACAGCACAACACCTGGCTGCTGGTACGGCAAATCCAGGTGATAATCCAATAAACCGCCGTCGCGATAAAGTCCTGCTGGCGCTCCAGGAATGTTCGCCACCCCCGACATCACCATCGGAATTGAAGCCGAGGCCAGCAACGCCGGAAGCAGGTTGTCTTGATTCAATGCAATGGTGTGGCTGGCGAAATCGCGCAGCTCCTCTAACGGTGCCGGTGTGCGCGTGTCCTGCACAATGGCCCGCTCCATGACCCGACCCAGATGCCGGCGTCCCAGCATGTTGCTAGCTATGGCGTGCAGCAGCCCCAGGGTCAGACGACCGCGGCTATCGTGTCGCAACAGTCCCAAACTGCGCACCACCATGACGCTGAGCCGATACTGCGGGTGATTCAAAATATGCTGTTCACGCCCACCCAGTAACTGTTGCAGAAACTCGAGGCTTTTACGGGTTACTTCGGCGGCGCTGACCCCTTTTGTAAAACGCTGCTGGGTGTATAGCTCCGCTAGCAACTCCAACTGAGCCACCGGGTTATCAGACGACGCCACCGCCGCAAAGCGCCAGCTGCCAATAGACGATCCCACCAACGCTCTGGGCTGCGGCGCGCTCGGCAGCCAATGACCAAACAGGGTTTTATCCAGGCCGCTGAGGCCCAAGGCTTTGGGCCCACCGGCAGCGCCAGGAATCACGTGAACATCCCCGGCGCTCAGCGGGTTATCCCGTAACCGCCTCATGGCACGAGTACCGGCTCGAATCGTTAAAGCCGGTGTGCGAATATGAATAGCGGTCATGGTTTCTCCTCAACAGGGGACGCGGGCAAGAAAGCCGCAAAGTGTCATCATTATTGGGTTTAGCCGCGGTTTCTCCAGCGAACACGACAACGATTATTCAACAGGGCAGCTTTTTTTCACGACAAGCCGTGCTAAATTTGACGTATCGAGTAATAAAAAAACCAGCGCGCCAAGCCGCAACATCGGGCTGACGAAGGGAGCTCTAGGTGGCCATACCTTTTTTTCTATCGGAAAAATTTACCAGCAACCCAACTTTGGTGGTAATGGGGTTTCGCCGCCAGCTGGTTTATCACCTGCATTTCTGGGCTTGCTTGGCCGTAGCGCCGCTGATTGTGGTGCAGTGGCTTCATCAGAATTATTTGCTGTCTGCCCTACTCTTTCTTTTTTGCGCCAACGCCTTACTGGTGATTGGCTTTTTGCGCTTCCGCCAACACTACTTCTTGCGGGGCTGGCTGTTTCCGCTACTGGCGATGATCTGCGCGGTCTATTCTACTGCCATTAACGGCCATGCCGGGCTTTACTGGGCCTACCCTGCCATTTCTGCCGTATTTTTCCTAATGCCCCTGCGGGATGCCGCCATCAGCAACTTTGTGTTTTTGGCCTTGATGGCTATCACGGCCTTTTACGTATTTCCCCTTTCAGAGTTCTGGCGTATCACCACATCGCTAGGGCTAACTTGCCTGTTCGCACTGATTTTTGCCTGGCTGGTGGGGCGCTTGCAGCAAGAAATGACAGAACTTGCCACCACAGACCCACTCACCGGCTGCAGGAACCGGGCAACACTGGCTGAAAGCCTGACCCACCAAATCAAGCTTTGCGAACGCTACGACCGCCCATCGTCCATTTTGCTGCTGGACCTGGACCATTTCAAAACCATCAACGACAAATGGGGCCACCACACCGGTGACACTGTGCTGACCGGCATAGCACGTCTGCTGAGCAACCGCCTGCGTGACAACGACCACATATTTCGTATTGGCGGCGAAGAGTTCATAGTGCTGCTGCCGGAAACCAGTCTGCCCGAAGCCGAGACACTGGCCCGTGAACTGGTAAAGAGCGTGGCCGTCGAACCCTTTCAGACCGGTATTGGGGTCACCATCAGCGGTGGCCTGACGCAAGCCTGCGCCAACGAGACCTGGTCAGCCTGGCTCAAGCGTGCAGACCAGGCACTGTATAAAGCCAAATCCGATGGCCGCAACCGTGTTGTGCAGTTACCTGTCAGCTCGCCGCCAGCCGATACCGGCCTTCAGGACGACAGCTGAAAAGCTACGGCGCTTACCCATAGAGATCATGGCCATTTTGCCTTAAGCTTCCGCCCTTGCCAGATTCAGTAAACCGGACCCTTATTTATGAGTAATCCCCTGACAGACGATCTTGCCGGCCACTACCGTGCCATTATTAATGGCTTGGGTGAAAACTGTGACCGCGAAGGCCTGCAAAACACGCCCCTGCGCGCGGCCAAAGCCATGCAGTTTCTAACTCGCGGTTACCAGCAGGATCTGAACGATTTGGTCAACAACGCAGTGTTCGAGTCCGCCATGGACGAAATGGTGGTGGTACAGGACATCGAACTGTACAGCATGTGTGAACATCACGTGTTGCCTTTTATCGGCAAGTGCCACATTGCCTATCTGCCTCAGGGCAAGGTATTGGGGCTGTCTAAATTCGCCCGCATTGTGGATATGTACGCACGGCGCCTGCAAATCCAGGAAAACCTGACCCGACAGATCGCAGAAGCGGTAGAAAGTGTGACCAACGCCAAAGGTGTGGCCGTTGTGATCGAAGCTCAGCACATGTGCATGATGATGCGCGGCGTTGAAAAACAGAACTCGAAAATGAAGACCTCGATGATGCTCGGCCAGTTCCGAAAGTCACAGGCCACCCGCCTGGAATTCTTCAATCTGATCAGTACCAACCGTTGATCAGGTTCACATTGGCCAGATGGGGCACTAGGTAACGGGTAGCACCTACATTGTTATTTTCTTCTTTGACAGGAGCGTTACATCATGCCCGAGACATCTGACTCGCAGATTCTCGACATTCTGCAGCAGGTCCGCACCATAGCGTTGGTGGGCGCCAGTGAAAAAACCAACCGGCCCTCCCACGAGGTTATGCATTACTTGCAACAGCAAGGCTACCGGGTAATACCCGTTAACCCCGGTTTGGCTGGCCAGCAGCTGCTGGGTGAAACCGTTTATGCGGATCTTGAATCACTGCCGGTCGCGGTAGACATGGCAGACCTGTTCCTGGCTGTGCAACGCACCGACGCGGTGATCGACCAGGCTATCGCCATGAAAATTCCGGTCTTGTGGCTCCAAATTGGCGTTATTAACCACCAAGGCGCCGATCGCGCGCGACACGCGGGCATGAAAGTGGTGATGGACCGCTGTCCAATGATGGAAATACCTCGGCTCATACACCGAAGCTGAAATAATGGCCAACAATCTGGGCATCCATGTGGTAGCCGAAGGCGTAGAAACTATACGGCAGGTCTATTTTCTGCGCCAGCGTGGTTGCGGTGTGGCGCAGGGTTATCTGATCAGCCGTCCTATTCCCGCCGTCCAGCTGGAGCAGTGGCTGAAGCCGCAACACGCTGAAAACCCACTTTAACCGTGAGACTCCATGACACATTATCTGACCACCGAACAAGACGCGCGCCTGCGCCGCTGGGAACGGTGGAACCGCAATTATTTTCTGTTCGCCTTTACGGCGTTAATCATCATTTTGGTGTTCAGCAGCCAACTGGGGTTGTCTAGCGCCGATGATTGGGACGGGCTGGGCATCATTCTGGTGCTGTTGGTGGGGCCAATAGTGGCTATGCAGCTAAAGCTGACCTGTCCCGCATGTAGCGAAAAACTGGGCTGGCAAGCCAAACTGATGGTTCCGGAACAGTGCAAGCACTGCGGCTGTTTTCTTCGCGCCAAAGGCTGACAACAGGCTCGTAACATTTGACCTATGAGCGGCTAACAGGTTTTAAGCTACACTTATCGTAAAAGGCGACGGGGTAGTTTATGAAAGTAAAAGACATGGCTCGTGCCGCTGGGGTAACGCCCGACACGGTGCGCTTCTATTCTCGCGAACAACTGTTGGCACCCAGCCGCGATCCGGTGAACAACTACCAACATTTCTCCAGCGATGATTTGCGCCGCCTCCGTTTTGCCCGTAAGGCCCGCCAGCTTGGTTTTTCCCTGCCCGAGATCCGCGACATTCTGAACCAAGCCGACGACGAGCATTCCCCCTGTCCCATGGTACGCGGCGTGTTTGAAAAACGCCTGGCCGAGGTTGAGCGCCGGATTAACGAACTCCAGCAATTGCACCAGCGCATGCAAAAGGCCCTGGAGGCTTGGCGAGACATGCCCGATGGCACGCCAGACGGCCATACCATCTGCCGTTTAATTGAACACTGGGATCAGGCCGAACCTAACTTGGCAGAGGAACTCTAAACCATGGACAGCACAGCCGCTAACACCGAGAATCGGCTCAGCATTGCCGGTGCCACCTGCCAAGGCTGCGCCCGTAAAATCCGCGTGGCATTAGAACCTTTGGTCACCGACAGTGCCGCGGTGGATGTAAACATCGGGCAGAAAACCGTCACCTTGCCCGCAGGCATCGACCCCGCCGACGCGGCCCGCAGAATCACCGAAGCGGGCTACCCGGCGGAGATTCTTCATGCCGAGCCCGCCGCCAAAAGCTGCTGTACCAACAAGACAACGCCATCCTGTCGCAGCGAAAAAGGTAACGCTGATGAAGCAGAAGCCCCTGCGCCAGAGCCTGTCAGCGCCGCCAGCAACAGCAACGACGGCATTCAGCTGGCGGTCACCGGCGCTACCTGCGCGTCTTGCGTCAGCAGCATCGAAAAAGCCTTGAAGTCGGTCAGCGGCGTTACTCACGCCCACATGAACCTGGCCGACAATACCGCCAGCGCCAGCGGTCAAGTCGCTCCGCAAGCACTGATCAAAGCCATCGAAAGCGCCGGCTACGGCGCCAGCGTGATTGATGATCCAGACACTGCAGACGAACGTCGCCAGCAGCAAGATCGCAAACGCTACCGCACCTTGCTGGTAAAAATGGCGATCAGTCTGTCACTGGGTGTAGGCCTGATGATCTGGGGCATGGGTTTCGGCTCGATGACCGTAGATGCCGGTAACCAGACCACTTGGATCAATCTGGGCATTCTGACCCTGGGCGTGATGATTGCCACCGGCAGCCATTTTTTCACCAGCGCTTGGAAAGCGTTACTCCATCACAACGCCAACATGGACACCCTGGTAGCGCTGGGTACCGGCACCGCGTGGATGTATTCCATGGTGGTGGCGGTGTTCCCCGCAGTTCTGCCAGAAATGGCGCGCCACGTGTATTTTGAAGCTTCAGCGATGATCATCGGTCTGATCAATCTGGGCCAGGCATTAGAACTGCGCGCCAAAGGCAAAACCTCCGAAGCCGTGCGCCGGCTGCTCGATCTGCGCGCTAAAACCGCCCGCGTGATCCGCGACGGCCAAGAACAAGACCTGCCCATAGAGCAGGTGCGTAAAGGCGACCAGATCCGCGTTCGGCCCGGTGAACAGCTGCCGGTGGACGGTGTAGTGCGCGAAGGCAACACCCGCGTTGACGAAAGCATGCTCACCGGCGAGCCCATGCCGGTCAGTAAAGGCCAGGGCGACGAAGTGTCTGCCGGCACGTTGAACACTCGTGGCAGCATTGTGTACGAAGCCACCCGTGTAGGCAGCGACACGGCCCTGGCGCAAATTATCCGTCTGGTAAAAAAAGCCCAGGGCTCGAAACCCTCGATAGGCCGCCTGGCGGATAAAATTTCCTCGGTATTTGTGCCCAGTGTGATGCTAATCGCCATAGCCGCCGCGCTGGTCTGGTACAACGTGGGGCCAGACCCGGCAGTAGCGCACATGATGGTGGCGGCCACCACCGTATTGATCATCGCCTGCCCCTGCGCCTTGGGCCTGGCCACGCCCATGTCGGTGATGGTCGGCGTCGGCAAAGCCGCTGAATACGGCGCGCTGATCCGCCAAGGTGAAGCCCTTCAAACCGCTGGCAAAATCAACCTGGTCATTCTGGATAAGACCGGCACTATTACTGCCGGCAAACCCGCGGTTACCCAAGTGCATGTAGTAGACGGTGATGAAATGCATCTGCTGGCCCTGGCAGCTGGTCTTGAGCAGCATTCAGAGCACCCGCTGGCCTACGCTATTATGGAAAAAGTCCGGCAGGACACTATTCAACCGGCCGACATAACCGGCTTCGACAGCCTCAACGGCAAGGGTGTCGCCGGGCAACACAATGGCGACACCCTGCGCCTGGGCAACCGGCGTTGGCTGGTAAATGAAGGACTGGATGTAACCCCGTTAGACCAGGCCGCCCAAAGTATTACCGACAACGCCGGCACCCCACTGTTTGTTGCTCTAGGCAAACGGGTACTGGGCGTTATTGGCGTTGCGGATGCCATCAAACCCGATTCCCGTGCCGCCATTGAACGGCTGCATCAGGCAGGCATAAAGGTAATGATGGTCACCGGCGATGTGGACGCCACCGCCAAGGCCATCTGCGCCAGTGCCGGCATTGACGATTATCGTGCCGGAGTGTTGCCGGAAGACAAAGCCGACGTGGTTAATGAGATGCGTAAAAAAGGCTATACCGTCGCCATGGTGGGTGACGGTATTAACGATGCCCCGGCTCTGGCCGCCGCCGATGTTGGCTTTGCCATTGGCACCGGCACTGATGTAGCCATTGAAAGCGCCGCCATTACGCTGATGCGTGGTTCCCTGCACGGGGTTCCCGACGCCATCGAAATATCCCGCGCCACGGTGAAGAACATTCACCAGAATCTGTTCGGCGCGTTTATTTATAACAGCCTGGGCATCCCCATTGCCGCCGGCCTGCTGTACCCATTGTGGGGCATTCTGTTAAGCCCGATCATTGCCGGTGCAGCCATGTCGATGTCGTCGGTTACCGTGGTTACCAACGCTAACCGGCTGCGACTGTTCAAAACCAGTCGCAAAGTAGACATCCCCACCAAACAGGAACAGAACCAATGACATTTTTTTTGGTCAACCTCACAGGTTTAGCGCTGATGGCCGCCGTCGTCTGGTGGTTCTGGTTGGCGTCCACTGACACCAAAACGAAGAGGTAACACTGATGAAGCAACGTACTCTAGCCATGTTACTGGGCGCTAGCCTGAGCTTTGGCTCAGCCCTGGCCAGCGCCGAGTCTGAGCGCAACATTCACGTCTACAAATCGCCCACCTGTGGCTGCTGCACCGACTGGGTCAAACACCTGGAGGACAACGGTTTTGAGGTGGAAGTCAGCGAAGTCGACAATGTCACGCCGGTGAAAATCGAAGCCGGCCTGACACCGGCCCTGTCCAGTTGCCACACCGCGTTTATCAACGATTACGTGATTGAAGGCCACGTGCCGGCAGGCGACATCAAACGCCTGTTAAGCCAAGCGCCCCAAGCCCGTGGCTTGAGCGTGCCGGGCATGCCTGCAGGTTCACCAGGAATGGAAATGGGCGACCGCAAAGATCCGTACCAAGTGCTGTTATTCAACGCCAACGGCCAGACCCGGGTGTTTGCCGAACACAACTGATTGCCGCACGTTTCTGGGTGCGGTTGCGTCGTGCCGGACCAATGCACCCCGATCGAGCTGATTCTGAACAACAATGCCAATCGGCCCTTACACCCGGCACAACGTGTAAAGCACCGCGACATTTTTATATAATTAGGTGATTATTTGCTCTAACATCTGGTTCCTTATTTTATGACTTTGTGAAAAAAATCATCGATAGAGAGCCTCTTTGAATCTGAAAAATCGAATTCTCAGCCTTGCTGCTGGCCTGATGATCGTGGCAAGCATTGCCACATGGGCCGCGTATCAGCAGTTGTCAGATAATCTGATCGAACGCTGGGGTAAGCAGGTCGTTGAAATTCAGGTGCATTATGATAGCGCCCGTCTGCTGCAGTCGTTAGAGCGCGAAATAGCCTTGGCGCGGCAAATGGCGCGCTCTCAAGCCCTTCTGGCACTGGCAAGAACCCCTGACGGCCCGTTAATCAAAGCCGCCGCCATTGGTGAAATGGAAAGCTTCCGCAATAATTTTCGCGACCACAGCTATTTTGTCGCCTTTTTAAGCAATGGCCACTATTACTACAACAACACATCCAACGACTATCAGGGCCAGCAATTCCGCTACACTCTGGACCCAAACGAGCCTGATGACGCCTGGTTCTACCGACTGATTGACGAAGGCCGCGACTTTCATCTGAATGTGAATCCCGACACCAACCTGGGTGTAACCAAACTGTGGATTGACGTACTGATGCGCAACAAAGAGAACGTCATCGTGGGTATGGTAGGAACCGGACTGAACCTTGATGACTTTCTGAAGGACATTGTCGACACCGGCCAGCAGGGCATAACCACGTTGTTTGTGGACCTGAACGGCGCCATTCAGCTATATCGCGATCGCAATTACATCGATTTTGCCACCATTATCAAGCCCGAAGGCCAGAAAAGCACCATTGACCTGCTGTTCGACAGCGCCGACGACAAACGCCAAATACTGGATATGCTGGCCAGTCTGAAAGACACAAGCCACACCGTCGAAAGCCGTTTTGTGACCGTCAATGGCCGCAAACATTTAGCAGGTGCCGCTTTTTTACCCGCTATAGGGTGGTATGAAGTCACGCTGATTGACCTGAGCACCTTCCTACCCAAAACGCATTTATGGCCCCTGATAGCGGTTTTTAGTGCCAGCTTGCTGATTACTCTGGCAGCGTTTCACCTGGTGGTCCAGTTTCGCATTCTCTCCCCGGTTCTGCGTCTCGGCGCCGCCGTTAATCAAGTACGTCGCGGCAATTTTGACTTGCCACCGTTGGCCAAGCCCGGCAACGAAATTGGATTGCTGGCCGCCGACTTTGAGGAAATGACACGTACACTCAAACATTCTCGCGATGAGCTTGAACAAAAAATTGCCGAACGCACTACAGACCTGCATTCGCTAGCGCGGGTAGATTCGCTGACCGGACTTTGTAACCGCCGCAGTCTGGATGAAATCCTCGAGGCCGAGATCCAGCGGGCCAGTCGGCGAAATGCCGGTTTTGGCGTTATCTGGCTGGACATCGACCACTTTAAGGTGATTAACGACAGCCTTGGCCATCAAACCGGCGATGAAGTTCTGTGTCAAACAGCGCTCTGGTTACAGGAAAGTCTGCGCCCATATGACCAACCCGGGCGATGGGGTGGCGACGAGTTTATGGTGGTGTTGTCGCCCTGTGATCATAATATTCTACGTTTTCTGAGCGAGCGTTTGCGCCAGACCGTTGAACGCGAAAGTGCAAACATTAATCTACCGATTACGGTCAGCGTAGGCGCTTACCTGTGCCAACCCGGCGACAGCGCCAAAACCATCCTGCACGAAGCCGACCAAGCGCTTTATCAGGCCAAAGCCGGCGGTCGCAACACGGTGTTCATCACGAATAAAGACCATCAAATCCTGGGCTGATCCGACAAATAAAGCCTCAGCCACGCTCTCATTGCCTAACGGGTCTGACTCACTGCACCTTTACAGTTATACTGCGCGGCAACATTCATTTTTTTATCAGCCAGGTTACTTCATGCTCAATGCCGACGCTATCAGCCAGTTGCGCCAGCTGAAATCCAATATCGAAGAACACAAAGTGGTTCTTTCCGGCACCGTAAAAGCAACCAATGGCCGCTTTGGCTTTGTTGCTCTTGACGACGGCAGAGATGTATTTCTTCCGCCCGAGGAAATGCAAAAAGTGCTGCCCGGCGACCGCATCAACGTCACCGAACAGGAGGTCGAGAAAGGCAAAACCCAAGGCTTGGTAGAAGAGCTGCTGAACAGCTCGCTGGATACTTTTGTAGGCCGCTACCAGGTCAAGGGTAAAGGCCACTTTGTGGTGCCGGAAACAGCGGGCATTAACCGCTGGATCTTCATACCGCCAAAAGAGCGTAACGGCGCCCAGCCCGGTGATTACATATATTGCCGCTTGCACCGCCACCCGATCAAAGACGGCAAAGGCCAGGCCCGGGTACTGCGGGTAATAGGCCAGGCCGGCGATGCCGGTATTGAGCGGGCGCTGACCATGGCCGGTTTTGATTTGTCTGACGCATGGCCAGAGGCAGTGCAGCAACACGCCCAAGCGCTCAGTGAAGACGCGATAGCCGCACACAGCGCAGGGCGAGAAGACCGCTGCTCGCAGCCCTATGTCACTATCGACAGCCCTGGCACCCAAGACATGGACGACGCCCTACTGGCGGTGCCAAATGCCACCGGCTGGGCGCTGTCGATTGCAATTGCAGACCCCACCGCATTGATTGAGCCAGGCAGCGCCACCGAACGCGAAGCCATGCGCCGAGCCACCGCCATTTACTTCCCGGGGGAGCCGCTGCCGATGCTGCCCGATGCCGCCAGCACCCGCTTGTGTTCGCTGCAGCCCGATACGACGCGCCTGGCTTTAGTGTGCGATTTGCAGGTTAACAACGATGGCAGTCTGGGCGATTACAGTTTTCACCAGGCCAGCATCCGCTCCCACGGCAAGCTCAGTTATGAACTGGTTGCCAACTTGATTGATGGCCGCGAAGACGACGACATTAAAGCCCTGTCGTCAGCCGTGTCTAACAGCCTGGACCAGCTGCACCAGGCCGCTACGGCGCTGCGGCGCTGGCGCGTCGAACACGCTCTTATTAATGGTGACCGCACGGAGTTCCGCCTGCGGCTGGACGAAAACCGCCGTATTCGCAGCATTGAGCCCACAGTTCAAAATGAAGCCCACCGCCTGGTAGAAGAGTGCATGGTAGCGGCCAACCGCTGCGCCGCCGACTTTCTGTCGCAGCACAACAAAGGTTTGTTTATTTGTCACAGCGGCCTGCGCGCCGACCGTCACGACAACATCCGCAAGCTGCTGGAACAGCACATGCCACAGCTTGCCGAGCTGGATGTTGCCCAGGCAGAGAGTTTCAAAACACTGATGAAAACCGCCGACAGCCTGAACGCGGATGCCCCGGTAAGATCCATTGTCGCGCGCCAACTGGCCCGCGCCGAGCTGGCCTTCAGCCCCGCACCCCACCAGGGTATGGGGCTTGCTGCCTACACCACATTCACCTCGCCACTACGCAAGTTCACCGACTTTTACGTACACCGGGTGATCAAATCGCTGATCTGGCAGTCGCCGTTAGAAGAATTGGACAACAACGCCCTCAGCACGCTTCAGGCGACTCTGATACAGGCTCGCCAGGCCGCCAACAGCGTAGAGAACTGGCTTAAAAGCGACTTTGCAAAAACCTTGGGCGATGATGACATGGGCGGCGTTATCAGCCGCACCATTCCCGCCGGCTTTTTTGTGCGCTTAAATTGCAACGGCCTGGAAGGGTTTGTCAGCTGCCGTGACCTGGATGGGAAATACAGTTTTGACCCGGTCACCCTGCGCCTGATTCACAACAAAAATGGCCGCATCTTCCAACTCGACCAGGCCGTTACCGTGCGCCTGGCCGGGGTGGATGACGAACGCCGTCAGATCAATCTGACGCTGCAGGAGCCGAAGCAGGAGCCTGTTCCAGCATCTGCGTAATGCGCTGGTCTTTGGCTTGCCACTGTTCGGCAAGCCAAAGCTTTACGTTACGGCGGTATTCAGAGTCGGCCATGTAGTCGCGGCCTTTGAGGTTGTCGGGAATGGCCACGGTATGAATTTCCATTTTGATTTCTGGTACCTGGCCACACAAGAACTGCCAGAAGGTCGGCGCACCGCCGGGGTAGGCAATGGTCAAATCCACCAATGTTTTGACGGAGTCACCCATAGCGTCTAACACAAAACCGACACCGCCAGCTTTGGGCGGTAACAGGTGAGTGTAGGGTGATTTTTGGGCGGCATGCTTGGCCGGCGTAAAGCGCGTGCCTTCTACGAAGTTCATAATGCTGACGGGCGTATGCTGGAACTTCTCACACGCGCGGCGGGTGGATTTCATGTCTTCACCGCGTTTTTCGGGGTGCTTTACCAGATACTGGCGCGAATAGCGCTTCATAAACGGGAAATCCAGACCCCACCAAGCCAAGCCGATAACCGGAACCCACACCAACTGTTGCTTCAGAAAGAACTTCAAAAACGGTGCGTTGCCGTGAAAAACCCGCTGCATGGCCAGAATGTCCACCCAGCTCTGGTGGTTACTCAGCACCAGATACCAGCTTTTCTGCTTCAGCTCTTCGGCCCCGGTCACTTCCCAGCGGGTGCCCTGGGTGAGTTTCATCCAGCCACTGTTACAAGCTACCCAAATTTCGGCCACGCGAATAATCAGCTTGGTGCACAGCACACCAAAACCCTTGTGGGGAATAATCAACTTCAACAGCGCCGGGACATATAAGAGTAGGCACCACACCAGGGTGTTCAGTAACAACAGCAACGAGTTCAATACACCAATCACCGGCGCAGGTAAAAAACTGAGCATGGGTTCATTCCACTTTGAAAATTTATGACCGCTAATCATAACAACCACGTTGGGTCTTGGGCAGAGGCGAATGCTATCTACTGTTTCCAGCGTGGTATCGTTACTACATTATTATAGTGCCATCATAGCAACAAGAACGGACTCCCGCTGATGAACCCTGTTGAGCCTTTTAATTTGGACCTCCGCGCCCTGGCCACTTTTTTGGTGGTGCTGGACGAAGGCAGCGTATCGCGGGCCGCAGTAACGCTTGGGGTTAGCCAGTCGGCCGTCAGTCACACCCTGGAGCGTTTGCGCCAGGCTTTGGGTGACCCTCTGTTTGTTAAATCCGGGCGTGGCATTACCCCTACCCGTTATGCCCAGCAGGCCGGCCCGCACATTCGTCAGGTACTGGATGATTTGCGCGCGCTGTCCTCCGGCCCGCCGTTCAGCCCGCAAACCGCAGAGCTGGTGTTTACCATCGCCGCCAACGATTATGAGCGCGACCTTTTGCTGCCCGGCTTGCTGGCTATTTTGCGTGAGCAGGCGCCGGGCATTCGCCTGCAGGTGATTGCCGCCGGCATTCCCAGCGCCGAGCTGTTACGCCAGGAAACCTGTGATCTTATTGTGTCGCCGCACCCACCGGAAGCCAGCGATATTATGCAACGTGGCCTGATGACCGACCGCATGGTGGTGTTTTATGATCCGGCCCAGCGCGAGCCGCCTCATACCCTGGCCGATTTCCTCAAAGCCGACCACATCAGCCTGATGCTGGGTTCGGCCGAACAGCCGGGGCTCGACCAAGCCCTGAGCGCCCGCAATCTGCGCCGTACCAAACGGGTCAGCGTGTCAAACTTCTCGGCTCTTGCCAGCCTTTTATACGGTACCGACATGTTGGCAGTGGCGCCGGAACGTATGGGTCAGCAGCTGTTGTCGCGGGCCGCCTGGGTGCCACTGCCGTTCGACTACAAGCCCTTTACCCTGTTGATGATCTGGCACCAACGCTATCAGAACGATGCTGCCCACCGCTGGTTGCGCAACCAGATAAACGCGGTGGCGGCCACCATGAATGGAATGACGCAATAATCAATCGATATCATTCATAGGTTGTATGACAACTGACAGGCTTACCCGCTGCCTTTAAATCCGTAAACTGCCTGCCCGAATCAACGCTTTTACGGAATTTTTCATGCTTGCCTTAACCAGTATCTGGACCACCATATTATTAGCTGCCGCGGTGGCACTGGGGCCATTGGCAACCGATATGTACCTGCCGGCACTGCCGCAGATTGGCAGCGACCTGAACGCCAGCACCGGCGATGTCCAGCTTACCCTAAGCTTTTATCTGGCCGGTTTTGCCATGGCGCAGCTGTTTTGTGGCCCCTTGGCCGATTGCTTTGGCCGCAAGCCCATCATGATTGCCGGCTTTTTTATATTTGCCCTCGCCAGTATTGGCTGTGCCCGCGCCACCGACGTTGACAGCCTGATGCTGTTTCGCTTTTTGCAGGCGCTTGGGGGGTCAGCTGGCCCGGTGCTGGGGCGCGCCGCGGTGCGCGATATTTACACGCCACAACAATCGGCCCGCATCATGGCCATTCTGGCCAGTATTATGGCCCTGGCTCCGGCCCTGGCTCCCACCATTGGCGGCGTCATGGTTACCCATCTGGGATGGGCCTCGATTTTTTACGTGCTGGCCGGTTACGCCCTGGCAATGATGGCCATTGTTGCTATTGGCATACCCGAGCCCATGCGCCCGGAATACCGCCAGCCACTGCGGCCCGCATCGCTGCTCAAAAACTATCGCCTGATTGGCAGCGATGTCAGTTTTCTGGGTTATACCCTGACCAACAGCCTGATGTATTCAAGCCTGTTCGCCTTTATTTCCGGCTCGTCCTTCGTACTCATCGACTTTCTGGGGGTCTCACCACAACATTTCGGGCTCTACTTTGCCTTTGTGGTGGCCGGCTACATAGTCGGCAACCTGCTGGCGGTGCGCTTGGGCAAACGCCTGTTGCCCGATCAAATTTTGCTGCGTGGTATTTTGCTCGCGGTGGCCGGTGGCACCGTGATGGCATCGTTGGCGCTGGCTGAGGTGTATTCAGTATGGGCGGTTATGCTGCCCCAGGCGGTGATTCTGTGCGGCACCGGTATGGTACTGCCACAAACCATGGCCGGCGCACTGGCAAATTTCCCGCGCATGGCCGGCTCAGCCTCGTCCCTGTTCGGCTTCGCACAGATGACCATAGCCGCCGGTTCCGGCGCTCTGGTAGGTTACCTGCACGATGGCACGTCACTGGTGATGGCGCTGGTGATTGCTCTGTCGACGCTTGCCGCGCTCGCCAGCTATGTACTCCTGGTACAACGATTCCCGGCACCGGGCTTCGAGGCGGAAGCCCGTGTTTAATCAGGCGCCTGGCGGCCAAAAACGTGCAAATGCATCCAATTTAGACTAAAAAGGGTAAAGTACTCGGTGTTACAAAGTCTGTTTTTCTGCAACTTCCATCCTTAAGGAGAATGTTATGAGTAACGTAACACTTGGCGGCGATCCCGTAGAGTTGAGCGGAAACTTCCCCCAACCTGGCGAAACCATCCAGCCTTTTACCTTGACTAACAGCAGCCTGGAAGACGTTAAACTTAGCGATTGGGACGGCAAGCGTAAAATTCTGAGCATTTTCCCCAGCATAGATACCGGCGTGTGTGCCGCATCTACTCGCAAATTCAACGAAAAAGCCGCTGATCTCGACAACACCGTGGTGTTGGTGATTGCAGCAGACCTGCCCTTTGCCTTTGCCCGTTTCTGCAGCGCCGAAGGCCTGGACAAAGTAATTCCCCTATCCAGCTTCCGCAACTACAGCTTCCAACAGGACTGCGGCGTTGCTATGCAAACCGGCCCGCTAGCAGGATTGTGCGCTCGCGCCGTGATTGTTCTAGACCAGAACAACAAAGTACTGCACAGCGAACTGGTTGGCGACATCAAAGACGAGCCCAACTACGATGCCGCTCTGAACGCTCTGTAACCTGCCATAACGAGTGCCGGTATCGCGCCTGCGGTGTCGGTTTTTCTACCCGGCTTTGCTATCCAACTCAACGCGCAAGCATCCAATGCCCCGGCGCTTGCTGCTACACTGCTCGACGTCATTCAAAACCGACATTCGGATTGCCCCTGTGAGTCAATTACCCACTAACGCCAGTCTGCATCGCCAGCTTTACGACATGACATGGCCAATGCTGTTCGGTGTGTTATCGCTGATGACCTTTCAGCTTACCGACAGCGCATTTATAGGCCAACTTGGCCGCGACCCGCTTGCAGCACTGGGCTTTACCATTCCCATGCAGCAACTGGTCAGCGGCATGTATGTGGGCTTGGGCATTGCCACCACCGCGGTGATTTCACGCACCCTGGGCCAAAACAACAGCGATCGCGCCCGCCAATTGGGTGGTCTTGTGGTACTGATTGGCGCAACCCTGGTGCTGGTGCTTTGCCTGCTGGTGTGGCTCGGCCAGCAACCGATTCTAACCCTGCTAGGCGCCGAGCCCGAACTTTGGCCGGTTATTCGCCAGTACTGGGCGCCCTGGCTGATTGCAGCCTGGATCGGCGCTATGGTGTATTTTGGCTATAGCCTATGCCGCTCCCACGGCGACACCAAACTGGCCGGCGCTGTGATGGTTGCCACCAGCCTGCTGAATATAGGGTTGGACTGGCTATACATCTTTTATTTTGGCTGGGGCCTGCCCGGCGCGGCCTGGGCCACCGCCACCGCGTTCAGCCTGGGCGCTCTGGTGATCTATCCGCTGCTGATCAAACGCGGCTGGCTCGGGTTTGACCTGGCCGGCCTGCAGTTGGCTCGCGCGGTGCGTCAGTTAGGCGGCATTATGGCGCCTGCCATGGTCAGTCAGATGATGCCGCCAATGGCCGCGGTGCTGGCCACAGCGCTGGTCGCCAGTTTCGGTTCTACCGCCGTAGCGGCCTGGGGGTTGGGGTCGCGGCTAGAGTTTTTCTCAATTGTGGTGGTATTGGCGCTGACCATGTCGATGCCGCAAATGATCGGGCGCATGCTGGGCAGGAGTGAAATAGAGAGTGTCCGTCGCCTGGTGCGCCTGGCCGTGCGGTTTCTGGTGGTCTGGCAGCTGGCGATTGGCCTGTTATGGCTGCTGGGTTCCGGCTTGGTGACCGAATTGTTCACCACCGATGCGGAGGTGCAAAGCACTTTGGCCAGCTATCTATGGCGAGTACCGCTGAGCTACGGTGGGCTGGGCGCCTGCATGCTGATGGTGTCGGTGTGCAACGCTCTGGGGCTGCCGCTGCGAGCGCTGCTGATTTCCACCTTGCGACTGTTCCTGTGTTACCTGCCCATGCTCTGGCTGGGCAGCCAGCTTAATGGCCTTCCCGGCCTGATGACCGGCGCGCTGGTGGGCAATTTGCTGGCCGGCATTATCGCCTGGCAGCTTTACCGCGCCGGTATGGCAAGGCTATCCGCAAAAGCAGACAAGAACCCGACGAAGTAACAGCCCGTAATGCTGGTTAGGCTAACGTTAAGCGTGCATCAGGCGGCGAACTTCAAGCGAAAGCTATCCGGCATGGGCGTTACCTGCTTTTCATCATAATCAAAAAACACAAAACCGTATTTGGCCTGCGCCACTGCAGCGCCGTCCCGTTCGCGGGTTACGCGGAATACAAAATCACCGCCGTAGCGATTAAAGTCGGTTACCCCTACGTCGAACATCAGGGTTTCCGGATAGTAAATTTCGGCCTGATACACGGTAGCCAAGTCAGTCACCAGAATGCCCACACCATGGTGACCGACCTCGTCGATCCCGTGATGGGAAAGAAGCTGCACCCGTGCCTCTGACAGCATGGAAATCAGCGCATCGTTACCCAAATGATTGGCTCCGTTCAGATCGGTGCTGCGCACTGCCAGACGAGTTTGAAAAAAAAACACCTGTTCGGGAAATTCCAGTTTTATTCGAGCCACAATCCATTCGCCTATGCCAAGAAATGAGGTATGTTGGCATAATCACGCAAAAATCCGAATTGCGCCATATTGACGACTGACTGCTGGTGATTTTATGGATATTCGCCCCGCTGCTACTCTTGCTTTGATCCGCGATAGCGACAAGGGTCTTGAGGTTCTACTGCTACAACGTACCTGGAAAGCCTCTTTTCTGCCGGGTTATTTCGTGTTTCCCGGCGGCGCGGTGGATGAAGCAGACCAAGCCTGCCGCGCCCACATTGCCGGCCCTGACGACAGCGCCATCAGCCAGACCATGAGCCTAAGCGAGGGCGGCGCAGACTACATGGTGGCAGCATTGCGGGAGTGCTTCGAAGAAGCCGGCCTGCTGCTGGCGGTTAAAGATAACGGCGAGCTGGTGGGCGCAGATCACCCCATTCATCAATCACGGCAGGCATTGTTTCGCGGCGACGTGAGCCTGCAGGTGCTGTGCCTGCAACACAATCTGATTCTGCCTCTGGACCGGTTGGCTTACCTGAGCCACTGGGTAACCCCACCGGGGCCACCGCGGCGCTTTGATACCCGCTTTTTTGTGGCGGTTACCCCAGAAAACCAGATCGCCAGCCACGATGGCGAAGAAACCATTGACCACTTGTGGATAACACCGCAACAGGGCCTGGCGCAATACCGCAGCGGCGAACGCCTATTCAGCCTGCCAACCTTGCGCACCCTGCGGGTGCTGCACGATTTTACCCATACCGGCGAAGTGATGCGTTACGCCCATGCCAATCCGCCCGAGCCTTTGCCCAGCGAACCCTGGCCCGCCAGACGCCGCGATAAAACCATCGTTCTGGAACCCGACGCGCCGGCGTACGATGAAGCCCGCAAGCTTGACCCTGAAGGCGCAGGCACCACCAACGCGGTAATTGTCCCCGGCGAGCCGGTAGAAATTGCCGCCGGCGTTATCCGCTTGACCTCACCCAACCCAGGCGTGATGACAGGGCCGGGCACCAACACGTACCTGGTGGGCCACGATCGTTTCACCGTGATTGACCCGGGGCCGGAGGACCCAGCCCACATCGAGCGCATTCTTCAGTTAACCGGTGGCCGTGTTGATCAGGTGCTGGTAACCCACACCCATCAGGACCATTCACCGGCCACCAGCCTACTAAAACAACGCACCGGATGCCGGCTGATTGGACGCACCGCACCGGCAGGCGCGTCACAGGACAGCAGTTTCATCCCGGATAACGAGCCCGAACACGGCGACCTGATTGCCACAGACGCCGGCATCCTGAAGGTTTTACACACACCGGGCCACGCCTCGAATCACCTGTGTTATTTGCTGTTGGAACAGGGAATACTGTTTTCTGGAGACCACATCATGCAGGGATCCACCGTGGTGATAAATCCGCCAGATGGCGATATGAAGGCGTACATGGAATCGCTCTATGATTTGCTGGCCGAACCGCTGAGTTTTATTGCACCTGGCCATGGCTTCGTGATGGCGCGGCCAGAGGCGACGGTAGATTATTTAATTACCCACCGATTAACCCGTGAACACAAAATTGCCCGGGTGCTGAAGAAGCTGGCACCGGTCAGCTTGAAAAACCTTACCGCCAGCGCCTATGACGACGTACCGGCAGCGATTCACGGGGTGGCCGCGCGCTCGGCGCTGGCACACCTGTTAAAGCTGGAGCAGGAGGACCGCGCCAGTTGCAACGGCGACGCCTGGCATTCCACCCGCCATACCTGATGACGCCGATACCGGGCGTAAAAGATTCATGGGCTCGACTCATTGTTTGATGACAACAGCGTGCTACTGAAATATTCGTTCAATCCGCCACCTGTCACCCCTAATCCGGCGAAGGCTTCATGAAAACGGTATTAAACCTTTGTCACAGCCATATCAACCATCTATAAAGCGCTCTAATCTGTCTACCTTCAGGCTCGGCAAAAGCCGGAAGTCACGATTACAAGAGGTAGTATGGCCAGCAAACACAGGGTGATGGTGGCATTTTGGCAGCACTTGGCCAGGCGTTCTCTGGCAAGCGCCATCGTTGTGGCGGGCGCTTTTGGTTCGCTTTTAGCCCAAGCCGACGATAACAGTGACGGCGACACCTTAATGGTCGACTTGGAGAGCGAACAGGCACCCGCAGAATCACAACCGGCCGCCAGCCGCAGCGCACCGGATATCGATTTGAAGGAGGTGGCGAGGCCCCCAGCAGCCGCGGCCGAACTGACAAGTCCTGACGCCGGTGCAAAGCCGCTTTCTGAGCCGCTGTCAGACTCGATTCAGCCCGCACCCGCGGTGGAGACCCCAAAAATTACCGCAAAGTTCAGCCTGCTGGGCAGTGATATTCGGCCGGGCATTTCTACCCGCCTGGCTTGGTCTCCCAACATCCAGATTGCCGGTCTATCGCATCCAACGCCGGTTCTGGTGGTCAACGGCATCAATCCCGGCCCTACCCTGTGCCTGACCTCAGCCATTCACGGCGATGAGCTAAACGGCATCGAAATTGTGCGCCGCACCCTGTATGACCTCGACGCGACCAAACTGTCCGGGCGAGTTGTGGGTGTGCCGATTGTGAATCTGCCGGGTTTTGAGCAAGGCAGCCGTTACCTGCCTGACCGCCGCGACCTCAACCGGCACTTCCCCGGCAGCGCCAACGGCAGCCTGGCGGATCGCATTGCCCACTCGCTGTTTACCCAAATTATCAACCATTGCGACATGCTGGTGGACATTCATACTGGCTCGCAAAAGCGCACTAACCTGCCGCAACTGCGCGCCGATATGAACAATCCGGATGTAGCAGCCTTCACCCTCGGCTTTGACCGCATTGCGGTGGTGCACAGCAGTGGTTCACCGGGTATGTTGCGCACTGCGGCCGTTAACGCCGGTATCCGCGCAGTGACTCTGGAAGTCGGGGAATCCCACCGAATTCAAGAGCACCAGATAGAAGCCGGGGTGAACAGCCTGATCAGCCTGCTGGAAAAACAGGAAATGATTTCGCGGATGTTTGCGTGGGGTGCACCCGAGCCGGTTTACTACGACTCACTTTGGGTGCGGGTTGATCACGGTGGCATTCTTTTCAGCAAGGTGGGCCTGGGCGACAATGTAAACAAGGGCGATCTGATGGGTCATGTTACCGACCCCATTACCAACGCCCAGTATCCGGTGCGAGCCACTCGCAGCGGGCGGTTGATTGGCATGGCAGTAGACCAGGTGGTTATGGCGGGATTCGCCGCGTACCACCTGGGCACCAAAGCTGACAACCCGGAATTTCACATCAACGGCGAGCTTGACCACGCTGACAATGCGGGAATGGGAGAGAGCGTGGAAGGTGAAGAAAGCGGCGACGATCTCATCGACAACGATGGTTAAGCCGCCACCCCACTCATCGTGAATCTACTGCCGAGTGCCAAGCGCCGCCTGGATACGCTCGATCACCTGCTCCAGGGTGGCTCGCGGGCAGCCGATGTTCAGGCGCATAAAACCACTGCCATTGGCGCCAAACGAAACACCCGGATTCATACCCACACCAGCCTGCTCTACAAACAAGCGTTTCAGGCCGGTGTCGTCCAACCCCAGTGCGCGGCAGTCCAGCCACATTAAATAAGTGCCCTCGGGGGCGCTCACATTTATACCCGGCAGACGCTGGGAAACCTGGTTCACCACAAAATCGCGGTTGGCCTGCAGGTAATCCATCAACTGGTCCAGCCAGGGGCCACCGTGGCGGTAACCGGCTTCGAAACTGGTTACGCTGAACGGATTGCTCTGGGGCATGTGGAACGATTCCAGCACATCCGCCATTTTCTGCCGAAGCCCGCTGTTTGCGATCACCATAGCCGACAAACCAAGGCCGGGTATGTTAAAGGTTTTACTAGGGGCAATGGCCGTTATCAACTGGTCGTCGGGGCGCGCAAGGGCCGCTAGCATACGGTGGCGGTGGCTGTCGGCAAACACGAGATCGCAATGGATTTCATCGCTCAGCAGCACCAGGTTGTGGCGTCGGCAAATGTCGAGCACCGCTGTCAGTTCGGCTTCAGACCACACCCGCCCGATTGGATTATGGGGCGAACACAAAAGCAGCATCTTTGCTTGCGGGCGCGCCGCACATTGCTCCAGATGGGCCAGATTCATGCGGTAGTACAAGCTGCCGTCTTCCTGCTTTTCCGCCAGCAGCGGATTTTCCAGAACCTGACGCCCGGTTTGTCGCACCGAACTGAAAAACGGCGGGTATACTGGTGGCTGTATAATTACCTCATCGCCCGAATCGGTACACGCCATGCACGCGGCATTTAATGAGGGCACTACGCCCGGCGCCATCAGCACCCATTCACGCTGAAAACTCCATTGGTGGCGCTGGCGAAACCAGTCGTGCATGGAGCTGTAAAGGCTATCGGGGAACATCGTGTAACCGTATACCGGGTGAAGGGCGCGCTCGCTGAGTGCATCAGTCACTGCTTGCGGCGCAGCAAAATCCATATCGGCCACCCACACCGGCAGTACATCGGCGCGGCCGAACACCGCTTCGCGGGCGTCCAATTTCACCGCATGGGTGTTTTCCCGGTTTACGGGCTGATCAAAATCTGTCTGGGACACACGTCACTCCCTGAAATTGCCAAAAGCAAGGCCGCTCGCCGCTGCGAGCCTGACCCAAGCTTGAGGTTATAATTAATTGATAGCAAAGTCTCAGCATACATCACAAGGCCCCGTAATCCATGTCTCAAACCGCCGTCGTTATTCGCACTTCCCGCCCCAATTTTTTAGTGATGGCCCCGCTGTGCGTAAGTCTGGGAGTTGCGCTGGCCTGGCGGCGGCCCGAAACTCCGCCGCCCTTCTTGGACATCCTATTGGTTTTCATCGGTGCGCTGCTGGCCCACGCCGCGGTGAATATGCTGAATGAATACGAGGATTTTACCTCCGGACTGGATTTGCACACCCGCCGTACGCCGTTTTCAGGCGGCAGCGGCGCCCTGCCACAGCTGCCGTCGGCGGCGCGCTCCGTTTTACTGGGAGCACTGGTTACATTGGGTCTGGTAGTGGTTATTGGCCTGTATTTTTTATCGCAACGGGGCTTGCCGATGCTGATACTGGGGGGAGCTGGCGTTGCTCTGGTCATTACCTACACCCGCTGGATTACCCGTTCGCCTCTGCTGTGTCTGCTGGCGCCCGGACTGGGGTTTGGCCCGGTGATGGTGCTGGGGACTGTAGTAGCACTAGGGGCGCCGATCAACGCCGCGGCCGTCGCGGTGTCTGTCATCAGTCTGCTGCTGGTAAGCACACTGCTTTTGATGAACCAGATTCCCGACGCCGAAGCCGATCGCCGTGGCGGCCGTTATCACGCGGTGATCGTGCTGGGCGTTTATAAAGCCGCGTGGCTGGCCGGAGCCATGCTACTGGCCAGTTATGGCGTACTCGCGCTGGCTCTGGTCAGCAGTTGGTTGCCGCCGGCAACGGCGCTGGGTTTTATGACCCTGCCCCTGGCACTGTGGATTACCTTCAAATTGCCCCAGGTGGCAGGCGATCATCACAGCCTGCCACCGGTTCTGGCCGTAAACGTAGCCTGCCTGCTTGCCACACTGGCTTTGCTGGTTGTCGGGCTGAGCATGTAACGGGGGGTGGCGATCACGCCCTCAGCTCATTTCAGCGCTGCTGAATGTCGCTTTTTGTTACAGTATTTAATCCATATTACAAGTCGTTACAGGGCGCAGAGTGCGACCCGCTCTCCGGAGGCCTGCTATAGTGTTTGTTCCGGGCATCATGGGTTGTTCCGGACATTTTTCATTGTGACAAGGAGTTGCCATGAGTGTTGTGCTTCTGTTGTTAAGCGCGCTGGTACTGATTTACCTCAGTATTGGCGGAAAGACGGCCAGCGTTGTGCTGTGCGTTGCTACGCTGATTGGCCTGGCCCAAGACGACTGGCATCTGGTCAGCTTTGTAGTCGGCGGGCTTGCCCTGGCTTTGGCGTTAATTCTGCTGAACCCCAGCGATCTGCGTCTCAATAGGTTCAGCAGACCATTGCTGAACTGGGTACGCTCACGCTTGCCACAATTGTCAGATACCGAAGCCGAAGCGCTGAAGTCCGGCTCGGTGGATTGGGACGGCGAGCTGTTTTCGGGCAAGCCACAGTGGTCGAAACTGCTGGGCGCAAAGCCGGCGCATCTGAACAGCGAAGAACAGGCGTTTCTGGATGGCCCGGTAGAGGAACTCTGCGCCATGCTGAACGACTGGGAAATCACCCATGAGCATTACGATTTGCCCGAAAAAGTGTGGGCGTTCATACGCGGTAACGGCTTTTTCGGGCTGGTCATACCCAAAAAAGACGGCGGCATGGGGTTTTCTAACACCGCGCACTCCGAAATCGTGATGAAAATATCCACCCGCAGCGTGTCCACTGCGGTCACCGTGATGGTGCCCAACTCTCTTGGGCCCGGTGAGCTGTTGATGCACTATGGTACCGATGCCCAAAAGCAGCATTATTTGCCACGCTTGGCCGGCGGCCAGGAAATTCCCTGTTTCGCTCTGACATCGCCGGTAGCAGGCTCAGATGCCGGCGCTATTCCAGACAAAGGCATTGTGTGCAAAGGCCAATGGAAGGGCGAAGAAGTACTGGGCCTGAAAGTCACCTGGAACAAGCGCTACATCACGCTAGCGCCAGTGGCTACCCTGATAGGGCTGGCCATCAAAGTGTATGATCCAGACGCCTTGTTGGGCGACATCCCCGACATGGGTGTTACCTGCGTGATGGTGCCGCGGGAAACCGATGGCGTTCACGCCGGCGCCCGCCACTTGCCGATGAACACAGTGTTCATGAACGGCCCGACCTGGGGCAACGACGTATTTATTCCCATGGACCAGGTGATCGGCGGCCAGGACATGCTGGGCAAAGGCTGGACCATGCTGCTGGAGTGCCTGTCCATAGGTCGTTCTATTTCGCTGCCGGCTTTGGGCACAGGCGCCGGCAAAGTTGCCAGCCTGGCGACCGGCTCTTACGCCCTGACCCGAGAACAATTCGGCCGCTCTATCAGCCAGTTTGAAGGCGTGCAAGAAGCGCTGGAACCCATCGCCGGTTACACCTGGATGATGGACGCCGCGCGCTTGCTCACGGCAGGTATGCTGGACCGCGGAGTACGCCCGGCCGTGCCCTCTGCGCTGCTGAAATACCGCAACACCGACCTGATGCGCATTGTGATCAACCACGCCATGGACGTCGTTGCCGGCCGCGGCGTTATTACCGGGCCGCGCAACTTCCTGGCCCGCGCCTACCAAGCTATACCCATCGGTATCACCGTAGAAGGCGCCAACATTCTTACCCGCAGCCTAATGGTGTTTGGCCAAGGCGCCATCCGCTGCCACCCATTTATTGTTGACGAAATCGCCGCGGCTGGAATGGAAGACCAAGATCAGGCCACCAAAAAATTCGATGGCGTTTTCTACAGCCACCTGGCGCACACCACCCGTAACGGTTTGCGCGCGCTGGTGCTAGGCCTGACCGGCGGCCTGGCCGAACCGGTGCCGCGCCAAGGCAACCTGAAACCTTACTACCGCCAACTGGCGCGCTTTTCGGCGGCCCTTGCGCTGATGACCGACGTTACGCTGCTTTCCGTAGGCGGCGGCCTGAAGGCTCGCCAACGCCTGTCCGGGCGCATGGCGGACTGTCTGGTACAGCTGTATTACGCCACCGCAGTGATCAAACAATGGCACGAAGAAGGCTATCCGGAAGAACAGCGCCACATGGTCGAATGGTGCCTGAAAACCTGCCTGCGCGATTTGCAGGGTTCCATGCGTGAAGCCATCATCAACTTCCCGGTTCCAGCCCTGCGCTGGCCCCTGCGATTATTGGTGTTCCCCTTGGGCGCGACGGGCCTGAATGGCCCCGACGACCGCCTGGGCACCAAAGTGGCCGCCAGCATTGTAGAAGACACACCGCTGCGCCAGCGCATACACCGCGGCGCCTATATACCCACAGACAGCAGCGACTCTCTGGGCAGGGTGTTGAACGCCTACCGCCTGGCCAACGAAACCACCGACATGCGCGCTCGCTTGCACCAAGCTATTCGAGACCGCGATGAAGACGACCTGGACGGCATTGCCCTGCTGATGGGCCACGAACGCAAACAGCTGGTCGACTGGGCCTGCGCCCAAGGCGTAGTGAAAGCCAATGAGTGCGAAAAACTGGAAGAGGCACTCGCCGCGCTCTACGACGTTATTCGCGTAGATGCGTTTGACAGCGACGGCCTGAAAGAGCTGTCAAAGTGTGCCACTGGCAAACGCAAAGTGGTCGAACGCCCCGCAAGACACTGATCGCTGAGCTGGCAATCCGACAAAGATTGCCAGCACTTTCATTTAGATAGCTTAACTATTAAATAAATGCCTATACATTAGATAGGTACTAAACGGCATTCAGGCTGACCAAAGCCACGGCTATACTGCCGTGCTGAATCCATTACGCGTTTTCTGAGGTTATTCATGTCTGGCAAAACCGTTGGCAGCGCCATCTTTCTGCTGGTGATCGGCAACGCCATGGCGTTAATGTCCGATGTTCTGATAAAACTGCTGGATCCCGGCGCGCCCATATTCCAGTTCGCCTTCCTGCGCTGCGTGCTCACTCTGCTGCTGCTGTTACCGCTGGCCAAAAAAATAGACCGCCGCCAGTTTTTTGCTGGCACCGGCATTCACGCCATCCGCGCCCATGTTCACCTGATTGGCATGCTGTGCATGATCATCGCTCTGGCCAACCTGCCCTTGGCCACCGCCAATGCCGTATTCTACGCCGCGCCCATACTGGTGATGCTGTTATCAGTCGTCATCTTCCGCGAACGCCTCACACTCCTGAGCGTGATTGCCGTATTCAGCGGCTTTGCCGGCATTATCCTGATACTAAGACCCATAGATTTCACCTGGGCCGCGTTTGCGGCCCTGGGCTCGGCGTTTTCACTGGCCATCAACGCCGTACTGGTGCGTAAACTGCCAAAGCAACAGACCACCGTGCACAAACTGGTCCTGAACTACCTGCTGATTATCCCCGCTGCCGGCGCACTGGCAATCTGGGACTGGCAGCAAGGCTCGCGCTGGAGCACCGACCTGGTCATCATCGCCGCCGGCTCCTCCCTGTTTATACTGGGTTACAACATCACCGTCCTGCTGGCTTACCGCCAAGTAGACGCCAACCAGGTCACCAGCGCCGAATACACTGGCCTGATCTGGGCCGTCGCCATCGGCTGGATAGGGTTCAACGAAGTCCCCGATTTATGGTTCCTGGCCGGCAGCCTGATGATCGTAATACCGCTAATCCTGATCGGCCTGACCCAAAGAAGAAAATACCCGGCAAGAGACTTCAACCCTGCGCTGCGGAGCTCAAAAAAATAGATGCTGCAAGCGGTAGAATGACGGGAAACCGGGGACAAACAAGACGGGGACAGATTTGAAATCTGTCCCCTACGCTGTGGCGGGACAACCACATCTGGTGCGTTACCTAACAACCAACCCAGAAGCCGTAATAAACCCAGACAACCCGGTCAACACAATTTCCGCCGCCATAGCCGACAAAATCAACCCGCTGATCTTCGACATAATATTCAGGCCATTCTTACCCATCGCCTTTTCCAAATAACCCGATAATCGCAACAAAACCGCCAGAATCAGCAAACTCGACACCAACCCCAACAAGCCCCCAGCCACCGCCGCAACCTGCTTCAACTCAGCACCGTAAACCAGAATCGCACCAATCGTAGCCGGGCCAATCATCACCGGAATCGCCAAGGGCACCACCGCAATATCATCGCGACTATCATCCGGCAGACTCGTGGCGTGACTGCGAGTACCATTGTTAACCAGACTGATGGCCGTCAAAAACAACAGTGTACCTGCACCAATGCGGAACGAATTGAGAGTAATACCAATGGCACCAAACAACAGAGGACCGGCAAAAAACAGAATCACACCCAACACCAGCGCCGATATGCAGGCACGACGAATAATCGCGGTTTTCTCGTCCGCCGGCAGCCCGCGAGTTAACGCTAAAAACATGGTCACGACGAAAAACGGCGCCAGCAGAAACAAAAAGCGGATAGAGCTGCTGATGTAGGTCGAAAAAAACAATTCAATCATTACCGAAGAATTCCACAGAAGGAGATTTTGGGCGCTAAGCATAATCCCCTCACCCCGAATTTGCCGTAAGGAAGTGGACCTACTCAGCGTTATAAAGACAGCCTAGAAATGTAAAATTATTTAAAACAAAACGGGCTGCAAATGCAGCCCGTTTTGTTTATTCACTCTTCGCAGTTTACTGCGTGGCGTTATAATTGTAAGACTGCACCACTCCGTTGCCATCAAACGTGATAATCAGGTCTTCGGTTTTGTCGTCGCCAAACGCAGACCAGCGATACTTGCCGTAAGTCCAGGTGCGCTTACCGTCTTTCATACCGGTACGCCAAGGCTCACCAAACAACGCCTGCACTTCTGAGCGAGTGGTTTCGTTGACTGTAATCTGGTCAACATTGTGGGTGGCAAAATCCTGGCCCACAGATGCACAACCTGCAAACGTCAGGGTAGCGGCCATCAACACGGCTGCTGAGATTTTTTTCACAAACATTGCCTTTACTCCTGTGGAAACTGCTCTGCATTTTTCGACCTGTATCATAGCGCCAATCGGATAACAGAAAAAACAAACCCAACCATAATATCTGCAAGAACCCGTTATAAACTGGGGTAGTCGCACCCGCTCTGCGGGCCTGTCATCCCGCATGGAGAGCTTCACTTTTGCCTTTAGAAGAACCCGGTAGCCTGCTTATCGCCACTGTCGCCTTCAGTGTGCTGGTTGCGACCGTGGTGCTGATTCATCACGAAGTGCTGGTGCGGCTGAGCAGCGTACTGGGAAAATGGGTAGTCATCAGCATTTCCGACTGGCTGTGGCCGTACTCGGGGTTCTTGCCGCTCATGCTCTGGAAGTATGGATCTTTCCACGGCGTACTTTGCTATGCACCATACCCTGGGCTGGGGGCTGCTAATTGGTAACTTTAACGGCACCCTTCTGGACTGCGTGTACTTTTCGTTCAGCACATTTACCACCGTAGGCTACGGCGACATTGAGCCCATAGGCAACCTGCGTTTTCTGACCGGCATTGAAGGCCTGGCCGGGCTGGTACTGTTGGGCTGGAGTGCGTCTTTCCTGTTTATGGAAATGCAGCGTTACTGGCCACGGCGTTAAAACACACTGCAATACATTCATTACTTGAGCTGTATCAAAGGCGCCGTGAAATAGCGCTCTTCTTTTTTTAATAATTGCGCTAAATCAAGATTGCCTTTGTAGCAACCATTACTCTTACAGCCAATACGAATCGAACCTTGGAGATTTATTATGTCCCGTACTTTCAAAATTGGTGTGTTGGCTGCGGCCGTAATGGCGGTTGCGCCGGCTGCTCAGGCTTTTGAAGCTGGTGATTTTATTGTTCGTGCTGGTGCGGTTCAGGTTGCACCCGATGGGTCCAGTGAGCGCATCAATGTCGCTGGAGCTCCTGTTCTTACGGCTAATCCTCGTGTTGATGTTGACGACAATACTCAGCTGGGTATTCGTGGCAGCTATATGATAACCAGCAACATCGGTATCGGCATTTTGGCCGCGACTCCTTTCAAGCACAACATCAACGGTGCCGGAACGCTTGATTTTGCTGGTAAACTGGGCGAGACCAAGCATTTACCGCCAACGATCACGCTGCAATACTATCCAATGCACAGTTCTTCAGCCTTCCAGCCGTACGCCGGTGTAGGCGTGAACTACACTACCTTCTTTGAAGAGAAGACCACCAACACACTGACTAGCGCTCTAGGTGCCGCGTCCACAGATCTCGAGCTTGATGACAGCGTTGGCGTTGCCGTAGAAATAGGCATGGATTATATGCTGAGTGAGAATTTTGGTCTTAACGCAGCTGTCTGGTGGGCTGACATCAACACCGACGCCACCATTACCGCTTTTGACGGGGCGGGCAATGTTGCAGCACGTACCGACAAATTTGAAGTCGAAATCGACCCGATGGTCTACATGGTAGGTTTCACCTACAAGTTCTGATAGCTGTCCCGATTACTTGCTGAGCCAATGGCCCAGCACACTCCGAATGCACTACCTTTTACGGGGCCCTGTTTTTACACGGCCCCGCTTTTTATTTTCAGATTCTGAACAAAAAAATGCGGAGCCAAAGCTCCGCATTTTTAACCTGCTACCTCAAGCCCGTATGGCCTCAGGCGCCCGGGTTTTGGCGCTGACCTGAACGTCCGCGCTGGCCGCCATCGCCATTCTGGCTCCGGCCTGCGCTGCGGCCGCCTGGCTTATCGCCAAAGCTGCGGGGCTTATCACTTGGCCGGCCATTGCCGCCACCGTTTCCACCGCTGCGGTTACGAGCTTTGCTCGGATCGGCCTTGGCTTTTGGCTTCAGCGCCACGTGGTTCTTTGGCTCAAAGCCTTCTACTTCCTTGCGCGGCAGCTGCTTCTTAATCAGCTTTTCGATACCCACCAGCATGCTGAGCTCGTCAGCACTCACCAGCGACAACGCGTGGCCACTTTCGCCCGCGCGGCCGGTACGGCCAATGCGGTGAACGTAGTCTTCCGGCACGTTAGGCAACTCAAAGTTCACCACTTGGGGCAGCTGTTTGATATCCAAACCGCGAGCAGCGATGTCGGTCGCTACCAGCACACGGATATCACCCTGCTTGAACTCGGCCAAAGCGCGGGTACGGGCGCCCTGGGACTTATTGCCGTGAATCGCAGCAGCGGTAATACCGTCTTTGCCCAGCTTCTCGGTCAGGCGATTCGCACCGTGCTTGGTGCGGGTAAACACCAGTACTTGTTCCCAGCTGTTGTCGCGCACCAGTTTGCTCAACAGCGCCGTTTTCTGGCTCTGATCCACCGGATAAACGGATTGAATAACGCTTTCGGCAGTGGTGTTGCGCACTGCAACATCAATCTGCACCGGGTCGTTTAGCAGGCCCTTGGCCAGGGTGCGAATTTCGTTGGAAAAGGTTGCAGAAAACAGCAGGCTCTGGCGCTTCGCAGGCAGCATAGCCAGAATCTTGCGGATATCGCGAATAAAGCCCATGTCCAGCATGCGGTCGGCTTCGTCCAGCACCAGAAACTCTACTTCGTTGAAACGCACAGCGTTCTGCTGATACAGGTCCATCAGGCGGCCAGGTGTTGCCACCAGTACGTCCAGCCCTTTGCGCAGCTTCATCATCTGCGGGTTAATTTTCACACCGCCAAATACGACAGCCGCGCGGGTGGGCACGTAACGACTGTAAAGGTTCACGCTGTCGTGCACCTGAGCGGCAAGTTCACGGGTAGGTGTCAGAATCAGCACGCGCGGGCCTTTGCCAGTACGCGGGTTCTGTTCCAGCATCTGCAGTATCGGCAGAACAAAACCGGCGGTTTTACCGGTGCCGGTTTGCGCGGCGGCCATCACATCTTTACCGGCCAATACCGCTGGAATTGCTTTTAACTGAATGGGTGACGGGGTTTCATAACCCTGGTCCAAAGTGGCACGGACTAGCGGCTCAGACAAACCGAGTGAAGAAAAACTCATAATAGATTAACTCTTGATTGTTCTGCCTCCACGAACACCGTTGTTGGCGAATGCGGGCAGATGCCATGAAGACTCATGGCGTAAAAAACGACTACGGTCACACGCCGTTAACGGGGTGACGTCCTCTGACAGGTCGTATGGATGGTTCGCATGTGGGTTTTACGCCTAAAACTGCGGAATCCCTAGAGGCAGGATTGCGCAGACAGTAACAGAGGGCTTCGACATACGCCATAGGTGATTGCCATCAGACCGGGACGCAGGGCGTTGACCACAAGATCGCACAAAATGAAACGAGGCCTTAACTGGCAGACGAACTACACCAGAACGAGCGTCAGGCCGGCCGCCAGCGCACTGGCGACGGTTAATCCCGACAGCGCCAAGCTGAGACTCCAGCGCAATGATGCATCTACCGCCTTGTAACCGGTTAAGCGTTCCATAATCAGCGCGTTAGCGGCAAACGGTGTACCAAAGGCGGTAATTCCCCAACCGGTTACCATGGCAAAGCCCAAACCCACCAGACCGTTTTCCGGCCAAACGGCTCCCAGAATGCCCCCGGCCAGGGTACCGATAACAATCGGGTTTACGCCGCCCAGTCCGGCGATGAAAAATGCCCAGGGCACGGCCGCGGCTAGCACCGGCCAAAGCCAGTTGGGCACATTCAAATCACCACTAATCTGGCCCAGCACTGCGGCGCTGATGACAGCACCAATAAACGCCGAGCCGCCCACAATCGCCAACTCGTTACTGACGTTAGCCATACTCACCAACGGTGGGTTGGTTCGGCGGCTCCACGCCAGAAGCCTGGCACCTATGACCGCGCCCATACAACTGAGCGTAACGGCGTAGGCATAGCTGAGCTGAAACTGATGGCTAAGCAAGAAAACACCGGCACAAATTGCCAAGATCAAGGCGCAGAATCGAAACCAGGGTGCCAGACCGGCGCCGCTCACACCACTGCGAGCAGTGGCGCTGACGCCAGAAATCTCAACTTTAACGGGTTCTATTTCAGATTCTGGCTCAGGTTCGCACCAGACCAACCCGGAAAACAGCAAAACTATGGAAAAAGGAATGGTGAGCATCAATAACTGAAGGCTGCCAAGGCCCGGCAGCAAGGTCAGTGTAAGCACCACAGAAATCGACAGCGGCGAAAAAGTAGGCGATACACCAAAGCCTCTAAGCACGGCTCGTGTGGCGTTGCGGGTAGATGGGGAATCGCCGTTGCTGCGAATGCGTTCGCCCACCACACTTCCGACCACCGCTACCGAACCAAAATTGAGCGGTATCGACACCATCGCGGTTCCAAAGGCCAGGCTGAGATAACGCACCCTTGGCCGCCCGCCAAAAAGGCTGGTCGAAATTTTTTGCAGATCTGAAGTACGGCCGAGCACCGACGATAGCAGCATAACCGCCAGCACCAAACCGGCCAGGCGGCTCATATTTTCTGCTGCTGCCGCAATCATCCCCGGATCGCGACCCAAAGCAAAAGCCAGCGCAAAACCCGCCACTAAAAAAACTACCCTGGGTACCAGACGCATATCCTGCCAGCCCAGAATAACCGCCAGGCTGACCGCTGCAGCGCCCAAACCGGCCGTGCCGGGAAGCAATGCCAGAATGGCGGCAATCAACGCAAGGTAAGCAAGAGCAGAACGTATCAGCAGCAAAGGAGCGCGTCTCTGAATGGCAAGGGCGAGTATAGTAGGTAACTGACACCCGTCCCGGTATCAGACATCATGAGCATTCATAGCTGGTAACGGCTTATTTAGACAAGCGATCAGCCACGAAAGCCCTTACCCACGAGATAAACCTCCCGCGAGCGGGCACGGGAAGAATCCGGTTTGCGCACCACCACCTTGTCGAACTGTTCGCGCACAGCTTTCACGTAGCCGTCATAACCTCCACCGTGGAAAACCTTGGCAACAAAACTGCCCTTGGATTTTAGCACCTGGCTTGCCATGTCCAGCGCCAGCTCGATCAAATACATAGACGCGGCCTGGTCTGCCGCGTTCACACCGCTGATGTTGGGCGCCATGTCTGAAATCACCACGTCGACTTTTGCATCGCGCAGTACCGCCATGATTTCCTCAAAAACAGCGTTCTCGGTAAAATCGCCCTGAATAAATTCGACACCGGCAACGGCGTCCATGGGCAGAATGTCCGAGGCTATTACCCGGCCTTTATGCCCCACCAGATCGGTGGCGACCTGAGACCATCCGCCAGGCGCAGAACCCAGGTCCATCACCGTCATGGTGGGTTGGATGAGCTTGTCTTTGGCGTTAATTTCAAGAAGTTTGTAGCTGGAACGGGAGCGATAGCCATCCATTTGCGCTTTTTTCACGAAGGGATCGTTAACGTGTTCTTCCAGCCAGCGGTTACTGCTTTTTGATCGGGCCATAGTGTCTCTTTGTTTACCGAACGATAGTGTCTCTTTGTTTACCGAACGATAGTGTCTCTTTGTTAACCGAATGATGGTGGCTCTTTATGAGTTCGGTTATTAGCCGGGTTATTCATCGCACCATTGTACGCCGAGCGCCAGAGCGCCGCAAAAGCGCCCCGCGCGTCGGCACCAGCGCACTGACAGCCAACCGGCAGCCACGTACAATAGCCCCACTCATTGGCCGCCACCTGAGCTCTGCACACACAACCGGGACATAACCGTGAAGCTGGACGACATCAAAAAACTGCACCAAAAAAAATATCGCCAGACTTTCGGACACTATCTGGTAGAGGGCGAGCACTTGGTGCTGGAATTGCAGAAAGCCGCTGGCACACAGCCTGCCTTAAAGTCTTCAGAGCTTTACGTGACGGCGGCTTATGCGCACTGGCAAAGCCCGTTCACCACTCACCTGATCGGCGAACGCCAGATGGCGCGGCTAGCCGATACCCAAACGCCCCAGGGTATTTTGGCGATAGTGCCCATAAAAGCGCCTATAAGAGCGCCCATAATAGCGCCCGAAGTGGCGCCGACAGTCACGCCCATGACCCAGTCGCAAAAACAGCCAGCCATTGACACACAACGCGGCCCTGAAAAAGCCATCTATCTGCACGAGGTACAGGACCCAGGCAACTTGGGCACCATTTTACGCACCCTGGCCTGGTTTGGTGGTTTTCGCTGCCTGCTCAGCCCCGGCAGTGTCGACCCTTATAACCCGAAAGTGGTGCGTGCCAGTATGGGCGCGATATTCCATGTGCCGCTTGAAACCGAGGTTGAGCTAATCAGCCTGGGCCAGCGATTTCAACGTCTGGCTTGCCTTGACCTGAATGGCCGCAGCTTAACCGAGCCCGGCTTTGCCAAACACGACTGCTATCTGTTTGGCAACGAAGCCCGCGGCATTCCGGCTCAGGCCCTTGATGAACTAAACGCCACTGCCTACACCATAAACGGCAAAGGCCAGATTGAATCTCTCAATCTGGCCTCGGCGGTGAACATTTGCAGCTGGGAGCTGATGCGCAGCTGATTCGTTATCAGCAATTGCGCGTCAGCAAACACCCATCAACAAACGCTCTTCAACACCTATTCGTCAGTAGAGTTGCGAATCAGGAAGTCAAAGGCACTTAGGGCCGCTTTGGAACCTTCACCCATGGAAATCACGATCTGCTTGTAGGGCACGGTGGTAGCATCACCGGCGGCAAATACGCCAGGAATGCTGGTTTCATTGCGCTCGTTGATGACTACCTCTCCGTGCTTGCTGAGTTCGATATCGCCTTTCAGCCACTCGGTGTTGGGTAACAGGCCGATTTGTATGAACACGCCTTCCAGCTCTACGTGAACATTTTTACCGCTGTTGCGATCCGTGTAGTCCAGGCCATTCACCTTACCGTTTGCACCGGTCACTTCAGTGGTCTGGGCCGATACCGCGACATCCACGTTCTTCAGGCTGCGCAGCTTACGCTGCAGCACTTCGTCAGCGCGCAATTCGACACCAAATTCCAGCAAGGTTACGTGGCCAACAATACCGGCTAGGTCGATGGCGGCTTCCACGCCTGAGTTACCGCCGCCAATGACGGCTACGCGCTTGCCTTTGAACAATGGGCCGTCGCAGTGCGGGCAGTAAGCCACGCCCTTGTTGCGATACTTGTCCTCACCGGGAACACCCAGCTGGCGCCAACGGGCACCGGTCGACAACACCAAGGTGCGGGCTTTCAACGAAGCACCGTTGGCCATACGAATTTCATGAGGCATGCCCGGCTTTGTCGCCGGAATCAGCTTTTCGGCCCGCTGCATGTTCATGATATCCACACCATACTCTATGACGTTCTGCTCCATCGCGGCCACTAACTTGGGGCCTTCTGTGTAGGGCACGGAAATCAGATTTTCAATGCCCATGGTGTCAGCAACCTGACCGCCAAAACGTTCAGCGGCAATGCCGGTGGTGATGCCTTTACGGGCCGCGTAAACAGCCGCTGCGGAGCCAGCGGGGCCACCGCCGATTACCAACACTTCAAAGATGCCCTTCTGGCGAATTTTATCAGCTTCACGGGCGTCGGTGTTGGTGTCCAGCTTGGCTACAATTTCTTCCAGCTTCATACGGCCCTGGCCAAACAGCTTGCCGTTCAGGTACACGCTGGGCACCGCCATGATTTCACGCTCTTCCACCTCGGCCTGGAACAAGGCGCCGTCAATGGCGGTGTGCTTCACGCTTGGGTTCAGCACACTCATCAAGTTCAGCGCCTGCACCACGTCCGGACAGTTCTGGCATGACAGCGAAAAGTAAGTTTCAAATTCAAAATTGCCGTCCAGTTCCTGTACCTGCTGGATCAACTCGGGAGTGGCCTTGGAAGGGTGTCCACCCACCTGCAACAATGCCAACACCAGTGACGTAAACTCGTGGCCCATAGGGATGCCGGCAAAGCGCACACCTATGTCGGTACCAACACGGTTAATAGCAAATGACGGGCGACGCACGTCAGAGTCGCCATCTTCACGCAGAGTAATCATGTCAGACAACGCGTCGATTTCCTGCAGCAGCTCATACAGCTCGCTAGCTTTTGCGCTGTCGTCCAGCGCCGCAACCAGCTCAATGGGCTGTTTTACATTGTCCAGGTAGCCTTTCAACTGGTCTTTCAGCTTGGCATCTAACATTTTGTCGTCCTTTATAAGGGATAGAGTCAGTAAACCGGCGCGGTTTTATCCGGTTGTTCTAAGTTGATGTCGATAAGATACGGCGCCGGAAAAAAAAGCTCAAATCAATTGATTCAAAAACTGCGATAGGGGTTTGCTATCAACGGGCATCGGCCGATTCACACCCTAACGAAAGATATTCTTCAGTATTTTTGCATTAAGCCAGATGGTGCATTTTGATATGAGTGCAGCTGGACTATCATGGGAAGCTGAATCTGGCCACTCGGAATAAGGTACTCCATGTTTCTAGAACGTTTTCACTGTGAAAAGGATGGTCGCGTATACATCAGCGCCGCCCAGGCCAGCTTGTTTGCCAAAGAAGTGGCCGGGGACTTCAACCCCATTCACGACCCGGATGCCCGCCGCTTTTGCGTGCCAGGGGATTTACTGTTCGCTGTCGTACTTTGGCGTTTTGGCTTGTCGACGAATATGACCTTCCACTTTCGCGCCCTGCTGGGTAAAGACGTGCCCCTGGAATTTCGCGAAGGCGCCGATGGCACTATTCAGGTGTGCGATCAAGCCGGCAAGGTGTATCTGGAAGTCGCCCGCAGCGGCGACATAACCACCGACAAAGTGTTTATCGAAGAATTCACCTTGGGTTACGTGGCAGCTTCGGGCAAAAACTTCCCGCACACCATGAAGCCTTTGATGGAATCCAACGGCGTGATGTTCAACCCGGACCGGCCAATGGTCATGTACGACAGTATGACCGTAACATTGGATAGCCTGCATGCAGCGTCACCGGAACTTGAACTGCATAACGCCACCCTGGAAGCCAATGGCAAGCGTGGTCGGGTAACTCTGGAGTATCGCCTGATGTCTGGCGACCAGGCGCTGGGCACCGTATCCAAACGGTTGGTGCTGGGCGGCTTGCGCCCCTACTGCCCAGATGCCATGGCCGATGTGGTAGAACAGTTCTACCGCCTGAAAGCCCGCGGTGTCAGTTACGGCACCGACATCGCCAGTACCTGACGCAGATCGTTTTTATAGCCAGATTTCTAGCGACACGGGTTGTTATGGATTTCATCGTCCTGGGGACCCGTAAGCATGGACATCGGACGCTAACCAAAGAAGCCTCAAGCCCCTGCACACAGTTTGTAATCCGCCTTGCCCGGAACGCAAAAAACCCCGGATTTCCGGGGTTTTTTGATAGTAGCAAGCCCGTAACACAGGCCTGTACTGTTTGATTCCCTGTTAAAAGGAGTCTTAGATCTTACCAACCAGATCCAGTGAAGGAGACAGTGTCGCTTCGCCTTCCTGCCACTTGGCGGGGCAAACTTCGCCCGGATGTTTGCGCACGTATTGAGCAGCCTTAACCCGACGCATCAGCTCGGACGCATCACGACCAACGCCTTCCGCGGTGAGCTCAACGGCTTGGATGACGCCATCTGGATCAATCAGGAAAGTAGCACGGTCTGCCAGGCCTTGACCTTCACGCATCACACCAAAGTTGTTGGTGATGTTGCCGGACTGATCACCAACCATGTAGTACTGAATCTTGTTGATGGTTTCAGAGCTGTCGTGCCAGGCTTTGTGAGTGAAGTGGGTGTCTGTGGATACAGAGAACACTTCAACGCCCATCTTTTGCAGTTCTTCATACTTGTCAGCTACGTCGCCCAGCTCGGTGGGGCATACGAACGTAAAATCAGCCGGGTAGAAGAAAAATATAGACCACTTGCCTTTTACGTCTGTTTCAGAAATCTCAACGAACTCACCTCTTTTGAAAGCGGTTGCGTTAAACGGTTTAATTTCTGAGTTAATGATACCCATAAGATATTGCCCTTTGCTTGCCAAATGATTAGTAACTGAAGCCTATTGTAGGGATGCTGCGCGCTTAACAAAAATTGATAATGCCCAAACAAGAGATAGTTTGAAGCTATTACTTATACTCCCGTTACATTTCCGAGAAGCAGCAGCAGCGGGTAATACGAATGTATGAATGCCAACCCGTGCTATTTCACGGCAGCGCTTGGAGCGCTGGCGCCGTCACCCGGTTTGGCTTCCAGCACCGTCAGCCGTACATCCACTGTTACGTCCAATTCGCCAAGCGCAGCGGCGCGGGCCAGGCCCTCGGCTTTGGCGCGATAAAAGTGCGGGGTCATGGCCAACAGGTCGGCAATGGCGCCTTCGCCGACCAATGCAAGGTTGAAATTAATCGTCTGCCGCCCTATTGTCTGAAAGCCGGGAGGCGCTTCGCTGGCGTTAGGTTTGTCGACCTCGGGCTTGAGTACCGGGTAAATGACTTCTCGCAATTCGCGCAAATGATCCGGCCCCGCGTCGACAACCATTACCCGGCCGCCAGGGCGCAGCACCCGCCGGAACTCCGGATACACCGGAAACCCGAACAGACTCAAAATGCAGCCCAAAGACCCGTCAGCCAGCGGTATATTGGCGTTGCTGGCGACCAGCCATCGCATTGTTTTTGACTGTTTTGCCGCTGCCAGAACCGCCGGTTTTGAAATATCCAAGCCTACCAGCGACAACTGCTGTTCGTGTTTCTGACCCGACAAGCACGCATCAAGCTGGCGCAAATAATAGCCTTCGCCGCAACCCGCATCCAAACAGGCGAAAGACTCTTTTGTGCCTGGCGGGTGCTCAGCACCCGCGCCCACAGTGTTCAATGCTTCCGCGACCGACTGCACAACCGCAGCGGCTATCGGCTGATAGTGCCCGGCACTTAAAAAGCGCTGGCGTGCCGCCACCATTTCCTTACTGTCACCAGGGGCCAGTGACCGCTTGTTCTGCACCGGCAGTAAGTGTACATAGCCCTGGCGGGCATTATCGAAACTGTGTCCGTTGGCGCAGCGCCAACTGTTTTGCTGCATCAGCAGGGATTGTCCGTCTAACGGGCAAATAAGGTGGTTAAATGGCGTTATGATCATAATCACAGGGTATCGCTGGCAAATGTGCGGGGAACGCCTTGGTCACGGCGTTGCTGGGCGCTTTCTCAGCGCTAAGATAGCATTCTCGTAGCACCTTTATTAGATGGCCTCATACCCGAGGCTCAGCGCAGCTGGCTGTCTTTACTGGCGCGCCTGTTAATGCCGCCACTTTTGCCCTGCTGCTTTTCCAGCTCGGTCTGGCACTGTATACACAGGCGCACACCCGGCACCGCAGCCCGCCGGGCCGCAGGTATTTCGCGGCCGCATTCTTCACAATGGGTCAGGCTATCGCCCTTACCCAGGCTGCTTCTGGCTTTGTTAACCGCATCTTCAACGCTGGCGTCGATCTGATCTTGCACGGCGCCATCCCGTGCCCACCCTCCGGCCATAATCCCTGCTCCTTTGGCGCCTAAGTTGTTACAACTATAGCTTGGTTGTTGCTTTATTGACGTGCTGCCGCGTTTTCACCATTTCAACACCTGGCTTATCCGTTGCTATACCTACAGGTTACAAAAAACCACACAAAGGCTTTGCAATGTTCTCGTTTACGTGTAGAGTGCATCCCGTCGGAAAGATTTAGCAAAGCACTTCATCAATAGAACGTACTAAGTAACGCATCGTCCTGTTTTTGATCACGCCTCATTTTTTGTTTCCCGCATACCGCTGATCCGTCGTCACAAAGGACGACTGACAGCACATTACTTAAAGAATTCAGGATTATTATTATGTCTACAGTTACCGGTACCGTTAAGTTCTTCAATGAAGCAAAAGGTTTTGGCTTTATCACTCGTGAAGGCGGCCCCGACGTATTTGTTCACTACAGCTCTATTCAAGGTGGCGGATTCAAGACCTTGGCTGAAGGCCAACAGGTTGAGTTCACTGTTACTCAGGGCCAGAAAGGTCCTCAGGCAGAGAACGTTGTAGCTGTCTAAGCTAGAACAGATAATTGTGCTGTGAATAACAGCCAATAATCAAAAAAGGCAGCTTCGGCTGCCTTTTTGCTGTCTGCTTTTTTTATACATGCCTTTCCTACCCCGCCAATGAATACGCTTCGCCCCCGCCAACGTAACCTCAGTAACGCAACTTCGTTAACGTACGACTCGAACAGACTGACCACAAGGCCACGCTATGCCCGCAAAACCGATTTTATTCTACGATGGCGAATGCCCGTTGTGCCGCCGCGAGATTGACCACTACCGCAAGGTCGACAAGCAATCACGCATCGACTGGCAGGATATATTCGCCAGCGACACGACCTTGGCCCAATACCAGCTTAGCCACACAGACGCGATGAAAGTTATTCACGCAGTAGACAGCGCAGGCACCCTGCAGTCCGGTGCTCACGCGTTTGTGGTGGTGTGGCAGGAACTGCCGGGCTATCGTCATTTGGCGACAATATTGAAGAAACTGCACCTGGTTGGTCTGGTGAACCGAGCCTATCTGGTCTTCGCCCGCTTGCGCTTTCGTTCGCGCTGCAAGCAGGGTTGTCAGTTGCCACCGCGCTAGCTTTTAAGCATCGCACCTTACGCAACAGCCAACCTGCCGATTACTTAACTAAGGGCCCTTTAGACTATGGCCCTCAAACTATGGCCCTGTCATTACCAAGGCCCAACCACAAAGCCAAGCTTGTCGGGCAGCCACAGCGCAATGCCCGGCACCAGTGCGACCAGCAACAGGCTTACGCCCATAGCGACAACGAACACCAGCGCCCAACCCAGGGTGTGCTCCAGGCGGATATTGGCAATACGGGTAGTAACCATCAAATTCACTGCAACCGGCGGAGTAAACTGACCAATAGCAATGTTCATGGCCAGCAGAATGCCGAACCACACCGGGTTCCAGCCAAAGTGGTTCATGAGCGGCAATACGATGGGAATCAAAATCAGGTAAATGGATACCGCGTCCAGCAACATACCCGCCAGCAACACCAGCAGCATCACCAGCCCCAGCAGCACCCAACCGTTGTCCGACAGCGACAATAAAGCATCCGCCAGATGCTGAAAGGTGCCCAAAGTGGTGCCAGCCCAGGCAAAAATACCCGCCAAAGCGATAATCAGCATAACCACGCCGGAGGTAACCGCAGCATCGGTCACCAGATCGTAAAGCCCACGCAGGCTCAGATTGCGATAGATCAGGCAGCCTACAATCACCCCGTAGGTGACCGCCACCACCGCCGCTTCGGTGGGTGTGAACAAGCCGGAACGCAGGCCTCCCAGAATAATCACCGGCGCGAACAAAGCCGGCAAGGCCGCTTTAAAGCTGGGCCAAAAAGGTGGACGCTCCGAGGTTTTCGGATCTTCCCAGCGATATTTTCGAGAAAAATACAGCGCCGGTATCAGCAGCGAAAGCCCCGCCAGAATACCGGGGAACACACCGGCGGCAAACAGCGCGCGCAAATCTACCCCCGGCACCACAATGGAATACAGAATCAACGCGATGGACGGTGGAATCAGAATGGCGGTAGACGACGATGCCGCAATCAGCGTGGCAGAAAACGGCTGCGGATAACCTGCCTTGCGCATGCTGGGCAGCATCACCATGGCCACGGCGGCCGCATCGGCTGGGCCGGAGCCACTCATGCCGCCCATAATCAGGCATACCAGCACGGCAACAACGGTCAGGCCACCTTGGCGCGGGCCGATAATAGCTTGGGCAAAGCGCACCAGACTGGCGGCTACACCAGCACGTTCAAAAATTAAACCGGTTAGTATGAAAAGCGGTATGGCAATCAGCGGGTACTTCGCCACGCTGTTGTAGGTGTTGGTGCCAAAGGTGGCCAGCATGTCTGGCGACAGCCCGGCCACAATACCTACTGCGCCACCCAGCCCCAAGGCCATCGCCACGGGTACACCCAGCAGCAGCGCCACCATAAAACTGGCGATCATTAACAGATCAGGGCTCATGAATAATCTCCGGATCGGCTTTACCGCGCAGTCGATCTATCAAACTCTGAGTCATGCGTACAATAATGGCCAACGCCATGAGCGGCAGCCAAATCACATAAATCCAGTTGGGCAAACCCAGCCCGGGTGAAAGCGATTCCCACTGGTACTCCTGCCAAGCAAACACACTGCCGTACCAAGCGGTAATGGCAAACACTGTCACGCCCATTGCCCATTGCACTATGTACACGGCTGTTCTTAAAGGCGCCGGCAAGTGATGTTCGATCAGCTCAATACGAATGTGCTGGTTGTTGCGCGCCGCTACCGCAGCGCCAGCAAAGGTCACCAGAACGAGAAAAAACACCGAGAACTCTTCAGTAAAAGCAAAAGACGCATTGGTGGTATAGCGCACAATCACGTTACCCAGGCTGATCAAACAGATCGCAATCAAGGCAACAGACGCGAGCCAGGCTTCGGGCCAGCACTTAGGGGGGCGGGTAGACATGAAAACTCCGGGTTGGTCAGCCCGGCTTTACGCCAGAGTAATGTTATCGGCGCAAAACTCGGGCCAGAACGCTTATTGCTGGCGGTCAGCGACGGCTTGCTGGGCCTTCTTGACCAGATCTTCACCAATCCGCGGTGACCATTCCTGATAGATCGACTGGGTAGCGTTGATGAACGCATCGCGCTGGGTCGGCGTCAGTTCGGTGACGGTCACGCCACGCTCTTTAATAGCGGCCAAGGTGGCGTCCAGCTCACTGCGAGACTTTTCAATTTCCCATTGGCCGGCGTCTATTGCAGCCTGCTTTAACAAGTCCTGATCGTCGGCGCTGAATGTCGCCCACACCCGATTGTTAACAGCAAATACCAGCGGGTCTGCCATGTAGTGCCACAGGGTCAGGTGTTCCTGCCCTACCTGATCAATACGCGCCACATCAAACACCGACAGCGGGTTTTCCTGGCCGTCCACGGCACCAGTGGTCAGCGCTGGCTTGGCATCGGCCCAGCTCATCTGAGTGGGGTTGGCGCCCAGAGCATTAAAGGTATCCTGAAACAATGGCGAACCTACCACGCGGATTTTCAAGCCCTCAACGTCTGCCGGCTCGCTGATCGCGCGCTTGGAGTTAGACAGTTCACGAAAACCGTTTTCGCCCCAGGCCAACGGCGTTACACCACGTTTCTGGATGGCGGCAAAAACGGCCTCGCCGACCTCGCCCTGGGTAATCGCATCAATGGCGGAGTAATCCGGCATCAGAAACGGCAGCGAGAACAGATTCAGTTCCGGCACCTGGGGTGACCAGTTGATGGTAGAGCCCACCGCCATATCAATCAGTCCGGAGCGCATGGCAGAAAATTCTTTAGTCTGGTCACCAGACACCAGCTGGGAGTTGCTGTAAATTTTCATGTTGATACGCCCTGCCGAGCGCTCATTCACAAGTTCTACCCATTTGTCGGCCGCCTGACCCCAGGGAAAGGCCGATGGCAACACAGTAGATACGGTGTACTCGTCTTTGTATTGAGCATGGGCAATAGACCCAAACAAGAGCGCGCCTGCGGCGGCGGCAACTAACGTACAACGTTTCAGCATGTTCTTTTTCCTTATTGTTTGACGAGAAGCTGGCCGCCAGACAGAAGCGTAGCAGGCGGCAGACCCGCGATTATAGGAGGGTCGCTCGGCGCGACGCAAAAAAAACTGCTGCGTGCCAGCGGTTACGTCTATGTCGCCTTGAGACTTCACCTCATTGCACACTATGCTTGTAAGCAGAACCAACCCAATGCTGCTCTTATTAAACGTAGCTCAACAAAACCAGGAGTTATTGCTATGTCATCGCTTTCACAACCCCATCGTCGCGGTGGCAAGTGGCCTGTACTGTGCGCCTGGCTGGCAGTCACCGCACTAATTGCCGCCGGTGCTCTAATGGCGACGTCAGGGACGGTATTTCGCATGGAATGGATTGCCCTGGGCGATGCCTTTAGCTGGCTGCGAATGGGCGCGCAGCTGGCTGCGGTGGCTGCCATACTGGGCTTAGTAACCCTGTTAGTTGCCGGCCTGTGTAAGCGCTGGGGTGCGATTTTGACCGGAGCAGTGGTCGCCGTGGTGGCGGTTACGATGATTGCGATGCCGGTGCAAATGCAGCAGCGGGCACAAACGGTACCGCCTATTCACGACATTACCACCGACATGGACAATCCTCCGGCGTTCGTGGCCCTGGCCAACGCCCGTGAAGCTGCGCCCAACGCTGTGGATTATCCCGGCATTGAGACCGCGCGCCAACAACGGGCCTCTTACCCCATGTTGCAGCCCGTCACACTGGCGGTACCCATGGCGCGAGTGCAAACAGCGGCACGGGATCTGATTGCTGCCCGCGACTGGCAACTGGCCGAGGCCAGCCCAACAACCCTTGAAGCAACAGCCATCACTCTTGAAGCAACAGCCACTACCCGCTGGTTCGGTTTTAAAGACGATGTGGTGATTCGCCTGACCGACACCAGCGACGGCGTGCGTGTAGACATGCGCTCCGCCTCACGCCTGGGCAAAAGCGATTTGGGCACGAATGCCGAACGAATACAGGATTTCCTGGAAGACCTACAACGCGCGGTGCGCTGATGATACCACCGCACATAAAAGGCCAACCCATGGGTTCCCGTTTGTTCACGGCACCATTTTTTGCGCTTGTTATGAGTGTTGCGCTGCTGTGCCTTGCGGCCAGCGCAACCCAGGCCCAGGGGTTGTCGCTGCCAGCAATTCCGGGGCTGCCCGGATCGAGCCAGGAAGAACAGAAAAAAACGGCTTCTGCAGAAGAATTGAGCCAGTCACTTGAAATTACCATTCAGGCCCTGCAAGACGACAGCAGCCGCGAAGACCTGATCAAACAGCTGCGAACTCTGCAACAGGGCCTGCAGGCGCAAGCCATTGAAGATCAGCGAAACTCGCCCACTCAGCAGGGCCTGCTGGGGGCGCTGGCGGAATTTTTTGATGATCTTACACGCTCTGGCGGTGCTGCTGGTGAGTCACTGGGGCGCTGGAAAGTCAATTTTGATAACGCGCTGAGCGCCAGCAAGGGACTGATAGCCGCTGCCTCATTCAAGGTGGTGGCAGAAACTGCCATCGGGCTGGCACTGGGGGCGGCGCTTTTGTACAGCCTGTCGCGCCTGGCCCGAGTGCTGTTTATTCGCCGCGACTGGCCGCTGGAAATGCCCCGGCGCGCTAAGCCGTGGATGCTGATGGCGCATTTTGCACGCCGGATAATCCCCTGGATTCTGACACTGGTTGGCCTGTTCCTGCTGCTGGGTCTGCGCATGCTGGCCATTTCAGACACCGCGCAAAGCACCGTTCTGGTGCTGGCTTATATCAGCCTGTGCGGCCGCCTTTTGACATCATTATTCGATGTCATGATTTCGGTTTTTTCCAGCGGCCACCGAACCGCCGCTGTTGCTATTTTACATAAGCGTACGCTGTTTCCGCTGTTCATTATCGGTGCCATGTTCGCTTTGGAAGACGCTCTCGGATCGGCAGAGCTGGTGTCGCAGCTCGGCGCCGATCTGGCCTCTACTCTGGCACTGGTGTTCAGCATGTTTGGTGCCCTGCTGGCAATCTTCGTGATTATCCGCAACCGCCGCCCGATCACCCATCTAATACGCAACCAGCCTTATAACCAGCGCAAGAATCAAGGCGTATGGCGGGAACTCGTCGGCCTGCTGGCACGGCTCTGGCATATTCCGTTGTTGCTGGCGATTGGCGCCTCTATGGTGGCTGTTTTTGCCAAAGGCGGTTCAGGCGATGCGGCCCTGGGCAAGGCGCTTATTGTTTCACTGGTATTGATTGTCACCTTGGCAGCGCAGGGCGTTGTCGGCATTCAGAAAAGCAGCTCCCGCCACAAGTCCCTGAGCACCTTCAGCCGGCGCTTGGTGAAATTCGGCTATCGCCTATTACAAATTGCGTTATGGCTGGCCTTTTTTGAAATAGCACTGCAAGTATGGGATCTGTCCTTGCTAGGGCTGGCCGACAAGCCATCCCTCAGTGCTGGTCTGGCAGACAGCCTGTTTGCGCTGACGGTTACCGGGCTGGTCGCCAGCTTGACCTGGACCTTTGCCGATGAGCTTCTGGAGCGTGCTGTACGCCGTGGCGACCGCAAAAAACGCCTTAGGGCAGCGCGCGCCCAAACCATCGTTCCCATTCTCCGCACAACCATTCTGATCATCATTGTGGTGGTGGCCTTTCTGGTCAGCCTTTCCATTGTCGGGGTAGACGTTACGCCGCTGCTGGCCGGTGCCGGTATTATCGGTCTGGCGGTCGGTTTTGGTGCTCAGACGCTGGTACAGGATTTAATCACCGGGCTGTTTATTGTGGTGGAAGACTCAATGTCGGTGGGCGACTTCGTAGAAATCAACGGTTTTATGGGCACGGTAGAAGGCTTCAATCTACGCACCGTGAGGCTGCGGGACCTGGAAGCGGTGGTACACCACATTACCTTCAGCAAAATCAGCTCGATTCACAATATGTCACGGCAGTTTGGCATTGCGCTGATAAAGATCCGGGTACCGCCGGACCTGCCTATTGATGACGCCATCAAACTGATGACTGACACCGCAGAAGAACTGCGTGCGGATCCCGCCATGCGCTGGCTGATCTGGTCGCCCCTTGAAATGCAGGGTATTCACGCGTTTGAAGACGGTTGTCCGGTTTTGCGCATGCGTATGCGCACCAAACCAGAGTATCAATGGGATGTGTCACGAGCCTTCAATCTATTGCTAAAGCGGCGTATGGAAGACCTGTATCTGGACGTGGCCGCACCGCGCATCAGCGTGCAAATGGAGGCCGGAGGCGGCGCCCGTTCGCCAGGTCGCGGAGGCCAAGCCGTCAATATGGAAAATCAGAATTAACGCAGCAGACATTAAAAAACCAGGCTCCGCGATTAAACAAAGCCTGGCAACAGTTAACGCTGCATCTTAAAATCGAGGTGTCAGCCGCCGGCGATGCGCCCGGCCAGCGGTGATGACGGATCTGCCAGTTGGCGGCGGGGCATGCGTCCGGCAAGAAATGCTTCACGTCCGGCTTGCACCGCCAGTCGCATGGCACGGGCCATGGCAATAGGGTTTGGCGAATGAGCAATGGCCGAGTTCAACAATACTGCATCACACCCCAGTTCCATCGCCATAGCAGCCTCGTGAGCGGCACCAATACCGGCATCCACCAACACGGGCACGCTCGAGCGCTCGACAATCAGACGAATATTGTAAGGGTTCTGAATGCCAAGGCCGGAGCCAATCAACGAGCCCAGGGGCATGATCGCGCAGCAGCCGATCTTTTCCAGTTCCAACGCCACAATGGGGTCGTCGCTGGTGTACACCATCACGTCAAAGCCATCACGAATCAGCTCTTCGGCGGCTTTTAGGGTTTCCACCACATTTGGATAAAGGGTGGTTTCATCACCCAACACTTCCAGCTTGACCAGATTGTGGCCATCCAGCAGCTCGCGGGCCAGCTTGCAGGTACGCACCGCAGAGCGGGCATCGTAACAGCCGGCGGTATTAGGCAGCAGCGTGTAGCGGTTTGGTGGCAGAAAATCCAGCAGGTTGGGTTCATCGGGATTCTGACCAATGCTGGTGCGGCGCACGGCAAACGTTACGACCTCGGCACCGCTTTCGTAAAGTGCCCGCGCGGTTTCATCGTAGTCTTTGTAGCGGCCGGTACCCACCATAAGGCGCGATGTGAACTGCCGCCCTGCGATCACCAGTGGTTTGTCCAAGGTTTGTTCTGTCATGTTGTGTTCCTGTTTGTGTAGGTACCGACTTGCACAAGCGGAGACTGTTGCAAGTGTTTGTACCGTGATTTGATATTGGGCAGTAAAAATAGCGTTTCAGCGATGATCAGGCCTGGCTAACCCTAAATGTTCGCGCAAAGTGCTGCCCTGATATTCAGTACGAAACAGCCCGCGACTTTGCAGCACCGGCACCACCTGCTCGATAAAGTCTTCGATGCCACCGGGCAGCGACGGCGGCATCAGGTTAAACCCGTCGGCGCCCTTGTTGCGGAACCAGTGCTCCATCTTGTCCGCAATCTGCCATGGCGTGCCAACCATAGTGCAGTGGCCACCCCCCGCCGCCAGCCGGCCCAACAGCTGGCGCAGAGTCGGCTGTTCTGTTTCGATGATGCGTAAAATGGTGCTGTAACGACCCTGTGGCCCGCTAAACTCCTCCAATGGCGGAAGTGTTGGCACGGGTGCGTCCAAATCCCAGCTCGAACAGTCCTGGCCGATGAACGTGGCCAGCTGGCGCAAAGACGCATCGACGGGTAACAACTCATCAAGCTCACGTTGCTTGGTCTTTGCTTCCGCCTCGGTGGGTGCCACATAAGTGACCAAGCCAGGCAGAATCGGCACGTAAACCTCGCGGCCAGCGGCTTTTACCCGCTGTTTGATATCGCGGTAATAGTTTTGCGCCGCTGGTAAATCATAAGCAACTGCATAAATCGCCTCGGCGCATCTGGCCGCCAGCTCCCGCCCAGGCTCTGACGCGCCGGCCTGAAACAGCACCGGATGCCCCTGCACCGGGCGCGGTACGTTCAACGGTCCGTCTACCCGAAAAAACTCACCCTGATGGTTTATCGGACGCACCTTGGCAGGATCAGCGTAATGGCCCTGGCGATCAAACCGCAAGGCGTCATCGGCCCAGGAGTCCCACAATCCCAATACCGCCTGCACAAACTCGTCGGCGCGGCGGTAGCGCTCGGCGTGGCCGGGCATAGATTCATAACCGTGGTTGCGGGCTTCTACATCAAACATCGAAGTAACCACGTTCCAACCAATACGGCCGCTAGAGATATGATCCAGCGACGCGACAAGACGCGCGGCGTGAAACGGTGTGTAAAACGTGCTGGATACGGTGCTGATAAACCCGATTTTTTCTGTGGCTCGGCTCATGGCTGCCATGGCCGTTAGCGGCTCCAAGTAAAACCAGCTGCCATCTGACACGTTGCCCGCCGAATTGCTGTCGGCGAAAAATACGGCGTCTAGCTTCCCACGTTCGGCGGTTTGCGCCAGACACTCGTAATAACGAATGTCTCCCAACTGCTCCACCACCGACTGTGGGTGGCGCCAGGCTGCTCGATGATGGCCGCAGCCCATCAGAAACAGGTTTATGTGCATCATCCGTTGATGTGCATCTGGAGCCGTCATCAGTTTTTCACCAACCCGCCGTCTACCACCAGGTTCTGCCCGGTGACCGAGCGCGACCAGGGTGACGCAAAAAACAAGGTGGCATCGGCAAACTCTGCCGGCGTAGTCACCCGCCGCAACGGTGTGCTGGCTGCGATGAAATCAAACACCGCTTCGGGCGTGGCAGCCGATGCGTCGGTGGTGCGCAGCAGGCCGCCCGACACCATATTAACGGTGATGTTGTCTGGGCCCAGATCCTGAGACAAGGTACGGGTAAGTGACAGCAAAGCCGCTTTACCCGCAGTGTAATCGTGGTACGGCACCACCGGGTTCTGGAACAAGTTGGTTCCCACATTCACAATGCGACCAAAACCCACTTCGCGCATACCGGCCAGCGCCGCCTGAGTGGTGTTCAGCGCACCGCCCACCACGCCGGTAAACTGCTGGTTCAGATTCTCCCAGGTCAGCTGCTCCGCGTTCGGGCGGGCATCGCCGTTGAATGAGAAATCCGGTAAGGCATTATTGATGACCGTGGTCACCGGAAACCCGAAATACTGCCGCGCCTGGGCAAACATCGCCTGTACAGCGGCGCGGTCGGTCACATCAGCCTGCACCGCAAGCGCACGGACCGGTTCTTCGGCGGCCAGTTTGTGCGCCGCTTTGGCGCTGTTGCGATAGTTGATAACAACGCTGGCGCCTTCGCGCAAAAATGCGCGCACCAAATGTTCCCCCAAACCGCGGGCAGCACCGGTTATCAAAACCAGTTGTTGATCAAGACGGATGGATTTATGCATAGACACCTCATGGCTGAGGCGAAGGTATGAATGGACAGATTTGGTACCGGCGCACCTTCTGACATCCCTTCGCCAGTGTGAACTGGATCAGGTTCAACGGGTGTGCTCTCAGCCCTGCAAAGCAGGACACCCCGTGTCGAGCCCAGACCATAGCATAACGAATGCCCGAATATGCAGGCCAAACCGCCACAAACTAGCTGCAATTGACAAGTACGAACAGACTTCCTACTCTACTGTCATTCCTGGGGGCGCCATTGCGATGGCTGAGACTCCGCACTTTGTGCGGTAACCCTTCGAACCTGATCCGGGTAATGCCGGCGAAGGGAAGGATAAAGCCTGCTTTACGCTTGCCTGTGCGCTCCTTTCTTTGCCTGCTGCCTGTCCCGGTTGTCCCGGTCGTTCGCCACCTTTGGCGATGACGCTCCCGTCTGCCACGGCAAGGAAGATTTACCAATGCTAAGCACCTCTACCGCCCTTGTGTGGCTGGTTTTATTCGCCGCACTTTTTGCCATACCCGGCCTGATTTACGCCCGCCACAAGCAAGACAAACTGGACGATTTTCTGGTGGCCCGCAACAGCCAGAGCAGCTCCGCTACCCTGCTGACACTGCTGGCGACCACCATGGGCACCTGGATTCTGTTTGGCCCGGCGCAAGCCGCCACCTGGGGTGGTATTGGTGCCGTTACCGGTTATGCGCTGGGTGCCCTGGCGCCGCGGCTGATCATGATTCCCTTGGGTAAACGCATTCGCACGTTAATGCCCGAAGGCCACACCCTCACCGAATTTGTGCTCGGCCGCTATGGCCGTGTTATGTACGGATTCGTGCTGGTGATCATGGTTTTCTATCTCTTTATCAGCCTGACAGCGGGCCTGACCGCCATTGCCAAAATGGTGTCTTTGTTGGCGCCAGTTCCTCTGTGGCTGACCGCCAGCATCGTCATGGGCGCCACCCTGCTGTACACCCTGTACGGCGGCCTGCGGGTCACCATCTTTACCGACCGGGTACAAATGCTGGTGATTTTGCCATTCCTGGCGCTATTGATTGGTTTTGGCTGGCAGGCAACCGGTGGCCTGGCTCCCGCGATTCAAGGCTTGCAGGAAAAAGCACCGCATCTGCTGGACCCGCTGGACATCAACGGCCTAAAATCCGGCCTGACTTTTTTCCTGGCGGTGGTGCTGACCGGATTATTTTATCAGGGCACCTGGCAGCGCATTTTCGCCGCCCGCGATAACAAGGTTATCCGCAACGGTTTTATCATCAGCGGTCTGCTGAGCTTCCCCATCATTTTCATCATGGGCTTGTTCGGGCTGGCGTTTGTCGGTTTGGGCTTACCGGGGGACGGCTCGGTGGCGCTGTTCAGCGTGCTGTTGGCGGATGTGCCCGTGTGGTTTGCCATTGGCCTGTTACCCTTCGGGCTGGCGCTGATTATGAGCAGCGCTGATTCGACCATCAGCGGGCTGACCAGCATCATGGTCATAGACCTGCGCCGACTGCTGCCGAAGTTGAGCAACCATAGCCTGCTGTCGCTGTCGCGTTGGCTGATTGTGTTGTTGTCGATACCGGTGTTGTTCGTGGCGGCGCAAGGCTACAGCGTGCTTTACCTGTTTTTGTTGGCCGATCTGCTGTGCTGCGCCGCCGCTTTCCCGGTGTTTTTCGGCTTCTACAACGCCCGTTACCAAAGCTACAACGCCGCGATTAGCACGTTTGCCGGCCTGGCGACCGGGTTGATGCTGTTTCCCGCACCGGGGGCGCCGCTCACCTATTTGCTGGAATCGTTCCTGCTGGCAACCTTTGTACCGATTGCGGTGTCGTTATTGTTGCTGCTACTGCCAAAGGGAAAGCTCTTTGATTTCTCTCAACTGGCGCAGCGGGTGAGGGAGCTGGAGGGGTAATCTGAGGGCGCTGATAGCGGACGTACAGTCCGCTTTTTTGCGGCCACTACGACAACACGCCTTTCGAATGCGTTAAGAAAAAACGCAGCATTTCCCGGGAGGCGTCCGGACCTTTTGGGTCGGTATAAGAGCCTTGAGAAGCCCCACCGGCCCAGGCGTGGGCGGCACCGTGAATCGACCACTGCTCCAGAATAGCCAGGCCATCCGCATCATGATGGGTTGTGCAGGTATAGGCATGCCCGTCGGGAACCTGCCCACGCCTGCTCTTTGTGACAATCTCGTTTGTCGTTAAGTTGCCAGGGCCGGTAGAGGAAAGATGCTGCACCGCAACGCGGTCGCCATTGCCAGGATGTACCGTAGTGTCCCGGTCGCCGTGAAATATGATGGCAGGAATCTTCTGGTACGTTGACGGTGTTACGCAAGCCCCTGCCCGCTTATTGCGCCCTGCCAGCGGCGAGGTGCCACCTTGCATGGCCGCAAGTGCTGAGGGTATATCGTGCGCAGCACCGTGGGGAAGCCCGGAGTGAACCCCCACCGCCGCATATAGGTCCGGGTAGGTCATTGCCAGGGTGGTTGCCATGGCGCCGCCGGCGGACAACCCCGCCACGTAGACCCGTTGTTCATCTAACTTATACTCATCGATAATCTGGCGCGTCATACCGGCAATAATCGCCGGTTCGCCACTTTCGCGCCGCTGATCGCTTGGTTTGAACCAGTTCCAGCACTTGGAGTGATTGGCAGAGGCAGTCTGAGCAGGATAGAGCACCAGGCAAGGCTGCGATTCGGCAAGCATATTCATGCCGGTGCCAGCGGCGAAATCATCCGGATTCTGGGTGCAACCATGCAGCATGACCACCAGCGGCAGGCGCTGGCCGTGATAACCGCTGGGGATATACAGTTTGTAGTCCCGGCTGCCCGACTGATTGGCAAAGGTGCCGCTGTTGAACGTTGCGCCCTCGGGTAGCGCTTCTGCGGGAGTTGCCAAACCCATGTTCAGACCTGTTTTCAACCCGGGCAAACCCGATAGCTTGCCGCGCAACAGATCGCCCAGACCGCTGATATTCCGGTGAGTAGTAAAAGGTTGCTGTGGTGTTATGGTCTGCGCCTGATCGGGCTGCGCGGTTTCCCAGCGAGCCGATGCTTTGGCTTTGGCTGGCGCAGGCTCGACACTCCCATTCGGGTTCGACTCCTCATGCAGCGCCCGCTGTATCATCGCAGTGGCTTCCTGCAATTGGCCCGCTTGGGTCAATCGAGTGGCCTCTTTCAGATTAGCCATAAGCTTTTCGCTGATTGGAAGATTCATTGAAATGTTCCTAGGCGTGAATTGATACATCATTAGTTGATTCTGTCCGCCAAGGCGACCTTGACCGCCTTGCTCGCTTGTAGAGCGCCTAATACAGCGATGGACTTGATCGTCGCCAGGGCGAGTTCCGGGGAAACATCCTCGCCAATACTCGCAAGTCCCAGCACTTGAATCTGTAGTACCTCTCCCTTGGCCTGCAGCGCCTCAAGATCACTACGGCTGTAATACTGCAAGCCCAGCACATAGCTTTTACGAGTGACGGTTTCCTTGACCACTTCCGCATGGACTGATAACTGATTGCGAATCGCCGTACGGATCAGATCGCTGCGGTTGGAATAGAATCCTTCTTGCACCAGCAGATCGATCTGCCCCAAGTCCACCACACCAAGGTTGATGGTGAGCTTCTCGGTGGTATCTCCCACCTTGCGCCTTATCTCATGCACGCTCATCGATTTTCCTCGTTGATTAGCATTGGCCGAAACCTTTAAAAACTCCAAATGGAATCCATGTGGATGTTATATGGCGTCTCTAGGCGACTGTCAAGGAAGCAAATGGATCAGGTATAGAGGGGGCTTTACGAAAAAGCGCTGACTGTGTCTTGCGAGGGCGTCAGCTTATTGCTTGGGCTAAATGCTTCGACGGGCGCGGCGGGTGCCGAAGTTGGAGGGATAAAGCCGCTGTTTTGAGCTTAGCGTTGCTTGTACTGCGTTGGGCAATAGCCTCGGCTCACATCCGGGCTTCTCAACTTCAGGTGTTTTGTTGAGCGGCCCGACACCCGCGCCCGCCACAGTCTGAAGCTACCTGGCTTCAGTGACTTGCGCATAAACCGGATAACCTCGGGTTCTGACATGCCGTAAAGCTGTTGAATCGCCTCGAAAGGCGTGCGGTCTTCCCAGGCCATTTCAATAACCCGGGACTCGTCGGATGGACTCATAGCGTTTGCTCTAACAGAACAGAATTGTTCAAAGCGTTACGTGCTACCACGGCTTTTGGATGCAGACTGGCAGAGCCTCACTCATTGTCCACTGGAATTGCGATGGGGACCAACACTTCATTCCGTCGCAAAAACCAGGGCATAAAGGGCGGGTTGTAGCGTGCCCAAGCCGGCTCGCCAATCACGCGAAAGCCGTTTTCATTGATCCACGCGTCCAGCTTATTCTTGTTGTTCTGGTAACCCTCTTCACTCCACGTGCCTGAGTAGCGCACCACAGCGATGCGCTGGGTGGGAACTTGGCGCAGAACCACCTTGGGGTCTTTCGGCGCCGGAAGTGTCTCCATTGTATAAGACGCTGGCATCATAAAGCTTACTACCCAGCTGTCGTTTTCCCGCTTCTGACTGACCGGCGACGTCATATCAATCTTTTCGCTTTCTGCTTCCTGCGCGACCGGCGAGGTCATTTCAATTGTCTGCTGGGAGGTATTGTCACCGGAGATGTATTTGAACAACCGGCCGAAGGCCTTGTTACCGGCGTTAGAAAACTTTCCGTCTACGATGGTTTCAGCCAGGATATGTGGCTCGTAATCGCGCACCTCAAAGTTCTGATCCTTGAGTACAACGGTGTATTCAGCTTCTTCTGTCGCCATAACGTTGCCAACCCCAAGAATTGCCACAATCATCACCCAAACTGTCTGCTTCAGGTGAGTCATTAGCGCCCACCACCAAACGCTCTCTGGAGATCCATAGAAACACCTCACTTTTTGTGTATTCTTGAAGTCTCGCATGGAAGACAAAGAGACGCCATATCCAAACTTTTGAGCCTTCATACGTGGCAATATCCGGGAATTACTGCCACGCTTTTAGTTGTGGAAGGAAACGGTTCCACGTTTGAATTAGGATAGGGAGAAACGCTATGTATCGCAAAATTCTCGTGCCCGTCGACCTGTCACGTACGGCGCAAATGTCAAAAGCGCTCAACACGGCAATCGACATCGCCAAGCACTATAACGCCGCACTCTGCTACATCGCGGTCACCAACACGACCCCTTCCGCCGCCGCACACAATCCGGAAGAATTGGCCAAAAAGCTCAACACTTTTGCCCAAGAGCAGGGAAAATTACACGGCGTCGCTACCGACAGCAAAGTGATCTCGACGGCAGATACCGCCGTGGAACTGGATGACCGATTGCTGGAATCCATTAAAGAAACCGGTGCAGACCTGGTCATCATGGCGTCACACTCGCCTGGCACCGGCGATCGCTTGCACATTCTCCACTCGAATGGTGCAAACATCGTCAGACACAGCAACGTGTCGGTTTTCGTTGTGCGTGAGGACTAATCTTGTGCGGCGCCGGGGCCCGAGACCTTAATCCTGTCGTTTCGAATGTAAAAGTCTCCGTTGATCGTCAAAGCCAAAGGCTGTCCACTTAGCGGAGCCTCTTCGGGCAAGCCTCTTTGGGCATGCACGTGCAAATGCGGCTCTGAACTATTGCCGGAATTACCCATCTCCCCAAGCTTGTCGCCAATTTCCAGACTGTTTCCGGCCCTAACCTGAACGCTGCCCTGGCGCAAATGCGCCAACACCACAAAGAAATCACCGCAATCAACAGCGACGTAATTGCCTGCTATATTCTCAGGGTCTATTTCAGGAACCTGCATGTCCTGAATACCGTCCAAAATTCTGGCGACTTCCCCCTTACAAGGTGCTAATACCGCTGTTCCGAAGGTGACATAACGAGCTGGGTCAGCGGGTTGCCAGCCTTCTACATGACGGCCAAACGGCGTAATCCGTACAATGTCGAGCGCGTGACTCTGGCCCCGCCAGGGCCGGAACCGCTCTACCGATTTGTCCAGTGTATGCAGGTGAATATTGACCAGCCTGCCTGAGCCCCCTTGCGCCACCAGATAGTCGCCCGCGCCGAAGGGCGGTGCGATATTCACGGTGTCTACCGGCGGGAGTTCACGGCCCAGCCACGCCAGATAACCCATATAACCGCCGATCGAGCCAAACCCGGCTACTATCAGCACCAGCGTGGTTGGCCCGGCTGACGCTTGCCAAAATCCGTTGCCCAGGAAGCGGCCTCGCACAAGATGCCAAGCTGTAATCAACAGGAACACAACGGCGTAAACATACGGTACCCAGAAAGGCGGCATCGTCCATAAAGCCGCGAGCCCTATCCCCAGAATAACCGCGCCAACTGAAATCGCCTGAAGCCCAAAGGCCAGAAAGCCAGCTGCCGGAAACCGTGCAAACCAAAACAGCAGCAGCACCGGAAGAAGAATCTGAGTAACCATGACCATCCAAGACATTAATCGGGGTTCCTTAATTTAAGCCGCAATACTGACAGGGAATACACACAAAGAATTCTTACAAAGAGCGCTCATAACCAAAGCCACTACCACGCCAACCAGATGACATGCTTGGCACCCTTTCCGGGGCGATGGGCACGCACCGTCACCGGCTCAACAGACAGCCCGGCACGCTTGATCCGTTCGGTAAAAGTGGGGTCTTGCCCTGCCGACCAGTAAGCCAGAATGCCTTCGGACGTCAGCGCGGCCTGGGCAGCGGCAATACCGGCGGCGGTGTACAGCCAATCATTTTCCTTACGGGTCATTCCTTCGGGACCGTTGTCGATATCTAGCAAAATGGCGTCATAGTGGCCCGGGGAGTCTTTGATCAGCTGTACCACGTCGCCGACGTGCACTTTCGTTCTGGGATCATTTAAGGGATAACCCGCCGCAAGGCCCAGTGGCCCGCGATTCCATTCAACGACGTCCGGCACCAACTCAGCCACGGTTACTTCAGCCTTACCACCCAGCGTGCCCAGGGCCGCTGCCAGCGTAAAGCCCATGCCCAAACCGCCAATTAGTACGCGAGGTGCGGGGTGATCGGCAATCCGCTCGCAAGCGAGCGTTGCCAAAGCATCTTCGGAGCCGTGAAGACGGCTGTTCATCAGTTCTCCGGACTTGCCGGCAATTTTGATCGAAAACTCATCATTGCGCTGGAGCAGGCGCAACTCTGTGCCTTTGCCCGGAATGGTGGCGGTACCCAGCAGTTCAAAACGGGTCATAAAAACCTCAAAAGTCGTCAACACACCGGCAAAGGATTCGCCGCAATATTCAGGCGCGATACTCTACCACGCCCTTCTCTCCACTATGCCCTTCTCGCTAACACGCTGTTCCTTTCACCCCATCCTCTATCACCGTCTTCCTTCTACCAGGGCAACTGCTCGCCGTTGCTGTGCCAGAAGGTTCCGGAATTCTCCAGATTGAGCCCTTCAATCAGCGCAACCAACCCTTTCGCAGAGTCTTCTGGCGTAATCAGCCCGCCAAAATTCACCATGCGAGTTTTCACATAGCCCGGGTGAAGCTGGGCGACGGCGATACCATGGGGTTTCAAGTCTATCGCCAGAGATTTCGCAAACGCGTTCAATGCGGCTTTGGAGGCACGGTAGCCGTAGCGACCGCCAGAGTCGTTATCCGCAATCGAACCCATACGGCTGGTGATATTCGCGATCTTGCCACCGGAAGGCATTTGCGGGAACAGGGCTTCGGCGATTCGCAACGGTGCGTAGGCATTGATCTCCATCTGGGTACGCAGGGAGTCAAAATCGATGCTGCCCAGTACTTCATCCTGCAACAGACCCGCGTTGTTAATCAGTACGTCAATTTGAACGCCCTGCAAGCCGGCCATCAGTCTTTCCACACCGGTGTCGGTTGTCACATCCACACCAACAACAACCTTGGCAGCCACTTCCTTAAGCTCGGTCGACGTTTTACGACACACGCCAATCACCTCACAACCCTTTGCGGCAAAGAGCCGGGCTAGCTCCAGGCCTATTCCGCGGTTGGCCCCGGTGATGACCACTACTCGTTTATTCGACATAACAACACCTCATAGATGAATAGGATAAGATGGCAAAACCGCCCTCCAGACAGGACACAGCCACATTGTCTTCGCCATTTGTATTCGCCGTGTTTGCTCTGGCGCTCATTGCTTTCGCAATATTTTACCTGTTTTTCTACCGCAACTGGCGGCGGCGACGTGAACTGCAACAGCCTTTTCCAAAAGCCTGGCGCAAGTTGCTGCGGGCCCATATGCCACTCTATCAAAAACTTCCCCCACCCTTGAAAAAACAGCTGGAAGAATACGTTCAGCTTTTTCTTGCCGAAAAGGCCTTCTACGGCTGCGCCGATTTTCAAATAGACGAGCGGGTAAAAATCACCATTGCCGGCCACGCCTGCCTACTTATTCTGGCCCGCCCCTACGCTTCTTATGACGATGTTCGCAGCATTCTGGTGTACCCGAATGCGTATCGCGTTCAAACAGCACAGAGTGATGGCATCGTGGTTAGTGTTCAAGATCAGGTTCGTGCGGGCGAAGCGTCTAACCGGGGGCAAATCGTGTTGGCGTGGTCTGAATGCGAAGAAGGCGCGATGCATTCAGATGGCCCGCACAACGTTATTCTTCATGAGTTCGCCCACCAACTGGACTACCTGGACGGCACTGCAGACGGTGCACCGCCATTAAGCGGCGAGCAAGCCCTAGTGTGGCAACAAACGATGACCAAAGCGTATGAGAACCTGCGATCCAGCTTACGGCATCATCAGACAAGCTGGCTAGACCCTTACGGCGCCACCGAGCCTGCCGAATTTTTTGCGGTGCTTACAGAGGCTTTTTTTCAGCAGCCAAAACATCTGAAAGCCGAACAACCGGACGTTTACGAAGCACTGCGCGGTTTTTATCGGCTGGACCCCATAGACTTCAGCCGCCAAGAAGGTTGAACCGCCTCCTGCCTTTCACTGTAGTATGCCACGACCTATTTCACTCGTTAGCGATAATGCAAAAGAGCGCCACCATGATTGATTTTCGCAGTGACACCGTAACCCGCCCTACCCGGGAAATGCGCGAGGCCATGGCCTACGCGGAGGTTGGTGACGATGTTTACGGTGAAGACCCAACAGTGAACAACCTGCAAGCCTTTGCAGCCGAGCGGTTGGGCTTCGAATCTGCCCTGTTTACGGCCAGCGGCACCCAGGCCAACCTGCTGGCTATTATGAGCCACTGCGGTCGCGGCGACGAATACCTATGTGGCCAGTCAGCGCACAACTACCGCTACGAAGGCGGTGGCGCAGCCGTGCTTGGAAGCGTGCAACCTCAGCCCATCGAGAATGAGCCCGACGGCAGCATCAACCTCGACAAGGCCCGCGCAGCGATAAAGCCCGGTGACTTTCATTTCGCCATAACGCGCCTGCTATCGCTGGAAAATACCATCGGCGGCAAGGTGCTATCACTGGACTACCAGCGCCAGGCTCGCGCCTTTTGCGATGACCACCGGTTGCAGCTTCATCTGGACGGAGCCCGGGTATTTAACGCAGCGGTAAAATCAGACTGTGATGTAACGGACATAACCAAACACTACGATTCCGTCAGCGTTTGTCTGTCGAAGGGATTGGGTGCCCCAGTGGGGTCACTGTTGTTGGGTTCAACGGTTTTTATTGAGCGTGCAACACGCCTGCGCAAAATGCTCGGCGGCGGCATGCGCCAGGCAGGAATACTGGCAGCGGCCGGGCACATCGCCCTTGAGCAAGGGCCACTGCGACTGCAAAAAGACCATGAAAACGCCCGCTACCTGAGTACCGGGCTTGCCGCAATTTCAGAGCTGGAAATTGACCCGAGCCGCACCCAGACCAACATCGTTTACGCCCGCTGCCGCGCTGGCAAAGCCGCGGCGCTGCGCGATTATCTGGCGAGCCAGGGCATTCTTATCACCGCCGGTGAGCCTATTCGCTTCGTGACCCACCGGGACGTTGATAACAACGATGTGAACCAGCTAATAACTGCTATTCAGCGGTTTTATCGGCAGCAGCCTTAGCGGTCGACTGAGGGAGGTTGCCCCCCAACATGTTTTCAACGACGGCCGCATTATAGAACGCTTCAATCTTTTGGATTTTGTCGCCTAAAACACTAAACCAGACTGCCAGCCGGACATCGCCAATCGGTTCAAAATTGGTGCGGTAATCCAGGATTGCAAACACCTGCTCTTCCTCGGCGCTGAGCTGACGGAGAATCAGGGCTTTTTGAATGGCGACCATCCCGAATTGGTAGGCCATCAAATCATCTGGGTTCACGAAACGCATGTTTGGCCCAACATATTCAAATCCATCCGACACCAGCAAGGCCTTTGCCTCATCAAAACGCTGGGCTTGGATATCAGCAACGAACTGCGCCACGATGTCTTTTGGCTTCATCAATAGACTCCACTTCTAATACGGGAATGGTTTGAATGTCCAGGAACTTGGTAAGCTTTAACGCCACTATAAAAGGCGTTTTTTGTACATCAAGGCTTCGGGGTAAAGCGTAAAAGCCACCCCAAGGCGCATCAAAACAAGCAATGCGTTCTAATGAGTTTGACAAGAACTGCAGTGCCAACCAACGGACACATCAGTCATCTTTCGGGGTGACCGGCTTCGGGGTAACCGGCTTCGGAGTAACCGGCTTCGGTCCTGCAGGAGCAATTTGCCCACTTTTGCCTTTAACGACATAATGAACCGCTCCACCAGCCTTTAAAAAGGCGGCTGTTTGCTCTTCAATCGAGGCCGTTGTTACTGAATCTTTTGCGGGTTTCTTGCTCATAGTATTCTCTCGGTTAAATGTTGGTTTATCTGTCTATTTCAACAATGTCTGATCTTGCTGCACGATCTGGTTATGCGGCGTCTAACGGTGTGATTCGGTCAACTTCTTCCTTGACCGATAGCGCTGCAGTCCACAAATCAACAGCGCGCTGCGCATTCAGCCAAAACTCTGGAGAATTACCAAACAAACGCGCAAGCCGAAGTGCCATTTCAGGGCTGACCGCACGGCGCTCTCGCAGCAGTTCATTAACCGACTGGCGAGATACCCCCAAAGACTCAGCCAGTCCAGCAACCGTTAGGTCGTAGTCTGGGATGAAGTCCTCTCTTAACATTTCACCAGGATGGGTCGGCTTGTGCTGCATACTGCCAGTATCAGGAATAGCCATCGTCATTACCTCTCCCAGTGGTCGTTGCATATGACCTTGTACGTATTACCATCGTCAAAAGAAAAGCAACGACGCCACTGGTCATTTATCGGAATCGTTTGCTGCTCCTGCCTGCCAGGTTTCAATCGCGGAGCGCGAGTGTAATTTGTCACGTTACACATGTCAATTGATGGTTATACGACTGGGACTGCAATAACCGGAGCGGTCGTGTCTTAAGGGTTTATAATGGCTCTGTGCGGCTTCGCTTCACTTTTAAATTCTAAACCTCGGATATATTGCTGTGAGCACACTTTACCGACGTGAAAACAACCAAACCGAGCCTAATCGCAAAGGTCTGCACCCAAGAAATCTACACAAGCAGGGCTATGATTTTCCATCGCTTGTAAAAAGCTGTCCGCCACTAGCCCCCTATGTGGATAAAAACGCATACGGCAACCTGTCCATAGAATTCGCAAACCCACTGGCCGTAAAAGCCCTGAATACCGCGCTATTACAGCGATACTACAGCGTTATTGATTGGGATATTCCAGAGGGCACTCTTTGTCCGCCCATTCCGGGCAGAGCCGACTACATCCATTACATAGCCGAGTTGCTTGGCGTTGGCGAGCCTACGACGAACCAGGCTAATACCCAGCCCAGCATTTCGTTACTGGATATAGGAACGGGTGCGAATGGGATATACCCGCTATTAGCGTGCCAGATATACGGTTGGCAGTGTGTGGGTAGTGATATTAACCGTCAGTCACTTGAAAATGTAGCCTCGATTATCGCTAATAACCCCACGCTAAAAGACCGTTTCGCACTGCGCGCGCAGCGCGATAAAAATCACATTTTTGAGGGAATCATTCAAACCGGAGAATTCTTTGATGTCAGCGTATGCAACCCGCCGTTTCATGCGTCGCAAGAGGAAGCTCTAACAGGCAGCCAGCGTAAAATTAGCAACCTTGCTCGTAACCGCGGTGAGCAAAAAACCCCGTCTTCCACTCTTAATTTTGGCGGCCTGGGCGCCGAGCTATGGTGTAAAGGTGGCGAGCGACTGTTCCTTAAAAAACTCATAAAAGAAAGCCAGGTTTTTTCAACTCAATGCCGCTGGTTTACAAGCCTGGTTTCGAAAATTGACAATGTAAAGCCGGCAAAAAAACTGATTCTTAAGCTTGGCGCAATTGACGTACGGGAAATAGAAATGAAGCAGGGCAATAAAACCACGAGAATATTGGCTTGGACATTTATCTAAGTCTCGTGCTCCGTTTTGGCGTCAATCATGACGTTGGGGCAACGAACGCTTGGGTCACTACTGCCAAGGCCTCCTCCCAGGGCAACGGCCGTGCAATGAGATAGCCCTGAGCCTGGTCGCAGCCCTGCTCGCGCAGCATTGTAAGCTGCTCCTTGGTTTCCACGCCTTCGGCAATGACCTTAAGCCCCAGACTGTGAGCCATAACGATGATGGTTTTGACAATTACGTTGCTGTCGGGGTCTGTCGTCACTTCGTCAATGAAAGATTTGTCAATCTTGAGCATGTCGATGGGGAAGCGCTTCAGGTAACTCAAACTGGAGTAGCCCGTGCCAAAGTCGTCCAGTGAAACGCTCACACCCAGGTCGTTCAGCTGCTCCATGGTGGCGATGGCCAGTTCAACATCGTCGATCAGAGCGCTTTCCGTGATCTCCAGCTCCAGATTCGCCGGCGGCATATCCGTTTCATCCAGGATTCGACGAGTCATGGAAACCAGGTCTTTCTGGTGGAACTGTCGGGCGGACAGATTCACCGCCACCTTCAACCCGTGCTGGGTGGCGACCTGGCCGCAAGCCTCGCGCAGCACCCACTCGCCGATGGGTATAATCAATCCGGTCTTTTCGGCCAAAGGAATGAAGCGATCCGGGGCAATCATGCCCTGCGTAGGATGATGCCAGCGCAAGAGAGCCTCTAACCCCAAAACCCGACCGGAGACAATATCAATCTGGGGCTGATAGTGGAGCTGGAACTGCTTCTGCCCCAGCGCCTGTCTCAATGATGTTTCCAGCTCCAGCCCGTCATCGAATGCCTCGTCGCTTCCCGATACAAAATGCCGGTAATTATTGCCCCCCTGTTCCTTAATCGCAGACATCGCGCTTCTTGCACTGTTAATGAGTGCATCTATATCACTGCCCTTATGAGAATACTCCGCAATGCCGATGCTGCACGAGACGAACAATTCCCGGCTGCCACCCAGCACAATGAGCGAATGTAACGCCCCACTGATAGCGTTGGCGACCCCAGCGGCGTCAACGGCACTTTGGCCTGGCAGCAGAACGATGAATTCGTCGCCACTCCAGCGGGATACCGTATCGGCCTTGCCTACACATGCACCAATCCGCTCAGCCACTTGTCGGAGCACCTCGTCGCCGCCGGCATGACCAAAGCTGTCGTTGACCTGTTTAAAACGGTCGATGTCCATATACAAAATACTGACAATGCCCTGATAGCTGTCAGCCTGAAACATGGCCTGCTGGAGCCGGTCGGTAAGCAGCAGGCGGTTTGGTAGATCGGTGACCTTGTCGAAATGCGTCAGATACGCGAGCTCCTGGCTCTTATCCAGGTTAGCCATCGCGAATGAGATATCGCCAGCCACTTCCAGCAAAAGCTTGAGTTCCGGCTCGTCGAAAAAGAACGGCTCGCGCCCGCACAGCAACAAGGCCACTTCCGGTGAATGGTTATTTGAGGTCAGCGGAAACGCCGCCAAAGCACGTATGCCAAGCTTGGCCAGATCCGCAGGGTCGTCTTCGCCGCCAGGGTGCCCGGCCAGGTCATTACACACAACAACGCGATGTTGCTGCACGCATTCGCGAATAGAGTCCATCTCAGCGCCAATCAACAGCCGATCTTTAATCTGCTCTTCGGCGGCGTGCGCGTGTAGGATTTTGCACTGCTGCAGCTTACTGTCGTACTGCACTATCAATGCGGCCGGCAGCTCGCCGTCTTCCACTGCGATACGTGTCGACGCCTCGAAGAGCGAATCGCGAGTCTGGGTGCGCACAATGAGGGTGTTAATACCGCTTAACACTTTGTGCATGCGGTTAAGGCGCAGGATTTTCTGTTCAGCCGCCACGCGGTCGGTAATGTCCACAACAGCGGCCATAACATAGCGACCATCGGCCGTCTGAACAGGGTTCAGCGCGATTTCGGCCCGGAATTCGGTGCCGTCTTGGCGCAGAGCGAACAGCTCGCGCTCTTCCCCCATTATTCGCTGCGTGGGGTTGCGCATGTACTCACGGCGGTAACCTTTATGGCCCTGACGGAACGGCTCGGCTAGCAATTGCTCTACAGACAACCCCACCAAAGCATGATCCGGGTAACGAAAGACTGAATGTATGAGCCGGTTGGCCATCCGGATAATGCCATTCTGATCGATCATGATTGTGGCCACGGGGGACGCGTCGATGGTGGAGCGGAAGCGTTCTTCCTCACAGTTGAGCGCGTCGGCACCAAGCCAACTGACAAAGCCCAGTACCAGGATGCTGGACAGACTGCTCAGTGCGAAGCCGAATGCTTCGGAATAGTAACCAGCCAACACGCCCTGCATGCTCAGCCAGCTCGTAAGGATTGGAGTCATCGCAATGAACGGAAGCAGGCGCCGCAGCGAACGGCCACCAATGTAACGACTGGTGGCAGAGCTCATCAGGCCTTCGCCAGGCCGCACGAGCAGCATGCCCAAACCGCAGAGAACCAATAATACAGCCGTGTGCAGTGCCATGGTCGAGAAAAGAGGCAACCTGAACTCCCTAACGCCAAACACATAGCCAATCAGCGCTGCAGCGCTGACAATAGTCACCGCCAGGGCGAAAAGCTGCAATATCAATGTGGAGTGACGCATCGGAATCATACTGATCAGCCACGCGGCGCCAATCATGCTGAAACACAATGCCGTGGCCCCGGACATCCGCCCGGGCCAGTTCTCCAGAGCCGTTGCGGTGTCGAAAATGACCAGATTATCGATGCCTAACAACCAACCTGACCCATATTCGAACAGCGTAAGGCCTGATATCACGAGTATGAACAATGCCAAAAACGCAGCGATAGGGTCGCTGGCTGACGCAGACGCGGGTGCTCTGCGCCACAGAACGAGGCCGCAGGCGACTAAGCAAAGTGCGGTATTAAACTTCATTGACTGAAAGCCGGGCAGTAGGCGTTTTCCTGCGTCGATATCCAACACCCAAGACGCCAAAACCAAAGAACCAACGGCGATAACGGCCCAAGCGATGAGATTGACGATAACGCTGTGAGTTCTCTGGGAGCCCGGCGCTGCAGCTTTGTGTGTGTCGTTTACCCCTGACATAGCGTTCTCCATTTACCTACCTCCACCTACCTGGGGTGAGCCTGCCGTGTCTGCGTCGGTTTTCCGGCCGATAGGTGACATTTATATAACCTACGCCTAATAGTCAGGAGATGAAAGATAAGTTGAAGAAAAGCCTGTTTTCTAATCGGCTACACTATAGAAAACATTTCAGTTTTATTTCTACCTAGGCTTTTGGCTTGATATAAAGCGATGTTAGATTTATCTACGACCTTTTCAAACAACATTTTTCCATCGAAGAAACTGACACCAACACTTACCGTTAACGACTCATCGTTAATTAATATTTTATTTACTATCTCGTGTAATACTTTTGAAAAAACAATTTTTTAAAAATTGGTTTCAGATAATAAAATGACTTTTATATTACAAACAATAAACTGATAATACGACTGACAGAGTAACTCACTAAATTACACTGTATATCGCAGTAAAAAAATGGCTGACTATTAGTATCAATGTAACTCTTAAATAATACCAAAAAATAAATAGTTTTTAATAAATTCAGTTCAAGGTGAATAACAAGACATTATAATTATTAGTAATAACCCCGTGTACTTCATAGAATTCCGATACATATCTACCCCTGGAAAGCAGAGATTCTTCAACTGACACAGCTCTGTGACTGTCTCCAAATGTTACCCGGTCTTGACGTCCAACCGGAATTTTCTCACGCTGCTATAACCACTCGAAGGGACAGAAAACCGGATGGCCGCATGTTCGGCTGCCAGCTTCTGGCAGCCGAACATGCACTATACGGCAATTGATAGTCGGGAAATTGAAATGAAGCAGGAGAGCTTTGAATTGTTAGGCTAAAGTGAATGAGAGATACGGCTCCGATTGATCTTCAGTGGAGTCTGTTCTGCGTCATTCAGTTCCAGGAGTCGTTTACGGCCGGAAAGAAGGAGAGTGTCTTGTGATCGGCGATCGCAGTGTCCATGTGTTTTATGATGAGATAATGCTGGGGCATAATCCCGAGGTGGACCTGCCGTTCATTCCTAGCCGGGTAGAAAGGCGAGTCAGGGCTATTCTCCAGGGATTGAACTTTAAATGGAGCTATCCTGAACATCCGGGCCGGTTGGCGGCGATCAAAGCACATCTGGACAAACACCCCATACCCGGTGTCCAGTTCCAGTCAGGGGCGCCTGCTGCCACCTACGACCAGCTCGCACGCGTGCACATCACGTCCTATCTAGACCATCTTTTTTCACTGGATGGCAAACGCGCCTGGCTCGACAGAGACACCACGGCGGTTTCCCCCGACAGCATCAAAGCGGCCACCGCAGCAGCCGGCAACGCTATTGCTGCCGTGGAAAGCGTTTGCAAGGGTGAAGCACAAAGCGCCTTTGCCCTTGTGCGCCCGCCGGGGCATCACGCCGAGCCCGTGCGTGCGAGGGGCTTCTGTCTACTGAACAACGTTGCCGTAGCGGCCGCTCATGCCCAGGCAAAGCTGGGCTGTGAACGTGTCCTGATCATTGACTGGGATGCGCACCACGGCAATGGCACCCAGGATATTTTCTGGGCAGACCCGGATGTGCTGTTCTTCGACACCCATTGCGCCGCACCGTTTTATCCTGGATCTGGCCTGATTGAAGAGGTCGGCGTTGGCCTGGGTGAAGGTTACACCATCAACGTCCCCCTTCCGGAAACCGCTGGCGACATTGCATTCGAAAAAGCCTTCCGAGACATACTGATGCCCGCCGCCGAGCACTTCAAACCGGATCTGGTGCTGGTCTCGGCGGGGTTTGACCCCCACCGCAACGATATGGCGATGAACCTCACCTATGACGGCTTCAAAGTGCTGACCAGAATTGTTCAGGACATTGCTGACACGCACTGCGAGGGCAGGCTCGCGTTCGTTCTGGAAGGAGGGTACAACCTTTCCTCGCTGGCCAAAGGTGTTCACGCGGTGCTTGAGGTGCTGACGGGTGGCGACGTACCCAAGCTCTGGGAAGCGGGCGTCAAGGAAGCAGAAGAAGCCGCAGAGTTCCACCGGTCGGCTTTCAGCGACGAAGAATAGATTTTTAGCCTGGACCATTGAAAATTTCGCTGTAGCTCTTCAATCGTCAAATGACTGTTGTCATTGTCTGGCGTCGTTCCGGGAGTCATCGGTATACTTATTATTCGATGTATTAACTCATTTTTTTACAGCGACGGTTATCATGTCCCTATTTCCAACAGACGACGGCGAAAACAGTCTCTTTACCTCCCGTACTGATCCGCATAACCCCTTTGGGACCTACGCCCGTTACAGTTTCGAGCTGGAAGGCAAAGTGTGGCCGTCAGTGGAGCATTATTTTCAGGGTATGAAGTTTACCGATGACGTCCACAAGGAACAGGTGCGAAACGCCATATCACCGACTGAGGCCCGCAAACTGGGCCGCAAACGCCGGAAGAGTTTTCGCAGTGACTGGAAGCAGGTGCGTGAAACCGTTATGACCCGGGGCGTCTACACCCGTTGCCGCACTCACCTTGAGCTGACAGAAGCGCTTCTCAACACCGGCGACCAAAAGATTGTGGAAAACAGTAACTTCGATTATTTCTGGGGTTGCGGGCGGGATCGCCGGGGCGATAACAAGTACGGCATCGTGTTGATGAACGTTCGGGCCAAGCTGCAGGAAGAGCGGGCGGGCAATCATTAACCCTCTTTTTCGATCATGCCCACAATCTCATGAGACGTCTGCACCATGGGCTCAAAGTGCGCATGCTCCCCTGCGGTCAGAACCGACACATGTCTGACCTGATAAACCGCATAGCCGGTCAGTAAAAAGAGGATGCCCGCCATATATAGCGGCATACCCTGAGTGCCCACCAGATTCATGATAACGCCCGCAAACAAAGGCGCCAGGGCAGAACCGGCGCCATGCAACACCAGCATATCGGTTGATCCCGAGACCACCTCATCCGGGTGCAATTGATCAAGCAACTGCGCCACACCCAGCGGATAAAGAGAAAACGACAAGCCGCCCCAGACAAAGAACGTAATCATCAACATCCTCTGGTTTTGCACCAGCGGCATTATCAAACACATCACCGCAGCCAGAGCTGCAACACAGATAAGAACCTTGCGGCGATCATGGGTGTCGGAAAAGCGGCCGATCGGGATCTGCAAAAGCGCACCCCCGACAATAGTGATACTCATCAGCAAGCCGACGTCTGAAAGTCCAAAACCCAACTTGCTTGCGTAAAGCGGCGCCATCCCCCAAAAAGCTCCCATGGCCAGGCCAGAAAGCGCCGACGTCGCAACCGCAAGCGGCGCAAACTGTATCAACTTTTTCAGGCTGCTTTTCGCCCGGTCCGGAATCAGGGGCTGGCTGCGGCTGGTGATCGTTATTGGCAGAAGCGCCCAGCAGATCAATATGGCAGACAGGGAAAACAGCACAAACACTTCCCCGGAGTTTAGACGCAGAAGCTGCTGCGCCAGGGCGATAGCCCCGAGATTAACAACCATATAAAGCGCAAAAACGCGGCCGCGCTCTTCCCTGGCGGCCCGGGTATTGAGCCAGCTTTCAGTAACTGTCATCAGAGTGACAAAGGCGATGCCGTAGCAAAATCTCAACAGTAGCCAGACCCAGGGATTCATCCAAATGACATGCAGGAGCGCGATGGTGGCGCAGAGTGCCGCGCAGAAGGCAAAAGTGCGGATATGCCCCATACGCCGGATCAAGCGACCGCTGACGAATATGCCGCAAGCAAAGCCGACGAAGAAGCCGGACATAATAAAACCAATCCAGATTGTTGAAAACTTCTGACCGTCGGCGGTCACAGCCAGCAACGTGTTAAGCAGACCACTGCCGAGCTGTAATAGTGCGACACTGCCCAGAATCGCACCAATGGGGCGCATAAGAGACCAGATAGGAACCTCCTGCTTTAGCCTTGCGTTTGGGGCGTGTTGCCCGCGACCTGCAAGCACTTGGGGATTATTCTTGCCTCTACGCTCCGCCGTTGTGATCACGTGTGAGCTGAGAATATTGCAAGAGCTAGGCCATGCACGGAAATATCTGTATCCCTATGATCAAACTAGGTATTTTCGAAATCTATGAACAGAATGCCGGTGTTGCCCCCGACTTCCGGTATGAAAACTGCATTAATAATTTATAGGGTCCCCTAGTTCAGCAAAGCTTTGCCCACGCTAGTGTTCCATCTCTACGCCATGTTTTGCTGAACTCCTGGACATAAGGAAAGACTTATACAGGAGTATAAAATGCTACTCGCCACCGACCTTGACGGTACTTTTCTCGCGGGTGATCCGGAAAATCGCCTCAAGCTTTATCGACTCATCGTTGCTCACCCCGAGATCGATTTAGTGTTTGTAACCGGTCGAGGGCTGGAAGCCGTACTACCCCTGCTGTCCGATCCGACGATTCCGCAGCCCGACTACATTATCTGCGATGTCGGCTGTACTGTGGTTCATGGCGCCTCGCAACAAGCCATCCAGCCACTGCAGGGCGAAATCGACGAGCTCTGGCCAGGTGAGCAAGTTGTGGAGCGCGCGCTGGCCTCATTTAAAGGCTTGCAGCGTCAGGAAGTCCCTCAAGAGCGTCGCGTCTCTTACTTCTGTGACAACAATCTGGTCAGCGAAGACATGCTGGCACGCGTCAACGCATTATCTTGTGATGTACTGTTTTCCGCGGGCAAATACCTGGACATACTTCCGCGGGGCGTCAACAAGGGACGCACCCTGTCCCGTCTGGTTGAACACCTGGGGGTAGACCCGGAATCGGTCTTGGTTGCCGGTGACACCCTCAATGACCTGTCGATGTATCAACACGAATTCAAGGGTGTCTGTGTCGGTGAGTCCGAGGCCGGACTGCTGGCAGCAACCGAGCATCAGGCGCGAGTACTTCATGCCGGAGCATCGGGCTGCGGTGGCATTCTGGAGGCATTCGAACATTTTGGTTATCTGGGCCAGATGGGCATTGAAGCCGAAATTCCGGATTACATGAACAGGGGCAAATCCGATCTGGTGATTGTCTACCATCGCCTACCCTATGAAGAAGTGGTTGAGAATGGGGAGTTGATTCGACGTCGGCCCAAGTCGCCCAATGGCATCATCCCCACACTGCTGAGCTTCTTCTCCGATGGCAAAGCAGGTTCGTGGGTCGCTTGGTCAGTTGACGATCCCGATCTCGGCCCCTTCCAGACCCACACCGAAGTGGATACCAGCCGCTACGAAAAACTGGTCGCGGCACGAGTAGCACTGAGCGAAGAAGACGTTGAGATCTTTTACAAACGATTCTCGAAAGAAGCCTTCTGGCCGACCCTGCACACCTTCTGGGAGCGGGCCACGTTCCGCGATGACCACTGGCAGGTGTACCTCAAGGTCAACAGGTTGTTTGCCGAGCGCACCGCCGAGGAAGCGGCGGAAAACGCCGTGGTCTGGATTCACGATTACAATCTATGGATGGTACCGGCCTATTTACGCGAGATGCGGCCAGACCTCACCATCGCCTTCTTCCATCACACCTACTTCCCGTCAGCCGACGTGTTCAACGTGCTGCCCTGGCGCCGCGAAATCATCGGCAGCCTGTTGCAGTGTGACCACATTGGTTTTCATATTCCCCGGCAGGCCGAGAACTTTGTGGATGTGGCAAGAGGTGTCACACCGCTTGAGGTCACCCAGAAAATGGGCTGTGCACCGCGCTTTCTGACCTATGGCTGCGCGGTGGGTCTTGATGAAATGAGCACCGAAATCACAGTGAATGACCGCAAGATCGGGCTGGGTGCACACCCGGTCGGGCTTGACCTGAATCGCGTTCGTACCGCCCTGTCTGACCAGAGTGTCATCGCGCAAATGGAAACACTGCGTGAAGAGTTCAAGGATATCCGCCTGATTCTGTCGGTGGAGCGTCTCGACTTCACCAAAGGCATTATTGAAAAGCTACAGGCTTATGAGCGCATTCTGAACGAGCATCCTGAACTGAAAACCAAAGTCACCCTTATGCTGATCTGCGTGCCAGCGGCGGCCGGAATGACTATTTACGAGGAATTGCTGTCACAGATCGAACAAACGGTGGGGCGCATTAACGGGCAGTTTGCACAGGTCGGGTGGACCCCGGTGCAGTTCTTCTTCCGCGCCCTGCCCTTTGAAGAGCTGGTGGCCTATTACACCATAGCCGATGTGATGTGGATTACGCCGCTGCGGGATGGCCTGAACCTGGTTGCAAAAGAATACATCGCAACCCAGGGCTTAACCCAAGGCAGTGGCGTACTGGTGCTGTCTGAATTTGCCGGCGCTGCGGCAGAACTGCGCGGCGCCATTCTGGCGAATCCGCACCACCCGCAGGACCTGGCCGACACCTGCTACTACGCGTTGGCAATCAGCCGAAGCGACGCCCGGAATCGACTGAGCGAAGCCTTCGAAGTGGTTTGCCGTTATGACATCGAATATTGGGGGCGGGAGTTTATCAATGAGGTTGAACGGCGACGCACAACAAAATTAAACAAGATTTTGGCCATAGGTCATCGCGCGGCTTGATCTGACCTTCACCCAATCCAGGAGCCAAACGCATGCTGTTAAAAAATGCCGTGCAGCTAATTTGCTACCCAAACCGAATTGGCAATGACCTGAAAGACCTCTACACAGTCGTCGACAAACACCTGTCAGAGGCCATTGGTGGGCTGCATATCCTGCCGTTTTTTCCGTCCAATGCCGATGGCGGGTTTTCGCCCTTGACTCACAAGGAAGTGGATCCGGATTTTGGTACCTGGGACGACATTGAAGCCTTCACCAAAAAGTACGACCTGTGTGTCGACCTGACGGTGAACCATATCTCTGACGAGTCTCCCGAGTTTAGGGATTTCATCGCCCATGGCTTCGATTCGGAGTATGCCGACCTGTTTGTCCATGTCGACAAGTTCGGCGAGATATCCCCGGATGACATGGCCAAGATTCATATCCGCAAAGAGAAAGAACCCTTTCGCGAAGTGACGCTTGCGGATGGCACAAAAACCCGGGTCTGGTGCACATTCACCGACCAGCAGATTGATCTCAATTACGAGTCCGACCAGGCTTACCGCCTGATGGAAAGCTATATCGGCTTTCTCACCTCAAAAGGTGTAAACCTGCTAAGGCTCGATGCCTTTGGTTACACCACCAAACGTATCGGAACCAGCTGCTTTTTGGTGGAGCCCGAGGTCTATCGGATACTCGACTGGATTAACGAAGTGGCCCTGAAACACGGCGCGGAATGCCTGCCGGAAGTCCACGATCATACTAGCTATCAATACGCGATCGGCCGACGCAACATGCACCCCTACGGCTTTGCTCTGCCGCCCCTTTTGCTCTACTCGCTGCTGGACGCAAACAGCGTGTACCTGAAAAACTGGCTGCGAATGTGCCCGCGCAACATGGTGACCGTATTAGATACCCACGACGGAATCTGTATTCCGGATGTCGAAGGGGTGTTGCCGGATGAAAAAATTCGAGCGCTTATTGATAACATTGATGCCCGCAGTGCGGACCCGATCATACGGCGCTCCGCGGCCAACATCCACAGCGTCGGCGCAATCTACCAGCTCACCTGCACCTTCTACGACGCGCTCATGCAGAACGATGACGCCTACATTGCCGCCCGGGCGATTCAGTTTTTCACACCCGGCATTCCGCAGGTCTACTACGTGGGGTTGTTGGCTGGATGCAATGACCACGAACTGATGAAACAAAGCGGTGAACTGCGGGATATTAATCGCCATTACTACACCCTGGACGAAGTGGAGCAACACATTCAGAAGCCCGTCGTGCAACGCTTACTGGCCCTGATGGAGTTTCGTAGCAACTACCCGGCCTTTGACGGCCGCTTTGAGCTGAACTATTCCAACAATTCCAGCGTGGCCATGGCCTGGCGCCATGGGGACTATTACTGCCATCTGTTTGTCGACCTGAACTTCAATACCGTAAAAATCGGGTATTACGACCTCGACACCGCACAAATGGAAAAACTCACGTGTTAACGCAGTCTGCGCTGATTTATTGATAAGCCCCCGACGTGTTGCTGGCAGACATCGCACAGCGATGACGCCAGATATGACATATCGGTAATTTAATTCTATTCTACCAAAACGACATTAACGGATGAACAGTGAAGTGCGACCGCATTGGCCCCTCTTTTTTCTTCTGACCATGGTGAACCTGACAACGTGCGCGCTGGCTGAATCAGTTGCCGATGACGGATCAGTGCCGGTCATTGACGCTCGAACCGTGTTCGAGCGTGCAATGGTCGATCGGATGGGGTTTCTCGCTGAGCAAGACGAGGCGCTCTCCGTTGACGCGGTTCAGTCCCTGATTCGCGGGCATGCCGCTGTCTTGAAGTATCCTGAGTCCAGCGTGTTAACCAGAGGCATCAATTCCGGTGCGATCTGGCTGGTGGCGAATGTTCTCAATCCGACCGATGACCCCATTTTGCGCCGCGTGTCTGTCAGAACAGGCTGGTTGGAACAGGTCGACTTCTTTTTCATCGCAGAAGGTCAGCTGCCACAGCGCTTTGTCGGTGGTGATCGTATTCCGCTGAATCAGCGCTCCCTCGCCAAACGCATACCCGGTGCCGACTATTCTTTTCCGCCCGGCGAGACACGTCTGTTGCTGCGGATTGAGACAGCGGACCCAATGGTGGTGCCACTGTATTTTTCCAGTATTGCGGCCAGCCACCGTCGAGAGCAGTCAGAAACGGCGTTCTACAGCTTCGTCTACGGCGTCATGTTTGCACTTTCAGCCTGCAGCCTGATGCTCTTCGCCGGCCTTCGGCAGCGGCGTTATCTGTTCTACTCGCTCTACACCGGCAGCTTTGTGGCTATGACCGCATCCTACAACGGCATTGGAATGGCCTTACTCTGGCCCGAGGCTGTGGGCTGGCAACAATGGGCGCCACCCCTGCTGATGTTGTGTTTCGCCAGCTCCGGCTTAGCGTTTGCAACGAATTTTCTGAGCACCAAACGCCGCCAACCAAGGCTCCACAAAACTTTCCAGATAATTGGCGTGGCTTATTTTGCGCTCTTTGTTGTCTTTTTCGCTTTGGGCGAACAAGGCCTGGCGCTGCGCCTGGCATTCCTGGTTGCGCCTTTGTTCAGTGTCCTGATGCTCTACATGAGCGCATCGAGCTGGGTGGCAGGCAACCAGTTCGCACGCTATTTTATGCTGGGCACACTAGCCTCCGTTGTTGGTGCTTCGATTACGGCCTCAACGGTAACCGGCATGATTCCTTATACCCAGCTTGGCTACTACGCCGTAGACATCGGTATGGTAGTGGATGCCATACTGTTGATGGTTGCGCTGGCCGATCTGGTTCGTAAAAACGAAGAAGCCCGGACGACAGCCGAGCAAAATGCCCAGACTGACCTGCTGACCGGCCTGAGCAATCGGCGCGGTTTTCTGCCTGTTGCCGAATCACTATGGAGCCTGGTCACGCGCAAAAACAGAAACGTCTGTGTGGCTATGATCGATATTGACCGTTTCAAGAACATCAATGATCAATATGGCCATGCCGTCGGCGACAAGGTCTTGAAGGTCATTGCTGACGAGCTTTATAGATCGCGGCGCCGCGGCGACCTCCTGGCCCGCTGGGGAGGTGAGGAATTCACTCTTTTGTTGCCGGAAACGAGCGAGGCGGAAGCCCTCAAAGTGGCCGAACGTTTCCGCCACAACATTGAGCAACTGGTGACCAATGACCGCGGCAGGGTGATTCGATGCACCATCAGCATCGGCGTCACCAGCCGCCATTCCGAACATGTCACCTTGGACCAAGCTATTGCCAAGGCCGATGAGGAGCTCTACCGGGCCAAGCTGCGAGGGCGCAATCAGGTCTCCTTTAGCCGCATGTCAGGCAAGTCCGGGGAAAACCCGCTGCCCGCCGACTGACGCACCTTCCGGCTCCCTTGAGCCACGCGACGACTCGCGTATTGGGCAGAACGGCCCCAATGGAGTCACAACAGGTCTATTTACTGCCCCAAATTTTTGCAACCGCGCGATTACTCCCTAATAACCCAACCACTTCACATACAAGCCCAATCATAAAAAAGACGAGAAAAGGAATAAGCCCACCCAGTTGTGATGAAATGATCGCTAATACCGCTGAAACAGTTGATAGGGCTAAAAACAATACACCCATAGCAATGAGTATCTTTCGGTGTGATTTCTCATAACGATACTCCCCGTCACCAGATTCAAATATGCGGAGTATGGGTTGGAATGTTCTTCTCACTATTTTTTCCATAAAGCGATGCTCATTAAGTTTTCCGTCAGAATTGCATACCGCAATGAAGCACCGGCAACGATGTCCGCATGCCACTGAGTGGTTTCTTGTCCAGTGTGTGCAGCAGGGCAGGCCTTGATTTCCATGCTCACTCCAAGCTATTTTTTGAGTCACTAACGTGCCGTTGCAAAGCCAATCCGCCATATTCAGAATCAAAAAGACTGGCGCATCACGTCTTCTATTGTCGCAGTAGACAACACCACAGGATTGGCCTTCATGGAGGAAGAGCCGGCCGCTGCTTGTGAGGCTGAAATAATGTGTTCCTCCGTCACTCCGATCGACGCCAGCCCGGGTAATCCACTCTGAATAATCCATTGCCGAAAACGCTGCAATGCTTGGCCTCTGGAGGTCTCAAATACGTCAGCAATCCAGTCAATCACCCGGTCGACACGAGCGATCTGGTCAACTTCAACCACGTTATCTCGGTTAGCGGCGATACCGGCTGGTAACAATGCGCCGCATATCGCGCCGTGGGGCGCACCGCATAACCCGCCTAACGGGCCAGCAATACCATGAACAACACCCAGTCCCGAGTTCGCAAGCGCAAGACCACCGAAAAGGCTAACCTGAGCCAGCGAGTCACGTGCTTCTTCGGATTCCCTGTCCATAAGTTGCTTTAGCGCCCGCAGCCCCTTGGGGATAGCCTCCCTACACAACATGTCCGTAAACAGATTTGAGCGCAACGATAAATAGGGCTCGATTACCTGAGTAACCGCGTCTAGCCCCGAGTACAAGCTGATCTGCCGGGGGCAGTTGTCGGTCAGCGCAGGGTCTATCAAAGCAAGATCCGGGAGTAACTGGTTATCCCTGAGACTCACCTTGCGCTGGGCTTCCGGAATATCAATAACAGCGTTTCGAGTGACTTCTGCACCGGTGCCAGAGGTGGTGGGAACCAAAATCAACGGTAGGCGTTTGGCTGACAGTGGCGACTCGCTGCCGACGACCTCCAGATGGCTCATCAACTGAGTCTGACTGGGCAGCATAGCGGCAAGTACTTTAGCGGCATCCATGACAGAGCCACCGCCGATTCCGAGCACCAGATCTATACCCAGCAATTTGCCTTGATCAATGGCCGCCATCAGCGTTTGCAGGTCTGGCTCTTTTTCGATGGACAGCGCTTGCACGATATCGATGCTCTGCAATGACTCAAAGACACCAGAGAGCCTGCCTGGATTTCTACCATGCACCACCAGCACTCGCGAACCCAGTTTTGCCGCCCGGTCGTTTAGTTGGGCTATGTGCCCCCGCCCGAACAGTATCTCTGTCGGGGTTACCAGGTTAAAAGCGCCTATCATAGAAGGTATCGTCCTGAATAAAAGAGAGATTCCACTCGCGTTAGAACCTGGAGGAATACATAACAGAAAGACTTAAAATCGCGCCCTGTAAAGTGAGGGGCGCTCAACGCTCTAAAGATTTCCTGATACTGCCATTCTGAGGCTTAACGCTGAAGCGAAGGAAGCGCTGCGCCCACTTAATAACCTCTCATCCTTCACCAACCAAACCTTGCAGATAACCCACTTAATTGACAGGTTACGCAGTGCGAGGCGCAAACATGATGATGGCCATGCCCAAAAGTGCCACCGCAGACCCCACTATGTCCCATGTTGTTGGTCGAATTCCATTGACTGTCCACAGCCACAAAATCGCCATAAAAATATAAACACCACCATAGGCTGCATACACCCTGCCCGCCGCAGCCGGGTGTAGCGACAGCAACCAAACAAAAGCCATCAAACTCAGAGCGCCAGGTACCAGAAGCCAGATTGTTTTGCCTTCCCGAAGCCAAAGATATGGCAAATAGCAGCCAAGAATTTCCGCTAATGCAGTGATGATAAAAAGGCCAAAAGTCTTCAATTCAGGCAAATCACTTACTCCTTGGCAGCAGCGCGCCTTACGTATCTGGTAATCCAATTTGTTAATGAAAAAATATTATCTCCATGCTGGATTGCTTTACGCGCTAAACAATATTTTCTGTTAAATAACGGAGGTGTTTGCCATTGGTGCCACAACAACCGCCTAGTACTTTAAGTCCAAAATCCCGGTTCAGCTGAACCATAAGGCTACCCCACTCCGAAACGGATTCAGATTTTAGCTCTGTGGAACCGTCTAGTTCCGCATGACTAAGAGATGACGCGTTCGCCTGAATACCGATCAGCCGTTCAAATACTTTTTCAGAAAGAGTCTTTGGATTCAAAAATGATGGGTAGGAACAGTTAATAAAATAACCGAGCGGGTGGTTCACAGTCTTGGAGTCCACATATTCAATGGCTTTCTGGATGTCCATTCCGTCCAGAACCTTACCATCAGAGCCGATCACAAAACTGATAATGTAAGGCAGCCCAGTTGCTTCCATGGCTAAAGCAATTCCAGCCGCCTCCTCTACAGAAGGCAAGGTTGCTGCCATTAGAAAATCAACTTCTGCACTGGCTAGCTGATTGATCTGCCATTGATGAAACTCGCTGGCCTCGCTCAGTGACAATCCTTCCTCAGGCAAATAGCAATCGTTCTTGCAGCCAATCAAACCACCGATTTTAACAGATACCTTTCTAGACTCTTCAGCAACCAAACCTTTTAGAAATGTTGCAGCCTCAACATTAATATCCTGTCGCTGGTTTGAGGCTTGCACTCTCTCCTTATTTGCCCGCCAGGTCGGTGTGCACAGCAAGATAGGCCGGCCATTGGCTTCGGCAATGCCCAAATATTCCTGATACAGGTTCGTCAGCGCAGCCCTACCCTCTTCACTAAAGACCAGGGGGGCATGCATCAGTCTGCCGTCTAGCTCTACCAGTTTGTTGCGGCGGAGCCTTTCGACGATGGCGGCCTCAGCGACAATAAAATCATGTTGTTCTAGAAGCTCTTTCATAAAAAACTCGTTAGCAACTTTAGGTCATTGACACTAATGGTAAACCGCACCGGAGCCTAGCGAAAGGAACCAAACGCAGGAGAGCTCTTTCAGTGCTGCCATGTCAACGCCAACTCAAAACTGACCCACTTATCGGCAATATCGCCAATCTAAAACTGACCCACCCTTGGCGTTTAAGTGTTGGTTAATAGGTCTTGGCTGCTGGCTGAGATTGGTGCGGTACCCGCC